>Ga0070728_10000040_pt1 | contig 278720 bp, 247 predicted proteins | sample tdDd471_FD_66723 | JGI IMG/M metagenome (GOLD analysis project Ga0070728, IMG submission 66723) | Marine sediment microbial communities from the Atlantic coast under amendment with organic carbon and nitrate - tdDd47.1 | ecosystem: Environmental > Aquatic > Marine > Coastal > Sediment... | reverse complement strand
GAATAGATAAACTTCTGGATTCGATTTCTCTTGAAGCAGAATTACTTGAACTTAAAGCTAATTTCAAATGCAAAGCTGAAGGTAAAATTATTGAATCAAAAGTTGACCAGGGTAGAGGTATTGTTTCCAGTGTCTTGATTGAAAGAGGTACTCTTAAAATCGGTGATTCTTTTGTCGCTGGTATTTTCCCTGGAAAAGTTCGAGCTATGTTCAATGATCGTGGTCATAAAGTGGAAATGGCTGATCCATCAATGCCTGTAGAAATCCTCGGCTTATCAGGAATTCCTGATTCCGGTGATCCATTCCAGGTTACAGAAAATGAAAAAATTGCTCGAATGTTCGGTTTGAAACGTCAGGAGCTTAAGAAGCATGAAGAAGCAAAGAATGTTAAGAAAATAACACTTGCAAATCTTTATGACTCTATCCAGGATGGAGAAGTGCAGGAACTGAAAGTCATTATAAAAGGTGATGTACATGGTTCTGTAGAAGCTCTCAAACAGACTTTAGAAAAATTAAGCACTCCTGAAATCAGATTAGTTTGTATTCATTCATCAGCAGGTGCCATTATTGAAAATGATGTTTCACTTGCAGCTGCTTCAAATGCAATTATCGTGGGATTTCATGTAAGACCAACACCTAAAGCGCAGATGCGTGCAGATCAGGAAAAGGTTGAAATTAAAAAATACAACATCATTTATGATGCAGTTGAAGATATTAGAAGTGCTATGGAAGGAATGCTGACTCCTGATCTTAAAGAAGAAATAGTTGGTCAGGTTGAGGTTAGAGAAACATTCAAAGTTCCTAAAATTGGAACTATTGCCGGATGTATGGTTAAAAGCGGTTTCGTAACAAGAAAAAGCCAGATTCATATGTATCGAGAAGGTATTGAAATATTTACCGGTCCTATCAGTGCTCTTAAACGGTTCAAAGATGATGCTAAAGAGGTTAAAGAAGGTTTTGAGTGTGGTATAAGTCTTGAAAACTTCTCTGATATAAAAGTCGGTGATGTATTTGAAGTCTTTGAAATGAAAGAGATTGCCAAAAAACTTGGAGATCCCATAGATAAGTGAGTGAACTACGATTAAAGAGAGTTGAAAGTCTTATCAGAGATCTTGTCAGCTCACAAATAATAAAAGGAAAAGTGAAAGATCCTAGAATTAGTACTTTGATAACAATTACAGATGTCAAAATGAGTACGGATCTTTCATATGCCAAACTCTATATCTCTTCTTTTGAAGGTGAAAGGGAAATGTTAACGGCAGTTGATGCTTTGAATCATGCTGCCGGTTTCATTCAAAAAAATATCTCAAAAGAACTGAGAATGAGAGTGACACCTAAATTGCGTTTTTATGCCGATGAATCGATAAAAAGAGGATTTGAAATAAATGTAAAAATTGATAATTTGGAAATTAGTCCAGATGAAGAATAGTACCGGAGGTCTGATTCTACTGAACAAACCTTCTGGTATTACATCTTTTCGGGGATTAAATGTTTTAAAGAAATCATTGGGTACTGGTAAAGTCGGACATACTGGTACCCTTGATAAATTTGCAGATGGTTTGATAGTTTCTTTATTTGGTAAAATGACAAAGCTTGTTCCTGAATTTACAGGAATGGATAAAGAGTACATAGCCTTGATATCATTTGGTGTCGAGACAGAAACTTTAGATCCAGAAGGAGAAATCCTTTTTACAGCTGAACCTCCCGAATTCGATCAGATAAAAAAAGCGATACCTTTTTTTCTCGGAAAAATTTCACAGACTCCTCCACAATATTCTGCAATACATATCGATGGTAAAAGGGCTTATGAACTTGCCAGAGCGGGAAAAGATGTAAAAATCCCATCGAGACAAGTCACTATTAACGACTTTGAGATACTTAGTTATGAAAAACCGAATTTAAAAGTCCGCATAAATTGCTCAAAAGGCACTTATATCAGATCAATAGCTAGAGATTTGGCTATAAAATGTGGAAGCAGGGCTCACTTGGTCGAATTAAAAAGGACAATTGTCGGACCCTTCAAGTTGTCACAGGCTGTCGATCCTGACAATTTTGACCCAGAGGCGGATATCATCGAGTCCTGGGATATTTTCAACTACATTGATAAAGTCGGTAAGGAAATCATTTCCAGTCAATATATAAATGATATAAAGAATGGTAAAGAACATGTTCTTGCTGAAGTTGGGAAAAACTTTGCTGATAACAGAGAGTATGCTCTCTTTAATAGCAAAAGAGAAATGGTTGCCCTTGTTAAAAAAAATCAAGGTAAATTATCATATCGCTTTGTATGTTGAGAGATGCCGCTGCGATTGACTTTTATCAGGATTTAAGTAGAATTAAATTCAAATGTGTAGATACTGGATTTCTGTACGGCTAATCCCGGTCTGGTTTTCGGAGGGTGTAACTCTGCTTGAATCGGACTTAATACTTAGATCCATAAACAAATATATTTAGAGGAACTAAAATGTCATTATCTAAAGATTTTAAATCTGAAATTGTTGCGGAATTTGGAAAAGATGCAAACGATACAGGTTCAACAGAAGTACAGGTAGCACTTCTGACAAAAAGAATTGAAGATCTAACAGATCATTTCAAATCACACAAAAAAGATCACGCTTCAAGAAGAGGTCTACTGAAAATGGTAGGATCCAGAAGAAGGCTTTTAAGATATCTTAAAAGAACTAATCTTGAATCGTATAGATCATTAATTGCAAAACTCGGTCTGAGAAAATAAGACCGAAAAGGATTAACAATGGAAACAGCAAGTTTTAAGATCGGTGAACATGAACTGGTTCTTGAGACTGGAAAGATGGCTAAACAAGCGAACGGTTCCGTTCTCGCTAGATATGCCGGATCTTCAGTTCTAGCTACTGTCTGTTGTGGTTCCAAACCTACAGAGGGACTTGATTATGTCCCTCTGTCTGTTGACTACAACGAGAGATATTATGCAGCTGGAAAAATCCCCGGAGGCTTCCTGAAACGGGAAGCGAGACCTAAAGATAAAGAAATCCTTATGTCAAGGCTCATAGACAGACCTATGCGTCCTCTATTTTATAAAGAATTCGGAAGAGATATTCAGGTAGTTCCCATGACGGTTTCTACCGATCAGATACACACTCCAGATATGTTAGGTATGATTTCAGCGTTTGCCGCAGTAATGATATCTGATATACCATTTAACGGACCGGTAGCAGCAGTAAGAATTGCACGTGTGAACGATGAGTTCGTAGTTAATCCAACTTTTCAGCAGATTGAAGAGAGTATTATGGATATCGTTGTTGCTGGTACTAATGACGGTATCTGTATGGTTGAGGGTGGTGGAAAAGAAGTCTCTGAAGAATTAATGCTTCAGGCTATTGAAAAAGCTGAAACCATTCTTGTAGACCTATGCAAGTTTCTCCAGGATTTTGCAGACAAATGTGGAAAATCAAAACTGCCTTTTGCAGTCAGCGAACTAAAGCTTGATAAAAAAGCGGAAATTGAAGCAGAGGCTTACCCCTTAATGGAAACAGCCTGTTTTGTTAAAGGTAAGTTTGAGAGATATGATGCTATTAAGCAAGTCAAGAAGGACATGTTTGATAAATTCGAAACAGATATTCCTGAAGAACAGGTTTCTCTTTTTAATGATTTATTTGAAGAACTTGAAAGAGTAATACTTCGAAAATCTATACTTAAAGATAAGCTTAGAAGTGACGGTCGTGCACCGGACGTTATCAGACCTATAACTTGTGAACTTGATGTTTTACAGAGAAGTCACGGTAGTGCTCTATTTACACGAGGTGAGACCCAGTCTCTAGGAGTTACCACTTTAGGTAGTGTTTTCGATGAGCAGATTCATGATGATATCGATGGTGATAAAAGATCCAGCTTTATGCTGCACTATAACTTCCCTCCCTATTCTGTAGGCGAAACTGGAAGACTAGGTACAGGAAGAAGAGAAATCGGACATGGTCATCTCGCACAGAGAGCTATTGAAGGTGTACTTCCTCCAAAAGAGAGTTTTCCATATACAATTAGAGTTGTGTCAGAGATTCTTGAATCGAATGGTTCTTCTTCTCAGGCTACAATATGTAGTGGTTCATTATCATTGATGAATGCCGGTGTTCCTCTAAAAGCTCCAGTTGCCGGTATTGCGATGGGACTTATTTCTGAAGGTGATGATTTTGTAGTTCTTTCAGATATCCTTGGTGAAGAAGATCATATGGGTGATATGGACTTTAAAGTTGCAGGATCTGAAGCCGGAATAACTGCATTTCAGATGGACATAAAAATCCCGGGTATCAGTGTTGATATTATGAGACAGGCATTAAAGCAGGCTTATGATGGAAGAATGCATATCCTTGGGATTATGAAAGAAACAATCAGTGAGCCAAGTACAGATGTTTCTGATTTTGCTCCTAAAATAATTACATTAAAAATTGATGTTGATAAAATCGGGATGATAATAGGTCCTGGTGGAAAAAACATAAAAGCTATTTCAGAGAAAAGTGGATCTAGAGTCAATATCGATGAAGATGGCACAGTTAGTATTTACTGTCGTGAGAAAAAAGGTGCAGAACTAGCTGAATCAATCATCCGTGGACTTATCGAAGAGCCTGAAGTAGGAAGAATTTACAGTGGTGTTGTCAAAAGAATTATGGATTTTGGTGCATTCATTGAGTTTCTTCCCGGAAAAGAGGGTCTTTGCCACATATCAAAAATATCAAAAGAAAGAGTTGCTACTGTTACAGATGTGCTTAAAGAAGGTCAGGAAGTTAAAGTTCGTTTAATTGAACAGGACAGAATGGGTAGACTTAATTTAAGTATAGTCGATGCAGATAATGATGATTGGAAACCTTCTCCTGGTTCTTCACACTCCGGTGGAAGCCGAGGTGGTCATTCCAGAAACAATTCTTCCCGAGATAGAAATAGAGATAAAAGAAACTAACATTAAAATTAAATATGAACAGTCCCTCCGGGGGCTGTTTCTGCTTATAAACGAAAGGATTTAATATGAATAAAATATATGTAAAGATAGATGGGAATGGGGATTTTCTACCTGATTACTCCTCTTTATTTGCTGCCGGTGCAGATTTGAAAGCTGATATCGATAAACCTTTTATTCTGGCTGCCGGAGAATTCGGTTTAATCAGTACAGGTCTGAAAATGGAAATCCCTGTTGGATTTGAAGCTCAGGTCAGACCAAGATCCGGTCTCGCAGCAAAATTCGGTGTAACTGTACTTAATAGTCCCGGGACAATAGATTCAGATTATCGTGGAGAAGTTAAAGTAATATTGATTAATCATGGAAAGAATGATTTTACAATTAATCGTGGTGATAGAATTGCGCAAATAATATTTTCACCAGTTACAACAGCAGAATTTATCATAGAAAAAGAACTTGAAACCTCTGAAAGAAATACCGGAGGATTTGGATCAACAGGTATTTGATTGAAAACAATTTTTATCTTCTTTTTTATAGTATTAATATCATCTTGTGAATCCATAAAAGAAGAACCGGAAATAGATGAAGTAATACAAACACCAATTGATAAAGAAACAGAACCAGAATTAGAAGAAATGATTCACCATTATGATGTATTTACATTTGATAAAAACTTATACAGTACTCCTTCAATAGATGTGTATACTAATAATTTTCAAGTTCCCCTAGTACTCAAAGGGGAATTATTTATTGAAGAATACTTCCCTGAAGATAAAATCCTCAGATTAATCGCACTTAAGAAACATTATTTTACATTTAACAAATTAACTGAAGGGGGATTTCTTGAAAATGAGGTTACAGCGATATTTTCTAAAAACAATAGCTATTATATTGGTACTCGAAGAGGGGGATTATTTAGGTATATCCTTGAAAATGATGATTTTTCAGTAATAAAACTTCCCGATAACACACTTCATAATCGAAGTATCACAGGGATTCTCTCTTATGAAGATAGAATTCTCATTTCATCATATTCTGGTTTATTTTCCTATGATCCTATATCGGAGACAATTGAATATCTCTCTGATAATTTTCCCAATCGAGGTTTCATTTCTATATGTAAAGTCAATGATATTGTTTATCTTGGAACAGCCAGGGGATCTATATACACTCTGGATTCAGATAACTTGAAATTCATTAAATCAATTGGAAATGCTCCTGTAAGCTTGATCAGTTTTGTTAATGAATACATTGTTGTTGGAATTTCCGGGGCAGGACTTTTTATTTATACTCCTGAAAATGATTCAATTGAGCCTATAAATGTAATTAATGACCAATTAGAAGATAAAAGAGTAAATGTTGTTGCCTACTTTGATGGTCTTTATTATGTGGCAACCTTTGGAGATGGGCTGCTTTCTTTTTATCCGAACCTCGAAAGAAAAAAAATGAATCAAAGTAATATTTCAGTTATCAGTACAGCACAATCCAGAGATATAATTTATTTTGGTACCCATAGAGATGGACTTTTGTTCTATGATAGAATAGAAGGTATCTGGAATAACTGGGGATTCAGTGAAGGGTTATCTTCCCTATATATTCCGGCAATATATTATTACGAAGAAAATATCTACTTAAGTATACCGGACAGAGGAATCGTAATTATAAATGAACAGATTCATGAAAAAAACTTATAAAACAATATATTTATACATAGCAAGAGAGTTTTTTATATCTTTTCTTGTGTCTTTCAGTTTTTTCTTTTTCATTTTTTTTATTAATCAGCTGCTCCTTATGGCTGGAGAAATATTGGAAAAGCATGTTTCCTTTGTCATAGTTGCAAAGCTTATTATATTTTCATTACCGGCAATCGTCGCTATAGCTTTTCCTTTTGCAACTCTTGTTGGAGCCCTTATGGCTGTTGGTAAACTCTCGTCAGATAATGAAATATTGGCTATGGAGTGTAGCGGAATTTCACTTAAAAGAGTCTTTATTCCTCTGATTTCCATAGGAGTGATATTCTCAATTTTTTCATTTATTGTAAATGACTATTTCCTCCCCTTGGGATCGATTCATTTTACAAGACTTTATAGAGAATTGATCTATTCAAATCCGGAACTTGAGTTAGAATCGAATTCTATAAAACATTATCAGGACAGCACAATTATAACAGGAAATATAGAGTCGAGAAATATTGATAATATCATTATAATTGACCGATCCATTGAGAATGATAAGCGTGTTATCCTGGCGGATAGTGGAGATTTTAGTAATCAGACTACAAATTCAGGTGTTATCTCACTGACTTTAAATAATGTGTTTTCTCATGTAATAGAAACTAAGGCAAAAGGGAATTTCTCATACACAACAGCTGAAGAGATGATATATAATATTTTACTGAAAGATATCTCGCCTTCAATAAATAAAAACCTCGGGCCGAGAGAAATGAGCTCAAGGGATGTTTTTGCTGTAATTAACGAGAAGCAATCGGAGTTTAATAAAAGGGTTCTAAATCAGAAGAACCAGGTTCTTCTATCGCGATACAGACTTCATAGTTCTTACCAGGAGATTACAGATCATATGCAAGATGATAATTTTTCCTCAAAAAAAGAGTTACTCGATAGAAATTATGAAAAATATTTGAAGGAATCTGAAAAAAAACTGGAAGATAAATCACTTCAGATCTGGAAGCTGGAATTCTATCAGAAATTATCAATACCTTTTTCATGTCTTCCCTTTGTTCTACTGGCTTTCCCACTCGGATTATTCACAAAAAGAAGCGGGAAATCTGTCGGATTCGGAGTAGGTTTACTCATAACGGTATTGTACTGGGCAATGCTGATTGGAGGGAGAACAATTGGCATAAGAACCAGTGTTGCTCCGGCTTTGATTATGTGGCTACCCAATCTTTTTATATTTATTACCGGTTTATCTTTAATAATCAGGAGAGCCAAACAGTGATAACTTTAAGACGGATGATTCTTCAGCAATTTATTCCTGTATTCATAGTCACTCTCTCTTTTTTTGTTATAATAATGGAACTATTTGACCTCTTGGCTAACATTTTCCAATTTCTGAATAATGAGATACCAATTAAAAGTATCTTTTATGTATCCCTTTTATATCTTCCCAAATGTGTTTCATTTGCACTTCCAATATCTTTGTTGTTTGCCAGTTCTTTTACCCTTGGCAATTTATACGCAAACAATGAACTCATTGCGATATTCGGTTCGGGAATTTCATTGATTAGATTTACTTCACCATTACTATTTATAGGTATTCTTTTGTGTTTTATCTCATTCTACTTTGAAGATAAAATAGTAATACCGACTTACAAAATGAAAAACTCAATCTCCATGCAGTTGATGGGTCTTAAACCATCATTCAGTAATACTAATGTAACGATAATCAGCGGAAATGGTGAGGTCATATACAACCTTGATTACTACAATGATGAGTCATCTACAATGTCAAATATCATTGTAATTAGAAGGGATTCTAACGGTGGATTTATTAGTAGGCTAGATGGGGAAAGTGCAAAATGGGATAATGGCGATCAGCTATGGATCTTTCAGAAATGCCGTATATTTGAATGGGACAAAAACAAAGAGTACATAAATGAAAGGAGCATTGGCAGCTATTCAGATCCTCTTTTTAACGAATCTCCAGAGACGTTCAGAAAAGTGACAAGAGATGTAGATGAAATGTCAATTGATGATGCAAAAAAATGGATTCAGGCTCTAAAGAAAGCGGGGCTTCCCTATAGGGATTCTCTAACTGATTATTATCAGAGGTTTTCTTTTGCATTAACTCCCTTTATAGTTGCCATGATATCCTGTGCTTTAGGTGGTAAATTTAAAAAGAATATACTGCTTATGAGCTTACTATCATCTTTAATACTTTCTGTTGTATATTATGTAATCCAAATGATTATGGCTCTAATGTCAAAGATGGGATACATTCCTCCCATTGCCGGTGCATGGACTTCTGTAGTCATTTTTTTAATTGTCGGATTCAGTTTATACAAAACGGCAAAAACATAAATAACCTGGAGAAATAATATGATTAAGATAAAAGAAACAGATAATGCCTGCAGTGCGAGAAATGCTCAAATGTCACTTCCTCATGGAGATGTTCAGACGCCTGCTTTTATGCCTGTTGGAACAGCTGGTACAGTAAAAGCTATGTTTCACACAAGTCTGGAAGATATGGGTTATGATCTTATTCTCGGGAATACATATCATTTGTATCTCAGACCCGGTATGGAAGTTATCAAAAATTCAGGCAGTCTTCATGAATTTACAACATGGGACAGAAATTATCTGACAGATTCCGGTGGTTTTCAGGTTTTTTCTTTAGCATCAAGAAGGAAGATAAGTGAAGAAGGGGTGAGATTTTCTTCACATATAGATGGTTCCTATCATACTTTTACACCTGAAAATGTTGTTGAAATACAAGAAACTCTCAGAAGCGACATTCAAATGGTTCTGGATGTGTGTACAGCTCCGGGAATTAGTAAAAGAGAAGCAGAAGAAGCTTTGAAGACCACTATCGCATGGGCAAAAAGAGCAAAATCCAGATGGGAAAACAGAATCGAAGGATATGACGGGAAGCTATTCTCCATTGTTCAGGGAAATTTCTACAAAGACCTCCGAAAGAGAAGCGTCAATGAAATAATCGATCTCGATACCCCGGGTATCGCCATCGGTGGTTTATCCGTTGGAGAATCCAAAGACGAATTCAAGGAATTTTTAGCCTATACTGCTGAACTACTTCCCAAAGAGAAACCTCATTATGTTATGGGTATTGGCACCCCTGATTACATACTTGAAGCTGTAGAACACGGCATAGATATATTTGATTGTGTTTATCCCACAAGAATCGCAAGAAACGGAACTGTTTTTACAAGAGATGGACTAATCGCTTTAAAAAACCAAAAATTCCAGTTTGATGATGCTCCTATTGATAGTACTTGTCAGTGTGCAACCTGCAAAAGGTATTCCAGATCATATCTACGTCATTTATTCAAAGCCGGAGAGATTCTGGGACCTATGCTTGCAACGGAGCACAATCTTCATTTTCTTGCTCAATTCATGAAAGAAATCAGAGAGAGTATCAGCTTGGGACGCTTTCTGGAATATAAGAAAAACTTCATAGATTCATACTATGGAGACAAAGCTTAATGAGAGAAAAAAGTAAACGGGAAACTACTCTTTCAGCATATGTAGTCATGGCTTGCACATTGGGATCCCGTCTATTAGGATTTGTCAGAACTGCATTAGTAAGTGCATTCTTTGGTGCCAGTGGAGTTGCCGATGTTCTAAATGCTGTTTTTTCCATACCGAATAATCTGAGGAAGTTAATGGCCGAAGGTGCTTTGTCATCGGCTTTCATACCACAATTATCCAGAAATATCGTCAATGATAAAACCGGTCAGAAAGCCAGGGATTTAAGTAGGAATATAATTGGATTTCAGCTGATAATACTAATTCCTCTTACTTTCATAAGCATTCTTTTTGCACCGGCTGTGATCAGAATATTTACTTCATTTGATTCGATTGAAAAAATTCAACTTTCTGAAAAACTATTTGTCTGGTTGATAAATTATGCACTTTTGATCAGTATCAGTGCCGTATTGATGGCTGTTTTAAACTCACACAGTAAATTCCTTATTCCCGCTTTGACTCCCATATTATTTTCAGTCTCAGTAATTACATCCTTGATTATATTCCACGAAAAGTTCGGTATATTCGCGATGGCAATTGGTGTTCTTGTTGGAGGAGTAGCTCAACTTATTTTTCAATATCCACTTTATAGAAAATTAAAATATAGTTTGATTCCATCTTTTCATTTCAAAGATGAAGATTTCCAGAGAGTATTAAAACAATGGTTTCCCGTATTGGCAACATCATCAATTTTCGCTATAAACCATCAAGTAGCTATTCTTATTGCATCATCAATTTCTGATGGAAGTGTTTCTGCATTGACTAATGCCATTGTATTCTGGCAGTTGCCTTCGGGAATTTTTTCAGCATCAATAACCACAGTATTGTTTCCAAAAATGAGCAGACAGGCGGGAATCAAGGATTATCAAGGCATGCTTGAAACAGTGGAGTACGGAATCAAAGCTCTATCTATATTACTCATTCCGTCTGCTTTTCTTATGGGTGTACTTGGGAAAGAAATTATATCATTTGCATTTCAGAGAGGACTATTTGTCGCTGAACACACTTATGCCGCAGCGACTGTCCTGATAGGATACTGTGCCGGAATGTTTTTTGTAGGAGTTTATCAGTTTTCACAGCGGTTTTATTATTCTTTAAGAGATTATAAAACGCCCTTTATTGCAGCATTTGTAACAGTAGTGCTGGATATTATTCTATCACTATTGTTAAAGGATACATCAATGAAGGTTGCTGGACTGGCCTGGGCTAATACAATTTCATTTACAATCGGAATGATTATTCTTCTCAGTGGCATCAGCCGTAAAACCGGGGGAAAAATTCAGTGGAAAAGTATAATTTCAACTTTTGTGAAATCGATTTTCTCTATAATTCCTGCAGGATTGTTCATATATACCATGGGATCTATCACCGGAAGAGATTGGTGGATGAATGGGAGTTCGTTAAAAACTTTTGTACTCTTATTGATTAATGGGGGCGGCAGTGTTTCACTCATATTGCTAATGTTTAATTTATTAAAAGTGGAGTTCATTTCGATAATAAAAAGAAAAGGTAACTTATGAAATTATTTCTATATTGCTGTATGATTCTGATCCCTTTCTCTTTATTTTCTGATGCAGATCAGATTACTTCGATCAAAGAAGATAGAATCAGAACTCTTCAATTCGGTATAGACGATGAAGTGGTCGATGTCATTACTGCTATCAGAGGTGAAAAAGATTACTCTTACAATGAAGAATTGCTCAATATATTAACTGTTACAGGGAATACCAAAATCAAATTGACGATTTTGGATTTTTTTGAAAATCAGGAAACAGATTTAGGTGCTGAATATGCTTTTTCCATAATTAAAGATGCTGCCGAAGATTATGATGTAGATGAAAAAGTTCTTAGTGCCGCAATATCCTATAGCGGCACAATTAAAAATACAGATACTGTCGAATATCTATTTAAATTGTCCACATTCAATAATAAAGCAGTTGCAGCCCAGGCTATTCGAACTATGGGAAAAACCGGTGATACATCTTATGCCGATAAATTTCTTGAGCGGATACAGGATGATGATTTTGAAGATGATGAAGCAGAGTTGAGAGAGGGCGCCATCTTATTGATGGGAGAACTGAAGTATGAACCTGCCGTTTTAACATTAATTGATATTGTTCAGGATGATAGTTATACATCTGTAGCCCGACGTTATGCTTGCGATTCGCTGGGGAGGATTGGTGATGAGGAAGCTATACCTGTACTGAAAGATTTATTAAATGATCCCGACAGTATACTTCGTTCATATGTCATTTCATCATTGGCTTATTTTGAAAAAGATGAGATTGAAGATATATTGATACAATCTTTGAGGGATTCCTTTTGGAGAATCCGTGTGGCCGCTTGTAAGGCTCTCTCTGACAGAGAATCGAAAGCTGCTGTTGATATTCTCATTTATAAAGCTGAGAAAGATCCAGAGGCCAATGTGAAGAAGGCTGCTATATCTGCTCTCGCAGTGATAGGTGGAAATAAAGCATTTGAATTCCTTTCTGATCAATATGGAGATAGTAAAAACTCCGATGTTTTCAGATCATCAGCCTTAAGCGCTCTTCTTGAAGATCATGCCGATAAAGTAACTGATTCTATGCGGGAAGTATTTGAAGAAGAATGGGAAAAAGATAATTCCTGGATATTTAATTATACCTGCAAAGCACTGTCCACTACAGAAAGCGCTTCGTTGCAGTGGTTCTACAACAAAATGCTTGATCATAAGAATTATATTATTAGAATCTATGCTGTAAGAGGTATACGTTTAAATACTGTAATCTCGCTTTATGGAAGAGTTAAAGAAATCTCCGATAATGAAAATGAAAATCAACAATTGAGAAAAGAAGCCGCATCTCTTTAAAATTCAGAAACCGCTTCAAGCCAAAAAAAACCGGATCCTATGGAACCGGTTTTTTTATATATGATTTTAATATTAAACTGCTGAACTTACAGCTATAATCTCATAGCTGAAATCTCTCTCATTAATTTCAAAAGTCAATTTATCTCCTGCAACTCCGCCTAATAATTCATTCCCAAAAGGGGAGAGATAGGAAATGATATTATTATTCGGATCAGATTCCCATGGGCCAAGAATAGTATATGTTTCATTTTTATTTGAAGAAATATTTTTCAGTTCAACTTTTGTTCCGAATGAAACTCTGGAAAAATCAATTTGACTGAAATCAGATATTTTAGCTTTTTCAATCTCGTCTTTGAGTCTACCTACAGCAATATTTAAAGCTTCCTGCTTCTCTTTACCAGCTTTGTACTCAGCATTTTCTTTTAAGTCACCCATTTCAATTGCAATACCGATCTCTTTAGAGTTTTTTGGCACTTCGACTTCGAGTATATTTTTCAGTTCTTTTTTCTTAGCAGAAAGGCTTTCTTCCAGGCAGAATACACCTCTGTTTACAGGAGTAATGACCTCTGATTCTTTTCTGCCATAAAATTGAATATCGGGATTTTTTTCAACAATTTTCTGTTTTAGATCAATTTTAATTGTCGGATCCAGTTCCTTAACATCCTGTAGAAGACTGAATAATCTTGTCACACTATCTTCCGATGTATTGAGGATATAGTCTTCAAGATTATTTTCCTTAAAAAGAAAGTTTAAAATTGACCTGTTGATTTTTCTATTGGCTGCAGCATATTTCTTTGTACTGACATCTCTATACGTGATATCCAGAAGGTGAATCATATTAATAAGGATTTTTTCAAAACTTATATCAAGTTTAGAGAACCAATTATCTTCTTTGGCATTTTTCGCTACCCAGATAAAAGCCTCTCTATATTCTCTATAGTGATTTATAATTTCTGAAATCAGTTTATTAATTTCTTCTGAATATCCGTTTGTATCGAGATCTTCTAATATTTGTCTTGAAAGGCAAATAGGGAAGAGTCTCACATAATATTCAGGCCAGTTTTCAATATTCTTCTTAATCTGAAGAAGAAAATCTTTTCTAAGTTCAGTACTCTCTATTTTCCTGAACAGAGATTCAACTTCTTCAAATTCTCCGATATCATCAAATACTTCTTTAAATCCATAATTTATTCCGGGATTGAGGAAGGGATATGTTTTAATCATTTTCTTTACAAAAAGGAAACTGCAAAGTACATGTTCATTGACGGTAGCCGACTTCAGGTATGATGTGAAATAGCTGAACATATCGAGAAAATAATCCGAATCGGGTTCTGCATTTTCGAGAAACTCGGTAATTGTCTGCAATCTGTCAAAAAAGTCACTTTCAGCTTTGAATTTATTTGATGTTTTTTCTTCAAATGAGATCGGATTGTCTCTAACAACATACTGATCAATTTTATCTGGCATATTTCCAAATGCAGAATCAGTTTTTAAAATTTTCCTAGCTTCTGTGCTCCATGTTGACCACTCACCGGGTGTGAGAATAGAAGGTACTATTTCCGCTTTTATTTTTTTCATATCTGCAGAATTATGGAAACTTTTAATGATTACTTTTAAAGCCCAGGGGATTTCTTTTTTAATTCTACCTTTCAGTTTCTCTTTAGACCACACACTTTTTAATACCCATATATGTGTTTTAGGTAAACTCATAAGTGAACTTACTGCCATTTTCAGAGACATACTATGGCTTCGTTTTTTTACAAAATCTATTACAATTGTATCGTCTTTAATAGATTTTATTATTCCGACGCCCCAAGTCTTGTGACTGACAAAATTCCCGGCATCAAAAGAAATATGTTTTTCAAAATCGGCTATTGCCTCAGCTGCATTACGCCATCTGTCATTAAGGTTTGATACTCTAATATATTCTTCAAGCTGACTATGTTCTTCATATTTCTTTCTAAAACATTTAATGATCTGCTTTCTGGCCCATTCATTTCGAATGTCGTATTTCAGTATTCTTTTAATTATAATAATAGCGGTATCCCAGTTTTCTTTCTCTGTGTAAACAGGGTAGAGCTCTTCGAGAAGATCAATTGATTTTTCAGTGCTCATAGTTTTGGCAATTTTTTTCTCGATAAGAAAGAAGAATTCAACATCTTCACTGTTCAATTCAATAAACTTATTCCATGTTTCGCGCACATTATTGTATAATTTTTTATTTATGTATCTATGTATAGCTTTTTTATATAGGGAAATAGCATCATCAATCTGGCTGTTTTCTTCTGATATTTCAGCAAGCTGTTTTACAATTTCAGCTTCTTCATAATCAACTCTGATCAGTCTTTCCCAGATCTTAATTTTTTCATCCTGCTGATTTTCAGTATCAAAACAATCAGCAAGAACTCGCAGAGCATATTTATTCTCCCCGAATTCAAGTATTCGGTTGCTCAAATATTCGACAATATTTACTTTGTGATTATCACTGAAAATTTTAATTAACATGAGAAGGTTGGAGTCATCAACAAGCTGTCGATTAAGCGCTATAATTCCGGAGATATAGAGAGCGATAATACTATTTTTTGTATGCTCTAAATGCTCATCACAGATTTGCTTAATCTCTGTTTCACATTCATCTTTAATTATTTCCTTTATTAAGACATCGAGCTCTTTGAAATTGGCAATTGAATAATTGCTCAATGTAGCCCTTGTCCATTTTTCTTCGTTTAATTGATTTTCGATTTTATTTATAATATTTTCTGACATCTTTCCCTCTCTTCTTCCCCAGCCTAATTTGTATATTGCTCATAAATACCTATATTAAGCAATTTAATATTTAACAAAATTTCTTCAACAGTTTCCCAATCTTTATTGATACACAGGTAATGATCAATTAGCCAGAAATAATGATTTATTAGTTTTGGCATCAGTAAACTTTTCTCTTCGCTATCCTGATATTCATTTTTCAATGAATATATCTTTTGCTTCAATTTCCCATATTCAATCGGCCTAAGCTCCCGCTTAACATTAAAAACACCAAAAATCACAGCGTAGACAGGTATCCATTCTTTTAATTCCTTTCCTGAATACCCTCTATTTTTTAATTCATCAACAATTTTGCTGATAATATCTGCTTCCAGCAGATCAACATCCACTAATTGCGCATTTATAAAAAAAGCTTCTCTGAAAAAAACTTTGGCATTTCGGATGTTATCTACCATAAAATAACAATCAGCTAATTCAGCCAGTATCAAAGGAGATCGACTGTTTCTCTTCATAGCTTTCTCTAAAGATGCAATCGCTCTATCAAAGTCTCCCAGAGCCTTATGACAGCGACCTATTCGTAATAGTATTTCAGGCTCAGGATCATTTTCACCTTCCCGAACTCGCGAATAAAACTTTAAAGCTGTACGAAAAATTCCCTGTTTAAGGCTGTATAAACCATTTTCAAAAGGAATAATCAGACTGGATGTAAAATCACCTGCAAAAACAATCCACTGCTTTACCAGAAACTCTGCTTTTTCATAGTCATCTGCTTCAGAATCAAGTTTTTCAAACCTGTCAAGCCAGAATTTAGTACATTTTAACGCCGTCAGTACAGATTGATCATCATAATCAATTGAATGAGCTTTATTCAATAAAGAAGCTGATTCTTCTATGGCTCCTTTTTTATAAGATCCATAGACCTGATTCATTATGACTGACAGCTTGTTTCCACTATGATTCAGTTTCTCCATTAGGCAGTCTGTGTTCCTTCAGTCCGAAATTTTTCGTAACTCTTCCATTATACCTTTCCTCAGGAATAAGTCAATCAATCCACATGTTTCATAGTACTGGATTTTTATAGCTTTTTCTGTTTAAATCTTAATTATGGAAAGAAAACAATTTATATGCGCACCATCTATTCTGGCTGCTGATTTTACAGAGATGGATAAAGCAATTAAAACAGCTGAAAAGGCAGGAGCCAGATGGCTTCATCTGGATGTTATGGATGGACAGTTTGTACCGGAAATAACTTTTGGAACAAAAATGGTAAAAGATATCAATAATAAAACAGATATTTTTCTCGATATACATCTTATGGTAGAAAATCCGCAGAACTTGATAAAACCAATGGTAGAAGCAGGTGCAGATGCAATAACCTTTCATACTGAAGCAGTTGTACACTCGCACAGATTGGTTCAATTGATAAAAGATGAAAATATATTAAGCGGAATATCAATTGTCCCCTCAACACCAGTTTCAACAATTATTGAACTGCTGGAAATTGTCGATCTTGTTCTGGTTATGTCCGTCAACCCAGGTTATGGAGGACAAAAATTAATACCTTCATGTGTAGATAAAATCAAAGAACTTGATAACATAAGAAAAGAAAAAAACCTCAATTTCAAAATATCCATTGATGGTGGTGTTAATCGTGAGACGATTACACCAGTCAAGGATGCGGGTATTGATATTTTCGTTGCAGGATCTGCATTCTTTAATTCTGAAGACCCTATTAAAGAATTAAGGGTACTTGAAACTATATAGTTAATGATTTTACATGCCGAATGATATAATGAGAGGTTCCATCTATGTTTTTTCAAAATAAAAAGAAATATATTATCTTTTATCTTTTATTTATCTTTTTATTAAAGATCGATCTTATGGCAGATAACTCAGGAAATGCATTACTTGAAAAGGGTAAAACTTATTATTCTAACGGGAAGTATCTGGAAGCTCTCTATTTTTTTAACGAATTGATTGATGAAGGGTATTCTGACTACATTGGAGATGCTTATTTCTGGTCTGCTAAATCATATCTCGCAGTAGGAGATGTCGCTAGTGCTGAAGTTAATCTTGAATATTTTCTGCTTAGTTATCCTAGAAATCTAAATTATAATGAAGGTTTTTATTTCAAAGGAAGAATACTTTTTATGCAAAAAGAGTATGAAAAATCACTTCAATTATTTAATCGTTTTATCCGTTCAAATCCATTTTCCCCATTTACTTCAAATGCCTATTACTGGATAGGTGACTGTCTGTACAATACAGGGAATTTTGACGAAGCATTATCAGTTTTTGAGAAAGTGGTGAAGGACTATCCCACAAGTTATAAATTTGAAGCAGCACAGTATAAAATATCACTGATAGATTATAGGTTTAGAGAAGATGAGCTACTTCGTCTGATTCGATGGAGCCACGAAGAATCAATGAGGACAATAGAGGACTACCGGAATCGGGAAAAAAGTTATTTACAAACAATAGAAGCCTATCAGAATAAAATTATTCAAATGGAAAGCGGAAATACGGGAACTGATGAAATAACTCTCAAAAGATTAAATGACGCTGCACAGAAATTAGAAGACTATCTCAGTGGATTACAGAATCCAACGACGGAATCGGAAACAAATGAAGTTACATCTGAGTAGGCGGTTACCGCTTTTTATACTTCTATTTCTGATTTTTGCATCTCATTTAAGCAGCTTCACAATTGAACAAAGTCAATATAAACTCGAATTGAAAGAAAGAAGTGGTCGTTTCAAGTTTTTCAAAAAAAACAATGATGATAAATTCATTTCATTATTTTCGGACTCCGATTCAAGGACCAGTACTTTTTCCATTTTTGAAAACGACGGATTCTATAATCTGGGAGATACATTCCGGTATAAAAAGAATTTCACTGAACTCGAAGATGGAGGAATTTTCCACTGGACCTCAAAAGAACTCTTTATCGAACAGAAATTCTCCCTCGATACTGATGGATTTCTGGAAATATCCTTTTTAATTACAAATATATCAACAGCTTCAAAAAGTGTCGGCATGAAATTTATTCTTGATACTGATTATGAAAATGAAGATCATTTTTATCTTATGAGTGAAAATACCGGACAGGTAATTGAAAGTGAATTTGAAATAGATAATCCTGAAAAGATACAATATTGGACTTCTGCTGCCAGAAACACTAAAGGAGCAGCTCTGATGTCCATAAATACAAAAACAGTTCCTTCAAGAGTCATTTTCGGGAACTGGGATCTTCTTGATGATGCCGATTATTACTATAATTCTGTCAAAGGGAGAGCTTTTAATAATCCTCCCTATTCAATAAATGATAATGCAGTGCTTTATTTATATTCACCAGAGGATATTGAACCACAAAAGAGCATAAAAATCGAATTTCTTTTCAGAGCAATAGATAGTGTTGAAAATCTCAATGATATTATTTTCAAAGAAAAAGAAGTAGAGCTGGAAGTCCTTATCATTGATGAGGAACCACCGGTAGAAGAACAGATTCCTGAAATTGAAACTTCTGAAACTAAGTCTACAGAAGTTATTGAATTGGAGAAAGAAGAAGAAATCATTCCTGAAATTGAACCTGAACCGGTAATTGTAACGGAAGAAGTGCCAGATGTAATTCCTCCAATAGAAGCCCCCCAAGTTGAAATTCCAGCAGAAGAGACAGAAAAAGAGCCTATTGAAGAAATACAAATCACAGAAGACCCAGTAACAGAACAACTGAATAACATAAAGGAAATAAAAGATATAATTGAATCTATTTCAAGACCGGGTATAATAACTGAAGAAAATCTTTCTGAACTGGAAAATCTAATAAATAAACTGGAAGATATCGGCATTGATGAAAATTAGTAATAGAAATTTAAAGAAAGCTTATTTATTGGTCAGGAGTAAGAAATATCCTCAAGCTATTAGATTTCTGGAACCTAAAGTACCCCTTTTTCTGGAAGATGAGTTGTTTTATTATCTCCTCGGTGTTTCCTGTTTTCATACAGGTGATATTGGCGGATCTGAGTTTTATTTCAAAAGAAGCCTTCAGGTTAATCACAACAATACGGAGTCACGATTATATCTTGCGGCTATACAATTGAAAAGGAAAGATCAGGCTAACGCAGCCAGATTATGGTTGAATATTCTCGATATTGAACCAGGGAATAAGTTTGCCAGAAAGGGTTTAAACAGATTAAAAAAAATACAGGATCCATCAGAGCTTGACGCTTTTATTAATTCTAAAGAAATAAACAAACTGATAAGTCCATTAAAAGGGATTCATCCATTAGTAATTAAATCCCTTAGTATTTTGGTACTGTTAATTTTACTTGCGGCAGTTTTTTACTTTACTTTCCCATTTCTTCTACCGGAAAAAAATGAAAGAGAAGATATAACAAATCTTTCACTGGAGAATTATATAGGTTCATATGTTGAGTTTGAAGGTGAATTCCTTTATACATTAACTGGTGATGAGATTAAAAATCTCTTTGAATCTGCCGTAGACGACTTCCATAATTTCAATGACAACAACCTGCAAATGAAAATAAATAAAATTAACTTATCTAATGCCTCGAATGAGCTGAAGGGTAAAATATCAATTCTTGAGAATCTAATTCAGAAACCATCTTTTTTAACTTTAAGTAATAATTTTACATATGGAGAAATTATTAGAGAACCACTTTTATATAATAACTGTTTTGTATTGTGGCGGGGAAAGGTTACAAATGTTTCCATTGGAACGGACAAAATCACTCTGGATTTTTTAGTCGGTTATGAAGATGAAACTGTACTTGAAGGTTTTATCTTTACGGAAATTCCTTTTGAAGTATCAATAAACGAAGCTATACCAGTTGAGATTCTGGGACAAATTATAAATAGAAACAATATAATGATCCTTTCAGCAGTTTCAATCAGACCTTTAATCGATTAAAATAAAAAAAAATATACGAAACATCCGTTTAGGTGAAAAAAGTCTTGCTCATCAAAGTTGATAAGTTTATTATCAATATTGAAGCTTATCAATAATTAATACTGTATATATAAACTGGGAGGCAAAATGGCCAAAAAAGTAGTTGAACAGATAAAAAAAATCTCAGATAAAGAAGGGAAGAGTAAGGCTATTGAAGCTGTACGACTTCAGATAGATAAAGAATACGGAAAAGGTTCTCTTATGAAAATGGGAGATAAAATGGATATGGAGATTGATACTATTCCCTCAGGATCAATTTTACTTGATGAAGCATTGGGAGTAGGGGGTTACCCCAAAGGTCGTATACTTGAAGTTTACGGTCCGGAATCCTCAGGAAAAACAACTCTTGCTCTACACGCTATTGCAGAAACTCAAAAAATCGGGGGAATTGCCGCGTTTATTGATGCTGAACACGCTTTGGATCCTATTTATGCAAAAAATCTTGGAGTTAATATTGATGATCTATGGGTTTCTCAACCTGATACAGGAGAACAGGCTCTTGAAATAGCAGAATCCTTAGTAAGATCCGGTTCTGTCGATATCATTGTTGTAGATTCAGTAGCTGCTTTGACTCCTCGAGCGGAAATAGAAGGTGAAATGGGTGATTCCCATGTCGGCCTGCAGGCGCGATTGATGAGCCAGGCTCTCAGAAAATTGACTTCTATAATATCCAAATCAAATACCTGTCTAATTTTTATCAATCAGATTCGTATGAAAATTGGTGTAATGTTCGGAAATCCAGAGACTACAACCGGTGGCAAAGCGTTGAAATTTTATTCGTCTTTACGGATAGAAGTCAGAAAAATTGAAACTATGTCCAAGGGTGCTGAAGATGCAACAGGAAATAGAGTCCGTGTAAAAATCGTAAAAAATAAAGTGGCTCCTCCCTTTAGAAAAGCTGAATTGGAAATTATTTTTGGTAAAGGTTTATCATCGGAAGCCAGTTTGATCGATGGTGGACTTAAGTACAATTTACTTGAAAAAAGTGGAAGCTGGTATTCATATAATGGAGAAAGAATCGGTCAGGGCCGTGAGAATGTAAAAGTTTATTTTAATGATCATCCAGAGGTGGCGTCCAAACTGGAAACTAAATTGCGAGAGATAATGTTTCCGGAAAAGAAAGAAGTGGAAAAAGAAAAAACACCAGCTAAGAAAAAAAATGAAAAACCGGTAGTGATTGAGGACATTTGATTTAATGGTTGATGTTTATATCGGAATCGGGGGAAATCTGGGAGATCGTGAAGCGAATATTAATGAAGCTGTCAAATCTCTTTCAGATTTTCTTACTGATATTGAATGCTCAGGATACTATAAAACAGAACCCAGGGATTATTTCGATCAGGATTTTTTTATAAATATTGTTCTTCGAGGTAAGACCGAATTATCCCCGATTCAACTGCTTAAAAAAACTCAGGCAATAGAGACCGGTGGTGGTCGTATCAGGGTTAAAGAAATCCCGAAAGGACCTAGAACGATCGATCTCGATATACTTTTATATGGAACTGAAATTGTTGATTCTAAATTGTTGAGAATCCCTCATCCTTCTATGAGAGATCGAAGGTTTGTTCTAATCCCTCTCGTCGAAATCAACCCCGATTTATTTGATCATGAAAAAGGTATCCCCTTTTATAAATACCTCGAGAGTGTAGAAGATCAAGGAGTGTATTGTTCTTCTTTATTTGACTATAATAATTTTTTTTTATGATATAATATTTACACAGAGGTATTATGGATCAGGAAATAGACAATAAGCGCAAATACAAGCTGGATCATTTTGAGGGTCCTCTTGATCTGCTTCTTTTTTTAATTAAAAAAAATGAGATCAACATATATGAAATTCCCATACACGAAATAACTGAACAGTATATAGAGTTCATCAAATATTCTGCAAAAATAGATCTGGAAAATATTACTGAATTTTATGTTATGGCTTCTACATTATTATATATCAAATCCAGACTTTTATTGCCCGTTGAAATAAATCTGGACGACGAAGTAGAAGATCCGAGACAGGAACTTGTTGCTAAGCTTATTGATTATCAGAAATTTAAAAAATTATCAGAGTTGATGTCTGATAAAGAAAAAAAATCCGAATGGGTACTAGAGAGAAAAAAAGTACAGAAAATTTTACCTTTTTCAGACGAGGATAATCTCTGGGAAGAAATTGAAGTCTGGGATCTTCTAAAAAGTTTTTCTCATGTCATGAAAAATTTTAATTCTGAAAGAATAGTGAATTTATATGAAGAAGTCTCTGTTAATGAAAAAATCACTCTAATAAATGAGTATTTGGAAAAGAAGAAAGAATTTTATTTTAACGAATTAATTACCAATCCCGATTCTCTAATGGAAATCGTTTGTTCTTTTTTGGCAATACTGGAAATGGCGAAAAGTAGTAACATAGTATTTTTCCAGAATAGGTTATTCGGAGATATTAAAATTACAAGATATTCAGAGGAAACAGTAAGTGGAATTGACTAAGGAAATAGCGATTATAGAAGCAATTCTGTTTCTGGAAAACGAACCGATCAATAAAAAATCCATTACACGTATTGCTAATCTGCCCGAACATGTTGTCGAAGCTGCAATTCTTACGATTAAAGATAAATTTAGTACAGAAGATCATGGTGTTGAACTTATTGAGATAAGCGGTGGATATACTTTTTCAGCCAAAGAGGAATTCTGGGGTTTATTAAAAGATCATTACGGCAAAAAGAATGATGATAAACTATCAAAAGCTGCTATGGAAACTTTATCTATTATAGCGTATTCTCAACCCCTTACTAAAACCGAAGTTGAGAATATCAGAGGAGTTTCAGCTGATAATATGATCAGAATGCTCGTTAAGAAAGGTTTTATTAAAGAAGTTGGGAAAAAAGATGTCCCGGGGAAACCCCTTTTATTTGGAACGACACAGGAATTTCTGAAAGTATTCAGACTTAACAGTATTGCTGATTTACCAAAACTCGAAGAGCAGGACAGAGACAGGTTTGAATTAAATGGATAAAGATGAGATAAGATTGCAATTGTATATGGCTAGATGTGGCATTGCCTCAAGAAGAAAGTGTGAGGAAATTATCGCTCAGGCCAGGGTTAGCATTAATGGAAAAATAATTATTACTCCCGGAACTAAAGTTTCAGAAGATGACATCGTAAAAATGGATGGAAGGGTAATCAAGCCTGCAAAGAAAAAAATATATATAGCTCTTCATAAACCGTCTAAGTTCTTGTGTTCAAACGAAGATCCCGATGGTAGATCACTCGCTATTGATCTTATATCACCAGCAGTAAAACACCGTGTCTTTAATGTCGGACGCCTTGATTATTTGACTTCAGGTTTGATCTTTTTTACTAATGATGGAGATTTCGCCAAAAAAATAACTCATCCTTCATCTCATGTTGAAAAAGAGTATGTTGTCACGACAAAAAAAGAGATCCCATTAGAACTTATGGAAAGTTTCAAAAAAGGTATTTATGTCGGTGGTGAACTCTTCAAACTGAAAAGTTACAAATTAAATGGCACAAACTCAGTAAACATTGTTCTTGAAGAAGGAAAAAACAGAGAGCTTAGAAAAGTTTTTCAATCTGAGAATATTAATGTGAAAAAGGTCCACAGGATCCGAATCGCCAACATAAAACTAACAGGTTTGAATTCCGGGCATTTCAGAACATTAACAGAACGAGAGGTTAAATCCCTATTAAAAGAAAGTGACCATGCAGCTCAGTTAAAGAAGAGACAACCGGCCAAAAGACAGAGGAATTAATGACAATAGCAATAGATGGACCAGCCGGTGTTGGTAAAAGTTCCATATCAAGCAGAATCGCTGAAAAAGAAGGTTTCTTTAATTTAAATTCTGGAAACTTTTATAGAGCTATTACTCTATATGCTCTTGAGAATGACATTGATTGTTCCGCTGAGAGCCTTTTGATTGAGGCGGCGGGAAAATGCAGTTTTAATATTATTGATGGGCGATTATATCTTAATAATCGCGATGTTGAAGATCATTTGCATACTGATGATATCGATAATCATGTGGCACAGGTTTCAGCTGTAGTTCCTGTTAGACATATTGTTAATCAAAACCTAAGATCCATTAGCCTTTCCCTTGACCTGGTTGCAGAAGGGCGGGATATGACTACTGTTGTATTTCCCAATGCAGAAGTAAAAATCTTTCTCGATGCATCGCCGGAAATAAGAGCGGAAAGAAGAAAAAATCAGGGTGTTAGCAACAAATCTTTAGAGGAGATTATCGAAAGCATTAAGGCCAGAGATGAGATCGATAGAAATAAAAAGGAAGGAAGTCTTATAATTGCTGATGACGCAATATATTTGGACACTTCTGACTTGACCATTGAAGAAGTATGTGAGAAAGTAACAGAGAAAATTATAGATAATCGTTTAATAAGTCAGGAGAACGGTACAATTATGGCAGAGATGGACGCAAAAACATTAGACAGCAACCAACAGGAACTACAAGAAGAATACCTGAAAGGACTAGATCGTCTTGAAGAAGGACAGCTCGTAAACGGAGATGTTATACAGGTAGATTCTGATTACGTTTATATTGATATTGGTTACAAATCTGAAGGGAAAATCCCAGTTGAGGATTTTAAAGATGTCCCTTCTGTAGGAGACACAATCAGTGTTGTCCTTGTTAAAAAAGAAGGGAAAAACGGCGAAATTGTCGTTTCCAAGAAAAAAGCAGATTCAAAAGTTATTTGGAAAATGCTCAAAGATGCATTTCAGGAGAAAACTCCCGTTGATGGTAAAATCGTAAAAAGCATTAAGGGTGGATTTGAAGTAGACTTCGGAACAGAATTTAAAGGATTTATTCCTATATCTAAAGTAGATATTTCCAGAGTTGAAAATCCCGAAGAATACATTGGACTTGAAAGTAAATTCTTAATTGAAAGACTCTATAATGAGAAAAGAGTGAACATTGTAGTTTCAAGAAGAGAATGGCTTGAAAAAGAAACTGAAGGTAAAAGAAAAGAATTCTTTGAAAAAGTGAATATCAATGATGAAGTTACTGGTGTTGTAAAAAGTTTCACTTCATTTGGTGCTTTTATTGACCTCGGTGGTTTTGATGGACTCCTACATATCAATGATATGAGCTGGGGACATGTAACAAGACCAAAAGATTTCGTAAAAAAAGATCAGGAGATCAAACTGAAAGTTATCAGACTTGACCCTGAAGAGAATAAAATCAATTTATCCCTTAAACATTTTTCTGAAGATCCATGGTCTACTTTCGAAAGTAGATACAATGTCGAAGATGTTGTTAAAGGAAAAGTTACCAAGCTTACTGACTTCGGTGCATTTGTTGAGATTGAAGAGGGCATTGAAGGTCTTGTTCATATTTCAGAATTATCATGGGTAAAAAGAATCAAACATCCTCAGGAAGTACTCTCTATTGGAGATGAAGCAGAGGTTATGATTCTTGGATATGATATTCAACAGGGGAGAATCTCTCTCGGTATCAAGCAGGTTATGGCTAATCCATGGGATACAATTATTGAAGAGTATCCTGTTGGGAAAGTCCTGACCAGAAAAGTAAAAAAAATCACAAATGCCGGCGCTTTTATTGAGTTGGAAGAGGGCATTGATGGGTTTTTACATGCAGATGATATGTCCTGGACAAAGAGAATCAAGAATATTTCTTCAGTTCTGAAAGAAGGTGATGAAGTAGAAGTTGCTGTTGTAGGGGTTGATCCTGAAGCGAGAAGAATCTCTCTTGGTGTAAAGCAGTTATCTGAAGATCCCTGGAGCACTTTGGAGAATGGTTACCCTCGAGGAACTATCATTGAAGGTGAGATCACAAATAAAACTGATTTTGGTCTGTTTGTAAAAGTGAATGGAGATATTGAAGGTCTTATTCACAAAAATAATATTTCAGTAAATAAAGATGATGATCCGGAAGAAGAACTAGTTAAGTTCAACATTGGTGACAAAATTAAATGTGTCGTTACAGAAATTAACTCATCAAGACAGCGATTATCATTATCAATAAAAGAACTAAAACTTAGAGAACAGAAAGCGGAAATATCCAAGTATATGCATGAAGAAGAAGATGATTCGACATTCACTCTTGGAGATTTGCTTAATAAAGACTAAGGTTTAAAAGTTACTACTGATGATAAAAGATCAGATAGATAAAAAGAGATTTAATACTTTAATTGAAATAAATAGTCATATTAATTCCAATTTTTCTGATATTAAATCTCTTTTAACTCAAATTCTTGAATCTGCAAGTAAGTTAACAGGGGGAGATGCTTCATCTCTCCTTTTAGTTGATAGAGATGCAGATGAACTCTATTTTGAAATTGCTTTGGGTCCCAAAGGATCTGAAGTAAAGAAATTCTCTGTGAAAATGGGTGAAGGAATAGCCGGTTGGGTTGCAAAAAATAACCGCTCTTTAATCGTAAATGATGTTGAAGATGATCCGAGGTTTTTTTCAAAAATTAGTGAAAAAGTTGGCTATGCAACCACTTCTATACTTGCAGTTCCCATGAGGATTAAAGATCAGTGCATTGGTGTTATTGAAGTTATTAATAAGGAATCAGGACGATCTTTTACAGATGAAGATCTAGAGTGGCTCGAAATTTTTTCCACACAGGCCGGTTTGGCTTTCCAGAATGCCAAAGACTTTCAAAAAATGAATAACGAATTATTCAAATTGAAGGATCAGGTACTCGGCTCTACATTGTATCATTCATTTATATATAAAAGTTCTGTTATAGAAGAAAAACTGGAAATAGTAAAAAAGATTGCTCCATCATCATCTCCTATTTTGATTACAGGAGATAGTGGTACCGGTAAAGAACTTTTTGCTGAACAGATTCATAAATACAGTACCCGATCAGACAAAACATTTATAAAAGTCAATTGCGCCGCAATACCGGAAAATTTAATAGAGAGTGAGTTGTTCGGTCATGTGAAAGGAGCTTTTACAGATGCTATCCACGATCATGCCGGTAGATTTGAATTGGCCGATACAGGTACCATTTTTTTAGATGAAATCGGGGAACTTCCTCTATCAATGCAGGCAAAATTACTCCGAGTCATACAACATGGAACATTTGAGAAAGTAGGGTCAGCTGTTTCCGAAAAAGTTGATATTCGGATAATTGCAGCTACCAATAGAAAACTCAGTGAAGAAGTAGACAATTCTAAATTCAGGGAAGACTTATATTATAGATTAAATGTTCTTCCTCTGGAAATACCTGCTTTGAAAAAGAGAAGAGAAGATATTCTTCCGCTGGCAAGTCATTTCCTTGAGAAATTTAATGTAAAAAATAATAAAAATATCAAAGGGTTTTCTTCTTCTTCTGTTGAAGCTATGTTATCATATCCATGGCCTGGAAATGTCAGAGAATTAGAGAATTCTGTTGAAAGGGCAGTAATAATAACAACGTCAGAATATATAAGGCCTCAGGATTTGCTATTACCTGACCATAATAGTACATCGGAAGAACAGTATATTGACAGTAACCTGAAAGATGCAATAAACCTTTTTAAAAAGGAATACATTCAAAAAGTTCTGGATGAGCATTCAGGTAATCAGACAGAAGCTTCTGATTCTCTTGGAATTCAGAGAACTTACCTGTCTAGACTTATAAAAGATTTAGATATAAAACGTTGAGGAGAAATCAATAGTGGCACATCATCACAATGAAGATCACAAACAAACACTTGCAGACAAGGTCGCAGGTTTTATCACTAAAAACAAAATCATCCTATGGGGTATTCTTGGAGTACTGGCAATTTCAACAGTTGTATTTGCAGTTGTTGACAAAAAAATCAAAGATACAAAAAAAATGAATTCTAATATGGCAATAGAAATTCAAAATGATTTTCAAGACTGGTATAGTTCAGCAGATGAGGATAAGGAAGCTTCAGAAATGAAGTTACTCGATAATATCACCGCGGTTATAGAGACTGGAAAGACAAGCATTCTTATGGAAAAAGCTCTCTACACAAGAGGTCAATTTCACCTTCACACCGAAGAATGGGAAAAAGCATATGACGACTTCAGCAAAATTGTTGAAATCTCTCCCGATAGCTATCTGGCTTCAATTTCTCTTTATAATTCAGCCAGTGCCAAGGAGAATAGCGGAGATAATGCAGCAGCTTTGGAAATCCTTGTAAAACTTCTTGCCGATTATAAAAGCAGTTCTCCAATTATTCCAGAAACTCTTTTCAATATTGGAAGAATAAATGAATCCTTAAATAACAATGAAGCAGCTATTGAGTCCTATGAAGAATTAGCCTCATCTTATTCTTCGAGCAATTGGACAAATTTGGCTAAAACTCGTATAATTTCTTTGAAAGCTTCAGGGGTTTCTCAGTAATATTTGTTACAATCATCCCCTGAAAACGGGGTAGAAAATGAGCGAACTAATAAAAAAAAGACACAAAGTATTTGAACCGGGGATTTTCGGACCTATACTTGGTGTCTTTATTTTTTTCATATTTGCATTAATTGCGAATTTAACAGAGATTGATAACCGTCTTGAACTGAAAATGTTGGACGTCCATTTTAATTTCAAATCTACATTCCGCAAATCATCAATACAGGAAGGTGTTTCTCAAGAACAGAGAAATCCAAATATTTCACCAGATATATTATTAATTGGAATTGATGAGAAAAGCCTCACAGCTTTTGGGAAATGGCCTTTTCCCCGATATCGAGAGGCTAATCTGATAGATTCATTTGCCAGAATAAAAAAACAGAATGAAAGAGAAAGCGCATTATTTATTGATGTTTTTTTTATTGAGCCCGATGCGAAAGCATATGATGATGTTATTCTGACAGATTCAATAAAAAATAGCGGCCGTGTATACCTTGAAACAGTACTTGATAACAACGCTCCCGACGATAAGACAGCAGCGGAAATGTTTTCACGTCAGCAGGTGACTTTTGATCGGTTTGGTGAAATTGAGAATATAACAGGTGATATTAACGAAATTTATGAGTATTACGGCGTTCAACCACCATTAAAGCCTTATGGAAATGCAACAGCCGGTATTGGACATGCGAATTTCAGACCTGATTATGACAAGAAATTTAGAAAACAACAGTTAGTTGCACGAACTAGTGAGTTGAAGGATATTATACGTCTGGATGAATTAACCAGTGATTACACTCTTGATTTGAATCGACATGAACGCCTTTCGTGGATAGATAAAAAAGGGATCAATCAGGATATTGAATATCCTTTAACTGAAACTATCCTTAGCGGCTTAGAATCAAAAATGAAATCATCAGCGCCTTTAAAAACCGATGATACAGATGGAGACGGTACTCCTGATGACAGTTATTACATTGTTAGAAAGTATGAAGATCATTTTGTACCGGCAATAACCTTGGTTCTTGCCTTGAATTATTTCAATGTGGATTTATCTGACATGGATGTAATTTTAGGTGAGTATATTCATATCAAGTCGCCTCAGAAATATAACATTGCTAATGAAACCTGGGAGAAATACTCTATTGTCAGGAAGTACGCTGAGTACGACGATAATGGTGAAATTGTAAAAGAAGCGGAAATAGAGGAATTTGATGAGATTAAAATCCCTATAGATGAACATGGACAGATGCTTGTAAACTATATGGGAATCAGATCTGATCCATCACGGGGGGGGCATCAGACATTTCCCGTAAGATCTTTTTCAGGTTATGCTTCCAGAGTACCCAGTCTGGATAGATCTACATGGCCTAAAACAAAAGCTGTTGGAAACAAAATCCTGCTGACAGGTGCATTTGCAATGGGCCTTGATGAGAAAACAACACCATTTGGCCAGATGTACGGCGTAGAAATGCATGCAAATGCTCTCAATACGATAATTATGGATCAGTTTATCCGGGAAATGCCCTGGTATTACAATTTACTCATTTTATTTGCTGTGATAATGTTGATCTCTTTCATTACATCCAGGATTTCTACAGGATGGTCTCTATTGATTACTCTAGTATTGGTTCTGGGGATGTTTATAGGTTTTTCATTTGTTTTTGAAATGCAGAACCTCGTAGTAAATTTCACTGGTCCGGCTATAGGAATTATCTTTTCATTTATAGTGGTTGTTGTATACCGCGTTATAACAGAAGAAGGTGATAAAAAACGCATCAAAGATATGTTTGGTAAATACGTAAGCCCAATTGTCGTTGAACAGATGATGGATAACCCACCGGAATTGGGTGGTATCGATAGCAATGTTACCATCTTCTTTTCGGATATAAGAAGTTTTACATCTTTATCGGAAACAATGCCGCCACAAGAGCTTGTTGAATTATTGAATCTCTATTTAACGGCAATGACAGATTGTATTATGGAATTTAATGGTACTTTAGATAAATATATCGGTGATGCCATTATGTGCTTTTGGGGAGCACCTTTAGCTCAGGAAGATCATGCGTTACTAGCTTGTAAAAGTGCTGTAAGACAACTTGAACTTTTACGTGAATTGAATAAAACCCAACCTGAAAATAAACAGATCAATGTAGGAATCGGGTTGAATTCAGGGATTTCAACTGTTGGGAATATGGGTAGTGAAGGCTGTATGAATTTTACTGCTATGGGAGACAACGTAAACCTTGCATCAAGATTGGAAGGTACAAACAAACAATATTATACAGAACTTATAATCAGTGAAAATACATATGAATTAATAAAAGATTCCGGAGCCATTACCAGAGAACTCGACGATATTCGGGTAAAAGGAAAGATGAAGCCGGTAAAAATTTATGAACTACTCGGATTTGATGAATAATAGAGTAATAAATAAAGCTATTAGACATTAGAGCCGAAATTGTGATATTATATAAATAAATTCGGCTCTAAAATTATGAAAAAAATATTTATTAAAATTTTCTATATATTACTATTCTCTTTATTTTTACTTAGCTGTGGGTTGCCTTCATATAATGTTGTCAATGCTCCTGTCGTAGTCAGCAGTGATGTTGAATCTGAATCTGGTTTTAAACGATTTTATGCCCCGGCTATAGACACTAATATTGATGGGTACGAAATATACTATAAAATATATACAGTTGATGATCCGGATATCGCTACAGATAAAACTGAATTCGATAATGACAATTCTTCATATGTATATGAATTGGGAAATGTCAAACCAGTTAAACTTGGTTTTCATAGGTTGAGTGTCGGGACTTTAGAAACCAATATACTTGCTGCAGTCCCACTTATCAGTTCTGATGATCTAACTGCCGGTTTGCCACTACAGATATTTCTCGGAACAATTGATGATGAGATTCTGATTAATAACACTACAGATATTGGAATCCCATTAAGAGATGTGAAAGATGTAGATTATTACAAACCCTTTGCAAAAAATGTAATAGAAAGCGATTCTGATAGCAATGAGGTGACTATTAGTGATTCTCAGTATTCAGTAAGTCTTGTTGCATATTCATACGTATCTATTACTGAAGCCAGTTTAGTTTCAAATTCAGAAAATAGTATTCCGGTATTTCTGGGTACCTTAACTGGCATATTAAATAATTAAAACAAAAAAGAGGACAGAACTCATGAATCATTACTTAATCAACATAGCTATAATTTATTTTCTGAGTGCATCTTTTGCTACAATTGCAGCAGTCTTTTTGTTTAAGGTAAAATTTATCGGTTCTTTTCCCGGAGCATTTATACTTGCATTAGTTGGTGCTTTCGTCGGAGGCTCATTAGGATCTTTATTACCATTTGTATTTAACCGTGTTCTCCAGTCATTTATACCATCTATTTTGTTTTCATTTTTATTTTTATATATCTACAGATGGCTAAGTGTCCTGAAAGAATACTAGATTTAACTTCCGATAATATATATTCTGTCTACTAGGATTTTTACATAATTATTCCCTATTGACCTTATACATCAATAATAAGTAGATTAAATCATGAATGATACAAAAGAAGCATTTGAAGAACTCTTTTCTGTAATAAAAAAACTCCGCAGTCCTGAAGGATGTAATTGGGATCGCGAACAAACACCTCAGTCACTCCGATCGGACTTAATTGAAGAAACATATGAATGCATTGAAGCGATTGACAACAAAGATCATGATCACACAAAAGAAGAACTGGGTGATTTGTATCTACTCGTTACAATGCTTGCTTATATGCATGAACAGGAAGGTAAATTTACAGTTTCTGATTCACTCGAATGTATTTCTGAGAAACTCATTAGACGTCATCCCCATGTTTTCGGAGACAGTACAGCAAATACTCCCGATGAAATAATTGAGCAATGGGATGAAATAAAAACAAAAATAGAGGGCAGAAAGCCAAAAGATTCCGTACTCGATAAAGTTTCAAATGGACTGCCTCCTCTGGAAAAAGCTTTCCAGTTGCAAAAAAAAGCTGCAAAAGTTGGTTTTGATTGGCAGCATATAGATGATATTTGGGCAAAAGTCCACGAGGAAATTGATGAGGTAAAAGATGCAGAAAGTCAGTCTCTTGAAGAACTGGAATCTGAGATTGGTGATCTGATTTTTGCAGTAGTCAATATATCACGCGGATATAAGATTGATCCGGCAGTTGCTCTACAGCGTACAAATAATAAATTTACAAAGAGATTTCATTTTATAGAGAAAGAGATGAAAAATGATGGTAAAGAATTGAATTCAGAAAATTTCAAGCTGATGGATACCTACTGGGATAAAGCAAAAACAAAAGAATAATTCTTTTGTTAGACTACCCTACCACACTGTATTTTGCTTACTACTAACACTTCTTTTAATCTTATCGCTGATCTTTTACTCTGGAATATAAATACTTTTTTCCTGTAAAATTGTTAAAAAAATAATTTAGTAGTAACATATTGTTTAATAACCGGGGTTTTAGTAAGTAACGGAGAAAATACTGATTTATGGCTATAAACGTTGAAGATTTCTACCGGAAATATGGACCGATGGTCTTGAGAAGGTGCAGATCAATACTCAAAGATGAAGAAGCATCATTAGATGCGATGCAGGATGTATTTGTAAAGATTTTAAAGAAAGAGAAAGATTTAAATAGTGAATCTCCTTCCAGTCTTCTTTACATCACAGCAACAAATGTATGTTTGAATATTTTGAGAAGCAGAGATCGTAAACCGGAAGCTGCAGATAATTCGATTTTAGATATTATCGCAGGGACTGATGATCCTGAAGAAAGAGTTGTTGCAAAGTTATTCATAGAAAGAATTTTTAAAAATGAAAAAATTTCTACACGTACTATTGCAATGCTGCATTATGTTGACGGTTTTACATTAGAAGAAACTGCAGAACAAGTTGGCATGTCTGTTTCCGGTATTAGAAAACGATTAAGAGTTCTTCGGAAAAATGGGCTTGAATTAAAGGAGGTATAATCTGTGAAAAAAGAAGTATTAAACGAATTATACTATGAGCAGATCTTACTAGATGAAATAACGCTTGATGGCATAGACCAGGACATTTACAACGGGGAAATTCTAAAAAAACTAAAAGATTCCAATGAGGAAATTCTAAAAAGATATCCTCCATCAAAAATGGTGGAATCGATAAAGAAGAAATTGGATGAAGATATTGCAGAGAAATCAGATGTTTCGAGATTCTCTGCAGCAAGAAAAAGATTATATATACCTTTATCAGCAGCAGCGGTCTTTCTTCTCTTCTTTTCAATTTTACCTATTTTCAGAGATTCTCTTATTACAACAACACCTCATATTGAGAACGAAACTATCAGATTAAAAGGGAATACTCCTTCGCTATACATTTATAGAGGTAATAATGCTGATGCCGAGCTACTCAATAGTAATTCTCTTGTAAAAGAAAGAGATCTACTGCAAATCAGTTATGATAGCGCAGGAACAAAATACGGTGTTATATTTTCTATAGATGGCCGGGGAACAGTTACTCTGCACTTCCCGGACAATGTATATTCAAATACAAGACTGGATTTTGGCGGAAAAGTGTATTTGCCCTATTCTTATGAGCTCGATAATGCACCCTTCTTTGAGCGCTTTTTCTTTATTACATCAGACAGTGAAATTGATACCAATGAGTTAATGGAAAAAGCCGGACGAATTGCAAAAGGTAACAAATCAGAAATGTTAGCCCTTCCCTCTAACCAGAAACAACAATCAGTCATCCTTTTTAAAGAGGAAGTGAAAAAATGAAAAATTTAATTACGATTATTCTAATATTTGTCATATCTATTCCAGTATTTTCTCAGGAAGAACCTACAGGTTTGAAGCGTTTTGCAATATTTGCCGGTTCTAATAATGGTGGAGATACAAGAGTCCAATTGGAATATGCTGAAACTGATGCTATGGCTATGTATGAGGTTTTATCCGAGATCGGTGGTTTATCATCAACTGATACAATAATCATCACCGATCCGAATACAACAGATATTTATAATGCTTTTGAGCAGATGGAATCGCGAATTCAACTGGAAAAATCAAATTCCAGACGAACTGAGTTTTTCTTCTATTATTCAGGTCATTCTGATGATTTAGGAATATTGCCTGGTGGAGAAATATTTGATTATGCAGAATTGAGAGCTCAAATCAATTCAATGAATACAGATGTAAAAATTGCTGTATTGGATTCTTGTTCATCGGGATCTTTCACACGTTTAAAGGGTGGTATTAAAAAGGCTCCATTTTTAATTGATGAATCAGTTGATACAAAGGGTCACGCTTTCCTGACATCCAGTTCAGAGAATGAAGCAGCTCAGGAATCTGATTCAATTGAAGGTTCTTTTTTCACTCATTATCTTATTTCAGCATTGAGAGGCGCTGCAGACAGCACTCAAGATGGAACCGTGACTCTTAATGAAGCTTATAACTTTGCACATGATGAAACACTGGCCAGGACTACATCATCTATTGCCGGAGCACAGCATCCCTCGTACAGTATTAATTTAACAGGCTCTGGAGATCTTGTCTTAACAGACTTAAGAGAGATTATTTCTTCAATAGAGATAGATAAAGAGATTGACGGACGGATTTTCTTTCGTGATGATTCTGATCACCTTGTAATTGAATTCCGCAAGAGAGCAGGAATTCCTGTATCAATCTCACTTCCCGGTGGAGTCTATAAAGTTGATCTTGAGACAGAATTCGGCCTATCTTCTTCAATTATCACTATAGACAGAGGAGATGTTATTCTGACAAATCAGAATTTCTCTTCAGTTGAAAGAACTTTTGCCAGAATACGTGGAGATGAAAATCCAATTGACGAACCAGTATCTGAAGGTCTTGAGGATCGGACAATTGGAGAAGTCGTTGACGATACAATTGATTCTGTTGAAGCGTCTCTGGAAAACAAAATGAAAGAGATCAGATCAATTCTCAATGATAAATTCAGTAAAGATATTGATGAAGAAGTACAGAATGAAATTGACGATGCTTTTAAAGAAGTCGATATAGCTTTTGATGCAGAATCCGAAGAGGAAATCGAAAGAACTGATCTGGTATATACCGTATTCGGATTTTCCCCTACTCCTTCTGGTGCCAGTTCAAATGAAGTAAGAAATATATCTCTGAATTTTATTGGAAAACCTTATGGCATTAATGGTTTTGCTCTCGGATTCATGAATATGACACACCATGATGTATACGGAGCCCAGATAGCGGCAATTAGTAATCAGACTGGACGGGATCAGTATGGATTTTTAAGTTCCGGAATCTATAATATTGTTGAAAGAGATCTGTGGGGTGTTGCCACTTCCGGTGTTTTCAATATTACCAATGGTGCTGTTTACGGTTCTCAATCTGCCGGTGTTTTTAATATAAGTTCACATGAATTACACGGATTGCAAGCTGCCGGTGTTTTCAATATAACAAAAAATCTGTCAAATGGTGTTCAAGCCGGAGGTGTTTTCAACATAACCAACGGTACTATGAATGGCTTACAAGCCGGTGGTGTTTTCAATATTGCAAAAGGCGAATTAAATGGCCTGCAGGCTGCTGGAGTTTTTAATGTTGCAGAAAACATCAATGGTGTTCAAGTTGGTCTTGTAAATATAGGAAAGCAGATTAATGGTATGCAAATAGGTTTGATTAATATCAGTAATGATATTAATGGACTTCCACTTGGTTTACTGACTATTTCAAAAAACGGGATAATGGATTTTGGCAGCTGGTATGAAAGTTCAGGTTTTGTCTACACAGGGATGCAGACAGGATCCAAGAATTTCTACAACTTCGCCTACTTTGCTCTACCTGTTGAAAATCAGGGTTCTGTTCTGGTTACTGGTTTCGGAATTGGAGGCAGAATTAACATCGGACCACTTTATATTGATATTGATAGTTCAGTAAAAAGTGTTGCACCGGGAACAGATTTTGCAGATGCTTTCAGACAGACTTTTTCTCAGGATCAGTTTTACAGCCTCTATCCTAATTTGAGAATCAGTGGCGGATTAAAGTTTTTCAAAATTATGAGTGTTTTCGGTGGTCTATCTCTTGATATACACATTCCTAATTATACAGAAAGATCAGCACTATTTCACAATAGCGCCAATCCATGGATAATTAAAAATACGAATACTGGAGATGGTGTCGTAGAATTCCATCCTAAATGGTTTGCAGGATTAAAATTAAAATTCTAATAAAAAAGGCGGATTTTCATCCGCCTTTTTTTTAATGTATACAATTCTATATTGTAAGTCTTAAATGTTCTCCGCCATATGCTTTATCTCTGGCTTCTTTTACATTATCACTATTGAGATAGTCATCAAACTTCATCTGTTTATCGATTATTCCCGAAGGTGTGAATTCAATGATTCGATTGGCAACTGTATTTACAATTTCATGGTCGTGAGACGAGAAGATCATTACTTCGGTAAACTCAACCATTCCATTGTTTAATGATGTGATTGACTCAAGGTCCAGATGGGCCGTAGGTTCATCAAATATCAATACATTTGTAGAAGCTAGCATCATCTTCGAAAGCATACATCTGACTTTTTCTCCCCCGGATAAGACATTAACGCTTTTAAGTGATTCATCTCCGGAAAAAAGCATCCTTCCGAGAAATCCACGGATATAGGATTCATCCTGTTCTTCTGAATACTGTCTCAGCCAGTTTGTCATATCTATATCTGTATTGAAATACTCAGTATTATCTTTGGGGAAATAGCTCTGAGTTGTTGTTACACCCCAGGTGTACTCTCCGGAATCAGCTTCCATTTCACCGGAAATAATCTGCATAAATACTGTTTTTGCGTAGTTGTTCGGACCTACCAGAGCAACTTTGTCGCCTTTATTGATTGTGAGATCCAGATCTTTAAAAATAACCTCTCCATCAATTGTTTTACTAAGCCCTTTAGTTTCAAGAATCATGGTTCCTGTTTCTCTTTCAGGTTTAAACGCCACGTAAGGGAATCTTCTCGATGTGTTGGGCATATCGTTTAATTCCAGCTTATCGAGCTCTTTTTTTCTTGATGTCGCCTGTTTGGACTTTGAAGCATTGGCTGAAAATCTCTGGATAAAGGATTTTAACTCAGCAGCTTTAGCTTCGGCCTTTTTATTCTGATCCTTTCTCTGTTTGGCAATCATCTGACTGGCCTGTTGCCAGAAGTAATAGTTTCCAACGAATACAGATATTTTTCCGTAATCAATATCTGCAATATGAGTACACACTTTATTCAGGAAATGCCTGTCATGAGAAACGACGATCACTGTGTTATTGAATTTCAAGAGGAACTCTTCAAGCCAGTTAATTGATTCAAGATCAAGGTGGTTTGTAGGCTCATCTAAAAGCAAAGTATCAGGATTTCCGAAGATAGCCTGAGCAAGCAGTATACGAACTTTTGTATTGTCTTCGAGATCGCCCATCTTTTTCTGAAAAAGATCCTCTTCTACTCCTAAACCGGCAAGTAACATAGCCGCTTCACTCTCAGCTTCCCAGCCTCCGAGTTCTGCAAAGTCCCCTTCCAGTTCAGATGCTCTTATTCCATCTTCATCAGAAAAATCTTCTTTTAAATAAATAGCATCTTTTTCAACCATAATGTCATAGAGTTTCTGATGACCTTTGATCACTGTATTCATGACTGTAAAGTCATCAAAGGCGAAATGGTCCTGTGCAAGAACACCCAATCTCTCATTTGGAGGGATGATGACTTCACCCGTATCCTGCTCGATCTCTCCGGATAGAATTTTCATAAATGTAGATTTTCCGGAACCGTTCGCTCCGATTAATCCATAACAGTTTCCAGGTGTAAATTTAATATTTACATCTTTGAATAGGCTTCGTTTACCAAAAGCCAAGCTTATATTACTTGCGGTTATCAAAAAAAAATCTCCTCAGCCTGAGTTCAATATTCCATTTTCAGGCTATATTTTTAGCGGCTCTGCGCATTTAATTCTTTGTACTAAGAGAAGTTGTATTAAGAATAGCTCAAATTGTCAACAGAGAAATATATGAGCTTTATCCAATAAATAAAAAACCCCATTTCCGCTTAGGGAAACAGGGTTGAAAATCGTAATATTTTAAAAATTATCTATTGTTGATTACCGCATGAGCAGCAGCGAGTCTTGCTATTGGAACTCTGTATGGAGAACAGGATACTACATTTAATCCGGCTCTGTAGCAGAAGTCGATTGAAGATGGTTCACCACCGTGCTCACCACAGATACTTGTTTTGAGATCCGCTTTAGTCTGTCGACCTTTAGCGACACCCATGTTCACAAGCTGTCCGACACCTTCCTGGTCAAGAACCTGGAATGGATCATCTTTAAGTACTTTTTTATTGATGTATTCAGGTACGAATCCGCCGACGTCATCTCTGGAATAACCCAGTGTCATCTGAGTCAGGTCATTTGTACCGAAGGAGAAGAAGTCCGCATATTCAGCAACTTCGTTAGCTGTAAGAGCCGCTCTTGGAATCTCAATCATTGTACCAATCATATACTCAACTTTTGCGCCGGTATTTTTCAGTACTGTATCGATAACTACCTGAGCATTTTCTCTAAGCATTTTCAGCTCATTTACAACACCGACAAGTGGAATCATGATCTCAGGAAGAACTTTGATACCTTTTTTAGTCATTGTAGCTGCTGCAGTCATAATGGCTTCAACCTGCATATCATAGATTTCAGGATAAGTTACACCAAGACGGCAACCTCTGTGACCGAGCATAGGGTTTTGCTCAGAAAGACCTTCCAGTCTGATTTTAAGAGCTTTCGCATCCATGCCCATTTTTTTGGCAAGAGCATTGATCTCATCATCTGTATGGGGAACAAATTCGTGCAGAGGAGGATCGAGCAGACGTACAGTTACAGGAAGTCCGTCCATGGCTTCAAAGAGACCTTCAAAGTCAGTAATCTGAAGTTTAAGGATATCTTTAAGAGCTTCTTTTCTCTCTTCAACTGTATCGGAAACGATCATAACTCTAAAAGCTTCCAGTTTTTCACCTTCGAAGAACATATGCTCAGTTCGACAGAGACCGATACCTTCTGCACCGAATTCTCTGGCTTTTCTGGCATCTTCAGGAAGGTCGGCATTGGTTCTTACACCGAAACCGTCTTTGATTCCTGCTCTTTTTGCTCCGGCACGAACTTCATCAGCCCAACCGAGGAATGTATTGAGGTTACCGGAAAGTTCAGGAACTATAAGTTTTGCAGTTCCTTCATAAACGTTACCGTCTGTTCCGTTTATAGTGAGAGAATCACCTTCTTTGTATACTTTTCCTTCAATTGTCGCTGTTTTATCAGAAACTGAGATTACAACAGCTTTACAACCGGCAACACATGGTCGACCCATTCCACGGGCAACAACAGCAGCGTGAGAAGTCATACCACCTGTAGCAGTCAGAATACCTTCAGCGGCATTCATTCCACCGATATCTTCAGGAGAAGTCTCTTTTCTTACAAGGATAACTTTATCACCCTTGGCTTTTGCCACTTCAGCAGCTTCAGCAGTGAAAACGATTGTTCCTGTAGCTGCTCCCGGAGATGCATTAAGACCTTTTGCAATAGATACAAGGCTTTTTTCATGAGCAGGGTCAATCATCGGGTGAAGGAGCTGGTCGAGCTGATCTGGAGTAACCATTAAAAGAGCTTCCTCTTTAGTTCGCATTCCTTCATTTACAAGGTCGACAGCAATGTTTACGGCTGCATTACCAGTTCTTTTTCCATTTCTCGTTTGAAGAAGATATAAAATCCCTTCCTGTATTGTGAACTCAAGGTCCTGCATATCTTTGTAGTGGCCTTCAAGTTTATCTTTAATGTCTACAAGTTCTTTGTAGATTGCAGGATTCTGATCTTCCAGTGCAGATAGCTTCAGAGGAGTTCTTATTCCAGCAACAACATCTTCACCCTGAGCATTCATTAAATACTCACCGTAGAAGTAGTTTTCACCGGTAGATGGGTCTCTTGAGAAACAAACACCGGTTCCGGAAGTCTCTCCGTAGTTACCGTAAACCATTGACTGAACGTTTACAGCAGTACCGATCAGATCGGCAATTTTATTGATCTCTCTATATTTAATTGCTCTTTCATTATTCCATGATCCAAATACAGCATCTATTGCAGCCCAAAGCTGTTTTTTAGGATCCTGAGGAAAATCTTCTCCGGTAGTTTTTTTATATACTGCCAGATATCTTTCAACAACTAATTTTAAATCGTCAGCATCAAGATCAGTATCGAACTCAACACCTTTTTCATTTTTAACAGATCCAAGAGCAACTTCGAAGTCATGGTGTTCACAACCACTAACAACATCACCGTACATCTGGATAAATCGTCTGTATGAGTCCCATGCGAATCGTGGGTTGCCAGTGTTTTTTGCAATACCTTCAACAGCAGCTGTTGTTAAACCGAGGTTTAGGACAGTGTCCATCATTCCCGGCATAGAAACTGCAGCACCGGATCTAATGGAAACTAAAAGAGGATCATTTGGATCACCTAATTTTTTTCCCATTTCTTTTTCAAGTTTAGCAAGGTTTTCATCAACCTGTTTTAAAATATCGTCTGAGTAAGTTCGATTGTTTTCGTAATAACTTTTACACACTGTTGTCGCGAGAGTGAATCCTGCAGGTACAGGAATGCCCAGGTTTGTCATCTCACATAGATTTGCACCTTTTCCACCTAATAGGTTTTTCATTGATGCATCGCCTTCTGTAGCGTTTTTACCAAAGTAATAGACTAGCTTATTCTCATTCATAGTCAGATTTCATCCTTATATTTTTATTCGGACAGCCGTAATACATCGAAGTATGCTTCGTGTATGGTGGCTATGATTTTTGCGGTTTACCGCATCCTTATCGAACATTGATTCCTTCAGGAATCTTCATTCACAAAAAGCATAAAGGCTATGAATATCGCTGTCAATAGATAGGGCTTTAATTCCTGTAGCATTCGATAAAAGTACAGAAAAAAAAGAAAGTCTTTATATCTATACTGGATAAAGAATAAAAACACCCAGGACTATGATCCGAGGTGTTTTATCAGGTAAGTACAACGAAATTTGGTCTTTGAATATATATGTATAAAATCAGGCTACATATGCCTCAAGATACTGTTTTCTTGAAGGATGCTGTAGTCTCGATATAGCTTTCTTTTCGATCTGACGGATTCTCTCTTTAGTTAGGTTATATTTATCACCTATCTGCTTCAAAGATAGAGGTTTTTCATGATTTAAACCAAATCGGAATTGAAGAATCTCTGCTTCTTTTTCTGTTAAAGTCTGTAGAACATTATTTATATCATCTACGAGAGATTTATCAATGATTTCTTCTTCCGGGAGTTTATGTCCGTGATCTTCAATAAAATCTCCGAGATTTGATGAATCTCTGTCTGTATAAACCGGGGTATCAAGAGAAACAAGATCTCTGGAAATATTAATAAGATCATCAACAATTTCTTTTGATAAATGCAGTTCTTTTGCAATCTCTTCATTTTCAGGCTCAATTCCTTTTAAAGAAGTGAGTTCTCTTTTTTTCTTTTCTATTTGAAGTAATTCATTTGATCTGTTCAATGGTAGTCTGATCATTCTGGATTTTTCACATATTGCCTTCAAAATGGATTGTCTTATCCACCAAACTGCATAGGAAATAAAATGATATCCCTTTTCAGGATCAAACTTTTTTATTGCATTGATTAATCCAATGTTTCCCTCATTGATTAAATCATCCAGAGGAAGTCCCTGATTCTGATATTTTTTTGCTACATTTACAACAAACCTCAAATTTGACTGAATCAGTTTACTTTGAGCGTCCTTGTCACCTTTAACAGCTTTTCTGGATATTTTATCTTCCTCTTCTCTAGTTAATAGAGGAATCTTATTTATTTCTTTCAGGTAAATTGAAATTATACTTTTATCATCATTATATCTATTGTTATTATTCATATTTGTAGTCGTTGTGTTCATATGTACTCCTACTATTCATAAAGCAATTAACATGCCAACGATTGCGATATTTAAGATAAAATTGTTAATTCATTTCTGGGTAAGGAGTTACATATCTTTTATTATATATGAATATAGATAAATTCAAAATTGATGAAATTGAATCTTTTACAATCTGAGTCAATATTACACAATAGCAGATTTTATTAATTATTGTGTGTCAAAAATCCCCAACTCCAAGCTCTTCAGAAAATTTTATGCGTCCACAGCATTGATTTTTCTGCAATCCGCTGCCACAAGAGCATAATTCATTTAAAGAAATCTGCTTTCCAGAATCAAAATCAGCAAAAATTACAGTTGAATTATTTTCTATATAGGAAATATTTGAAAAAGGGAAAATTATTATCTGATTTTTAAAAAAATTCATCTTATTGGCTGATGATAAATGGTCTAAATCACCATTGGATCGTAATTCCAGCCAATAGTTCAATATGATTTCCAGGACTACATCTTTTTCAGCAGCTGAACAAAAACGGTTCACTATCTTCATTTCAAGATATTTTTCAATCTGTATTCTGATAAAAGCTTCTTTATCATCTTCAATTGATGGATTGGAATGCTGGTGTATCATTTTTGTGGAATATCCATCTTTCTTTATCTTATTAGCTATATGCCAGCATCTTATTGCCGAGTCTGTTCTGCCTAATCTTTTTAGAGTTATGCCTAGATAGAATAAGGATTTGTCCAATCCGGATCTTGAACTAACAGGGCAATCTGTCACAGCTGATTCGAAACATTTCAATGCTTTCTGTAACTCTTGTTTTGATAAAAAAACCTGTCCTTTTTTTAATTGTTTTTTCCAGTACATTTCTTAATAAGTCTCCGATGTTAAGGTACTAATTTTATATAAAAAGGGCAAATTTTGTTTTTACCTTGACCATGAATATTGAAAGTTTTATATTGTCTAAAGATACTTTAAATTAGTGAAGAGGTTTGAATAATGACAGTAAAGCCATTAGGTGATCGTGTTCTTATTAAAATGAAAGAAGTTGAAACAAAAACAGCTTCAGGATTGTATATCCCGCAGACTGCGCAGGAAAAAACAACAACAGGTTCTATCGTTGCTATTGGTGATGATAAAGATACCATAACTGTAAAAGTCGGGCAGGAAGTAATGTATGACAAATATGCCGGTACATCTATCAAAATCGACAACGAAGAACACCTTATAGTTTCAATGGGTGATCTAATTGCTATTGTTGAATAATCCGAATTTTAAAAAGAAATAAAAAGGCTGCATATATTGCAGCCTTTTTTGTTTCTTTCTACTGAAATCCGCCTTTGATAAGATCGCCCATCATGATAGCCATGTTTCCCTTAACCTCATTTTTGAGCGCTAATCTCCCACTGGTGAATGTATAGTGATAAATTATCCCCTCTCCTGATGGAGCAATAACCAGATGTTGTATGTTATAATTTTCCAGTTTTTCTGCCATTGCTCGTATCATTTCTTCGGGAAAGGAATCTTCAGTTATAAATAAATAGACCAGGGAAAAATCATCTTTCATTTTCCAGCTGCATTCATCAGCAATAAAATCAATATTCTTACTAATTTTTGATAAATTGAAAACTGATTTCAAAGATTTAATTTTCTTTCTGAATTTTTCTGCTTCTTTATTGTCTGCAAAACCAGAGATTTCAATCTGATTTACAATTGAACCTTCTAATTTCATTACTGATCTTCTCTTATCGCTTTTAAATATTGAAGCCTTTCATAAAATTCTTCTTTTGCATTAGAATCAGATTCCATAGAACTCATGAAACCTGCAATGGTTGTATGTCCTTTTGAATCCATCCATTTTTCCAGATCACTTACCAGTGTAGCGATATACCCCATACCGTTTTTATACAATACAGAACAAAGCTGTACAGTTGATGCTCCAGCCATTATTATTTTTACTGCATTTTCCCAACTGTGTATTCCTGTAGTTGCAGAAATATCACAATCATCTATTTGTGATGCAATAATAGCTGTCCATCTCAGAAGTGGAGGAAATTCAGCCTCTGTGGAAAATCTCGGTCCTGTTTTCATTTTCATTGTATTTATATCAATATCAGGATTATAAAATCTATTGAATAAAACAATTCCATCGGCACCTGCATTTGATATACGGTAAACCATATTCGGGATGGATGTAAAATTTTGTCCGATTTTTACACTAACCGGAATTTTTACTTTAGATTTTACCTGCTTAAAAATTTGAACATATCGGTCTTCAAGTTCCTGTGGTGATTTTCTCATATTGTGAGCCATTAGTCCAATATTCAACTCAAGGGCATCAGCACCCATTTTTTCAATTGTTTCCGCATAGTCTACCCACCACTCAGAGGAAAAACAATTCAAACTGGCAATAACAGGTATAGACAGTTCTTTTTTTGCCTCTTTGATCAACTCAAAATATTTGTCGGAATTATAGAGCATGCCTGTTTCTTCCAGGTACATATAAGCCTCAGGGTGAAGCATGTCATCAAAATTCTGACCCATTTTTTTGACTTCGATTGTCATATCTTCTTCAAAAAGAGATTTCAGTACAACCGCTGATGCACCGGCTTCTTCAGCCTTTTTAAGATTCGATATTGTTGATGTTAACCCCGAACTGGATACTATGAACGGATTTTTAAGTTTTAATCCTAAATAGGTTGTCGATAGATTCGCCATGTTAAATCTCCTTTGTTTAAAAAATTGGCATTATAATAATACAAGGATATTCTATTAGTTTCCATAAAGAAAATCTTCTATTTCCAATAAAACAGTGTCACTGATATTTATAGATCTTGAAGCTGGTGGCAAGGAATTTAAAAATATGGATCCATAGCGTTTCTTCACTACTCGAGAATCAAGAATCAGCACAATACCTTTGTCGCTTTGACGCCTCATTAGTCTTCCGAATCCCTGTTTGAATTTCATAACAGCTTCGGGGAGAGATAGTTCCATAAAAGGATTTCCACCTCTATTTTTAATTGCTTCCATTCTAGCCATCACAACTGGGTCTGAAGGGACTCTGAATGGGAGTCGGCAAATTATTACAAGTCTTAGGGATTCTCCCGGAGTGTCTACTCCCTCCCAGAATGAATCCGTTGCAAAAAGCACGCTGGAAATGTCTTTTCTAAAATTATTCAATAATCGTGTTCTATCATCATCGCCCTGTTTATAAGCAGTAATACCTAGTTTGGTTAAACGAGGTTTTATCTCATCAAACACCCGTTTGAGCATTTCATATGATGTAAAGAGGAGTAAAGCTCCCCCTTCAGCCAATTCAAGGGCTTTTCCGGCTGTTTCTGATATAAATTGTTCGTATAACTCATTTTCCTCCGGTAGAGGTGCATCAGAAGGAACAGCGAGTAATACTTGTTCCCTGTAATTAAATGGAGATGGAAATACCTGACTGAGAGTTCTTTCTTCGTCTACAAAATTGAGTCCCACTCTCCTTTGCCAGAAGTTGAAGTTATTTTTTACTGTCAGAGTTGCAGATGTACAAATGACGCTTTTAAAACGTTCGAAAACTGCTTCATTCATAAGTGAAGCTATATCGAGAGGTGTGATAACAAATCGTTCAAAGAATTCACCACTGCTAGTCCTTTTCCTTTCAATCCAGAAGACTGATTCGGAATATTCCGGATAATTTCGGAATTTTTCACAGAATAAAGCTGTTTCCTGCAATCTTCTAATTATTGCTTTAAATTCAAAAACAAGTGGATTTTCATCTTGTTCTTCAGGAACCATTTTGAGCACATCGTTGCATAATTCTATTAGAGTCAGAACATCACTTTGGAGATCACCCATAGGTGATATAACACCTGAAATAAGATTTTCTCCCATATCTCCTGTAACTCTTCTATTGTAACTATCTCCAGTAAAATCTCTGCAAATGCTATCGAGAAGTTCTGCTTTCACTCTGATGTTTGAAATCTGTTGAGGGATATCGACCAGGACTGATGACGGACCTGTAATGGCTTCCATTCTCAAAATGATACCCAAAGCCTTTCCTCTTTTTTGCCTGTATAATCTATTCAGTAGTTGAAAGACAGAATACTTACTCAATGATTCAGAGAAAAATGATGTGGCACTATTCTCAATATTGTGTGCTTCATCAAAAATAATTCTGTCGTAAACAGGCAGGACAGCGCCGTTTTCAAAACCAGCCCCAGCCTGTCGCAATCCCAGGTCTGCAAAGAGGAGATGGTGATTGACAACGAGAATCCCCGCGGATGCGGCTTCCCTTCTCGCCCGCATTACAAAACAGTTTTCAAAATGAGAGCATCTCATACCGCTGCAAGTATCAGATTCGCTGCAAATTTTTGACCATATTGATTCTTCGGGATGAAAATTTAATTCTGTTCTACTTCCTGTTGCTGAGATCTGAGCCCAATCGGATATAACTTTCAGCGGATCGTCATCATCCATAAACAGGCTGTTTTCATCTATCTGTTCTTGAAGCCTTGTAAAACAAATATAATTTCTTCTTCCTTTGACAAGTACAGCTTTTATGTTTGATCCGGTCATTTTTTTTACGAGAGGAATATCATTTTCAACTAACTGCTGTTGAAGATTTATAGTTGCTGTGGAGATTACTACTCTTTCTTCATTTTCATCAGCCCAGGTAATGGCAGGTATCAGATAAGCGAAGGATTTCCCGACACCTGTTCCTGCCTCAGCAGCTACAATTTTATTTTCATTAAAACCCCGACAGACAAGACGTAGCATTTCTGTTTGAGATTCTCTATATTCATATTTGTCACTAATGGAGGACAATGCTCCACCGGGGGTTAAAATTGAACTTAGATCTTCCTCATTTATATCTGTATTACTTTTTCTTTTGACAGCTTCGGCAACGGCATAATATCTGGTGAGTTTGTTATCTACGATGTAAAAACCGATTCCCTGATTACCAAGCATGGATGCAACAGATAAATCGGCCTGACTGGGACCAAGCTCACCAGATGGATGATTATGAATAACAACATCACCCTTTTCCATATGTGGAAATAATGCAGGAACCTCATTCTCTGTACCTCTAGCCGAAGCTGAGACGTGAGAAATCATTCCTTCACTATCAATTTTTCCACACCATAGAACCTCATTATTTTCAGCCTCTTCAATATCGCTTAACATTAGAGATTGAACTTTCTGAGTAAACCGTTTTGTAATATTCACTATAAGATTAGCTATTCAATTCCTGAACAATTCCTATTATAAGGTTAACCATATCACTTTGTACTTTTTTACCGGTTTCAACAACTTCTGCATGATTCAAAGGTTGGTCCAGTATCCCTGCAGCCATATTTGTCGCACAGGAAAGACCTATGGTTTTCATGCCGAGCCAGTTTGCAACAATAACTTCAGGAACTGTAGACATCCCAGCCAGGTCTGCTCCAATGATTCTCGCCATTTTAATCTCTGCTGGAGATTCGTAAGAAGGTCCTGTGAACGCTGCATATACACCTTCTTTGAAGTTAGAAGGATCAGGCAGTTTTTCATTGGCTATTTTTTTTACGACTTCTCTCAATTCCGGTGTATAAGGATTACTCATGTCAGGAAATCTAACACCCATCTTCTCATCGTTCGGTCCTATGAGAGGATTGGTGCCCATTAGATTTATATGATCATTGAGAAGCACAATGTTTCCCGGTGAAAATGATTTATTAACAGCACCGGCTGCATTAGTAACGATCAGGATCTCAACTCCCAGCCCGTGAAGAAGAGCTGTGGGAAGAACAACTTCATCCATAGTCCAACCTTCATAAAAATGAAAACGTCCTGCAAGGGTTACTGTATCTTCACCTATTTTCAATATTCCTTTATGACCGGCAACAGAGGGTTCAGGAAAACCATCTATTTTACTGTAGGGGATCTCGATTCCATCAAGTTTATCAGATATTTCTGCAAGACCGGAACCTAGAATTAAACCTATTTTAGGTGTAGCTTTTGTTATTTCCCTTATTGATTTTACGGCTTTTTCAACTCTATCTGAAAAATCATTTCTCATATTACTTTCCTCCAATTTGATACTAAAGCAGAAATATAATCCTTTGAATCTTTTTATTCAAGATTTATTTGTTTAATTGTCAGACAATCTCAATTATACTTCTACCTCCAGCGAGTTTTCTGACTTTAATTTGTACAGAAATGCGTTCTCTGATTGCCTCTATGTGAGATATAATTCCAATCAGTTTCCCCGAAGACTGAAGAGTCTCAAGGGCGGATAATACAATTTCCAGAGAATCGGGATCCAATGTTCCGAATCCTTCATCCAGAAACAGGGAATCAATCACAACTTTATTTCCGACCAGCTCTGATAATCCAAGTGAAAGAGCCAGACTAACGAGAAAGCTCTCCCCACCGGAAAGTGTGGAAGAAGGTCGAACTGTATCTGCCTGCCAGGAATCTACAATTTCAATTTCAAGTTCTTTGTCATCTGAACGTTCTATTCTGTACCTATTATTCAATCTGATCAAATGTTTATTTGCAAGAAATACAAGTTTTTCCAGAGTTAAACCCTGGACAAATCTCCTATAGGTTTTTCCGTCAGCACTGCCTATCAGATTTTTTATTTTTGACCATTTGAGACAATCTATTTCCTGTATTCCAATAGAATGAGCCAGATCTTTTACAAGTTCTCTTTTTTTTGCATCTTCTTCGAGTTTTTCATCGATAATACCGATGGTTCGCGAGAGTTCTTCAATTTCATCATTTAGGAGTTTCAATGTTTCCGATATCTGGCTTAGAGTTTGATCACTTTTCCTGTTTTTATTGTGATTTTCTACTTCAGCTATTGTATTTTTATATATTTCTTCCGCACGAATACTGCGCTCATGAAGTATATTTATCTCCTCTGAAAGTTTCAAAGCTCTTTGTCGCAATCCAGTTGTTTTAAAATCATCCAAAAGGATTTGATTTTTTGTCATTATCTGATGTAATTGCTCATCTATATTTTTCAATTGCAAAATTAATGAAGGTTTTTCAGTTTGAAGGTTTTCAAGCATTCCTGATGATTGTGAAAGATGCTCCCTTAATTCCGCTAATAAAGAACTGGATTCTTGTAATGCTTTTTCTTTTGTACTTCGTAGAGTAATAATTTTTTTCTTTAAATCCTGTACAGGCGCTTTTCCAGTAATAGTATTTAGGGTTTCTTTTTCAGCTTGTATTTTCGCATCCATTTTCAACTGTATCTGTTCAATTTCTGATATTCTTAATTCACATTGCTCATTTCGAATCATCAATTGAGCCAGTGATGTTTCATCGATGTTTTTATCCTCTTTTAAATCTTTTAATTCTTCTCTTTTTTTCTCATAAGCGGAATTATAATGTTCCAATGTGGAAATTATATCTTCTTGTGAAATTAAGAGATTGAAGGGGCTAATTTTTTCTTTAATAAATCTCGAGACTTCGGATAATTCCTTTAAGTTATTTAATTCAATAACGGATTTATCATACTTATCCTTGATTTCTCTTTCTGCATCAACAAGTGAATGATATTCCTGTTCCCAATTCCGGATTGTTGCCAGCTGACTCTCATTTTTTTTATAATAGATATTTGCCTTGTCTTTATCTTCAGGATGCAGTTCCGGCAAATACTCCCCTTTAATTGAATTCCACTCATCAATTAGTTTGTAAATTTTACTGTCATTCTCATCTATCTTTTCAGATAAAGAGGCTATTTTATTTTCAATTATGCTTTTTTCTTTTTCTTGATTCTGCTTTTCAATCAAAATACTCTCAACGAGTGCTTCACTTTTTTTAAGAGAATCTAAAAGGGATGAAATTTCAACATTTTTTTTATGATATACACCATTGCAAACTGGACATTCATCACCGTCATGAAGCTTGACTTCAATTGTAGCGGCCAGATTTAATAATGAATTTTCATTGTATTTTTCTTTTGATAATCGATATCTTTCTGTACATTCATCAATTATAGAAGTTATTTTATCATATTCGCCAATGTAATATATTTTATCTTTTTCGAAATTTTTATTATTATTAATTATTTCATGGTAATTTTTTGATACAGGAATAAGTTTGAGGAGAATTTCTTTTATGTTTTCATGCTCACTTCGTTTTTCCGGTTTATTTTCTCTCAAATAGGAAAGTTTTTTATCCAGTTTTTCAATATCATCTTTTCCTTTATTAATTGCAATTTCTAAACCGTGAATCTTTTTACCATTCTGAGCTTCTTCGGAAAGAGAAGCCGATCGTAAAAGTTTATATCTATTAATCTTTTCCTTAAGAAAAGGAAGTTTTTCATTAATTTGGGAGTAATTTTTGTTTCTCTCCAGATACTCTATAACAGCATTTTCTTTTTTAATAATACTATGAATACCACTTGATAACTGTTGTTTTTGTTTTATGAATTGTTCTATATCCGATTCAAAAAGTTGCTGCTGTTTGATATTTTCTTCAAATTGCTGTTCATAATTATTTAAGCGCTCCTCAATAACTTGAGCTTTATTAATAATTTCCTGGATCCGGTTTATTTCAACCTGACTCTGTGCAAATGCTTCTTTATCTGCATTGACAATTTCAGTCTGCTCAGATACTTTTTTTTGGATGTGGCTAATATCATTTTCAAGAGATTTTTCATCTTTTGCCTTTTTTGACAGATCCCGAGTTAAGATTTCATAATTTTCATAAACAGGCAGGTATTCAATAATTTTATTAATTTTTTCCAGTTCTATATTTAACGAATCTGCTTCCTTTTTCTTTTCTTTAGTATCCTGGAGATCATATGTTGCACCATCAAGTTTATATTTTAGTATTACTTCCTGTTCCAACCACTTCTGATTTTCACTGGTTAACTGAATCTCTTTTCGTATTTTTTCTCTTCTTTCGTGTTTCTTCTTTTTCTCTTCATTGTATTCGTGTAATTTTTCAATATTCAGAAGTTCCGTATCACCAATTTTTTCTTTCTGCCGTTCCAGTTTCTCATCTTCTGCTTTAGATCGGTTAAAAGCTTCAATGCTAAGCTTTGAATAGATTTCACTACCGGTCATTTTTTCAAGAAGATCTGCTCTTGAATTTATATCCGCTCTCAAAAAAGAGGCAAAATTTCCTTGAGCAAGTAATATTGACCGTGTAAATTGATCATAATCCAATCCTGTAATTTCTGAGATCATTTGAGGAACGGCACTTTTTTTATCTTCAAGTATTCGTTCTTCAATATTATTTATATCAATAACAAACATCTTCGATGACTGGAGTTTCCCATCAGCTTTCCCTCTGGATCTTCTTTGCTCCCACCGGGTTCGGTAACGTTTATTGTTAACAGAGAATGTTAATTCAGAATAACACTCTGCACTGTGTCTGCTCATAATCTCATCGGGATTTTTTAATCGTGGAGTTCTGCCATATAATGCAAGACAAATAGCATCAAAAATTGTTGATTTGCCGGCTCCAGTGGGTCCGGTAATTGCAAAAAGACCTGCTCCATTAAAAGGCTCTTTATTAAAATACAGTTCAGATTTCCCGCTGAGCGAGTTTAAGTTTTGTATAGACAATATTTCAATCTTCATAATTCTAATCCGTTCAACAATTCATTATGTAATGGGATTAATTCATTCATTTCAGCATCAGACAAGCCTGCTTTTTCACATCGTCTAATGAATACTTCTTCTACAGTTAAATCACCAATTTCTACAGATTCTTCTGTAGAAATAATTCTTTCACCACTTTTTGAGAGTGTTTTGATCCTTAGAAAATCAAAACCTTTCTCAGAAGCCTTTTCATTGAGTATTTTGCTGATATCTCCAACAGAATCTCCGCCGGTAACTTCTGCATCTGCCCAGAATGGAAGATCAGATACCTGAAAATCATCTATTTGTCTACAAACCTCTTCGAAATTACCTTTGAATCTGATCAGATCTTTAGATAATGGTATTGGTATAGTTTGTATATCTTGAATTTCAGATTTATCAAAATCAACAATGATAATTTCTTTATTATCGGTTTCTCCAAAATCCATATGGAGCGGGGAACCGCTATATCGGATATTTTCTTTCCCACCGACTTTCTGTGATCTATGAATATGTCCAAGGGCAGTATAAGTGAATTCTTCCGGAAAGATATCTCCTGAAACAGCACCCAGATTTCCAACATACAGATCGCGTTGTCCTGCGCCGTTAAGACTCCCGGTAGCAAATAGATGACCCATTGCAATTATGGGAACTTCAGAATCTTCCTTCTTTTTTTCTGCAGCTGATAATGTTTGTCTATAATAGTTTTTTATTCCGAGAAGAACAGCATTTTCTCTCTCCTGCCACGTTTCTCCTGCAACTGGAATATGGATATCTCTTTCCCTGAGGTAAGGTACTGCGCTTATTATGGCCAGAGGCTCACCATTTTTACCGGATATCTCCAGAACATCATCTGATGGAGATTCATTAATTCCACCATTAACGAAAACAGACATACGACTCAATAATTCCTTTGGAGAATTCAATTTGGAAATGGAATCGTGATTTCCCCCGACTACAACTACTGCCGTACAGTTTGTATCTTTAATAGAACATAAAAAGTCGTAATACAACTGTTCGGCTGAGTTCGGTGGATTTGTACTATCAAAAATATCACCTGCAATAAGTACTATATCGATGGATTTCTCATCTATGGTATCTATCAGCCACCTCAAAAAAAAATTATGCTCTTCAATCCTGTCCCTATCGCATAACCTCGCTCCGAGATGCCAATCTGATGTATGTAAAATCCGCATGAATTGTTTTAATTACCTTTCTGGTCTAAATAAATTGAATCCGGAGATCTATCAGGATCTATAATAAAGGTTTTTCCTGCACTTAGCAGCTCTTCCATTGTCTCAATATACAATCTGTATGCATATTGATCTTCAAGATCTCTGGACAAAATCATTTTATTAAATAATTCATATTCTGTTAAAGCACTATTTTTTATTTCTGTTCCTTTTATAATTGCAGAATCCTGTAATTGCAGGGATTCTGTTTTCCCCTGTGTCAATATAATTGAAGCTTCACGTCTTGCATCTTCAATCCGCTTTGTCCTGTCATCTTCTGCACTTTTCACATCGCGGAATGCTACAGCAACACTAACTGAGGGAAGATTGACATGTTTAAAATTGACACCCAATAGCTGAACTCCGCAATGGAGATCATCGAGCTTTCGCTGAATTGACTCTTTTAAATTGAATTCAAGTAGTGGATCCCTGACGAGAAAACTATCTATATCGCTTGATGAAAGGGTCTCAAACAAAACAGTTTGCGAAGTTGAGGATATTAGCAATTCCGGTTCTTCATAATTAAAAAACCAGTCAGAGGGTTCAGAGATATTGAAAACAACTGCCATTTCCAGAGATATTATATTTTCATCTCCAGTCATGAATTGCTGATTGAAGATGTTTTTATCCATAAATACGGTTTCTTTGGAATTACCTGTATACTTGATTATTGTTCCATTCAATTGTGATGTGCTAAGTCCGTCATTTTCAAGAGAGCCGAAACCAACAGTAACTGTTTTCGATTCTTTGATATCAGCTATGTATAATTCTCCGAAAGGATAAGGGAAGTAGTAATGAATCCCCGCACTTTGGTAATCTCCAATATTTCCCAGAATAACGGGAACAGCTATTTCATTCTGATCAATTGAATAAAATCCGGAGAGGATCCAGGCAATTGGTAAAAGCATTAAAAGATAAAGGATTTTACCAGATGATATTATTACAATATCTTTGAAACCTGTCATTAATTGGATCCTTCGAGTAATAACGGATTATCAGTTGATAGAATAAATGTACTATCAGACCGGTAAGATTCCTCAAAAGATTGCAGATGTTTCCAGAATTTGTAGAATTCGGGGTTTTTATTATATGATTCAGCATTCAATGCTGCAGCTTCCGCTTCAGCTTCTGCAATTAGTCTCTGTGCTTTCAGTTTCGCTTCGGAAAGAAGTATCGAACGCTCTCTATTGGCTTCAGATATAATGATCTTTGCCTGTTCTTCCCCTTCCGCACGATATCTGTTGGAAATTCTTCCTCTTTCAGCTACCATCCGCTCAAACACTTTGTTTTTGTTCTGCTCTGGAAGTATGATTCTATTTATATCAACTTTTTCAATTGATATTCCATATTTTTCCAAAAACTCATCTGTTGCAGCCTGAGTTATTTTTTCCGAAATGATTTGTGTTTTTATATCATTTTTATCTGTGGAGATAAATGAGCGAAAGGAATACTGCCCGACATTGTTGCTCAAGATAGATCTCAGATTGTTTTCCAGCCTGATTATAGCCAGGGTTTCATCTCTCAGTGTTTCAAAATATTTGAGAGGTTCTGCTATCTGCCAAATGATGTAATATCCAACTGAAATATTTTTGACAATATTCTGGTCATCGGGAAGGAAAACCTCAAGAGGTTCCGGTTCATGAATCTTGATCTTTTTATCAATAAAATAAATATGGTCGATAGGATATGGTATTTTTATATAAAGGCCTGCGCGGTCTATAGTCTTTGTCACTCTGCCAAAGCGAGTGATGATGCCGTACTGATCGGTTCTGACAATAAATAATGATGAATACAACAATAGGATCACAGCTGCCGATATAGCTGTAATTAAAAGGATTTTTTTCATTATTCTCCACTCCTCTGATCGATTTTAATCAGATCATCTTTGAGGTTCTTTTCTATAAGTATTTTTTCCGAATTTTTCAGAACTTCAGTTCTCGCATCCAGTTCCAATTTATAAGTCAGTGCTTCTTTATCTCTGTTATTCATGTATTCCAGTTCCATTAATTTATACAGAGCAACCTGTCGTTCTGCTTCAAGTATGATCTCTTTTGCCTCAGCCTGGGCATCTGCAATCTTTTCATAGGCCAGACCCCGATAATATGGAAGCTGTTTCTCTTTGATTGCCTGTGCATCGAAAATAAGTGTTTCTTTATATTCCTCTTCATCCTGTACCGTTCTGTACATATATACTGTATCAAGATGCGGAGTAATAGAATATAGATGAACATCAATAACTTCCAATCCAGTTTTTATGGATTTCATTGAGTCGTTTATCTGTACTTTCAGTTGATTTTCTATAGTCATTCTTTCTTTGTTCAAAACATCGAATAAAGAAATCGAACCTGCTATTTTCTGCAATTGCGATCCGGTTTCGATCCTGAGAATTGATTCGGGACTATTCGTAGAAAAAAGATAGTCAATTGGATATGAGATAATGTATTCGAGTATCAGCGTGATATTGATAATGCTACCATCACCGGACAGAATATTTTCTTCACTGTCAATTACATTGAATTTTCTTGAATTGTGAATTGTTTCCAATTGGCTGATCAATACATCATTGACCTCCGATTTTTTAAAACGGAATCCATATTCCATCGTATTAATTTGACCGGTATTGACAATCTCAGTAGTAGAGAATGGATAAAACGGATCGAGATGGATACCGGCTTTAACTGTATTTTTTTTCAACACCCCAAAAGAAGTTTTTACAGCTTCTTCACTTTGATCTACAATATAGAAACCGGGGATCAAGTATAGAAATACTAAAGCGATGATTGTACTTATAGTTGTCCTTTTTCTATTGTTTTTTAAAAATAAAATCAGTTTCATTCCAATTTTTTTCAATTTTCTTTCCAGCGGTAAATGATAAACATGGAGCGAATCATTCTCGACGCCCCTGAAGAGATAAATTGAACTGATAATTGTTTCCAGACCCTGGTAAAGAATAAGGAAGAAAATGATAAAAGCAGCAATTTTATCAAGATTCAAACCAATCAGGGAGCCAATCAACGATACCAGAACACCAATGGATGAGAGCATATCCGATTTAGTATGTGCACCGTCTGCTATGATGCTTTGCGAATTTTCCTCTTTTCCTATAACTGTTTTGTATCTATATAAAATGTATGTTCCTATAATAATGATAATCTGCCCTGATACAGCCCAGGATATATTCTTGATTATTGCCGATTCTTTAATGAAGAGTTCGACAGCAAAACCGACGGCAATACTGATTATCAGAAGGCCCACAATAAAAGTAACAACAGATTCAATTTTTTTCTTATTAAATTTGAGTCCTGCCAGTACCAGAATTGAAACAAGAAGATCTGAAAATGAGTGAAGTGCATCAGCAATCAGGGCAGCCGAACCTGATAAAAATGATAAAATGGTCTTTGATATTGCCAGTATGAGATTTCCGGCCATTCCAATGATTACAGTTTTTTGTTTTCTATTCATATATTTTTTAAAAAACTGCCTTCCCATAAAAGAGAAGGCAGTTTTGATTTAGTTTTTGTATTTCAGAGAAGAAAATTATCTAGATGTTACACCTGTTCCAAGCTGATTATCAATTGCTCTTGCAGCGAGGTCTTCAGGAATTAGCTTCCAGTTATCTTCAACATTTTCAGGTCCCCATGTACCGGCTACTTTCAAGTACTCGATCATAAGGTCTCTCATTGTACCGGAAGACTTATAAGTAGTCTCAGTAGTCAATAGAGTTTTATCCATAACACCGGCAGCAGCTAAATGTCCACCACCACCATTATATCGATAACTGTTGAGAGTAACATTGTATGTTTTATCCATATCGAATGCAGATCCGTCTAGATTCATCATATTGACAATTCTCTTACCGGGTTCTTTTGTGATATCGATATCATATTTGAATCCCTGAGCCATGTCATAGTTATATCCACGAACATCTGGATTTACAAGAGGAGTAGTATCTACATTGTCTTCTGTAATCACATTGAAGTACTTAGATGAATATTCGAGATAATCTTTTAACTGATGACCTGTTAATTCAACAGCATTCAGGAAGTTTTCATAAATATATATTCCCGCAACAGTTCCAACAGTTATATCACCTGCAGCGATAGTTAAACTTGGATTAAAAGCAGCAGCAATACTGATTTCAGCTCCACTGAAATGTCTCTGTGTTTCGTGGATGAGGTCAACAATAGCAGACTCTTCAAAATAAGATCTTACAGACGGAAGATCCTGTGTAGCTGTACCGACAACCTGTGCGGCATAACCTTTTCCACCTTCAATATAATCAGACATGTACTGAAGTATTTCCGGATCTTCTTCTACGTTTTCCATTGAATATGTTTTTACAGACACATTATCAACAGTCCATGCATTTGTTTTTCCACGGACGGAAACTGTCATGTGACCGAGTCTTTCACCCCAGTTCTTAGCCTGTACGAATTTAATTCCGTTAACCATATTTGTAGTATCGTCTTTGAACTCAGTATTTTGAGAATCATCAATAATCTTATGGCTATGCCCTGTGATTATCGCATCGATTCCCATAGGACCGGCACCGATAGCCTGAGCCACGAGCATTGAAGCATTTGCCGGTGGAACACCTGAAGCTTTGCTTTTTGCCAGATCGTAGTCTGCATTCATTCCCGCATGGAACATTCCGATAAGAACATCTACTTTTTCAACTTCTCTTAATATTTTTACATATTTCTGAGCTGTTTCAACCATATCAAGATAAACATGATTTTCATGAGTCTCATCAGCTAACCACATAGGGATTCCCGGTGTTACCAATCCGAGAACACCAACTCTGATTCCGTCAACTTCCTTAACATAATAAGGAGAGAAGTAAGGTTTTGAATTATCTGCTTCCCAAACATCGTTAGCACCGAGTACAGCAATACCATTGGCGCTCATTTCGTTGGCGATTTTCAGTAAAACATCATTACCCTGCTCAACTTCATGGTTACCTATTGTCCAAGCTTCATAACCCATTTTTTCATATAGAGCAGGAATCGGATTTTCTATATCATTCTCAATAAAATTGTAATAATAGGATAGGATTGTTCCCTGAATACTATCTCCGGCTGATAAAAGCATAGAGTTGTCATTTTCTGCAGAGAGTTTTTTATATAATGTAGATACTCTGGCTAAACCACTAGGTCTAGGGTTACCTCGAGACATACGCTGTGAATCATTAGCAAAATCCCAGTCAAAAATCCAGCCATGTTCGTCATTTGTGGTAAAAATATTCAGTTCTACAATTTTACCTTCTTCTACTACAGTTGCTTTTCTTGCAACTGGTGCAAAATCTGCTAGAGGATAAGCCACTTTCTCCTGTGAAATTGTTCCCCCGGCACATCCGGCAATCACCATTAATACTAAGGCTGTTGAAAGGCCTAATACTAATTTTTTGTTTTTCATAATTTCTCCTTTTTCAAGAATGCAACTAGTTACATCCTTTATTTAGATTATGATATGTCAGACAATTTGTCAAAACAAATAAAAATGAGATTTCCGATTGAATATATTGTTTTTAATATATATATTAACTACTTGATTTTGCACATATTATTTATAATAATGATAAGATCAGGATCAGGAGATTTTATGAAAAGAATATCATTTTTCACCCTATGGGTATTAATTTCAGGAACACTATTATTTGCTCAATTTTTAGATGATAAAGAAATCATCATTCCAGAAGTAAAAATATTTATTGAGATTATTCCGACAGAAATAATTGGTGATGAGTTCACTGTTTTTGCGACTTATGAGATCCCGGAAAACTATCATATGTTTCTAAATGAAGAATTATTCAACATTTATATAGATAATATTCCCAATTTAATTTCAGAGAAAACAATCTATCCTCTTGATGAAGCTGAAGAGCTATTGGGAATCCCCGCATTTAGTCATACTGTTACATTATCCCGAACTTTCCAATTGACTGATAATTTGAAATCTGGAGATCTGAACGTTGAAATTAACGCGGCCTATCAAATTTGCGAAGATGATGGAACATGTCTTCTCCCGGAATCTGAAATTTTCCAGAGAACCATCATTCTTAAAAAAGATACTTCAATCAGTCCGTTCTCAGGGCTTCTTACTATATTAAAATTTTTACTGATGGCATTTATCGGAGGTATAATCCTGAATATTATGCCTTGCGTTCTTCCTCTTTTATCTGTGAAAGCTTTAAATCTGGTTGAGCAAAGTGAACATGACAAAAAAGTAATTCTTAAATCATCATTACTCTATGCACTGGGAATTCTCATCTCCTTTTTAGCTCTCGCGTTAACAGTCATTATCCTAAAAAGTTCAGGAGAACTATTTGGATGGGGATTCCAATTTCAGAATCCGGTATTCGTTTTGACTCTTATTACAATCATATTTATATTTTCCTTATCTTTATTTGATGTTTTTACCCTTAATGCACCACAACGGGGTGTTATAAAAGCTTCCAAATACTCTGCTGGTAAAAGTTATAGTGGTTCTTTTATTACAGGTATATTTGCAGTTCTCGTTGCAACACCGTGTACAGCCCCTTTTATGGGTGCAGCTCTCGGTTTTGCATTTTCCCAGACACCACTTGTCATTATTCTCATATTTTCATCTCTCTCTTTAGGTTTCGCTTTACCATTTGTTCTCCTCGGTTTATTTCCGGCACTGATTAAAAAAATGCCAAAACCGGGAAAGTGGATGAACACTTTTAAAGAATTTATGGGATTTCTTCTTTTGGGTACAGTCATTTATCTCTTAACCAGTTTGTACGGATTGATAGGTTCATCTATAAAAGGTGTATTATGGTTTCTACTATTTACAGGTCTTGCGGTCTGGATATTCGGTAGATTTGGTTCTGCTATAGAGAAAAGAATCAAAAGGATTATTTCCCTTTTTGTAACACTGCTCATAATAACACTTTCCGCTATGCAATTTCTAAATCTCAATATAGTCGAAAAAGAAACTGTTGATAGAAATGATATATGGGAAGAGTTTTCAACAGAGCTTGTTGAGAAATACAGAGCTGAGAATATCCCGGTTTTTATTGATTTTTATGCCGATTGGTGTACTTCATGCAAAGTTAATGATGCAACAGTGCTCAATACTGCCAAAATCCGGAACATGTTTGATGAATACAATGTTCGCTTAGTGAAAGGTGATTTCACAGCGGGCAACAGAGAAATTGCAAAATGGCTGGCTGAATACAATAGAGCGGGAGTTCCTCTATACATATTATTCAGACCGGGAGAAGATGCTGTAGTATTTCCGGAAATCCTAACCCGATCAATGATAGAAAAAGAGTTAAAACTTATTAAACTTTGAAGAAAGAAACTGTATCTTTCTGATCTTTCGCCTGAGAGACAAGAGTCTGGGCCGTTGCCGCAACTTCTTCTGATGCTGAAGCATTCTGCTGAACAACAGAATCCATTTGAATAACGGCATTGTTTACCTGATCAATGCCCGCAGCCTGTTCTGTTGTCGCTGAGCTTATTTCCTGTATAAGATCTGCTGTTTTCTTTATTTCAGGTACTAGCCTTTCAAGCATAACAGCAGCATTATCCGCAGCAACTTCCGTTTCAGTTGAAATTGTGAGAATTTCATTAGCGGCCACCTGGCTTCTCTCTGCCAATTTCCTGACCTCTGAAGCGACTACAGCAAACCCTTTGCCCTGTTCTCCCGCTCTTGCCGCTTCTATAGCTGCATTCAAAGCGAGCAGATTCGTCTGGCGGGCGATTTCGTCAATTATAGATATTTTTTCTGTAATTTTTTTGAGTGAATTTGTAGCAATATTAACGGCCTTTCCACTATCTTCAGCATCTACAGATGCTTTCTGTGCTATTTTTTCTGTCTCTTTTGCATTAGAAGCATTGTTTGCAATATTGGCATTCATCTCCTCAATTGATGCAGAAATTTCTTCAATTGAGGCAGCCTGCTCTGTAGCACCCTGAGATAATTGTTCAGAAGCATCGGAGAGCTGATTGCTATTTATTGCGATTATATTGGAACCTTCAATTATTCTTGTGACAATATCGAGCAGGTTGTTATCCATTGTATCCAGTGATTTCAGGAGTGATCCTATCTCATCTTTCATTTTTCTATATTTATCTGACATAGTAGAAGAGAGATCGCCCAATGCGATTCGACCGGTAATTTCAGAAGCATAAACTATGGGAGTAGAAATTTTTCTACCGAGTATAATTGAAATTGTTATAACTAATATCAGTGAAAGTAATATAAAGACGAATGAAAGAGTTATATTATTCCTGAGGTCCTGTAGTGCATCTTTCCTTTTTTCTTCAACAATAACAGATATATCATCAATATAATTACCAGTTCCGATTACCCAATCAAATGGTTCGAAATACAGAGAGTAACTTCTCTTTGGTAAGGCCTCTCCTCCTTCGCTTTTCGGGAAATAGTAATAGGTATATCCTCCACCGTCCAAAGCTACATCTATTATATTTTTAACTAGATAGTTACCTTTTACATCCTGCAGATCCATACGGTTGCTTCCCTCGGAATCTCTACCGAGTAAGACAACATTCGTTCCATCTGAAGTGTCAATCCAGAAATATCCCGAATCACCAAAACGGATTTCCCTGACAAGATGAGCGGCTAAATTTTTTGCTTCTTCCAGAGTATAAACATTATTTTCAAAATCTTTATGTATAGTTGAAATTTGAGAAACCATAGTTTCAACTTCTAATTTTATTAATCTATCAAAATCATCAAGCATCGTAGATTCAAGGATTACTAAATCTTTTTTTATAGTATTATTAAAACTTATCATCATAAAAGAACCGAGTACAACACTGATAAATACAGCAATACCTATAGTCAATAAAAGTATTTTATAAGTCACTTTTTTCAAAATTACACCTCTTTATTAATTATGACTTATAAGAAAATAAAATCAATTTTTCTGATTTTATACTAATAGGGTAGATAATTCCTGATTTACAGTAATAATGTAGAGAATAATTAAAAATAAAACCCCCTGCAGCAAGCTATGGTGTAATGGCTTGCCGATTATATAGGAATCTTTCTGAATGAAAAACCTTTTAAATAAAGTCAGTTTAAAAAACTCTAAATATGTACTTGCCCTTGCGCTTCCCGTAATGGGAACTCAGATTGCCAATACCATGGTTCAGCTTGTAGATACAATGTTCATAGGGAGAATCAGTGCCCTGTCACTAGGCGCGGTTGCATTAACGGGGACTTTAATCTGGAATATCCAAATGGTTTCTGAGGGCTTTGCTACAGGCCTTACAGCGACTATTTCCAGAAGAATTGGAGAAAAAAAACCGGAAAAAGCTTCAGAATTTCTAAGGACAGGTCTAATCTCCACAATTATCTTTGCCTTCATACTTTTACCAATAGTTTATTTCGGATCCGATCGTTTATTTATTTTTATTAGAATGCCCGCTGACTTATTCGATATGGGAAATTCATATTTCAAGACATTCATGCTGTTTCTCCCCTCAATTTATGGGATTACAGCAATTCAGGCTGCTTTCAATGCCAGTGGTGAGACTAAAACGACTATGAAAGTCAGTATTCTTATGAATCTGATCAATATAGTTCTCGATTGGGCTCTGATTTTCGGTCACCTTGGTTTCCCTGAAATGGGGATTTCCGGTGCAGCTTATGCTTCGGGAATCAGTTTCACTTTTGGTTTTATCACACTGTTTATTATCAGTTGTTTCAGAGAATGGAGTCCCCTTCACGGTTCAATTGTATATTCTGTAAACCACCTGAAACTTATAGTTAAAATCGGATTACCCGCTCTTATCAGTAACATGGCTATGGGAATCAGTCAGATGGCTGTAATGGTATTTGCTGTGACTCCATTGGGAAGTTTAAGCCTCGGTGCATTTAACATAGTCATGAAGCTTGCATCAGTATCTTTTATGCCCGGTTTCGGTTTTGCAATCGCAGCAGCTACCAGTACCGGTCAATCTCTCGGTGAAGGCAATCCGAAAAAAGCGAGAACAATGACTCTTATTGCAGCGTTCTACTGTGCTCTTGTAATGGCTATTATCAGCCTGATATATTTTATTATACCGGATTTTATGATATCTCTATTCACAGAAGATCCATCGATCTTGAAAATGACAAGAGAAGCATTAAGGGTTTATGCGCTTTTTGCAGTGTTCCTTGCTCCTGCTATGGTTTTCGGGGGAACTATAAAAGGCGCCGGAGATACGACCTATGCCATGATTGTAATGCTCATCAGCCGTTTTATATTGCGTTTGCCAGCAGCATGGTTTTTCGGAATTGTCTTGAATGGAGGCTTAACCGGAGTCTGGTTTGCCATGTGCCTCGACTTTCTTGTAAGAGGAGGCATCATGTGGTTTCGATTCAATGGCGGAAAATGGGAACGGGCAGTCGCTTAGTACTAGTCTGTCCACATTACTTTTATTTTTTCTGATCCTATTTTTTCAGTGATGATATCCGCTAGACGCAATAATTCAGGTTTACAGCAATCTATTGTTTTTCCGTCGTTTAATCGTTTTTTCAATTCATCAGCAAATTCAGAAATGGTGATCTCTTTTTCCATGAATTTCTCCTTTGATAATATAAATTATTAACGATTACATAATAAAATCAATAAGACTTGTTTGAAAAAGATCATGGTTCTATAATAAATAATGAATTTTTCAGATCTAGATTTATCACAATCCTTAATAGATTCTCTCTATAAAAAAGGATATGAAACTCCGACGACAATCCAGCAGTCTGCAATACCTGCAATTTTGAAAGGGAATGACTTTATTGGAACCGCTCAAACAGGTACAGGAAAAACAGCAGCATTCCTGTTGCCTTTAATAGAATTATTATCTAAAGAGAAAATAGAACAGAGTAAAAATATTCAGGCTCTTATATTAACTCCGACAAGAGAGTTAGCTGACCAGGTTTTGTCATTTTTAAAAACCTATGGCAGAAATACAGAATTGCGTTTTTCTGCCGCATATGGCGGGATTGTTATCGATAAACAAGTAGCAGAATTGGAAAAGGGTTTACATATACTGATTGCCACACCGGGAAGACTTATTGATTTATACAATCGGAATGCTGTTCGGTTAAAGAGTTTGAAGGTTCTTGTTCTCGATGAAGCTGACCGGATGTTGCATATGGGGTTTAAACAGGAACTGGATGAGATATTGAAATCTCTTCCGGACAAAAGACAGAATCTGTTTTTTTCTGCAACTTTCTCCGAAGAAGTTAGAGAATTATCGAAAAAAATCTTAATTGATCCTGTTGAAATTACAATCCAACCGGAAATAACAACAGCTCCTGCAGTGGAACAATGGATCTACCCTGTCGATAAAAGTCGGAAATCACCATTATTAATTAAATTGTTGAAAGAAAATCAATGGAAACAGGTTATTATTTTTACAAAAACTAAAAATGAAGCGAATAGAGTTGCTAGACGTCTTGAAGAAAAAAAGATATCTGTTGTAGCCATTCATGGGAACAAGAGCCAGTCTGTCAGGAATAGAAATCTGCTTATGTTCAAAAAAGGGAGAGTTCCTGTTCTTGTTGCAACAGATGTAGCATCAAGAGGACTTGATATCGAACGCCTGCCTGTAGTTATCAATTACAATCTTCCTCATGTTTCAGAAAATTATATTCATCGAATCGGAAGAACGGGACGGGCTGATGAATCAGGTCTTGCAATTTCACTGGTTTGTGCTGAAGAATTCAGGGAACTTATAGATATTGAAAGATTGATTCAGAATTTCATTCCCCGTAGAATAATTGAAGGATTTGAACCGGCTGAAGAATTAAAAGCCTCTCCGGAGATAAAATCCAGGAAAATTAAAAAGCCGAAAAAGAAAAAAAATAGGGATTTGCAAGAATGAAGCCAAAATTAATAAATACTAAATACAGAGAAAGTAAAGAGATCATTGAAAAGATCATTTCCGATTTGCTTCCCTTTACAGAGAAACTGGAGTTTACAGAAATAACTAAAGAACTGAACTCCCTCTTCCAAAGTCTTGAGAGTCCCTTTATGTTTGTTGTTATCGGTGAAGTAAAGTCCGGTAAAAGCTCTTTTATCAATTCCCTGACAGGTGAGGACATATGCGCAGTTGATGCAGATATCTGTACAGATAAAGTTCAGCAGATAGTTTATTCCAATGAAGATTTTATAGAACACAAAGAGAAGTTTTTTGATGTAAAAGGAATTAATGTTGAAATCCTGAAAGATATTTCCATTGTAGATACTCCCGGGACTGATTCCGTTATTGCAGAACATGAACAGATAACCAGAAGATTCGCTCCCAATAGTAATCTGATATTTTTCGTTTTCCCTGCCATAAATCCCCATCACAGTTCTTCATGGGAAATGCTCAATATTATGAAAGATCTCTGGAGTCGGAATATTATTTTCATTGCTACTCAATCCGATCGATGTACACCGCATGAGCTGGAAGTCAATCGGGAGAAAATCAAACATTATGCTGCTGAGAGAGGGATACACGATCCTGTTATTTTTATAACATCGTCAAAACTAGAACAGGAGGGAGAAGAAGATCACAGCGGTTTTAAAGCGGTAAGAGATTTTATTAGTGACACAACATCCGGTGGCCGCCATATGATTATGAAACTCAATGACAGGTTGAAAATTGCCTCTATTATCTTTGATAAAATTGAATTACAACTTAAGAAAAGAAAAGAATTACTCAACTGCGATATCAAATTGCGGGAGAATATTTCTAATAAATATGAAAGTGGAAAAGAAAATTCTGTAAAGGACATTGATAAAATACTCAGCAGGATGTCATTTGTCTTTGAGCGAACATCGGGGGAATTTGTCAGTGAATTAAAAAAAGCCCTATCTACTGGAAATATTCTGAAACAGGCAATCCCCTTTTTCCACATAAAGACGAATAAGACAAAAATCGATAGAAATTTTCTGGAAACTCTAATAAAAAATATGAATGATAATCTTGAAAAAGATTTAACAGTTGAAGCATCTGATAATGCCGCATATTTTATTGACGGAATTAAATACCGTTTTAGTGAAATTATACGGGAAGTAGATAAAGCCAAAGATTTTTATGTTGAAAATGAAGGTGTAAAAGCTCTCGATAAATTCAGCGAAAAGAGAGACGAGATCCTCGATGAACTACTAAAAGGCCTTACAGAGATGGCCGAAGATAGTTCGCTTATTCCAGCTCTGGAAAGACACAATCCCGATATAGGTGACACCGTATTGAAAGGAGGTGCTATTGCTGCTGCTGGAGCTTTGCTGGCCGTAATTGCACAAGGAGCGGTTTTTGATGCAACAGGTGGTATCCTGTCTGCTTTGGGAATATTGGGAGCCGGCGGAATAATACTATTTAAAAGAAGTCGTCTAATTAAAGAGTTTAAAAAGAATATTGCTGCATCCAATCTGAAATTTCATAAAGAATTTCAATCTAGATTCGAACGAAGACTTAATTTGATATTCGGAGACATTCTTCGGTTATTTGAAAATCTCGATAAACATATTGATATTGAAACTGAAAATATGAATGAAGCTTTTAATGAATTTAATAAACAGAGAAGAAATCTGCTCTCAATAACCGGGGAAATTAAGAAGTTATAGTGGGAAAGATAATCTCTCTTCCCACTATGAATTACTTATTTGAACCCATTGTCAAACCCTTAATAAAGTATTTCTGTAGAAAAAGGAATACGAATATTGTAGGGATTGTGGCTATTAATGCACCTGAAATTATAACTGTCCAGTCCATTATGTATTGCCCCTGTAAACGTGCAAGACCTGCTGTGACCGGCATAAGCCTATCTGTTCGAACGAGGATCAGCGGCCATATATAATCGTTGAAGATCCAGGTAAACTCCAGGGTCGCTATTGCAGCCATGGCCGGTATTACAAGAGGCAGCATGATATTCCAGTAAATTCTGAATTCACTGCAACCATCTATTCTGGCTGCTTCAGTAACCGAATTGGGGACTGTTATCATATAATTCCTAAGAACAAAAGTACAAAATCCCATTTGGAAAGCAGTGTGAATTGCAATCAATGCCCAGTATGTATCATAAATACCCAATGCTTCTGATAATCTGAATACAGGTAAAAGAAGAATCTGGAATGGCAGCATCATACCACCGACAAAAACAGAAAGTATTGCTGTTCTTCCTTTAAAATTGAATTTTGATAATGCATAAGCTGATAATGATGACAAAAATAATGTGAAAGTAAGTGACGGAATAGTGATTATGAAACTATTAGGTAAAAACTTGTTCAAATCACCTCTTGTCCATGCTGCTGAATAATTCTTGAAACTCAATTCTTTTGGTAATGAGAGAAATCCTCTCATAAGCAAATCGTCATTAGTTCTAAATGATGTAATCAATGCTACCAGTAATGGAAGTAACCAAAGGAAAACTCCAAGACAAAGTAATACAAAAATTACTATTTTCAGTGGTATACTCATCTCATTCATGATTAAAAATCCTCCTCTTTGGAAATCTGAGAAAGATATAACATTATAAAAATGAAACTTATCAGAAATAATATAACAGCCACAGCTGCTCCATAACCCATTTTATAGTTATTAAATGAGACTATATACATAAAATTAGCTAATACACTTGAACTGTTAAATGGACCACCTCTCGTCATAACTGATACGAGGTCAAATGCTCTTAACGAATCAATAATACTGATTACAACGACTACTATTGTTACAGGTTGTAACTGAGGTAATATTACATGTAAAAATGTTTTCCATGGGCTGCATCCGTCAATTTTCGAAGCTTCAACTAAAAAAGGATCAACACTTTGCAATCCAGCAAGAAAGAGGATCATTACATATCCGACCTGCCGCCAGATAGCAACAGTGATAACAGATCCCAAAACCAGTTTCGGATCACTCAACCAGCCTTTTGCAAATGATTCCAATCCTACAGACCTGAAAAATGTATTGATTAAACCCTGAGCCGGATTGTACATCCATGACCATACCAGACCGCAAACGACCAATGACAATACCATTGGTGAATAAAAACAGGCTTTGAAAAATCTTGATCCTGTTACTGATTGATTGAGAACCATAGCCAGAAGAAGACCGATAAAAACCGGAATTGTGATAAAACTGATGATCCATACAAGGTTGTTTTTTAGTGATTTAAAAAAAACAGGGTCATCAAATAATTTTATATAATTCTTAAAACCTTTAAAAACAGGTTCAGATAGTCCATCCCAAGTTGTAAAACTCAGATAAAATGTATAAAACATTGGTCCGATTACCCATAAAAAATAGATAATCAGGGGGATAGTTAAAAAAAACCAGGGTGTTAATCTAGCCATTTGGCTTCTACTTATACCCAAAAAAATCTCCTTAAAAAAACGGCCCGAAGGCCGTTTACCAAAAAATCTTATTCTTCGAAGGCTTCCATTCTAACTTTTTCAAGTCGTTCAAGAATTCCATCGATATCTGAAGAACTGTGATTTTCCCAGAACTCCATAAATCCATTCATTCCGGCGTCAGCCATTTCAGGAACAGTATCTCTATCATAGAACTGAGCAACAAAATCAGCTTCGCTGATCATTTTAATTCCCTTCTGCTGGCTCGCACTGAAAACAGAAGTATCAACTGTACTGTTTGTGTTTAGTCTACCCATTTTTACAGCGGTATAATCCTGAGCTGCTTTTGAACCGAAATGTGCAAGTAATGCTTTTGCTTCTTCGGGATGTGCAGATTTTGCAGGAATAAAATAACCATCAGTAGGTGCATCTTCACCAACAGGAACTGAAGGATCAATTATCGGAAATCTGAAGAAATCCAGGTCATCTGCAAGTTCTTCGGGGAATGAATCTCTTATAAAGTCACCCATCAGGTACATACCGGCTGTTTCATTCGCCATAAATGGAATTGCTTCAGCCCATGCATATGCGGCAGGATTATCAATAAAATAACCTTTATCAATCATTTCGCCCCATTGTGTAAATACATCTTTAACTCTCGGATCTGCATAACTTTCTTTACCGAGCATCAGATTAATATGAAACTCAGGTCCGTTGATTCTCATGTTGAAATAGTCAAACCATGCAGCAGCAGTCCATCGGTATTTTGTACCAATTGTAAACGGTGTCACACCATTCGATTTCAGAGTTTCACAAACTGTCATTAACTCGTCCCATGTTCCTGGTGCTGTTAAATTATATTTTTCAAATACTGAAGGTCTATAATAAACACCCCACCAGTACCATGAAACAGGAAGGAAATACTGTTTTCCATCTACTGAACTCATTGCCTGGAATCCCTTAGGATAAATTTCATTCCATCCCTGCTCTTCCCAGACATCGCTGATATCCATGATAAGGCCTTTATCTATGAAGAAACGAGCTCTGTTTCCTGCAAACCATGTTAATACATCCGGTGGTGTTGATGCTGACAAATAGGCTCTGATAGCCTGTTTAAAATCTTCGTGAGCAACAATACTGTGAACTACGGTTGTATCTGGATTAGCTTCCTGGAACATTGCAACTAATGCTTCATCAGCTTCTCTTGGTTTTGGATCACCCTGCATTGAGTTGTAGATTACTATTGATCCCTCTTTTGCTTCTGCTTCTTCACCCTGCTGACCAGCAGCAAATAATGAAGTTGCAGTTAGAGTTAAAATAGTAATCATCAAAATAGAAAATACTTTTTTCATAAATTCTCCTTTATTTGTTAATTTATTCTTACGCAATGTAAGAAATACGTCAACAATAGGATTTTCAACTCTATATAAATATATGAAAGTAAAACTATGATATCAGGGATTGAGATATTTCTGATGAAGGTGAAGTTCCCTGAATTTGCCGGGACTCAATCCTTCAATTTTTCTGAAAATGCTGCAGAAGTAACTGGAACTCTCAAAGCCTGAATAGGATGAAACTTCTTCAATTTTCATAAATGAGTTTTTCAGGAGAAAGTCTTTACTTTTATTAATCCGCACATTATTCAAATACTCTATTGGCCTCTGCTTAATAATTCTTTTAAATAATAGACATAGGTATTGTGGTGTAATTGAAATTATTTCAGAAAGTTCTTCTATTGTAATCGGTTTCGAAAAGTTTTCATTTATATATTCAAATACGGGATTTAATCTATTGTGCAGATTAGAAACAGAGTCGCTATTTGAAAGGTGGGCGTATTTTAAAAATGATATTAGGAAATCATAAACTAAAGCTGAAGCTTCCAATCCTTTCATTGAGTCCGTAGACCGCAACAGGTTCAGTGCCTTCCGTATTTTACTGGTAAAGATTTCAGTCGGAACAACGGAATATACGTTAGAGCTATCTATATGTATCTGTTTTAGAAAATCTTCAATATGATATCCGTTAAAGGTAAACCAGTTTACAATCCAAGGGCTTTCTATGGCATGATACTCATGAGGAACATCGGGAAAGAGCAACATTCCCTGGTTCTCTCCCACTAGTTGTGTTTCACCATCTATGGTCAATTCGCCTTTGCCTTTAACAACGTGAATCCATTGATAATGAGGATACCCCGATGGCCTATCATATGGATCCAATTCCTGATGAAAATCAAGTCCGGAACCGACAAGGTAAAATGGAAGTTTTTTCTCCGTTTCTGACAACATTGCAAAGATAAAATCACCAAGAATCAAATTTCCCTCCAAAGAATTAAACTGTTTCAAATCTTGATACAATATTAATATATCATAAGACTAATGGGGCGGATATAAATTTTTCTTTGCCATAGACATTCATAGTAATAGATATTTAATTTATTAAAATAATAATATTATTAAAAAATATGAAACTACTATATTGGAATTTATAAATTTTTAATAGGTATATAAAAATATGAAACTCGAAAAACAATTTTTTTTTATGTTTTTCTGAATGAACACTTGCCTGAAAAATAAACCTACCCTATTATTCAAATAAATTTATGAAACTAATTCCGCTGTGATTTATTCTTCTTTTTTTATTTGGGAATGATAAAATTGATAGATTTAATGATAATAGTCGGAAGAATAATTTATTATCAGGAGAAGAAGCATGAAAATGGAGAATGGTAAATATTCTGTATACGGTAACACTATTAGTAAATCCGAAACAAAAAAAGTTCAGAAATGGCAGAAAATGTTCAAAAAAAAATTCAATTACGATCCAAATGAAAATTATGATCTGAGTCTGGTGGAAAATAAAGAACTCGGTCCGATTTTCGGATTACAGAATATAGTCCGCGATCAGCCGGGAAAACCGATAGAACCTGGAAAAGGTGTCATCGTATCAACAATCAGAATGGGGTTTGGCCATTACCGCATAGCAATGGCTGGTGTATCCGCTGCTAAAGCTATGGGATATGAACCTTACTGGCTCGATCTACTGTCTATTCCCGGAATGCCCACACATATAATCAACTACTGTAATACCTGGTATAGTAGATTTTCCAGAATCTCTCAGAAAAGTCCCTGGTTTAATAGACATATCTGGGAGCCCGTTACAACTGGTGAAAAAACTCTTCCCGGATTGAATGCATTTTTGAATAGCTGGATTGTCGGGTGGCCTTGGCGATTCCTCAAAACAAATGTTAAAGACTATATGATGTCTGAATTAATCGGGAATCTTCACAAGAATATCCCTTCAGATATGCCAATTCTAACAGCTCATATGTGGAACTGTATGGCTGCTGTTTCGGGCGGTATGACTAATGTCGTCGATATGATGTTTGATAACTGGCCAATGGCTTTTCAGTTGACTGAAGGAGCAAAGCACGCTGTTCAGTCACCTTCAGGATACTATGGATTCAGGGCGATGAAAGGATTTGACTCCAAAGACAAGACTCTAACGGGCACCCCTTCTGATGCGGTTTTCTATACTGGTCATCATGTTGATCATGAGCTTGTACACAATATCGAAATTGACTGTAAAGCAAGAATGGACAGAGCCAAAAAAGGAGCACCGAGAAGATTTATGATTACAATGGGTGGTGCCGGTGCACAGCGTGAACTGTTCAAAGCGGTTATTGACCATGCTATTCCTCTAATAAAGGAAAATAAAATAACTTTATTTGTAAACCTGGGAGATCATGCGGGAAACTGGGACTGGTTGAAAGAGGAAGTTAAAAATTATCAGGAATTGATTACGACTCATTTCGATTGGGAAAATACAAAACAATTTGCTGATGATATTCGGGATGGAGAAGCGAAAGGTCTTCACATCTTCCTCCATGACAATACTTTTCACGGTGTATATGCCTCAAACTATCTGATGAGAGTAACTGACATTATGATCACTAAGCCAAGTGAGCTGGCATTCTACCCTATTCCCAAGATATTTAACGAACGGGTCGGTGGACATGAAATGTGGGGTGCTGTCCGTGGTTCTGAAGTTGGTGACGGAACAGTTGAAGTTGCAACGATTCCTCAGTTGATTCAGGCTATCGATTTACTGACTCATGAAGACGATATGCTGGAAATGTTCTGTGATTGTATCGTAAAAAACAAAAGTATCGGTATTTACGATGGGGCTTACCACAGCGTCGCTTTAGCTACAGGAACTACTTTTGATAGATCCAAACTGAAAAATTAGCAGAATATACTTTAGTAAAAACCGCTTCTCTTTTGTAAGGAAGCGGTTTTTTTTAATCTATTATTTGTGCAGCGTATTCGGGGATCCATCCCTGACGACCATCGCATAATTCTATATGATACCACCCGTTTCTGACAGATATTAATTCGAACTCAATTCCCTCATGCAATGGAGATGTAAAGCTGCTTTCATATCCGTTACTGTCCCCTTTCCTGGCAACAATTTCCGGTACGGTTACAACTCCCTCGGGTTTTGCCAATAAATCTAAGGTTAAAGATAAGACAGAAAACATTATTAGAAGAGAAACTGTAAATAAAATATTTTTTATCCCTTTTTTTATTCCGTACATCAAAAGAATAAGCGAGGTAATAGTAATAAACAGTAATATTAGCAAGATAATAAATTTACTTTTAAAGGACAAATCAAAATGCAGGAAGAATATTGTGCGAATAAGAGGGTTTATTTGGGGGGATTCCGAAGTATCAATTACAAATGATCTAGCGAATGAAAGATTATTCATAATATTACTATTTGAGGGTTTTCTCCTCTCAGCTTTTTTGTAGTTATAAATTGCTTTCCCTAATTGATCTGCGTAAAACCAGGAGTTTCCAAGATTATAAAAAATATAGGCATTATCGATTTTGTTGTCTTCAATAAATTGCTCAAGTACAATAGCTGATCGTTCAAAATATTCTGCTTTTTCCTGATCGGTTTTATTTAAAGCTGTCTGGAATAAATTTTCCGCTTCCACTAGTTCAGGATATTTTTCTTCTATGGATTTTCTCTCAGATGTACAGGACATAAAAATAATTGAAAAAATAGCAACCAGTATTTTTAGTAAATTCACTTTTTTCATATTATTTAAACTCCATAGTCAATGCATAAAATTTTGTAAGAATAGATTTCGGATCAATTTCAATTTTTTCTCTGGAAAATTCTGCTTCATCTATATACAAAAAGATTTCTTCCAGTGCTGCAGCTATTTCGGAATTTTTATCTTTTTGTATATACAAGTTGTAAAGTTCACTGGCTGTAAGTGATTCATTCTGATGTCCACAATATTCAAGCATAAATTGCTTAATACTATTGATGGCATCTTCTTTTCTTAGATTTTCACTGGAAATGAGAGAATTGTATTGTTTTGAAAAACCTGAGTTTCTTCTGCTGAATACATTTTCGTAGAAAGTATAAAAATTAATTCTGTATTTAAAAATAATCAAAATCAGATAAGCAAAAAAAGGTATTATTAACAGTATCATGTAAAATGGCGAACTAATTACACTTTCTTTAGTATTTCCATTTCTGCTTATTAGTTTTTTTCTATCAAAATTGAATAAAATACCCTGGTCATTTGTCACCAGTTCATTTTTATCATTATTTTCTGTTGTATAACCCAGCTTTTCAAGATTCGCGGAAGTGACAATTTCAGTTTTCAATACTTCCAAAGGAATTGAAGAAGCTGTAGCTACCTCAATTGTACCCTTTTCGATATTAAAATATTTCACATTGAACTCAGGTATTAACTTAACAGAACTGCTCTTTACTCTTATTGTCTGAGAGAAACTCACTAAGTCATCTTCGAGTTTTCCTGGAGAGCGTCTATCTGGTATGCTGAAACTCTCAGAGAAACCGGGTATGGATTTCAATAGGGGGACATTTACATCTTCAGGATTGATCGCACCGCTTACAGCAACTCGATAAGTTAGTGGATCACCTATATGTACACGTAAAGGATTTGCTTCAGAACTGAGGATAAGATGATTTTTAGCGAGAATTATGGGCTTCCCGTTTTCATATGCTTGCTCGGGAAGGTCTTTTATAGCTATTTTTAGTTGATTTGACGGAATAACAAGAGAATTATATGTGGATCTGAAACCGTTTGATCTTTCAGCACTGTCAAAAGCCAGAGTTACAGGTTCAATAACAATATCACCACTTTCCTCAGGTTGCAATTTAAGCTGAAATGATAAACTGGAATATTGATCACCTTTGTAGATTTCTGCACTTTGCATTGCCAGAACTTCCATACCATTAATATTTAATTTGTAGACATCGTTTCCAGGAGCGGGAGTTTGACTTTCCACACGAAATTTTCCACTGTTTACAAATGGCAGATTAAACAGAGGATTACTCACTGATGATGAAAATAGCCATTTTATTGTGAGATTTACCGGTTCTCCAAACCAATAAGACTTTTTTTCGGTTTCTAAGAATAAGTGAAAACCATCAACAGCCTCAGGTGTTTTAACACTGATACTTCCTGAAGCGGTTTTAAATACTTTCCCATCTACTTCAATGGCTATGGACGGGATAAATAATGTACCTTTTTTTTCAGCTGTAAACATCCAGCTGTAAGTTATGGTTTTAGTACTGCTGTTGGATCCCAATCCGAAAGAGGAAACCATACTGGTTGACGCACCTTTATACTGTATTGTGATCCCTTCAATATTTCCCAGATCGGGAACTTCCGCATTTGTTGTTCCTTCAATAATAATTCTATATTCAAAAGGCTGACCGAGAAATACCTCAGAAGATTCTACTGAAGCTCTCACACTTTGACTAAAACATGTCACCAGGGATGTGAAAAATAATAATGCTATTAGTTTAAATCTCATTTACCAATTCCTATCTACGATAACTCCTGCACCTGATGTTTCAGGAGAAGAATCTCTATTATTTTCATTTTCTATTATAGATTGGGCAATCTGATCAGTTTCAGAATCGGACTGCTCTTCCGGGGAAGTCTGATCTGATTGCTCACTATTCTCATTATTGCCTGAAAGTGATTTTTGAGCCTGATTCAGGGCATCTGCAGCTTTCTGCTGTGATTCTGCAGCATCTTTGTAGTTACCCTGTTCTATCTCTTCAAGAGCTTTCTGCTGTAGTTCATCAGCTTTTCCCATTTCCTCATTAAATTGATCATTCCCATTGGACATCTCTTCTTTTAATTCCTTTGTTTGATCATTTAATTCTTCCTGTTTTGATTGATGATCCTCAGATTCCTTATCATTATCACCGGCAAGTTGTTCCTGTTGCTTCTGGAGCTGATCCAGCTTTTCTTTCATTTCTTCATTCTCAGCCTGCTGATTTTGGATGTTTTCTTTTGTTTGTAATATTTTTTCCTGTAATTGAAAGGCTAATTCCAGATTATGAGCTGCCTTGGAATTTTCTGAGTTCATCTCTAATATTCGTTTATACCAGTTTATAGCTTTTTCAACTTCCTTCAAAGCTCTATCGATTTCTTCAGGAGTTTGAACTAATTCTGAACTAAATTTATATGAATTATTTGCTCTCAGCATCATAATCTGTTCTGAGACTTTGTCCTGATTATACAAGAGTAGATTATCAAGGAGTTCACTACTCTTCTCATAATCATTTTCCTGATAAAGAGTCAAAGCCTGATTATACTGCTCAGAAAAATTTGCATTATCAGCTGATCCTGCACTGTAAATATCAAAAGCGAAAACCAATATAAATAAGATTTGTATGATGTTCCTATACATTTTATTTTCTTCCCTTTATGATTTTGCCAAGACTATCTTTTATAATCCTTCTATCTTTACTACTGATTAAATATTTAAAACCTCTAAAAGGTTGAAAAAGTGAAATTGCGACTAATATTACAGAAACAAATAAAAAGAATTGGAATCTCTCCTCGTAGATAGTGATAGAATCCTCTTCATAGGCAATTTTTTTTGAATTGGATATTAATGAATTGTAAATTTCAGCCAGGTCAAAAGTACCTGTCGATACATTGAGATATTGTCCGCCTTCAGTAGTAGCTGCAATTTTCCTCAAAGTATCAGCATCGAGTCTGGTCCAGACTTCCTCTCCATCAAATGTAACAAATTCTGAACCTCGTTCTGTCTTGATTGGAATTCTGCGACCTTTATTTTCATCACCCAATCCTATGGCAATAATTCTTATGCCTTTTTTATCTGATTCCCTTGCAGCTTCTACAGGAAAACTCTCCTGATCTTCACCATCAGTAATCAGAATAATATCTTTATATGCTTTTGCTTTATCATCGAGAACTGAATTGTTTACATATCGGATTGCATCACCTATCAAAGAACCTCCGCGACTCACACTATTTACATTCAGTTTGTCCACAGAATTAATAAAAAAGCTGTAATCATTTGTCAGAGGAGTTTTGACGACAGCTGTTCCGGCAAAAGCTACCAGAGCCACACGATCACCATTCAAAGTCATAACTGCATCTTTTATTGCCAGTTTGGCTCTTTCCAGTCTATTGGGTATAAGATCATCAGCGAGCATACTCTGTGAAACATCAATGAGAAATACGACATCACGTCCTCTTTTCTCAACAGTTCTTGTTTGCTGGTTCCAAGATGGTCTCGTTATAGCTATAACGAGAAAGAACAGAGTGAAAAAAACTAAAAGTGAAGAATTCAGAAATCCCTTCAATTGGAAATTGTGTTCTTTATTGAAAATGCCGCCTGTAAAATTGTTCAAAGATATTTTTTTTCTACTTATAGAATAGTAAAGAAGTATAGCTGCAGGCAATAAAATCAATAATAAAGAAAAGTATTGTGGATTTTCAAAATGAAGCATCAGGGGATCCTCCTGAGCCAGGTAGCTGATAAGGTAAAAGCTGTTAAAATTAATAAAAAGGCAGCTAAAGCAAAAGGGATAAACTTTTCCTCATAATTTTTATAAGAAAATGATTCGATTTGAGTTTTTTCAAGTTCATCTATTTCTTTATAGATATCTTTCAGTGAATCTTCTGACTCTGCGGGAAAATACATCCCCCCTGTTATCTCTGCCATCTCTTTTAACGTTTTTTCATCAACACCGTATCCCGCTGGAATTTTTTTTACCATGCCAAAAGCATTTTTGTAATAGCCTGCACCAAATCCTATCGTGTATAATTTAATATTCCATTTTGCAGCCAGATACGCTGAGTCTACGGGACTCACAGTTCCTCCATTATTCTGACCATCAGTTAGAAGAATAATAATCTTACTCAGGATTTCATATTCAGAACTATTGTTTTGTGTTTCTGTTTCATGTAATCTCGCAGCTGCAAGAGATAGAGCATCGCCAATTGATGTTCCATCTTCTTCACGGTTATCAATCAATTTAATTGTTGACGTAAAATCGATCAATGTGTCATGGGATAAAGTTAGAGGAGCCAGAGTTTCACCGTATCTGCCAAATGTTATCAGACCTATAAGATCATCATTACGCCCGCTGAGTTCTTTGCCATCACCGCTAACAAAACTGACAAAAGCGTCTTTGACGGCATCCAGCCTGTTTTTACTACCATCAGCTTTGACGGGCGTGCTCATGCTGCTGCTCCGGTCTATTACCATGTTTATAGCTATACCATTTGTAACTTCACGTACCGTTTCAAATCCTTCACGCGGTCTGGCCAGTGCTAAAATAAGAAACAGTAAAGCAAGCATATACAATATAAAAGGCAGAGATGCCAGACGCTGTTTTATTGTAATTGGTAATTTGTAATCATTGCGGATTGATGAATAATTGGTGCCTTTAGATTTACCACCAGCTCTCCTGTACAGGATAATGATAGGAAACAAAAGAAGAAAAGCAAAAGCCCAGGGAGATTCAAAGATCATAAGAAAATCTCCTCTTTTACTTTTTTATTTATATAGTCTATGAAATCTTTGCAGAATTGAATATCTCCGGCAACTTTGTTCTCATCATGTCCCAAATCTCCAAATCGTATCTGATCAGATCTCTGCAAAAATGAAATGAGTTGTATTTTTAACCATTCTTCAATCATGGGATTATGCTTAGTGTATTTTATAATTTCTTCAGTTGTTTGAAACTGCATCGATAAGAAAAGTTTCTTATCGAGCAATTCCTTTAGCGAATTACTCAGAAGATTATAGACCTTTTTAATATCTTCATCATGAATATTTTCGATTGTTTTTATATAATCTGTTTCGGGAACAGCAGTTACTTTTTGACTGTTCTTTTTGATTTTTTTTAATACAGCGAAAATTATCAAGCCTATGGAAATTACAGTAATCAATAGTATGTATATTAAAAGCGTATTCGTTCTTTTTATAGCCATATATTCGAAGTTATCAAATAAATCGTCTTGTCCCTCAACCAGAGAACTGATAATTTTTATAGGGATATAGTCCGATTGAATGCTATCTGTCAGTAATCCTTTCTCATAGAAATTGACTAATAAGGGATTTATAAGATATTCACCAGGTAAACGTGAATCCAGGGTTAAGGATATGGTTTTGCCGATCAGATTCTTACCTGAATCGATACTGTTTTGTTCATCAACATGAACAATGCTCATAGAATCATCAAGAATTGTCCAGTCTGGAAGTTCTGGACTGAAATTCTCTTTATATTCTATTTTGAATTGAATTATTGGATTTTCATATGAATAAATATCTATGTCGGGAATAGTTATTGTCAAAGTATTCCCATAGTCGGATTTGTAAATGAAGTCCTTAAATCCCTTATCAGATTCTATGCCCTTTTCTACCTTACAGGAAAACAATATAAGTACGAGGGGCAGAATAAATAATACCTTTTTCATGAACGACCGACCTCTATTCTATGTTGCCTTTTCATAAAAAAAAGAGAGAGAGAATGGATCCAGTCGGAACCCGTATCCAGATGGACATGATCCATACCCATAGACGTCATCTTTTTTTTCAGAGATCCGATCCTCAGTAGTGATGCTTTTTTCCACTCTTTTCGAACAAGTTTACTGGAGCTGTCTATTGTTCTGAAATGTCCCGACTCTCCATCTCTAATTGTAACAAGCCCGCAATCGGGCAAGTCCATTTCAAGAGGATCAGTTATGGATAAAGCTACCAGATCGTGTTTCTCTGCCATAATCTTCAGACTTTGCTCATAACCATTGTCTATAAAATCCGAGATGAGAAAAACTACGGAATTCTTTCTCTGAACTTTTCCCAGATAATTCATAGCTTTTTCTATGGATGTTCCCTTTCCTTTTGGATTAAATGCAAGGATTTCGCGTATTATACGCATGACATGAGTCAGCCCTTTGCCGGGAGAAATAAATGTCTCCACTTCATCTGTGAAAACCAGAAGTCCAACTCTGTCGTTATTTCTAATAGCAGAAAATGATAAGACAGCACAAATTTCAGCTGCAACATCGTTTCTTTTTTTTCCCGTAGAACCGAAATTCCCGGAGGCAGAAAGGTCGACCATAAGTAGAACTGTAAGTTCCCTCTCTTCGCGAAATCTCTTAATATATGGCTCACCGGTTCTTGCTGTAACATTCCAGTCAATGGATTTGATATCATCACCCGGCTGATAGGCTCTGACCTCTTCAAATTCCATTCCGTGCCCCTTAAAGGCACTATTATATTCTCCGGCAAATGCACTACTGACATTTCTGCCCGTTTTTATCTGGATTCTTCTGATTTTAGAAGCTAATTCTTTATCAATCATGGCACCTTAACTGTATCGAGAATTAATTTTAGAATATCTTCGGATTTTTTTTCTTCCGCTTCCGCTTCATAAGTAACAATGATTCTATGCCTTAAAATGTCGTAAGCTATTGATTTAACATCGTGGGGAGTCACATAAGAACGGCCTTGAATAAAAGCATGAGCTTTTGATGCCATGGTCAAGTAGATCGTTGCACGAGGAGACGCTCCATATTGAATCAGATCCCCAATATCCAATCCATATGTTTCGGGCTCTCTGGTTGCAAATACAATATCGACAATATATTCTTCAATCTTACTGTCCATATATACAACATCAACTAGAGATCTCAGACGCAATATATCATCAGGAGTCAAAACTGCATTGACGGGGTTTTCTTTTTTTATAGAACCCTGCTCCCGGAGAATCTGTAATTCTTCATCTCGGTTTGGATAACCGATTTTCAGCTTCATCATAAAACGGTCTACCTGTGCTTCAGGTAGAGGATAAGTTCCCTCCTGCTCGACGGGATTCTGAGTTGCCAGAACCATAAAAGGATCATCAAGACTATGAGTTTCATCACCTATCGTTATCTGTCTCTCCTGCATTGCTTCAAGTAAAGCACTCTGAACTTTAGCCGGTGCTCTATTTATTTCATCAGCTAAAATCAGATTGGTGAAGAGTGGACCTTTTTTTGTTGTAAACTCTCCGCTTTTCGGATTGTAGATTAACGTCCCCAAAAGATCGGCAGGAAGAAGATCCGGAGTAAACTGAATTCTTTGGAATGAGGTATCTATAGCTTTTGACAAAGTGGTTACCGTTAGTGTTTTCGCCAGACCGGGAACCCCCTCAATCAACACATGCTGGTTGCACAACATGCTGATCAGCAGTCTTTCTACCAGATAATCCTGTCCAATAATTACTTTCTTGATTTCATTTGTTAATTTCTGAAGCTCTTGGCATTCTTTTTCAATATTATTGCTTTCTAAAAATGATTCCATAGGAATTATTTTCCTCCATACTGATATTAAAACAGAAATTAATAAAAAATGTTACAGCTTTTTTTTCTTTATCAAAAGAAATTGATTTGCCATAGGTATCAATTATAATTAAAGGTAGGTCTGTCGGTATTAATACAAAAGAAATCTATCAGGGAGGATGTTATGAGCATTATCACTATTTCAAGACAATATGGTAGTCTTGGTAAAGAAATTGCCGAAAAAGTTGCATCAGAACTTGGTTATAAATTCCTGGATAAAAAATCGCTGGAATCACAATACGGGAAATATGGCATTCCCGATGTGAGATTCGAAAAATACGATGAGAAAAGCCCCGGATTCTTTGAATATTTCAAATCCGGTAAAGATCGTTACCTCAGGTATTTGAAAACTGCTGTTTTTGAAAACTCTAAAGAAGGAGATTGTGTCATTTGCGGAAGAGGTGCACAATTGATGCTGAGAGATATTCCCGGTGTTATCCATATCCGATTTGTCTCATCAATGAATAAAAGAATTGAAAGGGTATCGGAAACTCTCAAATGCGATAGTAAAAGTGCGGAAAAAATTATAATCCACAATGACAAAGACAGAAGCGGCTTTCACAAATTCTTTTTTGAGCATAACTGGAAAGATCTCGATCTATATGATCTTGTAATTAACACAGATAATATAGATAGTGATTCTGCAATTGAGCTGATTAAGACATTAAATAAGTGCTCTTGTCTGCAATATACACCGGAAGACCTCGCACAGAAGCTGGAGGATAAATATATAGCTCAGGAAGTAATTATATCGCTCTTATATGAACACAGCATTCCTATAGATATTCTAGATGTCACTTGTGACAAAGGCCATGTAGTGATCAAAGGCACAGTAACAGTTGAACAGAATATAGAACAATGCAAAGAAGCAGCACTGAAGATAACCGGTGTAAAGACTGTTGATCCTGAGATATATTTTATAACTAATTATATGGGATATTAGAATAAATGTAGGGAGCGGGTTGCAACCCGCCCTTACAATTATTCATAATCCGATGTGAAGAAGTATTTAATCTCGGGAAATTCTTCGAGAGTTCTTTCCAGTAACCATTTGTTACCAGCGAGAAAAACACTTTCGCCTCGGACGTCCTCTGCGATTTTGCCGGAATGTATTCCAATAAAATTGTCCAGAACCTTTTTATCTTCACATTTAAACCAGCAGGCTGTTGTAAATGTGGATACATCAAATCGACATGAAGCTTTATACTCGTGTTCCAATCTGTATTTAATAACGTCGAGCTGCAGCATTCCCACAACACCGAGAAGTTTTTCATTTGTATATTTTTTTGTAAAAAGCTGAACAACACCCTCTTCTGCTAACTGCTGAAGACCTTTATTGAACTGTTTTGATTTCATGGGATCCATATTGATTACTGTTCTGAAGATCTGTGGTGCAAAACTGGGAATGCCCTTGAATTTGATTTTCTCACCTTCGGTCATTGTATCACCGATTTTAAAAGTTCCCGTATCGTGAAGACCAATGATATCGCCTGGATAAGCATAATCAATGATATTTCTATCCTGTGCCATAAAAGCTGTGGGATTAGCTGTTTTGAAAGGTTTGCCGGATCGGACATGAAGATATTGTTTATTTTTTTCAAATTTTCCTGAACATATTCTCAAAAAGGCAATTCTGTCTCTGTGTTTCGGGTCGAGGTTGGCATGGATTTTGAAAATAAAACCACTGAACTTTTCTTCAGCCGCTTCTACTATTCTCTCCTCCGCTTCATGAATTTGCGGCGAAGGAGCAATATCAACAAGGCAGTCAAGCAATTCCCTGACGCCGAAGTTATTAATGGCACTTCCGAAAAAAACAGGAGTAATATGACCGGACAAATACTGTTCCCGGTCAAAGGCGGGATATACTTCGTTTATGAGTTCAATCTCCTCTCTCAGCTTCTCCGCTTCCTGCCCGGCATGAATATCGAGTTTATCATCATTCAAATCGGTAATTTCGATGAGATCTTCACCTTCCTGAACGCTATGAGGATTGAATAAAATCAATCTCTTTTCATAAATGCTGTAAACGCCTTTGAAACTTTTACCCTGTCCCACAGGCCAGCTCATTGGAGTTATCTTAACATTGAGTTCCGTTTCCAATTCATCCATAAGCTCTATGGGATCTTTCCCGTCGCGGTCCATCTTGTTGATATATGTGACAATGGGAGTTCTTCTCATCCGGCAGATTTCACATAATTTTCTGGTTCTCTCTTCAACCCCTTTTACAGAGTCGATAACCATCAAAGTACTGTCTACTGCAGTCAGCGTTCTATATGTATCTTCGGAAAAGTCCGCATGTCCCGGAGTATCCAGAAGATTTATTTTTCTATCCTTCCAGTGAAAACCCATTACCGATGTGGAAACTGAGATTCCTCTCTGTTTTTCCATCTCCATAAAATCCGATGTTGTTTTTCTATCAGTTCTGTTTGATTTTACAGCACCGGCTGCATGTATCGCTTTGCCAAAGAGAAGCAGTTTTTCTGTTATAGTCGTCTTCCCCGCATCGGGATGACTGATTATTGCAAAAGTTAATCTTTTTTCTATTTCTTTTTGTAATTCCATTTTAACTCAATATTCCTTTAACGGCTCTGATGCCACTTGCCCATGCTCCGGTGATTCCACGGCTTGTTCCCGCACCATCACCAATCATATAGATATTTTCTGCAACACTGAAGTAATCATTGATGAATGTCGGTTTATTAGCATAGAGTTTTATCTCAGGATAGTACATTATCGTGCTGGGATGCAGTACACCTGGAATGATTGTATCCAGCTGTTTCATTGATTTCCAGATTGCCCGAACTATTCTACCAGGCATGGCTAACGATATATCACCAGGGGTACACCCCTTTAGAGTCGGTTCAAAATCATATAAGTCATTATTAAAACTGCTGCTCTTTGATCGGGCTCCTATTCTGAAGTCTCCGACTCTCTGCATTATCGGCTGTCCACCACCAAGAAGCATCGACTGTAAACCGAGCATTTCAACAAATCCCTGTCCCGAAGCGAGAGGTTCAGTTAACCGAACTGTCTTCAGCATGGCAAAGTTCACAAGTCCATTTTCTTTTTTCTTATCTGAATAGGCATGCCCGTTTACACTGTAGAAAGTCTGTCCATCTCTGGTTGAATATTTTTCTTTTACAACATAGGCGCTTCCGCTATTTGTACAGAATGTTCTCACACCTTGAGGAAATAAAAATTTAGGATCATAATAATCTCTTACAATTGGATATGATATCTCTTTTGTTTCGATTCTAACACCGATATCGACAATGTGATCTAGAAAAGCGACACCGATACCCTTCATTATTTTCTGAAGAAATCCAAATCCTTTTCTTCCCGGTGCAAATATAATATTTTCATAAAAAATCTCACGGGAAGTTGTCTTTATCTTTTTATCGTCTGCAAATAACTCAATAACTTCTTCTCCTAAAGTTATCTCTACACCGAGACTTTTAAGCCTGGCTGTCAATTCTTTGATTAACTCCAGTCCACCATCTGTACCTAAATGGGACTGCTTAATATTAATAAGACGGCAATCGAGTTTTTCAGCTCGTTTCTGATATGTTTCGAGGTTGTGTTTTTCTTTAATGGGAGGATGCAGAATTTCTGTTACTTTTTCAAGATAGGAATCAGCCATTGACTCAGTCCAGTTATCTTCGGGAAATCCAATGGGGAAAGTAAAATTCATTTTACAGTCATTGCGCAATCCACCAGTTGAAAAGTTTTCTTTGTCCAGCATTAACAATTTAATATTTGGTTTTCTTGTGATCAGCTCAAAGGCTGCACCAAGACCAGCTGGTCCTGTTCCGACAATAATACAATCAAATTTATTCATATCTAAGCATTATATCTGAAAACATGTAATAATGACAAACTAAGGATTAAACTTTTATATTTTGAAAAATCTGATAAATACGGCTATATTATTAGTAACATTAAAAAAACTTAATATGGAGAAAGGATGAGAGTAGAAAAACTCGGCGATAAAAACCTTGAACTGACAAATAATGGAGATTTATCCATATTTTTTGTCGGTTCAGGAAGCGCCTTTACAAAAAAAATGAATCAGACAAATATTCTCATAATAAAAGGAAATGACCACCTGATGATAGATTGCGGAACAAAAACTCCGCAAGCCTTATGGGAATATGGTCTTCCTGTCTATAAGCTCGATAACTTTTTTATCACTCATACCCACGCAGATCATATTGGCGGACTCGAGGAAGTCATGCTGATGAACCGCTATATTATGAATCAAAAAAAAGCCAATATCTATATAACAAGAAAATTCAGAAAAAACCTCTGGAATTATTCACTTCGAGGTGGAGCTGAAGGCAATGAAAACCACAAGGGAAAGCAATTGTCTTTTAGTGATATGTGGACTGAGATAACACCTGAAAAAATGAAAAGCAGAGAGCGTGATTCCTGGCATTTTTCAGTTGGAGAAATCGACATTACTTTTTTTAGAACCATGCACACACCGGACACCTCTGTTTCATGGAAAGATTCTGCATGGAGCACGGGAACGATTATCAATAATAAAATACTCTTTACAAGCGATACGAGATTTGACTCTCACATGCTGAATTTCTGTCTAAACAATTGGCATATCGAAACTATTTTCCACGATTGTCAGTTTTTTGATGGTGGTGTTCATGCATCTATAAATGAACTGGACACTCTGCCCGATGATGTAAAAAAGAAAATTATCCTCATGCATTATGGAGATAATTGGGATAAGTTTCAGGACAGAGTCAATGATTCATTATACATAGACCTGGTTAAAGAAGGACATTTCTACAATTTCGAATAAATCAGTATTCCTCTTCAGATATCCTTACCCTATGATTATAAACTCTCAAGAATTTCCAGTGTATTACAGGAATATCTAATAAAAGTTCATATGGAATAAGATAGATTTCAGAATCTTCCTCCACTTTCTCAGTAAATAAAGTTTTAGCATGATCAATTATACTTTCGAAAGAACAGGCTCGTCCCACTTTGACATCCTCTACATACTGTTTCTTTTTATAGAGAGAGATTCGCCCTTTCTTCAGAAGAATGATCCCTTTCTTATTGTATTCAGTCAGTTTGCTTCCTTTTTGAAGTGATATTAATTCCATATGTTCAGCAACTTTATTGATCATATGACAGGATCCTGTCAAACCGAGGATTCTGCTTTTCCTCAAAAAAGAACGTTTTGCGGTTATCTGTTTAACTGTATCTTTTATATTATTTCTTTCTAGAATAAACAAAAAGATATCTCTCGGTATTTCCAGAACTTCTACATAACTGGCTGTTCTGTATGTTTGTGTTGCTTTTGTTCCATCAATGACGATTGTCGTTCCGATAAAACTTCCCGATGAAAGAATGCTATTTCTTGTTTCTACCGTATTAATCATCTCAACCAATCCATTTATAATGAGAAACAATGTTTCGGCCTTTTCACCTTTTTTTAACAGAATTGTTCCGACATTGAAATATGTTATTGTTCCATTCTGCAGTATACTTCTGTCACTGGAACTGATATCGGGTAAAAGTGATTTTAAAAAATGCCGTGAATATATTGAGTGATAATCAGCTTCTGAGGGAATCAGCACATCCTGCATTCCAAAAGAAGCACTGGAACCGATCTCTTTTTCCGCATCTTTTAAATCATGTTCCGTATGACTCAGAATAATTTTTCTCGATTGATCATCTCTGAAATCTTCGGCATGACCGTGAATCATTCCTCCACCTATATCTATTTTTTTCAAATCTGCAGGCATCAGATAATTTTTCCAGACTTCGTTATAGAACTGTTCGCTGATTCCATTACCATTTTTATCTTCAATGAGAAACTCTCTCAAAATTCTATCTGAGGCGATATCCGCAAGATGTCCGTATGTTCTATACCCATCTCTCCAGAAAGTTCTAAAATAGAGAATCGATGTTTCAACAGGATGAGGTGAAAAAACCGGTTTGACTTCCAGACCGTCCAGATAATTCCACTTTCCGCTTTTCAAGTCGTGAATCTCAAAGGATTTTTCAAACATGCTCTCTTCCACACCCATTAAAGCAGTTAACTTTTTTACTACAGATTGTCTGACCAGAGGCGTTGCGAAGTATTTTATACGATGATCTGTCTGCACGAAGGATGTTAAACCGCAGAAATGATCATCATGAGCGTGGGTTTGAAATATACCTTCGATATCATTAACGCTGATTCCCAGTGAAGTCAAACTGAACAATATGCTCGGTCCCGCATCAATGAGATAATATTTTCCCTGGAAAGTAAGCAAGCTGCCCATACAAGGACGGTTTTTGTCCCATCCATTACCATCTCCTATATGAACTACTGAAAAATATTCTCTTTTCACTCTATGGAAATCCAGATTATAAGGAGGTTCATAACGATCCAGTTTTTTTAGATTCAGATCTATTTCTTCCATCTCCTCTTTATATTTGATTGTATAACGATTAAAGCCTGTCCTGGTCAGATAGACTCCATTTTTGATTTCCAGAGTCTTATTATTAATGGTTTTGATATCCAATAAATCTTCTGTTCTTTGAATATTATTGAAATTAAAACGGCTTTTCATACTGAGCATTTCAAGAGCTTCACCATGGCTGACACCTGCATCGGTTAGTTCTTCGAGAGTTGTCAGGCCATATGTTCCTCTGAAAATATAATTGCTCTGAGCCTGAAGCTGATCAGCTAGACCAATCAGCATGGGTTTATTTCCACTGTTCCCTGGATGATCGGGAATCACCATGCCTTGTCTGTACATCATATGCAGAACAGGGAATTCGGCGACATTTGCAAAATCGCCATTTTGAATCTGAGTATCTGAAAGCAAAATGGCATTAGGTCCAGCTTCATAAGTAATTCCATTTTTAAAAACTTTGCGAATGAGACCAAGTCTCATTAAGTGTTTGACACTATCCATAGGACAACCGCAGAGAATATGTAGATCAGCGTCAGGAATTGAAATCCATGTTATTCCGGTAGCAACTATTATTTTTTCCATCATTTACATTATAATCATTTTTTATATATTTGTAGACTTTTATAAAATACAAGTTAATAATACTTACATCAAATAAGTAATTAAATTAAATAAGGAGATTACCATTGGCAAAATATGTAATTTCATTAGACCAGGGGACTACAAGTTCCAGAGTGCTTCTCATTAATAAATCAGGTATAATCGAGGGTGTTGCCCAACAGGAGTTTACCCAAATTTACCCTCAGGAAAAATGGGTGGAACATGATCCGGAAGAAATATGGGAATGTCAGATACAGGTTTTCAAGCAGGCGATAGAACGGAATAACATTGAAATCGACGAAATAGATTCTATAGGAATTACAAATCAAAGAGAAACAACAGTCGTATGGGACAAAAATACTGGAAAACCTGTATACAATGCTATTGTCTGGCAGTGTAGAAGGACTGCAGATATATGCGAGCAACTTAAAAGCAAAGGCCTGGAAGAAGAAATCAAATCCAAAACCGGCCTTCCAGTAGATGCATATTTCTCTGCTACAAAAATAATGTGGATATTGGATAATGTGAAAGGAGCCCGGAAGAAAGCCGAAAATGGAGATCTGTTATTTGGTACAATAGACACTTGGCTTTTATGGAAACTGACTGGAGGAAAAGTTCATAAAACAGACTACACCAATGCATCGAGAACTATGATTTTCAATATTCACGATCTCAAATGGGATAGGGAATTACTGGAAAAATTCAATATTCCTGAAAAAATGCTTCCCAAGGTTGAAGAATCAAGTCATCTCTATGGATACTGTGAATCATCCCTTTTCGGAAGAGAAATTCCGATAGCTGGGATTGCAGGTGATCAGCAGTCTGCTTTGTTCGGTCAGATGTGTCTGAACAAAGGTGATGTAAAAAACACCTATGGTACAGGTTGTTTTATGCTTATGAATACTGGTGAAAAACCGGTAAATTCAGAAAATGGGCTTTTGACAACCATTGCAATCGCAATAAACGGCACAGTAAATTATGCTCTAGAGGGCAGCGTTTTTATGGCAGGAGCGGTTATACAATGGCTTCGTGATGATTTGCGGATCATCAGCGATGCTATGGAAACAGAAACAATGGCTTATTCTGTTGAAAATTCTCATGGGGTGTATTTTGTTTCCGCTTTTCAGGGAATCGGAACTCCATATTGGGATATGGATGCCCGCGCAGGGATTTTGGGACTGACCAGAGGTGCAAAAAAAGAACATATCGTCAGAGCTGCACTTGAATCTATAGCCTTTAGGTCCAGGGATGTGCTCGATATTATGGTTAGTGATTCCGGAATTGATATCACTTCTCTGAAAGTGGATGGCGGTGCTTCGAGAAACAATTTTCTCCTTCAGTTCCAAAGTGATATTACTGATACTGATGTAATTCGTCCGCAATTAGTAGAAACAACTGCAATGGGTGCAGCCTTTCTGGCAGGTCTTCAAACTGGTTTCTGGAAAGATATTGATGAATTGAAATTGATCTGGCATGAAGATAGATTATTTTCATCTTCTATGGATAAAGAAAAACGGGATATATTATATAAAGGATGGCAGAAAGCCATCCTAAGATGTTGCAACTGGGATCAATAAAGAAAAAAAAGCATCTAATTGTATAATTTTGCTCTCAGATCATTTATAATAAAGATATGTTTAAGCAATCAAATTCAAAAAAGAGTAAACGATCTGCTAATACTGTTCCATTAATGGATAATATAATCCGCGCAAGCGGATTATTGACAAGAGATATGAATTTTAAACATCTTACATCTGTTCTTGTAGAGCAAAGTCTGGATGTCACCAGATCCAACTTGTCAGTATTTTATTCTTATAGTGTTGATCCAAAGCAAAATACTACTATAAATCAAGTGTATAAAAGGGGAAGATGGGATGTTCCGGAGAAATTGGACCGTCAATCTTCCCTTATTGAATTTATAGAAGAGTCCAAAGAAACTGTAATCGTGCTGAAAAAGTCAGTGAATATCCACTTTCCATCTATTTTTCTTCATGAAGATATGGAAAGCGCCATTGCACTACCTATATACACTCCCGATTCTAAAATCGGAATATTAATACTAAATTCAATGCACAAAAGTTTTTACAATCGTTCAAGATTCCAATTTCTCGATTCTTTTTCCAAGCTCGCTTCGGGAATGCTGAATAATGCCCGCCTTTTTAACAATATGAAAGAGTCTTATAAGAAGATCGAGAGTCTGGAAAGATATCAGCAAGGGATCTTTTCATCAATGTCTGACCTTTTAATCACACTAGATCCATCTGGAAATCTCTATTATGCAAATAATGAAGCGATAAAAAGCTTTAGTCTAAATGAAAATAGTTATGGCCTGCACCATTCAGAGCTTTTTAAAAAAACAATGAGCAAAGCTATTTTAAAATCTATCACTGAGACATGTAAAAACAGCACTAATTATCTGGGACTGGAAGGAATCTACAAAGACAAAGAAAATAACAAGGATATGGATTTCAAATTAAATCTCTCTCCGCTCATGGGGATCCGGGGGAAAAAATTAGGAACCATAATGATTTTTACAGATCAGTCTAAAGAGCAGGCATTACAGAAACAGATGACACAGGTTACAGAAGACAGAAGGAAAATTAAGGATATGTTTGCCAAATATCTATCAAAAGATCTGGTCAACATTCTTACAGATAGACCGGATTTGGTTAAACCCGGCGGAGATAGAAAACACGCAACAGTACTTTTTGCAGATATTTGTGGTTATACTGCTTTTTCAGAAGGACAGGATCCCGCTTACATAGTTGAAGTTTTAAATGAATTTTTTAATGAAGCAGTAGAGATTATCATCGACGGTAAAGGATACATCGACAAATATATAGGAGATTGTATCATGGCTGCCTGGGGAGTTCCTGTTAGTTCAGAATCTGATAGTGATGCAGTAAATGCTGTAACCTGTGCCCTGGATATTCAAAGAATTATAAATTCAAAAGAAAGACTCTTTTTCAAAGGAAATGCAAAGAGTCTGAAAGTTGCAATTGGTATGCATACAGGGTCACTTGTTGCAGGGAATCTGGGAAGTTCCAGCAGAATGGATTACACCATGATTGGAGATACTGTCAATGTTGCTGCCAGACTGGAAGGTGTCGCCCAGGCTGGAGAAGTCATAATTACCCAGTCGACAAAAGACATGCTCTCAGATTATTTTGATCTTGAGAAGAGACAAGCTGTAGTGGTAAAAGGTAAGGCAAAACCAATACAGATTTACAATGTATTGGATAGAATCAAATAGATAAAACCAGGAGTATTTCATGGATTGGAAATCATTATTAACAACTTTCAATATAATAATTGCAGCTTCAATATTAGCGGGAATTATTTTGATCATTATAGTTTTTTTGATTGGGAAAAGACATGTTTTTTCAAGAAATCTGAAAGCTGTGCTAAAAGATCCTGATTTAATGAATGGTAATCTGGGACATTATTTCAGCAAAAGCAGACTTCTATCCAGATCAGCACTCGTTGAAAAAATCAGTGTGAAACTGGGATTGGAACTTCTGGATATTACAGGTATGAACAGATATTGGCTTGAAGAACTGAAGGCTCATAAACGGAAATCTATTTTTAACCGTGTTATCAGATTCTACCCCGATAGTGGTTTATTTACATGTTTTCTTCTTGCTCTTGAAAAAAAGGTCTATGCAGACAAAATTATACAATGGTTGAACGAAAGCGAAGAATTTTTAATTATGCGAAGAATTGCCCTTTCCGGTGTTGGAGAGCAGTTTAGCGGTAAGAAAGCATTGGAATTATTCAAAGACAATCTTCCACAAATCAGGGAAATGACTGGTGATCCCGAATGGGCATCGAGGTATTTTGCCATAAAAATACTGCTTTACGATGAAAATGATCAATCTATTCGAGCAATATGGGAAAGTTTCAGTGATTCTCATCCCCTTGTCAGAAAGACTATAGCTTCAGAATTTGAAGGCGATAATAGAGAAAAATTATACAATGAACTCTATCGACTATACTTGAATGATCCTGTTCTGGAAGTTCGTGCAGCCGCTAAAGAGAGAATAAACAAAGATTTTACTGATATATACAATATAAATATCGATTCACTTTCAACTCCTGAAGCACTTCATGCTCTGGAACATTTAAGCGCCTTTTCAAAAGCAGATGAAGATACAGCTGTTCGCTTTCTCAATAACGATAACCTTGAGTTGAGATTTGCATCTGCCCGTTTTCTCGAAGAACGGGGAGCTTTAAATAGATTAATGGAACAAGCTGACCTGGGAGACCGCGAAGATCTGGAAAGAATCGAAAATTTACTGAAGAAAAGCTGCGAAGTTCATATAACTTCTTTTTTGGGGATTGCTGCAAAATCCAATAATCCCGGTGCCTATTACATCTCTGTTGATATATTAAAAGAAACTGGAGATGTTGCTCTCATAGAACCATTATGTTCAAAAATATTTTCTCTTCCTCAAAACTGCATTGAAAATATCACACTTTATCAAAAAGCCCTTGATTGCATAAGTACAAGAGGTTCTGATATTTCCTTAAAACATTTAAATGACTTGCTTATAAAAAATAAATACAACTCTGATTATGCAAAAAAAATACTTATCTCTATACCGGAAAGAGGAGCTTCTTTCTTTATCCCGACTTTGCTGAATCTTCTTTGCGATACACGTTTTGAAGCCCGGGAAGAACTCAGATTGGCAATAAACCGCATGCCTTCAGATTTATACATTCAAAAATTACTCCATATAATTAAATCGGGAAGAGATAAATACACTCATTCAATAAGAAAAGATGCACTGAAAATTCTTGTTGAATTGAAACAATCGTTCTGCTTGCAGACCATTCTTGAAAATTTACCTATTCTGCCAATGGCTGATGCCAGAGAGTTCGCAAAACTTTTAGTTGAATACGATACAAAGGAATTTAATGAATTGAGCATCAGGCTTTTTAAATCTGATGATGCCGCAGTAAGAGCTTCTCTCATATCCTGTTTACCTGCAATTGATGGTAAAAATTTCTTAAAAGATATAAAAGATTCTCTGGGAGATGCTGATCCCGATGTCAGAATTGCTGCAATCTGGGCTCTGGTAGATTTCAAAGAGAAAAAAACGGTTAGTCAGGCAATATCGATGCTGAGAGACCCTGTAGAAAGAGTCAGGTCTGAAGTTGCTAAAGCCATTGCTGAAACAGGTTCTGATAGTGCTCTTGGGGAACTCAATGTTATTCTCAATGATGAAAATGAAGTAAGAACTGTGAAAATCCCTGCTATTCAAGGATTGACTGCTTCATCAAGCCTGCTCTCTATTGATATGCTGACAGAACTTCTTGCAGCGGCAGAAGAGTTTAATGATGAGGCTATTGATGCCCTTTCCCAAAAAACTGGAAAAAGAGAAATTAATCATATAATTGAAAAATTCAAAGATGGCTCTCCTACTTTAAGAGACAAATTGACTTCAGTTTTCAGCAAAATGAAAGAATCTGGTGAAATAATTCTAGTTGAATTGCTTCGGGAAGATATTACCGCATTAAAACCATTTATCTGCCAGGTCCTTGAAAATACCGGTTATATCGAAAGCCTTATCCGGTTGCTGAAACATAGAGATCCATCGAAACGAAGAAAAGCAGCAGCTGATCTCTCTTTTATCGGGACAGAGTCAGCTTTTCGGGGAATAGTTCTTGCTGCCAGGGATTCTGATGAGGAAGTTCGAGTCTCAGTTACAAAAGCTCTTGAAAAACTGAATAATACAGAAGGTACAGAAATCCTGAAATCACTGAAAGAAGATCCTGATAGAAAAGTTCGTAAATATACATCATGGGCACTGGAAAGGATTTCCTCAAGGGGTCTTTCCGATTAATAATTCCCTTTTTTATGTAAAATTTGACAATTTGTCAGACAGTATGATATTTTGAATGATATTATATGATAAAGTGAGTTTTAATGAAAAAATCTATTAATTTGCGGTTTCAAATTGTAATTTCTTTTTCAATTGTTGCGTTATCTTTCATCGCGGTAATTGTCATATTTCAATATTCTCTATTTTCCATTACTAAAAAATACGATTATCTTTTTGATGTTGTTGGCGAAAAGAATAAACTGTCAAAAGAGATTCAGTCATATTATCTTCAACTTCATCTCTACGAACAAATATATCTAAACACCTTTGATGATGTCCACATTACCAGAATTAATAATAACTACCAGTCTCTTCACTACAACCTGCAGAAGCTTGTAGAAATTGATGAAGTACTGGGAAATGAAGATTCAGTTGTTATTCCCTTACGATCGGCTATTGTAAAACAAAAAGAGGCTTTTGAAAAAATAAGAACACTGAGAAACCAGACTTTAATGGCTTCAAAAGATAGTAAAAGAAGAATCTTTGAAGAGAGTTCTGAGAGTTTCGGAATCTTATTAAAAGGGCATTCAGATGAGGCCTACATTATTTATCTTGAAATCATACAGATGATTAATATATTCAATGTCAGAAAAGATATTGACCTCAATGAATTTTCTATCAAAGTCAATCAATTAAAAAATAGTATCGACGATAATAAAATTTTGGGAAGGTTAAATGATTTCGGAGTAAAATTATCTGATTTGATTTATGTGATAGATGAAGTTTATACTGAGCTGGACAATTATAAAAATACAATAACAGAAATAGATCCTCTAATTAATCAGAACCAGCAACATGCGAATATATATCAGAACGAAGAAAAAAATGAGATAAAAGCCTGGTCAGATAATAGTATGCGCATATCTTTTATTGTATTTATTGCTGACTTGATTTTCGTTATATTCATTGTTCTCTGGATGCGGAGAGGAATTGCACGACCTTCATCGATAATCCTTCATATTATGAAAAATATTTCTAATGGAGATCTTTCAGAAAAAGCTGATTTCGATTATGACAATGAGATGGGGCACATTTGTCTCAATATAAATAATGCCATAGAAAAACTGAGAAATCTTATAACAGAGATTAAGAATTCTTCTGTACGATCTACGGAGATGGGAGAGACCATCAGCTCGATATCAACAGAAACTTCAGCGGCTATGATTGAAACATCTGCAAATCTCAAGATGATCAAAGAACAGGTGACTTATCTTGTTAATGAAATTTCAACATCCAATTCGTCTTCTGTCAGAATCGATACTAAAGCTAAACAGTTCACTCAATTGATCTCAGATCAGTCAACTGCACTGGAACAATCAACTGCATCGGTAGAAGAAATGATAGCGTCCATACAAAATGTTAATAATATTGCATCTGATAAAAGCAAAATAGCAGATTCTCTCAATGAATTGACCAGAGAAGGCGGAGAGAAGATTGAAAATACCTCTGAAATTATTAAAGAAGTTTCAACATTGACAACAGAAATTCTTGAAATAATCAACGTAATTGAATCTATATCCAGCCAAACCAATCTACTGGCGATGAATGCCGCAATAGAAGCTGCTCATGCAGGAGACGCAGGCAAAGGATTTTCAGTTGTAGCTGATGAAATCAGAAAACTTGCAGAATCGACAAGTGAAAATTCAACGAAAATAAATCAATCTCTCCAGGTGATCGTTAATAAAATAGAAGAAGCTCTCAATGTTTCTTATAAAAGTAATGAGACATTTGAGTCCGTAAATAAAGAAGTTGGGGATATGACTAATGCATTTCATGAAATAGTTTCATTTATGTCTGAAATGGCAATCGGTTCGAAAGAAGTACTTAATGCGGCATCTTCTTTATCTCAGATAACTTCAGAAATAAAAGAGGGCGCTCAAGTAATTAGCAGTGAAACCGGAGAGATTTCAGATGCATTGACAAAGATGGATTCTCTTGTGACTGAAATTAATGCAGGAATAACTGAAGTTACATTGGCGGGAGAAGAGATTGCCAGGTCTTCAGAAACACTATCTGAAGAAAGTGTAAAAAATATGGACAGCGCAAAAAAACTACAAGAAAATTCAGATCTTTTTAATATGTAAAAAAAGCCTCCTGAATATCAGGAGGCTAAATATTAGAAATCAAGAATTGATCTATCATACTCTTTAGGTGCTTCAAAACCTAAGAGATTCATACATGTAGCTGCTATCGAGCTAATCCCCAATCCTTCTACCAAATCCTTTTTATATTCATTCTGATATGCAGGATCAAAAATCACGCAGGGAACAGGATTTAAAGAATGTGATGTTTTTGCTTTGGGTTTACCTTTAGCACCATGGATCACATCGCCTGTTTTTTTATCATGTTCATACATATCATCTGCATTCCCGTGATCTGCAGTAAGTATGAGAACTCCGCCGCTTTTTTCTACAGCATCACGTATCCTTCCAATACAGGCATCCATCGCCTCCATTGATTCTATAACCGCATCAAAAACACCGGTATGTCCAACCATATCACCGTTAGGGAAGTTCAGCTTAATAAATGGAAATTCACCTGACCCTATAACTTCTTCAAGTTTATCCGTAATTTCTACACATTTCATGGCAGGTTTTTGCTCAAAGGGAATTACATCTGAAGGAATCTCTACATATGTTTCAAGAGCTTCGCTGAATTTACCTGTTTTATTACCATTAAAGAAATAAGTTACATGACCATATTTTTGAGTTTCGCTTATTGAAAACTGTTTTACATCTGAAGCAACAAGATACTCACTCATTGTTTTAGAAATTTCAGGAGGATTTACAAGAAACTGTTCGGGAATATGAAGATCTCCGTCATATTCCATCATTCCCGCATACTCAACCTGTGGGACATGAACACGGTCGAATCTATCGAATTCGGGACCTTCAGCAAAAGCTTTAGAAATTTCAATTGATCTGTCACCTCTGAAGTTAAAGAAAACGACACTATCACCGTCAACAATTGGTCCCAGAGGTGCACCATCTTCATCTGCTACGATAAAAGGAGGTAAATCCTGGTCTATTGCTCCGGACCTTTCACGGAGACCTACAATGGCATCATGAGCAGATGAGAATAATTCTCCTTCAGCGAGTACATGAGTTTTCCAGCCGAGTTCAACCATTGACCAGTCAGCATCATATCTATCCATGGTGATTTTCATTCTTCCCCCACCGGAAGCTATAGCTGCATCAAATGAATCATCGCTTATTTCTTTTAAAAAAGTTTCAAATGGATCAAAATAATCTAATGCTGAAGTTTCACCTACGTCCCGTCCATCTAGGAGAGTATGAACCCTGACTTTGTCAGTACCCATTTCTTTGGCTTTTTCAATCATGGATTTCAGATGATTAATATGGGAATGAACATTCCCATCAGATAATAATCCAATAAAATGCATAGTAGATTTTTTTTCTTTGGTATTATTTACAAGTTTATTCCAGACTGCACCGGAAAACATTGCCCCCGAGTCGATTGACCCCTGAACAAGTTTAGCTCCCTGTGCAAATACACGACCGCATCCCATTGCATTATGACCTACTTCGGAATTACCCATATCTGCGTCCGATGGAAGTCCAACTGCTTTTCCATGTGCTTTCATCTTAACAGATGGATTCTTATTCAAAATCTCATCGATGAAAGGAGTTCTTGCAGCCAGAACTGCATCACCCTCTTTATATTTTCCAAAACCTACTCCGTCCATTATGCATAACACAACAGGTCCCTTTCGACCTTTGAAGTTTTGGTGTTTTTTTAGTGATTCAACCACGTTTTACCCCTTGCTTATATTTCTTCATTACTGTTTTGAGTTTATTCATAATAATAAATGTAATAGTTAACTTCAAGATAACAAAATTAATCGGGATATAATTCACGGATTCTTATAAATTCATTTATATTTTCAAGAAGAATATCTACAAGTTTCGGATCGAACTGTTTTTCTTTATTTTCTCTAAAAAATATGATTATATCACTAATATCCCATGGTTTTTTATATACTCTTTTGTGATCCAGAGCATCAAAAACATCTGCAATTGCTGTGATTCTGCCATAAATATGTATATCTTCCCCAGCGATTCCAAATGGATATCCCGTACCATCCCATCTCTCGTGGTGCTGTTCTGCGATAACTGCAGCAGCTTTTAAGATACTCCTATCAGAGCCTTGTAATATATCGTGGCCGATAATTGTATGAGTTTTAACAACTTCAAATTCCTGTTCCGTAAGTTTACCAGGTTTATTGATGATTGCTTCGGGGATACCGATTTTTCCAATATCGTGCATAGGAGAAGCTGACCTTAGCAGTTCCTGTTCTTTCTCGTCAAAACCGAGTTTTTCTCCAATCAGAGCACTGAATGCTCCTACCCTTTTTACATGATTCCCCGTTTCTCTGGAACGGGATTCTACAACCTCACCTAAAGTTGTGATTATTTCCTTCTGCGTATCTTCGATTTCTTTGTTGAGAAAGATGTTATCGTAAGCAACAGTTATATTTGTTGCAAAAATTCTTATCAATTCCTGATCCAGATCTGAGATGTGTTTATTTCCATTTAAATAAAGAATATTAATAGAACCTTTTGCGGTTTCAAAATATCCGATAAAAGTCGTGTTACTGAAAAAACTCTTTTTCTCTTTGAGAACTCTTTTGCACAAAGCGGAAGCTTCGCCACTTATCACCATATCCGCTGGTTTCCCTTCAAATCCGGAATATTCCCCCGTTCCGGAAAGTACAAACAACTCTCCTGCGACATCAGACAATGCAAAACCAGAGGAGCGCAACATGACTGAAGTCTCATCAAAGAGGAGTAATGCCGTTAACTGTGTTAGAACACCGGAAGTAAAGTTTTTCAGATTATTTTCTTCGAACATTCCCGCTGATGAAACAATTATCTGCTCAAGACCTCTTTTATTTCTATCAATTGTTTTTATATCTCGAAATGACCGGATTGAGGATGTTATTGTTGTAAACATCTTTTGATCTGTTAATTCTGTTTTTTCTTTATAATCATTAATATCATAGTCACGGATTACCTGTTTTTCTGGAGCTTGTCCCGGTTGGCCTGTACGAAGAATGATTCTGACAAACTTGTTTCCAAGTTCTTCCCTGATCCATTTCACAGTTTCCAGACCTGAATCTTCTTTTTCCATAACAACATCGAGTAGAATGATTGCCGTATCGGGATTTTCTTTGATTAACTGTCTGGTTTCTTCTCCGGTAAAAGCACTAAGGAATTCTATTCCCGAGCCATCAAAGGTGTAACTATTGAGAACCATTTTTGTAACTGAATGAATTTCCTCTTCATCATCTGCAATTATCAGTTTCCATTTGTAATCATTCAACTTTATAGTATCAACTTCTTCTTCTGCAAATACGAACTGTTCATCACTCATTTAAAAATTTAGCCTCCTGCGAAACCTAAAGGGACAATTTAATTTTAGTTCACTGTTGTAACAAGAACAAGCGATTCTTATGAAAGATACTTGCTATTATAAAAAAAGCCAATAAAATAAAAAGCTATGAAAAATAACAATGTTTCTATAGAAAAATGTGAAGATTATGATTTTCAGCATGTATACGAAGCTATCTCCAAAGCTGTTTACAAAGCCGGAGGTTTTCCAGATATAGAAAATAAAGTTGTTTTACTGAAACCTAATCTTCTATACCCAGTTCCACCTGAGAAAGCTGTTACGACACATCCTGCCGTTCTCAATGCTGTAATTAGAATAGTAAAAGAAAAAAAACCATTGAGAATTATTGTCGGAGACTCTCCAGGTGTCGCTTCTACTGAAAATGCAGGGAGAAAAACAGGACTGAAAAAGATCGCGGAAGAACACAATGTTGAGTGGGTGGAGTTTAATAATCCTACTCTGCTGGAAAATAAAGAGGGAAAGATTCAGAAGCAGTTTTTTCCGGCACAAATAGTCTGTGAATGTGATGTAATAATATCCATTCCAAAACTGAAAACCCATGAGATGATGTATTATACCGGTGCTCTTAAAAATCTTTTCGGAACAATTCCCGGCTTAAACAAATCACGTTTCCATTTCAATTTTCCTGAGAAAAATGATTTTGCAACAATGATTGTTGATCTGAATATGGCACTGAAGTCTTCATACGCTATCATGGATGCTATAGTAGCGATGGAAGGTCCAGGTCCTGGTAGCGGTTTCCCGAAACACTTGGGTATTATTCTGGCATCATCCAATTTGCTGGCTCTGGATATTACTGCTGCAGATTTGATAGGTTACCAGCCATTGAGAATTCCCATTCTTGAAATTGCACTCGAAAGCGGATTTTGGTTGAATTCAATCAATGACATTGCACAAACAGGTGAAAATATCGAAGATGTCAGGCCAAAACACTTTCAAAAAGTAAAAGTCCTAAAAGACACAGGTTTCATTAAAAGAGTATTACCTGAGTCATTGTATAATATTATCAAAGATATTTATGTTCCAAGACCATTCTTTTCAAAAAAGAAATGCATAAGCTGTGGCAAATGTATAGAAATATGCCCGGCAAAAGCTCTTGAATTCAGCAAAACCGGGAAGAAGAAATCTATAGTAATCGATTACGAAAAGTGCATTCGTTGTTATTGCTGCCATGAAGTATGTCCTGTCGAGGCAATTCGAATTGGTCGCATCTGAATTATAAGTTGAATATCCCTCTTTTTTCCTGTTCTATAACAAACCATGTTCCAGTCACAGCATCAGCTATGGAATTGAGCAACTTCAGGGAAACTTGTGCAACTCTTCTGGCACTATCTCCAGTAAGAATTTCCTTTTCAGTAAGATAATCACTCATTTTATCAATTGTCTCTTCTCTCTGATCTTCATTTTCATCACCAATATAGGCAATTACTTCAGCACGGATAGATACACGATCATCTTTTTCTTTGGGAAATGCAGAAAATACCAGTATGGAACCTGTTTTATCTTCCAGAATATAAATCAGCAGTTCCGTAAGGGGAATAGATGCTTTGAATTGTACATATCCTCTGAGTCTCACTATTGAACCATTATATTTTTCCGGGTCTTCTTTAAGTTTTTCTATAGTAAGAGCAGACATAGACTGTACTGCAAATAGTAATAATACTGCAATTAGAAAGTTTTTTTTCCAAAATTTCATCAGATCTCTCCTATCCGAATGGATTTAGTACATTTTAGGCATTAAAAATTAAAATGAAAATATGAAAATATTCATTTTTACTTTATTCTTAATATAGAGGCTAAGAAATGAATGAGCAAATGAAAGATGACATAAAACATTTTTGTGAACCTGAGTGCAACAGATATGATTTTCTCACTAATTGGCTGACAAAAGAAGAAATAACATTCAGTGTGCTGCCAACAGGTTCCGCAAGACATATATTAATTCGATTAGATAAAATTCGTCCTTATTTAAAACGTTTCTATGTAAAAACACTAGTGGCCCATTACGATCGTGTTGCAGATTCACCTGGAGCGAATGATAACAGTGCTTCAGTCATTCAGCTGCTTCATACCATTAATCGCTTAAGAAGTTTGAAGTTCGCTCATAATATACAGATTATTTTTACCGACAAGGAAGAGCTTTCACCGGGTGAACCTGTTGTTAATCAAGGTTCTTTCCAACTAGCTCATCTCTTCCGGGAAAAAAAGATCAATAACTGCATATTTTTTGTTTTTGATATGTGTGGAATTGGAGATACTTTAATTTCAGGTAGGGCTGGATTGCAACTTCTTAAATTAAAATATGATAGTGAAGTCCGCTATAAAAAAATGTACGAAGATATGTTTCACTTCAGTTCTTCATTGTCCGATCTTTTTCTACAGTTCCGCGATGGTGAGTTTTTCAATTTAAATTCTCTTTTCTCCGACGATCTCGGATTTCTCCTAAACAGATACCCTTCCCTTCAGATCTCTGTGCTTCCCTATGAACAAGCAGCTCTAATGAAGCAGAAGTATTTTAATATAAAGGATGAGGATTGGGGAAAAGTTCTTGAAAAAGGAATGCTATCGGAAGAATATAAAAACTTTTTAAAACCGCTTTTACCCAAATCATGGGACAGTAATCATCAAAAAAATGATTCTGTAGACAAACTTGATCCCGAAGCTTTTGAGATAATAGATGAATTTATTTTCGAACTGGCAAAGTATCAGATACCATATGGGGAGAATAACTCATGAGCAGCATTCAGACTTTAAAATTGAATAAAAAAGCATATAAATTGTATCAGTATTCAAAAAAACTGGGTTCCTGGTCGAAAGAAGTAAGGACTTTTATGCTCAATTCGTCAAAGCATATCCCTATCAGCAGCTCCGAATTAATCAATCTTTTTGAAATTCTTGTTTTTGTAGTTGAAAAGACTCAGATATTCCCAACAGAGGCTCAGTTTCGTGTGAGAATGGGGAATAAAGTGGTTTATCTAAATAGTTCTGGCGACTTTCTTGAACAGAGGCTCGTTATTGATGATACAAAAATAAATGGTCATCTGAGTCAGGGACCTATTCACTTATCTCCTGTAATTGAAATAAAACCAGTCGATTTTTCTACATTCATCAGTGGTTATTTTCGCGGACATCTTACAGCAGATGTTCTAAAAAAACTATGTACTATTCCCGAACCACTCAGAATAGTCTGGAATATTGAATTGATCAGAACAATTTACTTGAAATACAGCCATCCCCGCTGGGGTGATCCTCTTGAGGCAATGAATAAGGTTCAACAGCTTCTTGTCAGTAAAGCTTATCCGAGAAAATATATTAGATTAATTGAAAATACTTTGGTTAACGGTGCAAAATTGGGTTTTAATCCTTCAGATATCCTAAATAAATCTGTTATGCATTTTATCGAAAAATTTGGTGATAATCCGGATCATTTCCAGGAAAGTATGGAACTCGAATATTCTATGACCAGACGCTTGAATGCTCTTTTCGGAAAAGAAAATGATGGCACGACATTCAATCAATATTCACTTCGGAAGCTGATGATTCCTCTATTGTCACCGAACTCTAGATTTACCAAAGATCTCAATCTTGCTGAAACAGACAGATTATTCAGCGATATTGCCAAAAGGTGGATAGAGGTTTTTACAAACCATCAAAAATTCACTAAAGACCTTTTTGATAATTATGGAGATATTTATCTGACAAATGTCTGCAATAACGAAACACCCGACAGGTCACGAAAAGAGATTATCCGTTTGTTGAATCATATTGAATTCATCAGTTCTCGAATTGAAACTGATAAGCAATACACTCGTTTTTTGAAACCTCTCCATAGTCAGGGTATTGAAGAAATAAAAAAGAAATCTGCATCAAAAGATATTCAGGCAGTTATGCGATTATTAATGCAGAAACACTTTGAAATAATTGAAGAGTATGCAATTCTTGATTTCCCGATTGATTACAGGCAATATATGTCATTTTTTTCAGGAGGTTTTATACAATCTCCTGATGATATCGATTTTTTTCAGAATGCCGTAAGAAAGATAAGAAAACTGAATTCGACAGAAACTGATGAGATTCTTCGTGTTATGATGGAATTTGCATCAGATGTTAAGGAAACGCAGAAGATCTTGGACTATATCTCAACATGCAAGATATTTGATCGTGAAATCTATCAAAAATGGAAAGACCTGAAAGAAGATAAACAGGATGAAGCCATCTATAGCCTCAACAAAATTTTTGATAAATATATCGTCGACCCAACTGTTGAGATCTCGATAAAAGAGCTTCCCAAAATTGAACGCATCATTGAAAATGCCATAATAAAACAACTAATAAAATCGCCTAGAATATCCCGTCAGGATATAGATTATATGCTTCATAATGAAACGACCGCTATGGAGCCAATTATTTCTCCTGAATTGATGAAACCGGTTGATATAAATGTCCGTGAAAAAAAATATACAACTAAAAGCAATTCTACCCAGGAATTTCTCGCTATCCGCCATCGTTTTGTCAATAGAGCTTATAGTATGATATCTGATGAATTGTTCAGGGACAGGCTAACCTCATCAATTATAAAAGCCGGGGTTTATCATTATGGAAGTAATTACAGCAGTGTGTCTGTTCAGGTTATGAACAATTTCCAGATTTTTACAGGGGAAGTTAATAACCTTACAGGAAAAGCTGCTGAAGTCGGAAGAGAATGTGCCGCATGGATATTAACACAGGAATCTGATCTGGCTATGAAAACGATAGGCCTCATGGAAGAACTATTTTTGAGCGGTATCATTCAATCTGTCCAATTAACTCAGCTCGCTTATCCACCCTTTTCCGAAATTATGGAAAAACCTGATAGAGACAATTTTACGAAAGCCAGTATACTGCCTTTAAAAGAGATATACGGTGTATATTTCAGAGAATATATAAATGATTTCTGCATAAGACAATCAGAATTACTGCCACCAGTGGCCAGAACACTTTTCCAAAAAAGTTTTCCCGGTACGGAAACAATGATGGAATGCTCTTCAATCATATACAGAAATCTTTCCTCTTATCTGGATTTATATCAATTTGATGTGGAATTGGATTCTCTAACTGTTGTTGGTGATGAGGATAAATCAAGAAAAATTAATCTTGTTGCCGGTAAGAGGAAAGTTGATCAGTTTTTCTCTTATGCTGGAGAAATGGGCTATGGTGGATTATTTAATGAAATAAAAAGAAAAGAATTTATTCCCTTCAGAATAATTGATCAATCTGACTTGTCTTTATGTGGTTATATCACAGCTTTTCTGGCTTTTCCTTCAAACAGTAGAAAATCTATATTACTACTCTCCGGTATTCATGTTAAAGAGAGATGGATCATTGAGCTAAATGAAGTAAATTTCTATAGAGAACTGAGAAAGGCTCTTGTAAAATTTGCCAAAAGAGTAGATGCTGAGATGCTGTGTGTTACACAATCGGAGGCAGTTCATTCAGGGTGCAGTTCTCTTGAATCTCTGATTAGAGCTGATCTCGATGAAAAACCTGTAATCAAGACTTCAACGATTCTCAGATTTCCCGGTAAATCATTTGATTTATCTGATCTTCGTGTTTTGTGGAAGAAGAAAAGCGAGTAACTTTTGTCATTTGAAATATTAAGCTGGACGGCACTTCTCTCTGTCGTTCCCATATCAGAATTGCGTGGAGCTATACCTTTTGCGGTCACAAATGGAGTCAGCCCTTTATTTGCCTATTTTTATGCGGTTTTTTTTAACGCCCTGGTAGGTCCTATCGTTTATATTTTTTTAAATACCTTTCATAAGGTTTTTTCAAAAATGGGATGGTATAGAAACCTTTTTGATACTTTTGTAGAAAGAACCAGACATAAAACTGAAGAAAAAATTAATAGATTCGGTTATCTTGGCGTTGCTTTATTTGTTGCAATTCCCCTCCCTATTACAGGTGCCTGGACGGGAACACTTGGTGCATGGATTTTCGGCTTAAAAAAAAGAAAAACGATTGCTGCAGTAATACTCGGTGTTTCAATTTCCGGATTAGTTGTTTCTCTTATTACATTCTTTGGAATCGAAGCTCTATCATTTTTGGTAAAACAGGTATAAACAGGAATATTATTATATATGGCTGTAGACACAAATAAAGTCCGTCTTAATCCGGAACAAAAACTGGCTGTTGATACAATTGAAGGACCTCTTCTCATTATTGCCGGTGCCGGTAGCGGTAAAACCGGTGTAATCACCAACAGAATAGTCAATATGCTTAACCACGGTATAGCTCAGGCATCTATCCTTGCTTTGACATTTACAAATAAAGCTGCCAGAGAAATGGGTGAACGCGTAAAACTGATGACTGGAAAAAAATTATCCAATTTGACAATTTCCACGTTCCATTCATTTGGTCTAAAGATATTAAAAGAGAAAATCACATATCTCGGCTATAGAAATAACTTTACAATTTATGATACCGGGGACAAACTCTCATGCATTAAAGAAGCGGCTCGTGAATTGAAGTTGAAATATGAAGCTCCGGAATTGATGGAATTGGGGAACCTGTTTTCTTCGATTAAGACTGAAAGAATTGTATGGGACAATACAAATGATATGCATAGAGCATTATATGACGAATATCTCGACCATATGAAACTATATAATGCCGTAGATTTCGATGACCTGATTGTCCTCCCAATCAAGCTTTTAGAAGATAATTTCGATATTCTCAATACATACAGAAAAAGATTTAGATACGTTATGGTTGATGAATTTCAAGATACTTCATTGATTCAGTATAAATTCATTAATCTGTTGGCAAATGAATCGAGAAATATATGCTGTGTGGGAGATGATGATCAATCGATCTATTCGTGGAGAGGAGCAAACTACGACAATATTCTTCAATTTGAGAAAGATTATCCCGAACTGATTGAAATCAAACTTGAACGTAATTACCGGTCTACGGGAACAATATTAAAAGCAGCTAATGCTGTTATCTCAAACAATACAAATAGAAAAGTTAAAGAACTCTGGACAGAACTGGATCATAATGAGATGACAATTAAATTGAACATACCCGAAGACGATAGAGCTGAAGGTGAATTCATTGCGGAAACTATTGCCATGCTCAGAACAAAAGAGAGAATAAAGTACGACCAGGTAGGCATACTTATCAGGACCAATAATCTCTCAAAAGCTATTGAAGATGCTTTGCTCGCACATAATATCCCCTATACAGTATCGGGGGGAACAAGTTTTTTTGAAAGAAAAGAAATAAGGGACATCATTTCTTATTTAAAGGTCATAAATAATCCCGATGATGATATAAACGTTCTCAGAGTGCTCAATGTCCCGCGACGGGGTGCAGGAAAAAAAACTCTGGAAACATTGATAAACCTTTCACAGCGTCAGCACTGTAGTCTTTACTCTGCAATCTCTTCGGTAGTCTATTCAATGGATGCTCCTGTTTCGGACTCGATAAAAGCCGGATTAGCTGAGTTTGTAGAATTGATCGACTCTTATACTACTAAATTTGAAGATAATAAAAATCTGGCAGATATAACAACTGAACTTGTAGAAGAAATCGATTACTGGGCTTTTCTCTTACAGGAACATCAGAAAAATGACAAAGTCGCCAAGTGGAAATACGATAATGTCACAATGTTCATCGATTTCTTTAGAAGATGGGAAAAAAATCCTGATAACATTGACGCATCTTTATCAAAATGGATCAATAGAATTACATTAGTAACAAGAGATGAAAATCAGGATAGTGACGGTGGTAAAGTCAATTTAATGACCATACACGCTTCTAAAGGGTTGGAATTTGATAATATATTCCTTGCTGGTGTTGAAGAGGATATTATGCCCCATGCCAGAGCTGTTGCCGAATCAGAAAAGAACATAGAAGAAGAGCGTAGATTATTTTATGTCGCTATAACAAGGGCTAGAAAAAAACTCTTTATCACATCCTGTCAAAAGAGAAAACAGATGAGGGATATCGTCGAACCAAAACCCTCTCGTTTTCTAACTGAAATCCCAGAGGATCTTCTAGAACAGATGGAAAATGAAGTCGAAATTGAAGATGAAACAGAAGCTAAGCAGTATTTTTCCAGAATGCCCTGGAATAGTTAACTTCGAAGCTTTTCAATTATTGATGGAAACATAGCTAACTGTCTTTCAATATTCACCAGATCAAATTGACTGATATACATCAATAAGTCCTCTGCATAAATTTTTAGTCCATTAGAATTGTGTTTCCTGCCAAGTTCTTTTAACCTGAGCCCGAAGTTTTCCAATATACTCATTCGACCTGAAGGTTTTAGTTCTTTCCACTCTTCATTATACTCTTCGAGAGAAGTAATCATTTCATCTATATCCAATATTTTCTCATTATAAAAATCAATGACATTCATATTTTCATTTTCTAGAATATCATATGAATGAAAACTCAAATATTTTTTTAATACATCAGTAATATTCTTAATGGAATAAGGTTTGGTAATGAAGTCTGAAAAGTAATTTACTTTATTTCCAGCATCATCATTATATTCAGTTTCTGATGATGCTGTTACAGCAATAATAGGGATTTCTTCTGTCTTCTTATCAGATTTAAGAATTCTGCTGGCTGTAATCCCATCCATGACAGGCATCTGAAGGTCCATAAAAATTATATCCGGATGATAATTTTTAAGAACTTTTAATGCTTCAGCGCCATGTTCGGCATATTTATACTCAATTCTGATTTGTTTCATTATTTCAATCATCAAATTTCTATTATCTTCAATATCATCGACAATAAGAGCTTTTATTCCCTTAAAAGTAATATTTTCCAGAATATCAATATTTGTTGATTTAGAATCATGATAATTATTCTTGGCTATAGCTACATCATGTAATATTACAGTAAAAATTGATCCCTCTCCAGGAGCACTTTTTATACTGATCTCACCATTCATTAAATCCACAAGATTTTTTGTAATTGATAATCCTAAACCAGTTCCTGTAGGCTTAGAACGTTCTGAGGTCTCTTTTTGCCAGAAAAGTCCAAATATTTTTTCTTTTTCTGATTCGCTAATTCCAGAACCGGTATCTTCAACTGAAAACTGAAGATCTATAAAGCCTTCTTTGGGATTATAGATCTTCCCAATTGAAATTTTAACAAAACCGCTATTCGTAAATTTTATTGCATTCCCCGTCAAATTGATCAGAATCTGTCGGAAACGTGTTTCATCAATCATAACCTCTTTAGGCAGGTTCTTATCATGATCTATATGGAAAACCATATTTTTTTCTTTTACTTTCAAGTCAAAAATGTGCATAATTTCAAATAAGACAATTGCTAGATTAACAGATTCATTTTTAATAGACATTTTACCAGCTTCGAGTTTGGAAAGATCAAGTAAATCATTTATTAATGTTGAAAGACTTTTTCCAGCTGCTTTTATTGAACTTATAATATGCCTGTTTTCAGCACTATAATCAGTTTCATTTAGCAATGCGCTGAATCCCACTACTGCATTCAATGGAGTCCTTAATTCATGGCTCATATTTGCCAGAAACAAACTTTTTGATTTGGTGGCTTCTTCAGCAATTTTTTTTGATTCTTCAATTTGTGCTGTTCTGATTCTCACTCTATTTTCAAGCTCAATATTGAGTGCTTTCTGCTCCTCTATTTTTACATCCGTTTCCATCTCTTTTCTTTTGATGCGGAAGAAAATTAATAATATCAACAATATAAAGAAAACAAGATAGAAGAGATAAGCTGCAGTTGATAGCCAGAAAGGCGGCATGATAGTTATTTTTAAAGAAGTACCTATATTATTCCAGTTATTTCTACTATCTCCTCCAATAACTCTAAAAATATATTCACCGGGATCCAGTTGAGTGTAACGGGCGTAATTCCTTTCTCCTGAATATACCCAGTCAGAATCTACACCTTCCATTTTATATGCAAACTGATTGTGACCTTCTGATGAATAGTCACTTAAGACAAATTCGAAAGATAGTATATTTTCCTGATACTTCAATACTATCTCATTTTTTTCCCAGATGGGAGTCTTACCGACTTCATAGGGAATACCAAGAATCTCTAGTTTATTAATATGTATCATAGGCGTATAGGAATAATATTGCTCTTCGAAAAAAGGAATATGAGTTATACCATTATTGCTTCCAATATAAAAACTTCCATCTGATGCTTTTAAATAACCAGAAGCGAGTTCACTGCTCAATAATCCGGTTTTTTCATCTATTGCCGAAAATGATTCTTCTGTTTTATTATAAATTGAAATCCCGGCTTCAGTGATAAAAAGCAAATTACCATTATCATCTTCCTCTATACCTTTTATGGAGTTATTCAATAATCCGTCTTCTGTAGATAAATGACTAAAAGTAAAATTATCTGAATTCAAAAGATTTACTCCTCCGCCATTAGTTCCAACCCAGATCTTTCCATCACTATCTTCAAATATTTTTCTAACATCATTACTGCTTATACTTTTCCGATCCTGGATATCATGAATGAATCTGATAAATGAATCGGTCTCTTTGTGATAAAGATTTAATCCCTCGTTGGTAGCAATCCAGATTCTACCTGTGGAGTCTGCAAATATACTTCTAATCAAGTTATTAGATAATGAAGAGAGGTCTTCTGGATCATATCTGAAATTATTCAGAAGTCCTGTATCATAATCCAATATAGATATTCCTTCTGTATAAGAACCAATCCACAAGTTCTTATCAGAATCCTCGGCAAGGCTGTAAACTAGATTGTCAGGAAGAGAAATTTCCGTATCACCAACATATAACCGCTCAAAAGCATCTATATCATCTATATACTTATTCAAACCATTATTGGTTCCAATCCATAGATTTTGTCTGCTATCTTCAAAAATAGTATTAATTGTCTGATCACTAAGGCTCGTTTTATCATCGACATTGTGAATATAATTAATAAAACTATCAGTTTCCTTATCATATCTGCTTAAACCACTTCCATCTGCACTGAACCACAGTCTTTTTTTTGAATCCTCATATGCCACCTGAATCTTTCCAGGAAGGAGAGACTGAGGATTTTCTTCATTATGAGTGAAAAAAGTGTATTGGTTTTTCCAGTCAACGTATTTATTGATTCCTCCCCCATTTGTCCCGATCCAGACAATCCCCGACAGATCCTGATAGAGTGAATAAACAATATTATGAGACAAATCAGAATTGGATCCCTGAGTAAAACTCTGGTAACTTCCATCTGACAGATCTAATATTGATAAACCGCCACCCCAGGTTCCCGCCCATAATCTGTTCTGATTATCTGTGAGCAATGTGTAGACTCTATTATCGGAAAGAACATAATTTTCAGCTTTATATGTACTGGTATTGAAGGCAGAAACTCCACCACCCCAGGTTCCCAGTAAAATGACATTATTGGAATAAGGACTTTGTATTATATCCATGACAAACTTGCTGGAAATAGAAAGAGGATCATTTTCTATGAAAGTGAATGTTGTAAAATCTTTTCTTTCTTCATTCCAGAGACTCAATCCCTCATAAGTTCCAATCCAGATATTGTTATTATTATCCTTCAATATAGACCTTATAACATTATTTGGCAGAGTTGTATCATCGAGAGGATCATTATAGAATTTTGTAAATGTACCTGTGGTTTCATCAAAAAGATTTAAACCATCTAAAGTACCAATCCACAAACGTCCCAAATGGTCCCTTTCAATTGCAACGACAACATCGTTGCTCAAAGATCCTTTCTGATCAATTACACTGGCATAATTGATAAAAGTATCACTATTTATATCAAGTCGGCTCAGACCATTGTAAGTGCCGAGCCATAGAATATCCTTTTTTTTATCAAGATACATTGTCTGTACCAGATTATGTGGAAGTGAATTGTCATTAAAAGGATCATTGAGATAAGTCTCGAAACTATACCCATCATATCGGGTGAGACCTGACTGGGTTCCGAACCACATAAAACCATAGGCATCCTGTAGAATCCCAGATACGGATGAATTGGGCAGTCCGTCTGTTAATGTGAGATGATCAAGCCTAAAAGATTCAACAGCATCTGAATATGAGTGAGTTGGAATAGATATAATAAATAAAAACAACAAAAACTTTTTCATTTTTTTATCACAAATAATCTGGAGCCGAAGTCTCCTATATACGCTATGCTATCATCCAATCCTGTCCCGTAGAACTGCTGTTTCGGTACAAACCCTCTATTCATCAATTGATCTCCAAAAGCTCTGAATTCGGTCATTTCAAGTCTATAGAGGTAATTATCAGCTATAGTTGAGTGTATTTTCCCATTTTCTTTTATTGAAACCGGCAAAATCATATTGATCAGGTCACCGAATTGTCTTATATCCATAAATTGTTCACGATTTTCTACTTTATATAAAATATTCTGGTCTAATCCGCTGAGAGGATATCTTTCTGAAGATGGATTGGGACCAGCTAAAATCTGATAATAACCAAGTATTGCCTCTTCTTTGTCTTTTGAAATAATTAACCATAGACATTTCTCATTGCCTGTTGGATTTTCAATTCTAAAGAAATCACCGAATTGAAGTAGCTTCCTATATTTTTTATAGAATTTTATTTGTCTCCTGATCACTTTTTTCTCGAAATTATTTAATTTGGTCAGATCAAGTTCATAACCGAGTAACCCAAATGCAGCAGTATTAAATCTAGATTCTATAGGAGTATTCCTCAATACCTGATGATTGGGCATAGCACTTACATGTGCACCCATAACCGATGTGGGCACTAAAAAGGAACTTCCAGTCTGAATATGCAGTCTTTCAACAGCATCAGTATTATCGCTTGTCCATATCTGAGGCATATAGCTGAACATGGCCAAATCGAAACGTGATCCTCCACTGGCGCATGATTCGAAAAGTATCTCAGGAAACTCTTTTGTTAATCGTTCAAGTATTCCATACAATCCCAATATATACCGGTGAGAAAATTCTTTCTGTGATTCAGGAGATAAAACAGGGGAAAAAACATCGCTGAAATTTCTATTCATATCCCATTTTACATAAGATATGTCTGCACTATTAAAAAGATCTCTCATTGAATTGTATATATAATCGCAAACATCCTTATTCGCGAGGTCAAGCAAAAACTGGAATCTTCCAGGAGAAGGCGCACGTCCCGGTGAATGCACCAACCAGTCAGGATGGCTTCTGAACAAATCACTATCTTTTGAAATCATTTCCGGCTCAACCCAAATTCCAAAATCAAGACCGGTTTTTTTAATTTTATCAGCCAGACCTTTTATACCACCGGGAAGTTTCTTATAATTAACAGTCCAGTCACCGAGAGAACTTCTATCATCTTGTCTTTTTCCGAACCAACCGTCATCAAGAACAAATAATTCCATGCCGAGAGCTTTTGCCTCTTTGGCCAGTTTCAACAATTTTTTTTCATTAAAATCAAAATAAGTTGCTTCCCAGTTGTTGATTAAAATAGGTCTCTCTTTATATTTCCAGACACCACGAACAATATTATCTCTGATAAAATTATGAAAAAGCAAGCTCAATGCGTTTAGACCTCTATCTGAAAAGGCCATAACAGCTTCCGGTGTTTGAAAAGAATCGCCTTGATTCAAATTCCAAACAAAGTCAAAATGGTTTATTCCCAATTGTACACGGGTATTATCATGAGTATCAACTTCAGCAGAACAGCTGTGATTACCGCTGTACATCAATGCAAAACCATATGAATTCCCATGCTTTTCTGTAGTCTCTTCATCACAGAGTATTAAAAAAGGATTATGATCGGGACTACTGACACCTTTTCGTGAGTTAATCTCTGTTTTCCCATGGTCCAGAGTTCTCCGATGAACATGTCTTTCTCTGATCCAGGCACCATCAAGTGTAATTAGATCAAAATCAAAGTGATCAAAATCAAGAGAAACACTACTAACTTTATCTATAGCTATAATAGCAGCACTATTATTAATTATTTTTGTATTTCTTGTAATAATATCTTTGTCGGGATAAGTACTGTAGCTGAGGACCAGTGAAACATTATAAACCTGATCAGTCAGCATTACTTCCAATGTATAAATCGTTTCATCTTCAGCAGCTTGCGATGAAGGCAAACCTTCCAGAGGTTTTTTGCCTTCAGTGATTGTATGAGAATCGTATAGAAAATCAAATGTTCTATTTCCATCTGCAGATGTTAACGATATTGATGGATCGCGATAATCTCCTTTTCCGGAAGAACTGTACTCAAGCATTTCATGATTTAAAGAAAATCCCGGTTTTGCCTCATCATAGGAAGTCATAGAACCCATGGCAAGATTTTTTTCCCTATCAAAATTTTCAAAATTATCGTTGTGACGAACCTTTTTACCATAATATAAATGAGTGAGATGACCTGATGGCAGGATCTTCAACATATAACTGCATGATTCTGTTTGTATGTGGAATAAATTTTTAGATTCGCTGTATAAAATCATATGCAATAATATCCATCCTTTTCTTTAAATTCTAATTGATATCATCGAGATTATATGGTGTCATCTGGTATACATAATAGTTGAGCCAATTGGAGAATAACAAATGAGCATGAGACCGCCAGCTAACTTTCGGATAAAGGTCCGGATTATCATCTGGAAAATAATTTTTGGGAATGACCGGATTCATCCCTTTTTTACGATCCCGATCATACTCATCTTTCAAAGTTAATGGATCGTATTCAGAATGACCTGTTACAAAAATCTGACGGCCCTTCCTGGCCAAAACAATATATATTCCCGCATCTTCCGATTCTGAAATAATATCCAGCTTATCTATCTTTTCTATATCCTCTTTCCTCACTTCAGTATGTCTTGAATGAGGTGCAAGAAAACGATCATCAAATCCTCTTATTATCGGCTCTTTCGAAGTGGTTACAGTGTGTTCGAAAACTCCTGATATTTTGTTTTCTATTGGATGTTTCGGTACTCCGTAATGATAGTACAAACCGGCTTGAGCGGCCCAGCAGATATGGAGTGTTGAGGTGACATTTGTCTCAGTCCATTTTAGAATATTTTTTATTTCATCCCAATAATTCACTTGTTCAAAAGCCATAGTTTCAACTGGTGCGCCAGTGATAATCATTCCATCATACTTATTTTCCTTGATCTGATCAAAAGTTTTATAAAAATCTGATAAATGGTCAGATGCCGTATTCTTGGAATCGTGAGTCGCCGTGTGAAGGAGTTCAACTTCAATTTGCAGAGCTGAATTGGAGAGAAGCCTTAAAAGATGAACTTCTGTTGTCTTTTTCAGGGGCATAAGGTTGAGTATCACTATTTTTAAAGGTCTGATATCCTGAGTAGCTGCTCGTGTTTCATTCATTACAAAAATATTTTCTTTGTAAAGAACATCTCCTGCAGGCAAACCATCCTGAATTTTTATCGGCATAGACTATTCTCCCAAGCGGACAAAAGGATTTGTCTTTTTTTCTTTCTCAACAGTTGTTTCCGGTCCATGTCCCGAACATAAAACAGTATCATCAGGCAGAGTGTATATTTTATCGAGAATTTCTTTTTGAAGGACTTCAAAGGATCCTCCCGGTAGATCTGTTCTTCCTATAGATCCATCAAAAATGACATCACCGACAATTGCAATCTGCAATTCTTCAACATAAAGAACTATACTGCCTTCACAGTGTCCAGGAGCAGTTCTCACTTCAAGATTTAGCCCACAAATTTGAAGTTTATCTCCATTATTTACATAATTTGTAATCCTGGTTCCTTCCCATTTTAAACCGGGCATTGCAAAATCACTCATCAATTCGGGATGCTCCATAAATTCGACGCTATCGCGATGTGCATAAACAGGAATCTTATCATTTGAGAAAAGTATGGAATCAAGCATATGATCCCAATGGCCATGTGTTATAAAAAGAGCCTTAATCGTACAATTCTCTGCATTAGCTCTCTTTTGAATGGTGTCATAAGATTGAGGCGGAGCATCGAAGAGGATAGCCTCATTGTTTTCTTCATTAATCAGTAACCATGCATTAGTTGCAATCGGTCCCGATGGTATGCTAATTATTCTCATAGGAAATTTATCCTTTTTTTAATAATAGTATATTAGATCAGGAAAAATACTTAAAGTATGTTTTTTTGAAGATAAAAAAAGGAGCTCTACAGAACTCCTTGAATTTGATTTGAATTGACTACCAGATTATTGGATTACCATCTATTGTCAATGTCAGAATATACCAATCATCACTTCCAGAAGAGCTTTCTTTGAAAGTCATTGTAACATTCAAATCAGCACTATTGTAATTTACAGTTCCTGTTCCGGTAATAATGCCATTATCTGCAGCGCCCATTGTCACAGAAAAAATATAAGGATTATTTCCTATATCCAGAGGACCTGAATCCCAGTACTCTCCATCAATCAGACTGTAAATTGTTGCATCAGGATGAATATGATCAACAGTGGAAGCCCTTGATTCTGTATTTAAATGATCTTCAAAACTTGCTAATCGTTCTGTTGGTGATTTCGGTGGATTTAACAAAAAACAACTTGAAAACGCAATTAAAATCATCGCAGAAAGTAAACCTGCTTTCATATTTGTCTTCATTTTATTTATCTCCTAAATATCTCTTTCATCTAGATAATCTACTACATTTTCTTCAAATATCTTTAAAAAGGTTTCATATTCCTGTAAAAAATCTACATATACTGGATTATTAGAATCCAGTATATATTTAGTCTTCATATCTATATACATAGAACTGATAACATAGCGTCTTAATGAAAGTGCTGAAATTGCAAAATACCTATAATTCAAAACCAGATAACTAGTAGAAATTTCCTTTGGAAAAACATCATTTTTATAAAAATCACCTTTTGCCTCAGCTCCTTTCTCTTTCTCAATTTCCACCATACGGGTTCTCAGTTCAGTTAATTCTTCAAAGGATTTTTCCCATTGGCCATAATACCGATCAGCTTCGTCTGCAAAGCTGATGAGTTTCCCTGTAATACTGGCAAGTGTTTCCGCTGGATTTTCATCAAATTTACGATTTCCTTCATCGAGCCAGCCACTGAAATCAATGGGATCAATATTGAAATCAAACTTCTCACCTGGAACATCACCGATTGGTATCTCAACGCCTTCTTCCATATTCAGAACAACGAGTGTTCCCTCTGATTCAACAGCAACCGATCCCTCATCGACGACATACAAAGCACTGCCGTCTAGAGCAGATACAACTGTAAATTCTGTACCTCGAATTCCTGCAACTGAAGCTGGTGTCTCAATATCAGGCTCATGGAGAAGTCTATCGAATTTGAATTTAATTTTTCCGAGGACAACCATAAAAATGCTCTTCTTTTCTCCCTTCTTTTCCTTTTTGGAAAAGAGAAATACAGTGTCTTTATCAATAGTGATTGAAGAGCTGCTCTCCAGTGATAATTCAGCATATCCATCTGATCCCGTAATTACAGAATCACCTACATTGAGAACATCATCAATTTCTGCCTCGAAAAAATCACCCGATATTCTTTTGATAGTTACTTCACCTTCTACATAGTCAAATTTACTCTGCTGACTGTAAACAGTGCTCAATAAAAAAATCATGATTGTTAATATAAGAATTTTTTTCATTTTGCATCCGCCTTTAAACCGATGAGAGAGTACTCTTTGCTCTTCACACGGTTGAGGAGAAGCAGAACTTCGCCTTCAATCCCTTCAATTGTAACTTTATAAGTATTTTCAGGAATCTTGTTTTTAAAGAAAACTTCCATTTCCCAACTGCTTCGGAAAAGAGAGTAATCTGTTGAGATTACCGGACTTATAGATGTGATAACAGGATTTTCCAAAGTAAAACCGACATGAACCAAACCAGTCCATATCCGTGATATCGCGGATTGGGTAATGACTATTTCGCCGTCAAAAATAAACGGAACAGAACTTATCTGTTCCGGATAAGTCGATTCTCCACGATTGATTGCTTCAATAACAGTGTCTGCAGTGACAGAACTTTGCTTCATATAAATCGAAGCACACGAAGAGAGTAATAGAGCAGTAGCTAATATTATTATTTTTTTCATATTCATATCTATGATTTTAGATCTTCTAGAGGAAGGACGCAATGTAAGATTTTTTCAAATTTTCAAAAAGAATCATATCATCTGCTTCAAGTGTTCTGCCGGGGGGGCTTTTTACCGTTCTGGGATTAACTTTTGTTCCCCAATAGGAAACTTCATAATGGAGATGCGGACCCGTTGACATTCCTGTTGACCCTACATAACCGATAATCTGTCCCTGTCTTACACGAATACCACTTCGCATACCTCTAACATAATTAGTCATATGGCCATAAAGAGTTCTAAAACCGTTAACATGACGAATTTCAACAAAGTTTCCATATACAGGACTGAAATATGCAGATTCGACAACGCCATCACCGGAGGCATAAATAGGAGTTCCTCTAGGAGCGCCGAAGTCAATTCCCGTATGTTTTTTTGAATATCCGGTTATCGGACTGACTCTCATGCCGTATCCTGAAGTGACGTATGCACCGTTTATTGGTGTTTTTAATAGAGTTTTCCGAATAGTCTGCCCCTGGTTATTGAAGTAATCAGACTTACCATTTAGATCAGTATATTGATAGAACTCAATCTCTCTTCCATCTGTAATTAACTGGGCACATAAAATATTTCCATCATCAACCTGTTCTCCTTTTTCATCATAAATGGTTTCAAATGCAACATTAAAAGTATCTCCAGCTTGAATATCACGTTGAAAATCAACGTCATAAGATAAGAGCATAATCAGTTCCATAAGGATATTGGATGACATTCCCGCATCAAGAGCAGAGTTATAAAGACTGCCTTCTATTGTTCCGGAAACCTGCTTTACATATGTCTGTAGCTCTCGTTCCCTTTCTGTTGCGAGGAATCCTGACTCTGTATTGAGGTCGCGTACAACCTGTATCACTTTTGTATCTGATTTATTCATAGATAAACCGGTAAATGTTTTATTTGTATAATTTAACTCAAAAACTTCACCGGCCTTTATATTCCGAAGATTTACAAAGGGACTGATTTCATAAACAACAGATGCCGCATCATCTCTACTTATGCCCTGTGACAATAAAAGATCGTTAAGGTTGCTCCCCGATAATAATTCGACTTTCGCAGAACTATAACTATCGTGAGCTTTAGAAACGAAAGGCATATTTACGATGTCTATTTCCGTTATTTTTTCTATGGGCAACTGAACAACAATATCTCTATTTGTCGTATGTAAAGGCAGGAATAAACTGACAATTCCGATAACAGATAGAGAAATAATCACTGTGAGAAACCGATAGAGAGATAATTCATTTGTAATATTTTTTAACATCATTAGAATCATTATCGACAAATTATATCATTGTTCCTTAATATAAGTTGAAAGAATATTTTTATCTTTTTCATTTAATACAGCCTGAATTCTAACACCGTCATCTTCATATTCTTCATTTATAATTTTACCGTTTCTATGAATATATGCTGTGATATCCCATTTATCCAATGGAATGAATAAATGAACAAGACCGTACTCCCGTTCTATTTCAGTTGTAATTCTGTTTATAAGATCATCTATGCCAATATTCTCTTTAGCCGATATAGGAACACAGTGGGCATGGCGATTTTTTAATCCTGCTAATAAAACAGGATCACTGCCGAGAAGATCGATTTTATTGAAAACGAGAACCTGTGGTTTATCACCGGCTCCCAGTTCTTTTAAAACGGTCTCTGTGACAGTAATGTGTTCTTCGTACTCGTGGTTTGATGCATCGACAACATGGATGATCACATCTGCATGTACTGCTTCTTCAAGTGTTGATTTAAATGCATCTATCAAATCATGAGGCAGTTTTCGTATAAAACCCACAGTGTCTGTCAGAATAATATCCCGGCCTCCATCAAGTTTTACTTTTCTCGATGTGGGATCAAGAGTGGCAAACAGCTTGTCTTCAGTGTGAACTTCGGCATCAGTCAGGATATTCAGCAAAGAGGATTTGCCGGCATTCGTATAACCGACAATGGAAAGAGACGGTACAGGTTTACCCACTCTTTTTTTGCGTTGGACATCTCTGTATTTTTTTACTTTTTCAAGTTCTTTTTTAAGATTGGTTATTTTGTTTAAGACCATACGTCTGTCAGATTCGAGCTGGGTCTCCCCTTTTCCTCTGGTTCCTTTAACTCCCCCTTTCTGTTTAGAAAGGTGAGTCCAGGCTCTAGTCAGACGGGGAAGACTGTATTTCATTCTAGCGAGGGCAACCTGCAGTACTGCTTCTTTAGTCGATGCGCGATCCGCAAAGATATCGATAATGACTTCCTGCCGGTCTATAACAGCCTTGTTATACTCAAATTCCAGATTTCGCTGTTGAGAGGGACTTAATTGACAATCAAAGATTATGACATCTGCATCACATTCTTCGGCGAGGACTTTGATCTCCTCCATCTTCCCTTTTCCGATCAGAAAACGGGGATTTTTTGCTCTTAGCTTCACCATAGTACTGGCAACAGGTGCGATACCCATTGTATCGACAAGATTGAACAACTCTTCAAGATGATATTCTGAATCTTTCAGATCTTCTTTCTGTTCATTTATTCCAACTAAAAAGGCACGCTCACACTTTAATGAGAGAATGTCTCTTTCAGGTAAATTTTCAAAAATGCTTTCATTAATTTCCATTAGAGTTAATATACGCTTTCACTAGTGTTTTATACAATAACTTTTAAGATTATAGACGTTCCCGGAGCAACAAAACCATTGTGAAAATCTTCTTTATTACCAAAAACCAAATTAAAGGATTCATTTGAATCATTTTCAAGCTTGACTTTGCCTGTTGAATAATTAATAACAACCTGTAGAATCTCATCTTCTAGAATCCGCCTGAATACCAGAAGATTTACATCCTTACTGAAACACTCCTTATATTCGCCATACTGGAGGATTTTACTACTATTTCTGAAATTGATGATAGATTTATAGAAATTGAGAATTGAATCTTTGTCGAGTTCCTCATCATAGACATTGATGCCTTTTTTATATTCCTGATCCATAGGCAACCAGGTTTCTTTTCCAACAGAATTGAATCCTCCATGTCTATTCCATGGCATAGGTGTTCTGCAGCGGTCCCTTGTGTCCTTTCGGGCAATTTCGAGTGCTTTTCCTTTATCCGTACCAGCTTTTATTTCAAGGTGATACAGGTTTACTGATTTAAGATCTTTAAAATCCTCAACTTTTTCAGGAGAGTAATTTCTCATGCCCAGCTCCTCTCCATAATAGAGAAAAGGAGTTCCTTTCAAAGTGAGAATTAAAAAAGCTGCCTGTTTCAAAAAGGGACTATTCATGTCATCACCGGCATATTTAGATCTGATTCTCGATTGGTCGTGGTTGCTGAGAGTGTTACCCTGCCATGATCCTCCGATATGCAAAGGAAGTCTCTCATTTTGATTCTTCAGAACAGCTTTCTTGGTGATCCCTTCATACATTAAAGGAAAATTAAAAACCATATGCAGTTCATCATTACCATCTCCCAGATATTCTGTATCAGGCAGTTCCCCAACGAGGAAACGATCAGGGCCATAACTTTCTGTCAATTTCCGGATATCACGTAACAAATCGTGAAGTTCCGGTTGTTTTATCTGATGTCGCATATAGTATTCCCAGGCATTTTCCTGCAAAAAATCACCGGTATCAGAATTTTTACTCATTTCTTCAAATTCAGTTGGAGTCATTCCCTGGTTTGTCAGGTTTTCCTCTTCAAAAATAGCCGTTATGGCATCGATTCTGAAACCATCGACACCCATATCCAACCAGAATCTCATTGAATTGAACATCGCTTCTTTCACTTCCCTATTTCTCCAGTTCAGATCGGGCTGTTCTTTTAAAAAGAAGTGATAATAATATTCATTTGTTTTTTCATTGAGAGTCCAGGCTGGCCCTTTAAAACAACTCTGCCAGTCATTGGGTAGCTCTCCTGAATTTTCCTTCCAGATATACCAGTCTCTTTTAGGATTATCTTTTGATGAAGATGACTCTTTAAACCAGCTATGCTGATCAGATGTGTGGTTTAGTACCAGATCGAGAATGACTTTGATGTTCCGTTTATGAGATTCTTGGAGAAAATCTTTAAAATCATCTAACGTTCCATATTCTGGTCCCACTGCGCAGAAATCAGAAACATCATACCCGCAATCTAAAAATGGAGAAGGATAATGAGGACTGAGCCAGATCCCCCCAATTCCAAGTTCTTTTAAATAATCGAGTTTTTCCGTAATTCCTTTAAAATCACCTATCCCGTCTCCATTTGAGTCGGAAAATGATCTTGGATAAATCTGATATATTACTTTTTCTTTCCACCATTCCATGAGGGCATCTTAATGCAAACGCTTGCACATGTCAAAAGGAGTAGCTTTTTTTTTAATCATATAGAATAATAAAATAAAAAATTTGGAGAAATTATGATTGTCAAATTTAAAGGAAAGACTCCTTTATTAAATAATATTGCTTTGGAAGCTCCTAACTGTTCTATCATTGGAGAAGTTATTTTGGAAGAAGATGTTTCTATATGGTTCGGAGCAACAGTCAGAGCCGATGTAGCTTCTGTTTCAATCGGAAAAAGAACTAATATTCAGGACAATGCAACTGTTCATGTCAGCGGTGGTATACCTACAATAATTGGAGATGAAGTTACTGTTGGACACAACGCTGTTATTCATGCTTGTACAATAGGAAATAGATGCCTGATCGGAATGGGTTCTATTATTCTTGATAATGCTGAAATTGGAGAAGGATCTGTAGTGGGAGCGGGATCTCTTGTTACTCAGGGGAAGAAGTTTCCTCCTCGTTCTCTCATTCTTGGAAACCCGGCCAGAGTAGTTCGCAATATTAGCGATGAACAGTATAATCAATTGATTCTCAGCGCTGATACTTATGTAGAATTGGCAAAAGAAACCACTAGATCATTAAAGTAGGTTTGCAAATGTTCGACAAGGGTCCAATTGTTATTTTAGGGGCTATGGATGGCGAGATAAAAGCATTTCTAAAAGCCTTTGATATTGTAGGCAAACAGGAATGGCGGGGATTTACATTTTATCCGGGGATTTTGGAAAATAGAAATATTCTCATTGCAAAGTCAGGTGTTGGTAAAATTCTCACAGCCATGGTCACTCAAAAAATAATTGATATGTTTCATCCGGCATCCATAATATTTACAGGTATCGCCGGCGCTATCAATAGCAAACTCAATATAGGCGATATTGTAATTGGCCGGGATTCAATTCAACATGACTTTGATGCTACACATTTCAATTTTAAAAGGGGTGAAATTCCCTATACACCTTATCGGATTTTTAAAAGTGATGATTTTTTGTACAATAGTGCAATGACTTTTTCAGGTGACAATTACAAAGTAACCGGAGGAAGAATTCTGACAGGAGATCAGTTTGTATCCTACAAAATGTCTTCAGATTATTCCTATTTATCAGAAGAACTTCGCGGCGACTGTGTTGAAATGGAAGGTGCCGCTGCTGCCCTAGTCGCAACAGTCAATAATATTCCTCATCTGATTATCAGAACGATTAGTGATAAGGCGAATGGAAGCGGGAATGCAGATTTTAAAAGTCTTCTGAAAATTGCTTCAGAAAATTCCCTGGAAATAATCCAACATATATTGAGAGAAATTTAAAGCCGAAGAGTATAATATGTCTCTCCGGCAGGGAAATCTGATTATTCGTCGCTATCGAGTTCTCTAGAAGCTGTAATAGCTGCAATAGTTCCATCAGAAACGGCAGTAGTAATCTGTCTGTATGCCTTTGACCTAAGGTCTCCGACGGCAAAGATATCTTTCTTATTGGTTTTCATAAACTCGTCAGTTTTAATATAGCCCCATTCATCGAGGTCAAACTGATTTTCCATGCCATCGAGATTTGCCTGAAATCCGACAAAAACAAAAATACCGTTTGTTCGCAAGCTTTTCATCTCTTTTGTTTTAAGATCTTCAACAACAACTTCCATATCCATTGTTCCATGCTTTTTGAATTCTCTAGGTTCATGTTCCAGATAAAATTCAATTTTATCATTTGCACGGGCTCTTTCCTGAGCTTCTTTATTGGCCTGCATTTCTGCAAACTGATGAACAATAGTTACTTTTTTTGCGAATTTGGTAATGAAAATTGCTTCTTCAATAGCTGAGTTTCCACCACCGATAACAACGACTTCTTTGTCATCAAAATATTTCGCATCACATGTCGCGCAATAGGAAATTCCATTACCTCTGTATTCAATTTCTCCCGTTACTCCTAAAGGTCTGGGATTAGATCCTGTAGATACTATTATTTTCTTCGCTTTAATTGTTTCAAAATCATCAATTTTAATCTCTTTATTTTCCAGATCGATCGATGTGACTTCTACTGCTGCTCTGTATTTTACACCTGCTTCTTTTGCCTGTTCACTCATGTAATGCGAGAGCATGAATCCTGGCTGAGGTTCAATGAATCCCGGGTAGTTGGAAACCTGGTGAGTTGTAGCAACATATCCACCGGGAAGAGCCGTATCAATAAGAATAACATCAGTATGGGCCTGGGCAAGATATAATCCCGCAGTTAAACCGGCAGGACCTCCACCGAGAACTATTGCATCGCATTCGGTAATTATCGGCTTAATAGAGGCTCTGATATCAGTAACTCTTTTTTCATCTACAAGTTTATCGAGATTACTCATAAGAGCTGAACGTTTGACACCACCGGAAAGAGTATCACCGATCTGTTCTCCATTATCGTAAAAAAGAACTGTTGGAGAAGAAACTACACCCAATCTGGTGGCTAGTTCTCTATTTCCCTGTCTGAATATTTTTACAAACTGGATGTCATTACCATATAATTCACTTAATGCATCGTATTTTGAAGCCAGTGCTTCACAGGGGGGACATTCAGTCGAATAAAAATCGACAACCACTTTATTCCCCTTAAGTACTGTTTCTTCAAACTTATCTTCATTGATCTCAATAATTTTTTCAGTCATTTTCCATTACTCCTTTTTCGAAATACAGAGAGATTCCCATTCCCAGTAATTCTTTTACCGGACGACAATCAGGTGTATGAATGTCTCCATTATTGTTATTTTTGGCCACAGAGGCACACCCTCCACCGCACGCAAGCTGTAGAGAACATTCTTTACACTTATCTATCGTTGTCACATCTCTACTTTCCCATTCTTCTATTACATCATCTTTCCTGTTTATTTCAGGATAGAAAGTTCCAAGTGATTCCCCTGATTTTCCGACTGTTGCTGTACAGGAGTAGATTCTCCCGGTAAAGTCAAATGCCCATTCGGTCTTACAGGCAGGACATGAATCAAAGAGAGGATCAGGCAGTTCCCCATTTTCAAAAATGAATTGAGATATAGAATAGGCCGGTCTGTGATACTCTACAATTTGAGGATTGGCTGTAATCAACTCATAAAGATCTTCATACAGACCGACCCTGTCATACAGTTTATTTTGATCGGACTGACAAAAATGAAGTTCATAATTTCGCCCCAGTTGTGTTTTAAACAAAGGATTTTTAGTCCACCCCTGTTCAATGGCAAAATCTGATAGCTCTACAAGACTATTCATGTTTTCTTTATCAATAACCGATCTCAGGTTAACTGGAAAACCAGCATCAAGTGCTGCATTAATTCCGGCAATAATTTTGGCAAAAGTGGATTTTCCGCCTGCTAATGGTCTTCGCTGATCATGGATACTTTCCGGACCATCAAGGGTTATCTGTATTTCTCGGACAGATCCCATTTTAAGAATATCAATATATTCAATAAGGCTGTAACCATTCGTAACAAAGGCCAAACCCAGATTATAATCACTCGCTTTCTTTACAAAATACTCAATAGATTTTTTACTTCTTACACCTGGTAGTAGTGGTTCACCGCCAAATACAGTTATATATTTCTGCTGACCGGCGAATTCTTTGTTAACATAATTAAAAAAAGAATCAATAACTTCCGTAGAAAGGTATTCATCTTTTTCTGAATATCCTTCCTGATAACAATAAGTACAACGGAAATTGCATGTATACCAAGGCACAAAGAAAATCTGAGTTTCTGACTCATCGCGATTATCCAGAAAATCCAGATAAGAACTTTTAAACTTTCTTTGTTCTTCCGCTTCATCAACGAGATAACCCTTATCAATATATTCTTCCTGATCTGTGTATTTTCCATTCTTTATCTCTTCAGCTTTTTCTGCTGTGAGGATATCTGCATTTCCCGAAAGAGGATTGACGATATAATAATTATCTGAATCTGTTATTTTTGAAAATATATTATGTTTTGAAAACTGCATTATTACTCCTGAAAATGATGGGGCTGCAGAACAGCCCCATCGATGCTGCTAGTCGTGGCATCCTGCTACAACTGTAGAAATTTTCGCACAGCACTGTGCAACTTTTTTATCAGCTGCCTTTTTATTTCGGACAAGTGACTTCATACATACACCTCCTGTACCTATTTATTAAAACGATAGATCAAACACCACAACATCTGGTTCTAGTACCAGTTATTGTAAAGCTTGAAACATCAATTTTACCTTTTTTATAGGGCTCGCTTTCTTCAAGAATCGTTAATTCAGCGAAACCTGCTTTAGCCAGTGTATCGAGATAAACTTCTTTGGTTACAGATCCTGCCCAACATTCAGCTACAGCTTCAGAATCATTGGCATACTCTTCGGGGACAGTATCAGAAGAAAAAATATCACTTATGGTGAAAGAACCGCCTTTCTTCAAAACCCTGTAGATTTCATTCCATATCTGTTGTTTATCAGCGACATGATTTAATACACAATTGGAAATTATCAAGTCAATTGTTTTATCTTCCAAAGGAATTGAGGACAAATCAGTCTGGATAAACTCCACATTTCTCACATCCATTGCCTTTGCTGTTTTTCTTGCTTTTTTAATCATACCATCAGAAAGGTCAAGTCCATATACAAAGCCCTCAGGACCAACCATTTCAGCCAGTCTCAAAGCATCTGTTCCCCTTCCACTTCCAAGATCAATACAAACCTGACCTTTGGATGCATTGCTTTTATCAAGTGCCCCTCCGCAGGAAAGACAACAGGAACTTTCCGCTAAATTGCTGTATCTAATATTTATTTCATTGCTCATATATTTATTATCCGATAAAAAAAGATTTTTTTGTATATTTTTATATAAAGGAATGTAATGAATATTTCTATATATGTCAATCCATATATAGAAATATTTAATCGGAAGGATATTTTTTTATTTATATAGAATAATTATTTCGGGGGGAAATCGAAATGATGCTCAAAAAGATCCTTAAGGTTGGAACAATAGGATTCTTCATCTGGACCGGATACAGAAATATCCAGCGTATCTCCCTTTATCAGTCCCAGTGCCAGTAAATCCATTATACTATTAAGCTCCATTTCAATATCTTTAGATTTCAGTATAATTTTGCCTGAATAATTTTGTGTCTCCTGAATAATTAATCCGGAAGGTCTTACATGTATTCCTAAATCATTTTGTATTTCAGCTTTATTAGTAATCATATTTTCCTCATAAACTGAGAAGCCAGTCTTCTCCATCTGTTCTATCTTCAGCTATATATAAGGGGAAGTCTATTAATTTAAGAATCAGTTTCCTGACACCTCGACCTACACCTAAAAAAGCTAGACCATGCATACTATCTGAATTGTTATTGAGGAATGCAGATAATAATTGTTTAATTTCTATAGAAATGAAAGTGCCTTCGATATCAAAGATGCTAACTGTTCCTATTTCAATATCATTTATTTTTTCTTTGAATTCTTCATTATTGAGGTTTCTAAAATCAAAATAGTGAATATCATTTGTTTTCATAATTATCATTATAGTTTTTATCATGAGAAAATTTGTTTAAATCAACAAGAAAACTATCAAATTCTTTTATTGATATCAATTCTATTTCATCATTTAACTTCTTGTATCGATTTAAAAACCATATACCGTATTCAGTTAGTGTAGTTCCCTCTCGGTTATTCCCGCCTCTTTGTCGCACAAATATTTTTGCCTTTAGGGCAATTTCCAGATTTTTCAAAATTTTATAAGCTTTTGTATAAGACATATCCATTTCAAGAGCAGCTTTTCTGATGGATTTGAATTTTTCAATTCCCTGTAATAACCACAATACACCAATACCCATAAATGATTCTTTTTCATCATCTTCAATATAAACGCGAATTTTTAGTTTCATTTACAACCTCTTGATATATACTGGAAGATATTTAACAATTAATAATGATACGTAATAAAAGGAATATATGGTAGCAGAAACCTTAGGAAGAAAAGTTTTTTTTATTTACCCTCACAGCGTCATTCAAAATCAATTAATACAGGATCTTGTAGACAGGGAATATGAGGTCTATTTTATAAATGATTATAAAAAAGTAGAATCAATTTGTGAATATTACACATCCCCGATAATCTTTATCAACATCGATGAGGGTCTTGAAGAACCGGAATGGGAAAAACTCATACGAAATCTTATGAAAAATGAGTCGTCAAATCACTCTATGATTGGAATTCTTACCTATAATGAAAATGCTCTTCTCACTCAGAAATATCTTATGGATCTTATGGTTCCCTGTGGTTTCATAAAACTCAAACTCGGTGTCAACGATAGTACTGATATCATAATAAAAACTCTCGATGCAAATGAAGTTAAAGGTAAAAGAAAATATGTCCGGGCGAACTGCAATACAGATAAAGCGACATTGAACATCTCCTATAAAGGTTCTCTGTATAGCGGGAGTATCGTTGATATAAGTTCAGTTGGTATGGCAGTTAATTTTGATAACAATCTGGACCTGGAAAAAAATGCATATCTGAAAGACATTCAGCTAAAACTTCGGGGTATTCTTCTTAGAGTTTCAGCAGTGGTAATTGGTCATAGAGATGTTGAAGGTGATAAAACTATATATGTTTTGTTATTTGATCAATATGTTACAACTCAGATAAAATCAAAACTCAGATCTTATATAAACAGAACACTGCAAAATGAAATGGAAAGAAAACTACACATCCGATAATTTTCAAGATTAATCATTCATTATAGATATTAAATCTTCAAGAACAGGGTCTTCTGTATTCATTTTAGTAAAAATATTTAGATTTTGCATAGCTCTTGTCATTGAAACATAAATGAGATTTCTCACAAGAGTTTCACTTTCATCAGACTCCAGTTCCCTATTGTAGAATAGTATTGGTATAAAGAGCATCACGACTGGTAGATCAAGTCCTTTGCTTGAATGGAGGGGAGAAAGGCGGATACTACCCTCAGATTTGAAGCTGAAATCGGGATCTTTTATATTTACTGATGAAATGTTTTCTATCAGAAGTTTTTCGTGAATTTTTTTTAGTATCTTCGCAGATGGTGCCAGAATACAGATATTTTCTCTATCATACTCTATCGTATTGATAAAGATTTTAATTTTGTCAATTAGTTGATCATATAGTGCTTCGGTATTTTCTGCGGTGTAAAGTTCGGGAATAGGTCCTTCTCTGAATGCTGATGGTGTGATTATTTTATCAAAAGCAGACCCCGCTTTTTTCCTGAATTGCTCTGCAAGATCATGGATAGGTATTGAATTCCGGAAATTAGTCTTCAATATCCTGGTTGTACCACTTGTGCTTATATCTGCTCTTAAATAAGGAGAGCCTATACCGTAAATTGACTGATCTGTGTCACCTGCCATTATTAGACTTGATTTTGCCAATTTTTTTAATAATTGAAGCTCTATCGGATACAAATCCTGGGATTCATCGATAAATATATGATCGAACTCCTGAGCAATAGGCTTCTCGTTGAGTAATATTCTGGAAAAAGCTTTTGAAACAACGCCTCTTTCCATCATATTACTTTCAATGGATTTTTTAATTTTCCAGACGGTTTCCCTCTGTTCATTGGTCAACTTGATTTTCATCCCCTTTCTGGAAATCATATCATGTAAATATTCTTTTTTTGTAATACCATACCCATAGATATAATCTTCAATCTCCAAGCGAAGCTGCTTTTCATCAAAAAAATCACTATGGTTTAAGTCTCTGCACAGTTGCGTTAGGATACTGTAATCGATTGTCAACTCGGGCAGGAGTTCTTCGAATATCCCATTTAAGTAACTATCTGCCGTATTAATACTTTTATCTGCATCTGTTATCTCCATAATCTCAGAAATATAACGGTCGTACTTAACAAGGGTATTTGTATAGGTTAAAAGAAGAAGCTTTTTATTGGCAAATTCCAATACACCTGCATTGGCTTTTTTCATTGCCTCGAGAAGGATCAGAGTTTTGCCTGTGCCGGCTCCCCCTTTAATCAAAAAATCCGTCTTCAGAGTGATACTATTGAGAATATCCCTCTGCTCTTCTGTCAATTGAGTCAAAGATCGTTCATAATCCATTCTCGTCCTGGTATAAAGACTTACTCTCAGCAGATTTTTCAGGTATTTATCTATATTGTGATATGATGATATTTTAGATTCTATTTGATCTTTCTGATCTCTTAATTCTATCTGGTTCAAGGTCAACTCATCGATTAAAAGACTTTTATCGTCAGTATTCCTTTTCTGTAATTCAATTTCCAGACTTAATGTTTCAATTCTTGATTCAAGATATTTCTTAACAGCTTTGATATCTTCAAACTCTTTATACTGTTCCAACAATTGATTATTCTCTTTTTTCAAGAGGAACAGTTCATTTTTTACAGTTTCCAATTCATATAGATCATTTTTTCCGGCATTATTGTGATCCCACAAATCAAGACTTTTTTTCATTTTGATCAACAGACTATCGTCTATTCCTGAAGCTTTGCAAAATTGAAGGAAATTGAATGTTGCAGCTCTCGCTTCTTCTATACTTACATTAACAAAATCATGACGAATACTATCTATAAGTTTGTCCTGATCGATTATTAATTTAAATGAACTCAATTCATTGAGAAACTTTCCCGGATTTTTTTCAATAAGGTATTTTTTATAATTATATAGATTTGTATTAAAAGTTATTGTCCAGCTGTCATCATATCCGGCAAAATTATTCCTTATATAATGCTCAATAAATGAATGGATAGCGAGTATATAGAACCCGCTATCTGATCTAATCATCTGTACTAATCGATCAATTTTATCTTTCACAACTAAACCTTTTAAACACAAGTTATTTTCTTTGATAGTTTAGCATACTGTGAAAGATATGTTGTTCTATTTTTCTACAGGATGACCTTTTTTAATCCAGTCACCTATCCCGTACCGCAAATTGTATATATTTGTAAAACCGGCATCAATGAGTATTTGAGCAGCAACTGTACTTCTGTTTCCCGATTGGCAATAGAGAAGAATATCTTCATTTTTATACTGTTCAAGTTTATCCAGATTTTGAGATAATAATTGTACAGGAAGAAGATCAGCACCTTCTATATGTCCAAAGTCAAATTCAACTTGTGTTCGCACATCCAGAAGAAATGGAGATGTATTAGCAAGAATTTCTGATGCTTCGCTTGCAGTAATTTCTCTATAATGAGGTTCTGTAAACTCTAGAACATGGATTTGTCCACTCTGTTCACCTAGTGTGAAAGCATAATCTCCACTTTTTTTCATTTTAACATAGGGTTTCTCTGTTTCAGGTTTGGGCATAAGAGCATCAATTTCCAGTGAGGGAACTATAAATTGATAATTTCCAGCTTTTGAAAAATCAAAAACAATATAATCTCCCCTATATACTGTATATTCAAGGTCATCATTTCCAATCTCAACAGAAAGGATCCTCAATCCGTCTTGAAGTTCTCCGGATATAGGTGATTCTTCGCTTCCCGCATCAGATGTACAGGAAAAAAGTAATAAGAAAGATGCAATTATAGAAATTGGTTGTAAGATTTTCATAAATTCTCCGCAATATATTTTGTTTTTCATATATATAATAATACAAATTACAAAAAGCGGCAATCAATTGGTCAATGTTCGTTCTGTACATCAAAATGAAAAATCAGGAAAATTGACTCTAAAGTTGCTTTTCATCCATTGAGTCAGTATACTTTCATAATCTTCTACTATTGGTCCGATATCCCCTTGAATACCGGATTCTGTAATGGAGCAATCCATCATCCCTGACTTAATTCCCACAAGCCGATATGTTTTGGATCAATATCACTTCTTATTTTAAGAGTATTAATAGCTGCGATCTGGTCTTCTGCCATTTTATATTCTGTTTTTAAACTATCGATAACTGGAACTTGAATTAATCGTTCCGTGTATAGATTTTTTATATCACGTTTATAAACAAAAAAAGCTAACTATTTACACTGTAAATAATTAGCTCGGTGGTTGAAATGCCGGAGACGAGACTTGAACTCGTACAGCCTTTAAGGCCGAGGGATTTTAAGTCCCTTGTGTCTACCAATTCCACCACTCCGGCATTGCTTGGATATATTACAATTCAACACTGAGTTGGTCAAGTGTGAAATTGTTTTTTTTTAAGCTTCCATTGATGGGATAAGATCGATATAATTTTAGTAATGGATATGAAAGTTTACCCCTGCACAGTAGATAGTCACACACACTTGATAGAGATGAAAAACAAGGGTTTGAATATCGATGAAATCCTTTCAGATTGCTTTAATTCCGGAATGGCAGCGATACTCGATGTCGCTGTTAATGAAAGGAATTTTGATGAACGATTAGCCTATAAAATCATTTTTCCAAAACTTTATTTTACTGCAGGTGTTCATCCTTCAGATATAAAAAATACTGGAGAACAATTGCTTGAAGTTGAAAAACAACTGAATAATCCCAAAATAATTGCTGTTGGTGAGACAGGTTTGGATTTCCATTGGGACACCGTTCCGGCAGCAAAACAAAAAGAGATGTTTGCCAATCATATAGCCATGTCAAACAAGAAGAAATTGCCACTTGTAATACACAACAGATTAGCAGATAAAGAAGTATTAGAAATGCTCAAGTCTGAAAACGTGGAAAACGGTGGAATTATTCACTGCTTTTCTTCTAATTACCATTTCGCAAAAAAATTTATTGATCTTGGATTTTATATTTCTTTTGCTGGAAATATTACATATAAAAAATCTGATGAAATACGAGAAGCTGCTGCAGGCATCCCTTTCGATAAAATACTTGTAGAAACTGATGCACCATATCTTTCCCCTCAGAAATTGAGAGGAAAACTGAACCATCCCGGTAATATCTCTCATACAATTGATTGTATTGCCGATTTGTTTAATAAGGGAGCAGATGAAACAGCTTTTCAAACTTATCAGAATTTCAAGGATTTGTTTCAGCTAGAATTATAAATGAATAGGATACTAATTATGAGTGAAAAATATGAAAAGTATATGATAGAGATTCCTCTTGTTCCGGAAGTAGCAGCGAAGATAATGCAGTTGAATGAAAACAGCGAGTCTTTATCAACACATAGTTTATCAGAATTAATTTCTCTTGACCCCTATTTGTCAGCAAGTATATTAAAAATTGCCAATTCCGCACTCTATTCAAGACGCAGCGAGATCAAAGAACTATACACAGCTGTAAATTTAATAGGTTTTAAAAAGATTAAAACAATGGTCTTATTACTTGCTGGTGCAAGCCTCTTTAAAAAAAATAGTAATTCTTATTTTTATCAACTCTTTTGGCAGCATTCTATTATCTCTGCATTTATCTGTAGAGATATTGCAGGATTCATAGGTGAAGATAGTTCTAAAGATGAATATTTTACAGCTGCTTTAATTCATCGAATTGGCGAAGTCCCACTCTACCTGTCTGATCCAAAAAAATATCTGAATCTGATTGAAGAAAATAAAGAAGGTGAATATATTCTGGCAAAACTTGAAACTGAAAAGTTTGATGCTAACTCCTGTCAAATAGGAGGTGCCTTACTGAAATTCTGGGACTTTCCTGAATCCCTTATAAATACAGCGCTTTATGCCTGTTCTGATGATTATTCATTTTCCGATAAATTGATTGATGTGGTTACGATTAGTGATTACATCACAGTACAAATAGGATTTGGTATACCAGAACATATAGAGGAAAGTAAATTAAATAATCTTATCTCTTTAACAGGCCTGGCTCAGGATAATTACGATTATCTTATATCGGAAGTTTATCTTGAAAAAATGAAGAATACTGCATTTTTCAAGGAGTGCCAGAATACACTCAATGTTGAGTTGATTCCCGCATCATAATTAACTTTTCAATGGTAGACTGATTGTGACAGTAGTTCCAAGGTGTTCATCACTTTCTACTGAGACTGAGCCCTCATGAGCTTCAATGATGTTTTTTACAATTAACATTCCAAGACCTGTTCCACCAGATTTTGAAAATGAAGTAAAGGGATCAAAGATCTTGTCCATTAATTCCGGACTTATGCCATAACCGTCATCAATAACTTTTATTTCAAAAGTAGTAGACTTTTCAAGGATTTCGATTGTTAAATTTCCACCATCAAATAAGGCTTTCCTTGAATTATCACATAAATTTACTAAAACTCGATATACCCGTTCATAATCCAACAAAACCGGTCCCTTATATTGAATATTGCTATGAAGATGTATGTTATTATCTAGAATCTTCCTTTTGATATTAAAAAAGACATTATCTACTAATTCATCGAGCTCGATTATTGCCAGATTCAAACGAATATCACCGCGGGAATAATCAAGCATTTCACTTGCAAGAGAATTCAATGCCAGCGCTTCTTTCTGTATAGCACCTGCGTAATTTTTTACTTTTTCAGGATCAGTGTTTTTTAGAATTAATATATCAGAATACCCTTTTATTACTGAAACTGGATTTCTTATATCATGGAGTATCATTGAAGAAAATTGACCTACTATTGAAAGTCTTTCTTTCTTTACGAGTTCATCCTGCATTTGAAGTATTTTTGTATTAGTTTTTTCAAGTTTTAAGTTTTTATTTCTCAGTTCACTGACAAAATTTTCATTACTCAACCGCACAAGCATTGAAATAGATTTCATAAACTCAAAAGACAATTCAGGTAATCGCTGTAACAGGCTGATAAAATCCTCACGGCTGATTGTATATGTTTTAATCTTATCACCGGCAATTAAAGTCGCACTTCTCGACAATTCATCAATAACTGCCATTTCCCCAACTATATTCCCTTTTTTTTGTATAGCCAGAAGATCCTTCTTCTCATTATTAAAGTCTTTCCATATTTCAACAGAACCTTCAATTAATAAGTAAACTGATTTTGCTATCTCACCTTCAGTAAAAAGAATATCACCTTTCTTAAATGTTTTTTCCGTACAGACTTTTGAAATAGCTATAATTTCATCTCTGCATAATTCTTTAAACTGAGAGATTATTCGCAATTCGTTTATCATTCTTTCGACGTTCATGATTTATTCATTATAGAACAAAAAAAAAGTCCTCACCAGAGGACTTTTTTTATTTTAATAAGCTGATCAAATTACCAGGAATCATTCATATCATCTAGATCTCTATTTTCCTCAGCAAACAAATCAGTTACCGCACGAAGATCGTCAAAATAAATATAGTAATTACCATAAGTTTCATCAATATTACACTGAACATTGAAACCTTTGATCATTATACCCATTTTGTTATTGTAATGGTAATTTCTCTGAACAATGTTCGGAGGAATAGATATTGTAACCTTTTTCCAACCTGAGAAATTCAATTTACCCATATTGATAACTGCCTCGTTCCCGAAATGATCTGCAACAACCATTTCTAAGACATGATTAGTATTTCGACCGGCTATCCATACAGAAACAGTTTTTGTAATCCCTTCAATTGGAACTGGTCTTACTGGTCTGATTCCGAAAGAAGCCACACCTCTTCGATAAAAAGAAACTTTTGTACCAAGTACGTATTTATCGGCTTCTTCAATCCCGAAAACTTCTTCATCTTCAATGGGCTGTTTATCTAAAGGGGAACCTTCAAATCTTCTGACAGAGATGATACCCTCATCTGCAGGCATCATACCATACCAGAATCCGGCATCTTCAAATTTATTTACGGAAACTTCTTTCAATTTCTGCTGTGCAGTAGTTACTCCGGTTAAAGCCGGATCAGGTTCTCCTGCCGGTACTGTAGCTTGAGCAGATGCTAAAACTGTGGTGATTAGAAATAATAGTATAAGAATAATATTCTTTTTCATTATTCTGCTCCTCCTTCAGTTCCCCAGATTTCTGCAATTGTTTCTGAGGATGATAGTTCAAATCCGTCAAAGAACGACTCATGGAAATCAGTAAGAACTTTAATGTTATCAATATAGACATAAAAATTATCAACAGCTTCTTCCGGATGTGTTCTTATAACAATTTTTATAAACTTTAAACCGGCATAATTGGGCTTGTGACTCTGTGCCTGTTTTACATATCCGGGAATATCTATATACATATTTCTCCAACCGGAAAAATCGATACTACCTGGTACTTGTCTATCGACACCAGTAGGGACCATCTCAAATCTATGAGTAATTCCTCGATAATCCATAAAATGCGCTTCGACTGTATAGTTATAGTTAGAACCCCATACCCAGAAATCGAACATTTTGATTCTGCCGGGTAATTGAAGAGGTTTCTCAACCCAGTCATCACCTTCACCTTCGCCGGTCATGATCTCAATAGTATTATAACCTTGTCGATCAAATCTTCCATTCACACCTAATGCCTGCAGAGAATCTCTGTTTTCAGGATTTTTCCCAAACAAATCAATTGGCCAGGTTTCCGGTGCATAAGCCATACGTGGAAAACCTTCAGTTGAGAATTTACTTCCCCTTATTTGCCAGTTAACAGTAGTTCCATCCTCAAAAGTGATGTCGCCGGGGGCATCAAATGATTCGATTACTCTAGACTCAAGCTTTAAAGTCCTTTCATCTCCGAATGCTGACCCAACGGGCAGAATTACTAGTATTATCAAACCTAAAATGAACAGGCTGCCTCGCTTCATCATCAACTCCTTTAATTATCATTCAAATAAATTATATTTCGCCGGAGTTGTCAGTGTCAAACTTAAAAATGAATTCCTTTCTCACTTATGCGAGCTTTTACAGGAATATCACTAATAATTTCTCCGTCGAGTCCCATTTTAACAGCAGTTTCTATAATTTCTATAATATCATCATCAACAGAAAATTCAACAAGTTCATTGTAAAATCCTAAACTGTTTAAATTTTCCCCTGATACAGGTATGGAAAGTGGCAATGCCAGATCAAGACAAAATGGATTAATTGAAGAAGCGGAAAAAAAGAATAAACCCGCACCTTTTTCCGGAGCCGAATTTATAAAATTCTTAAGCTTCTCTCCACCGGTATAATTCTGCTGATCATAATAAATAAGTTCACCGCTATCAATAACTGATTCATATCCATCAATAAATTGTTTCTTTTCATTCTTTCTTATTGAAGAACCGTTATAAAATACCGCTGCCACTGTACAATTATCATTATTTTTTGAAAATAATGCAGCTTTTACACCTGCCTGATAATATACCTCTCCCCTGGAACTATAAACTGCAATTATATTATCGGCATCATCACCATAAAATCCATTTAATAATATATAGTTTATTTTTTTTTCATCAGAGGAGATTTTTTTTATATGTGAATAGAAAATCGGGGAGATAATTACTGTCTGCCGGTTTTTATTTTCTCCAAGGGAATAGAGTATATCATCGATAGTTCCCTGATCTTCTATAATTATTTTGGGAATATTTGTTATGTGTGTTACAGATTCTTTAAAAAGTATCTTTTCTAAATCGCCATTATAATCATAAGCATCTTCCCACCAGGAATCGAGAAGCACAGTAACATTGCTCCCGGAGCAGCTTATCAACGAGAGGATTACCGTAAATAATAAAACAATTTTACAGTTCTTCACAAAAAACTACCACCAGGGTTTCAGAATGATTTTAATTTCCCTTTTGACTCAAGAAAATAAACTATTATAGAAAAACCAAATATAAGAACAGAAATGGCTGAAGAAATCCATTGTAGATTAAGTACATACATGATCGGAATAAAAACCATTAAAAAAGGTGTGACCAAGGCTAATCCCATCCAAATATATTTCTGCCAGTCATAACTTTTTGCAAATCGGGACAAAAATATGGAAATTAATAATATCGATGTTATTCTGGATATGGGCAGGATCAATAACTCCAGACCACCATACCAGTTCTCTGCAACCAGAGTATCGTAAATAGATATTGAAAAATATATTCCCGCCAAATACGCTGTTATCTCCCGTAATCTGGAAACTTTCACTGCCTTCTTAGTTAAGAAAAAGTAGCTTACTATTACTGCAGAACCATAGAATCCGAATAAACCGTCTTTATTAAAGAAGTAGTAGAAATACAAACCAGCAGATGTCCAGTTATTGAAAAAGGAATGGAAGAACGCCCAGTATAATAATAATACAGGCAGCGATAATGCCAATCCGTAGATGAATGGAAAGAGAATCGCCCGTCTCCTGATATTCTGGTTATTAAAAAGAGTGTTAACAAGTAAATATGTTAAGGGTATTGAAAATAATAGAAATAAAATCAATCCATTTCCTCCGGTTTTTATTATTATTAGTATATTTTTATCATATAAATTAATGCTTATACAACAGAAGGTGCTTTAAATCAAAATATTTGTTATAGTTCATCTTCATTGTTATGGACAAGAGAGCCTCTTTTAGATAATATTTTGTAGAGCAGATTTTAATTTGCTCAATTTTTTTTGGAACAAATATACAAATTGGTATAAAAAGGGATAAAACCCTATAGCCCAGGGAGGAATGTTGGCTGTTAAAGATTTAAGGATAAATGAACAGATTCGTGTTAGAGAAGTCAGACTGATTGATGATGAGGGAGAACAGAAAGGTATTATTTCTACTAAAGATGCACTTATCATGGCAAAAGAACTCGATGTGGATCTTGTTGAAGTTGCACCACAGTCCAAACCGCCGGTTTGCAAACTACTCGATTATGGAAAATACAAGTTTGAACTTGATAAAAAAAGCAGAGAGCAAAAAAAGAAACAGAAACTTGTAAAACTTAAAGAAGTTAGAATGCAGCCCAAAATAGAGAAACACGATCTTGAGTTTAAAACTAAATTTGTTCAGGATTTTCTCAACCAGGGAAACAAAGTGAAAGTAACTATTCGATTCAGGGGAAGAGAGCTTGCTCATACTGAACTTGGAAAGGTAGTTCTAGATAAATTATTATTACTTCTTGACGAAGGTTCATTTAATGTGGACAATCCTCCGAGAATGGAGGGCCGATTCATGTTCATGTTATTAAGCCCGAAATCGAAGAAATAAGTTTTAAGGACGTATCGCGATGCCCAAAATGAAAACACGTAGAAGTGCGGCAAAGAGATATAAGCTGACAGCTTCCGGTAAAGTTAAATACAAAAAACAGGGAACTCGTCACATTCTCACAAAAAAATCCGCAAAGCGGAAAAGAAACCTCAGACACCCCGACGTAGTCGATAAGGTCGAGGTACCAAGAATAAAAAAACTGTTACCTTACGGTTAATTTTCAAGGATGGTAAAAAAGAATGCCTAGAGCAGTAGATGGTAAAAAAAGAAAAGATCACCGTAAAAAGATCTTAAAACAGGCAAAAGGTTTCTGGGGACGTAGAAGTAAACTTCACAGAACAGCCAAAGATGCAGTTGCAAAAGCAGGACAGTACGCATACAGAGATAGAAAAGTCAAGAAAAGAGACTTCAGACAGCTTTGGATTGCAAGAATTTCTGCAGCAGTAAGAGAAGAAGGCATGACTTACAGTAGATTTATCAACGGACTTAACAAAGCCGGTGTTGAAATCAACCGAAAAGTTCTTTCCAACCTTGCCATTGAAGACCCAAAATCTTTCAGTGCAATAGTAGCAACAGCTAAAGCAGCTCTTGGAGAATAAAATATGATTACCCTTGATCAGGTTCAGAAATTAGAAAAAAAAGTTAACGATGCAATAGACCTCATTAATAGGTTTAAAGCAGAAAAAGTTGTTCTTGAAGAAAAAATAGAACAATATGAACTCCGAATAATGGAGCTTGAAGACATTGCTGACCAATTTAATAAAGACCAGAATGAGATTGAGGATAAAATTATTGGGGCTTTGAGCCAGCTTGAAAATCTTGATTCTACTTCTGAAGAAATAAAAGAAGTAGTTGAAGAGAATGAAGCTCTCCAGGAAGAGGAAACTTCCGTAGAAAGTTCTGTAAGTGAAGAAGAAGATATTGTCGAAACCGAAGAATTAGAATCGAATGAATCGGTGGATAACAGCGAGGATACAGTAGAAACTGAAAATGATTATGATAATGATGTAATTGAAGAAGAAGTGGAAACTGACGCGGCTCTGAACGAAAGTGAAGAGGACAATCAATCTGAGCTACAGGAAAGTGTTACGGAAGATTCTCAGGACGGATTATCCGAGGACGAAAGTTCTTCTGATGAAAATGAGGAAGAAGTTCCTACTATTGATTCAGAATTCGGAGAAATGCCTGAGGATGATCCTGTAAAAGAGAATAAACCGGAAACCGACTTATTCGAACAGAGTCTGGATATTTTTTAGACTCTATGAAAAATAACCTGCTTAATATTGACATACTCGGATCTTCCTTTACCATCAGGTCATCGGAAGATCCGGCTTATCTTGAGCAGGTTATCTGGTACCTTGAAAATAAAATCAAGGAAACCCAGAAAAAAGTACCTGTCACCGATCCATTAAAGCTTGCGATTCTATCGGGCTTTTTTTTAGTTGATGAACTACTTAAAGAAAAGATTAAAAAGGGTCTTCCCTACTCCATAACAGCACAGGATGCTGATGAAATAGGGAAAATAACTGAAAATTTAATTGAGTTAATTGACAGGAATATGTAAAATATTACTGCCTGCGGTGTTCGCGATCGGAGATATTCTCTTGGGTCAATTTATATCCACGGGATTCTTTATGCCTACAGCTGAATTGCTATCCTTCGGGAAAAACAGGATGCTATGGAACGGAAGCCCACTTGAACGTTAGAGTTCAAGAGGATCATTCTCGAGCGGCACTGCGGGTTTTTTTCACAAACCCAAAACATATGCTCTATTAATATTGCTATAATCACAACCTTCAACCGTTACTATACCCGATGCAACTCTATTTGCGATATCTGCACAATCATGAAATGTTTCACCTTTTACAATTCCATATAAAAATCCTGCAGCAAAGGAATCACCGGCACCTGTTGTATCTGATGGTGGAGCTATATCAACACAAGGGAAATGAATTGAATATCCTTTTCTGCTTACCCAGCATCCTTTTTTACCAACCTTCATAACTATTGTCTCAGCAAATTTCCCCGCTTTCTCCAGAATCTCTTCATCATCTCCATCATGGCCTGTTAAATAAGACAATTCTGTTCTATTTGCAAATAATAGATCTATTTTACCGGGAAGCCATTTCAGAAACTCTTTTCGATATCTCTCAACGACAAAAGGGTCTGCCAGATCAAATGAAATTTTCACATGACGACTCAACGCCTTCTCTACTGTGTATTCAATAGCTCTCTTCTGATTCTCTGTATCCCACATATACCCGGCAATATGAACCCATACTGGATTTTTCTCAATATAATCAACTGGAGAGTCATTCTTGTTGTATTCACGGCAGGCACCGAGATATGTGAACATCGTCCTTTCATTATCAGGAGTGACCAGTATTGCCGAAACTCCCGTTGATGAACCATCTTTTTTCATTAAAGCGGGTTCGACCCCGATTTTAGAAAGACCTTCGGACAACCTGTCAGAAAGAGAATCATTACCTACAGCACCTGAATATACTGGTAACGAAAAATCTTCATCATTATTCAGCAACCAGGCTAAACCTCTCATAGTATTGGCGCAACTCCCCCCGGGAGTCTCGATAGATTGAGAAATTAAACTGCGAATATTTTTTAATTGATCCAGATTCACAAGGTTCATTGAACCAGGTTCAGCACCAAGATCTTTAATAACTTGGAAGTCAACATGAGTGATTGTATCCATTAGTGGATTTCCTATACCGATTACTGGTATTTTTAATTGCATTATTTACTCCTGATGCTTATGGTTAAATTATTCGGCGAGCCAGAATTCCTCGAAGCGCGCTTCGTAGATGAAGGCTATGTATAAAACGCGGCATGCCGCAACCTTTTCGTACATAGATTCCTCGGTGCTATGCACAAGGGATCTTTATTGACGAAGTTATAAAAACATAATAGTATCAATCGAGTAAATATGTCTATTATAACAAGCCAGCAATTAAACAAATATTACTCTGCGTACAAAGCAGCAGATATAACTTTTACGAAAGAGTTAGTCCTAGCGACAGGTCTAGATAGTAGACAAGTTTATTTCAAATATAAACAAGGTCAGAAACCCTGCGTCATTTACTCTTCATCAATGATTGGTGCTAAAATTATAGCATCTATAGATTCTACCCTTTTCAAGCAGCTCAGTGATGAAAAAAATATGATGTCACTGCGATTTGCATTTCAGGAAAAAGGTTCTGTTGATCCTATTTTATTTTTTATCCAGGGAAGAATTACAGGTTTTACACCTATTGATAAAAATAAACCGGATCTTTATTTCGCAACTATCGAATACTCCAATAGGCCTCCTGATGATCTGATCCAAATTATAGGATCCATTCTAGATGCTGCGACAAACTCAAAAGCTAGGGCAGAAGAGAGAATTATTATAAATGAAGAAAGCAATAGAAAACTCGATATTGATCTGAAAAAAACATTTCTTATTATCGATAATCTACCGAGAAAATGTCTTTTAAGAGATTTATCTTTTTCCGGTGCAAAATTAATACTGATGGGTAATGCAAAATTTATAGTCAATAAGCCTGTCATTTTAAGGCTTGAGCACGATAATGGCAATGTGATCTTTAATCTGCCGGGTATGTGCCTTCGATTTGAAGCAGTTGAAGGTCGCAAGGATCTTGCTGCTTTAGGATTAAAATTTGCAGATCAGGGAATTCCAATAGCCTACAGGTTGCTGATAAATGAGTATCTGACTCAAACAAGAACAAAAGAAAAAACGGAGAAATAATTGGAAAAGATTGATGGAACCAATCCACTCGAAAATATATTATATATTTCAATACCAGAAAGTTTTAATGAATCAATAGGTGACTTTGAAATAAAACCTGAGGTTTTACTTCCTGTAGAACCGCCGGAAAAGCAGAAGGACTGGGATGTATCAGAATTAACATGGGAAATGATAATTTCCGCAATGTTAAAAATCCTTGCATATCAACCGGATCACGAGGATTCTGATTATTATAGAGAATTTATTATAGCAGTCAGACCTTCAATAATTTCAGATTTAACCAATTCAGCAGTGATAAAAGCACAAGATAAAGAATTTGATCTAGCTGAAGAAATTTTTCTAGCTCTAAGGGGGCTTGATAACAACAACCTCATCTTAAAACTCAATCTGGCTTTATTGTATGAACAAAGATGGGAAAATGCCCGTTTAACTGAAAATAAAGAGCTTGAAGAAAAATACAGGGTATCAGCAGAAGCGGGATTTAAAGAAATTGCTTCTAATGAAAATCCTCCTGAACTGATTTGGTACTATATGGGTTTTTTCTATTATAAAATTGGAAATTATATGCTTTCTGAGCAAAATTTTTCTGCTTATGTAAAAATTGGCAGTGATTCCGATAAAATTGAAGAATCTGAGCGCATTGCAAAAGAAATCGACGTAATGAATCTCAACGATTCACTTTTTCAGGAAGCATACAAACTTGTCCACAGTGGAAATGAGCAGGAAGGAATTCAAAAAGTCAAATATTTTCTCGATAAGAATAAAGATGCCTGGAATGCCTGGTTCCTACTGGGATGGGGAGAACGCAGACTGGGTCATTACGAAGAAGCAAGAAATGCCTTTCTAACTGCTTTAGATAAGGGAAAACCGAATTCGGATCTTTACAATGAACTTGCAATATGTGAAATGGAGCTTCTGAATTTAAAAGAAAGCCGTATATATCTGGAAAAAGCACTTATTCTCGATCCTGAAAATATGAAAATAGTTTCTAATATGGGCATAGTCGCAGTAAAATCAGGCAAACTCGAAGAAGCCGAGTCTTATTTCAGAACGGCAATCGAAATAGAACCCAACGATCCTGTTGCAAAACAGTATTTAACTTTTATTCAAAATAATAAATAAGTAATATCCCTTCTAAAAAAGCCGTTTTTTTTAAAAAACGGCTTTTTTCATCTAATGAACCACTCACCTCAACCGATTACTCGACATAATAAAAAAAAACTTAAATATTTTTTTTAAGTTTATGGAAGTGGTCATCGATAACAAAAATGTAGGGAAAGACTAAAGATAATTATAATTGTGTCGATAGCCTCCCTCTCCGGGCAGGGATGCCTGAAAAAACATATTTTATTCATGGAGGAATAAATGATAATTAATCACAATATGAGCGCAATAAACGCTAACAGACTGTTAAAGGTCAACAATGGAAGCATTGCCAATTCAATGGCAAAGCTATCATCGGGAATGAGAATTAACAAAGCTGGTGATGATGCATCAGGACTTGCTGTCTCTGAAAAAATGAGATCACAGATCCGAGGATTGAATCAGGCGTCAGACAATGCGGCAAATGGTGTTTCTTTTATCCAGACTACTGAGGGAAATCTTCAGGAAACTACTGACATTCTACAGAGAATCAGAGAACTCTCCATTCAATCTTCAAACGGTGTTTACACAGCTGAAGACAGAATGCAGATTCAGGTAGAAGTTTCACAGCTTGTAGATGAAATTGATAGAATCGCATCTCATGCACAGTTCAACGGAATGAACATGCTTACAGGTCGATTCGCAAGTGATACTGGTGAAAATACAGTGACTTCTTCTATGTGGTTCCACATTGGTGCAAATATGGATCAGAGAGAAAGAGTGTATATCCAGACTATGACAGCAGAATCTCTCGGACTGAAACAGATCGGTTCCGGTGAAATAATGTCAATATCTACAGCAGAGCAGGCAAATAGAAACATTGGTGTTATCGATGGTGCTTTAAAAGTTGTCAACAAGCAGAGAGCAGATCTTGGTGCTTACCAGAACAGATTGGAAATGGCTATTAAAGGTATAGACATCAGTGCTGAAAATATGCAGGCAGCTGAATCTACAATCCGCGATACAGACATGGCCAGCCAGATGGTTGAGTTCACAAAAGATCAGATTCTTGCTCAGGCTAGTACAGCAATGCTTGCTCAGGCAAATCAGAGATCTCAGTCAGTAATGCAGTTACTTCAGTAATATATAAGCCGGAAGTTGCCTTATTGCGGCTTTCGGCTTAAAGCTATGATTGAAAAGTTTATATCTTAGTGTTAAACTTTAAATTGTATCTGTATTTGATCTTTGAAATAGCTCACCTTGAAACCTGTCCAGAACAAAGGGATTTTCACGAAGATAATTTCGGGAATATCTCCTTGTTTTGCAGGGGATTTACGGAGCGGAAGAGACGCGAATCACTTCCGGTCCCCCATGACAGGCAAGATAGAAGGCAAGGATGTCTTTTATATATTCAAGGAGGGATTATGATTATCAATCACAACATGAGCGCCATAAATGCAAACAGGCAGCTTGGAGTTACTGGTAGCCAAACACAAAATTCAATGGCAAAATTGTCTTCAGGACTCAGAATTAATAAGGCTGCTGATGATGCGTCAGGACTTGCTGTTTCAGAAAAGCTACGAAGTCAGATTAGAGGTTTAAACCAGGCTGATAGAAATATTCAGAATGCGGTTTCTTTTATTCAGACATCTGAGGGAAATCTGCAGGAAACTACAGATATTCTTCACAGGATTAGAGAGCTTTCCGTTCAATCTTCCAACGGTATTTATACTACTGAAGATAGAATGCAGATTCAGGTTGAAGTTTCTCAGCTTGTTGATGAAGTAAACAGAATTGCTTCACACGCACAGTTTAATGGTATGAATATGCTTACCGGACGGTTTGCAGCGGATTCTACCGGCAATGATGTAATGCAGATTCAGGTTGGGGCTAATATGGATCAGAATGAAACTATTCATATTGGTACAATGACAGCAGCAGCACTTGGTTTAGAAAATGAGCAAGGTGCCGGTGGAGTTGTAACCCTTTCTACTGCAGTTGAAGCAAACCGAACAATCGGTATTGTAGATGATGCATTAAAAACTGTTAATAAGCAGAGAGCGGACCTTGGTGCCTATCAGAATAGATTTGAAATGGCTTCAAAAGGTGTTGCAATATCTGCTGAAAATATGCAGGCAGCTGAATCGCAGATCAGAGACGCAGATATGGCAAGTGAAATGGTAGAATATACCAAGAACCAGATTCTTAATCAGGCTGGTACTTCAATGCTCGCGCAGGCGAATGCCAGATCACAGTCAGTACTTCAATTACTGGGGTAAAGACTACATCTCCGTTCTTTAAGAGATTTCTGGACGTCATCTCTTAAAAAAACCGGAATATGGGGGGGTTCGCGTCCCCCTCCTCTTCCAATTCAGGAGGCAATTATGAGCCTGGATAAAATAGTAAATTCAGGGGCAATTAAAGATATAAGTGTTAAGCGGAAAACAACTCCGCCACCTCAGCCTGTTAAAGCAAAGGTTGTTGTTGAGGAAAAAAAGGTCAAAAAACCTGTTCCAGATAGAAAACACATAGAAATGGCTCTAAAAAACTTTAAAAGTACTCGTTTCAGCTATATATTAACTGATGAAGTGAATCGTTTTATTGTTAAAATAATTGACAAAAAAACCGATAAAGTTATAAAACAGATTCCTTCTGAAGAACTGACAAAGTTACATGATAATCTACAGGAGGCTCTTGGCATTTTATTTGACCAGGAAATTTAGATATAAACCGGAGGGATTTCATGTCAGACATTAAAATCCCCGGAGTCAATAGTGATACCACTTTGATGGTCGATAAGTTGATGGAAGTTGAGAGGATTCCCCTCAAAAAACTTGAAACAGAACTCGATCAATTTAAAGAAGACAAAAAAGTATGGCTAAGTCTCAGTAGAACAACAAGTGAATTTCAGAATGCATCTAAAAGTCTCTTTGGTTTTCAGAATCCTTTCAGTGAAAATAAATCCTCCTCATCAAAACCTGAAGTAATTACAGCAACAGCTTCAAGAAATGCAGCTATTGAAGAGATAAATTTAATAGTTAAGCAAAAAGCTTCTGGAGATCGTTTTATTTCTCAATCTTTGCCAACAGATTTCAGGATTTCTCCTGGTACGTATTCCTTTCGCATCGGAGATGAAGATGTCACTCTCCGTTATCGTGGAGGAAAACTTGAAGATTTTGTCAGAAGGCTAAACGAAAAAGATGAAACATTATTAAGGGCTTCGGTAATCCGCAATAGAGCAGATTCTCAGGTAATGTTAATAGAATCGGTAAAAACCGGAATCTCAAATTCACTTTTTTTTATGGATGATTCCATTCAAATGGGACTTGATACCGGATTGATTCAAAATGCCAGGGGAGAAAGTGGAGAAATCAATATCAATTCAGGATCATTAAAAATTTGGGAACCTGAAAATAAATCTGATTCACATGAATTTATTGACAATAATTTAATTGTAAAATCTGGAGCTAGTTTATCACTTCCCTTAAACTCCCCTCTTGTAACTACAAGTGGGGCCGTCCTTGAAATAGAATATTATGTGCGCAATATCTCGGAATCGGACTTTGTAACACCTCCACCACCAGGTCCTTCTATTCCCGAAATTCCCGGGATCACATATAAGGGGATTCAAATTGACAGTACAGGTTATGCCTTCAGTTCTCCCCAATGGATTGAACCATCCCCCCCCCCCAGAATTGATGATATGAATGTTTTTTTTGCACAGACAGACACGGGACTGATTACGCTTCCTCCTATAGAAGACCATCAAACTATGCAAAAGGTGGAAATTCCTCTTGGTGATGATTCAGCAGCATTTGAAGCCCTCAATGTACGGAATAATAATAACTATAGAGAAATTATTCTCCATTCAGCACGAATTACAAACCCTTCTCAAAGAGGAGATTATGAAGCTGTAAACCCATTAAACAGCGCTTCCGATGCGATAATATTGATGAACGGAATCGAGGTAATTAGAGATTCTAATCAGATTGATGATTTAATTTCCGGCTTGACACTGGACATTCATTCATCCAGTACGGAAAATGTAACAATAAATATAGAACCCGATACAGAATACGCCAAAGAACAGCTTATAAACTTTATCTACCGTTATAATGAAATGATTACAAGAATTTCAATTTTAACAAATTCCGACAGCAGCAATACAGCGATTATTGATGAAAAAGAGAATTATACAGATGACGAACGTGAAGAAGCTATCAAACAATTGGGATTATTCCGGGGAGAATATTCATTAGTCAGATTAAAAAGTGCAATGCAGACTATAGTTTCATCACCATATGAGACCTCTGCCGGTAGTGATCTGACTCTTCTGAAACAATTGGGAATATCCACAAATGAAACCAATTCAGGTGCCGGATCAACGGACATATCCCGTTTAAGGGGGTACCTTGAAATAAACGAAGAAACTCTCGACAAAGCTCTAGCAGAGAAACAGACTGCAATTAAAGAGCTTTTCGGTATGGATACCGATGGAGACCTGGTAATTGACAGTGGTATAGGGAAAAAACTGGATGAACAGCTAACAGCGTATACTCAGACCGGTGGATTTTATTCCACAAAAATAAGTAGAATAGACTTTGACATAGAAAATAAAACTGATGATATTTCAGATTACCAGGATAGACTTGTAACTTATGAACAGAATTTAAGAAGAAAATATGGTAATATGGAAGCAATGTTAAACCAGCTGGAATCGTCGAGTAACAGCATAGATAATTTTAACAATCAAAACAGTAATAATAACAACTGATTTCAGGAGTAAATAATTGACAATCCTAATTAATGAGCAAGAAGTAAATTTTACATTGGAAGGCGAAGAAAAAGCTCTTGAAATATACAAAGCTATCAATCAATGGCTCAAAGAATCAAAGCATCTGATTTATTCATTTCAAATTGATGGTATTGAAACTGATCCTGAAGAACAGAGTCTGTGGAAAAATAAAAAATCTTCTGATATTGAAAAAATTGAAGTGACAGCCTTATCAGAAAAGGAATATCTGCTGACAGGTCTATTAACTGTTGCTGAATATATAAATTTATTGCTTCGTGCAGTTTCTCAGAATTCTGTGGAAGTTATCTCTGATTTAATGATTGAGTATCCCTCTATTATTAAAAATATCCCCCTTCTGATTAAGGGCAACCAGGGACTTCTAATTTCTGAACATATGAATAAGATTATAAATAAGAGTGGCATAAAGGATGGAAAGTTTGAGGAAGATTTTAAAGAAAGTTTTATAGGGGAAATATCTACTATCTCTGAGTTAATAAATAATGCGGCCAAAGAAATTGAAGACCCTAAAACAGAGTTGACTGCAACTCTTAAGGTCGTTTTAAAGTTAATTCCTGAAATTAATGAAATATCGGTACTCCTGCAAACTGGAAAAGATAAAAAAGCCATGGGTCTGATAATTACCCTGACTGAATTATTACAGAAAATCTTACGTATAATTTCTCTATTTAATACCGATAATATAATCATAAACGGTACAAGCCTTGATATTTTTTCATCAGAATTGAACTCAATTCTCAATGAATTGGCAGAAGCTTTTGATGCAAATGATTCAGTTTTAATTGGAGATCTTCTGGAATACGAGATTTCTCCAAAGCTTGAAATGTTACCTGAACTTGTGAATGCAATAAATCTTATGGAGGAATAAGAGGTGGTTTTTACACTTTTACAAACAACTTCAAGATTTTCCGGTCAATTGTTTAAACAATCAAATGATCCGAAAACGAGTATGATTTTTCTAGCAATTATGCTTGCTTTTTTTGTACTTCTTGTTGTTGCAAATTCCATAACTCAGAAGAAATCCAATTCGGGAATTGGAAAAAAATACAATAAAAGAGGTTTCAGGAAAGATGCCCAAAATCTCGGTCTTTCCAAAAAGCAAACTCTTCTTCTGGAAGACTTCATTAAAACATATCATGTTTCCAAGCCATTTGGTTTATTGAGTAATACTTCTATTCTCAACAATACTCTTGGTAAAGCTGTTCGAGATGCAGATCATCTGCAGGGTACAAATTTACAAAAGGAAAACAGAAAACTTGAAATTTACAGAATTAAGCAGAGAATAGAAAGAGTTGCAGGTAAATACGGAAGAATAACCAGTACAAAAGATTTTCGCCTCAACGATAAAATTACTTTTGAGCTCGAAAGCGGATCTAGATACAATTCAGTGATTACAGCAAACCTCAAAGAATTTTTCTGTGGTCAAATTCCAACAGACAAACACGGTGATGAATTGCGATGGAAAAAAGGGACCAGAATTAAAATATATTTATGGGGTACCGGTGGAGCCGAATTTTCATTCGTAAGCAAAACTCTAGGATATAATTCCATTAAAGGTTTTTCCTCTATTCTTTTAAGTCATTCTCAGAAAATCAATCATGCTCATCAGAGGAAATTTCGCAGAAAGATTCTTAATAGACCTTGTTATTTTTTTCCGATTAAAATTATTGAATCTGGCTATGGAAGAAAAGTAACTAAAGAGGCTGTTGTTCTAAAACGACAAGGTCATTTAGGTACAATAATTGATGTTTCCGCAGGAGGATGCAGCATAAACAGTAACTCACCATTGAGACGAGGAGAATTGTTAAAAATTGAATTTGAAACAACTAGAGGAATGGCCGTCATAGCTTTTGGAAAAGTAATAAATATGCGTTTAACCGGTAAAAGACGTGGAATTATGCATATCATGTTTACCAAAGCCTCTGGTAAAAATCTCAATAGAATCAATGCTTATGTATATGATTTTGCATGAGCAGCTTGAACTAGAACTCAGTTTTAAACTATCATTAAATTATGAGATTATTAAACATTAATAATATTGAAAAAAAAGATGTTCCTCTTTATTACCGAAACGAATACACAGCAATATCTCAATTTACTCTGATTGGAGATTCTCCTGTAGATATACCGATTTTTTTCTCTGTGGAAATGGCTCCTACAGGAGAAAAAGCTATAGATATAACATTTAACGAAAAAATTGATTATCCCATTGTTCCCCTTTTGAGACTTCTAAAAGAAGAGATCACAGTATTGGAAAGGAAAGGACTTCTTCTTTGAAACAAATGACATCCAACTCTGCAGAAGAAACCATAAATACCGGAATTGAAATCGGAAGTAAACTCAAAGCGGGAGACATCGTTGCACTAAAGGGAAATCTTGCCGCCGGAAAAACAACAATAACAAAAGGGATTGCCCTATCTTTAGGAATAGAAGAAGAAGTGACAAGCCCAACCTACACTCTTATATCTGAATATGAAGGGAAGATTCCCTTATATCATATGGACATGTACAGGATAGAAAGTATTGAAGAATTCGAAATGTTAGGAGCAGATGATTTACTCTTTGGGAAAGGTGTATCTGTTATAGAATGGAGTGAAAGAATCGAGGAATACCTGCCGGAAGATCATATTGTCATCGATATTCAACGACAGGACGATGGCAAGAGACATATAACAGTAAAAGGTATGGAAATATGAATACACTGGCAATAGACTGCTCATCATCGATTATGAGTGTTTCACTGGAAATTGGTGATAGCTTATTTGAAGCGTCAATACAAGATGGTTTCAAAAACTCTGAGAACCTGATGCCACTGATTGATTCCCTTTTCAAATTAACCTCTATCGAAGCTGCTGAACTTGATTTGATTGCTGTTTCTCTTGGACCGGGTTCTTTTACAGGACTTAGAATTGGAATGTCTACAGCTAAGGGTATTGCTCTGGGATCTGATGCAGATTTGGTAACTGTCCCTACACTTGACGCTTACAGCAAAGGGTACAGTTTTTTTGATGGTGCAGTAATTCCTGTTATCGATGCACGAAAAAAAAGAGTTTACGGCTCTGTATATAACAAAGGAAAAAAAGTTGTACAGGATTTTGATCTTTCACCAGATGATCTAATGAAATTATTGGATGATTACAAAAAAATACTTATTACTGGTCCCGATTCTGATTTATTTTCCATAATTTCTGAAAAAGATAATAGAATTATTGTAGATAAGAATTTTAAAACAACATCAAGTACTGATATTTTGAGACTTGGAAAAGAAAAATTTGATATCCATGGCGCTGATGCAAAAGGCATCGGTCCTGTTTATATAAGGAAGAGTGAAGCGGAAATTTCTCTATACGGAGAGTGATTTAATGGATTTTTCTAAAGAATATATTGATGAAACGGCTGAACTAAATGACATTGATGAACCTGTTGATGTATTTGAGCTAGATGACGATATTGAAAATACTTCATATAATACACTTCCAATATTGAGCTGGAAAAAAAGATTTAAGGCAATTCCTGTTCCCTCGATGATAGTAGATAACAGCTTGAAAGTAATTTGGCGAAATAAAGCATTTGATGATTACTTTGATGATGAGGAAAATAGTGAAAGTACTCATTTAACGGATTTTTTCAGCAATTTAAAAGATATTGAAAAACTTAAAGAGATCTATAATAGCCTAACCCATAATGAAACCGGATACACCTGGCAGGGACGGGTTACTTCAAGGAAAAGGCGTAGAAGAAGTGATGTTGCAAATTTAATCATTACTCCTCTTGATTTCAAAAAGGATGATACTCCGCAAAATTTTACCGGAATTCTTGATATTGTAACTGATGAATATAGGGAAATGCTCAGGAATATGTTTTCAAGTCTTCTTGAAGCCTCCAAGTTAAAAGATAATGATACTGGAAATCATATCGAACGGGTAAATAGATATTCTAAATACATTGCCTTGGATCTATATGAGCAATCAGCCTACACTGAAATAGATGAAGATTTTATTGAAGATATCGGTTTTCTAGGTGCTATGCATGATGTTGGAAAAATCGGCACACCTGATGATATTCTGAATAAGTCCGGTTCCCTTGAAGCTTGGGAAAGAGAAGTAATGAATGAACATACTAAAAACGGCGCTTATATACTCAGCACATATCCCAATCCTATGGCGAAGCAAATTGCATTATCCCATCATGAAAAATGGGACGGAAGCGGATACCCCTTCGGCATGGCGAATCAGATGATTCCTCTATGTGCAAGAATTGTAGCCCTGGCAGATGTATACGATGCACTGAGAATGAAGAGAAGTTACAAAGAAGCGTTTAGCCATGAGAAGACAAAAGGGATTATAATTGAGTTATCAGGTACGCATTTTGATCCGGATATGGTCAATTGTTTTATAAATAATGAAAAAGCATTTGATGATATTTTTAATACATTAACAGATAATAACCAAAATTAGTTTTTATTTTTCAGGAAAGACTCTTCCTATCGGCAATTCAGGCAATTCAAATTGAGTTACTGAATTTACAGCTGCTTCATTTTCCTTAAGGATAGCATCGTAAACCTCCTGCCTGTAGACTTTTACATCTTTTGGAGCTTTGATACCAAGTTTGACATGATCACCTTTAATATCCACGATTGAGATTTCTATGTTATCGCCAATTATAATGCTTTCATCTTTCTTTCGGGATAATATCAGCATGAATTATTCCTTTCAGCAGCCAGTTCTTCAATTATATTATGCCTGACTTTCCAATCGGCACAAGTAGAAATAAATTGCCGTCCGATTTTTGTATCTTTATTGATAACGATCGGACCTTGCAGGTTTGCAGTCATTCTACTTTGATCTGCGGGAATTGTCACGATAGAGAATAGAAGAAAATCATCATCATCATTATCAGTGAGCCCGATTTCCAGCAATTCATCTTCATGAACAGCTGGATCATAATCAGGTCTGAATATGATAGGATTTATCAAAATGAAAGCTATCTGCTCTACTTCAAGGGATTGCAGCCAGAAGAATGGTTGCTGTTCAGCATCGAGAAGAGCATATTCAGTCAGACTTTCAAAACCAAAAAGTCCTGATGGAAAAGTTAAAACCTGTTTGTCATCAATATTTATTTTCCCATATGCTTTAGTGTTTATTTCCATATTTATTACCTTAGAAAATCCATTAGTTTTGGCTGGAGAATTTTTGATGCTGCTGAATATGATGATTTTTGAGTAAGTTCGAGCATTTTCATTTCCATAGCAGCTTCTGTCATATCCAAGTCGACAGCCTGAGAATTTATCCTTGTGTTTTCTTCAATTTCTACAGCAATTCTTTGAGAAGTCATACCAATACGATTGTCCATAGCTCCCAGTTTTGAGACATTAGTTAACAGGTTGCTCAGTGCATTATCAATTCCTTTAATACCGGAACCGCCAATAGACTCTGAATCACCTTTAAGCATATTATCACGGAGTTGAATGACCATATCGAAAAGTGATCCGCCAGACACTTTGACATCACTATTGAGATTGGCTGGTGGTTTGCTTCCTCTTGTTGAGATCAATCCCAGGTCTTTCAATACAGTACCTGCAGCATCTTCATCTAACCAGACCTGATGAGGTTCTGTCGATGTCAGCACAATGGAATTTGTTACCGGATCAATTGAACCTTTAACGGAAGCATCGCTATCATTTATTTTAGAGATAACGTCATATACTGAATCTCCTGTTTTCAATTCGATAAATACACCATCAATGGAGATTTGAGAATCATTTTCTACAGAAAAGCCAGAAGTATTTACTGACGAATAAATCTGCTGTTGTTCTGCCCAGAAAACACGGTTTCCCGGAATATTTACAGGAACTGTTGTCCCTTCTGAAATTTCAGCAAGCTTCTCCCCTATTGAACCGTTATAATTGACAGCAGTAACGACATTACCGTTCATTCCAGCTACTCTTGATTCAGATACAGTAAAAGGTCTACTACCTGTAACATCTCCACCAAAAAGAGATTTGCTCTCTCCATCAACGGCATTTGCAACTGAAACCAGTTCTTTCAGTAATTCATTTACTTCAACAGCCATCATGGAAAGATCTTCTTTAGCATATGTACCGTGTCCACCCTGCACTGCCAATTCACGAACTCTCTGCATGATGTTGACAGATTCATTTAAATACCCTTCTGCTACTGCAAACTGTCCCTGTGCATACTGAATATTTGTATTGTACCTGTTCATTCTAAAAGTTGACGACTGAAGTCTGGTCGCCCGGGATGCGGCAATAGGATCATCTCGAAGGCTGTTAATCCTCGATTGGCTTCCCATACTTTTCTGTATTTCAGAAAGACGAAAATCCCTGTTTTTCATACTGAACCGCATATCATTTGAAGCCATCTCTGAACTGATTCTTCTCATTTAACTACACTCCCATCTTATTGATGATTGTATCAAGCATCTCATCTACATTGGCAACGAATCGGGCTGCTGCTGAATATCCATGCTGAAATTTAATCATATCTGCCATTTCCTCATCGAGGTTAACTCCTGAAATTGAAGATTGAATGTCTTTCAGATCTTTCATTACAAGCTGCTGAGCCTCATTGGATCTTCCGGCAACTTCTCCTTTCAAACCGATTTCAGCTACCGTATCGGCAAAATAATCATCAAAACTTGTCAATTTTCCAACCATGACCGGTTGATTTCTCAACTGAGCAATTGCCAGAGCAGCAGACCCGTCTCCAGATTCGGCTACCCGCCCGCTGACCCCAAAACCGGCAGCAAGCATTGATGGATCTTTTTTAACTTCAGAGTTAATTTCAATCCATCCCGCTGGATGTGATAGAGGTGCCACTGCGTATTCAGCGCCATTTAGAACATTAACCGCATCGGGCTGATCCCAATTGTAAGATCCATCTATTCCGCTATTTTCCAGAATACCGGCATAACCGACCAAAAACTGTCCAGAGTCTTCCACATGACGAATTACAAAATCCGGATTTTCAATGGCTGATGCAGGAGATGCTTTCAAAATAAGATTATTATTTCTATCGAGTCTAGCTACGACCTCTGAGCTCGAATTGTTGATACGTTTTACTATATCTTCGACAGTATCTGCAGGGAAATATTCTATATCCAGATTACCTGATGGACCTGCCAGAGTCATTGTTCCGGCTAATCCTGTCTGCTGTTTCGGATCCAGAACATTTGTTCCTGTCATCCTGAATACATAGGAAGAGTCAAATTCACCATCGCCATTTCTGTCATAATTTCCATTATTGTTATTGATGAACTGGTATTCCTGGAATAGATCCACACCAGTTTCTCCATTTTTACCCCAGGCATTACTGTGAATCTCATTGACCATATCCGTAAAGTTGATAGTCATCATATCCAACTTCTGGATTTCCCCCCTGAGATCAGTATCGCGAAGCTCGATAAGAGAGGATAATTTCCCGTTTTTCAAATCAGCATAACTGCCATTATCTTTCCAGACAATGTCTACATAACTTTCATTTAAAGGATTTGGAGCTGTATCGAGGTAATGAACCTGCTTACCCTGAATCAAATGAAGTCCCGATGTATGAATCTGAAATTCGTCTGGATCCCGGTTATCAACTGTAATATTCATATATCCTGATAATTTTTCAACGAGTAAATCTCTTTTGTCCAACATATCATTCGGGTTATCGCCGAGAGCCTGGGATTTTTCTATCTGAATATTCAGTTGACTAATATCATTGAGAATTCCGTTTACCTGACCGACAGACACTTTGACATCATCATTGATCATTGTTCTGATCTCTTTCAAGCGACCATAACGATTATTGATTCCATCGATAAGACCCTGACCCCTCTGCAAAACAGCCTGTCTTGAAGCATCATCTTCCGGATGGATAGCCAGTTCCTGCCACCCCTCCCAGAATTTATCCATAAGAGATCTCACTGATAGATCTGAAGGTTCATTATAAACCTGTTCAACCATCATTATATATTCATCACGGGTATTCCAGTATCCGGCTTCATCGCCCTGGGCCAGGATTCTATTTTCCAACAGGTTATCTCTGATACGCTCTATTGAAGCCACATCTACACCCTGTCCGATTTGACCTGGTCTTTCTTCACGATTCAATTCCGGTCTGTAAAGGGGATCAGTAGGGTTCATATTCACTCTTTGACGGCTATAACCATCAGTCGAAGCATTGGAAAGATTGTGTCCAATTGTTGTGAGAGCTGTCGTATGAGCCTGCAGGCTCCTTTTACCCATTTCTATACCACTAAATGTAGATGCCATAAACGCCCCCTAGAGATGTTTATTTAATATTAGAGAGGAACTGCTTCCGTTATGAGAGGTAAAACCTTTACGATTGTAAATAGTTCCTTTCCTGTCCGGTACCAATTCCTCCATTATTTCTTTAACAAGATTTTTTCTAGTCTGTACAAATCTGCTGAAGCCATCATTAAGAACTTTAATACTATTGGCCTCATGTTTTACTATTCTGTAAATATCATTGATTTCACTGCTGTCATTTTTGTGTATCTTTGAGATTACCGAGTAGAAAGAATCATCAATTGCCGAACCTGTACGATTGCACAGTTCGCTATAGAGTTCATCCCTTCTGTTATCTGCATTTTCGATTTCAGTTGATATGTTCTGTACCGATTCGAATGACCTTTGTAAACTGATCCATTCTTTTTGCAGTACCATATTTTTCATCTTATTGAATTCTTCTTTATATAAAGAAAAAAGAGAAATTTCATGTGTCATTATTTTTTTAAGTTTTTCTTCAATTTCCAATAATACCATTAATCGGGAGACTCCTTTAGATTAATATCGGTATTATTGGAAATGAAATTAGAGCTTAACTAAAAACTTTTACTTTTTATCATTTGTAGATCTGAGGTCAATGTACGGTTCCCGGGAACATGAATAAGTCCTTCGTTAATAACGATTTCCGCTTCTGCATATTTGCCTTTATTATACAAATCGGCAAATTGATTATGAATAGTAACTGCATAATTATCTTTGCAGCTATCTAGTAGTTGTATGTATTTTCTCTGGTTTCTGATATCGACAGGTGCATCTCTTACTAATAAAAATGCCTCAAGCCAACCACTGCTTCGGGCAAGGATTTCAGCTTCTTTAATATAATTGTATATTGTGTAGTTTATCCATTGTTTTTCAACAAGAAATCCCTCTTCAAATATCCCATTCAAATAAGTCTGGACATCATCGAAACTACTATCTGAATTTAACAGATCAACGGTTCTTTTATCGTAAATCATTCTTTTATCGGACTGAATGGCCTCAAATGAGAGAATCCCTTCATTACTTAATTCATTGAGATAATCTTCTGCAGACAAGGTCTCTCCACTTTCAATTAGGGATAAGAGATAATTGTGAACCAGTGCTTCGATCGCCTTTATAACGTTAGTTGATGCACTCCAGCGGGTGATAGCATTTTTTAAAAAAGTGATACCTTTAATATACTGCCCCGTACTATTGAGTTGTGATGCATAATTGGAAAATGTATCATACATATCCTTCCTGGCATCTTCAGACCCGGTTAAGGCGTAACGATCAACAGCCAGAGGAACTGAAGAACGATGATTATTTACCTGCTGTAACTCGGCAATCCTATTCTGAAGAACCAGACCGATCATCTGTTTATCGTTTATATCTTTGCGAAGTCTATAATTTCCCGGAGGAACATAATTGTATCCAGTATTTCCGGAAAAACTATCTGTAAACTCTTTTTTCTCACCGGGATCATAACCCCATTCATTTGTTGTTTCCACATCTACGATTCTGTCATCAATCAATAATGATACAAAGGCATGATCCGGTGTTCTGACTCCATTGATATCAAGACCCGATGCTCTACCGGCTGCCATATAGAGCACTGCTGAAGAAACACAATTATATGTACCGGTACTCATAACAATATTGATTCTGGTTTGATTCTCGATGTAATTGGAAAATAATGAATCATGTAAAAGTTGTAGGATCTTCTCCCCTTTTTCATAATCTGAACTGATTGATCTGACTTTACCGGCTAGATCATTAATGTAATTGGTCAGCATTGCTTCATCCTTAACATCGCCTTCACTTCCCGATGCCAGCAAAGCACCGGAAATAAGTTGTTCTTCAGTGAGATCGCCGACATGAAGAGACAGATCTACAAATTGTGATCTCGGTTCAATCCTCGGTATATCCTGAGCAAAAAGAAATATAGTGGATGTTATATATATGAATAAAAATATAGTATATTGCTTTTTCATTACACTAACATTATATTATCACGACAAAGAGAAAACAATCAGGTAATGATAAATTAGCAGACAGGAGATTATTATATGTCAACTCATAAGGATGTAATTATCATCGGTGGCGGTTCAGCAGGACTTGCTGCTGCACAATATAGCGCCAGATCTAACCTAAAAGTACTTGTTATAGAAGAAATGGCTTCGGGCGGACAGGCACTCCTGATTGATAATCTTGAGAATTATCCAGGATTCCCCGATGGCATCAATGGTTTTGAATTCAGTGAAAACATGGAAAAACAAGCCAAAAAATTCGGTGCTGAGTTTATGAACGGCTCTGTCAAATCCCTGGAAAAAGATGGTGACATTTTTACAGTCGAAACAACAAAGGGATTATTCACCAGTTCTACGGTCATTGTTGCGACAGGCGCCAAGCACAGACATCTCGAGATCGCCGGAGAAAAAGAACTTTCCGGGCGGGGAGTTTCTTATTGTGCGACATGTGATGGTCCTTTTTTCAGGAATAAAAAAATGCTGGTTGTCGGTGGTGGAGATGCAGCCTGTGACGAATCGACTTATCTATCCAATTTAACAGACTCAATTGTCCATATACATCGCAAGGATCGATTCCGAGCCCAAAAATCAGTTGCCGAAAGAGTGCTGAAAAACCCGATAATTGATGTCCGGTTTAATCACACTCTGGAAGAGATCATAGGTGATGGCAAAGTTAGCCGTGTACTTCTGAAAAGAGTGGATACCGGTGAAACATACGAAGAGGAAATTGATGCCGTTTTCGTTTTTATCGGCTCTATCCCTCAAACAACTATCGTTCCGGATATTAAAAAAGATGAAGGGGGATACATAATCACCGACCAGAATATGGAAACGGAAATTCCCGGTTTATTCGCAGCAGGCGATGTAAGATCTACTCCTTTCAGACAAATTGTCGTGTCTGCAGCTGAAGGGGCTATTGCCGCACACATTGCATCAAAACTTATTGACAATCTGCGTGGTCAGGCTTACGGCATCTAATCAAATAGTATTGAACGGTCGCGACCGTCCACTACTTGCACGTCTCCAGCCTATACAATAAAATAACTTCTCTGATGGAGATTTAATGAATCTGAAAAAAAACTTATTTATATATACAATACTGTTTTGCATACATCTTCTTTATTCTGAAGCCAATTTTTATGATGATAAAGATAGTGAAATCCTAATCGATGAAATAATTCAGTCGATGACTGTTGAGGAAAAGATCGGACAGGTTCTTATGCTCGGTTACATGGGCGATCGACCATCTGAAGAGATCATGAAATGGGTGGAAGACAGACACATTGGCGGAATTAAGATATTTGGATGGAATGCAAATAATCTCGGAAATCTGACGTCAACGATCAGCACAATGCAGTCCGCCGCTTTAGAAAACCGTTTCTCCATCCCCCTTCTTATTGCAACTGACCAGGAGGGAGGATGGGTGCGTCATATCAGGGGAGATACTTCTGTCACCCCGGGAAATATGGCTCTGGGAGCAACTGATATACTTTACGATGCCTGGAAAACCGGCTATTTTATCGGTCTTGAATTGCGAACTCTGGGAATAAATATGAATTTTGCACCTGTTGTCGATATCTATCTCAATCCCAAAGCAGATGTAATCGGACCAAGGGCTTTTTCAGATGATCCTTTGAAAACGGCAATGCTTGGTTTAAGCTTTTTCAAAGGGATGGATTCTACAGGAGTTATCAGCACAGCTAAACACTTTCCGGGACATGGAGATACAGATAAAGACTCACATGGAACTCTCCCCCAGCTCAATGTCACTATGGATCAATTAAATAAAATTGACCTTGTTCCCTATAAAATCCTGATTTCTGAAAACATCCCGTCAATCATGGTGGGACATCTGGCATTCCCCAGAATAACAGATGAAATAGAACCGGCTTCATTGTCGTATTTTTTTAATACGCAATTGCTTAGAAGTCAGATGAAGTACAATGGATTAATTATATCAGATGATTTATTTATGCATGGAGCCCGTTCCAATGGTCTGTCTTTACCGGAAGTGTGTGAAAAAGGACTCCGTTCAGGGCTGGATCTTCTGCTGGTTTCCAGAAATCCTATTGAACATGAAAAGATATGGAACAGATTAGTCCCTTTAATGAGAGTAGATGAAGAGTTTTCCGCAATAGTCGATTCTTCAGTAAGGCAGATATTGAGAACAAAGTTCGAGTATCTCAGAAAGGGAAATTCTATTTCCCTGTTTCCAGAAGAGCAGGATATAGAAGAAAATATTCCAGCGCCCGATGCTGTCGATTTTTTTATGAACCATGCCCTCAGGAGTACTTCGATATTAAAAGAGCAACAGATTCCTCTTTCCATTGATAAAAATTATCTACTGGCCGGATCTTTTACATCTTTTTTCTATGAAGGACGAAAACGTCTGCCCAAATCCGATTTTCATCGTTTCAGCTATAGTCCCGATTTTGAAGAAATTAATGATACTGCAGAATATCTGATAGACAGCAGCGGATCTTATGATAAAATTATTTTCAATCTCCACAATGAAAAATCTCTGAGAATTCTGAAGAAGCTTGAAGTACTGAAAGAAAAACTTATTATTTTTTCAGTTTTAACTCCCGTTTATCTTGCAGAAGTTCCCTGGGTGGATACAGCAATTGCAGTATATGGTACTGGGACAGAATCCTTTCAAGCTGGATTTTCTGTTTTATGTGGCGACTATACACCGGATAGTATCATTCCTGTAACAATAGAAGGTATAAATAATTGAAATGGGTTATAGCTGCAAAATCTGATTTTAATTCTTTTCTGGATTTTATTCTTGAAAAGGAATGGGAGCATACTTTTTTAACAGCAAATATTATTGAAAACGGAGTTTTTACTCTACCACAAAAATCAAAATATCCCATTCTGATATTAAAAGATAAAAGCAGAATAAAAGCTGCCTGTATGATTACTTTCTGGGGGGCTCTCTTCCCTGTTTTTAAAAGCATAGATATGCCTAATGAAAAAGAGATGTTAGACCTTTCAAGCTGGTTGAAGAAAAATGTTAAAAAGATTTATTCCATCATGGGAACTGAAGAAAGAGTTCAACTGATCAGCAAATATCTTTCCATCAAAGAGAGAACTCTGATTGATTACAATTTAATGATCAAAGAGCACACATATATTTCACCTCACAAACCGGATATTGATAACTTATTTTTAAAAAAAGCATGCCCCGATGATTCTGCTGTATTATTATCATTGGAGATTGAGTATCAGAAAGAAGAGGTATTTCTCGATCCATCGCTGATAAAGAGTTCCCATATCTATCACAATCTCAGGACTACATTGAATAATCAGACAATCTATTATTTAACAAAGGGTATAACCCCGATAGCAAAAGCAGGGACGAATGCAGTCGGTCACAAATGGAATCAGATCGGTGGCGTATATACTGATAGAGAATTTAGAAACAGGGGTATATCGACGTGGCTGATGGATGAGATTCTTAAAATCCTTGAAAAAGATGGGAAAAAAACGGTTTTATTCGTGAAAGAGAATAATAAAGCTGCTGAAAAAGTATATACTAAACTTGGCTTTGCCAAAAAGAAAAGATTCATAATCATTTATTATTTATAGACATGAGGCCAATATGGAAAGAACAAAAAAGATTCTTATGATCAGCAGTGAAGCAGTTCCCTATGCAAAAACTGGTGGTTTAGCTGATATGGTCAGTGCTCTATCATTAAACCTGAAAAAAAATGGATATGATGTCCGAATCGTACTGCCCCGATATTACAGTATTGATAGAGACTCTCTGGATAAACTCAATGAACCACTGGGTATTCCAACGGGTACAGGAGAAAAATGGACCGCTGTATATAAAGATCTTTTAAAAAATGAGGTTCCTGTTTATTTTATAGATCACGACGGGCTTTTCGGAAGAGCTGGAATATATGGTCCAGCAGGAGGAGAATCCTTCGATGATAATGCTGAGAGATTTAATCTTCTTTGCAGGGGAGCTTTTCAATTGTGCAGGATGATAAACTGGATTCCTGATATAATGCATTGTCATGATTGGTCAGCAGGTCTTGTGCCACTATATCTTAATACAATTGAGTTCAATAATGATTTTAAAAATACCGCATCGGTTTTCACAATTCATAACATTGGCTATCAGGGAGTATTTTCCTCCAGTGAAACTAAATGCACTGGTTTGCTTGAAAATGCTTCCATGCTCCATAACGACGACATGAATTTCCTTAAATGTGCGATAGATCAGAGCAATATAATTACGACTGTTTCAAAGACCTACGCATCGGAAATACAAAGTGAAGAATATGGAGAAGGTCTTGAACAGCTACTCGATTACAGGAAATACGATCTTTTCGGAATACTGAACGGTGTTGATTACAGCGAATGGAATCCTGAAACAGATAAATTTTTGAGTCCTTTAAATTACAGCTCGGAAAAAATTGAAAATAAATTTCTAATTAAAGAGCAACTTCAGAAAGAAGCCGGCCTGGAAGTTAATTCTGAAAAACCATTAATAGGGATAGTGAGCCGACTGGCAGATCAAAAAGGATTCAAGGAACTCTGTCAGCCTTTTTATGGTTGCCTTGCCTCTCTATGCAGATATATCGATCTTCAGTTTGTCATTCTCGGAACAGGAGAGAAATGGTGTGAAGACGAATTGCTCCGCCTCGATAAAACAATGCCCAATCTGAAAGCCTGGACTGAATTTGATAATAAGAAAGCTCATTTAATAGAAGCGGGATCTGATTTTTTTCTAATGCCCAGTAGATATGAACCATGTGGTTTAAACCAGCTATACTCTCTCCGCTACGGAACTCTTCCCATTGTGAGAAATACGGGAGGCCTTGCAGATACTGTGGAAAATTATAACGAACTTACCGGTGATGGAACAGGTTTTTCCTTTGATGACTTAACTCCCGAGGCAATTTACAATGTAGTGGGATGGGCAGTCTGGGCATGGTACAACAGAAAAGCGCATATTGTTAAAATGCAGAAAAAGGCAATGAGTGCCGATTTTTCCTGGACAAATTCTATTATCGAATATGAAGATATCTATAAAAAAGCTTTGAAAAAGAGAAGATCCTGAGTCTCAATGTAATATTTTTCTGCTAAGTCTGTCTTTTCTATAGTTTAATTCTGATTTTTTCTCTTCTCCCGGGCAAAAAGGGCTTTTTAGCAGTTTCTCAACAATGTGAAGAGCTTTTTCAGGTATGCGTTCTTTATGTTCATAATATTTTGCAAGTTCAACGGTAGCAAAAAAATTAATCCTTTTCTTATTCATTTTTCTCCAAATACTCAGTGCATTTTCCCAATCACCCTGTCTTTTGTAATAAAGACTTAAAAATTTCCCTGCATCTCGATGGCCCGATTCATATTCACGAAATAATAAGTCTATCCCTTTCTTATTTTTTAGCAAAAGGAAAACTTTACCCAAATTATAAGCATCATATTTTTCATCCACTGGAAGGTTGGCTGAAATATCATTGATTTTTTCTAATAGAAGCGATAAAGAATAAATGTCTTGAACATTATGTGAAAAAACAAGCTTCAACTTGTCCAGATTCCCTGTCTTCAGAAAATCAAACCACACATCGGGGATTTCGCTTCCGGGAATATCCGGTCCTCTTCTGATATTCAATACCTGTTCTTCAATTGTTCCCAGTCTGCAGTTTTCCAGTTTATTTTTCCATAAACGTCTGCTAAGATATAAAAGATCTATTTGCCTGCCCGTCTTATAATCAATTTGGTTTATGAGGAAGCGGGTATTGATTAGATGAGAATCATAAGATTTCCCATTATAGGAGACATAAAAAGACTCTTCAGGAAAGTCTTTTTTCAATAACTCAAGCATTAAGGGTTCACCGGGGTAATCAGCTAGAAAGTACTGAATAATCTCAAAATCTTTTCCCCTCACACGACCGAGGCCAATTAGAAACGGGATAGTTCCCGCCCCCGTAGAGAGGCCTGTTGTTTCTGTATCATAAAAAATTAGATCAACAGCTTTTACACCAGCGGGAAGTAATAGTGAATCAAAAAAAAATTCACTGAGGATATTCTCTTTCAGCACAGACCTTCGCCAAACGAATGTATCAATTTTCTCCCAGCCGGGAAGTATCGGATCATTTTCTTTTTTATCAGGTTTATTTTTATATTTTTCATTTTCAACAGGAGAAGTTAGACCATCTTTTTTGAGACGATCCAATCTGCTTGATAATGAACTGCGCCGACTCACAGCAAATCCTTAAGCCATTCCTGCAGGAAAACAGCACATGCCGTTTTGGGATTTCCCGAAAACTCATCACGGTCATCACATGGACCGACACAGGAAGGGCATCCTTCGAGACAATTACATCCTTCAATCAGAGAGAGTGAGGCTTGAAGGATTTTTTTCATTTGTATATGAAATCCATCAGCCAATCCGATTCCTCCTGGATAATTGTCGTATACATATAAACCGGGTATTTCAAAATGAGGATCTCTCACCCTCCCTGCAACTCCCAGATCACCTCTGCCACAGAGAAGAAATATTGGCGCTGTATTTTTTACCAGAGTTGCAAACCGGGACATAACAGGAGCCTGAAGCTCTTCGGGAACTGTATTAAAAGCAGAACCGGCAATAGAGTCCTTCTCAAAAGTGAGTATTGAACTTCTTGTGTGCATTTCATATTCCGGAAGGAAAATATCACCATATCCAATGTTTTCATGAGTCTGAAATTTAATTTTTTTGTATTTCGAGACTTCACTGCGAACTAAAATATCACTGGAAATCAGTTTAACTCCCAACAAATGTTCCTCTTCATCGACTTCAAGTACCTTGATATCTGTTTTCAAAATGGAATCTGTATAATAATTGACAGTAGAATCCTCTACATGACAAAGATGATTCTCCAGGTCGAGTTTAAGAACTTTGTACTGATCTCCCTTATGAATATAAATAGCCTCTTCAAAAATCAATTCTCTTGCTGAATGAGAATCCATTTCCCCTATAACTTCAGAACGGCCTTTGGTGGTGTCGATTATTACAACATTTTCTTCAGCCGCGCTTCTCAAAGAGATCCGTTCGGAAGGATATGATCTGTCCGCCCAGAACCAGGAGTCAGCTGTGTGGCGCAAGACGCCGTTTTCTTCAAGATAGTCGAGAAGTTCATTTATGTCTCCACCGAATAATTCACCCTTTCTGAAAGGCAGTTCAAAAGCTGCGCATTTTATATGGTCAATTAATATGTAAAGGTTATCTGGATCAACAAAACCTGATTCAGGAGAAGAACCGAAAAAATAATCTGGATTCTGTGTCAGATATTGATCGATTGGAGAATTTGAAGCGATAATAAGAGCCAGTGACAGTCTACTGTTTCTACCGGCACGGCCCGCCTGCTGCCATGCAGATGATATTGAACCGGGATAACCAGCCAGTATTGAAGCGTCAAGTCCACCGATATCAATTCCCAGTTCCAGAGCATTCGTTGAGACTACGCCGCTTATGGAGCCGTCTCGCAGTCCTTTTTCAATCATCCTCCTCTCACTGGGAAGATACCCTCCTCTGTAAGGTTCAACCTTGATTCTATAGTTCTGATTATAGTGATTGGAAAGGCTTTTATTGAGATATGAACTAATCAACTCTGTTTTGACTCTGGATCGTGCAAAGATAATAGTTTTCACTCCCTGTTTCAGTAATTTAAGAGCGATCCGCTGAGATTCGAGTACGATTCCTCTTCGTATACCCTGGACTGGATCGACCATAGGCGGATTATACAAGATGATGTGTTTTTCACCGGAAGGTGCGCCATTTTCATTGATGAGGATTGTTTCTTTTTCGAGTATTTTTTCAGCGAGTTCTTTGGGATTTCCAATTGTGGCACTGCAGCAGATAAACACAGGATTGCTTCCGTAAAAGGCAGCTATTCTTCGAAGTCTCCTGATCAGATTCGTCATATGAGAACCGAACACACCGCGATAAGTATGAACCTCATCGAGTACAATGTATTTCAGGGATTTGAAAAACTCAATCCATTTCGGATGATTGGGAAGAATCCCTGAGTGGAGCATATCGGGATTGGAAATAATGATCCTTCCACTTTTCCTTGCAGAAATTCTTAATGAACCGGGGGTGTCTCCGTCGTAGGTACATATTTTTACAGGAAGTTCTCCATCGATCACAATTTCATTTAATGACGCCTGCTGATCTTGAGACAGGGCTTTTGTTGGGAAAAGGTACAGAGCTCTCGAGTCTTCCTTTTCCATCATTGTCTGAAGTACCGGTAGATTGTAACAGAGAGTTTTGCCCGATGCAGTTGGGGTAACAACAACCAGATCCTGACCTGAACGGGCAATATCGTAACATGCCTTCTGATGGGTATAAAGTTTTCCTATTCCCTTTTTCTCGAGAGAATTGCCGATGATTGGATTGAGATCTTCAGGAAGTTCTGAATAAGATCCTTTTCTGGCAGGAATATGCTCCCACCTTGTAACTGAAGAAATGAAACTTTTATCTTCTTTAAAAGAATTTATGATTGAAGTTAGTTTATCCATAGAGAATGATATTATATAGGGGGTTAATAAAAAAACAAAGTCACATTTTTTATCGAACCGTGTTATATTTTCACGATTATTTGAAACAGGAGTTAATTATGCCAAAAGATATGCCAAAAGTCTTAAGTCTGATTTTAGGAGGTGGAAAAGGAACCCGTTTATTTCCATTGACGCAGGAGAGGGCAAAACCTGCTGTTCCATTTGGAGGAAAATATCGTCTTGTCGATATTCCTATATCGAATTGTATAAACTCCGGATTCAAACAGATATTCATTTTAACTCAATTTAATTCCGCTTCTCTGCACACACATATATCATCAACATATAAATTCGATACATTTTCCAAAGGATTTATAGAAATACTAGCAGCAGAACAGACATTTGATCATGATTCATGGTATGAAGGCACAGCTGATGCAGTTCGTAAAAACTTTCAGCATTACGCGTCGCATAATCCCGATTATTATATGATACTCTCAGGAGACCAGCTGTACAAAATGGACCTGGAGGCTTTTTTATTGCAGCATATTGAAAGCGGTGCCGATCTGACTATTGCCTCTACCCCTGTTACTAAAGAATTAACCAGTGATCTCGGAATACTAAAAATAAACGATAAATTTAAAATTGATAAATTCGTTGAAAAACCTGGTCCCGAAGTTGATATAACGGATCTGAAACTTCCAGCAAAAGCAATACGTGAAAAAGAGAAGGAATTTTTAGCCTCAATGGGGATCTACATTTTTAATGCTGAAGTAATGAAAGAAGGTCTGAACAATGATGAGCATGATTTCGGAAAAGAAATAATTCCCGGAATGATAAAAAATAAAAAAGTTCACGCATATATTTATGATGGTTATTGGGAAGATATTGGAAAAATATCTGACTTTTTTGATTCAACTCTTAATCTGGCAGTTCCGGTTCCGCAATTTAATCTCTATGATGAAGAAAATCCCATATATACCCAAAGACGAGATCTTCCGCCATCAAAACTAAATTCCTGTACTATCAAAAACTCTCTTGCAACTGAAGGATCAATAATCAATGATTCCTTTATAACTAATTCTGTTATAGGTATACGGACTATCATAGAATCGGGAGCAACACTGAACAATGTTTACACTATGGGTGCCGATCGTTATGAAACATATTCAGAGAAAGAATTCAACATGAAAAACGGTATACCAAATATTGGAATAGGATCGGGATCAATTATCAAAAAAGCCATAATCGACAAAGATGTACGAATCGGTAGCGAGTGCAGGATCGGAGTGGATAAAAAAGAAAGAATTGATGGTATTTACGAAACACACCATATAGTTGATGGTATAATAGTTATTCCAAAGAAAACGATTATTCCAGATGGAACTATAATTTAGGATTTATTATTGAGTAGTTATTGCATTAGTTTAAGTTCAAAAAAAGATATTGCATATTATACAGTTAAGTGGTCTCCTTTTATCAAACTTGATAAAAGGAGAATTCGTTCTATTGTTCCCGCAGAAGCTGGTATTTTTCAGATTTATTTCAATAAAGGCGGAATACTAACCCTGGACAGTACTCATCAGGCTTTCTACGGAGGTCTTCGAGGAATTTTTCTTGAAATAATGGATGAAGATTGTCAGGTCTCATTTCCGGGTAAGGAAAGAATAAGAGAAGAAGATACCTATCTTCGTTACTCTGTATCTTTCAGTAAAGATTATCTGAGAGATATGATTCACCATTTTAATGGAGGAGAGAGTTCTCTTCATTTCAAAGAAATACTGGTTGAAGAATCAGAATGTATGAAGGTCGCCCGTTAAGAGTCGATTTTTTCCATTTCAATCAATTGAATGAGTATGCCTCTATCGGAATCAGCTAAATCCATAGTTGTAATCATCTCGAGGGTTTCCCATCTTATTTCTGTATGTTCCAGCAAAGAAAATTTTTCAGAAAGAAGTTTTACTTCATATGCCGATAGTTCAAAGTTTTTATTTTTGTGTGCAAATGTTCCACTGCATAAAAATTTGCCTGTTTCAACATCAATTTTAAATTCTTCATCCCATTCCCTGACCATTGCTTCCTGATGGGATTCACCCGGTTCCAGTTTACCTCCGGGGAATTCCCACTTCAAACTGAGTGCCCCCCCTTCTTTTCTTTTTGCAATGAGATACAGGTCACCTTTTCTGGCGATTCCGGCAATAGAATGATTGACTTCCATTGAAATAATTCCTATAAAAATAGAGCTGTCGGGATAAGAAAATGGATAAGACCAATAATGATTCCGGCAATCCCTAGAATATTTCCATATTTTTCAGATAAGTTCTTTACAGTAATGACTATTTTTTTGTCTTCTTCACCACTGAAAAAGTAATAAATTATCAAGATAATTCCCATAGCCATTGCACTAACTGCAGGAATGAGATCTCCAAACACAGCCATACTTACAGAACTGTGATTCAGTAAGGCGAAAAGACCTGTTAGAAGTGTAATAGAGCCTAAAATAACTCTATATAGTTTATTTTCCATTATTTTGGAAAAGACTTCGAAACCTTCAATTTTCTTGCTTAAAAAAGGCGCGGAAATTGTTAGTCCTGCAATAATATTTGTTAGTACTGTTAAAAAGTAGATCTGTAGCATATTCTCTCCAGTTAATAATCTGCTTTCATTTTAATATTCTTTGCTCCATATGAACAGAGCAGTAGAAAAAATTATTGAATTCTTTTTTTGATAGTTTTCTTTTTTCCGTTTATCAATATGTCACAATAAGCATAATCCACAGCATTAGATATTATACTGGATTTTATTATTCTTTCTTCCAGTTTAGATGGCAGTAAATCAGATTCAAGAGATTCACCTCGACTATCTTCAAAGTAAAAACGAGCTTCAACCAGGCTATCTGTGTCTATGTCTTCAGTTTCTGTTATTTTCAGTGTAAGCAGGATTTCATCGTCATACTCAAATGCTTTGAACGTGAGTTTGTAATTATCAATTTTCGATGAACCTTCCCTTTTCATAATAAAAGGTACTATTACGCCTGAAATAATAACAATTAAGATAAGATCAATCAAATAGATACGGTATGATGGATTTCTTTGAAAAAATCCTTTTTTTTCTTTTGGATTTCCAATTCCCCCATTTTCATATCGCTCTTTTCTACTACTGTGAAATTCAGTACTGCCCGTACCTTTTGTTTCCCATTGCTTATCCATCATCTTCTCCGATATTTACAAGTTTGTCTGTTCTCCACAACATAATTTTTGCTTCACTATCAGTAAATATCATTGCACTTAAAATACCGTCATTGGAGAGAAAAAACTCTTCAAAAATTATATCGGACTCACCTATTTCCAGAATTTTTTCCTGCTCGAATCGGCCATCACTCTTTTTGATTAATAAATTGTACGTTCTGTTTCCACCTAAGCTGATAAAAAACTGATGCCCCTTAATACTTCCGATTAAGTTATACGGTGAGTCAAGTTCCATATCATCTACAAGAACTTTTTTATCAGGTAATCTAGACCAGCTATGCCACTGCCTCTCTACTACATTAAAATTTAAAATTCCACCGAAGACTTCATTGATTTCAGTATTATCGGGTGTAGAATCTTTCTCTTTTCTGAAATAGGTCATTTTAAGATATATTTCATAGCGACTTCTATCCGGGACAATATTATCCAGACTGATGATCAAATTAGATTCTCCAGCGGGTATTGGTATTGAATTTTCTTTTATTTCTACAGAATAACGAAGTCCTCCATCAACTGTATACCAATTGACAAACCACGACTCCCCATCGTTGTTCAAAGTTCTATATAGAACGATTAATTCATCAAAATCACTAACCCAGATATTTACTATATAGGGAAAAGGAGCCCCCCCCACACCTTCCAGTCCAATGAAGTTCTGATAGTCCCCATCAGAATTGAAATGCAGGATGTTTCTATCCTTTAATACTCCATTTTCTTTTATTCTGCGGTTCGCTGCCACTTTATCGACAATATATATATTTCGATCAGTCACGGCTATGGATCCAGGAGAATTAAACTGCCAGGGGATAACCTGCCTGTTCACTTCCTGACTTTCTGTCTCTCTGGACATCAATTCAGCTGGATAGGGATTTCTATCGGGATTATATAAAAGAGATAAAAGATCACCATATGAATTGAATTTCATCAACTTTCCAGAACGTCCATTAGAAACAAAGAAAAAACCTTCTTTCATCACCAGGTCATTATCAGGTGAAAATTGGAGGCTGCCCCTCTGGAAATAGTCAATTTCGTCAGCTAGTTTCCCAAGAGGTATTGAAAAAGGATTTTCTGTTTCAAGTTTATTTCCATTCTTACTTTCACAGGAAAAAAGAAGAAGAATTACAGCAATTGAAATTATGGAAAATGTTTTTTTATTCATAAATTACCTCTGAAAAAGATTTTTGCATTCATATAAAAGATTGTCAATCTAGCGATGCTTGACGGGTGATTGAAATAGCAGTACATTTCTAGACATGTTAGAAAATATAGTTACAGCCATAGTTGGTTCAAAACATGAAAGGGATCTGAAAAAACTTATCCCTCTCCTGCATAGTATAAATGAAAAAGAAGCATGGGCAATGTCTCTGAAAGAGAATGAGTTTCCCCAGATAACTGAAAAATTCAAAGAAAGAATCAAAAATGGAGAGACTTCAGATGATCTGCTTCCCGAAGCATTTGCTGTAGCGAGAGAAGCCGCGAGAAGGACACTGGGTGAAAGACCATATGATGTTCAGCTCTTAGGTGGAATTGTTCTGCACCAGGGTAAAATCATGGAAATGAAAACCGGTGAGGGAAAAACACTTTCCAGTGTAGCAGCTTCATATTTAAATGCTCTTGAAGGTCAAGGTGTTCATGTCGTAACTGTAAATGATTATCTCGCCGAACGTGATGCAAAGTGGATGGAACCCGTATTTAATTACATGGGAATTACAGTCGGCGCCATTCTTTCTAATATGGATCCCGAATCTAGACAGATTGAATACGCAAAAGATATCACATACGGAACTAATAATGAGTTCGGTTTCGATTATCTCAGAGACAATATGCGATGGGACATAAATAAAAAAGCACAGAAACATCACCATTACTGTATTATTGATGAAATCGACTCAATCCTGATTGATGAAGCCAGAACTCCTTTAATCATTTCCGGCGCTGTAGAAGAAGCGACAGGGAAATTCAATGTTGCCGATCAGCTGATCAAAAAACTCAAAGAATGTGAAAAAGATCCGGAAACTGGAGACTATCCAGTGGATGATCCTCTATCGAGAGAACAGACTCCCGGAGACTATAAACTCGATGAGAAGAGCAAAAGAGTGCTTTTTACCGATGAAGGTATGAATCATATCGAAGAACAGTTAATGAACAGAAATGAGATCAATGGGTCACTATTTGATGAACAGAATTTCGAATGGATACATTACATCACCCAGGCGATGAAAGCCCACCACCTTTTTCATTTAGATGTTGATTATGTAATTCAAGAAGGGCTTGTTCAGATCGTCGATGAATTTACAGGACGTGTTCTCCATGGAAGGCGATATTCAGAAGGTCTCCATCAGGCAATAGAAGCAAAAGAAAATATCAAAATAGCCAAGAGAAACAGAACTCTCGCATCTATTACGTTCCAAAATTATTTCAGAATGTATAACAAAATATCCGGTATGACCGGTACAGCCGATACGGAAGCTAGGGAATTCACCAAGATTTATGAGTTGGAAGTTGTCGTCATCCCGACGAACAGACCTTTAAAGCGTATTGATGATGATGATGTAATCTACCTTACAGAAGATTTCAAATTTAATGCCATTTGTGATGATATTCAGAGGATTCACAATACCGGCCAACCTATATTGGTGGGTACAGTATCTGTAGAAAAATCTGAGAAACTAGCTTCCATCCTCAGGAGACGGGGAATACGACATGAAATACTCAATGCAAAAAATCACCATCGAGAGGCAATAATCATTGGTGATGCAGGTGCAAAGGGATCTGTTACAATAGCAACCAATATGGCCGGACGTGGTACAGATATCAAACTTGGTGGTAATGTTGAGTTCCGTGTGAGAAAAAAGATTGGAACCGATACGACTCCGGAACAATTCAAAGAAGGTTTAGCTAAAGAAATGGATTCCTGGAGAGTTGATAACCAGGAGATAAAAGACCTGGGTGGTTTGTATGTAATTGGTACAGAACGACATGAATCACGTCGAATAGATAATCAGTTGCGTGGTCGTTCCGGTAGACAGGGAGATCCCGGTCATTCTCAATTTTATATTTCTCTCGATGATACACTTATGAGATTATTCGGCGGGGAAAGATTTAAAAGCATTATGGGTCGTCTTGGAATGGAAGGTGGAGAACCGATCTATCACAAGCTAATCAATAAATCTATTGAACGTGCTCAGAGCCGCGTAGAGGACAGAAACTATGAAATCAGAAAGCACCTTCTGGATTATGATGATGTTCTAAGCAAACAAAGAAACTTTATATATGATTTAAGAGATAGTATTTTGACTAATGAATCTATTCTCGATGAGATTACAAATACAGGATATGAAATATCAACAATACTCTTCAATGATTATCAAAATGATTTAAAACACGGGCAAAAAGAAGAAGCATTAATCAGGTTACTTGAAAGACTTAAAAACAATTTCAATTATATTCCCGATGGAAATACTGAAGATTTATTGTCAAAAAATATTGCTGATTTTGAAGAGACAGTAAAAAACAGTCTGGAAATGGATATGAAAGACAAACTGAATATGGTTGGTAAAGATCAGTTATCACAGTTTGTTACATTTGATTACCTGAGAAATCTTGATTTAAAATGGCAGGAGCATTTAGAAAACCTCGATGCGCTTAGAGAGGCAGTATCTCTGAGATCATATGCTCAGAAAAATCCACTTGTCGAGTACAAACGGGAAGGTTTTGAAATCTTCAGTCAATTGAATGAAGATGTGAAAATTATTGTTACCAGAAAACTATTTAAAGTAAAAATCAGAAAAGAAAGTGATCCTTCAGCAAGAAGAGGACATCATGGAAAAGTTCACTCTGCCAATGCTGATCACAAAGCAATTGGTTCATTCGGCGCTGTAAAAAATCAGGAACGTGCCGAAGCTTCCGGAAAAAGTATTCAAGTGAAAAGGACTGAACCAAAAGTAGGTAGAAACGATCCATGCCCATGTGGAAGTGGCAAAAAATATAAAAAATGCCATGGTGCGTAAATAATTAATGAATAAAAAAAGCTGATCGTTACTGATCAGCTTTTTTTATTTGTATAATTTTTAATCAAGAAAGATTAATGTATCTTTAACATAATCATTTTTGGCTTGTATCAAATTCTGAAACTATTTCAGTAGCAGTAGATTCTTCAACCATATCAAATTTATCGCTATTATAACTGGCATAAGCACTGATAAGATTGAAAACAGCCAATAATCCAATTAGAAAGAACATGAGTTTGCGCACATCTTTCTCCTTTTTGTAATAATGTTTTAATTTTTACGAATAATCTATTCTAAAATATAAATTCCAATGTATCAACATCTTCTTTATTTTTAAAAATAGAAAATTGCAAATGATCAACAGATCGGAATCCGCTATTCCCGATATACCCGAGAAGTTCACCTCTTTTAACACTTTGTCCTAGACTTACAACAATGCTGTCCAGGCAACTGTACATACTCTGAAATGAACCGCTGTGATTAACCAGTACAACTCTTCCATAGTAGGGATTGTATGATGTATTGTTAATAATACCATCTTTAGCTGCATATACAGCTGTACCCTTGCTGTTTATAATATCGATCCCATAATTATAATTCTTTAGACCTGTTACAGGATCTAAATAGGAACCGTAATTATTTTTTATGCTCCCCGCTGCCGGAATAAGGAATTTTTCTCCAATGATTCTATTCAATTCGTCCTTATCCATTTCTGCATCTGGAATAAAAAGCCTGTCACCAATATGAATAACCGATGAGTACAAGTCATTTACAGAGTTGAGTTCTTCCACTTCCAGATCGAATTTTGATGCAATGTAAGTCAGTGTATCACCCTTCTCCACAACATAATAAAGACCCGATATATTAGGTATCAGTAATTCTGATCCGACATCGGGCGTTACTCTATTCGAAATCCCGTTTACTGACAATATAGAATCAATCGAGATTTTGAATTTATCTGCAATAATTGAATATCTATCGTCTTCACGGACTGTGTAAGAAGACAAATAAAAATCCTCTTCTGTTTCACGTGTAACGTAAAAATCGGGATTTACGATTTTAAGATTAATCGAAGCTTTTAATAATTTATTCTCTTCGGGAAGTGCAATCTGTCTGACAGAAAATTCCGGAGTTCGAATATACCAGTAAAAATCTGAAATATTGATATAAATTGAGAAAATGAATAAAGAAAATATAAAAGGTATTCTGAATAGAGATATCTGCCCCGAGTGACTGATTGAGACTTTTCTACTTTTATATCGTCGTTTATTTCTTACTATTTTTTGACTATCTGCTGATACAACCATAATACTATATGTTGTGTATCGACAAATTTACTTCCCTATATTAATATTGTTTTAGTTATGATATATACTATTTCAAAACAGGTCTTCCTGTTCATCTCAGCATCAGCTGTAGCCCTGCTTGTTTGCTTCAGTTATTTCCGTGTTTATCAGGTCAGAGAAAATTCTATGGAGCCTTCTATATACAACGGGCAGAAGATTTTAATCTTAAAGGGAAAAACACCTCGATCAGGAGATGTTGTCGTTTTTGAAAATCCCGAAGATAACAGGTTGGTGGTAAAAAGATGTATACTGTCTCCAGGTGATCCTGTTGTTATTGCAAATGGTTCTCTCATAACTGAACAATCGCGAATTCCGCTGACATTAAAACAGGTAAAAAAATTATCTGATTTTAAATTTATTCCCGATAATATGTTTTTTGCCACCGGTGACAATATATTTAATTCACACGATTCCAGAGATTACGGACCTGTTTTCATCGATAATTTGAAAGGAAAAGTTCTACTGATAAAATGATAAAAATAGAAAAACAATTCAAAGTTTTCTTCATAGTTTTGACAATCATCTCAATTACAGTGTTATTTCGATTTGGTTTTATTATGCTTGTCCCCACTCCGGGATCAAGTTCCATTAAATTCCCCGAAGTAGAACGGGGTCCCATACTCGATAGAAACGGCAAACTACTCGCCCTTCAGACTGAACTGAATTCTGTAGAAGCCTGGTTGCCGAATGTGGAAAATCCCGATGAGACAGCAAAGATTCTCTCTGAAAATCTCGATGATATTGATTTTCAAAGTTTATTGAGCAATTTGAAATCAACCGGTGGTGCAAATTTTTATTATATAAAACGAAAAATTTCACCGACAGAAAACCAGCGCATAATGGACCTTATCAGCGAAGGGTATTTAAAAGGTATTTCTATTAAACCAGAGTATGGCCGGAATTATCCTGAAAAGGAACTGGCTTCTCACGTAATCGGTTATACAGGAACAGATAATGTCGGTTTAGACGGTATAGAGTACAAATTCAACAGTGTCCTTTCTCCCCCTGTAATCTCGAGCAAACAGGATATTATATACGGAAACCAGGTTTACCTGACTATCGATCTCAACATTCAGTATATAGTAGAAAAGATAGCTGAGCGTGCCTATATAGAAAATAAAGCAGACAAAGTAATGATTCTGGTAGCGGGAGCCAAAACTGGTGAAATCTTAAGTTATGTTTCAATTCCGACATTCGATCCCAATAATTTTCAAAAATATCCGCGTAAAAATTTAGAAAATTATCCAGTTACCTATACTTATCCACCAGGTTCAGTCTTTAAAATATTTTCAGTCGCTTCATTTCTGGAATTAGGTGGAATCACAGAAGAAGATACATTTGATACTACCGGTGGATATAATCCGGATTTCTTTCAAAATAATAATATTAAACCAATTACAGATCTGGGTAGTTATGGTGTCCTCAATGCTGAGAAAACTCTGGTTAATTCCAGTAACGTTGGTGTTGCCTATATGTCGGAAACTGTTGAAAAAGCTGATTATTACAGACTGTTAAAGAATTTTGGTTTCGGCCAGGTTACAGGTATACCGCTCAATGGTGAATCCAATGGGATATTGAGGGATGTCTCTGACTGGTCTACCCGGTCTAAACCGACAATTTCCTTTGGACAGGAAATCGGAGTTTCAGCACTTCAGGTTTTAGCAGCTTCAACAGTATTTGCAAATAGCGGTGTTCTGCTTAAACCGCACATAATAAAACGCGTAGTGGCCCCGGACGGAACTATTATAAAAGAATATGGTAAAGAGCCCATCAGAGAAGTAATATCACCAGAAGTAGCCGATTCAGTTCTCAAGATGATGCAGAAAGTCACAGAAGAGGGTACAGCGCGACGTGCCAGGATTGAGGGTTTTAATATCTCTGCGAAAACGGGAACTGCCCAGATGACAAACAGGGAAACTGGCGAGTATTCCACAACCGATTTCCTGGGATCTATACTGGCTATTTTCCCGACAGAAGAACCGGAAATTATCGTTTACATTGTCATTGACAAACCTATGGGAGATTATACGTATGGAGGGAGAATCGGATCTCCTATGGTCAAAGAGATTGCAGAGGAGCTTATACCGATTCTTGGCCTGAACCTATCTAATTCCCAAAGATTTATGCATACCGGAAAAATACGTTTGAGCCGTCCTGCATTGACATCGGATGAAAATATCCTGCCCGATTTCACAGGCCATTCAAAAAGAACCGTTTTAGATTATATCAGGACTAATAATCTGGAATCCAATATCAAGGGTGATGGCTGGGTTGTTTTTCAATTTCCTCCTGCCGGTACAGAATTAATGGAAAATATGACAGTCTACCTGGAATTAAAATGAATTATCTGGAACCCAACCTACTCTATCTGAAGTCCTTGTATCCTCTCCTCCATAATGAGCTCGCATCGATCAATATTGAAACCGGCCGGTATCCAATTGAAAGGACAAAAGAGGGTTCTCCAACGATTTTAATCAATGGAAACTACGTTCATTCAAGATTTGATCCAGTGAGAGAGGCTGATCGGTTCATTGAAAAGGAGATTTCAAGAGAAACGGGATTTGTCATTTTCGCCGGATTCGGCCTTGCTTATCATATTGAGTCTTTTCTAAATAAATTCAAGGATATTGATATACTCGTTGTTGAACCGGATATTGATTTTTTTATCCATGCTTTATCAGCACGGGACCTTAAACAGGTACTACACTCGGAAAGAGTTAAATACCTGATAGGATCAGCTCCTGATGACTGCGGATTTATACTTGAACAATACCCCGGCAGAATAATCCAGCTACTCATATTGCGTTCTGTCTATAACAAAGACGAAGATTTTTACAAAAGTCTTGATACATTTGTAAGAAATTATGTTTCCCGAAAAGAAATCAATTTGAGTACCCTGAAAAGATTCGGTAAATTATGGGTGAGAAATCTGGCAATGAACGCTCCTCAATTATCATGTTCACCGGGAATTACTAAAATTAAAGATGTCTTTTCTGATTTTCCCACTTTACTGATTGCTGCTGGACCATCTCTGGATAAGATCAAACCACATTTGCAAGAATTAAAAGAACGTTTTTTAATAGTTGCAGTTGATACAGCGCTTAGAGCTTGCCTTGAAGTGAATGTCGAGCCCGATTTCACAGTTGTTGTCGATCCTCAATACTGGAATAGCAGACACCTCGATCGCTGTAGAACAGAGAAAACCATACTTCTTTCGGAAACATCAACATATCCCTCAGTTTTCCGGCAGATAAATGGAAAAGTGTTTCTTTGCTCTACAGCATTCCCTCTTGGATTATATATGGAAGAGAAAACCGAGATTAAAGGGAAATTAAAAGCCGGAGGATCTGTAGCTACTGCAGCATGGGACTTCTGCAGAACTCTTTCAATAAAGGATATATGGTGTACAGGTCTTGACTTGGGATTTCCAGATAAGCAGACTCATTGCAGAGGAAGCTTTTTCGAACAGAGGGCACATTGGTTATCACATAGGAATAATCCATCAGAGACCTTTTCATGGCATGCTCTTAATGATGCCGGACTAGAGAGCATTGAGTCAAATAGCGGCAACAAAACATGGACAGACAAAAGAATGAGCCTCTATTCCAGATGGTTTGAAGAGCAGATGATAAAATACCAAACCGTAAATAGCTGGAACTTATCTGTTGAGGGTATAAAAATAAAAGGAATGCCCCAAAAAGAAGTTGGTGAAGCTCTCAAGCTTCCGAAAATCAGAAATCAAATCAATCTGAATATTGAGAAAATAAAAGCGATTAGTACAACTGAAAAACTGGAAGGGCATTTATTTGAAGCCTTCAGTGGCTTAATAGCAGAATTGAAAAGTTTAAAAAATCGTGCAGAACAGGGCATAAGATTAACTGATCTTCTCGAAAATGCATTTGATCTTAACGAAGATCTGCAGCCGCATCTTGATGCTTTATCTGCACTGGATGAAAAAATACTGAATTCAGTCAGCAAAGATATTGCCGGTTTTATATTGCAGAACTTCATATCCAGCCTTTTAATAGAAAATGTTGAAAAGAAAAAAAAGACAATTATCTCGAATTCCCGCAATTTATACAAAGAATTATCAGATTCAATTGAATTTCATGTGAAAATATTGACAAGATCTCAGAAAAATATAAAAAAAACTTAAGAATATCCCTGCATTACCGATTTTAATAATGATAATCATATTCTTTCAATGTATGACAAGGAATATGCGGTTTTGCAGGTGTCGACGTCCAGAACCTGCAGAACCGTTTTTTTTACAATTCTACAAGTTGAATCCGTATTGCATATTTCACTAGATCAGCAAGGCTTTTCAATTTCAATTTTTTCATAATCCGTATTCTATAATTATCAGCAGTCTTTTTACTTATTTTCATAAGATGAGCAATTTCTTTGGGATTTAAACCATTTGCCATATGTGTTATATGTTCTATTTCTTTTTTACTTAAAAATAATGATTTTTCCAATTCTTTGTCCGGGGCACTAATGAAATAATTTAGAACCTCGTTAACCATTTCAATGCAGACATATTTATCACCTTGAAGAAGTGTGCAGATACATCTGTAAAGTTCATTAAATAAACCGCTTTTAATCAAATAACCTTCAACTCCCGAACGGAATGCTTCAATCATTATGTTCTGATCATTTGAAACGGTTAAGGCAATCAATTTTAATTCGCGAAATGACTTCTTGATCTTTCTGATCAATTCCAATCCACTTTTATATTCCTGTATTAAATCAACAATAACAAATTGTGGAGCTAAAATATCCAGACGTTCTTTTACGTCATCAAGCTTGCATGAGCATGTTATAGCGTAAAGATCCCGATTGAGATCCAATACGGCCTTAACACTATCTTGAATATAACTATTACAAGAGGCAATTAAAACTGTAGTCATGCATGTATATTACACTCTAACTATCTAAGAGCAATCATTTTTTTATTTTCGGGATTTTATTTTAAGAAATATTCCCAGGAGCAGACCAATTGCAGATACAATAATTGCAGTGATATCAAGCCAGTTTCCCAGCTTTGTATAAATCGTATTCCTATCAGTATAAACAGGAGTATCTGTTATCAGATAATCATCAGTAAAGGGCTCGAGTTCACCAATTCTTTTACCATTGGGATCGATTACTGTTGTGTATCCACCAGTAGTGGACCGAAGCATTGTTCGTCTGTTTTCAACAGTTCTGAAAACAGCTATTGCCATATGCTGAATATTGCAGGCATATTCAGTAGACCACGAATCATTTGTAAGATTGATAAGAACTTCTCCACCATTATTAACAAACTCCCGTGACAGATATCCAAATGTATCTTCAAAACAGATAAGTGGAGCCAGTTTTATACCTTCGTGATCAAAAACAGTATATTCCTCCCCTTTTCCATAGAAATTAACATGGAGGCTCAATATATAGGCATGAAGCCGAGGCATAATTTTTTCATAGGGGAAATGTTCGGAGAAAGGAACTAGGTGTGTTTTGTAATACATATCCTGAAGTTTTCCTTTGTTGAAATACATAACAGAATTATAATTTACCGTACGATTACCAGTTGCCACCAAATCGTTGTTTCCGAGAATAAGAGGAACTCCTGTATCATCCATAAAACCGTACAGTTTCTGGATCATCTCCACCCTCCGTCTATCAGATCTCGTTTTGTTATAATAATTAATAGACGGTACAAAGGCTGTTTCAGACCATATAATTGTATCAGGCCCTTCCTTGAGGGCTTCATTAGATAATTCCAGTAATTTATCCAGAGCTTCTTCAAAAACTTCTATTCCTGATCTCCAGCTGTTTATATTATGCTGTATTAAAGCTGTTCTCCATGTCGGAGAATCACTATAGTCAACTTTTGAAAGAATTCCGTAAATATTGAAACAGAGAAAAAGAGCAAGCCAGATAACTGCCGGTTTAATCCACCTTTTATAATTCTCTTTGAAACTCTCAACTCCATCTTTCAGAGCATTTCCAATAATAATCGAAGGGAATATAACAATAAAGTTGACTCCCGCAACACCTGTAATATCAGCAATACCGATTAATGAAAGGAAATTATATTGTGTATATCCTATTACTCCGTATGAATAACCCAGAAAACCTTTGGTCCGGAGAAACTCATAAGACATCCAGATAAATATCTGTAAAATATATCCCTTTTTGGGAAAAAGCTGGTCAACGAGTTTTAGTAGAGGAAAAAGTACCAGGAAATAGGATGCATATATAACAGGTACTGCAACAAAAGCCATAGGATCAAAAGTAGCAAGCCAATAATTGAAAATTGTATAACTGATATAACCGAAATATGCACCGTATATTACAGATTTTACATAACTGACTCTGTGTACGACTATAAATACAGGAATGATGGCGACAAATGCGAGAGGAGCAATACCCCATTTATTCATAAAACTGGGGAATGAAAGCGCAAAAATAAATGAACCTGCTGTTAAAAGTAAAAGTTCAAAGGCTATTTTAATAAAATTATCTTTTGTAAATGCTGTCTTAATATTCATTGATGTTGATACCTATATAAAGTTTTTCTGAATTATATCTCATCTAAGTAGTTTCAGTAAAGAAATAGATATGCCCAAGTATATAGACTATAATTAAAATAACTTAACAAAAGGAAAATAATTTTGAAAAAAAATATTATTGTACTTATTTCTATTGTTGTATTCGTTCTTTTATTGGGAGGACTCTCATTTTTTCTGATTTCTAAAGATGCAATGCTCATAAGGAATCCTGTTATTGTTCAACAAAATCCCCTGATCACCTATTCAATCGGAGAATCTTATTATAAAAGCTCAGATGACAAAGAATGGCTACCAGTTGAAATCGGTCAGAAGATCAAAATCGGCTTTGTTTTAAAGACTCTGGATGATGGTGAAATTGATATACGTTTCTCCGAGAACACTTTGATGAAAATGGATAATAATACAGTACTGAAAATATCAGATAATACTTTGAAAAACCTATCTGTTGATATAAATGAAGGAAAACTCTTTGCAAAATTCCATAAATTATTTGCAGACCAGGAATTTAACGTCAGAAGTGGAAATACAGTAGCAGGAATCAGAGGAACAGATCTTGTATTTGAATCATTTCCTGGCCGAACTGATATCTATGCCTTGTCCGGGATTACCGAGATTTATAATACAAGTTATTCAAATGATAAAATCCTTCTGGCATTTCAGAAAAAAACGACTGTTTTCGATAACTCTCCCCCGGCTCAACCTGTTAATATGAAAGTAGAGGATATTCTGGAGTATCAGCAGATTCTCAACTTGATTCATTCGGAAAAAGTTTTCCTGATAACGAATAATATCCGGTTCAAGGCAAATACAGCTGAAATCCTACCTTCTTCTTATGAAGAACTTGCAGTTGTTCTCGATGCAATGAAATCAAAGACTTTTAAAATTGAGATTGCCGGCCATACAGCGAATGTCGGCAGTTCATCAGCAATGTACAATCTTTCATTGCTACGGGCCCAGGCTATCAAAGATTACCTTACAGAACAGGGTATCTCTACAAAGCGTCTGGAAATCAAAGGATATGGCGGATCTAAGCCGGTATCTGAAAATGATACGGAAGAGGGCAAGGCAAAAAACAGAAGAGTTGAATTTATTATCATTACAGACTGATTTTCAAAGAGCTCTTCAGAATTAACGGAAGAGCTCTTTGAATTAATTAATTCTTAACTCAGTGTCCTTATCAAATAAATGTATTCGTTCAAGATTGAATTTCAAACCGATTTTATCATTGTATTTAAGTTTCTTTTCAGGAGTAACAATCATTTTGATTATATGATCATTCACATTTAATGCGACAACCTGATGCGATCCCTGAGGTTCTACAACCAATATCTCATTGCTGAATATCGCCTCACTTTCCGATGCTATTTCAACATCCTCAGGCCTGACTCCGAGTATAATCTCCTTTCCGTAATATGGTTCCAGTTCCTGAAAATCTGCCGCTTTGAGTTCGAATTTAAAACTGCTGTTCTCAAGACTGATTAAATCATTATTGATATTGCAATGGACATTGAAGAAATTCGATGGAGGCGTTCCGATAAATCCGGCGACGAAAATACTGGCGCTTTTAAAATATACATCATCGGGTGTACCAATCTGCACGATTTCACCATCTTTCATAATAACAATTCTATCGGCCATACTCATTGCTTCAGACTGATCATGAGTTACAAAAATTGAAGTCGCTCCTGTTCTCAAATGTATAGCTTTAAGCTCTGTTCTCATAATTACTCTCAGTTTGGCATCGAGATTGGAAAGAGGTTCATCCATAAGAAAAAGTTTTGGTTTTACGACAAGAGCCCTTGCCAGGGCAACACGCTGCTGCTGTCCGCCCGAAAGCTGCCCGGGCAATCTCTTCAGAAGTTCTTTTATCTTTACCATGTCAGCTGTTTCTTCGACTCTTCTTTTTATTTCAGCTCGCGGAACTTTCTGCAATTTCAATGAAAATGCTATGTTATCAAAAACGTTCATATGAGGCCATATAGCGTAATTCTGAAATACCATACTTATCCCCCTATCACGAGGTGCTTTATCAGTTATATCATTACCATCGAGGAGGATTGTTCCTCTTGTAGCTTCTTCCAGTCCGGCTACCATTCTCATGGTTGTTGTTTTACCGCAACCAGATGGCCCCAGAAGGACAATAAACTCTTTATTATCTACTTCAAGATCCATCTTTTTCACTCCCCAAACTTTTTTAGAGAAGCGCTTTGCCAAATCTATTAATTCTAAGGTCGCCATTAAATACTCCTGTTTAGACTTTTACTCCGCCCCACATCTGGAGGATATATTTTCTTATTATCAATGTAAAAATAATTGCCGGCAGAGCCTGTGCAACACTTCCTGCTGTAATCAGATTCATCTGTCCCTGTGTTCCGACCAAAGCTTTATAGACTACGACCGGAAAAGTAGGTTTGAACTGTGTCAAAACAACAGCACTGAGGACTTCATTCCAAGAACCGATAAAAGAATACATTGCACATGCTGCCAGACCGGGCATGGCCAGTGGCAGCGTAATGTGCCAGAATGCACCAGCCTTTGTAGTACCGAAAATCATGCCCGCTTCTTCAAGAGAGACCGGTATGGACATGAAAACACTGGCTGTCACCCAAATGCTGATTGAAATCTGCCCCACAGCATAGACAAGTGCCAGACCTAAAGGCTGGTCATATAATCCCATTCTGGCGAGGATTATGATCATTGGAATTGCGATTGAAACGGCGGGAAACATTCTCACAAAAAGCACGCTTAATTTAAGCATGTTCTTCCCTTTAAAAAAGTACCTGGCAAATGCATAACCGCCCATTCCACCTATTGTCAGTGAGATGATTATAGTCAGACCTGCAACCATCAAACTCCTTACAACTGCTGCCGGAGCATCTCTGGTAACCTGAAAGAAAAGTACATAATTGGCAAATATATCTTTGTTGAGCTTAAAGACTGTTTCACCTTCTTTATCAACAATTTTCAATTGACTCTTAATCTCTTCTATTGATGTACTGCAATTTGACTGTCTTTTAATGAATTTCTGAAGATCTTCGATATCTTCATCAGATGATGAGAAAAACAGAGGTCCGAAATTGAGGTAATCCTGTTCCGCTTTGTTAAAGATATGAAGATGATATCCACTTTCATCTCGATTAATCATAAACTCGGCACTGAAAGAGGGAAACATAGGTTTTGGCCATTCAGAATAAGTTTCATAATCAGACATAAAAGAAAATGAAAACAAAAAGAACATAGGAAAAATCAGAATAAAGGCAATGCCGAGAACAACTATATAAACAGTTGTCTGCTTTGCAGTTCTCAGGATTGTTCGTTTTACAACTCTATCCATTGTCACTGACCTCCTTTTCTACTGAACCGGAAACCTTTAGATAAAGAGCAGCAGTTCCCGATACAATGACTGCGACAATGACTGATAGAGCCAGTCCAATGCGCATAAAATAATCAGATCCGAGTTGATCAACATTTAAAATGACCTGCTCAAGCAATGTAGGTATCCTGTTAAATCCGTAAAGCATAACGATAATCAGCCAGATCTGAATTGCCGATATAATCCGGAGAATCATAGCTGTCGTTATTGTTGATTTGAGCATGGGCATTGTTATCTTTCTCAATACTTGAAATTTTGTCCCACCAAATATATAACCAGCTTCTCTCACATCTGCACCAATCCCCTGAAGCCCGGCGAGAAGAATGATCATAACAAATGGGATAACAGTCCAGGCATCAATGATGATAATCAGCATTAAAGAGGATAATTTGCCTCCTGCAAGGAACAGGAACTTCCCCGCATCATCAATAAATCCTGACTGCATCAGAAAACTATTGAGCCAGCCTCTAGTCGCAAGACCCGTTGACCACATTGCCCCTACAGCAACTGCCGGTAGAGACATGGGAATCATTGCCAGAAAAAGAAATATTGAAGAGCCTTTAAATCTGACATTTATAAGTAGAGCCAATCCGAAAGCCAGAAAGAACTCGATAGTTACTGAAAAAATAACTATAAATGCCGTATTTAAAAATGCTTCATAAAATACAGGATTATTAAAAATATAAATATAATTTCCAAGTGTTATATTCCCATCAACGTCTTTAAAACTTTGTACGATTGCCTCAATTACAGGAAATAACCAGAATATACAGTAATAGATAATGACAGGTGCAATAAGCATATAAGGCACCATCTTTTTTTTCAAATCATTACTCAGTTTCATAAATTACCTTCGAAGATCAGCGGCCGGATGTTATCCGGCCGCTTCATATTGTTACTTTTTCAGAGCCTCAAGTTTCATTTGAGCATCATCGATAAGCGCCTGGTCATAAACACCTGTACCAATTATCATTTCTCTGAAGATATCATCATAAACCTGTTTAACAGCACCCCATGAAGTATAATCTCCACCTGGAACACCGGAAACAACTCCATTCTGAAGAACCATAACACCTTTTTTGATTACTTCATCTGTAGGTGTATCACCGAGTTCAGCAATTGCTTCGTCAATAGGAGGTAGGAAACCACCTGTACCTTTAGCAACTTTTACAGCAATTTCCGGTCTGGTCATAAACTCAATAAATTTCATAGCCATTTCGCTATTTTCTGCACCTTTCAGTACTGCAAAACCACTTGTTCCTGCAATAGATCCTATTCCATTTGGTCCTTTTGGAGCCGGTGCCAATACATAATTAGCTGGATTAGCTCTGTAAGCTTCACCAACACGAGCCATATGAGCAACTGTCAGCCATGTTTCACCGCTTTTCATTGGAGCTGTTACATTGTCATAGGTCATTACTGTTGGAGAGTAGGCATTTTTCATTTTTGTAAGCAATTTCCATGCTTTAATAGCACCTTCCGAGTTTATTACAGGGAATTCTCCACCATAGGATAGAAACATTCCACCATACATATAAATCAGGCTTTTCATAGGAACACCGGTTACGGCAGTTTTACCTTCACCTTCACCTTCTGCAACAGCTACAGCCCAGTCAATATATTGCTCCCAGGTTATGTTTTGAACATCTGCCCCGGAAGGGAGATATTTCATTGCATTCTGGTTTGCCAGTAATAGGTAAACATCGCCACCGACAGGAGCGAAATAGGTTTTTCCACCGGAAGTGATACTATCGAGGAATGCGGCGGAAAAAGTTCTGCCCGGCCATTCCTGAACAGGTAGTACTTCAATATAATCGCCATTGATCCATTCGTTCATTCTACCATTATGAGCAATAACAACATCTGATGTGACACGGCCTGTTTCAGACTGAAGTTTAGCTCTTTTCAAAAGCGCATCATCATCTAAAATCTCAAATTTCACAATAACGTTATTTTCCTCTTCAAATTCAGGGAAAATTTCATCATATAGAAATTTCTGTTCCGTAGCGGGAGAATAAAGTCTTGAAGATACAACCAATGTAACAGGTTTATCCTCTCCAGCCATTTGTTCCTGACCACCACCGGCAAATAGATTACCTATTGCAAGTAGTGATATCAGAATTGTCAATACTATAGCTTTTCTCATTAGAAAGCCTCCTATTATTTTAAATGCCTACCGCAACGCGGCTTCAGCATTGATTAACCTTTTCATATATTCGTTGCTGTACAGAGGCAATTCTCCTCTGTAGTCGGGATAGTCCTCTATAAATTCTAAATGGTCATGGTTTTTGATTTTTTTCAATTCACTCACTGGAATTAGAAAGGTCTTATCACTAAGGAACAAACTGATTAAAGAGAGATCGAGGTCTCCAAATGGATTACCACCTCTGATAATTCCCCCTTCGAGGATATTGAGGTCTCTGTAGGTCATTTCAAACCAGTCTGCATCATACAAATCGGAAATTCCCTGAATCCAGACCTTTAACCCGATATCATGAATTTCACTTATCATATGATTGTACCCGTCTCCCCAAACCTCTCCGATATTTTTTGCTGCAGCTCTTCCGCCAATCTGATCAAGCTGTACAGCATCTGCACCGCAATCATAGAGAGTCCTTGCCCAGCCAATGAGGCATTTCTGCCAATCTGATGACGAAGGATCCATAACATAGAATGTACGCTCCTGATAGACTTCTTCCAGATAATGTCCCTCTGAATCTTTCAGTATTGATTTTTTCAATTGGGGAAAAATGGATAATGCTTCTCTATCGATAATTCTCGCGTTGAGGTAACATGAGATTACAAATCCAAGATCTTTCACTTTCTTAAGAGTTCTCTTGAGCATATCCTTTCCACCAAGTAACTCTGAAGGGCTGTAATCGGGATAATAATTATCATGGCCTCTCCCATAGGCAAAAATATGGATGATGTTATTTACTTTTCCATATTTTTTAAGCAGGACTTGTGCAACATCGTAAATAATATCAAACCCCCTGCTGAGCGGAACATTAGTCTGACCTGAAGGATCAATCAGTCCCAGTTGGAAATTTTTTCTGTATTCAGCAGACTGTACAAGTTTATTACCCAAATAATTACTGAGTGGATGAACTGCATCAAATTGCAATATCGTCCATTTTTTTTGAATAGAATTCACTTCTAAAGCTACACGTTGAGGATCATCACTTTTTATTCTGATCTCTCCGATTCTCCCCTCATTATCATTGTCCATAAAACAGAGAAATCCCTTTTCATTGCTCACTCGAATAAGGAAGGCTGTCATTGAAGCAGTTGCCGGATAGGATATTGAAAGACCACTGTCTTGATAATTTAACTCTACAAGTCTTTTAAATACACAGTTTAAGAAAAAACCTTCTCCGGCTCTATTTCCCCAGACGAAATAAGCATCACCTTCAAGATGAAATGTAATGAGTTGAGGCTTATCTGTTTCAGGAAAAAAAACTTCACTTGTATATGAATTTATTTCTTTTATTTTGTATGAATCGGAGTCGAGAACGCAACGAAAGGCAGATGAATCATATATTCTATTCTTCATAGTGTTCCATGCTCCATTTCATTAACCTGCTCAAATAGGTTTGTGAATTATTTTTTTCAGCCAATTTATAATTATGGTCCAATTTCCCTATTGTTTTCTCTGACAACAATGTCTCTACGATCTCTTCACAAATATCACTGATTTTGTTTGGATCCAAGGCAACAAGACCTGTTTGATTATTTATACGTACTTCATCGCCCAGGCTGATGTAGTGATATCCACAGGGTTTAATATCTGATTTGAAAACCGGATATTCAAAAACCAGAATTGGCTTGTGAGCAAAAACACCTTCAATAAACTGATTTCCCCAGCCTTCGAATTGACTGGGGAATGAGATGAGATCAGAATAGGGATAAGTATCGAATAATGAGTATCTCTTCTTACCTTCAATAACTTTTCTTTCTGCTGATATCTGTGAATTTAGAAAACAATAAGGTATATTATTTGAATCAAACTGATGTTTTATAGAATTGAGATAGTCCTGTGCTTCCTCTTCTGCATATCCTGCGAGAAGAAATACAAAACGTGAATCGGAAGTAATCTTTTTTCCATTGTAAATAGTTTTACCGACTAATTTATTCAGATACACCTGACTATTCAGTTTCTCAATTATCGGTGGAATAATTTCTATACCTTTTCTTTTCACTATTCTTGTAGCCTGAAGAATAAAAATATCTTTTTCATTTAAATCAAAATCTGTTATCAGCTCCCTGTTGTAATCATCTTTTTCCCATTGCGGTATATCAAAGTTAAAAGTATCGGGAATTATGTCTGTAGTGATACCTGTTTTCATAAGAAGTTTCCTGGCTGCTATGGAATTAATAACAGCATGTCTCAATCCAGGAAGTACAGGAGGCACATACTTCTGTAGATAATTCTCAATTTTTTTTCCTGTTGGCTGCTTCAGATGGTCTCTTTCCCAGTAAAAATCGTGATGTGTAGCCAGAGAAGGGATTTTCCTCTCTTTCAGTACATCATAAAAAGCTTTTGCACATGCAATATGTCTACCGTGAGAGAAAATATTGTGCAGAAGAATAAAATCGGGATTCAATTTGTCCAGGACAGCATCAATCTTATTTTTGATTAGGTTTGCATATTCATAGATATGATTCAAAAGGACTTCTTCATTTGTGTAATCACATAATTTGTTGAATGAATTTTCAGTTATTCTTCTAATGTCTTTATTATCAAAGTCCATCTCATCAATAACAAAATCAGCCCCTTCACTATTATTACCAGCGAGAAGAAAAACTTCCCACCCCTGATCATTAAGAACTTGTGCTCTCTTTTCTATTTCCAGAGAAACACCATCTGTCCACCCAACCCTGTAATGACAGATTAAGACAGTTTTTGTTACTTTTTCAGATCTAAGTCCCTTATTCAACACTATTCAGATGCTCCAATTGATAAAAAATGATCTTAATCAACTTTAATACAGCAAACCTAACATGTCAAGTTAAAGATTATAATGATAATAAAGGTGTCATGACATGTCAGATATATCTTGATTTTCCGAAGTTCCAGTGCTATTATTCATACTAATGATTCCAGCTTACAGACAGATAATTAATGATATTTCTGAAAAAATAAAATCCGGTTATTACAAACCTGGAGAAAAGCTACCCTCTGAATCAAAACTTACCGAAGAATTTTCTACTAGTCGAATTACAGTAACCCGGGCACTAAAAGAGCTGGAATTAACAGAAATTATTTATAAAGTTAAGGGAAAGGGTTCTTTTGTTTCAGAAATCAGTATTGTCCGGAATAAAATTATATCTTTAATCATTCCCCACAAGGCAAATTTCTTCTCCGGGGGGCAACAATATATACGAAGTGTCTATAAATACTGTAAAAAGGCAGGTTATCTCTGCTCTGTCCATTATTCTGAACAGTCATCTACTAGAGAACGGGAAATCCTTGAAGAACTGATGAATCACAATATTGCCGGAGTCATTTTATACCCGATTAACAGCAGGAATATCGACTCCATTTCACAGCTTCTTATAAGCGGTTGTCCTATAATACTCCTCGATAGGAAGCTTGAAGAGATAGAAATCCCCGTAGTTGAATCGGATAACCTGACAGGAGCATACAACGCTGTACAATATATGATTTCCATGGGCCATAAGAGAATAGCTTTTATTGGTGAACTGGATTCCTATTCGGCAAAAGAGCGATACAAAGGCTATTGCAGAGCACTTTATGACAATAAAATAGCCATAGACAGAGATATTGTAATCTCCAAATACAGTGATGTATACCAACAGGATAAACAACATATACTCAATCAGGAAAATGCTGCAGTTATTGTAGAGAGAATTAGCAACGGGATAAATAAAATCACATCTCTTTTCTGCATTAGTGATTATGTTGCATTTAGAATTTCAGAAGCGTTACAGAATAAGGGAATTGTCATTCCTGACGATATATCAATTTGTGGATTTGACAATCTTCATTATTTCCCTGAAAGAGATCTGAATATTGCCACCGTAGAACAGGATTTTAATAAAATCGGTAAAATATCTGTTGAATTATTGATTAAGCTTATAAATAAAGAAAGCGAGATCCTCAATGATAACATTATTGAAACTAAATTAATAAAAGGGAAAACTATTAAAAAGGTTTAATTTCTTTACCACTGGTGCTTCAACTGTTATACTTTTTTTCATGAAAGATTGTTATGTAGCTCTAGATATAGGTGCCGGCAGGGGCACAAAAATTGGTTTATTTGATACAGATAAGATACAGATTGACGAAAGCCTTCTTCCTCTTCAGAAATACGATAAGAAATTTGAAATTTTTGCAGCTAATATCGTTGAAAAGATTGATGAGCTAACGGGAAATAATAAAAATTTCAAAATATTGTCCATTGGGATCTCAGCAGCGGGAATTCTTAAAAGAGATGGTGCATTTCAACTCTTTCAGAACTGTCCCTATTACAATGGACACAATATAAAAAAAGCTCTTGAAGATGCTTTCAATGTGCCCGTATCAATTGATAATGATGCAAATGTTGGAGCATTAGCAGAATGGAGCCTCATGAAAATGGAACTACTCTACTGGGTATTCGGTGGAGGATGGGGTGGAGCCTGGATCGATAGAGAGGGCAATATCCGCTTTCCCACCCATGATTGGGATGGAAAAGATAAGTCACTACATATGACTAATGAACCAGGTTATGCCATAGGTATAGACAAGTGGAAACTGCGTTCTTTTTTTAATGAAATTAATGCTTCATTTGAATTATTTGAACTCAATCTGCGCGATGAAAATCTCCCCCCCACATATAATTCCGGTCCTTCGGGCAACACAGATACTGTCAGGGCGGAACTTCTCCTGTCAGGTCCTGGAAGGTGTCGGCTATTCAGGGCTATTGTCGGGAATGATGATTTCTACACACAATATCTCGATATACATGAAGTAAATGAAATGACTGATCCTGCCATTGCCGGTAAACATATAAGCAAACTGTCTCGTATGAGGGTTGAAGCAGCAGTCAGTACAGACCGGCTTTATGGAAAACTCCTCGCTGAAGCTGCCAGAATATTACTGAAAGAAGCGGAAGTTGACGGATTACCCAAGGGCTCTCCCATATGTATGGGAGGCAAACCCAGTTATGCGCTACCTTATTTCGGACCATCAGCACAGCGTCTTCTTGGAAAAATGGGATATCTGAACTATCTCAGGCCATCCATTTTAGACGAACGAGGTGCCAATGCCAATCTTGTAGGTGCTGTTGTACTTGCCGAAAGAGCTCTCAAGGGTATTTACCCAATATAAAAGGCGAGACTCGCAGCCTTTTACCAGAAATGGGCACAAGAATTTTTAATGGTATTTATCTCAAGGCGAGACTCGCAGCCTTTTACCAGAAATGGGCACAAAAAAAACCAGTTCATTGAAAACCGGTTTTTTTGTTATAAAAACTTCTATTTTTTGCTTTGAACTTTTCTCTCATGAGCAGAAAGATAAACTTTTCTCAATCGAATCTTTGTCGGAGTTACTTCGAGCATTTCATCGTCACCGATAAACTGAAGACCTCGTTCAAGTGTCATTGGAATTACAGGAGTCAAAGAAACAGCGTCGTCTTTACCGGAAGCTCTTACGTTAGTAAGGTTTTTAGCACGACAGGCGTTAACATTCAGGTCACCATCTTTATTGTATTCACCAATTAACATTCCTTCATAAACATCATCCCCGGGGAGAATAAATAGTTTACCTCTTGGTTCCAGGTTAAATAGACCGTAAGGTACTGCTTTTCCAGATCTGTCAGCCACTAGGCTTCCTGTATGCCTGGTGGGAAAATCACCTCTATACTTCTCATATCCCGCCAATAGCGAGTTCATGATACCAGTTCCTCTGGTATCTGTAAGAAATTCATCACGGTAACCGATTAATGATCTTGAAGGAACAGAGAACTCAATTTTTACACGACCGCTCTGTTCATATGTCATTGCTGTTAAAAGGGCTTTTCTTTTAAGCAGTTTTTCTGTAACGGCACCACTGAACTCTTCAGCACAATCAACTGAAAGGTTTTCAATAGGTTCCATTTTCACACCATCAATCTCTTTGTATATAACCTGTGCACGGCCAACTGAAAGTTCATACCCTTCTCGACGCATAGTTTCAATTAGGATAGCCATCTGGAATTCTCCCCGGCCTTTAACAATAAAACTTTCTTTCTCATTAGAACGTTCAACCTGCATGGAAACATTGAGCATTGTCTCTTTTACAAGACGGTCATATATTTTTGTCGCCTGAACATGTTTTCCCTCAAGCCCTGATAGAGGTGAAGTGTTTTTTGAGAATTTCATAAAAACTGTAGGTTCATCAATAGTCAGCCTGGGTAGAGCTTCAGTATTGTTCACATTACAGATAGTGTCACCGATTGTTACATCATCTATACCTGATATGACAATAATATCTCCTGTTTCCACTTTAGATGCTTCAGCAAGGACAGGTCCATTATAAACCTGAATTTTAGAAACTTTCAGAGGAACGGAACTTCCATCTTCTTTTATACATGCGAGTGATTCTTTTGCTTCAACAGAACCATTGATAATTTTTCCAATTGCCAGGCGACCGAGATAATCTGAATAACTGAGATCGGAAACCAGCATCTGAAAAGGTTTTGATTCATCAAAGACCGGACCTGGAATTGTATCGATAATCAAATCCATCAGAATATCGAGGTTTTTACCGTTCTCTTCCAGTGTTTTCATTGCAATACCGTCTTTACCGATTGCATATAATACGGGACATTCAAGCTGATCATCATCAGCATCAAGGTCAATTAAAAGACTGTATACTTCATCTAGAACTTCAGCAGGTCTGGCATCGGGTCTATCAATTTTATTTAATACAACAATAACGGGCAAACGGGACTGTAGAGCTTTATCAAGTACGAATCTTGTTTGGGGCAATGGTCCTTCTGAAGCATCTACGAGAAGAATTACCCCGTCTACCATTGATATGGCTCGTTCAACTTCACCACCGAAGTCCGAGTGACCGGGAGTATCAAGAATATTGATCTTTGTACCTTTCCAATCAATAGAACAATTTTTGGCGGCAATGGTGATTCCCCGTTCCCGCTCAAGATCCATACTGTCCATGACTCTGTCATCAACATCCTGCCCATCCCTGTATAAACCGCTCTGTTTGAACATGGCATCGACCAGTGTCGTTTTACCATGATCTACGTGTGCAATAATGGCAATATTTCGAATATGTGTGTTTTTATTTGTTTTCATCTCATTGATATATAACACTCTAGGCGCTGACCATCAAGTGGGGATATTGTCAATTAAAAATTTACTAACATTATTTTTACTCAAATGCGAATTATAGTAGATTTTTAATATGTTAGGCCAATCAGGTATGTAAATTGGAAAAATAGGCTTGATATTTTTTTCTTCTCAGGTAAACTTCTCTAAAAAGATTCTATCTGTAGAATCCTATAGATTTTTAAGGAGCCCTTACGTTGAAAAAACAAATCGTAATTTCAGTATTATCAAAAGACCGTCCTGGAATAATCGCTCATGTTGCCGGTGTTATTTATGAATTAAACGGAGACCTGGCAGATATGAGCCAATCCGTTTTGAATGGTTTTTTCAGTATGATAGTCATTGCACGTTTTGATAAGAACGTAGCTGTTGAAGATATAATTGAAAAACTGGAATCCTTTGACTCAAAAACCTCATTGGAAGTAATTGTAAAGGAAACTGATTTTGACTCAATTGATCATATAGGAGTCCTTCCTTCAGATATATATGTAGTGACTGGCCAGGGAAAAAATAGAACTGGACTAGTTGCGGCAATAGGCTCTTTCTGCAGTAATAACAATATTAATATAATTGATTATGATACAAAACTCTCCAATGACATCTATTCAATGATTCTGGAAATAGATCTTTCAAATACAGATTCGGTTGAAGACATTCACAACAAACTCGATGTAATGGCAGAAAATCTCGGTTTAAAGATAGTCATGCAGCATAAAGACCTCTTTGAAACTGTTAATGAAATAAGTCTCAATTAATAAAGGATAAACCAATGAAATCAGACCATATATTATCAACTATCAATATGATCCAGAAAGAAAACCTCGATGTAAGAACTGTTACAATGGGCATAAACCTTATGGATTGCAAGATGAGCACTGTAGATGAAACCTGTAACAAAATATATAAGAAAATAACAGGATGCGCTGGAAATTTTGTTGCGACATGCAACAAAATCAGTAAGAAATTCGGGATTCCCGTTGTCAATAAAAGGATTTCAATTACTCCTATTGCCCATATCGGTTCCGGTTTTAATAAAGATGATTTCGTGCAAATGGCTATCACTCTGGACAAAGCGGCTGAAAAAGTAGGAATCGATATTCTCGGAGGATTCAGCGCTCAAGTCGAAAAGGGAATGACCCCTTCAGAACTGGAATATTTTAAGTCACTGCCAGCTGTGTTGTCTCAGACAAAGAGAGTCTGTGCTTCTGTTAATATAGGAACAACAAAAAAAGGGATCAACATGGATGCCCTTGCCCTCTGTGGCAACTCTATAAAAGATGTTGCAGAAGCGACTAAAGAACAGAACGGATTCGGGGCAGCTAAATTTGTTGTATTTTGCAATCAACCAGGTGATAACCCCTTTATGGCCGGAGCTATTCACGGATTGGAAGAAGCAGATATGGTTCTCAATGTCGGAGTCAGTGGCCCCGGTGTAATTGCCAGAGCTCTGGAAAGATTAATTGAATCCCGGGGTAAGAATAATTTAAAACTCGATGAAATTGCTGAAGAGATCAAACAGACAACATTCCGTGTAACCCGCTGCGGTGAGCTTATCGGTAGAGAAGTTTCAAAAGAGATGAATATTGAATTCGGTATCGTTGATCTATCCCTGGCCCCGACTCCAGCTGTGGGAGATAGTGTGGGAGAAATATTTCAAATTCTCGGTGTAGATGATGTTGGAGCACCAGGATCAACGGCTATTCTCGCTATGTTAAACGATGCAGTTAAAAAAGGCGGAATATTTGCCAGTAAAACTGTAGGAGGCCTTAGTGGGGCTTTTATACCGGTGATGGAAGACGCTGTATTGGCTGATGCCGTCGGGAATGGTTCTCTCACTCTTGAGAAACTTGAGGCAATGACATGTGTCTGCTCAGTTGGACTGGATATGGTCGCTATACCGGGAAATGTTGATGCTGATACTATTTCTGCTATAATCGCCGATGAAATGGCGCTGGGAATGATCAATCAGAAAACCACTGCGGCAAGATTGATTCCCGTCCCAGGTATGGATGTTGGAGATTATGTCAGTTTTGGAGGATTATTTGGGGCAAGCCCCATCCTTCCAGTAAACAACATTGGAAAATCATCGGGCTTTATAAACTGGGGTGGAAGAATTCCTGCACCAATTCACAGTTTTAAAAACTGAAAAAAAGGTATAATCTTAATTGAAGAAGATTATACCTTTTTTATCATTACTTCTTATATAAAACTTCAATTGAATTATCGATCAAAATTTTTGAATCACTGGTGGAAACCATTCTATTTTCACTATTGATCTTGAATGAAAATATTGAAATATTCCAATGTTCATTATCAAAGCTCAAACCATATCTCTTGTCACCAGTATAAATAAAAAGATCTTTTTCTGCTTTAATTTTTATTTCATTATTTTCAATCGAGCCATTAACAAGATTGCCATTTAGCACAAATCGACTTTCAAGAATTGTTCCCGTTGGTAATAAAATAGATTGTTTTTTCAAATTAATATTTATCAATTTCTTATCACTGTGATCAAAGATCTGCCCTTCTCCCAATGTAACAGGTTCTCTATTGCGGATATTTTCTTTTACGGGATTCTCACCCATACTGGCTTCCCAGGAAAATTCCACTGTAAGTGTTTTTTTGTCATCAGATAATTCACTATCAATATCAAAATCAAAATTAATATTTTCTTTTCCCTTCTTTGGGTCATTGTTCTGAAGATACCAATTTTCATTATCCATGGAATATAAAAAATCACCTTTTCTATTTTTAGCTATATAGATGCTCTTATTGAGTACTAATTGTCCTTTTCCATTGGAATATAATAGAGCATCATCTGAGTGATCTCTTTTTAAATCACGTATTACTATAGTGTCATTTTTATAAAATGCCGAGAGAGAATCTTCCTTTCCCGATTCTTCCATATAATCCCGAAATTCTTCTTTGTTATCTTTTAATTCACTAGCTTTGATAATTGTTGTCCTTATCATTTCAAGAAAGCCGATTGTCTCGATATTCTCAGGGGGTTTGCTTGAACAGGATAAAAAGAAAAGTGGTATAAATACAGATAAGGCAATTTTTAATTTCATAATGATACATCCTAGTTCTTTAATATACTCAATATCTTTTAAATATTCCAAGCAAAGATTTAAGAATGAATATTTTAGTAAAAAGGAAACTGATTGAGCAATTTTTTAGCTATGTCCCGGGAATCCCCATTTTCAGTTTTGAAGTGATCTATTTGAATATTTGTCTTTTTTGTAACACCATAAGTATAACATTTGTCATAATATTCGAGAATTATTGATGCTGCTCTGGAAATATCTCCATTATCCAGAGCTTTAAAAGACTCGCGAACTCTTTCATGGCCAAGTCTTTTTTCGATCTTTTTTATCCCTTCTTTAAGGGGTATCAAGCCATCCATTGAGTAATCTTTACACAACCTGTCAACTCGAAAATGTTTGTCCATCTCCAATATTATAAGAGGTGATAATTTCATTAGTTCATAAAACTCTTTCGGAAGATAAACTCTTCCAATATTGATACTCTCATCTTCAACCCATATCCTTCTGCGAAGATCAAAAGTCCTGATCTTTTCATAGAGGATATTTTCAAATTGTTCAGTTGTAGGTTGTGAGCCCATACCTATCGATCCAAAGGCAGATCCGCGATGATTCGCCATTTTCTCCAAATTGAGAACCTGCTCATTGCTATTTTCAAGCTCAACGAGAATTTCTGTTTTTCCGCTCCCGGTTTTCCCACCGAGAATCAAAAGGGAATATTTTTCTGAAAGTGATTTCTGTACAAAATGCCTGTAACTCTTATATCCTTCTTCAAGTCTAAATACCCGGTATCCTTTTTCATCGAGTAATTGAGAAAACCGCTGGCTTCTCATCCCCCCTCTACTGCAGAGAACGATGAACTCTTTTCCAGCTGATATTGCCTTAAGTTTACTGAAATATTCCTCTATTTTAGGATTGGCATATGATTCTCCAAGTTTAACTGCCTCTTCAACACCTTCAGTTTTATAGATTAAACCTATCTGAGCTCTCTCTTCATCAGCAAAAAGAGGAATGTTGGAACTGCCGGGGATATGCCCCTGTTTGAATTCTATTGGCGAGCGGACATCGATAATATTGAGTTTTTCTCTCAAAGTGAATAATTGGTTCAAAGAAAATATTTCAACCATAGCTCAATTCAACTCTTCCGGTAGTTCTGGATTAATTTTGTTGTATCCCACTTCGATAATTTCTTTTCCTTTTTTATAGACGACTGATGATGAAATACCCTTATCCGGTACAGGATGATCTTGTAATCCGAATGAAAGTTTGACACCTCTGAAGATTCTGTCTTCTGCCAGAATATAACTTTTTGAAGAAGGAACTAGTTCGCTTCTGATTGATTGAAGTTCATGAACATCCCTTGAAATTTCAGAAGAAGTATTCTGGATATCTTCTTCAAGTTTAATAATTGTGTTAAATATTTTTTTTGAACTTTCTTCATCTCTGTGATGGAGTGATTTTAACTGAACCATTTGTTCATCCAGTTTATCCAGTTTCATTCTCCTCGTTTCAAGCCTTCTCTGAGCATTGAAAAACTTTTCGATCAATTCCGGATGAATACCCATAATCAGGTTTGTTTTTGCATCGTAAAGATTGCCTATCTTTTTACAATGTAGTATTCCTCCGATTATGGATAAACCACCAATAAGCTCAGCCCTTCTACCGGAAAGATGAAGACTACCGACAACATCTAACTGACTATTCATAACAGCCTCTTCAACAATTATCTCACCGCCGCAGCTGATGGTCGAACTTTCAATGTATTTAGACAGCATGTTTCCTTTGCACTGGATTTTCCCTTCACGATCTCCATTTATCCCCGCTTTTAAGATGACATTGCGATCAGAAGAAACATCAGCTCGGCCTATGCATTTCCCGACCTGTATGTCACCGGTAGCTTTTACGGAAAAACCATCGGCAATCGTTCCTTTAATATCCACAGAACCATCAAAATTGATATTGCCGGTCTCATAATCAACATTATTCACAGAGACAACTTCTTCGACTTCTACCAAACCATCGACAAGAATAACATTACCTTTGATGTCGGCAAAAATTTTATCATTTTCAATGTGTGCATTAATGCCGCATAAAAGGTTCGCAGGTTCACCGGTAGATTCTGCAGGAAAACAAGTACCGAGAATATTGAAGCCGTCCACTGCCGGTTCAGCCGGTACTAATTCGGCGAGAAGATCTCCCTTATTGCAGTTTTGGATAAAATTCAGTTCTTTGAGATTGATTCTTCCATATTTCATTTCAAGAAATGGCTTCAGTCTTTCTGTTTCAAAATGATATTTAATAACAGACTCTCTTCCCATAACGGGATCCCTACCACTGGCAATTAAAAAAGTTCTTCCATAAGCTCTATCAGCAATGACTCTATTAATATTTTTCTCGTTTATTCCATAAGTAATATTCTTTTTTTCAATTTCATTGTAAACATCTTGAAGTGAAATCTCTCCACCACCGGGTTTCGGTGCTGAAATGACAGCATCGGCAGACATGTAATCTTCACTGATGGAGATTGATATTTTGGATGATAGCAAAATTCCGTCGGGCCATTCAACGAGAGTTTCCCGTCGAGAACTGGCTTTTTCAATGATCTCAATAATTTTTTGTAGTCTCACTGAAGGGATTCCAAGTATTTTCATTCGGCTTCTGATATCTTCAGGATATACAGGAAGCCCTTTAGCTTCCGGCGGATACACTATTAATTCAGCAAAGCCATTGCGATAAAAGATATCAAAATGCCCTGCTTTATTATGTTCATTATTGCTCATATGCCCATAATAACATAATATTCATTGATTTCCACCATTAGAATCCATATAATATTTAGCTTATCGAAGGAGTACTCTATGAAAAAACAAATATATATTTTGTTACTGTTAATAACCATATCTTCAGCCCTGGCAGGGATTATATCACTGTTTCCATACGAGGGAGCCTCTTATGCTTCACTTTTGGGTTATAAAGCATTGTGTACATTTAATCCGGCATCTGCCCTATTCTGTTTTCTCATCGCCGGGATCAGTTGTTTTTTCAGATCGACATTTTTCAAATACGAAACAGGTTCTGCAGGAGAGAAAATTAAAAAACATCTCCATTCGCTGATTCCCTTATCTGTGATATTTGTACTCGCCATAGGATTTTCTGTCTGGTTCAATATTGTAGATAGCCGCTACGATGATATTAGTCATGTAACAGAATCATCTGAAGAAGATTAATTACCTTCTGCACCGGCAGATATCAGAAGTTCTATTATAGCAGCGCTATTTTCTTTATTTCTCTCTGCCAGCATTAAGGGCGTTTCACCTGATCCATTTATTGCATTGGGATTAATTCCCGCAATCAGTAATAATCTGACAGATTCCGGATCTCCACCGAGGGCAGCCAAATGAAGAGAATTATTCCCCTCTTTATCGGTTTTATTAATTCCGGCTCCGGCAATAATGAGCATACGGATTAAATCCGGATGATGAATGGTCGCTGCTTCCAATAGAATGGTATTTCCAGATCTATTTCTTATATCGGGATCAGCTCTGTTATTCAGTAAAATAGAGATGGAATCCCAATTTCTCAGATTCAGTGCTTCAAACATGGCAGTATCACCATAAAAGTTCATATCATTTACATTGATCCCTTCTTTTATAAGATATGAAACCATTTCCGGTTGTTCCACAGCGGGGAATAATAATGTATTCCTCCAGATATCTCTATTTCTGACATCGAATCCATTTTCAATAAGTAGCCCCAGAACATCTATGTTACCAGAAGAGGCAGCAATAAATGCAATTGATTCAACATTTGAACTTTTTCCATTAATCGAATAATCAGTTAGCAATAAAAGTTCAGCACTTCTAGTGTAGCCTTCATTTTTTTCTGCGCTATTTTCAAGCGCTAACAACAAGGGTGTATATAGGGAATCTGTCAGAATATTGAAATCAGCTCCTTTTTCAATGAGAAATTTTACTACTTTAGATTTATCGAATGCTGCCGAAGCATGAAGTGCTGTAAATCCTCTGGATCCTCTGCCGTTAATGGAAACTCCCGAATCAAGTAAAAATTCGACTATTTCAAGACGTCCTTTTCCAGCAGCGGTAATGAGTACAGTTTTGCCATTACCGGCAATTAATTCGGGATCTGCACCATTATCGAGAAGAAATTGCACAGCTGAAATCTGATTGGAATTCGCTGCAATAATCAATAGAGTTCTACCCCACGATTGCGGAGCATCAATTTCACCTCCCTTATCTAAGTATTCCTGTAACTTTTCAATATCACCCTTCGAAGCTGCCTTAACTTCAACAGAAGCACAGGACAAAAGAGAAATGATTAGTATCAAGATGAGAATTAAGGGAAAATAAAATCTTTTCATATTCACTCCTGTATATCTTAAATATTATCACATTCACAATAATATACAGACATTAGTTTATTTATCATATATATTTATATTATTAAGAAAACAAGGAATTATATATGAACCTTCCGGGAAACGATCCAGAACTTGATAAGTACTTAAGTGAAATCTTTGAAAAGGGTATGAACAAAGGACTGGAAGTTGGAATTAAAAAAGGATTAGCCCGTGGTATTGCTATGGAAAAAGAAAATTTTGATAAGCAATTTACCATTACTGCCGGAAAACTCATTCGTGCAGGTATTGATTTCAAGATTATCAGCGATTCAACAGGTTTTACTTTAGATGATCTAAAGGAGATAGAAAAAGACCTGCAATAAATATTAGGGTATCCCTTTTGCTTTGAGATACCCTTAAATAAATCAATTTATTCTATTTCCATAAAGGAGAAGGATATGTACCCTCATCAATAAGCCTTCTGATGTTCTTTTGAACCAGAGGTTTATCCTCCTGATATGTAACACCAAACCATTCAGATTCTGTTTTGATTACAGTTACAGTTGAGTCACCTTTTTCAGTCATTTCACCGAGAACGATAGGAAGATAGATTTCTGATTTTAATTCTTTACCTTTATCTTTAAGAAAAACGTTAAAATACTCTTCCAGATGGTCAAATATAATAGGTGTGAGACACCAGAAGTTCATTGATACGGTTTCTTTACCTGTTAATTCCAATTCATCTGAATCGGGCTGACGACTGATTATTTTGCCATCTTCTTTACTTATTTTGACATGCTCTTCTATTGAAGTCAGCTTTCCATTACTATCGGATGTACAAATTCCTCTGGAAACAGATCCAAAATCTGATAGAGTGTTTATGATCGGATATCCTGCCATTGCAAAATCAGTAGATCCATTTGTAACAGTCTTCAGAAATTCCGCAGTCTGCCGAAATGAATCTGCTCCATAAAAATCATCGGCATTGATTACAACAAATGGGGCATGAACTGCATCACGGGCACAAAGAACTGCCTGTCCGGTTCCCCATGGTTTATTACGACCTTCAGGGATTTCAAATCCATCGGGCAGTGCCGATTCAAGCTGCTGAAAGCAGTAAGTTACTTTGATTTTATCTGAAAAGCGGCTTCCTATATATTTTTTAAAATCCTCTTCAATTGCTTTTCTGATAATAAATACTACTTCAGAAAATCCCGCCTGTACGGCATCATAAATGGAGTAATCAATTATGGCTTCTCCAGAAGGTCCAACAGGTTCAATTTGTTTAATTCCACCATAACGGCTTCCCATACCTGCTGCCATTACTACTAATACTGGTTTCATAAATACCTCAATTCTTATTTTCTAGTAGTAATGTGACTTTTTTTTCTGGTTCTGTCCAGTAAGAAATGTTTTGAGTGCTTTCACGAGAGAATAAATATCACTTCTCTGACTTTCTCTTCCCAGTGAAATCCTCAATGACTGATTAGAATGATCTTCCGCTCTCCCCATGGCAGAAAGAATTTTTGAAGGACCTTCAATCTCACCGGAACAGGCGGAGAACCTCGAGATGCATATTTTTTCTTTATATAAGAATAAAAAAAGCTCTTCCATGGAGATATCTGCCTGAGTTAATGAAATAGAGAGTATCCCCGGAACACTGTTCTCAGGAGTTTCTCTACAATAATTTACAGATGACTGTTCCAGAATGGAATAGGCCTCTTCAGTCAGTATATCGTAATGATGTAGATCTGATTTTATATTTTCAGAATAGATTCTGATTGCCTCTGTAAAGGAGGCAATCAGTGGAAGATTCTCTGTTCCCGGGAATAAACCGCTTTCCTGTACACATGACGTATCATCAATGGATATCTTTGCATACGGTGAAATGTAGAGAAGTACGATCCCTTTTGGACCATATATTTTATGAGAACTGATTACAAAAGAGTGACAATATTGTGACCATCTAATAATGTCTATTCTGGAAAGAGTCTGTATTGCATCGAAAATCACAAATGAGCTATACCTCTCAGCGAGCAAAAAAATATTCTCATATTCCTGAACTGAACCTGTTTCATGATTAACCGGAGAAAATACTAATATCGCTTTACCTGTTTTCAGTACCTTTTCCAAATCATCCAGATTGATTCTTCCGTTGCAATCTACTGACAGGGGTACTTGCTCAACAGACTTATCACTTATGCTTTCCAATGCCCGATACACTGAACTATGTTCTATTTCTGTAGTGATTATTGTTTTGATTTTTTTCTCGTCGAGAAAAAGCTTCAATGATGACGAAAGTGCTCCGATTGAACTATAAGTAAAAAACAGATTTTCTGGTGGTCCTATATTAAGGTACTCCGCCATCTCCTTTCTTTTAGATTCGAGGAATTGAAAAGCCCCCTGCCCCGCACTATGGAAACTCGATGGATTTGCCCAGTTTAACCTACTGGTTTTCTCATAGATTCCCAAAACTCTAATATCTACTGGAGTAGTTGCGTTATAATCTAGATAAACAGGTTGTGTCCGTGAGTTATCAGAATATCTATTTAGTTTTTTTCGGAATGAACATTTTCTACAAGCCATATTCTACATGATCGGATACAGAAAAAATTATTTAATAGACAAGTGCCTCAATTAGGCTCTATATTTTTCCTATGGGTAAATGTCATTTTTGCAGTGCTTCATTGGAAGCACCAATATACAGATCTTCAGAATGTCCTCAATGCGGAAAAGATTCAAAAATATGTCTCAATTGTCATTTTTATTCTGAGACCAGTCATTGGGAGTGTAGAGAATCAATAAGTGAAGCTGTTCGAGAGAAAGACAGATCAAATTACTGTGATTATTTCAAACTTTCTGAAAGTGAGCAAAAAGAATCCGGGAGTAATGAAAATACAACAGATGCTTTTAATAAGCTTTTTGGAGACTGATCTCTTCAAGAAAAGACTGAATCAAATCAACTATTTTTTCATGTTGTTCCGATTCACTTATAAAAGCTGCATTATCTCCTTTCTGTTCTCCATATGATCCGAATTGTGCATGATTTCCCCCGGGGATTTCTGCAAATATCGTTGATTCCGGTAACAAATCCATACTCAATTCTATTTTCTCTCTTGTAACCAGTCCATCTTCCGAACCGGATATGGAAAGAACCGGAATATCAACTTCAGCCAGTGATTTTTTATCCATTGTATATGAAGCCAGAAAAATCAGACCATCAAAAACATTTTTATTTTCATTAATGTAAGAAGCAGCCATGACCCCGCCCAATGAATGACCAGCTATATACCAATGATCAATATATTTATAGGATTTCATTAAAGACCGTCCACGACCTGATCCGAAAATTGCCAGATTAAAAGGCATTTTCTGTATAAAAACAGCAATCTGCAGTTTCTCAGCAATATTTGCCGCCAGAGGAATATAAGCATCGGGTTTCACCAGTCCTCCGGGATAAATAATGAGAGCTTCATTCATTTCATAACAGAGAGGAACAATTGAATAAGCTTGTCTGATTTCAGAAACAATAATTTTTTCAGGGAGCAATTCCTTATCGTACAGTGAAGGCGAAGAACAGGAAAATATAAATAGAGAAAATAGGCAGATTGCAAGATATTTCATAATATAAATATACATCGAAATTACCGGCTTATTCGAATATTTTTATAAAACGCATAAAGTGATAAACCTTTGGACACACTATCATAAAAGTTATCATCCATAAGGATCTTATCAGGGGATGTCAGAGAAGCAACAGATTCTGCGATAGATCTGACTCTTGAACTTCCACCGGTAAGGATTACTTTATCGATATTGCAGTATTGATTTTCCCCGCCTACAGATTGATTCATAACAGCAATAATTTTACTGATTTTATCTGAGAGAATACTTCTGAACTGCAGATGGTCGAGAGAGACATTTATTCCCAGATTTAATTCATTGTATTGTATCTGTGTAGTGTCAGTTTCAGAAAGTCTGTGTTTACTGTCGCGAATTTCATCAAGGATCTTGTGTGACATTTTATTTTCAATGATAGCTCTCAACCTATGGATAGCTACAGGATCATCGGATCGATAGAGATAATCGGAAAACTCATCTGCTATTTTTCTCCTGTCAAACATATGCATTGTATTCCATTTACAGACATCTTTGTAAATATGCACAGGCATGGGGAGTCGTTTATCAAAGGATTCAAAAGTTGCATTAATTCCCAGAATTGGAGATAGTCGTGAGAACATGACTTCTTCATCAAAATTATCACCTCCGATATCAATTCCATCAATTGTTTCAATAGTATATTTTTGAATCCCCGTTTTTGAATGGTCTCTTTGAACCAGAGAAAAGTCGGAAGTACCACCGCCCAGGTCGATAATGAGGAAGCGTTTATCTTTTTGTATTAAGTAATCTTCAAAACATAATGATGCCGCAACAGGCTCTTCCATTTGAATAATTTGTCTAAATCCAGCCCCTTTGAATCCCTTCAAAAGCCTTTCATTGGCAAGTTGATTATCACTTTCTACAATTGAAAATCGGACAGGTCTCCCAAGTACAATGTTTTCAGGATTAATACACCACTTTTCAAATATTATTTTTTTGAGTTCTAACAGAAAAAAAGAAATAAGCTCTTCTAACTTTACAAATGTGCGATTTATCACTGTGTGTTGCAGATATCTATCGGAGAGAGATCGTTTTATAGAATGTATAAATCTGCCCGGTTTTCCTTTTTCATACTCATGTCTGGCTTCATTGCCTATGAGAACTTTTGAAATACCCTGATTCTCAGAAGGAATGAAGATTGTCGTCGGTAGTGAGAAGCTGTCAATGAGTTTGCCTGATCCGTTTGTAATAGAGACTACAGTATTAGTTGTACCAAAATCTATACCGCAATAAATTTCCAAAATAACCCAGCCTTTTATTTTGATGTAGGGTTGCTGATATTAATCAGTTTTGATTTGACTGTCAAGAATATTTCTATATCCCTGCTTGACAGAGCCCTGTCTCTAATCTAAATTAGATTTAAATGAATGAAATTATCAAACTCATGGAGAATTTTAATTTTTCAAAAACCGAAGCTTCAGTCTATTTAAATCTTGTAAAAAACGGTGCCCAGAATGGATCTCAAATTGCTAAAGATCTGAATATCTCCAGGTCTTCTGTTTATTCCGCTCTGGAAAATCTCTATAGCAGAGCTATAATCTACCTCTTACAGGGCGACTCGAGAACTTATAAAGCTGAAGATCCAACAATCCTTTTTGAACGATTGAAAAAACTGTATTCCGACTCTGCTGATACATTAAAAAAATCTTTGACCGATCTGCAGAAAAGAGAAGAAAATAACTTTTATCTCAATATCAAGGGGATGGATAATTTTCTTTCCAAAGCCAGGCAGTTGCTTTTGACAGCTGAAAAAGAGGTGTATATAAATGCCTGTATTGATATTCAGCTCTTTACACAAGAATTCAATCTACTGAAAGATAAAGGTGTCAGAATAATTGTATTTTCATTTGCTAATTTGAATTCTAAAAATCTTCCGATAGAGTATTACTATAATTCCATTATTCCCAGTGATTCAAAAGAAGTCCGCATGATGCTTGTAGTTGACAGAAAATCTTCATTAATCGGTAGTTCAATGGGTGACGGTGAAGTTATTGGTACATACACTGATAATCCTCTTCTGGTTTCTATTGTTTCCGAACATATACATCAGGACATTTATTTATTGAAACTTAAGGACAAATATAAAAAAGATGTTATTGAAAGTGATATTCTGCTGAATACTATTCAGGAAAGAGGAAAATAGAGTAAGGGACTGGGTTGCTGTAAAACCTCAGATACAATGGTATCCGAAGAATCACAGCATCACCACGATCATTAATAAGAATTTCTTTCCTGTACTCTTCTACTGCTCAATGCTCCGAATACAGCACATATTAATATAAACCCGATTAAGCCGGTGGATAGCAATCCACCGGTAAATACCAGTGTAACGGGAAAAAAGACTATAGCAAGGATTATTGTGATTACGGCTTTGATTACAAATCCGACTCCACTGAGAATAAGTCCCAATAATAGAAAAAAGAATTTGAAGAGATATATTCCTCCAAAGAAAATAGCTGCACTGACAATTAAAAGTTCAAACATTTTTACCTCCAACAATTACATACATATAAGCAATTGCTGTGCCAAATTAAAATTGCAGTAAAAGCTGCTTAAAATATGTCATCTTAATTTTTATGGTAAATAAGACCTTTAGTCAGGTATGATATCCCATCATTTTTCAATTCCCGTTCTTGCCAATACTCCCTGGTCGGCATAATGCTTTACCGCTTTCATTTCGGTAACCAGATCTGAAGCCTCAAGAAGAGCCTCACTGGCATAACGGCCTGTAAATACAACTTCACCATGCTCTTCAAATGATTTTATTTTGCTAATAATCCGTTTATCATCAATTAATTTAAAATGTACTGCAGTATTCAGTTCATCGAGAATGTATAGATCAAATGCTTTTTCATCGAGAAAATGAAAAAATAGTTCCTCTCCGTGTATTGCTGCAATTTTATCATTTTTGGTCATCTCTGCAAAAAGTTCCCGCTCTGCCCCGCATTGACATACATAGAGTTGATCTTGAAAAACCTTCTTCATTTTTTCAAAAGCTTTGATTTCACTGAAATCACCATTCTTGAGAAATTGTATAATGCAGACTGTCATACCTGCGCCAAGAGCCCTTACTGTGAGCCCTAATGCCGCAGTGGTCTTGCATTTTCCATCTCCTGTATAGTTGTGTATATATCCTTTCAAAAGAGATTCTCCTAAATTCAATTTTCAATTAATACCTTTCAGCTCCAGCAAACGGGGAACTGAAATCATTTCAAAATTATTTTTGTTCAGATAAGTTCTAAGCTTATCAGATGTCAAAGTATCCAAGTCGGCTTTTCGATATTCGAGAGCCCATTGATATGGAAGGCTATCTTCCATTGTTAAATTCAATTGTTCTTCACTTTCGAGAGCACAGTGGGTGACTACTAGATGGAAACCGTCATTCAAAGTATCAAGATATTCATACAGATGATCTTCTGAATTACCGGATTTTTCATAATAACTGTCAAAATAGCTGCTTTTCCCATTTTCACATCCATACAGGTAAATCAGGTTGTATTCTCTGGCAATATCTTCAACAATTTTAGCGACTTTAATTTCAGCTTCTTCACAATTGAAAACCGGCGGAAGCATATGCGAATCGATGTGAGTTATATTCCAGTTCCTCGATATCAGATAATCTATCTGAGCTCTGTATTCATCAGCAATTTCACGCAGTTCCCCATGCTTGATGAGCTCTTTATATGATCTGAAAAAAGTACCGTCACTATCGGAAATTGATTTACCGCTGCTCAGGGGACGCCAACGATAATTCTCCCACTCGCATGTCATATTCAGATGAATGCCGACAGGCAGATTATTACTTTCTGCAATTTTCAATGCTTCTTCAAACCAGGGAGTTGGCACCATAAAATTAGTGGCTGTCACAACTCCTTTAGTCATAGCATGTTCAATGCCTTTGTTGACACTGTGAGTCATTCCGAAATCATCAGTAACAAAGATAATATATTTGCTCAAAAACCATTGCCTCCTGATGATAATTACCGGTATTTGGGGATTTTAATTTATCATAAAATTATTGATAGTCAAATAAAAGAAAAAAAATATTAAAAATATTCATACAATTATTACTCATTTATAATCAAATAGATTAAAATAATAGTAATAAGGGTAAAAAAGATATGAAAGAACAAGATTTATCTAGAGTGTTCATCGAAATACTGCCAATGCTTGACAACTTTTTTTTCAAAGATTTTCAGGGCGTTTATGAACAATACAAACTGAATAAAACGCAGCACAAGACCATAATTGTTATTGGTACATTTAATGGCTCCCATATGACTGAGATCTGGAAAAGAATGGGTATAACCAAGGGAAATCTTTCGATTATAATTGATTCTCTTACAAAGCTTGGTTATGTAATATGCGAAAGACATACTGATGACAGAAGAAAAGTGAGTATTCATCTGACTGAACAAGGTGAAAAAATCTACAATGATGCAATGGAAGAGATATCAGAGAACATCGATAGAAAGTTATCTGCTATTTCCAAAGATGAGAAAAGAAAATTTATTGACTCAATAAATTTCATTTATGAAATATCTGAAAAATTTCCAGAATAATAGGAAGTTGTTGTTTTAGTGATAATTATAACAACAACCTCTGAACATCTATTTATTCACAGAAAATGTTTTGAGATTGTTTAACAAGTCATCACGGCTGGAAGAGTTTAAAATTCTGTCTCTGGCTTTAGTACTATTTAGAATCGCACTTATTGATGAAAGAAACTGAATATGTGGCCCTGTTGTATTTTTGGGAGAAACTACCATAATGAAAATTCTACACAACTCCCCATCGAGTGAGGCAAACTCAATTCCATCCTTTTTTATGCCCACGGCAGCCTTAAGTGATTCTACACCTGTACTCTTCCCATGAGGAATGGCAATTCCGTGCTGCATACCTGTACTCATTGTCGCTTCGCGGTCAAATACAGCTTTTTCACAGGCCGCACGATCTTCTAATTTCCCCGCATCGTCCAGAATCTGAAGCATCTCTTTTATAACATCATTTTTATTTTCACTCTTAAGGTCAATAGTCAGGCAATCCGTATCGAGATACTTAAATATATCAAATGCTGCAGCTTCGGTCTGCTTCGCAAGATCTTTTTGCAGTGATTCCGGTTTTGCCGTATCTTTTAATTTATTAACGGTTTCATGTAACTTTAATAATGACTCATAAACCATTGTTTTCACAAAACCGATATCTTTAATTCTCGATGTAATGGACACTGTTTTATCTGATTCTACCATAGTGATGAAAGTCTCGTCTTTCCGCATCTGGTAAATTCTCTCACCGGCATCCATTGAATGTATATAAAAACCTTCTTCTTTCATTTCAAGAATTATTTTTGTAATAAGAAATTCTGTTAATTCCTCACTGGGATAATTAAAAACAGTAGTGACAAGATTACTTTCGGCAACTTCTTCTTTTGTTCCGGAAGCATCTACTTTGAGAGACTTTTCCAATAAGGGAGGAGCAATGAGAATCGCCATAAGTACCATGAGTACCGCTACACCGAACATTTCCTCACCAAGTGCTCCTGTTGAGAGTCCAATTCCAGCAATAATAAGCGCCACTTCCCCCCGGGGAACTAATCCCAGACCGATTCTTAAAGCTCCCAGCTTATTAAATTTCAAAAAAAGTGATGGTAATCCACCACCAAGAACTTTACCCAAAATAGCAGCTATAGAATAAAACAAACCAATAAGCAAAACTTTCCCGGAGAAAAGAGTATTGATGTTGACCATCATTCCCATAACGGTAAAAAAGATCGGTACAAAGAATTCATGCAAGGGATGAAGATGTTCCTGTATAACATAACTGATATCTGTTTTTGATAGTGATAATCCCATAACATATGCTCCGATTATCATAGCCAATCCTGCCTGTTCAAAGATGCCAGCCAGAATAAAAGCAAGCCCCAGTGATAATACGGAAAAAGCTGTTGTGCTTTTAAATGCTTTGAGAAACCGGCTGATATACTTGGCACAAAGCAGACCGATCGCTGTAAAACCGAGCCAGACACCAAAAGCCTTGACTGCTATCATTCCTATATTGCCCCATGGAAGTGATCCGCCATGTCCAAAGGTCAGAATATTGATAACACCAAGTATAATCGCCAGCAGTATGATACCAACAACATCATCAATAACAGCAGCAGCGAGGATAGTTACACCCTCAGGAGAATCCATTTTTCGTTGTTCAGATAAGATTCTGGCAGAAATTCCGACTGAAGTGGCAACCCCGATAACACCAAGTAATAGTATTTGTGGATCCATCATTGGTTTGTCCAGGAAAAACATTCCCACAGAACTTCCCATAAAAAAAGGGAAAATGATTCCTCCCAGACCGATAATGCTTCCCTTTAAACTAAATCGGAGAAATAGAGTCAGATCAGTTTCAAGTCCGGCTATAAAAAGCAGAATAATAGATGCAATAGTTGAAAAACCGTATAATTCTTGGGAAATAGGAATAGCCTGACCAATTATAAGAGGAAATATACCTTCGGGAAAACCCGGTAAAGACAGACTGCCTAAAACAAAGGGACCTATCAATATTCCCGCTGTCAGTTCACCTAGTACTGAAGGAAGTTTTATTTTCTTAAAAAGAAGCCCGCCGAGTCTTGCTGCAAAAATGATAATTCCCAATTGGAAAACAAGCATTGTCATCAGATGAGTCATTCCGCCATCGTCACCGGACGATGCCATCAGAGAGTTCACCGTTATAACTGATAGTAATAAAAAAACTATAATTTTCCTTTTGTTCATTTTCATAATTTTAGTTAACTCCTAGTTATATTTAAAATAATTATCCCAGCGATAATCCAGCCTTTTCAGGGATTCGGTTAAATCGATAATTTTCAGATAATTATCAGCATCAGTTTCAAGTAATTTCAACCGTTTGAGTTTGGCCAAAGCATCAGAACACTCAAAATCAATATCACATTCATATTTATCTTCCAGCCACAGCTCAATCTCTTTATCAAGTGTATCTTCATTGAGTTTACTTTTAGTTTTATAGAGAAAATAATATGCCAGTATGGCTTCTTTAAATTCTTCTTCTTCAGCAGAATCGATCAGAGAATAGAAAACTCCGGCATTATTAACAAGATTCCTGAAATAGAGATTATCACTGAGTTCTTTTTGAAAGTGAAACTTTTTAGATTTGTATTTACTGATCTGTTTAAAAATAAATCCTGCTAAAGCACCGAGAGCTGATAATACCGCTATGGTTTGTTTTAACTGATTCTCTTCGATCGATCCCTTTACGCCAAAATAGGCACTGATTATAATAAATGCTACGATCAGAGCGGGAATAACTTTAGTAACAAGTAATGGAACTCCGGCGGCAATGGCCGGAACAGCTATCATTAGTTTATCTTTTAAACTCATGACAACTTTTGAATTGGGAAATAGAATTTCAAGATCTTCTAAGGGAACATCCTTGAAAAGTTTGATAATGGTTGAATCCGATGAAATCAGAGAATCATCTTCTGTATTTTTCAATCTGGCTACAAGTAAAACCCGTTCGAGAATAACGTGTTCTATTTCTGTTTTTTTCAAGCCAAAAAGTTTTTTTACAGTAAATTTATCAGTTCTTCGTCCCCTGGTATAAATTTCTACAAAATCATAATCAGTGAGATCAATATTGACAGAAATCCCCACAAGAGCACTATTCTCATAAGCCTTTTCTATTTCTTTTTTACTGATCTTATCGTAATTTGCATCATTGAGGACTTTTTGCAGAGTTATCAAAAGTTGATCATTTGCATTATTTATTTCTTCTTCACTGGATTTATGATGACTCTCCAAATCTGGATTAATGGGAAAGTAGACATCTTTTAAGGTCTTCAATTCTTTGTAAAACTCAAAATGAAATATACTTTCCATCATTTCGCATAATTGTGAAAAAGATTTTCTATCGGATTCATTTTTGAAGCTATTATCTGAAATTATCATGGTAATAATATCTTTTTTTCTGAAAGGAATGAATCTGGCTCGATCCGATGTAATGCTCAACTTCAAACTCCTTGAAATTAAATGTATACTATTAAGCTTTACATTCTTTGCCGATTTTTAACAGCTCATTTTTTTGATTTATTATCATATCAATGAATAAAGAATGGACCCTGGTATCACTGGTCAGCTCAGGATGAAAACTGGCGGCAAGCATATTCTTCTCTCTTACCATGACCGGAGAGCCATTGTATTCTGACAGGATTTCGACTGAATCTGATATTTCCGTTATTCGGGGTGCTCTGATAAATACAGCCGGTACCGGTTTTTCCTCAAGACCCTTTATTGATAAATCAGCATCAAAACTATCAATCTGTCTACCGTAATCATTTCTGGAGACTCTAAAATTCATAAGATTCAGTGTTTCCTGATTTTCATGAGAACTTATTCCTCGGGACAGCAGTATCATTCCCGCGCATGTACCAAATACGGGCATACCTTCAACTATCTTTTTTCGAAGAATATCATAAATACCAAAGTTTTTTAGAAGACGAATTATAGTTGTGCTCTCTCCACCGGGAATTACAAGTCCGTCTATAGAGTCCAGTTCTTTAACTTCTCTGACTTTTATGGCTTCAACTTCCAGTTTAACAAGGGATTCGATATGTTTATCGAATCCCCCCTGAAGAGTCAGAACACCAATCTTCAGATTGTTCAACTACCAGCCTCTTCCTGCAAATTTCTCATTATCTGCAAGGTCATCACAGTTGATACCAGTCATTGGAGCACCGAGATCTTCTGATATTTCAGCCAGTTTTTTATAATCATTGTAATAAGTCACAGCTTCCACAATTGCTTTAGCCCTTCTTCTCGGATTATCGGATTTAAAAATTCCTGAACCAACAAATACCGATTCAGCTCCCAGTTCCATCATAAGTGCTGCATCAGCAGGTGTAGCTACACCACCGGCAGAAAAGTTCGGTACCGGGAGTTTTCCTGTCTCTTTGATTTCCTGAAGGAGTTCGAAAGGTGCTCCCAACTCTTTTGCTTCCGTCATTAGTTCAGCATTGGGCATATTCTGTATTTTTCGGATACCTTCTTTGAGAGTTCTCATATGTCTTACAGCTTCGATAATATCTCCAGTACCGGCCTCGCCTTTTGTTCTAATCATAGCCGCACCTTCGCCGATACGTCTCAGTGCTTCTCCGAGATTTCTACATCCGCAGACAAAAGGAACTGAATAATCATGCTTATATATATGATACTGATCATCAGCTGGTGTTAAAACCTCACTCTCATCAATAAAATCGACTTCCATTGCTTCCAAAATTTTTGCTTCTACAATATGACCGATCCTGGCTTTCGCCATAACGGGAATACTCACAGCTTCCTGTATTTCTCTGATCATTTTCGGATCCGACATTCGAGCTACTCCGCCATCCTGTCTGATATCTGCAGGTACTCTTTCAAGTGCCATAACAGCTGCTGCACCGGCTTCTTCAGCTATTCTAGCCTGTTCAGCATTGACAACGTCCATGATAACTCCGCCTTTCAACATTTCAGCGAGTCCAACGTTTTTTCTCCATTGAGCACTCTGTCTCTGAGACCATAATTTTTCACTCATATCATTCACCTTATTGCATAATAAATTTTGTTTTCTCTAAAATAACGCAATTGTCTTACATTAGCAAGATTGATAGAAAAAAATCAATCATTTACATTTACAGAAAGCCAGCGCTTCAACTCTTCTACAAACATATTTTTTCTCTTCGCATAGGATTCAAGCTGATCATCACCTATTTTACCGACGGGAAAATATTTTGATTTTTCTGATGCAAATATATATCCGCATACAGAAGCTGCCGGCTGCATCATAAATGATTCTGTCAGTTTCACACCTATGTTTTTTTCTGCATCCAGTATATCAATAATATCAATTTTCCCAGTATGATCGGGGCAGCATGGATATCCCGGTGCAGGTCTTATTCCCTGGTATTTCTCTTTGAGGAGTTCATCAACTGTCAGATCATTAGCATTCTCATATGCCCAGAATTCCCTACGTACTTTTTTATGAATGTATTCCGCTCCCGCTTCTGCCAGTCTATCGGCAAGGGATTTAAGGAGCAGAGGACTGTATAGATCGTGATCGGGAAATATTTTTACTGATTCTTCAACTTTACTGCCTGCAGTAACTGCAAAAAAGCCCATATAATCATCGATTCCAGGAACATCTGCTTCACTATCTGCAGCTGTAATGAAATCTGCCAGTGAAGGACATTGGCCAAGCATGGGAATCTGACGACGCAACATCGGCAGCTGTTTGTATATTTTATCCCTTTTTTCATCTTCATAGAGCAGAATGTCATCATAGTCTATTGTAGCCGCAGGAAGTATTCGTACCACAGCATCTACAGTTAAGAGATCCTCACGGGCAATCTTGTCGAGTAACTCTCTGCTGTCTCTGAGTAATTCTTCAGCGTCAGATGATTTCCTGTTTTCCTCTGTACGAAAATCCCAGGTTACCAGGTACATTCTCCAGTCAATCAGTTTAATAACTTCCTCAAGGGGTATATTTTCAACAACAGTCAAAGCTGTCGTATGAGGTATTTTCATATTATTTCACTCGCTTTTTTCGGGCTTCACTGAATGAAACCATGTTTTTAGCCTGATCATTTTTCTTTTTGGAATATTTTACACGTTCCTTTTCATGCATTATCAGGCTTTCTTTAATAAAATCGTCTCTTTTTTCAGGATGGGTCAGCATAGAGGCAGTATATACTGCATTGGAAGCATCATTAGAATGAATCACAGCACCCTTATTTCTGGCAGGAATCAATTTTACAGCTGTATGAATCTTAGATGTTGCTGCCCCGCCTACGAGTAGAGGAATAATGAGATTCACTTCATCAAGATCTTCTGCAAGAACTCTCATCTCCTCCAGTGACGGAGTAATCAGGCCGCTTACACCGATGATATCTGCTTTATGCTTGAGTGCGGCATTGATAATATCCTGCTGGGGAACCATAACGCCCAAGTCTATTACTTCAAAATTATTACATTGAAGAACAACTCCTACAATATTTTTCCCGATATCGTGAACATCACCTTTTACAGTCGCCATGATAATGGTTCCTCTGGTTGTACTTTCGAGACTGTCCTTTTCATCTTCGATATAAGGCAGAAGGAATGATACTGCTTTTTTCATCACGCGGGCGCTTTTAACAACTTGCGGCAAAAACATTTTTCCACTTCCGAAAAGTTCACCAACCACTGACATTCCATCCATCAGAGGACCTTCAATTACGTCTATTGTCTTTTCAGCTTTCAAACGGCATTCTTCCACATCAACTTCGATAAATTCTGTAATACCTTTTACCAGAGAGTGTGATAATCTCTCTTCAACAGGTTTCTGCCTCCACTCCTGTTCCGCTTCTTCAACTTCAGCCGAAGCTTTAAAATCCCCGGCAATCTCGAGAAGTTTATCGGCACCATCGATAATCCGGTTCAGGACGACATCTTCAACAGTCTTTAATAATATTTCCGGTATTTCATCATACACAGTTAACTGGCCGGCGTTAACAATAGCCATATCAAGTCCTGCTGTAATGGCATGATAGAGGAATACAGAGTGTATAGCTTCCCGAAGGGGATTATTACCACGGAATGAGAATGAAACATTGCTCAGACCTCCGCTAGTCAACGCATATGGACAAGTTTTTTTTATCTCTCTGACTGCTTCAATAAAGTCCACGGCATAATTATCATGCTCTTTCATCCCCGTTGCTATGGCAAAGATATTCGGATCAAAGATTATGTCCTGAGGAGGAAAATTGAGCTCATGAACAAGAATATTATAGGCTCTTTTACAGATTTCTATTTTTCGGTCGAGAGAATCAGCCTGTCCCTGTTCATCAAATGCCATAATTACTGTTGCGGCACCGAAACTCATAATAGTACGGGCATGATTCTTAAAGGCTTCTTCACCTTCTTTTAAGCTGATAGAATTTACGATACTCTTTCCCTGAAGACATTTTAATCCTTCATGTATCACTTCCCATGAACTTGAATCTACCATAACCGGTACACGGCTGATGTCCGGTTCAGAAGCGAGAAGATTAAGAAAAATTTTCATTTCCGCTTTTGAATCAAGCATTGCCTCATCCAAATTGATATCGATAATCTGGGCGCCGTTTTCAACCTGTTTCCGGGCTACATCAAGTGCCGTTTCATAATCTCCCGAAGTAATTAATCTCTTAAACTTTGCAGATCCTGTGACGTTGGTTCTTTCTCCGACATTAACGAAGAGAGATTCTTTATCTATAATCAGAGGTTCTAATCCACAAAAAACTGAAAAAGTCGCTTTCCCTTCAATTTTTCTTGGTTTGTGCTGTGATCCAGCATTAACTATTGCTTTTATATGCTCGGGAGTCGATCCACAACATCCACCGACGATATTCAGAAGTCCCGCTTTTGAAAAACGTTCAATATATGAAGCCATCAGCTCTGGAGTATCATCATATTCTCCCAGTTCATTTGGAAGTCCTGCATTGGGATGAGCACTGATGCCACAGTCGGCAATCCTCGATAGGGTTTTAAGATGATCTTCCATATCCTTTGCACCGAGAGCGCAATTCAATCCAATTGTCAGTGGTTTTGCATGAGCTACAGAATACCAGAAAGCCTCTGCAGTCTGACCTGACAGGATTCTTCCACTGCTATCGCTGATAGTTCCGGAAATCATAATTGGAAGTTCTTTTCCCCTCTCACGGAAAACATTCTGAGCTGCGATGATTGCTGCTTTACAATTTAATGTGTCAAATACAGTTTCTATTAAAAGAAGATCGCATCCCCCTTCAACGAGAGCATCGATCTGATTTCTAAAGGCAATTTCAACCTGATCAAAAGTGACAGCCCGAAATCCGGGATCTTCCACTTTCGGAGAGATCGACAGTGTTTTGCTTGTAGGACCTACAGATCCGGCAACAAATTTAATCGAACCGGGATTCTCTTTTTCAAACAGATCCCTGGATTCAACTGCAATTCTGGCTCCATTGAGGTTAATTTCCCGAATATGGTCTTCTGTTCCGTAATCAGACTGCGAAAGAGATGTAGCATTAAAGGTATTTGTTTCAATGATATCGGCACCGGCGTCCAGAAACGAACGGTGGAGCACGGCAATAACATCAGGTTTAGTTATATTGAGCAGATCATTATTTCCGAAAAGATTCTGATCATGATTTTTAAACTGTTCGCCTCTGAAGTCACCTTCAGTAAGTTTCAGAGCCTGGAGCATAGTACCTGTTGCACCGTCGAGAAAAAGGATTTTTTCTTTCATAAGATCTTTAATCTTTTCAGTTCTATTCATTATTCTGCTCCTGCATGTTTATACAAAAAAAAGCTCCGATATGTGGAGCTTTTTTTAAATTATCGTTATTTTACCTGAACTAATCAATGTTTCCAATATCATTTCGATAATATTGATCTTTAAAGTAGATTTTATTTATCAGACTGTATGCTTCAGCTTTAGCCTGTTCAGCACTGGGAGCTGTTCCGACTACTGTCAGAACGCGTCCACCCGTTGTTAGGAGCTTACCTTCAGAAAGTTCCGCTCCGCTAATATATACAAGCTGATCCTCTTTGATTCCGCTTATTTCAAGACCTTTGTTATAGGAAAGGGGATATCCTCCTGAAGCCTGAACAACAGCACAGGAACAATTTCCGCTCCATTTTAGATCTTCACTTTTTAGACTGCCGTTCATAGCTGATTCAATAATCACAAGAAGGTCACTTTCGAGAAGAGGAAGCACAGCCTGAGTCTCCGGATCGCCCAGGCGCAGGTTGTATTCGAGAAGAAATACACCCTTTTCGTTGATCATAAGGCCGAAAAAAATGATTCCCGGAAATAGCAGATTTTCATTTTTCAATCCATTTAGAGTCGGTGTGAGGATTGTATCCATAAAGTCCTGAAAAACACGATTAGTCACATAGGGGTTGGGGGCGATAACACCCATACCACCGGTATTTAAACCGACTTCACCTTCTCCGATTTTTTTATGATCTTTTGCAGAGATGAAAGGAGTTATGTTATTTCCGTCAAAAATTGATAAAATTGATGCTTCATACCCTTCGAGAAACTCTTCTATGACAACAGAACTACCGGCCTCACCAAAACAATTATCAACCATGATATTTCTAACAGCTTTTACAGCTTCTTCTTTTGTCTGGCAGATGAGAACACCTTTACCAGCAGCCAGTCCATCTGCTTTTACAACAACGGGAATAGATGCTTTTTCCAGATAACTTATTGCCGTATCAGAATCGGTAAACGTCTCATATTCTGCTGTTCTTATGGAATATTTCTTCATGAAATCTTTGGCGAAGCTCTTACTGCCTTCCAGCATAGCAGCCTCTTTCCGCGGGCCGAAGATTCTCAAACCTTTTTCGTTGAACAGATCGACGATGCCAGCGACGAGTAAATCCTCAGCACCGGGTATTGTAAGATCAATCGAGTTGGCTAATGCAAAATCAGCCAGTTCCGCAATGCTTCCCGCCTGAATATTGGTACATTTGTCCATTAGTTCTGTAGCACCGTTTCCAGGAGCACAGAAAATCTTTTCAACCCCAATGCTTTCAGCAAGTTTTGATGCAAGTGCATGCTCACGTCCACCGCCGCCTGTAATTAGTAATCTCATTGATTCTCCCTTCTCCCACACAACATCTGAACAGTTTCGGGAAGTAATATATGCTCGAGTTTCAAAACTTCTTTTTGAAGCCTGTCAGCATCCCAGCCACTTTCAATATGGAGACTCATCTGATTGATGATTTCTCCTGTATCTATTCCGCTATCGACAAAATGTACTGTGCATCCCGATCGCTTCGCCCCGGAATTGATGACTGCTTCATGAACATGCATTCCATACATTCCCTTTCCACCGAAGTCAGGAAGCAGAGCTGGATGTATATTGATAATTTTTCTGTTCCAGTCTTCAATAAATGATTTTTCAAGAATAGATAGAAATCCAGCTAAAACAATATAATCCGCTTTGCCTTTAAGAATCTGATTTATCTGCGAAGAGAGTTTTACTCTCCCTATTTTCCTATCTACTAAATGTGTTTTGATACCTGCTTTTTCAGCTTTTTGCAAACCGGCAGCTTCTCTATCAGAAATGACCGAGCAGATAGAGAATCCTATATTTCCGGACTTATTCATACTGTCTATCAGACACTGTAGATTAGAACCTCCGCCGGAAATCAGAACAGCTATCTGTAACAAAATCTCTCACCTTTTTTAACTTTTCCGATAATGGCCGAATCCATAGAAAAACCTTTGAGTTCCTCTATGATTTTGTCAGCTTCACCCGATGGGACAGTCAACAGAAACCCAATTCCCATATTGAAAGTATTCCACATATCCTCTTCAGGAACTCCCTGCTTTTGAAGATATTGAAAGATTTCCGGTACATTTATAGCGTCTTTATCGATTTCTACTCCAAAATTTTCGGAAATGGCTCTCGGAGCATTTTCTCTTAAACCACCACCGGTTATATGGGCCATAGAGTGAATTTCATATTTTTCAAGTAAAGAAAGTACCGGTTTGATATAGAGCCTTGTCGGTTTTATCAGTTCCTGCCATATAGGTTTCCCCTGGAAATCGACATCGAGATCGGGAACGAGTTTTCTGATCAGGCTGAATCCATTGCTGTGTACTCCCGAAGAAGCAATTCCGATAATCACATCTCCTTCGACAACATTCTCAGGTCCTGTCAGTTTATCCTTCTCAGCTACTCCGACACAGAAACCGGCTACATCATAGTCACCATCTTTGTAGAAACCGGGCATTTCAGCTGTTTCTCCACCTACCAGAGCCGTTCCGGACTCAAGACAGGCATCAGTGATACCCTTGACTATCTGTGAAGAAATCTCAGCTTCCAGTTTTCCACAGGCAATATAATCCAGAAAAAACAGAGGTTTTGCCCCATGACAGAGAATATCATTTGCGCACATGGCAAAACAATCGATTCCCACAGTATCATAAACTTTCTTTTCCAGAGCTACAGCCAGTTTAGTACCCACTCCATCTGTTCCGGAAACGAGAACGGGATTATTGTAATTACCCAGTTCATAAAGAGAACCGAATCCTCCAAGCCGATTGAGAACTTCCGGACCCTGGGTTTTCTTAACAGACTCTTTAATCAGCTCAACAGCTTTGTAACCCTCTTCTTTATCAACACCGCTATCTTTATATGTAATCATTATTTAACCTTTACCTTGTAGATATGGGATAAATCCCGTTGAGACATCCGAGACAAAAACCATCGTCCCGTCCGAGAGCTTTCAATAGACCGTCGAGACTCAGATACTGAAGACTGTCGGCTCCTATGGATGAACAGATTTCGTTGTTGTCCATTTTGTTGGCAATCAGGTCCTCTCTATTGGGAGTATCAATTCCGAAAAAACAGGGATCTGATACAGGGGGAGAAACTATTCCGATATGAACTTCCCGGGCTCCCGCTTCGCGAAGTTTTCTCACCATTCTCCGGCTCGTTGTACCCCGGACAATAGAATCATCTATAAGAAGTACTTTTTTTCCTTTTACAAGGCTTCTCACAGCATTGAGTTTGAGAGAAACGGCTTTCTCTCGAATTTCCTGCGTAGGAGAAATAAATGTTCTTCCAACATATCTGTTTTTTATGAAACCCTGAGCATAGGGAATCCCCGAAGCCTGAGAATACCCCAGAGCTGCGGGAATTCCCGAATCGGGAACACCTACAACTATATCAGCTTCAACTGGATACTCTTTGAAGAGGGCTTCACCACATTTGGACCGGAGTTCGTAAACATCGATCTCATCGATAATCGAATCCGGTCTCGCGAAATAAATATATTCAAATACACATGTTGTAAGATTACTGTTTTTATCGTGTTTCAGAGAAGTCAGACCATTCTCATCAATTACAACAATTTCACCGGGTTCCACATCTCTGACAAATTCTGCATCTACTGCATCGAGAGCACAGGACTCTGAAGATATGAACCATGAATCACCTAGCTTTCCAATACAGAGAGGTCTGATCCCGTAAGGATCCCGAACACCAATCAATTTATTATCAATTGAGATAATCAGGGCAAAAGATCCCTTAACCGCACTGATTGCATCTACAACAGCTTTTTCATAACCTTTTGAGGCACCGCGGGCTATCATACTCATTAGAACTTCAGAATCACTGCTGGTCTGAAACAGGACACCGCCATCTTCGAGTAAAGAACGGATTATGTCGGAGTTTATCAGATTACCATTATGAGCTATGGCCAGTGTCCCAAGCTTACAGTGTCCTTCAAGCGGTTGAGCATTTTCAATAGAACTGTTTCCCGATGTTGAATAGCGGACGTGGCCAAGAGAAACCGAGCCTTTCAGCTCATCGAGATTTTTATCTTTGAAAACCTCCTGAGCCAGCCCCATCCCTTTGTATCCATTGATATGATCGTCTTCAATAGACGAAATACCGGCACTTTCCTGTCCTCTGTGCTGTAAAGCGAGAAGACCGAGATAAGTGAGATGGCCTATTTCATCGTTATCCTTTGAAAAAACACCGAATACACCGCATTCCTCTTCCATTTTATCGGGAAGTTCCAGATCTGTCATTTACCACCCAGCCTGTTGAGAATCTCTTTATAAGCGCCTTCAACATTTCCCATATCTCTTCGGAATCTATCTTTATCGAGTTTTTCGCCAGTTTCAGCATCCCAGAGACGGCATGTGTCGGGGCTTATTTCATCAGCCAGAATAATTTCACCATCTTTTGTTCTTCCGAACTCCAGTTTAAAGTCGACAAGAGTGATACCGAGAGATTTGAAGAAATCCTGAAGCAGGACATTGATTTTCTCAGTCATAGCAAAGATAGTATCAATCTCTTCATATGTAGCAAGACCCATCGCCACAGCATGGTGATTGTTGATCAGGGGATCACCATAATCATCATTTTTATAGCAGATCTCCATGATAGTATTGGGAGGAACAGTTCCTTCTACAATTCCCAGTCTTTTTGCCATAGATCCGGCAATTATGTTCCGGACGATAACTTCAACCATAACGATTTCAACATTCCGGCAGAGCTGGTCACGTTCATTTAATTTTTTGATAAAGTGAGTTTTAATCCCTTTCTCTTCGAGAAGCGTAAAAAGTATAGAAGTGATGCTGTTATTCATCTCCCCTTTATTCTGGATTTGACCTTTTTTCTCACCGTTAAATGCTGTCGCATCATCTTTATATCTAATAAGTACTTCATTTTCATTTTCCGTCTGAAATACCTGTTTCGCTTTTCCTTCGTACATTACTTCGCTCATAGATCTACAACCTCCCCGTTGTCTTTTAGAAAATTTTCTTTCATCTCTTTTCTGAAATTAATGAGTTTTTCCTTCATTGCAGGGTATTTCACTGCAAAGATCTGAACGGCAAGCATTGCCGCGTTGTAAGAATTATTTATTCCCACAGTAGCCACGGGAATTGACTTCGGCATCTGCACAATTGACAGAAGCGAATCCAATCCATCGAGAGCCGCATTGAGAGGCACACCGATAACCGGTAATATTGTCTTAGATGCGATAACGCCCGGTAGATGAGCTGCCAGACCGGCACCTGCAACTATAGCTTCACAACCATTATCTTCAAGATCTTTTAAAACTTCTACAAGTCTCTCAGGAACTCTGTGTGCTGAAAGGATATAGGCACTGTACTCAATTCCAAATTCCTTGAAACATTTTGCCGCACCCTCCATCTTGTCCATATCGGACTTACTTCCAAAAATAATTGCCGCTTTCATCATTACCCCTTAATTTTTAAAATACTTTACGCCGCTTTCAAAGATCTTCTGATCTCTATTGCCACTTATATTCTTAAGTACATTTGTACCTATTCGCTCACTATGTCCCATTTTGCCGAGAATTCTTCCATCAGGAGAAATAATACCCTCGATGGCAGATACTGAACCATTGGGATTATATTCGGGATCCATTGTCGGGTTACCTTCAAAATCAGAATACTGAAAAGCCACCTGACCATTTACAAACAGTCTGTTAACGATTTCATCTGATGCGTAGAATCTTCCCTCACCGTGAGAAACAGGTATATTGTGAAGATCTCCCGTATCTACTGCCGATAACCATGGAGAATTGTTTGAAGTAACTCTGGTTGTAACAACTTTTGAAACATGTTTGTTTATCTTGTTTTTTACGAGGGTAGCAGAATTTTCCATCTGATTTCCGATGACTCCAAAAGGTAGTAATCCACTTTTGATCAATGCCTGAAACCCATTACAGATTCCCAGAATCAATCCACCGCGCTCAATCAAATTCATTACAGAATCTTTGATCATATTGTTGTTCAATACCGAAGTAATAAACTTCCCCGATCCATCGGGCTCATCAGCCGCCGAAAATCCCCCTGCAAGGAATAGGATATGTGATAGATCTATTTTGTCTTTTAGAACAGTGAGAGATTCGGAGATATGTACTGAATCGCTATTTCTGAAAACAGGTGTGACAACGTCAGCTCCCGCTTTCAGAAAGGCATTAGTACTGTCGAATTCGCAGTTTGTACCGGGGAAGACAGGTATGACAACTTTTGGTGATGCGCTTTTCAGGACTGACACATTCTTTTTTATAGAAGCAGTATAATCCCTTTTTTTCAAAGAAAAAGAACTGCTTTCATCTTCATGAAAATGATGGAAAACCTTATCGAGAGTTTCTCTCCATTGATTAACAGTTATATCGATATCCACAGATTCACCGGATGTAAAAGTGATACTCTTATCATTTTTAGTAGTTCCAAGTAATTTCAGCTCTTTGAAATCCAGAGTCTGTGTAGTTTCAAAAATAATTGATCCGTATAACAGATCAAATAAACGGTTCTCTATATTTTTATTGACAAATGTAAAACCTATTTTATTTCCAAAAGACATTCTGCCAATTGTCTCTCCAATCCCCCCCTGTCTGACGCTTGCTGAAGAAAGAACAATTCCCTTGCCTGCAAGTTTATGGAAAAGCTCAAAATTTCCAAGCAGTTGATCAAGATCTGGAAGTCCATTTTCATCGGCGTTTAAATCCAGTAAATAAACATTGCTTTCCGATCTTTTGAACTCAGATGAAATTACCATATTTGAATCGACTGTCGATAAGGCAAAAGAGATCAGAGTAGGAGGAACAGTCAGTTCATGGAATGTTCCCGACATACTGTCTTTCCCGCCGATTGCGGGGATTCTCAGTTTATTTTGAACAAAATATGCACCTAATAATGCTGAAAAAGGTTCTCCCCAGGCTTCTTTGTCTGTTCCCGGTTTCCTGAAATATTCCTGAAGAGATAATCTGGATTTAAGAGCATCAGCACCGGAAGCACATAATCTTGTTAACGATTCAACAACGGCCCATGCTGCCCCATGAAATGGACTCCATCTTGAAATTTGCGGATTGTATCCATGGGACATAGCTGTAGAGGTAACACTTCCTTCTATTCCTACAGGAATTTTGTGAATTGAACACTCGTTTTCCGTAGTCTGATATTTCCCTCCATAGGGAAGAACTATAGTACCGCTACCAATAGTCGAATCAAATATTCCCGACAATCCAGCCTGGGAGCAGTTATTTAATGATGTAAGATTGTTTATAAATTTTTCACTCAGATTATTTCCGGATATTTCCATAGAAAAAGGTTTTTTTTCTGCAATTGAAGCAACTGACAGATCAACTTTGTTCCGGACCCCATTGGTATCGAGAAAAGGTCTGCTCAAATCGACAATAGTATTCCCTTTCCATCTCATAACAAGGCGGTTGTCATCAGTAATTTCAGCGACTTCTACAGCCTTTAGGTTTTCCTCATCGGCATATTCAATAAAAATGGAGACATCTGAAGCTTTTACAACAACAGCCATTCTCTCCTGAGACTCGGAAATAGCGAGTTCAGTACCGGTTAAACCGGAATATTTTACTGGAACAGCATTCAGATTAATATTTATTCCGGGGCTTAGCTCTCCAATGGCAACTGATACGCCACCTGCTCCGAAATCATTACACCGTTTGATAAGTTTTGTAACTTTGTTCTTTTTAAAAAGGCGCTGAATTTTCCTTTCTTCCGGTGCATTTCCTTTCTGAACTTCAGCTGAACAACTGTCCAGTGAATCTGATGTGTGCTCTTTTGAGGAACCTGTAGCCCCTCCGATACCATCTCGTCCAGTCATCCCGCCGAGTAAGATTACTTTATCACCGGCTAGCGGGGTTTCTCTTATTACATTGGCGGCAGGAGCAGCTCCTACAACGGCACCGACTTCCATCCTCTTCGCTTTATACCCTTCATCGTAAATCTCTCTGACATAGGATGTTGCCAGACCAATTTGATTTCCATAGGAACTGTATCCCTCAGCAGCACCGGTAGTTATTTTCCTTTGGGGAAGTTTCCCATCTATTGTTTCATTAATATCAACTGTTGGATCGGCACTTCCTGTAATTCTCATTGCCTGATATACGTAAGATCTTCCCGATAGAGGATCTCTGATTGCGCCTCCGATACAGGTTGAAGCTCCACCGAAAGGTTCAATTTCCGTGGGATGATTATGGGTTTCATTTTTAAACATAACCAGCCAGTCTTCGGTGCCATTTTCAGTTTTGACGGGAACTTTTATACTACAGGCATTGATCTCTTCTGATTTATCAAGATCATCGAGTTCACCGGACTGAAACATCTCCCTCATGGAAATTGTAGCCATATCCATAAGTGATAGAGGTTTCTCTTCACGTCCGGTTATCCTTCGGCTTTCGAGATATTGCTGGAATGTTTCCTCGATTATATTTTGATAAGATCCCTTTCCATAGGATATATTTTCAATCTCTGTTTCGAATGTTGTATGACGACAATGATCGGACCAGTAGCTGTCAAGAACCCTTAATTCAGTTTCTGAGGGATCTCTTTTTTCTTCATTTTTGAAGTAGTCACGGCAATGTTGTAAATCTGCAGCCGTCATAGCCAGGCTCAGTTCATTATGAAGCTTGGGAATGTCAGCATCTGAAGTTTCAATTAATCCCTTTATCAGGGCAATTTTATCAGGGCTGGAGTTCTCTTCAGGTCCTGTGATTACATCGAGGTTCTTCTCACGCATTTCCAGTTCATTTATATAATATTTTTTTATTTCGACCAATTCAGTATTTGTTATACCTTTAAAAAATATCAGTTTACCGGTTTTTACATCACCGTCCCATTTATCAAAAACCAAATGAAGGCACTGTTCTGCTGAATCAGCTCTATGGTCAAATTGACCGGGCAAATATTCTACTGCGATGAATGGAGATGGATTTACAGGTTGATCAAAAAAGATTTCATCAACTGGTTCTTCATAAAAAATACCTGATAGCTGGTTGTCAAACTGACTCTTATCCAGTCCGGATATTTCATAAATATTATAAATGTCAACATCTTTCAGCGTCTCAATTCTGAGAGAATCCCTGAGGTCCTTTTTAAGCTCTTTCGCTTCTAAATCAAAACCCTCTCTCTTCTTAACGAAGATTCTTCTACGATCCATATTCAGGGTCGTCCTCCCATAATATTAAAAAAAACCCGATTTTATATTCCATTACAAACGGAATATAAAATCGGGTTTTCTTCTGGAATAGGATTCCTGAACAAATACAATACCGAGATTATTATTTTCCGCTTATAGTAAACCATTTCCGGTGGTTTGTAGAAACTCTCTTCCGATTAAGAGATTATACAAGCTTTTAATTTTTGGGGATAAATTAGCACAATAAAGTTATAAGTTCAACTCGATTCCAGGTTAAAAACAAAAAAAGAGCTGCCCTTAAAGCAGCTCTTCATTTGTCAGATAATCGGAAAATTACTTGATAGTAATTCTTCCATCTGTTTCAGGAGTAATAGTTCCTCCGAGTGAGATAATATACTCAATTAGAGCATCTCTCTGCATAAGTGAAGTATCATACATTGCTGTCTTGTTTTTCAGCATTTTGTATCCGTCTCCACCAGATGCCAGATAAGAGTTCAATGCGATTTTATAAACTCTGTTCGGATCTACTTCTTTTCCATCAATCAGGAGTTCTTCAACAGTTCCCGCAGCACCATTGATAGTAAATTTAACATTTGACGAAACCTGAGCCATTGCTCCTGCTCCGACATTAGTTGCTGCTTTTTCGAAAAGAGCAATAACATCAGTTCCTGCGAGATCTATCAGTGCAATTGAGTTATCAAAAGGAAGAACTTCATATATTGTAGCTTTCTGAATCTCACCATCTCCGAGAGTAGCTCTTATTCCGCCACCATTCTGGAAAGCGAAGTCTACTTCGAGGCTCTGCTGCTCTATAAACCACTTCTGTGAATCAGTTACGATATCACCGAGAGCTGTTTCCATCTTTCTTGTATCGTCATTAGAGAATACAGCCGTAGCTTTTCCAATAACTTCGCTGAGTACAGCATCAACTTGATCGACATAAGTCTGCATTACTGCGAGAATTTCCTGATCTTTCTCGATTTCAGGAGCTATAGTCGGATAAGTTCTGTTACCGTCATCATCAGTTACTCTTTTTCTAACATTGATTGGTACGAGTTCGAAATCTACATTAGTAACTTCACCGTTCATAAATGTCAGATCAGTTTTACCCATGTAAAGACCCCAGTGACGTGCAGAAACGATAGCTACATCTTTACCGGATACTTTGTTTGTAATCCATACAGGTTCTTCTGTTTTTGAATGAGTATGTCCATCAACGATCATAGCCAGTCCGGGAACTTCAGCAGCCAGCCGTTTAGAACCTTCTGTTTCATCGGAATAGATTCCCATATGCACAACAGCGATTACGATATCAGCTTTTTTCAGAAGTTTAGGAACAAGCTTATTGGCAACTTCCACTTCATCTTCAAATACCAGACCTTCTATAAACTCAGGATTTCCTGTGTCATAGGTTCCAGTATCGAGAAGACCGATTATGGCAACTTTGAATGTACCGAATTCTTTGATGATATATGGCTCGACATTCTCTAGAAGCTTACCGTCTTTTTTTACATTGGCATTCAACCATGTGAACTCGGATAATGCAATCTGTTCCTGCATTGTTGCAAAGTCGTGATCAAATTCATGGTTACCCATAGACATAAGATCATAACCAGCCATGTTGTAACCGATTATATCTGCTTCTGCATTGAAGAAATTAGATTCCGGACGTCCGGTATTCATATCTCCCGCATCAACAACAAGCACATTAGGATTTGCCATTTTCACATTTTTGATAAAAGTTGCTCTTGCCGGGATTCCCCCCTGATCACTTGCAGGGTAATCATAAAATGATACCGGATGCCCGTGATGGTCATTTGTGTTCAGTATAACCAGATGCTGTTCAACATCTTTTGGTGCAATTCCTCCGGAAGCGCAACTGATTGTAACTAGTATCATTACAGCTACAAAAATTGATAAAACTTTTTTGATATTCAAGATATCCTCCTTAGATTCTATATTTATTAGAATACCGGAAGGCATATTAGTCAAGTTTTATAGGTAATTTTTATCAAAATCCAATATTTTTTTTGTACAAAATTATTCATACCTTTTAAAAATCATCATATTATCGGACATTTTAGTAATATACGATGCCCGAAGCTCCGGAAAACAGTATAGGTCCCGGTGAGACTGTTCCTCTGAAAAAGAGCGTGGAAGCATCTGTGACCTGGCCTATAATGGATCCCGCCATATTGACCCTGAGGGAGCTCATACCGGTAACTGTAATCTCCGCATAAGTACAAAGCATATCTTTAAAGTCGGCTGTTGAAAGATCCTCGCAGTATATGTCGAGATTCTCTACGGGATATACAGAGCTGACCTGCAATGAAGATGCATCACTGACACTGACAGTAAGATTATTGGCATCTGTCAAATAGATATCTACTTTCGCGGCATCGGTGATATCCAGATTAAGATTGTCATTCAAATTGAATCCGGATAACTGAACATTCGATGCATCCTCGACAAAAAGAGCATTGATATCGGGCATGGTAATATTTACAGTGAACGTAGAATTGTACACAGAATAGCCCGGAAGCATTTCGATATATAGATAATATCCATCACTGTGCAAATTGATATAAGAGACGAGATTATCATCACATATCAGGGTTATTGAATAATGATCACTATAAGAGATTGTCACATCACTGGCATCGGAAGCCTTTACAGCATAAAAGCCCGATGTTGAGTAAGTAGTAGATACAAGTCTTCCCGATCCGTTTATTCCCGCATAAAAAAAACAACTGGTGAATAATAATGCAAATGGTAAAAGTAATATATATTTTTTCATAATTAACCTCTCTTTGAGTTTTCTACCTATATAAAACAATCAAAGAAAAGCCAACTGTTACTTTTATGGTAGAAAAAGAGATGCTTTTTCAGTTTTATCGATCAGTCCATTGATAATATTGGCAGTTTTACCACATGCAAGAATCATAGGAATCCCATATTGGGTCACTTTTTCCGCAGCTTCAATTTTTGTTTTAATCCCACCTGTGCCGAAACTGCTGCTTTTACCAATAGAGATTTCATTTTTTAATGTAGCAATATCTGTGATCTTTTCGTGAAGAACCGCATCGGGATAATCATGAGGATTTTTGTCATATACCCCATCGATATCACTCAAGAGCAACAAAAGATCAGCATTCCATAGGTTGGCGATCATAGCTGCGAGATTATCATTATCACCGATTTTAATTTCATCGACACTGACACTGTCATTCTCATTAATTATTGGTATAACCCCTTCATCAATCAGAGTGAAAAGCGTATTCCTGATATATAGAATCCGGTTGGGGTCAGAGAGATCGTCTTTAGTCAGAAGTATCTGCCCGATAATTTTATCTTCTTCTTTGAATGACCGACGGAAGGAATCCATAAGCTCCACCTGTCCAATTGCACAAAGAGCCTGTTTGTAGTGGAGATCCTCTTTTCTCTTCCATTTTCCGAGAGTTGCTACACCGGCGATTCTTGCCCCTGAAGAGACTATTATTACTTGTTTACCCAGATCAGTAAGAGTTTTTACTTGTCTTGTAAAGCTATTAAAAAAACCTTTATTCAAAACGCCTTCATCTGTAGACAGAGTATTTGAACCGATTTTTATGACAATTTTTTTACTGTCCAGAATTGTTTCAGATATCATTGTTACTCCCGGATCTGGCCGTTTCCATCCATAATGTATTTTATTGTTACTAGCTCATTTAATCCCATAGGACCACGGGCATGCATTTTCTGAGTACTGATTCCCATCTCCGCTCCGAAACCCAGAGCTCCACCATCGGTAAATCTTGTCGATGCATTTACATAGACTGCAGCAGCATCAACTCTTCTCTGGAAGAATCTGGCATTTGTCAATTTATCTGTCAATATAGCTTCTGAATGTTTTGTTCCATATAAATTAATATGCTCTATTGCCTCTTCGTTGGATTTAACAATTTTTACGGCAATAATAAAATCAAGAAATTCCGTTTCCCAGTCACATTCGACGGCAGCTTTCAGCTCACAAATCTTTCGACTTGCTTCACAAGCTCTAATTTCCACGCGGTCGCTGATTCTATCGACAAGAGCAGGAAGGAATTTTTCCGCAATATTTTCATGTATTAAAACAGTCTCACAAGAATTGCAGACTCCCGGTCGTTGAATCTTAGCATTTTCTATTATATCAAGTGCATTTTTCAGATCAGCCGATTCATCGACAAAGATATGACAGTTCCCTACGCCCGTTTCGATAGAAGGAACTTTCGAGTTTTCAGTAACAAATTTGATTAATCCCGCACCACCTCTGGGAATGACAAGATCAAGATATTCGGTCATATTCAGTAGTTCTCCAACGAGAGCCCGGTCAGTATCTTCAACAAGTTCTATAATATCCGAAGAGATAGGTCCTGCGGATAATCCCTCTTTGACAACTCTTACCAGTGCCTTGTTAGAATTTATGGCAGAAGAACTTCCTCTTAACAGGATTGCATTTCCACTTTTCAAAGCTAGAGTAAATGCATCAATTGTAACGTTTGGCCTCGATTCATATATAATGCTTATGACACCGAGTGGAACTGACATCTTACTAACAGTAATACCATTTTCAAGTGTCCAGACATCACGGCTGTTCCAGACTGGATCTTTCAGAGAAACAACTTTTTCTATGCCATCAATCATGTCATCTATTCGGGCAGGTGTTAATTTCAACCGGTCTATCAGGCTATCTTTCATACCTGAATTTCGGGCAATCTCTATATCTAGATCATTAGCTTGCAGTATTTTATTCTCATATTTCTTCAGATATTCTGCAACAATCAATAGAGATCTATTTTTTATATCCGTGCCAGAGCTACTCAGATCTGTTGCAGATTTTTTTAAACTTTTACATTGATCCAGTAATGATTTCATGGTATATCTCCGCTCCGTCCTATAGATACATAATTGTTTTATGGAATAATATCAAAAAAAAAATTTGTTTACCAGTGCTGTTTCAGATAACTTTTACTGTACAAATAAAGTGAAATTGTTTACTTTCATTGAAAGGTTTATAAGGTTAAATATCAATTGGGGCTTAATTTGATTAAGTCCCTAATACAAGGATTCTATTTTCAATGAAAACTGTTCTAGTTTTTGGGACTTTTGATGTAATTCATCCTGGACACAAGTTTTTTCTCAGGCAATCTGCTGCATTGGGAGATCAGCTTATTGCTGTAATAGCCAGAGATGAATTTGTCAGTCAGACAAAAATGAAAAAACCTGTGCATAATCAGACTGAAAGAATGGAACACATAATTAATAGTGGCCTTGTTGATGATGCGTGCCTTTCAGACACTGTTACCGGAAGTTTTAATGTAGTAGTTAATATCAATCCTCAAATTATCTGTTTCGGTCATGATCAGACCCGACTTGCTGATTCATTTAATAAATGGATGATCGACAATGGCAAAAATATTGAAATAGTTATTATCGAACCATATCAGAGAGATCGATACAGTTCCACAGTCCGTAACAAAAAACATTATTGAGCAAAAATCTAAGGAGATTGAAATGTCTAAATTAAGCAAAAATGCAATAATAATAATTGCAGCAATTGCACTTGTCATTATTGCAGGAGGCCTGACGGGTTTCTATTATTTAACCAAAGATAAAGGGATAGCTGCAGTCGTTAACGGTGTCAAAATAAGTGATGACAAAGTTGAAGATGAAATTGCCAAGGCAATGATACAATATCAGGCTCAGGGAATGACTATCCAGCCTGAGCAAATGGTTGAAGTCAGATCTTCGATTATTGACAATCTGGTTGTGAGAGAAATTCTCATACAGAACTCTGAGGCAATTGAATTGACATCAGAAGAAATCGAGACTCAAATTTCCACATTCAGAGCCAGATTTGAAACTGAAGAAGAATTCATTGAAGCTCTGAGCGTTCAGGGATTTGATCTTGAATCATTTACACTTGTAATAACAGAGGATTTAAAGATTCAGAAATTTATGGAAGACAGCATTCCTGAAGAAACAACTGTAAGTGATGAAGATATGACTCAGTTCTACAACGATAACCCGGCTTATTTCGTAAAACCGGAAAGAGTGCATGCAAGCCACATTCTGGTCTCTCTTCAGGATAAAACGACTGATGAGGAAAAAGAATCAGCTATGGTCAAAATCAAGCGAATTGAAAGTGAGTTGCAAAATGGAGCAGATTTTTCTGAACTGGCAAAAACTGAATCAGAAGGTCCCAGTGGTCCTAACGGCGGTGACCTTGGTGAATTTACAAGAGGTCAAATGGTTGCTGAATTTGAAGAAGCGGCATATGCCTTAAATGAAGGTGAAATTAGCTCTATCGTTGAAACCCAGTTCGGTTATCACATAATCAAAATGATAGAGAAGTTTCCTGAATCAGCTGTACCTTTTGAAGAAGTTAAACAGTCCATTAACGACTATTTAATGCAGGAAAAAAGCCAGAGCAAAGTAACTGATTTTATTGATGGACTTAAAAATTCAGCGAAAATCAGAATAGTAGAAGTGAAAACATCTGCTGCCGATACAGTAGAATAGTAATCCTGCGAGTCTCGCTTCAAATTAAGCTGGACTCGCAGTCTGTGTTCAGTCCTGTAAGCTTCGGGTTTCATGAGTCTCGCTTCAAGATCGGTCCTATGACGCGCTGCGCTTACACTGCAATGCTATTCGAAGCTGCGAGTCTCGCTTCAAGATCGGTCCTATGACGCGCTGCGCTTACACTGCAATGCTATTCGAAGCTGCGAGTCTCGCTTCTCATGGATAGAGATCCATATGAGCTTCAGCATCTTTCATAATGTGATCCCACTTCCTCAAATCTTTCTCAATCCATTTTTTTTCAATAATCTCACTAATACGATCAGCGATCAACTTCAGGACCTGGTCTGTCTCGTCAGGTAGCTTAAAGGGTTTTCTGCCGATATCTACAGTACTGTAAATTTCCAAAATACCAATTTTGTTATTGTTTTCTTTAATTTTAAATTTCTTTGCAAAGTCAGTTTTTTCAAACTTACCATTTTTAAATACTTTATTGCCAATTATCACCCTTGAGCTGCAGATATGAGCATGACTCAGATACTTAGGAATCAGTTCATTGATTTTCAAAATAAAATTTTCAGAGCTCATATCTTTCTTCTTTGCAAAGTGTGAGATATTAATAAAACACTGGAGCTCATTTGCTCTGTTCTCCAGCTCGCTCTCTATTTTTTTACGGACAGTAATATCTCTGGAAATTCCGAAGAGACCAATAACATTTTCTTTATCATCACAAAAAGGAACTTTAGTTGAAGCTGCCCATGATATGGATCCATCTGGCCATGTTTCTTTTTCAATAAAATTCTCCTGCCCCTCTCTGCTTTTCATTATGTTCTGTTCCATAGTATAAGCAGATAGAGCGTGCTCTTTAGTAAAAAAGTCGAAATCTGTTTTGCCGATAGCCTCTTCCGGTTTATTCAAATGAAATAATTTGGCAAGGGAATCATTAATGAGTATGAATCGGGAATTTGTATCTTTAAGATAAATATGATCGGGGAATGTATTGAGCAGGGTACTCAATAGGTTATCAAAGAAGGTACTGTTCATCCCTTCTTCCTGAATTTTCCGCAATAAATCTGAATTGAAATCATCAGACATCTCGAATTGCCTCTCCTGTTAAATTATTTTCAGAACAACTTAAGTATAGAGTGGCAGAAGAAATATATCAAAATTTACTTCTTTTTCCTATGAGATCCCATAATTCTGGCAACAACGCTAAGGGTATCAGAGTATCCCAGGATAAGTTTTAAAATGACCAGTAAGGGGACTGATAATAACATTCCGGGAATTCCCCAAATTATTCCCCAGAATACAAGTCCGAAGATAACCGTTACTGTATTCAGCCGCAATCTATCTCCCATTATTTTTGGTTCAATAAAATTGCCGATAGTCATTTGAACTACTCCGAGAATGATTAAAATAATGATGGCTCTATTGAATGTATCAAACTGAATAATAGCCATGAGTACCGGTGGAATCGTTGCTATTATGGAGCCGATTGAAGGGATGAAATTGAAAAGGAAAGTCAGAAAACCAAAGAAAACCGCAAATTTCACACCAAAAAGCATACAGACAACGGCAGCGATAATCCCTGTAGTAGCACTGACAATTACTTTTATAGTCATATATGTCGATACGGATCTCTGAAGACTGTCTATTTCATTGAGGAATCTTTGATCCGCTTTCACAACATAACTGATGTACTCTTTGTAATTAGTCATACTGCCGAGGAGAATTACAAAATAGAGGGAGAACATGAAAAATGACTTACCGAAATTACCGACACCGGAAAAAACCGAACTGAGGGCTTTAGTCAGACTCTGCTCATTTATCAGTCCCAGTAGATAGTTGCTGATATTATCCATATTAAAACGGGATTTTGTCATTTCATCTATCTGACTGATTATTGCCGTCACTTTTTTTATGAATTGTGTGACAAGGAAATCAGACTGTGCTGTAAAATTCCCAATAGTATCAATAAATATATTTATAATCACCAGAATAATGAGTATGGTCAATGTTGCAATAATCGGTACAATAACACCCGTAGGAAATTTGTACTTTCTCAGAAAGATCATTAACGGCTGAAACATGATTACAACCAGCATGGCAAAAACAAGAGGCAAGAGAAGAGATGACAAGACATTCAGGAGATAAAAAGTTGTGATAAATAAAAAAACTAAAAGAATATTTCGAATTGAACGTAACATAAATCCCCTAAACCCACTTTTTATTTCAAAATACTATTGAGACTGAATATTATCAAGATCTGATTGTTCGATTTCGATCTGATTTATTTTCCCTATGGCCTTGAGTACAATTTGAGCTCTTTTTTTGTATATTTCTGATTCTTCCAGGTTGCCGTTTTTCTCTGAAATAATAGCGAGTGCTTCCAAATCGGCAGCAATGCCCTGAGGGTATTCAATCATTTTGTCATATTTCAATGCTTCTTCGGCATATAATAAAGCTTCGGAATATTTTTCCTGTAATGAATATATTGAAGCAAGCATGTAATAATCCGCAGCGAGAGGTCGATATGTTTTATTCTTCAGATTGAATTTCAGACTTCTGTTTAAATACTCCAGAGCCTGGGTATATTTTGTCTGCTTTCTTAATATGAGACTGAATAAATGAGCAAGATTTGCACTCTCTTCATTGTTTACCATTTCCAGGCTTTCCATTTCTGTTTCTAAAAGTGAGAAGGCACTGTTCAGGTCATCGATCTTTATATAGTAATCACCAATATTACCCTTTGTTAACAGAATCAGATTCTTATTATCAATTCTCTCTGCAATCACTAATCCCCTATTGAGATACTCAAGAGCTTCTTCATTTTTCAATTCTGCCAGTTTTGTTCTTCCTATAGAATTCAGAGTCAGAACAATTCCCTCTTCATTATCAATAGATGCATTTAACTGGTAAGCTAATTCAAATAAATCCAGAGCCTGTAAATAACGACCGGAATTGTACTGGGATATACCATTTTTCTGATATTCAGCTGCTCTGTTTGTTATTACAAGAGAACGATCGTCTTTTTTCCCCGGCAGAGTAGAACAGGACACAAAAACATATGAAATCGTGATGATGATAATCGGCAAGGTTTTTCTAATCATTTTAAAATTCTCCGTCCCTGATTCCTGCGGATACGGAATCCTGTTTTTTCTCTTCTTCAATTCCGCCTCTGAGCAATGGATTGTTTTTTATGCCCTGCAGCACTTTTTCCGCTTCTTCTATAGCGGAACCTGTACCTTCGACTAATGCAGTGATTTCAGGGCTCATTCCGTTGAAATACTCTGTTAGTTCTCTAACCTGGATCATACTCTTATGAATTTCATCCAGGATGCTGTAAACTTCATTGAAAAGCACATTATCATCACTGAGTATTGTTGCTATTGAACTTTCGGGGTCGAGAACCTGAGCGATAATTCCTTCAATTGATTCCAGTTCACTGCTCAAAACAGCAATAGAACTTGTAATCTTTGCAACATTCGCAAGTGATTTATCAACTTCGGGCAGGGTACTGTCATTGATACTCTGCAGTGTTTCATTGATTTCCGGCATCATTTTTTCAATACCGAAAAGGATCTCTCCTATAGGACCGGGATTATATCCCAATAGTGTTTCATCGAGGTCTATGAGGATATTATTCAGATTGAGTATGAGTTCATCAGCGTCATTTATAATTTTGACAATCATATCACCGGAATTGTCTTTATCAACAAGTCCCTTTTTAATAAGTTCCCGGCCTTCTTTAAATGCTGTAGAGTGTATAAGAGATCCTTCATCTAAAGATTCTCCTTTCTCAATTCCAGGATAAAAAACGAGAACAGCACCGAATCCAAGAGGATTAGCCTGCAGCTCAAGTACAGAATTCTCAACAACCCGATTTATATATTCTTCATAGATAACTACTGAAACATCGACAAAATTATCATCTGTAAGAGTTATAGTTTTCAGTTCCCCGATTTTAAATCCCCGAAGCGTAACGGACATTCCGACACTCAATCCTGTTGCAGAGGTGAAATTGCTGTGATAATTCAAATCTTCTCTCAGCCACCTTTTATTAATACCGATTAAGATTAAAGCTACACAGATCAGAACAACAGAAGTCAATACGAATAACCCCACTATCTGTTCTGCAAAACGGAATTTAAATTTCAATGCTATACCTGCCCTTTCAATTCTTCAATAATTCTTAAAACATCATCTTCTTCAGAATTAATTATTTCAGAAAAACTACCGGATTTCACGATTTTTCCATGATCAATTAAAATAATATTATCGGCAATACTTCTAACTAAAGGAAAATCGTGGGTTACTGTAATTATAGTTTTTTTCTTTTTCTTAAGCTCTTTAATTATAGAATAAAGCCTTGATATATTTTTTTTGTCGATAGAAGTTGTCGGTTCATCAAAAAAAAGAACATCGGGGTCCGTCATCAGTGCCCGAAGAAAAGAGATGATCTTTTTTTCTCCAGCAGAAATTGCAGAAGGACGCACCATCATATTATCTCTGAAATTAAATATATCAATAGCTGATTTTATTCTCATATCAATTTCATCTTTTTTCATATAGGGGTTCAGTATCTGTAGAGGAATGGCCAAATTTTCATAGATTGTACGATTCGCCCATAGAGCTGAATCCTGAAATACAAAGCCCGATTGTGCCTGCATTTCAAAAAACTCTTTCTCACCCATTTTGTCAATATTCGCATTATTGTACAAAACTTTCCCGTTGCTGATTTTTATAAGTCCCGCGAGTGACTTCAACAAGGTTGTTTTTCCACTTCCGGAAAGTCCAAGAATAACAGTTGTTGTCATCGGTATAATCGCCAGATTGATATTATCGAGAACAGTTTCTCCTTCGAGAAATAGATTTACTTCATTCATTACTAGTGATTCCAGAAATTTCTCCTATAATCTTGAAATAATCGTGATTACTGCATCGGCAATAATGATAAATGTTACACAGTTTCCAATAGATTTTATAGTAGCAACTGGAACTTCCGTTATAGCCCGATTCACAGTAAAACCGTAAAATGTTGAAATGACCGCTATAATATAACCAAACACGAAACTTTTTAAAAATGAGATAAATATATCCCAGGCACTTAATACTTCCAGTAGATTTTTTAAATATGTATCAATGGGGATGGGATTCAGCATTGATGTAACAATAAATGAACCGAAGAGACCAAATATATCAAAATAGACATTGAGTATAATCATCGAACCGACAACTCCCAGCAAACGGGGTACCGCCAGATAGGTTACGGGATTAATACCAACAGATTCGTAAGCTTCAATTTCATGAGATACGATCATATTCCCCAATTCTGTTGTTATTGCACTGCCAGATCTTGCTGCAATAATAAATGCTGTGAGAACAGGTCCCAGTTCCCTTACGATGATCAAAACGAGAATATCGTACACCATCTCCCCCTGCCCGAATTGAGGCAGTATGGCGACGCCCTGAACGATTAAAACAGCACCGATTCCCAATGATATAAGAGCAACAATCGGGAGAGCTTCAACTCCGGTAAAAAGCAGCTGCATTCTTAAAACCTTTCTATCAAGTTTTCTTGTTATGAGGAATCTAGCCGTTTTCCGGGTGAGATAAAAAAAGTATCCCGCAAGATACGAAATGTTTTTTATCCTGTCGATAACCATTTTCCCTGTTGCTTTGATCATATTCTAATGATAAATCCGACTGTAACAGCTATTCAATAGACTGCCCAAAAAAAACTGCTTTTTCTATGTTATTATTGAATCCGTATTTTCCCGACTTGACCGGAGTGGAACTTAATTGTAAATTACCATTAAATGAAGAATCCCACAGCAATCTATGAGGTATGAATGTTAGACACTATGTGTCTTATGTTTAGTGCAATGTAGAAAATGCTCTTCATGTTCGTAAAGGTTGCGGCAAAGCCGCGAAGAATAGATAGCCTGCATCCCTGGAGGAAGCTCCGAGGAATTATGGCTTTCGAATAAAATGAAGGAATATTCATAATGGCAAAACAACCAAAACTTCCCGATATGGCTGTACAGAAAGAGATACAAAAATCACAGGAAAAGATTCTAAGAGCTTACAAGAAGCGTCTGACCCAGAAAGATCTGATTAATCTGAATACGTTTATCAGTTCAGGCCTGGCACCAGGATCAAAAGAATTCCAAAAATTGAGACCGGCTTTAAAAGAAGTTATTATCAAATTGAATGTATCAGGTTTGGAGATTATGCAGCGATCTACAAAAAATCCATTCCAGAAAATTAGATTTGCAATTGCTAAAACGGCGACAAAACGTATCCCTGTAATGGACAAGAAGAAAAAAAGCAAAAAGAAAAAATGATACAAAAGCGGAAGAATATCTTCCGCTTTTTTTATTTACAATTTATTATAAAATTATTATGGAATTCAGTGAACTAGTTATTGAAGTAATTAAGAGCATTCCCGTAGGAAGAGTCATATCCTATGGGCAGGTTGCCGCTTTGGCAGGTAATCACAGAGCTGCTCGACAGGTATCGAGAATACTCAAAACTGTAGAAAATCTACCATGGCACAGAGTGGTCAATAGTAAAGGAAAGATATCACTTCCTCCTCATATGGGAGGAATCATACAAAAAGGTTTGCTTGAAAATGAAGGTGTGATATTTATAAAAAAAGGAACCGCAATAGAAAAACGATTTTTCTGGAACGGTTCCTGAATCTCAATAGATTTTTTTATCTATTAGTCGGTTTGTATCCGCCTCGACCTCTTTTTCGTTCAGAATGACTGAAATGTCGTCCACCATGTCTGGGATTTCCACCTCGTGGTCTTCCATCCTGGAAATTGCGCCTTCGACCATCTCCACCACCGGGACCTCTGTTCTCTGAAGGTTTAGCTTTTTCAACCATTGGTCTGTGACCTCTTCCGGCTTTTCTGAATACATCAATAATATGTTCTGCATCTTCAAAAGCCACAGTAATAAATGAAAACATCTCAAAAACCTGTACATCATCTATTTTTGAATCAGGAATTCCTGTTTTCTCTTTAATCAGAGCAACAACATCTCTGGCACCCATATTATCTTTACGGCCTTTAGCGACAAACAACCTGGTTCGACTGCCGTCCCTGTTCATTTTAATATTCTTAATCTCTTTGTACTGAGATTCATCAAGATCCTGTTTGAATGAGTATTTCAATAATGAAGCCACAACTTCTTCGGGATTGCCCTGCTCAAGTAGCGTTTTTGCCATGGAATCATAGTTTTCATTAACTTTTTCCCGATTACCCTGGATTGTTTCAGATAATTCAGTAATGATTCTTTCTCTCTTGATATCAATAACATCTTTTACATCGGGAAGTTTTTTCTTTTTGATATCGGTGTTTGACATTCTTTTAATTCGTACGAGCATTCGGTATTCGGAATGAGTAACAAATGTTATCGCTGTTCCTTCCTGCCCTGCACGACCGGTTCGACCTATCCGATGTACATAGGATTCCGGATCCTGAGGAAGAGAATAGTTAATCACATGAGTCATGTTAGTGACATCGATCCCTCTTGCAGCTACATCTGTAGCGACTAGGATATTTGTTTTCTTCTCTTTGAATTGCGACAGGATTCTCTCTCTCATATTCTGAGATATATCGCCATGAAGTGCTGCTGAAGAATAACCCCTATTGACCAGTCTCTCAGCAACCTCATCAGACTTGACCTTTGTCCTGCAAAATACAATTCCGTAGAAATCATCTTCAATATCAATAATTCGACATAAAGCTTCAAATTTATCTCTTTCTGATAATTCATAATAAATCTGTTCTGTCAGATTTGTAGTCAACTGCTGCTTTTTAACAGCTAGTACTTCGTAATCACCCATATATCTACCGGCGATATTGAGAATAGCTTTTGGCATTGTTGCTGAAAATAAAACCATTCTTTTATCTTCATTAACACTTTCAAGGATTTTTTCTATATCTTCAACAAATCCCATATTCAGCATTTCATCAGCTTCATCCAGAATCAGCCATGACAATCGCGAAAGATTGAGGCTTCCCTTGTCGATATGATCCTGAATACGTCCGGGAGTACCGACAATGATATCAACTCCGCGTTTTAATCTTCGGAATTGCTCTCCGTAAGACTGACCACCATAAATCGGTGCGATCTGGAGTCTTTTACTTCCTTTTAATGAATTTATCTCTTCACAGACCTGCACAGCCAGTTCTCTGGTTGGTGTAAGAATCAATGCCTGCACATGACCGGCATCTGTTTCCAGTTTATCTATAAGAGGCAGACCAAAAGCAGCTGTTTTTCCTGTTCCGGTCTGAGCCTGGCCAATAATATTCTTTTCACCCTGTAAAAGGTATGGTATAGTTTTAGCCTGGATGGGTGATGGTTCTTCAAACCCCTTCTTGCGAATACCGGATAAAGTTGCTTCTGAAAGCCCTAAATCATCAAATTTTATTTTTTCTTCCATTTATGTTCCTTAATTCATTTATATACACTTATGTATAACAAACTCATTAACTATATACATAAATTGAACTTATGAGAAGATCGGTTTTAATCAATGATAAACATTTCCCATTCCATTGACTTTTTCCCGGCTGAAGGATATATTTTCATAAATTCTGAAAATTATTTAATATTCGATAATTATTGAATCGAGGAGATAAATATGTCTAAAGCGCATAGAGGTGCAGGTATTAGAGATCAGGTGAAAAGCGGTCGAGGAGATTGCCCACTCTGTAAAAGAACTGCCATTAAAGTTGGTTATGAAAAAGATTTTGACGGAAAAAAAGTGAATATCTGCAAGCAGTGCAATTCAGCTGTAGCAAAAGGTAAGATGAAAGAAGCTGTATCAGCTCTTTAGTCTTCACGTCAATAATAAATCCCTGCTCTTCAGCAGGGTATTTTTTTTGATAGTCCGTAATCGCTTCCAGCGATGAAGGTACGAAACAAACGACGCACCCTGTCGAACAATACCTCTGAGCTTCGGCTCCGAGGTATTTTTATAAAAGGATCTAATATGACACCATTAACAGTTCTGATTCTATTTTTTATTTTTTTCGGAGGGGAATTTATTTTTTCTTTCACTCTGACTATTTTAAACATTAACAATTCTCTGAAAAATAAAAACATAATTCCCTCTTTCATTTCAGATTTTCTTAAACAGGATAAATATGAGAAATCAGTCGATTACAGTTTAAGGAAAGAGAAATTTTCTCTATCGACATCTACTGTATCAATGCTTATAACCACAGTAGTTATACTAAGTAAATTTCCCTCTCTTGTGAATGACTGGCTTTCTCTTTTCAATTTACATCCCTATACACATGGGATTGTATATCTTCTTATTCTGACAACTCTCTCTTCAATCATATCTTTACCCGTTTCTCTTTATTCTCAGTTTGTTATTGAAGAGGAATTTGGATTTAACAAAATGACAGGAATGACATTCGCAAAAGATTTAATTAAAAGTTCAATTTTGTCACTTATATTGATTGTTCCCATATTAGCTGCTTTATTTCTTTTTATTGATAAGACAGGTAGCTTCTGGTGGCTTTATGCTTTTCTTTTCTTTACAGTTTTTCAACTGATTATTACTGTTTTATACCCACTGATAATTGCTCCTCTTTTTAATAAGTTCACTGATCTTGAAGATGGACCATTAAAAGAGAGGTTATTCAAACTTGCTGATATTACCTCATTTAAAGCGAAGGGTATTTATGTTATGGATGGGAGCAGGAGATCATCTCACTCTAATGCATATTTTACAGGTTTTGGAAGATCCAGAAGAATTGTACTTTACGATACATTGATCAATTCTCTGTCAGAAGAGGAGATTGAAGGAGTTCTAGCTCACGAAATTGGTCATTTTAAGAAAAAGCATATTATCAAAAGTATGCTTTCATCGCTGGTTATGGCTTTAATATTCTTCTATCTCCTATCAGTATTACAAAATTATGAACCTTTATTTTTAGCCTTCGGATTTAAAGAACCAGCCTTACATAGCCTTATAGTAATTTTATCCTTTGCTTTGGGTCCATTTACATTTTTTCTTAAACCCCTGTTTACGATTAAATCCAGAAAAAATGAGTATGAAGCTGATAGATTTGCAGTTGAATTGATTAAGTCTCCGGAACCATTAATAAATGCTTTGATTACCTTAGGTAAAGAAAACCTGTCAAACCTGACACCGCATCCGTTGTACAGCTTCTTCCATTACAGTCATCCAGTTCTTTCAGAGAGAATTGAGGCGATGAAGAAAGAAGGGAGACGGGAGGAAGGAGACCGGAGACCTGAGACCTGAAAAAAATAGGAGATAAGAACTGAGACTCACGAGGCCCGAAGCTTACAGGGCTGAACAAGATTGCCAGATTTATCTAGTTGGAGTTTATTTCCCCTCATTGGAGCACCACGTATGTAAGAGACCGGAAGAAACCCACAAAAAAATTCTTCCCTTCTCCGGTCTCCCATCTCCTTTTATAGAGTAATTTTTCTTGATTCTATATAGTAGCGTTTTTCCTCTGCCTCTCCGACGGAAAAGGTTTTTCTTGGAAGTGCACCATCTTCGACTATCATTCGGAAAAAATCCGACTTTTTGATAGCTGTCAGATATAGACCCAGATTCCCTTTTTTCCCTCCGAGATCCAATACTGCTTTATCACCGTGTATATAATCGATGATAACAGAACTGTTCTTCTTAAGATAAGCATCGATCAGTTTTTGAATTACTTCATAACTCAACTTTGTATTTGAGTCTGTTATGGAGATATAACCCCATCTACCTTCATTAATGAAACCGATTCTATGATCAGGAGATTCAGAGGAAATGCTGTTTTTCATCTCTTGTTCCGACTCTACAGATATAAATTCAGCATTTGCTTCATTTTTCAATTCCTGAAAAAAATCTTCAGAATCTATATTGAAAAGGACTCTGTGTATAGGCTCAAATATTATTCCCTCATTAAAAATATTTTCTACTTCAACAAGAGCATAACGGGCTGGATGATTTTCAGGTACGCCTTCTTTTTTCAATTTATTCCAGATTTCCTTAGCTGTAGCAAGAGAATGATTACCATCTCCAACAGCAAAAAGCATATCATTCTTTTCAGACAATTTTTCAAAAGCAGAACAGATCTTTTCCAGATAGGCTTCATCTTTTATTAAATGGCCCTTTATGGTACCGCCATTATGCATTAGATCAAAATCATATACTGCTTCAAAGGTTTCTCTGTCACTAAAAGCTTTTTCTATAATCGATTTATCCTGATCATTTATAAAGAGAAGAATATGTGGCAAATCTAAATCAGCTTTTTCCCTAATTTCAATTCTTGGGGGTAAACGATCTATTACAGTACCTTCTGTAGGTCTGATAAGACTTTTTGTATCAGTGGCAAAACTATATTGCTCCAGATCGATAGCCATCATTAATCCGACTCTGGATGAGACAAATGGAGTGCTTCGTTCAACAATAATAAATCCCGGCTCTAAAGTTTTAAAAAGATTCTGATTCAGATAGTCTTTCATTGTAGAATTTATTTTTTTTACTCTATCAATTTTATTTTTATCTTCGAGATAACACTCGGGTAGGATCAATTTTAAGGTTGATGGAGAGTCCCCTACTAAAGTTTCAACTTCCTTCCAATACTGCTTTTCCGAAGAAAATTGATCACAGGCTACGACAGCCCATTTACTCATATCGATGTTTTCTGGTAATAGAATTTCGGGAATATGAATCCCCATTTTTGCAAATCTGGATCTTAAATCAGGCATTTTGATACTCCTATAAACTGAAGAGGGAATTGAGAATCCTCTTCAGTTCATATATATATTTTTTTTAATTGAAATCTAAATTATTTATACTTTTTAAATTGATAATGAAGAATTAATTCTTCGCTGCAAAATCTTTCATGAAAGATGTCAGTTTTTCTACACCTTGAACAGTCATAGAGTTGTAAATTGATGCGCGACAGCCACCAACACTTCTATGTCCCTTCAGGCCATACATCTGTAGAGCTGTTGCTTCTTCTACGAATTTCTTTTCTAGATCCTCAGAAGGCAATCTCCAGACAACATTCATATTCGATCTGTAGTTCTTATCAACTGGAGAATTGTAGTATCCATTGCTTCCATCAATTGTGCTGTAAAGAAGTTCAGATTTTTTTCTATTGTGTTCAACCATTCCATCTAAACCGCCATTGGCAATCATTCTTTTAAGAACAAGGTTTATGGCATAAATAGGAAATACTGGAGGTGTATTATACAAGGAATTCGCCTTAGCATGTGTTTTATAATTCATATAGGCAGTTAATGTATCAGGACATTTCTCAAGGAGATCATCCCTGATTATTACAACTGTTGCCCCAGCCGGTCCGAGATTTTTCTGGGCACCCGCATAAATCATTCCGAATTTCTCGATAGGCACAGGTCTACTTAAAATATCACTGGACATATCACATATTAGTGGAACATTGCCTGTATCAGGCCAGTTTTTCCATTGGATTCCACCGATCGTTTCATTCGATGTCATGTGCAGATACTGGGAGTTTTCACTCACCTTCAGAGAAGAAGCATCAGCCAGAGAGGAATATCCACCTTCTTTACCATCAAAAGCAACATTTACTTTTCCAATTTTAGCTGCATCATCTGCTGCTTTTTTTGACCATGTTCCTGTTAAGGTATAATCTGCAGTTTTTCCACCGGAAAGAAAGTTCATAGGAATCATGGAGAACTGCATAGTTGCTCCACCACCAAGGAAAAGAACTTTATAGTTTTCAGGAATTGAAAACAATTCTTTCATCATATCAACTGCGCCATTGTGTACTTCATCATACGTTTTAGAACGATGACTAGTCTCAATTAAAGAAAGACCAGTACCCTGATAATCGACCATTTCATCAGCTATTTCCTGAAAAACTTCTACAGGAAGTACCGATGGACCGGCATAAAAATTTGTTGCTCTACTCATTTTTTTCTCCGTAAATAAAAATCCTAAAAAATTAATTTTAAGTAAATACCAAATGATAACTGGATAATACACCCGATTAGCATCTTGTATATAAATATTATCAACTTTGAAAGATTTTTATCAGTAATAAAACAAAAAAATCATGAATTTAGTCATTTTTTATCGATTAAAACCATTTATCAAATTTAAGAATATCTATTTATCATATTATCATACAATTACAGAGAAATAGTATTACACTATTCAATTCCGGTCAATATTTTTATTTCTTAAAGATGAAAATCCAGGCAAATAACTGAGTTACTGTTATTTCTGATCTGGTAGATAAAAGGTTTAAATCGGATTCCGACTTTTTTACAGGCTTCATCGAGATAGTTTATGTAATTCATTCCCAATTCTGTATTCATTGAGCCAACTTCATCTGAAAAATCTGTAATATCTTTTAGTTTTTTCCCTTGAGACGTATTCACATCAACCATCCCTTTCATATTATCAAAGACAGAACCTTTGCTGTATATGAGGATTTTTAATCTGTTCGATGTTCCGATTGATGCTGAATCAGGATTTCCAATTGTCCATGCCAGAGAAAGAAACTCTTTCCTCTTTGCCATTTCCCCAAACATTTTCTCTCTGATTCCGGGATCTGTCATCAAGTCATGCTCGCTGATTCTACCTTTATATATTTCATCAACATATTTTTTCAGATTACTATTTTCTCCCGCCGTAAGAAGCTCCATAATAACCAGTGAGAGATATTCAGCTATAGATGATCTGCTGAGATATAAGTCCATTATTTCCGATAGCTGCTTAATAACATCTGCGTAGGTTTTTTCATTTTTGAAACGATGAAGAACAAACCAGCAGACAGGCCGTATGCCATCGACAAATCTCTCAATCAGGAATAATTTTATCCTTTTTTCTTCATTGAGCAGTTTATCGTCCCTTTTAATATTCAAAGCGGTTGTAGAAGCGATCTCTTTTAACAGTTGCTTCTTAATATCGCCGTCTTTTAATAAATCTGTTAGATAGCTCTCATTGATTGAAGATTTCTCATCTATGATACTGGATGGATTATTTCTGTTCCATTTCTTTACAAGACTTGAATTGAGGATGACTTGTGATATTTCTTCATCGAACTGTCTATAGAAATTTCCGTATACAAGGATTTTCGTGAGATCAACCAGATCAGCTCTCCGGGAAGTGAATTCAACCCTGTCGATTTCGATTCTCTCTATATATCCCAATAACATCATGTGCTGGACTGCTGGAGGTGAAACTTCTGAAAAAGATACACCATATTTAATGGTGTCATCAGCCATTACGAATTTATTCAGTTTTTTATCACTTCTAATAAAGAAATTTATACCTTTCTGTGTAAAAAGAAGTTTAATCGGAAGATCTAATTTGGGATTTCTTTTTTTTGCTGTCATTAGATTTCTGATTACTCCTTATGCATGTGACTAAATCTAAACCACTAAATTATTGTCGGCAGATGAACTTAATAACTTCGATATTATCACAGTCTTAATAAAGAGATAAAGTAAAAATACAAAATCATTAATCTTAATTGACTTATATTATAATTTATCTCTATTCTTAAGAAAAAATGAAAAGAACATATTCCTTATTATTATTATTTTTTGTATCCTCGTTTTTACTTTCAGGAGATGATGCCTATCTATATGGGAAAAGAACCATCGAGCTCCGCAATGAAATTAATGTATTTTATCCCAGAGAAGAAAACTCTACTGGAGAAATCCTTCTTTTTGACTTTCTTGAAAACTATTATATCAACCTGGATATAGATTTTAGTATTCTCGACTATTCCAAACTTGAAAAAGGTCATTCTTTTTCAAAAGGTTACTCTGTATTTATAGATGGAGACAAAGATGATCTTATGGTAATTGCAGTTCCATTGAATCATAAATCTACACAGGACCAGAATAGAAACGGATCAATTAATATTGCTATAGCTCTGCAATTATTGGAAATCTTTGCAGAATACAAACCTCCTGTATCAATAGAGTTTTTATTTCTTGGAGCGGAACGGGGCTCAGGACCTTATTATCCAATTGGTACAGAATATTTTCTAAGTAATTTTTCCTCAAGATCACCGACTATGCTTCTTTATCTGGACATGGAAAACCAGGGAGATCTAATTACAATCAAAAACAGTTCCGGTAGTGATCTATCACCAATGTGGCTCGTTGAAAGATTCACTGAGAGATTCAAAGAGAAGAATTTGATTTTTTCAACTGAGAGTATTCAATCTCTTGCTTATCAATCAGGTTTTGAAACCCCTTCTAATATTATTGAAAGTTATCTCTCTGATGAAGTCCCCGCAATATTACTGGAAAGTGAATTCACAAATGACCAGAAACTGAGTGATGATCAATGGGCCAATTCTTTTATAGAATCTATTTTATCATTTGTTCTAGATAGTGAGCCGGGATTTAACATCGAATGGGATCGCCACTATTATGTCTCTGAATTAGGAAACTATCTCATTACACTCGGAGAAAAAGAGGGAGTGCTTATCATAATATCCCTTTTATCTATTCTTCTACTGGTTATTCTATTACGATCCAGAAACCTTCACTTGAATCTTAAAAGATTCAGAAAACATCTATGGACCTTTCCTCTGCTGCTTTTTCTTACTTTTTTATATCTCTTTCTTTCGACATTGATAATTGAAGAGATTTCTATCATCAAAGATTTTCCAAATCTCTGGCAGCAATATCCTATGATATTCCTATTGTTCAAAATATGCTCTACCCTTTTTCTATACTCCGGTTTTATTTATCTGGTTAGAGGATTATCCATATCAAGGTCACATCATTTTTACACATATTCTGCATTCACTTCAGTCATAATCAGCATGTTCACCATTTTGATTTTTAATATAAATTTCTCCTATTTCTTTTTGTGGAGTCTGTTCATTATCTCTTTATTTATGATCTCCAGAAATGAAATAATAAAATGGATTTCGATTATATTATCTCCCTTGCCGCTCATCGTTATCTGTTATCTTATATTTAAAGAGCCATATGTGGAAATTTGCAGTTTTCTACTTGTATCGAGAGTTACGGGAAATATTTTTTTAACAATAATTATAATGCCCACACTTATGTTGATATCCAGTTTACATTATTTCCATCATCGTTTTCACAGGCATAGAGGTGGCTTCAGAATCGTTATCAGCTTATTATTCTGGGGATCAATGACATTTCTTGTTCTTTACAATTTAAATACGTTCTCACCTTTTACAGTATTCAACAGGCAACCTGTATATGTAGATGAGAAAATTGATCTCAATCAGAAAAGCAGGAGTATACTGCTCAGTAGTCCTGCACCAATTGGAAATGTTGAATTACAGCTTGATAAGCAGAAACTGTTGCTAAACGACGTAGGTAGAAGTGCCGAGGTTACAGCTCCATTGATTGAAGATCTTTTAAAAATAGAAGAAACATACTCTACTTTTCTCGATAGAATGAGTCTTAAATATATAATTACTGCCAAAGGATATCCCGATTTTGTAAATATCAAATTGCGTTCAGAAAAGCCCCTGATAATATTCGATTCCAATTATCCTTTCGAAGTAACCGCTGATGGAAAAGAAATAAATTTTTTCATAGGTAAGAATCCTCATATTCCTCTGGATCTGGATATAATTCTACCAAGAGGTTCTGTCCCTCTAATCGGCATCAGTGTAGTTTACAGCAATTTCCCCTATGAATTTGATCTGAAAGGAGATCTACTTACCACAGAGAAGAAATTAACTATTGAAAATGAAATAAAATGGAATCATTGAGCTTAGATTTGAAACTTTGCCCTACTGTGTTTACAATTAAAGATATAACGAGGTAATTTATGGAAAGAACTAACAGTGGGCAATATTTAACCTTTGCTCTGGGAACTGATTCCTTTGCAATTCCTATAGAACATGTTTTAGAAGTACTTGAAGTGGAAAAGATTACAAGAGTTCCAAGATCTGAAAGATATTTACTTGGCGTGATAAATGTAAGAGGCAGTATTCGGCCGATTGTTGATCTCCGTTCAAAATTACTTCTTGCGCCAAGAGAGAATACTATTACAGAAAAAGAAACAATAAGTATTATTATTCTTGAGCTGGAAATCGATGGAGATATAACAGTATTGGGTATCGTAACTGATACAGTAGATCAGGTAGTGACATTGAAAGAGGAAAATATCGATCCAACTCCAAAAATCGGAACCAGATTGAATAGGAAACTGATTAGTGGAATCGGTAAGATCAATAATCTCTTCCTGATTATCCTCGATACTGATTATCTATTCACTGAAGAATCAACTAACCTGAAGATGATGGAACTTCCCGCTCCAACACCTGCAGTATAGAATGTTATTCTAATACAGCTCTAATTCTATCGAGAACTTTTTTTCTGTTTAAGGGCTTAACTATATAATTTTTGGCACCTGTGATCAGCGCATTTTTTACAAGATCTTCTTTTCCAAGAGCGCTTATCATAATAACTTTTGCATCTTTATCAAATTCAATTATTTTAGCTAAAGAAGAAACACCATCAAGCCTGGGCATTGTAATATCCATAGTAACGATATCGACATCGGGGTATAGAGATTTATACATTTCCAGTCCTTCGAGACCATCATTAGCTGTACCGACGACTTCAAAGCCTTCTGAAGTTAAAATCTGACCGATCTGCTTCTGTACGAATATTGAATCATCTATTATTAATACTCTATATGGTGACCCCATAGGGTTCAATCCCTCTGGCTGTTTTGAATTAATGTTTGGAAAATCTGCATTTGCTTTCAAAAAATACCGCCTTCTAACTCTTCTACATTTAAAATTACTTTAAATCTGTCTTAATAACAATAATCTTTAAATTTATTATAAAATTAATTTCAGATTTCTCAATTCTTTTTCAATTTTTTCTTTCGTCATTGGTTTAATTATATATGCGTCTGTTTCTGCTCTGAATAATTCCATAAGAGTTGAACTTTCGCGGGTTGTTGTGGAAATAATAACCTTCGATCTATCCAAACCTTTAATTGCGCACTTCTCTTCAATTTCCCTTATTCTCTTAAGAACTTCGGCTCCTCCGATCCCCGGCATTAGCAGATCTAGTAGAATAATATCGTAGGGGGCATTTTCTTCCAATGCCAATTTGAATAAGTCCATTGCAGATTCCCCATCTGAAACATCATCACAGATTCCGTAAGTACTCATAATTGATCGCTGTAATAACAAAGCAACTGAGTTGTCTTCTACAATCAATATTTTATACTCCTTATTATTGAGAAACAAATCATCTTCAAAAGGAGCCAATGATGGTAACAGAGTCTTATCAAGATCGTTCATATTCCTATCAGATACAAAAATGATTTTTAAAGTAATCTCTTCATCTTTCCTATATTCAGAGAGACTATTATATGCAGGAGTTTTAAGGACTATCATTCCTATTTCATTTATGTAATTTATTATGGGAAGATCATAATACTCTTTTTTACTGAGACTTTTGCTGATGAGTTGCTCCGCAATAAAAATATTTAAACTGCTATTCCTGGCATCTCGCAATAAAGATTTCTGATCTGATTCTAGTATAACCTTACCCGATTCAATATCACTTTCAATTTCAGAAAACTCCATATTCTTCAATTCATTTGTCAGTTTATCATAGATTGTTTCGCTGCTGCCTTTATCGGTGATATCATCAGAAATCCAATTTATGCAACTTATAAATAATGAGACTGCATCAGTTGATATCCTGATTTTCCCATTCTTGAGTTTTTCAAAATATTTTTCCAGATGGTAAGTAATTTTCAGGCTTTTATTGTGATTGATTAAGAATAAATCACTTTTAATATTGTGAATAAGACAAAATGTGTTATGGATTAATTCTGCTGTTTGTTTCTGATTCTTCGTGTCATTTATTAATTTTTCCAGATCTTTTAATAATACTTTCAGCTGCTCTGCCAGTATAGGTATGTCTTTTCCACTCATTGATTTTCCTGATTTAATGATTTTAGAACATTTGATATCTTTTCATTTGTAAATGGTTTTTCCATAAAATAGAAAGCCCCAAGGGACTGAGCTTCTTTTTTTACTTCTTCATCATCGATTTTGCTCAACATTACAACAGGAATACTATTGAGATCTTTATCTTTTTTAACTTCTTTTAAAAATTCCATACCATTCATCACCGGCATATTCAAATCACTCATTATCAAATCAAAAGGATCAGAAATTTTTAGAATTTTTATCCCTTCAATACCGTTTTCTCCATATTCAACATCAAAACCGGCTCCTTCAAGATACAATTGGAGAAATCTTCTTTGAAATGCATCATCTTCTAGAATTAAAATTCTAATTTTATTCATAATTCCTCTTTAAATTCAGATTCCCAACTGCGGCTTTTATAGAAGCTGATCGTTGATTGAATACTTTTATCTATATCTTTAATCATAAAAGAGATTAAATTCAAATCAAGTTTATTTTTGGCATTCTGTTCCACTGCTAATGCCAAATTATACAATATCTCTCCGGCAAAACTTGATGCAGAGCTTTTTAAATCATGAGCCGCGGCAATTAATTCAACAGCATTTTTATCAGCAAATGCCTTCTCAATTTTATTTAATTGTTCTGGTGCTATTTCAATAAAAAGATCCATTAACATACAGAATAATTCTTTATCACCTCCGGTTATTTGCAATAGGGCTTCGATATTAATTACCTGATGTTTCTCCATTGATATAACACTCTCCGTTATAGAATTATAATGCAGGAATAAAACAAATAAAAGTTTTATTATCTTTATAGCAGAGATTGAATTTTAGGGGTATTATCTCTGTATGCGAGGAGTTATTTATGGATGAGACCATAATGACTGAAAGTCCAATTGGAAAACGATTGGAAAAAGTCAAAAAAAAAGAAAACCGCTGCCTGATTTTCAATGGTAAAAAAATTACACTTACAGCAAAAATCACTATTGGAAGATCATCAAAATGTGACATAGTCATTGATGACATGCTTGTCTCGAGAGAACACGCTGAGATTCAACAGATAAAAACTGCTTTTTTCATTAAAGATCTCGAAAGTAGAAACGGTACATTCGTAAATGATAAACAAGTGCCTAAGGGAAAATATATTAAACTTGCAAAAAATGATAAGATTCGTTTGGGTTCAAAAATTGAATTTAAATTGAATTGACACTGATTAACTTTTTTTTATTCCATCTGCATATACAAATTGAATAATCCACTCTTAATCGATTATTATAAATGATCAGCATAAGGGGAAAATGAATGAATATTAACTATAAAATATGGTCTGAAATGAATAATGAAGAAAAAAATAACTTCTTCAACCGATCGGAATTGGTTATAACTGACGTTCTCGAACCGGTCAATCAGATAATCAATAATGTCAAAACAAATGGCGATAAAGCTATTTACCATTACAATAAAGAATTTGACGGAGTTTCCAATCAAACATATTCCCTGAAAGTTTCTGAAAAAGAGTTTGAAAATGCTGAAAAAAGTATTTCGCAGGAAATAAAAGACGCAATAGATTTTTCTATAGAAAATGTCCGGAAATTCCATATAGCACAGCTTCCGGAAAATATGAATATGATGGAAATCAGAGCCGGACTTTTTGCAGGAGAGAAAGCCATTCCCATAGACTCAGTAGGGTTGTATGTTCCCAGAGGCAGAGGAAGTTTCCCATCTATGCTCTATATGCAGGCAATTCCTGCAAAAGTTGCAGGAGTGGAAAATATATCAATTACAACGCCACCTGATGAGAATGGAGAAGTTGATGCAGCCTGTCTCTATACCGCTGCAGCATGTGGAGTAAAAGATGTATATAAAACTGGAGGGGCACAGGCAATTGCCGCCCTTGCATATGGAACTGAAACAATTAAGTCAGTTGTTAAACTTACAGGTCCGGGTAGTAAATATGTAGGAGCGGCTAAAAGGATATTATCGGGAATAGTTGATACTGGTTTACCTGCCGGTCCTTCAGATTCTGCAATTATTGCTGACGAAACAGCTGATCCCTATAAGCTGGCTCTAGATATAATGACCGAAGCTGAACATGGCTCCGATTCTTCTGCTATCCTGGTTACAACATCTGAAATAATCGCTAAATCCTGTATAGGCCACATCAATGAATTAGTAAAATTATTGCCCGGGCAAAGGCAGAAATTTGTTAAAGATGTATTTGAAGGATTCGGTGGAATTATCATCACTTCAGATATAAATGAATCAGCTGAAGTAATAAATTTATATGCTCCGGAACATTTACAGATAGTGACTAATGATCCCTGGGATACAGTAGGATTAATAAAGAATGCCGGTGAAATTCTTCTTGGTTCAAATACACCTTTTTCCTGTGCAAATTACACAATCGGTGCTAATGCAGTACTTCCGACAGGTGGAAAGGCAAAAACATGGTCTGCTCTTTCCGTAAGAGATTTTATGAAGTTCAGCTCAATCGTCTACTCAACGGAAACCGGATATAATTCCATTAAAAATCATGTTCAGGTACTTGCAGAATACGAAGGTTTCACTGCTCACGCCAATGCCGTAAAGATCAGGGACAAGAATGTTTAAAAACAGTACTGATGGATTTCTGTGGATGGAATCCTTCACTAACTTTGAGAAGGCTCCAGATCTTACTAAAAGAGGCTACAGACTCGACAGGATGGCATTACTTCTCGATTGTTTTGACAATCCCCAGAACTCATACAGAATCATACATATAGCCGGATCCAAAGGAAAAGGATCAACAGGTGCTTTCGCATCATCAATTTTAATTGAAGCCGGTTATAAAACAGGTGTGTACTCATCCCCTCATATCAGTGATTACAGAGAGAGAATTACAGTAAACAACTCTTTTGCAACTGAAGAGATATATCTGAAAAATATGATAAAAATCAAAGATCTGATCGAAGGAGAGAAATATCTCTCTCTTCCCGGAGGGAGTGAACCCACAACTTTTGAATTGCTCACCCTTCTCTCATTTCTTGTTTTCAAAGATAGTTTATGTGAGTGGATTGTGTTGGAAACAGGTCTTGGAGGACGTCTGGATGCTACGAATCTTGTTTTCCCAGAAGTAGTGCTCTTAACACCTATTGAGCTTGAACATACAGATTTACTGGGAACAACTATTCCTGAAATTGCCGGAGAAAAAGCCGGTATAATAAAAGAGGGAAAACCAGTTTTCTCTTCTAAGCAGTCAGATAGCGCTCTCAAAGTATTCATGAATAAAGCTGCTTATCTGAATTCTCCATTTTATTATCTACCCGATCTATATAAAGAGATCATAATGAAAACGAATCTCAGCGGTTCTGATATGGAAATACATTGGAAAAATGGTCAAATAATAAAATCCAGATTAAATATGCTCGGTGAATTTCAGAGTGACAACAGCAGCCTGGCTATAGCCGGGATACAACATATACTCCCGGATCTAGATAATAGAATAATTGAACAGGGTATTTCCAAAGCAAAATTGCCTGGGAGAATGGAGATTATCGGGGAATCTCCGGTTTTTATGATTGATGGAGCTCATACTAGGCAATCAACAGAAAAGCTTCTATATTCTTTTGAATCACTATTTAAGCAAAAAGGAATACTGATTTTCGGATCCGTTTCAGGAAAAGATGCCGAGGCAATGGCCGAAATTCTGGCGCCTCATTTCGAACATATAATTATCAGCAGGCCGGGAACATTTAAAAAAAGCGATCCCCACTCTCTTTATGAACTTTTCAAAAAGAGAAATAAAAATACTCATTTTATAATTGATCCGGAAGAGGCAGAAAATAAAGCGAGAGAGTTATCCCGTAATGTATTACCGGTACTCATTACCGGTTCATTCTATATGGCAGCAGAAATAAGAAAAATATTGAAAAATAAAGGATAAAAAAATGACAGATGAACGAATTAAAAAACTTGCGATAAATCTGGTAAATTACTCACTAAAACTGAAAAAAGGAGAAAAAGTACTGATTACATCTTCAGGTCCCGATGCGGAACCACTAGTCAATGAAGTTCTGAAAGAAGTGTTTAAAGTCGGTGCTTTCCCCTTTCTCAAAAATGAAAATAATCGCTTAAATAGAACTCTTCTGCTGAATGCACCTGAAGAACTTTTTGAAATGATGGCTCAATTTGATCGAGCTCAAATGAAAGAGATGGATGCATTCCTAGGTATAGGTGCAGTGGAAAACAGCAGTGAAACAAGTGATGTTCCTGGTAGCAAAATGAAAGTGTATATGGAAAAATATGCAAAACCTGTACATTTTGAAGAGAGAATAAGAAATACCAAGTGGACTGTCATGCGCTTTCCGACAAATTCCATGGCTCAACAGGCCAATACAAGTCTCGAAGCATTTGAAGACTTTTATTTTGATGTATGCAATCTCGATTATGGCAAAATGTCAAAAGCCATGGACGGGCTGGTAAACCTGATGAATAGAACTGACAAAGTAAGAATAACTGGTGAGGGTACGGATTTATCCTTTTCCATTAAAAACATTCCGACAGTAAAGTGTGATGGTGGAAGAAATATACCTGATGGAGAAGTTTATTCAGCTCCTGTCAGGGATTCAGTAAATGGTACTCTGAGCTATAACACTCCAGCAGAGTATCAGGGTGTCACTTATGAAAACATTTCATTCACTTTTAAAGATGGAAAAATAATCGATGCTATATCCAATGAAACTGAAAGAATTAATGAAGTACTAAATTCCGATGACGGAGCAAGATATATCGGAGAGTTTGCTATTGGAGTAAACCCCTTTATTATCAAACCAATGAAAAATACTCTTTTCGATGAAAAGATTATGGGTAGTTTTCACTTCACTCCCGGAAACTGTTACGATGAAGCTCCAAACGGTAACTCATCCTCAATACACTGGGATCTGGTTTGTATTCAAACAGAAGAATACGGTGGTGGCGAAATCTGGTTTGATGATGTTCTGATCAGAAAAAATGGATATTTTGTTTTACCGGAACTGGAAGCTCTCAATCCGGAAAACCTAAAATAGTTAATAAACAGAACGGACTTTTGATATGAAAGTTCTCCGATAATAACCAGGGAGTAAAAAAAGTAATATGAGTGAAAAGATTTTCAAAAAAAATATGATTTATCGAATCTCTGCATACATACTTTTACTCCCGTTTATACCTGCTGTCAGACCTATTTTAAATCACCATGAAACAACAGAGCTTGTTTTATTTATCAGTGGATTTCTCATGACAATTGCACTGGTAATTTTCAGCAACAGGAAACCTTATATAAAAGCTTCCGATGAAAATCTAATGATTCACTTAATGCATCGTCATAAACCGGAGATACACAAGATCAATTCTATTGAGAGGGTGACTGTTAAATCGGAAAGAAAAGTGATCCTTTATTCCAAAGGATTTGACCCTCTTGAAATTCGCTTGAATAAAAAAGAGATTCTCCGGCTTCTAAGCTATTTCGAAGAGAAAGAAATTCCTATCAGTAAAGTTTATCGTAACTCGTAATACCCAATGACTCACAGATTCGGATAGATGATCTGGAACGATTTAATGTGTAAAGGTGTATTCCGTCGACATTGTTATCAATTAAATCACGGATCTGTTCTGTAGCCCATTGCACACCGACTCTTCTGACAAACTCATCATCGGCCCGACTGATTGCCTTAAGCAAAGGTGCCGGAAAACGAGCTCCTGCAGCGAGGTCTGCCATTCTGGACATCCCCTGCCTGGATGTAATAGGCATAATACCGGCGATTATCGGTACATTAATACCTGCCAGTTCACATCGCTCTCTGAAATCATAAAAATCCCTGTTATCGAAAAACATCTGGGTAACAATATAATCTGCTCCGGCATCAATTTTCATTTTCAGGTATTCAATATCTTTTAACCGGTTGGGCATATGGGGATGTCCTTCAGGAAAACCGGCAATCCCGATTCCAGTTTGAGGACTTATTTCTTTAATATATGAGACCAGCTGAGAGGCATAATCAAAACCTTTTCCCTCTTTGTTGTACTGTTTTACTCCCTGTGGTAAATCACCACGGAGAGCCAGGATATTGAAAATCCCGTCATTGTTATATCTGTTTATTATGGATTTAACTTCTTCTTTTGTTGAATTTACACAAGTTAAATGAGCAACAATGCAGAGTTCGGAATCATGATTGAGCTTAGTTACCAGATCATGAGTCTTCTCTCTTGTAGAACCGCCTGCACCGTATGTGACACTTACATAGGATGGCTTAAGAGGGATCAACTGAGAAATTGTTTTATAAAGATCATCCCATCCCGATTCTTTTTGTGGTGGAAAAAATTCATAACTCACAGTTAATTTCTGATTCTTCAAAAGATCTTTTACAAGCATTAATAACTCCTGCTTAAATTCAACAAAATATACAACAAATATCAACCGGTTCTTGTGAAAAAGAACATGTTTTATGCAAAAAAAACCGGAGTTGCAACAATAACATTGTACAACTCCGGAAAATCATAAAAAAGGAGAATGTTATTTCCCCAATATAATCTCTACTGAATGGATACCTTTATCACCGGCAATTGGAATTATATTTCCATCGATAGTTTGTCCATCTACGATCATAGATTGAACACCTTTGCAGATATTAGATGGATTTGTGATTGTGATGTTATATGTATCACCTCTGAAAATTCTGGTAATCTTATATTCTTTCCAGTTTGAAGGTATACAGGGATCGACTAATAATCCGTCATAATCAGGTCTTATTCCCAGAATATATTGAGTAATTGCATAATAATTCCATGATGCAGTTCCTGTGAGCCATGAGTTCTTTCCCTCTCCCGGTTTGAATGCATCCTTACCGGCAATCATCTGACAGTAAACATAAGGTTCCACTTTATGAAGATCGGAAATTTCTTCAAGATATGCAGGTGCAATTTTGCTGTAATATTCAAAAGCTCTGTCACCGTGACCCAGTTTTGTTTCACCGATCATAATCCAGGGATTGTTATGACAGAAAATACCGGCATTTTCTTTATATCCAGGGGGATAAGTGGATATCTCACCATATTCTATTACATATTTTGAGAATGGAGGATTATTGAGAACTATACCGTACTTACTGTCGAGTTTATCTTTTACCGAATCGAGAGCCTTTTCGCATAGCCCTTCATCTTTACCTATTTCAGCCATGGTGCAAAATCCCTGAGATTCGATAAATATTTTTCCCTCTTCATTTTCATCACTGCCGACTTTATTACCATAATAATCATAGGCTCTCAGGAACCACTCTCCATCCCAGCCGTCTTTTTTAACAGCATCAATCATATCATTCACATGTTTCTCAGCGTTATCGGCTTCTTCTTTTTTACCGAGATATCGACAGAGATCAACAAAATCTCTTCCATACAAAACAAATAACCCGGCTATCATCAGAGATTCTGCAGTTGTACCGGTTTTATTATTTGTTGTCTGAAAAGATTCATTGGGATCTTCGGAGAAGCAATTAAGGTTGAGGCAGTCATTCCAGTCAGCTCTGCCGATTAAAGGGAGGCCATGAGGTCCTAGATTATTGATTACATGATAAAACGATGCTTTGACATGATTAAAATGAGGTTTAGCTTTAGATTCATCATTATCAAATGGCACCATCTCATCGAGAATAGACAAATCTCCAGTTTCTTTGATATATGTAACAGTAGATAAAATCAGCCATAGAGGATCATCATTAAAATTTCCACCGATGGCATCATTTCCTCTTTTTGTCAGAGGTTGATACTGATGGTATGCCGAGCCATCTTCAAACTGTGTCGCTGCTATATCTAGTATTCTCTCTTTTGCCCTTTCCGGAACCTGGTGAACAAATCCGATCAAATCCTGATTGGAGTCTCGGAATCCCATACCTCTCCCGATACCTGTTTCAAAAAACGAGGCACTTCTGGACATATTAAAGGTAACCATACACTGATATTGATTCCAGATGTTCACCATTCTATTCAGGTTGTCATCGTCACTTTCCACTACATATGATGAGAGCAGTTTCTCCCAGAAATCAGCTAACTCCTGAAATGCTGCATCAACTTTTTCAACTGTATCAAATTGTGAAATCATTTCTTTAGCAGGAGATTTGTTGATTACGCCTTTTGATTCCCATTTATTTTCTTTTTCAACTTCCACATATCCGAGCATAAAGATAAAATCTTTTTCTTCTCCAGGCTTCAGTTCAACTTCAATATAATGAGAAGCAACGGGAGACCATCCATGTGCGATTGAGTTCTGAGCCTCTCCATAGCTGACAACATCAGGATTATCAAAGCCATTATATGCGCCGACAAATGTATCGCGATCAGTATCAAATCCATTTATAGGCGTGTTAACAGAATAAAAGGCGTAGTGATCTCTTCTCTCTTTGTATTCTGTTTTGTGATATATAACTGAATCTTCAACTTCTACTTCACCTGTAGAATAGTTTCTTTGAAGATTGTTCATATCATCTTCAGCATTCCACAAACACCATTCGAGGAAAGAAAACAACTTAATTTGCTTTTTTTTCCTACCCTGATTGCGGAGAGTAACTTTCTGTAATTCTCCATGAAAACCATTGGGTATGAAAAAAAGGACTTCTGATTCAATATTGTCTTTAGAACCTTTTATCTTTGTATAACTCATACCATGGCGACATTCATAATTATCCATTTCCGCCTGCACAGGTTTCCATCCAGGAGACCACATGGAGTCTCCATCTTTGATATAGAAATATCGTCCGCCATTATCTACTGGAACATTATTGTAACGGTATCGTGTAAGCCTTCTGAATTTTGCGTCTTTGTAAAACGTATATCCACCAGCTGTATTGGATATTAATGAGAAATAATCTTCATTTCCGAGATAATTTATCCATGGGTATGGAGTCCGTGGATTTGTAATAACATATTCTCTTTTTTCGTCATCAAAAAAACCGTATTTCATCGGTTCCTCCTGATTTTTATCTTATTTTAGGTTGGTTGACAGAATCTACTAACCATAATGAATTATCACTGTATCCACTATTTTGGTCAAGTAAAAAGTTCTTACTTTCGGGATATTGGTTTTATTAACTTCTTATGATATTGTTTTTCTGTGTTGGACAAACAGATAAATCCATTTAAAACTGATAACCTTCTCAATATAAACAAAAGCAGAGTTCTGAGAGAGATCTGGCTTTCAGACGGAATCAGCCGCATAGAAATTGCAAAAAAACTAAACCTCGATAAATCTACTATTACCAAAATAGTAAATCAGCTGATTTCAAATGATTTCATCATTACCACAACTATAGGCAATACCGGCCCTCTCGGAGGAAGGAAGCCGATAAGCCTCTCAATAAATAACAAAAAAGGTTGTTTTCTGGGAGTAGAGCTTCAAACAGAGAAATGTATTGCTCTTCTGATTAATCTCCACGGTGATATTATTGCAGATTACGAGTCATTATATGAATCAGAAAATCTCGAATCTGTAATCAAATCAATCAGATTTTTAATGGAAAAAATTAATTTTGGTTCTCCTCTTATTGCAGTAGGTGTCGGAGTATCCGGTATAATCAATCATAATCATGGTATTATATTAAAGTCATTTCCATTGCATATCGCTAATGAATTCAATTTGAGGGAACGCATTGTATCCTTTGTCGATTGTCCTGTTATTATTGAAAATGATGCTAATTGCGGTTGTTGGGGAGAATTCGTTTCCAGTAAAACAAATAGAACCGACAATATGCTCTATCTTACTGGAGAGCTCGATAGAAAGAAAAGCATCGGAGGAAGTGAAATCGGTGCCGGAATAGGACTCGGCATATTTATCAACGGAAAAGTTCTGCATGGTACCGGATTTTCAGCGGGAGAATTCAGAAGTGTATTGCTTGAAGAAAAACAGAAAAACCAGTTTCAAGCAGAAGATGTCTCATCTATAATAGATGAACTGGCAAGAAATATGGCAATGATTATCAATACATTCAATATTACAGAATTTATACTTGGGGGAACACTCTATAAATATGGAGAAGAATTACTGGATATAATGGCCAAAAAGACTAATTTGAACTGGGCATATGAAGGACATGCGAACTGTCACATCAGGTTTTCGAAAAATCGGGAAAAAGATGTTGCCTATGGTGCTGCTGGAATGTGCCTGGAACAATTCTTTTCAATCTGAATGAGAGAATAATTTAATTTTTTCACCTAAATAAGGATACAGCCATACAATCCAGAATCCTGTCATTCCATAGCGCAAATATTGTAAAATATCTAAAGGCGGAAGTAAAATTTTCAACCCTTCCATCAGAATGAATGCTCCTGCCAATCCTGCGAGAAATCTCAAAATTTTTATTTTGACAGATGCATTGACAATAAATATTACTTTTTTCATATCCAAAACATAACCCCAGGAAATGCCATTGAGCAAACCAGTCATTTTTATCAGATCTACAATCATGAGCTCATTTTTGAAAACAAGAATCTTACAGATAATTGCAATAACCAGAATTATCACGCTTATAATATTTAAAATAAGAATAAATCTCATTTTCTGTACCGGATTCTTCTCAATCTTCTTAAGATAAGGCACGAGAATGACTGAAAATATAATTCCCAGTAATATAGATGCTATAACATCAACAGGCCAATGTACTGCAAGATACAAACGGGAAAGAGCAACAGCAATAATGATTACTATTGCTGCTGATATTAAAGATTTTTTTTTGAATATTATCGCCAGGGAACTGTAGAAAGTTGCAGCACCCTGAGTATGGCCACTGGGGAAAGAGTATCCCGTAGCAGTGTGAATTCTTTTACCGATCAAATCTGGATAAACCTGAAAAGGTCTTGGACTGCGAAATAGTATTTTTATTGAATTGTTTAACACAAGAGAAGAGATCAAAGTGAAACTCAATATAAACCCTTGATATTTATCATGGTTCCAGTAAATCCAGGCAATTATAGAAATGATAATTAAATCTTCTCCAAACATCGTAAAGATATTGAATATGAGATCAGCAAAAGGAGTTGCTATAGATTGTAAAAAAAAGAGTATTTGTTCCTGCATGGTTATTCTTGTTCTGTTTCCTTTTTAAACCAGTCGTACTTACCATAGAGCTCATTGGAACAGCCATCGCATAAGCCATGAGAGAACAGGAGATCTGTATGGCTCTCAATATATTCTTCAACAATCTTCCAATAACCATCTTCATCTTTTATTTTTCTGCAACGGACACAAATAGGCAGTGTACCTCTGAGAACTTTCAATTCATCTTTTGCTTTTTTTAATCCCACATGGGTCTTAATTCTGGCAAGAAGTTCCGCATTATTAAATGGTTTAGAAATATAATCAACGCCGCCGGCATCGAACCCTTTTACGATATCATCAGGATCTGTAAGAGCTGTAAGAAAAAGAACTGGAATTTCACTTAACTCCTCTTTAACTTTTATCATTCGGCAAAGCTCATAACCATCTGTTCCGGGCATCATAATATCTAGCAGAATTAAATCAGGAAAATCGTTCTCAAGAAATTCCATAGCTTTCTCTGCATCAATTGCAACAGCTATCTCATAGCCCTTCTGTGAGAGTAACGCCCCAAGAACCTGAAGATTAGAAATATTATCATCAACAATCAATATCAATGAATTCTTTGTTTCATCCATTCTATAAAGATATAGTATTTGATACTTGATTACAATAAACCATTCATAGGGGCTATTGAAAATTATGGGAATCCAACATATATATATCTAACACATAAGGAGTTCTTACTGGATGTACCCTATAATCAATTTAAAAAGATGCACAGATTGTCAATTTTGTGTGAATGATTGCATATCGAAAGCTATAAGAAAAGAAAATAAGGAAGTCCTACACGATAAATGCATACATTGCGGCCATTGTGTTTCTATCTGCCCTGTTGAAGCTGTTACTATCAATGGACTTTCAGGTGAACAACTGATTTCTACTCCTGACGCTATGCCTTTATATATGGAAACACTTGTTAAGAAACGAAGAAGTGTCCGCCATTATAAAAATGAGCTCGTCTCAAGGAAAAAAATTGATAAGATCCTTGAAGTAACGAATTGTGCCCCCACAGGAACAAACTCGCGATCTGTCTCTATCTCAGTATTGGATTCAAGAGAAAAAATAGATGAGTTAACAGACATTATTATGCGACATTTCGATAAAATGACTAAGATTATTCTCAATCCTATTACATACCCTTTTCTTCTGATAATCTTAGGTAGAAAAAAAACCGGAAAACTATTCAATTATAAAAGAATGATTTCAAAATATGAAAGTGGGAATAACATTCTGACTCACAATGCCCCATTATTGATGATCTTCCATTCTCATAAAAAAAGCTCTACTCCTGTACAAGATGGAATCATCTGGGCAACAACGGCAATGTATTTTGCAGAATCTTTAGGGATTGGGACATGCTTCAACGGCTTTCTTGTTATCGGAATCAACACATCTATGAAAGCAAAAAAGTATCTCAATATCCCTATAGGTCATAAAATATGCGAGACATTTACTGCAGGATATCCTGAATATTCCTATAAACGTGGAGTTATAAGAGATGATCTAAAGGTTGGATTTGTCTGATGACTGAAAAAAAAGTGATACTGATCAGCGGCGCATCATCAGGATTTGGAAAAGCGAGTGCTGAATTTCTGAGCAGGAAAGGCCATATAGTCTACGGTACCAGTAGAAAGAGTGGATTGCATTGTGAAGGTTATAATATGATTCAGATGGATGTGAATCTCAATGAATCAGTCAAAAATGCTATCAATCATGTCATATCAAAAGAAGGACGGATTGACGTACTGATAAATAATGCGGGATACGCTATTGCCGGTTCTGTTGAGGATACAGACATTTCTGAAATTAAAGATCAATTTGAAACAAACTTTTTTGGTGTGTTTCGAATGTGTAGTTCTGTACTTTCTTTTATGAGAGAAAAAAAATCGGGACTGATAATCAATATCAGTTCCATCGCAGGCATCATTGGAACACCTTATCAAAGTGCCTATAGTGCCAGCAAATTCGCTCTAGAAGGTTTTACTGAAACACTCCGTATGGAAGTTAAACAATTCGGAATACATACCGTGCTTATTGAACCTGGAGATTTTAAAACTAAGATAACAGAAAATAGAATTTACACAGAAAATTCCAGGAAAAGCGAACATTATAGCAAAGCCTTTTCGAAAGCCCTGACAATTATGGAAAAGGAAGAAAAAAGAGGACCTGATCCTCAAATAGTTGCATTACTGATAAATAAAATTATTAATACGAACAACCCCAGACTTAGGTATACAACAGGACCGATACTGGAAAAGTTTGCAGTCTTTCTGAAAAAGATTCTTCATGCTTCTTTATTTGAATGGCTTATAATGGGAAATTACAATTTGAGAAATTAACTTCCAGCAGCATAAAATTAATTACTAATCGACTTTTAAGGAATTGGTCTTCTCAGCTCGAAATATAAATTAATTTACCCAAACACTCAACAAATGATAAATTAAATTATGCAATTAGAGGTTATTGGATGATTTCCTTATCTATAATGTATGTACGGGTTTAATCAATCTACAGAATATTTTTTATGGAATCATCCATTCTGAGCGATATGAAGGTAAGCCCGATCTTTCTCATGAGGAAATAGATCTTTGAGCATATTCTCTTTTCCCAAGGTAGTAACAACCATATACCTGGCACAATTAAGGTTATTATTTTTACAGTACTTTGTTTTCATTTCTTCAACTTCATCAGATTTATCTGCTAACTGATCATGAAAGAACGGGCACGTTTTTATGAATTCACAATCTCCCATTATTGACCTCTTTCTCATTTTGAATTTCTATTTTATAACAGTAAGATATTTTTCTTGTATTACCGTGTTTAGTCAATATGATGTTTTCCTGAATATCAAAAATATATAAATTCTCAAATCTAAAAATTACATATTTGAAGTATGCAGACTATTTCTTCTGTTATGAAACCTATGACTGATATTCCCGATCCACTAAATGAAATTGCAAAAGAGAAATTCAATATTCAATATATATTTCCATATCAGAGGCTGGTTATCAGTAATATTCTCAAGACAGCAGGGACTGAAGGATTTGTACAGGATCAATCCAATCATGATGATATTTCACCTCATCAGATTATACTCCTTCCCACAGGAGCCGGGAAAAGCCTTTGCTTTATGCTTCCTACTCTGCTTCTTAAAGGCATCACACTAGTTATATTTCCACTCCTTTCTTTGATGTCAGATCAACAGAGAAGAACAGATGAAGCAGATATTGAGTCAGTAATATTAAGAGGAGGTCAAACAGGTCAACAAAGAAATGAAATATTCAACAAATGCAGATCCGGTTCTATAAAAATGATTTTGACCAACCCGGAAACAGCATTGAGTGATTCAATCCTTCAAGAACTTCAAACCTGTAATATCGAACATCTTGTAATTGATGAAACCCATATTGTATCAGAATGGGGCGAGTCTTTCAGACCTGCTTATCTGGAAATAAATCAGTTAATAAAAAAACTCAACATTGACCTGGTTACGGCATTTACCGCTACAGCATCACCTTATATTCTGAATAATATTAAACGAATTATTTTTCCTGATTCCACACCGAATATAATATATGCAAACCCCGACAGGCCGAACGTATCATATCATGTCATAAAAACATTGAGCCCTCAGCAAACTTTAATCGGACAAATTCATAAATCAGAAAAACCTCTAATCGTATTTTCCTCTTCGAGAACAGGAACGGAATTAACAGCCAGAATGTTGAGACAGAATTTACATTCTGAAGATATTTATTTTTATCATGCAGGTTTGACCAAAGAGGAAAAAGCTGATGTAGAATCTTGGTTTTTTCATTCTGATATCGGGATTCTGGTGGCGACTTGTGCATATGGCTTGGGTGTGGATAAATCAAATATCCGAACTGTTATACACATCGATCTCCCCTCAACTGTAGAATCATATCTTCAGGAATCCGGTCGTGGAGGTAGAGACAGAAATGCTGCAAAAGCAATATTAATTTATTCACCGATTGAAACAGATAGACTAGACAAAATATTAGATCCACTATCAAAAAGTAGATTCCAAAAAATGATTAATTACGCGAAGAATGAAATTGAATGCCGCAGGGAAACACTACTTGCCATGCTAGATAGTGAGCCTGAGATATGTTCGGGCTGTGATGTTTGTGAAGAAAATATTTACAAACCTGAACTCGAAGCAGAAATTTTATCAATTTTATATCTTAATAAACGACGTTTTACCCTCAAAAATGCAGTCTATTTCTTCAAAGGATTTAAGAGTAGAGAAATCGCTGAAAGGCAATTTTACAGGATCAGGGGTTTCGGCTTACTTCATGACTGGAATACAGACTTTATAAGAGAAACCCTTGATCTGTTATTAAGGGAAAAGATGATTTGTATAAGTAAAAACCTATTGTGGAAAGGGCTGCTTACAGATTCATCAAATATGTATAGCTCCATCAAATGCTTCTTTAGCCGCTTCCATAATCGATTCAGAAAGTGACGGATGCACATGAATCATTTCAGCAACTTTTTCAAGATTAATACCAGCTTCTTTTGCCAAAAGCAATTCGTGGATCATTTCTGAAGCATTGTGGCCGGCAATATGAGCTCCAAGAATTTCTCCTGCATTATTGCTGATAATTTTGACCATACCCTCTGAATGCCCTGTTGCTGTAGCCTTTCCGTTACCTCTGAATGGAAAAATAGAAATGATTACTTCAGATTCTTCAGCTTCAGATGCTTTCAGACCAAAAGAAGCTACCTGGGGAACACAGTACACAGCTGAAGGAATTATATCTCTATTGATTTTCGTTATGGGATTTTTTCCAGCAATATGCTCAACTGCGATTTCAGCTTCTTTTGATGCCACATGAGCCAATTGCGGAGATGCAATTATATCCCCAACAGCAAAAATTCCCTTTTCATCAGTTTCATAGTAATTGCCTGTAGATATGAAACCTCTGGAATCAAAAGAAACAGATGTACCGCTCAGATCAAGAGAATCGGTATTTGGTTGACGACCGATAGCAACAAGAACTTTATCAGCATTCAACAATGTTTTCTCTTCATCGTTAAGTAGAATTTTAACAGAATCATCTTCAATAGACAGAGACGTTGCGCCTATACCTTTAATAATTTTTATACCTTGTTTTGAAAGAGATTTTTCAATTGTTTCAGCTATTTCACAATCTTCTAAAGGCAGGATTTGAGGCAATAATTCTACAACAGTCACTTTCACACCAAAAGAATTCATTATATAGGCAAACTCAATGCCGATCGCTCCACTTCCAAGAATCACTAAGGAATCAGGTAATTCAGTGAGAGCCAGCATTCCTGTCGATGTGAGCACTTTCTCTTCATCAGTTTCAAATCCTCTGATTGATTTTGGAGATGAGCCTGTTGCTAATAATATATTTCTAGTTGATAAAATCTGATCATCATCAAGATAGACTTTACCGGGTTCCACTTTTACAGCACTCCCCTGAATATATTCTACTTTATTTTTATCGAGAAGGAATTTCACACCTTTTGATAAGCGGCTTGAAGCCATTTTTGATTTTTTTTGAACCTTACTGTAATTAAGTTCGCTTTTATCAGTTTTAATACCTATCGATTTCAATTCTGTAAGGTTATTGAATAGTTCTGCTCTTTCTACTAATGCTTTTGTAGGAATACATCCGACGTTAAGGCATACTCCACCGGGTCTGTCTTTTTCAATTATTAAAGTTTTTAATCCAAGCTGACTTGCTCTGATAGCTCCTACATATCCACCTGGACCACTACCAATTATTATTAAATCATATTCAGTGTTATTCATTTTTAAATTCTCCCTGAGTTAATTACTATAACCCGGGAATATTATGAGTACAAATGAATATTTCGGTTATTAATCTTTTAATAAAATGGAAAACTAAGTCAGGTGTCTTTTTTTATTGAACCCTGAACAACCTGCTGCTAATTTAAAGTTCATGTAGTGATGAATTTCTTCTTCTTCCACCAAGCGCAATGCATATGCGATCTCTCCGAAGCACCTTTGATCTCCGCAAGCCTGATAAATGAGAACTTGATGCACAGAACTCTGCTTCATCGCTCCGCTGCGAACCAGTCCAACACCTATCTTTTCATTTAATAATTCTTCTACTGTCATTTTCTCCTCAAAACAATAATTGCCAAAAAACATTTCAAAAACGAATATATATATTAGAATTTTCAACAGATGTATTATTAAATGTAATATTAATTATATGAGAAGTAAATATTTATCTTGAATTCAATGTGTTATAGACAAAAAAGACGATTGCTGATACTTATTTGATAATATGATAATTACAATACTTGGTTCCGGTACTTCTCACGGCATTCCCGTTGTAGGTTGCAGCTGCTCAGTCTGCAGGTCAGATAATTCAAAAAACAAAAGAACAAGGGCTTCTATATTGGTATCAGATAAAAACACCGATATCCTTATAGATACTGCAACAGAATTCAGATTACAAGCCATTAGAGAAGAAATAAATTCGGTTGATGCCATATTTTACACTCACAGCCATGCTGATCATTTGCATGGGCTCGACGACATAAGACCGCTAACTTATAAAAAGCCAATTGAAGTTTTCGCTTCTTCAGAAGATGTATCAGAGATTAGAAACCGTTTCCCTTATATTTTCATCAAAACTGCTCAGAAAGGTGGGGGGAAACCGAGATTAAATCTGAATGAGATTTCCGATAGAGAGCTTTTCATTAATAATGTCAAAGTCAAACCTGTATCTGTAAAACATGGAATCCTGAATATATTCGGTTATAAAATAAACAAACACTTTGCCTATATTACCGATTGCAGTTTTATACCGGAAGAGAGTATAGATTTATTAAAAGGGATCGATATCCTGATAATCGGTGCACTCAGATACAGAGAACACGCGACTCATTTCAATATCAGTCAGGCATTGGAAGTTATAAAAAAAATAAGCCCTGAAAGGGCTTATCTAACACATCTCAGTCATGATGTGGATCATGATATTCTGAGTGCAGAGTTACCAGGGGGTATCTTTCCCGCTTATGACGGATTAAAGATTTCCATTTAGGTTCCCCCGGTTAAATCCGGATTAAGCTTTAACTACTTTTCCGGCTTTCAGGCATCTTGTACAAATCTTTACAGATTGTTTGTTACCATTTAATAATGCTTTAATTTTTACAATATTTGGCTTAAAAGTTCTTTTACTCTTAACACCGATGTGCTGTCCAGCTCCACCTTTTTTCTTAGGAAGACCTTTTCTTGGCACACTGTTTCCGGCAACAGTACCTTTTCCACAAATTTCACATTTTCGAGACATATGTATCCTACCTTGCAATAATTACTAAACAAGTAGCTGAAAAATATCAGATATACACAATAGTGTAAAGTCATATTTTTAATCTATCAGCTCATTTGTTATATATACTATTTTTTCCTTTTTAGTACAAGGTCTCCTGCTTTAATACCAGTAAGAGAATAAGCTGATTGTTCTACTAATAATGCACTTTCCTCAAAAGAATTTTCATATTTTGCCAGTAACTGATCCATTTTTACTTTTAAGTTCGGTCTAATGCTGATTATCCAATTTATTTTTGATCTGAAATAAGAGTTCGCCAGAGATGTATTCTGCTGCATGGAGTATGCCTGAAACTCATTAATCAACAGATATTCATCATTTATATTATAACCATAGAGACCTAAAAAAATCCTCCAGAAATCCTTCTGCTCATCTGCTAAACTGTTCCAGATTTTGTAGACATCCCCTACATATTCCTCTGAAGAAAAGAATAAGCCATGATAGCATTCGTGAGTCAGAAAAAGCCATCTCAATCTCTCAGTGGACTCTCTTGAGATGGACACAATTCCTCCCTGAAGAGGTCTGACTCGTTCTCCCGACTCTTTTAACACACCATTTTTAATCAACATTCTCTTTAGTAGTCTCTCATGATCATTGAGAGGAAAATTCAACATCTCTACTTCATTAAAAAATCTGGCAAGATCTTCCGCTTTATAGTCATGCGCATTCCAGCCATGGAGTGATTCAAGAACATCATTGCTTAATAACTCTCCAACTGAATTCTTTTTCTCTGTGAAAAATGCAAGCCTTTTAAAAAAGGCTGACTGTATTTCATAATCGGCAGTATCCAGAAGAAGTATTCCCTGGAAAAGATCCCAGCGAAATATCTCATAATCATCTTGTCTCCAGCTTGATTGGTCCCATGAAATAAATTCTTCAAGATCTACCGGAAGGGCTTCATCTTCTATAACAGTCTGATTATAAAGAACTTTCCTTAATACCGCATCATTCATTACAGCTGTGATTTGCTCTACAGGATTCATTGATACATTTCCATATATCCAAAAGGAATTGAGACCGGATCTGCTGGTTATGGAATATGAGTTTTCGTCATCTATTTTCAGATGTATATTTTCAGATATTGGGTTTTCTTTGGATTCAAATATCAATTTTATTGATGATTCTTCTGCCATTGCTCCGAAAGTTAGTAAAACATTGTTTTCTGAAAAAGTGATCGCCTTTGAATTTTCTCTTATCCCCTCATATTCAGTAACAGAAACTACACCGCTTTCAATAAGTAGATTACTATCACTGTGCTCTGAAGATAAGTTTATTGAAAATGATTGTATTCCGGATTTCTCTTTACAATAGATATATGAAGTCACAATATCATTTGAGGCAGGCATTATATATTCAGAATCATTAACAGATAGTATAAAATCTTTATCACTTGAATATTTTAAATATAAATAATATTCCTGATCTAAATTTATCGGTTCGAGAAAAGTATATATAATATTACCATTTTTTATTGACTTGTCATCGGGGGAATAAATATATGCGTCTGGCTGATATTGTTCTTTCAGAACAAGCCGGCTTTCATTGTTATAATTAAATTCCAGTGCATTTATCAATACACTATTTAAAAAAAAAGCCGACAGAAAAAATAATTTTATAAACCGATTATTCCTTTTGCGAGTAATTCCGCCACCTCCCTGTTTCGTTCAATGGAGAGATTATCATCCATACGAAGTAATACATCGAAGCTTGCCATAAAACCAGCAGGAAGTACAGGAAGTTTGCCGATCAGTTCTTGAAATTTTTTCGCTGATGGCTCAAATTTTTTATTAATTGCAAATAGAGTACAGCAGGCATATTCCAGAAATCCCGCCAGAGAAATTTTGTAGTAGAGAGAATCCTTCTGAAACACTGAAGCTCCGAGATCACTCAAATAATGTTCCATCCTGCTCTGCGAAGCTTCTCTGAAGATTTCCCAGAATCTATCGGGCATTTTTTCCAGTTTTTTCCTAATATTTTTTAACCAGTCTGTCTTCTCGTAAAGGACTATCCCCTCTTCCAGTCGATGGAATATATACGTTCCTTTTTCCCTGTAAATTGAATCGGGATTATCGAGACTGTCTATAAGATGCTCTATTCTCTCCAACTCCTTATACTCCACTCTGACCGGAAAATCCTCCATCATGAATCTATCTTTATAAGATACTGTGGAAGCTTCAAAAAAATTAGTATCGGTAAAGCTCTCCTGTCTCTTTTTCCCAGTAGGAATACCGTCCTTTCTATAATAAACATCAAGTGTTATTGAAAAATAGGGATCATAAACATCCATTGTTGACGCATCAGTACAGGTTATGACTTCTACGGTCTCCCATACTGATATTCTTTTCACAAGTTCATCTGTAACTTCTTTAATCTTATATCTCATATGTTTTGCCCCTTCAAAAACATTCATTCTTATATTATTGTATTATCATAACCTTAAATGCAGGAAATATGAATGATATTTTTTATTACTACAATTGTTCCTTCTTCCAATTTTTCAGTGGAACTTCGAAATGTCCAGAAAATATTATTTCAAACTAATTGCGCCATTCCATCACCAATTCCTCTCTTAATTACCTATATGTCGGAAAAGTGCCCTCAACGACCAACAAGGAAAGATATTTTCAATTCATATCCTCCAAAAATATCAATAGATCAATATAGAATGTTTAATAATGAATTAGTCCTTTTGATAAATGAAGCTATTCCTTTAATTGTTGATGAGTCACCATCAATAACTAAGCAGAGAATACAAACAGGAATTGTGATGTCCTATATCAAAAAATCAGAAAAACTCGATTTAAAAAAACTACCTATACCTGCAACACCTTCGTTTAATAATTACAGCTTGATATGCTACGAAATCAACACTACAGATACAGAATCCTATTGGCTTAATATGAGCTGGAACAAAATATGGGAAGTGAAAAAAGGTAAAAAGAAAATTTAATTTTATTAGCTTTAACAAACTTTAGTTGTTAAAAATGGCAATATCTGTTATTTTTTTTACTATGAAGAATAAAAACAAACTTACTACCAGTCTTGAAGATTATCTTGAAGCCATCCTTTTTCTTGAAGAAAAGAACCGCGTTGCCAGAGTAAAGGATATTGCCGATTTCTTATCTGTTCAGATGCCCTCAGTTACAGGAGCTTTAAAAACTCTCAGAGCCAAGGATTTAGTTGAATATGAGAGAAATTCATTTATCAACCTAACAAAAGAGGGAATGAAAATCGCAAGATCCATACGGAATAAACATGATATTCTACATAATTTTCTGAAAGATATTTTATTACTTCACGAAGATATTGCAGATGATGAAGCATGTAAAATTGAACACGCAATTGATCAATCCACAGCCGCCAGAATCAACAATCTTACAAAATACATCAAAACTATGATACAGGAAGATAAAATTGATGCTGATCAATGGCAAAAAGTGATTATGGAGTAGTCATTGATTCAATTTATTTCGAAAGTTACCAAACTCACATCCATAGCAGATGATTATTATCTGCTTAGTTTTAAATGGGATTCTGATATCAGACCTAAAGCGGGTCAATTTCTGACAATAAGAACTACACGATTAACATCCCCTCTTTTAAGACGGCCATTTGCCTTGTCTTCATTTAACAAAGACAGCAATATCGCGTCTATAATATTCCAGAAAATAGGTGATGGAACAACATTATTGGCATCTCTCAAAGAGGGTGATGATCTTGATATTCTCGGTCCTCTTGGAAATAGTTTCAGCAGTTTCTCAGTAGCTGATGATCAGGAAGTCAAAAATCATGTTGTAATTGCCGGCGGGATAGGAACGGGTCCAATGTTGTATCTGGCAGAGGAACTAAAGCAATCAGATATCAATCCTCTATTGATAATTGGCTGTAGAACAAAATCATTAATACCTTTTCAGGAACTGGATACATCTATTGAAACTGTCATATGTACAGATGACGGCTCATATGGATTTAATGGAAATGTCGTTGACTACTTGAAAAGTAATACCGACCTGCATAAAAATACAGCCATATACTGCTGCGGCCCCGAACCGATGCTAAAAGGATGCCATCAATTTACTCAGGATACTGGTAATGAATGTTATGTATCTCTGGAACAAATGATGGCATGTGGAGTAGGAGCATGTATGGGATGTACCTGTGAAACTGAAGGAAAGATAAAATATGCAAGAGTCTGCAAAGACGGACCGGTATTTAAGAGCAGTGAGGTAAAATGGACCTGAATGTAAAAATTGGAAACATCACTATGTCCAATCCTGTAGGGACTGCATCGGGAACTTTTGGATTCGGTGAGGAATATTCTGAACTGATTGATTTATCAAAACTTGGAGCAATATACACAAAAGCTCTGACCCCTTCTCCCAGAGATGGAAATGCAGTTCCCAGATTAACAGAAACACCGTCGGGCATACTCAACTCCATTGGACTTGCCAACCCAGGTGTAGACAAATTTCTCGCAGACAAAGTACCCTTCCTCGATACAGTACAATGCACTGTAATATTGAATGTAAGTGGTTCAACTGAAGAGGAATATATTGAAGTAATTAAAAGAACTGATCACCTCAATAGCCTTGATGGATATGAAGTAAATATTTCCTGTCCCAATGTCAAACACGGAGGTCTTGCGTTCGGTACAGATCCATCACAAGTTCAAACTCTTACTGCAAAATTGAGAAAAATTACAAAAAAACCCTTAATAGTTAAACTTACTCCAAATGTAACTGACATATCAGTAATTGCAAAAGCTGCTGAAGCTGGTGGTGCTGATGCCGTATCGTGCATAAATACAGTACGGGGTATGGTGATAGATACAAAAAAGAAAAAACCTGTCATACCTGCAGGAATTGCCGGCCTTTCCGGTCCGGCAATCAGACCTGTCGGTGTTGCTGCAGTTTATACTGTCTCCAGAGCCATCTCCATACCTGTAGTTGGACTTGGAGGAATCATGTCGGCAAATGATGCCATAGAGTACCTCCTCGCAGGAGCATCATCAATCCAGGTTGGAACTGGTTTATTTGTAGACCCCCAATTACCAATCAAAGTCCTCCATGGGATAAAAGAGTATATGAAGCAGAATGAATTAAAGAAAATATCAGATTTCCATTCATTTATTGACTGATTTTTTTAATATCTATTGACCGAAAAATTGTTAATCGATATACTCGATTTCGTTGACGGAATGTGGCCCAGTGGCTAGGGCACCTGGTTTGGGACCAGGGGATCGCAGGTTCGAATCCTGCCATTCCGAATAGCTTTATTTTTTGCATAAAAACTTA
>Ga0070728_10000037_pt1 | contig 296503 bp, 295 predicted proteins | sample tdDd471_FD_66723 | JGI IMG/M metagenome (GOLD analysis project Ga0070728, IMG submission 66723) | Marine sediment microbial communities from the Atlantic coast under amendment with organic carbon and nitrate - tdDd47.1 | ecosystem: Environmental > Aquatic > Marine > Coastal > Sediment... | reverse complement strand
TCCGAACCCGGTAGTTAAGCCCTCCATCGCCGATGATACTGCATGGTAGCGTGTGGGAAAGTAGGTCGGTGCCAAGTAAAATCTCGAAAAGCCCTCAGTCGTATGACTGAGGGCTTTTTTGCGTGCTTTTTTTAGTTCATCACTTCCGCAAAGGGGCTTTTCTTAAAATCTGCATGTCAGGTGACAGACTTCATATTCATTCAATAATCTGAGCCAGAGAACTTTCTGCTGTCCAGAGGGCTTCGTCTATTTGTTCCGCATCAGCGACGATAAAATGCCGCTGCATTTTGTTGATGCCTTTTTGTGCTGGATCTCTTTGACGAAAATTTTCGAGAATCTTGAGATACCTTTCGACTCCGAATTGATTCATTTTTCGACGGATATCGCCAATGATTTCCAGTGCTATCTTTTGAAAGCGACTATCCAGATATATTTCTTCCCAGTTAAGTTTTTCTGTGTTTGGATTTTTACTGTGAAATTCTTCGAGTAAATCATTCACGAGAGTTTTTCGTATTATATGAGGTTCATTGTCTTCTCCAAAAAGAACGGAGGAGGATTCAAACTGATCAATTTTAGGGATCGATCCGCGCACACTGATAAGGAAATAGCGCATGAGTGGGCGAGGAATAATCCCCTGAGTGAATTTTTTGCGCGCAGTCTGATCTTGTACAGAGTTGTCTGGCCAAATCATTTTCGTTTTTGGGGATTTGATGAAGCAAAATTCAACGAGTATGCGGCCGATAGAGTCTATTCCTCGGTTTTCTTTATCATTGGCAGAGGTGATGTGAGAAATGGGGAGAGTCTTACTTGCGCTTAAGGTCTTTTCCTTATTGAATTTTATGATTGCCTGCTTGAGGGCGTGATCCGTGGTCTCTTTTGCTATTCCTGCATCCAGCAAGGTCTGGCGGAGGATTTTTGTGTATAGTTTTAGCTGATTGATATTCATTTTTGGACTGACTTGTTTTGTCTTTATAAGCGTCTTCTAGTGCAGCTAGATAGAGATCAATCATACTACAGAGTTTTGTATCTCCCAACAAAGCTTGAAAGGTTATAATGTTATCATATGAGCAGAGACCTGATGGAGCGTATGCTTTACCTGCTTGTGTGTAGTGCCTGTGTAGAAAAGTATGGGAGGGTCCATGGCAAAACTGAAAGTGTTACCCAAGGTTATTCCCATTCGTAACAAGGAACAAACAAAGGCAAAGCTTATAGAAGCTGTAGGGCGGGTAATGGCTGACGTTGGTTTTCAGCGTTTGGGCGTAAACCTGGTTGCGCGTGAGGCTGGCGTCGATAAAAAATTGATATATCGTTATTTTAATGGGTTGCCAAAGCTGGTGGCGGCTTATGGGCAGACCATAGATTTCTGGCCGGATGCGGCTGAATTACTTGGCTCAGATCAGGAAACCATTCGTCATATGCCACCAGACAAGCTTTTGGCGCTTTTTTTTAAAAGGTATTTGCGGGCCATATTGAGCAGGCCAATGACTTTGGAAATTCTTGCATGGGAGGCACTGGAGAGGAATGAACTGACTGTCGGCCTCGAAGAGGTCCGAGTGAGAACGGCGTTGGAGTTTTTTGAACTGATGGAAACTGACCCTAATGATGAAGTCGATTTAACCGCTTTGGTGCTGATTATGGCCGGTGCAATGAACTTTCTCGCAGTACGTTCTCGAATACACAAAACTCTCGGTGGTGTAGATTTGCAAAGCAAGGAAGGATGGCAGCGGATTGACAGAACAGTGGAGCAGTTGATGAATGTTGTGCTTACAGATGGGTGAAATCAAAGAAGGCTCGGAGCATGGCCCCGAGCCTTCAAGTATCATTTTTTTTTGCCGCGTTTTGTCCAGAGTTTCATCTCTTTCATCTTCTTGCGCCGTTCTCTTTGCAAGGATTTGCATACAAGTGGCAGCTTTTTTTTGTATCCAAACTTTTCACGATATTCATCGGCTGTAAGACCATGGCTTGCGAGGTGTTTTTTCGTGAGAATTTTGAATGATTTTCCACAGACACAACAGAGGACTGTTTTTTCTCGAATCGCTTTTTTGGGGTCGACTGCATACTTTTCTTCAGCTTCAAGGCTTCCGCCTTCAGCAATTGCCTTGATGCCTGATGCGAGTTTCTGAACCATCGAAGTGATTTCATCTTCAGTCATAGTTCTTACACTGGCTTGTGCTTTGACTATTTCCAGGGCTTCCTTCAGATAATCGTCCATACTGTCCTCTCGTTATGATGGTTGAAGTTCTTTTAGGCGGTGCTGCACATTTGGGGTAGAGCTTTTGTTAAGCACGATGACCAACAAGTTTCTATGTCCAATTACTTTGCTCTGAACACTCTGGATATTACATCATCTCATTTCGACGGCAGTATAGCATATATAAAAGTGCGTTTGTCAATATGGCAAACATTAGTTTTATTGTTGAATAAAATAGTTTGTTAACGAATTGCTGGCAGCATAGGTGATTTGCTTGCTTATCTGCATAGTGTGAAGTATGGTTTCAAAATCTTTGTTATGATTATTTTTATAGAAAGAATGGGGAAATGATATGAGTGCGAATGAAGGTAAAGTGCATAGGTTGGAGCCTGTTAGGCAGCCGAACTCAACGGAGGAAGTCGTGGAGCAGGAAGCTGTTGAGGAGCAGAAGAATGAGGGGGCTGCTACGGGCGTTGCCGAAGCTCAGAAGGACATGAGTAAGGTGGCAATGATTGTTTCTTTGCTGGCCGTTTTGCTTCTGGTTATTTTCTTTTTTGGCATGAATCGCAATATCGCAGGACTTACCGAAGAGGTTCAGAGTCTTGGGGTCTTGCGTGAAGATGTTGCCGATCTGGATCAGCGGATGCTCCAGATAAAGCAGGATGTGCCTGTTCAGATGAAGCGCGTGCTTGCTCATGACATTGTCAATGAGATGGCCATGAAGGCTTTCTATCTGAATGACACTCTTGAGGATGAAGTCTTACGTGCAAAAATGCAGCAGGTTTTGCAGGGACTCAAGGATATTCGAGAAGGGCTTGAAAAGTAGTTAAGTTCTTTTGAGTTGATTTTCAAAAGGGATGGCGATTTCATCGCCATCCCTTTTTTTGTTTGTTCCACTGTTCATCATTGTTCGTTTTAGGGGTTGACAGCGGTGGTTTTTGCTAATATAAACAATTGAAGATCAATGAACAACAGTCAGGTGAGGGGTATGAATAGGAAATTTATCAGTTTGCGAGAAGTCGGCAGGCAGTTGGAGATACCTCCTTCTACTGTTGTCTACTACAAGGATAAATTTACAAAATATATCCCGTCTGTCGGTGGTGGTGGGCGTCGTCGCCGGTATCCAGTCGAGGTTTTGGAGATATTCAGGAGGATTCGAGAGATGTTCAATGACAACTGGTCAACGGAACAGATTGAGAGAGAATTAGCCCTTAAATTCAGTATGTTAATGGATGATCAACAGTATGATCAATCAAATGAACAGCGTGCAAGGGGCGGTGGCTCCTCTGAGCTTGTTCAGGGGTTGGGGGACGTGCTCTCGAAGATGTCTGACGTGCTGGATAGTCAGTCTCTGTTTCGAAGTGAAATTCGTTCTTTGCGTGATGAGGTTGCTGACCTGCGTCGAGAACGGGATGAGCTTGAAAAGAAGGCTTCTGAGCGGGTTGAGTCATTGGAAAAGCAATTTGCCGAGTTGAAGCGGAAAGTTGCTGGCGGCCAAGGTGGGGACATAGATTTTCCGCCTGCCGAGTTTTTAGCCAGTCCACTCGTGATCTGCTCGGATGGTGAGTACCTGGGTGTGCAGGGAAAGGGGCGCAAGCATTTCTCCCTGAAAGATTTTGTTCATCTTATTGAGCGAAAAATGTCTTCTTCTCTGGTTGTTGAGACTTCGTGGAAGAGGCAGAATGGTCATTGGGTTTTGGTGGTCCGCACTGAGGATTCTTCCAAGGGCCGTGAGCAAAATATCGTTCTTGTTGCGAAAAAGACGATTACTCCGAGCAAGAATGTCGTGACCGAGATAATTCGTTTGAATATTGACGGCAATGATGCGCCGGATGCTTTGCTTCTTACGTTGTTCAGGCAGTTGAAGTCTGTATTTAACGGGTAGTATATTTTTTTATTTAATCTAACTCTAGAAAAACTCTTGATTCATTTGCTTGTTTCGCTTATATAGCTACTGCTAAATGGACTAAAGTTTCGCCGGTTTGATGGAGGAGACGGTATGCCCCAGGTTGCTGCTAGAATTACTCATGATCAGGAAAAGTGGCTCAAGGACTATTTTAAGACCAAGAGCGCTGGTGCAGAATTTATCCTGCCGTGGGCCGTGGATGTCTTTTTCAAGTCCATTCGCAATGTTTCCAGTGATTTTTCCGTTGCTGAACTCAAGACAATTCTTGAGTCTCATAAAGATGTGAAGCTTCTTCCGAACCAGTCCAAGCAAGCATATTTGATGTTGCGGGTTGAAGAGGCGTGCGAAGAGCACAGTGCGCATATCCAGCATGGGGCAAGTAAGAGTAATCTGGAAGTCAAGTTGCGTCGTTTGACCGACTTGCAGGCCACGGCTTTGATGATCTGGGCGACTGCCTACTGGGTCAGCAAGGCTTGGAACGGCGTTTCGGTTGAGGATTACGTCAAGCTTTCCTGCGGTTAGTAGATTTATTGCGGGGTGGCCCGCTTCTTATATTTGGTTGCGATTATTTCGTGCAGGTGGTAGCGCCTGCCGATAATCGTTTTTTTTTATTTTGGAGATATGCGGTATGAACAAACTTCCCTGTGTTTTGACGATTGCCGGGTCTGACTCAGGTGGCGGGGCTGGTATTCAGGCTGACCTCAAGACCATCACTATGCTTGGGGGGTACGGTGCAAGTGTTATTACTGCGCTGACGGCGCAGAATACCAAAGCCGTTACAGGGATTCATGCCCCTTCAGCGAAGTTTGTCGCGCAGCAGCTCAGGACGGTGCTTGACGATATTGAGGTTGCCGCAGCCAAGACCGGGATGCTTTTTTCCGCCTCCATTATCAAGGGGCTTGCGCCGCTTTTGAGTCAAAAGAAGTTTCCATTGGTGGTGGATCCGGTTTGCGTGGCCACGTCCGGGGCCAAATTGCTCAAGGATGATGCGGTCAAGGCCATGGTTCAGTTCATTTTTCCTTGTGCTGATCTTTTGACGCCCAATATCCCTGAAGCTGAGCTTTTTACGGGGGTGAAGATTCAGGATCGGGACGATATTTTCAAAGCCGCACGGCTTTTGCTCAAAATGGGGCCGAAAGCCGTACTGGTGAAGGGAGGACATTCGGATTCCTTTGCCGCGACGGATTGGTATTTCACCAAAGGAGCCGATCCAATTCCCTTTATGCAGCAGCGTGTGGATACGAATTGCACGCATGGGACAGGTTGCACGCTTTCTGCCGCCATAGCGACTGGGCTGGGGCAGGGGCTGGAAATGGGGCCGGCTATCATGCGGGCTCAAGAATACCTCAATCTGGCCCTTCGGGCCGGTTATCCGCTCGGTGAGGGCGGGGGGCCGCCGAACCATCTGGCTCCCTTGCTCAAGGAACGTGAGCGCGGTGCCATTCTTGCTGAACTTGATCGGTTTGGGCGTCGCCTTGTGGGAATGTCCGGTGTGAAGACTTTGCTGCCTCGGGTTGGTATTAATGTGGCTGCGTCTCTGCCATGGGCAGCGGAGTTGGATGACGTGGCAGGCTTTTCCGGTGGAATTATCGGGACTCGCCGGGGTGATGTCCTGCTGGCCGGATATCCGGAATTTGGGGCGTCTGTTTATACGGCTTCGACATTGCTTGCCGTGAAGCGGTTGCGTCCTGATATCGGCTGTGCCTTGACGTTGGGGCTTGGGGCTGGAGTCAAGAAGGCTCTTGAGGTGGCAGGTTTTGAGATTGCCTGGGTAGATCGTGATCGTCGACCCGAGTATATTATTGATGAAAATGGGCGCTTTGAGGAGTGGGCTGTGTTTGAGGCTCTTCGTGATCATTCGGCTCCGGAAACGGTTCGCGCTATTGGTGATCCGGGTGGAGTGGGGAGAGAGCCGCTTGTGCGTCTTTTGGCGAAAGATATGTCAAGTTTGCAGGCTGCATTGTGTCGGATTTTGGATTGTATTCATGCCGATAATGACATTTAAGCCTTCTATTTTAGTTTTTCGGTGCTTTGAGCGTGCCGGAAGGTTGACATATTCACAGGAGCTTGCTTAATAAGCACGTTCTTTTTGCGGGCGTGGCGGAATTGGTAAACGCGCCAGATTTAGGATCTGGTACCTCGCGGTTTGGGGGTTCGAGTCCCTCCGCCCGCACCAGATTGCAGTTATATTACGCGCCGGGAGGCGTTTCAGGAGGATATGTCGCGATGGAATACAATGTTGAAGAAATTTCACCGGTAAAACGGAAAATTAGTGTTGAAGTGCCGGCCGAAGAGGTCAACGCAGCTCTGACGACCACGATTGCCCTGTATCGCATGCAGGCAGACGTGAAGGGTTTTCGTAAGGGCAAGGTGCCTTCTTCCGTGGTTGAGTCCAAGTACCGTAAGCAGGTTTACGGCGAAGCCACTACCGATCTGATCAACTATCAGATTAATGAGATCATGAGCGGTCTCAGCATGCAGCCCATGTCCCGCATCGATGTTGATGCTGCGGAACTGGTTCGTGACGAAGATTTCAAGTACGCCATCGAATTCGAAGTCGCTCCGAAACTCGATCTTCCCGAGTACAAGGGCCTTTCCGTTGAGGAAGTCAAGGCCGTTGTCAGTGATGAAGAAGTCGCTGAAGTCGAAAGCCGCATTCTGGAGAACAACGCAGAAGTCAAGGTTATCGAAGACGTTCGTCCCGCCAAGGACGGCGAAGTCGCTACCGTGACCTTTGGTGCCTACCAGGACGACAAGATCGTCGAGGGTATCCAGGCTGAGAACTTTGATCTGGTGCTCGGTCAGGGACAGGCTCTTCCCGAGTTTGAAGAGATGGTCAAAGGTCTGACTACTGGTGAGTCCGGTGAGACCGATGTGACTTTCCCCGAAGATTTCATCAATGAGAATCTGGCTGGCCAGACCGTGACCATGAAAGCCAAGCTTCATGCCGTCAAGGAACGCATCACTCCCAAAATGAGCGATGAAGTGGCCAAGAAGGCCGGTTTCAGCGATGTTGAGACCATGCGTAAGGGCATCACTGAATCCTACATGTCTCAGCGCAAGCAGATGAACAAGTCTGCTGCCCAGAGCCAGCTGCTGTCTTCCATCATCGAAGGCATTTCCGAGTTCCCGCTTCCCCCGGCCATGGTTGAAGACCGCATTGACCGTCTGATTCAGGATCTTGAATACAAGCTGGATCGTCAGGGCAAGGGCCTTCAGTCTCTCGGCAAGACTCCGCAGCAGATGCGTGATGAGTTCAAGCCTGAGGCTGAAGCTACCGTCAAGTCCGAGATTTTCCTGTTGGCCGTTGCTGCTGAAGAGAGCCTTGAGATTTCCCCTGAGGAGATCGAGGCCACTTTGTCTCAGCTCGCCATGCAGACTCGTCAGCCGCTGCACGAACTCAAGAAGTACTATGAGGACAACAACCTTATCGTGCCTCTGAAGGACCGTCTGCTGTGTGACAAGGCTTCCGAACTGATTTACGACGCCGCTGAGGTCAAGGAGATCGAGGGACCTTCCGAAGGTAAGCCGGCTCCGGCCAAGAAAGCCGCTGCAAAGGGTGCTGCTCCGGAATTCGCCAACAAGGCGGAGGCTGTTGAGTGGGCTGTTGCCAATCTCGGCATCAAGGAATCCACAGCCAAGAGCTACTCTCTGGCAAAGATTCAGGAACGTGCCGAGAAATTCATGGCTGAAAAGGACGCTTAATAGCGCTTCCTGATCTGCATTGAACGACATACGGCGGTCCGGATATTTTCCGGGCCGCCGTTTTTTTGTTTTCCGCCTCTTGACCGAATCCGTTTCGTGCCTATTTAATGACACTTGAGCGGGAAGTTTCTCCTTGTCCTTCAATGGGAAATGCCGCATACTGCAAGATACCTGATATATAGCGGATTCGAATGCCGTAACACCTTTGAATATCAGTGGTGTGGGGTAATGTTTTCGAGTCCGTTGACCGATAAACTGCAAAAGCTTTCAAGGAGACGTTCATGGTCGCCATTCCGATGGTCATTGAAACGACCGGTCGCACTGAACGTGCGTATGACATTTATTCCCGCCTTCTCAAAGACCGGATCATTCTGCTCGGCAGCGCCATCGACGATCACGTCGCAAGCCTGATTTGTGCCCAGTTGCTTTTCCTGGAGTCCGAGGATCCTGAAAAAGAAATTTATATGTATATCAACTCTCCGGGGGGCGTGATCTCCGCCGGTATGGCGATATATGATACCATGCAATACATTTCCGCGCCTGTAGCCACCCTGTGCATGGGGCAGGCTGCCAGCATGGGCGCATTCCTGCTGAGTGCAGGCGAACCCGGTATGCGTTATGCGCTGCCGCACAGCCGCATCATGATTCACCAGCCTTTGGGCGGTGCTCAGGGGCAGGCCACTGATATTCAGATTCAGGCAAGGGAAATCCTGCGCTTGAAGGAAGAACTGAATGAGATTCTCGCCGGTAACACCGGTCAGAAGCTGGAGAAAATCCAGGAAGATACTGAGAGAGATTATTTCATGACCTCGAAAGAGGCCATGGATTACGGCCTCATTGATAAAGTCATGCATTCTCGTGAGGACGCCATCCAGAAGGATGAAAAGGATAAGAAAGGTAAGTAATTATGGCTGAGACCAACAATAGTTCCTCTGACCTGAGTTGTTCTTTCTGCGGTAAAACGCAGGTGGACGTTCAGCGTCTTATTGCAGGGCCGGATGTCTACATCTGTGACGAATGCGTCAGCCTGTGCAACGATATCATGGCTCAGGAGACCATCAGCGAAGAATTCGAAGATGGTCGTCTGTTGCCGCCGCAGGAAATTAAGGCTCTGCTCGATGAATATGTCATCGGACAGGAGCAGGCCAAGAAGATTCTGTCTGTGGCCGTCCACAATCACTACAAGCGTGTTTTTTATGCCGCAGCCAATTCCGGTCCTGACGAAGTGGAGATCGACAAGAGCAATATTCTGCTTATCGGTCCTACCGGTTCCGGTAAAACCCTGCTTGCCCAGACGCTCGCACGTGTGCTCAAGGTGCCGTTTGCCATTGCTGACGCCACTACGTTGACGGAAGCCGGTTATGTTGGTGAGGATGTTGAAAATATCCTCGTCCAGCTGCTTCAGAATGCGGACTATGACATCGACTCCGCCAGCCGGGGAATCATTTACATCGATGAGATCGATAAGGTTGCCCGTAAGGGTGACAGCCCGTCCATCACGCGTGATGTATCGGGTGAAGGTGTGCAGCAGGCCCTGCTTAAGATTATTGAGGGCACGGAAGCCAACATTCCGCCCAAGGGGGGACGCAAGCACCCGCAGCAGGAGTTCATCCGCATGGATACTTCGAACATCCTGTTCATCCTTGGTGGAGCCTTCATCGGGTTGGACAAGATTGTTCAGCAGCGCAAGACCGGCTCCGGAATGGGCTTTGGCGCAAAAGTCGAGGCCAAAAAGGAAATGGATCTTGGCGAGTTGTTCGCTCTTTCCGAACCAATGGATCTTATCAAATTCGGTCTTATTCCTGAGTTTGTCGGGCGTATCCCCGTGCAGACCGCGCTTGAGGAACTGACCGAGGAAGACCTTGTCCGCATTCTGCAGGAACCGAAAAATGCATTGGTGAAGCAGTACAAAAAGCTTTTCGAGCTGGACAAGGTTGAGTTGCGTTTTACTGATAACGCAATGACTGCCATTGCCAGACAGGCCATTGAACGCAAGACCGGAGCGCGTGGTTTGCGAAATGTTCTTGAGAAAACCATGCTTGAAATCATGTACAAGCTGCCGTCCATGGAAGGCGTTCGCGAGTGCGTGATCAATCAGGCTGTTGTTGACAAGGGCATGGAGCCGCTGCTGCTCTACCATCAGGAAGTGAAGTCCGCGTAGGTTGTTTGAAATGTTCAAGTTGTTCATTGCTTGAACAGTTGTGAACACGAGCATTTTTAATTGACTTGAAACGCATGGGGCCGATTGACAATCGGCCCCGTGAACTTACTTCCAGATAACGAAGGCAACCATCCGTTTCGCGGGTGTAGCCATATATTGCAACCTCTCGGAGGAATCCATGCCGACCTTTGGATTTGACGGCAAGAAGTCCCCTGAAGCCTTGACGCTTCCCATGATGTCCCTTCGGGAAGTCGTCATGTTTCCCCGTTCCATAGTCCCCTTGTTTGTCGGCCGCGAGGCTTCCATCAAGGCGATTGAGACTGCTGTTGCCGATTACGGCAAGCAGATCTTTCTGGTGACACAGAAAACGCCTGAGAAAGAGCATCCTGAAGCCGACGATCTGTACGAAGTCGGAACGATCAGCAAGATTCTTCAGATGCTTCGACTGCCGGACGGTACCATCAAGGTGCTGTTTGAAGGTGTGTCACGTGCCACATGGGACCCGGAAGCGAGTACGCTGAATTATGAAAGCGAGGACGGGGATGAGTTTCCCCGCGCCAAGGCGACAGTGATCCCTGAAGCTGACGAAGCCACGGCAGAGGCCAAGGCGCTTGTGCGTGCCGTGCATGAGGCTTTGGACGAGTTCGGAAAGGTCAACAAGAAGGTCGCGCCCGAGGCGATTCTGGCCATGTCCACCATCAAGGAACCGGGGCAGCTGGCCGATCAGGTCATGCCGCATCTCAAGATCGATTTTGCTCGCAAGCAGGATATTCTTGAAGAGCTTGACCCGTCCCGCCGTCTTGAACGTGTTTATGAACTGCTGCTTGGTGAGATTGAAATTGTCTCCATTGAGAAGCGGGTCAAGGGACGCGTCAAGGATCAGATGGAAAAGAACCAGCGTGAGTATTATCTCAACGAGCAGGTCAAGGCCATCAACAAGGAGATGGGACGCGAAGACGATCCGCAGGCCGAGGCAAAAGAGCTGGAAGATCAGCTTGATGCCAAGCCGATGAGCGACGAGAATCGCGAGCGTGTCCGCAAGGAAATCAAAAAAATGCGGACCATGCAGCCCAGCAGTGCTGAATACACGGTTGTCCGCAACTATATTGACTGGGTGCTTGATCTTCCGTGGGACAATCTCAAGGACGACAAGGACGTTAATATTCTTGAGGCCCGCAAGATTCTTGATGAAGATCATTTCGGTCTGGAAAAACCCAAGGAACGCATCCTTGAGTATCTGGCCGTACAGACGCTTGTCGAGACCATGAAAGGGCCTATTCTCTGTTTCGTCGGTCCTCCCGGTGTCGGCAAGACATCCATTGCGCGTTCCATTGCCCGATCCATGGATCGTGAATTCCTGCGCCTGTCTCTTGGCGGTGTACGGGATGAAGCTGAAATTCGCGGACATCGGCGTACATATGTCGGCGCCATGCCCGGTAAGATCATTCAGTCCCTCAAGCGGGTGGATTTCAACAATCCGGTTATCTGTCTGGACGAAGTGGACAAGATGAGTGCTGATTTCCGGGGTGACCCTTCGGCGGCTCTTCTTGAAGTACTTGATCCGGAACAGAACTACGCCTTCAACGACCATTATCTTGATCTGGATTATGATCTTTCCAAGGTCTTTTTCATCACGACTGCCAACAGTCTGGATGGTATCCCGCTGCCGTTGCAGGATCGTATGGAAATCATCCGTCTGCCCGGTTATCTCGAAACCGAAAAGGTTGTCATCGGTCGTGATTTCCTGCTGCCCAAGCAGATTGAGCAGCACGGTCTCAAGCCTGAGAACATGAAGTTTTCTGAAAACGCCATTCTTAATGTCGTTCGCTATTACACCAAGGAAGCCGGTGTGCGTAACCTGGAGCGTGAACTCGCATCCATTTGCCGCAAGTCCGCCATGAAAATCGTGGAAGAGAAGGATCGCGACAAGGTTCTTCATATCACCAAGCAGTCACTTGAAAAACTGCTCGGTGTGACCAAGTTCAGCTATGGCGAGCGCGAAGAAGAAGCGCAGGTCGGTGTTGTCAACGGTCTCGCCTGGACACAGCTCGGCGGTGAAATGCTGCTGGTCGAAGTGGCCCTCATGCCCGGTAAGGGCAAGGTCGAGATAACCGGCAAGCTCGGTGACGTCATGCAGGAATCCGCTCGTGCGGCTGTTTCCTACATTCGTTCCCGCTCTGATTTGCTCGGCCTCAAGCCGGATTTCTACAAGATGGTGGATATTCATATCCACGTGCCGGATGGTGCCACTCCCAAGGATGGTCCCAGTGCCGGAATCACGCTGACAACGGCGTTGACTTCCGCCTTTCTGAATATCCCGGTGCGTCATGACATTGCCATGACCGGCGAGATCACCTTGCGTGGTCGTGTGTTGCCCATCGGCGGCCTGCGCGAAAAACTGCTGGCTGCCCATCGCGGTCTGATCAAGACGGTTCTTATTCCCGCTGAGAATGAGAAGGATCTCAAGGAAGTACCCAAGGATATTCTCAAGGATCTGGAAGTCATTCCGGTCAAGACCATGGATCAAGTCATCGATAGAGCCCTTGAGGGCGGTGCTGAGACTGTCTGGTGCAAGCAGCATGGCGAACCGCCTGTTGCCAACGAACTGCTCAAGGAAGATCAGCAGAAACCTGCACGTCAGTAGACATGTGTTAATATGAATTCAAGGGTCGGACGGTTTTGCCGTCCGGCCTTTTTTTATGGTATGGACCACAGATATGATTAAGATTTCCAAAAAGATACTTGAGACTTTGGAGGCTGCGGCAAAGCGTGCGTCGCGCAATGCATATGCCCCGTACAGCCGTTTTCAGGTCGGGGCGGCGCTTCTGGCCGAAGACGGCGAGATATACGTTGGGTGCAATGTGGAAAACGCTTCGTTCGGTTTGACCAACTGCGCAGAACGATCCGCCATCTTTACGGCCGTTGCCGACGGGCGCGGGCGCGGTGATTTTTCCGCCTTGATGCTCTACACGCCGGGGGACAAATGCAACCCGCCATGCGGGGCCTGTCGTCAGGTTCTGAGTGAGTTTTTCTTGCCCGAGTCGCTTGTGTATTCGTCGTGTGACACTGGTGAGGTCGTGGCGTGGCCCATGAGTGAATTGCTGCCGGACGCCTTTGAGTTTTCAACGCCGTGACGGAGGATCGGATGCTGCCGCAGGAGATCATACGAAAGAAGCGCGATGGGCATGTTCTCAGTGAAAAGGAGATTGGCTTTTTCGTAGAGGGAATGACAGAAGGCAGCATTTCCGAAGGACAGGTGGCCGCGTTCGGCATGGCGGTGTTTTTCAACGGTATGAATTCGGACGAAGCCGCTGTTTTGACCCGCGCCATGATGCGTTCCGGTGACGTTTTATCGTGGAATTTGGATGGCCCGGTGCTTGATAAGCATTCCACCGGCGGGGTGGGGGATTTGGTGAGCTTGGTGCTCGGCCCGATGATCGCGGCGTGCGGTGGGTACGTTCCCATGATTTCCGGGCGCGGTCTTGGGCATACCGGCGGAACGCTCGACAAGCTTGAGTCTATTCCCGGCTATAATGTTTTTCCTGACAATGCTCTTTTCCAGCGAACCGTGCGTGAGGCCGGTGTTGCTATCATTGGTCAGACCGGCAACCTTGCTCCGGCGGATGGGCGGTTTTATGCAATCCGTGATGTCACGGCCACGGTCGAGTCCATTCCGTTGATTACTGCATCCATTCTTTCAAAGAAGCTGGCCGCCGGATTGGACGGTTTGGTCATGGACGTCAAGGCCGGCAGCGGGGCGTTCATGGCATCCCGCGAACAGGCTGAGGCATTGGCGCAGAGTCTGGTCTCCGTGGGCAATCATGCAGGGTTGCGAACATCTGCCGTGGTGACATCCATGGATGAACCGCTGGCTCCGTGTGCCGGAAATGCAATCGAGGTGCGCGAGGCCATGCGTTACCTGACCGGCGAACACAGGGATTCACGGCTTCATGCGGTGGTCATGGCCTTGTGTGTTGAGATGCTGTTGCAGGGCGGCTTGGCTTATGATGAGAAGGCTGCGGAAGGGATGCTGTTCAAGGTACTTGAAAGCGGCGAAGCTGCCGAGCGGTTCGGGTGCATGACGGCATTGCTCGGTGGCCCATCGGATTTTGTCGAGCGATATGATGAGTACCTGCCTCAGGCGCGGAGTTGCATGGAAGTCCATGCCCCGAAAAGCGGATATGTCTCAGCGTGGGATACCCGCAGGCTCGGGCTGGCGGTGGTCAGTATGGGCGGCGGGCGTACACGGGCGGATCAATCCATTGATCCGACTGTTGGCCTGACAAGTATTGCGCGTGTCGGGCAACGCATTGAGCAGGGCGATCTTTTGGCGGCCCTTCACGGCACTGATGAGGCTGCCACCGGACAGGCGCGGGAAATGGTGCTTGATGCTGTTTCAATTACTCCATCAGCGCCGGACGTGGAACCTGCTGTATGTTTTCGGGTGACCGACGGCAGTTGATGCCATTACATTATGAATGAAAAAGGCTCCCTTGCGTTTTGCGAGGGAGCCTTTTTCATTATTCCATTTTGGAAGTGACGTTGTTTCGTATCCAGCTCTTATCCCACCATTCAACGGGTTGTACCGGGGTCCCGCCCAGTATCACGCCGTAGTGGAGGTGGTCGCCGCCTGCAAGGCCGGTGACGCCGGTGTGGCCGACGATGTCGCCTCTTCTGACGACGTCGCCCTTGTTCACTCCGATTGAACTGAGGTGGGCATAGAGCGTCTGGAGGCCGAGGCCGTGGTCGATAACCACGACGTTGCCGTAGATGCCGAGAAAGTCTGCGTAGACTATTTTGCCGTCGTTGCCAGCGGGAACCGGAGCATGCTTGAGGCTGGCGAGATCAAGACCGAGATGGGTCTGATGATCAACCTTTTTGCCTTGATACATGTAGTCGCGTGCATCGGCGAATCTGGCACGGTTGGCTGCGTTGGGCAACCGCTTGAAGGGACCGCTCCACAGCATGACAGGGCTTGTGTCCTTGCTGAATTCGAGCAGTTGCGCCCGGTTCTGTTTTCGAATCTGGTTGTTGATGAACAGGTATTGTTCAAGAGGACTTTTCTGATTGGGAACGGAATCCTGGAACTCCGGTACGGTGCGCTCCATGAAGCGGTCAGACAGGTTGATTTTGTCCTTGCGGAAATGGCGGGCATTGGTGTGGTAGTTGAAAAAGCGTTTGACGCTGTTGCCAGCCTTGTCCTTCGCCTCGATGAACGGCTTGAAGTCGTTTATGGAAACATCCCACGGGTGGGCGAACATGCAGTAGTAAATGTATTTGCCGTTGCCGCCGGGCTGGAGATGGCCGGGGAAGAAACGGTCGCCAACGCGAATACCGGTATCTTCGACAGGTTCCGACAGGGCGTAGACCATGAACCCGGCACCGCCTTGATTCAGGTTGTTGGTGTGGCTTTGGACATAGATGCGCGGCGGCGTTGCGTCATAGGTGTAGCTCTTTTGCGCCTTGGATACACCGGCCTGGCCAAATGGGTACAGGGATGCGTCAGTCACAGTGACTTCAATGGAAAAGCTGCCTTCCTTGAGCACGCCTTTTTCCATGGAAACAGTTTCCTGTGTTTCCATGACCCCGCCGGGAAATGTTTTAGCGATGAGCGGAATGCGTTTGTCACCCTGAACAGCGACAACTTCAATGCTTTTGAGGCCGCTACTTGGATCGGCAACGCTGATTGTCAGCTGTGATCCTTTACCTATGTCGGACGAATCCGGTGCAATGGCGATGGTAGGGGGCGTTGTATCCTTGAAGATCAGAAAGGCTCCGGCTCCCAGAGCCAGAAGGATAATGACCGTTGCGAGTATGAGGGGAAAACCCTTGCTTTTTTCTTTTTTCATCAAACTATTCGTCTCTTTTTGTCGGGTGAAGTGTGTTAATTTAAATCTAGACTATTTCTATACTTATAAGAATGAAGAGACAAGGTCTTCTGGTAAAAAGGAAGAGTCTTCATAAGTATTTGATTTGGAAAAGGAAAAGCCGTGCTTGTGCACGGCTTTGGAAATTTGAAAGACAAGTGGTGGACTAGCCTTTTTCGTCAAGGGCATCCATCAGGGTGATTGTCAGGCGCAGAAAGTCGGCTTCTGTCAAAATGCCTGCGAGTTCGCCGTCATGAACAACCGGAAGACAGCCGTATTTGTGATTCAGGAGAATTTGTGCCGCATCCTTGAGTGACATTTCGTCTTCAACCGAAGTGATGTCGGTACGCATGATTTCATGGATCGGGATTCCGGAATCGATTTCCTTCTGTGTTTCGGGGTCAAGCTCGGCAAGTCGGGAAATGGTGGCGCCCAGAATGTCGCGATGTGTGACCAAGCCTGAAAAAACGTTGTCTACCGTAACGATGGGGATGTGCCGTATGCGTTGAAGGTCCATGAGTGAGCGTGCGTTGTGCAGCGAGTCGTTCTCCTTGAGAGAGAAGACCGGGGATGTCATGAGATCTTTGACCTTCATCATTATGTTGCCTCCATTATTTATATATTTCAATTTTGTATCAAAGAAAGCACAGTGTCAAGACGGTGTATGAAATTATATGCTTATATAAGCGTTTGGTTGACTTTGGAGTGATAATCTGTTCAGCATCCCGCAGGTGTTTTTTTAGTGGTATGATAGTAGAATCTGCAGGAGTCTGCATGGTTGATCCGGTAAGGTCCAGAGAGCGCATGGTGCGCGAACAGATTGAAGCACGCGGCGTGTCCGATCCGGCTGTGCTGGATGCGATGCGTTCGCTGCCGAGACATCTCTTCGTGGAAGAGGCCCTCGCTTATAAAGCCTATTCGGACGGTCCTTTGCCCATCGGTGAAGGGCAGACCATTTCCCAGCCGTATATCGTGGCACTTATGTCGGAACTCCTGGAAGTCGAACCCGGAATGAAGGTGCTCGAAATTGGCACCGGGTCGGGATATCAGGCCGCAGTACTCGCAAAGATCGGCGCGGAAGTGTATACGGTCGAGCGGATAAAGAAGCTTTTTTTCACAGCCCGCAAGCGATTCATGGATATGCGTATGTTTTCGGTCAAGCTCAAGCTCGACGATGGGACAATGGGATGGCCGGACGAAGCTCCGTTTGACCGGATTATTGTCACTGCCGGCGGGCCTGAAGTTCCGGAACCTCTCATCGATCAGCTTGCCGATCCCGGAAGAATGCTTATACCTGTTGGCGACTCAAAGCGATTGCAGACACTCATGCTCATAGAAAAGAAAGACGGCGAAGTCATACGCACCGACAAGGGCGGCGTGGCTTTTGTTGATCTTGTAGGACGACACGGCTGGTAGATACTTAATATGTCTAAAGGTAATATCTCATTTTCTCAGGCTTTCATGGAAAGTCCCGGTCCTCGCAGTCTTAAAAGTGGCGGCCTGCTGTGGGCAAAAGGTTTCTGCATGGGGGCTGCCGATATAATTCCCGGCGTATCCGGTGGAACCATCGCCTTTATTACCGGTATTTACAGCCAACTCGTTGATGCCATCCGTTCGTTTGATCTGGATTTTGCCAAGCGGCTTTGTCTATTCGACCTGACAGGCGCGCTTGCCGGGACACATCTTCGATTTCTCGCCTGTCTGCTGTTCGGGATTTTAACGGCAGTGGTCAGTATGGCGCGTGTGATGAATTACATGCTGCATTCACATCCTGTTGAAATCTGGTCGCTTTTCTTTGGGCTGATCGGGGCTTCGATATATGTCGTCGGACGGGAAATTTCGTCGTTCAACGCTGCCAATCTGCTGTGCATCATGGCGGGAGCTGCGGGCAGCTATTTGTTGGTCGGCATGATTCCTGTGACAACGCCGGAAACGCTGACATTTGTTTTTCTGTGCGGTTCCATTGCCATTTGTGCCATGATTCTGCCGGGAATCAGTGGAGCTTTCCTGCTTCTGATGCTCGGAAAGTATGAATATATCACGCGAACTTTGAAAAATCCTTTTGTTGCGGAAAATCTTGTAGTTATTGGGGTGTTTGCTGCCGGTGCGGCCGTTGGCATCATTGTCTTTTCCCGTATCCTGCATTATCTTCTGCACCGGTGGCATGCGGCCACCATCAGCGTTCTGACCGGCTTCATGATCGGAGCGCTGCGAAAGGTCTGGCCGTGGAAGGATGTGCTAGAGACGACTACTATTCGAGGCAAGGTACATGTTCTTCGTGAGATGAACGTACTTCCTTCCGGTTTTGACAGTGAAGTTTTTCTGGCGATCGGTCTGGCTGTTGCCGGTGTGGTTGCCGTGTTGATGCTGGACAGGCTGTCCGGCAGTGTGAAAAAGGTATGATGCGGTCTTTGTGAAGGCCGTACAAAACAATAGCGAGTAAGAAAAATGAGTGATTGCAGTTCCGGCTCCTGCGGGGGCGGCGGAAACGGTCAGGCAAGTGCCAAGATGCAGATCCAGGATGAGATGATCAAATCCACTCTGGGCAAGATCAAACATAAACTTTTCATCATGAGCGGCAAGGGCGGCGTGGGCAAGAGCTCCGTGTCTGTCAACGTAGCCGCAGCTCTGGCTGCCAAGGGTTTCAAGGTGGGAATTTTGGATGTCGACATCCATGGTCCCAGTGTCCCGACCCTGCTTGGCATCTCCGGCCTCATGGATACGGACCGCGGTTCCCTGATGGTTCCCATGGAATACAACGAGAATCTGCATGTTGTTTCCATGGAATCCCTGCTCAAGGATCCTGATCAGGCCGTTCTGTGGCGTGGACCCATGAAAACGTCTGCCATTCGCCAGTTCGTGTCTGATGTACAGTGGGGCGAACTTGATTTTCTCGTTGTCGATTCCCCGCCCGGTACCGGTGATGAACCCATGACCGTATTGAAGACAGTGCCCGAGGCTTTGTGTGTCGTGGTGACCACTCCTCAGGAAGTCTCTCTGTCCGATGTGCGTAAGTCCATCAATTTCCTTCAGTATGCCCAGGCCAATGTCCTTGGTGTTGTGGAGAACATGAGTGGCTTGGTTTGTCCGCATTGCCATGAGTCCATTGATCTGTTCAAGAAGGGCGGCGGCAAGGAAACGGCAGACAAATATGGCCTGAACTTCCTCGGTGCCATCCCGCTTGATCCGGCTACTGTTGTCGCTGGTGACCTCGGCACTCCTGTGGTACTGCTTGAGGAAGAATCGTTCGCCAAGAAGGCTTTCCTTGAATTGGCAGAGACTATTGCGGATGCAGCCGAGCAGAGCTTTGAGGCCGCTTCCACCACCCATGCCTAGGCTGGAGAAATGAACAAAGAAATATTCAATTTGCCCAACTGCCTGACCATGGCGCGCATATTGGCGGCACCGATTATCGTGTTTCTGCTGTATGTTGAGATGTGGTTTCAGTTCAAGATTGGCGCGTACTGTGCGTTCGGAGTGTTCTTTTTGGCTTCGGTCACGGACTACCTCGACGGGAAAATTGCGCGAAAGACAGGTGTCATTACCAATTTGGGCAAATTCCTTGACCCGCTTGCCGACAAGCTCCTTATCGGTTCAGTGTTGATCATGTTGGTCCGGCTCGGCCCCGAATGGCGGGTGCCGGCCTGGATCGTCATTATCATCATCTGCCGAGAACTGGCTGTTACCGGCATGCGGGCTATTGCCGCCGAGATGGGGGAAGTCGTCGCGGCCGACAAGTTCGGCAAGGCCAAGACCCTGATTCAGAGTTTGGCCACGGGCTTTTTGGTTTTCCACTATCCCTTCTTCGGGGTGGATGTGCGTCCGATTGGTCAGGTGCTGTTGTGGCTGGCTCTGGCGTTGACGGTTTTCTCCGGCGGGAATTATCTGTACAATTTCTATAAAAAGTGGTTAAATTCCGAAGAGAATTGAACAGTAAGGCGGTTATCTGCATGCCCGAATCCAGTTCCGTGAACCACCTCGTGCGTATTACCAATTGTCTCCAGACCATTCTTGAGTTGGAGCCGCAGTTGGAGAAACTAGAGCATGGCAATTCGCTTTTGGACGAATTTGCCGTGCTCAAATCGTTTCTCGAAAAAATCGACAAGGTGGATTTGAGTGAAGCTGACGTCGAGCGTATTGAAACCGCTACAGTGAATTTTCTCAAGGAATTGCAGGCTCCTCTTGCTCAGGCAAAGGCGCGTGCGAAAAAGAAACGCAGGCTTCAGTAAGATATGCATGGACGCGTTCTACTCGTCGCTCTGTTACTCTTCATCAACCTGTTTCTTTTGTTCAGGTTGATTTGGAGTGATCAGGGCGTTTTTGCGTATCTTGAGTTGAAGAATCGCTACGAGGTGTTGCAGTCGAAAATTGATTCGGTTGACGAACAGAGCCTGGACTTGAGTCAGGAGATCAGACGACTCAAATCCGATAAGGCGTATCAGGAGAAAGTTGTTCGTGAACGAATGAATTTTGTCAAAAAGGACGAAATATTATACATTTTCCCGGATGAAACCACCAACGACCGCGGAGACGGAAGTAATGAGCAAGAAAATTGAGTGGTATCAAGAAGTTCTCTCTCTGGAGCCCGGTTCAAGGGTTTTCTTTCCTCTGGCGAAGCTGTTTGTTGAAAACGGAATGCCCGAAGATGCGGTTATCACTCTGTGCAGGGGGCTTGACAGGCATCCTGACTATCTTGAAGCCCGTATGCTTCTTGTCGAGCTCTTGACGGAGCTTGGCCGTGAAAATGAAGTTCATGACCATCTTGAACGGGTTATCAATCCATTGCGTGATTACTCGGCTTTCTGGCGAGGTTGGGCAAGGAGCCTGCCGCCGGAACAGCGTGATCTTGCCGTTTTTCTGATGTTGGTGTCTGCGAATCTTTCCGGCGACACAATCAAATGGACGGACGTTGTCTTCGAAGGTATCAGCACCTTGGCCGATCGATTGGTGGGAGCGCCTTTGCCTCCGCCTGCCGACTGTCCGCCTCCGTCCTATCTTCCGTCCGTGGAAGCCGTGCCCGAAGAAGTATTCGATAGGGAAGAGAGCGAAGTGGTCAAACCGCGTAGCGGATCATTTCGTACCAAGACCATGGCCGACCTGCTTGCGTCTCAGGGCGACATTGACGGCGCACTGGAAATTTATCGGGAATTGGTGCATTCCTCCGTGTCCGACGAACGGCGCACCGAGCTTGAAGGGCGTATCGCGGAACTGGAAGGCAGGCAGGGAGATGTAGAAGCTCCTTGTCAGGAAGATGCATTCAGCGCTCACGCCAAGAATCGTCTTATCAGCACGTTGGAGACTCTGGCGTCTCGTTTTGAAGCCAGAGTCCAGAACTAGCAACCGATCAGCGGCAGTGGGAAATCCTGACTGTCTGTTGTACAATATGTATATAAAAAATATGAAATTTGCTTCATTGGTAATGTTGGTCATGGTCTTGCTGTCCACTGGGTGCAGTACGTGGAGATCGACCTCGAAATACGCCAAGGAATCCTGGAAGACCACCAAGGACTATATCGACCCGCCTCCGCAGATTGATACGGATAGCTATCAGTTTGAAAATCCGAATCTTGAGAAGCTGGCGAAACTGTTTACTCCGGTGGATGGACCGCTGACTTCTCTGGCCCGGTTCGTGGACGACAAGGACACCCTGCCCGGTATTGACTGGCTTGATCTCCTGATGACCCGTTTCCCGTGGGTTCACCGTGTTCTCGTGACCGATGAGGAAGGAACCATCATTTTCATGCAACCGGAGATTCCGGTTAAGAAAATTGAGAAACCTCTTGTATTTGAGGGCGTTTGGCGTGATATTCAGCTTTTGACCGTGGTGGATTATTCCGACCTCGGACCGGAACTGTATATTGGCCGTCCGTACTTTGAGGACGTGGATTTCAGAGGTATTATCGGTGTCGGATTTGATCCGAGAGCGCTGCTGAGTCTGAGTCCTGATCCCAAGGAGTTGATGATTATTCATCCGGGTGGCGGCGTGTGGACGCGTGGCGCTGATGTCGATGAAGAAGCCATTTTGGCTGTTCCCTGGAATGAAATCCTCAAGGATGAGGTGCAGGGACAGATTAAAATAGGTGATAAATATTATACTTGGCTTGCTCGATACGTTGGGGACGATCATTATGTATATGCCACGGAAAGCGTGGACCCCAAGGCGACTGGCTCTTCGTGGTGGCCCTTTTAAAGTTGGCTGTTGAATTAAATGCAAATACGGGCAAAGGAAGTAACGATGCCGCAGCAGGTTACGGTTACTGAACATATTCTTCTGCACCAGAAAATGGTGCCGGGTGCGACTGGGCAGTTTACTCGTTTGTTTAACGAGATTGTTCTGTCAGCCAAAATTATATCTCGCGCGGTCAACAAGGCCGGACTTGTTGATGTCCTCGGGTTTACCGGTGATGTCAACGTGCAGGGCGAGGAAGTCAAGAAGCTTGACGAATACGCTAACCGGATTCTTATTCATCGGCTGGCACGATCCGGCGTCTTGTGCGCCATGGCATCGGAAGAAAACGCCGATATCATTGAAGTCCCTGAGTCTCTGCCGCGGGGTGATTACGTCATTATCTTCGATCCGCTGGATGGTTCGTCCAACATCGATGTCAACGTGAATATTGGAACGATTTTTTCCATTTTCAAGCGCAAAAGCGATTCGGATGCCGCGCTCATGTCCGGCGATGTCCTGCAGAAAGGGGCAGAGCAGGTCGCGGCGGGGTATATCCTGTATGGTTCTTCAACCATGCTCGTTTTTACGTCCGGTGATGGTGTGCACGGATTTACCATGGACCCCAGTGTCGGTGAATTTATTTTGTCACATCCCAATATCCGAATCCCGGAGCAGGGCAAGATCTATTCTGTCAACGAAGGGTATGAACGGTATTGGGACCGGGCCACGAAAAAGGCGTTGTCTTATTTCAAGTCTCCCAAAAATGCGCTTCGGAAGCCCTACAGCGGGCGCTACATAGGGTCTCTGGTTGCGGATTTTCACCGCAATCTGCTTTATGGTGGAATTTTCATGTATCCCGCTGATCTGCGTGATCCCAAGAAGCCTACTGGCAAGCTGCGTCTGACCTGCGAGTGCAATCCGATGGCCTATATTGTAGAGCAGGCCGGCGGCATGGCGACAGACGGGTTGAACCGGATTCTCGACATTGAGCCGGATCATCTGCATCAGCGCGTTCCTTTCTTCTGCGGTTCCTACAATGACGTGGAGAAAGTCCGCGAGTTGTTCGCGGCTGAGGCTCGGAGAAAGAAGAACAAATAATGCTCACTCTCGGTATTGAGACCTCTTGTGACGAGACGGCCGTGGCCCTTGTGGACAATGGTCGGCTGCTTGGTGAAAAACTCGCTACGCAGATTGATGTGCATGCGCTGTTTGGCGGTGTGGTGCCTGAGATTGCGTCTCGTGAACACCTTCGCGTGCTGCCTCGTTTATTCAGGGAACTGATGGACGAGACCGGGGTGACCCCCGATGAGATCGAAAACATTGCCGTGGCGCGTGGACCCGGGTTGCTTGGCAGCCTTCTGGTCGGTGTCAGCTTTGCCAAGGGGCTGTGCCTGTCTACAAATGCCCGTCTGGTCGGTGTGAATCATTTATGGGCGCATTTGCTTGCCCCGGGGCTTGAGCAGGAATTGGTTTTCCCAGCAGTAGGCCTGCTGGTGTCTGGTGGACATACCCATACCTATCTCATCAAGTCGCCTGTTGAATTCGAACTGCTGGGCCGGACTCTGGATGATGCTGCCGGTGAAGCGTTTGACAAAGTCGCGAAAGTTCTGAATTTCCCGTATCCTGGAGGTCGTTACATCGACCAGTTGTCACAGGAGTCCGAGCCGGATACCAAATTGTTTCCACGTGCATTCATTGAAAATCAGAGTCTTGATTTCAGTTTCAGCGGCGTCAAGACGGCGGTGGCCAATTATGTGGCCTCGCATCCGGAGCTTGTGTTTGAAGAGATGGCGGATGTTGACGCCATCAACGCCTTGTCCGGTGAACGTCGTGAGGCGCTGTGCCGTGTGTGTGCATCCTTCAATTGGAGTGTGGCTGACACATTGCGTATCAAGGTAGAGCGTGCTCTCAAGAAGGCGGGCGGGGTGAAAAGCCTTATTGTCGCTGGTGGCGTGGCCGCAAACAGCATGGTCCGTGAGTATATGGGACGGGTGGCCGCAGAGAACAAACTGACGTTGACGCTGCCCGGACTTTCGCTGTGTACCGACAACGGTGCCATGATCGCGTATGCCGGCTGGCTGTTCGGCAAGTCCGGCTACAACCATGACTTGGGTCTGGAGGCCATACCGCGAGGAAGAGTGGTACCGCTTGACTGGACAGTAAACGGTGACAAAAGTGCGAATGAATGATATTTTCCTGAGTGCTTCTTGACAGTACAGTATGTGGGTTCTATTTTAAGATACTTGTTTGAACACATGTCGCATTCGAGTTAATCGAACGCGCCTGAGCCTGATAATCAGTTGCCCGGATTCCGGGAAAAAAAGGAGAAATCTATGGCGAATCAGATCACTGACGGTAATTTTGAGCAGGAAGTGCTCCAGAGCGATGTCCCTGTCCTTATTGATTTCTGGGCTCCCTGGTGCGGTCCCTGTCGTGCGATGGGTCCGGTTATCGACGAGCTTGCAGAAGAGTACGACGGTCAGGTGAAAATCGTGAAAATGAACGTCGATGAAAATTCTGCCACTCCCGGCAAGTACGGAATCCGTGCCATCCCTACCCTGATTCTTTTCAAGGGCGGAGAAGTCGTGGACCAGAGCACCGGCGCTGTCTCCAAGAGCAGCATCAAGGAAATGATTACCAAGAAGGCACTGTAATAAATGAAATCTTATGACGCCGTAGTCATAGGGGGCGGCCCGGCAGGAATGACGGCTGCCCTTTATCTTTTGCGGTCGGGTGTGAAGACCGCCATGATTGAGAAGCTGTCTCCGGGCGGCCAGGTACTCATGACGAGTGAGATAGAAAACTATCCTGGATTTCCCAAAGGACTTCAGGGATGGGAACTTGCGGATAAATTTTCGGCTCATCTCGAGAATTATTCACTGGACCGTATCGGCGATGAAGTGCGCGATATCGAGTTCGGTTCACCTGTCCACACGATCATGGTCGGGGATGAAGCTGTCCAGACCAAGTCTATTATTCTGGCTACCGGTTCCCGGTACCGCAAACTCGGTATCCCAGGTGAAGAGCGTTTGCTCGGACGCGGAGTGTCTTACTGTGCTCTGTGTGACGGTAATTTCTTTCGGGATCGGGATGTGGCCGTTATCGGCGGCGGCAACTCGGCGCTTGAAGAGGCGTTGTATCTTGCCCGCCTGGTGAACAAGGTTTATCTGATTCATCGACGCCAGGATTTCCGCGGGCTTGCCTGTTATCAGGACAAGTGCTTCACTCATGAAAAAATCGAGGTCATCCGCAACACCATTGTGGATGAGATTCAGGGAGCTGATGATCTTGAATCTCTGGCTTTGCGTAATGTTGAAAGCGGAGAAACGAGTGACCTCAAGGTTGACGGTACTTTTATCTTTGTAGGGTTTGAACCCATCATGGATTTTGTTTCCGACAAGGTGGAACAGGATCGCAACGGCATTATTACCGATGTTGAAATGCGGACCAATGTTCCCGGTGTTTTTGCTGCTGGCGACATCCGTTCCAAGATGTGTCGTCAGGTTGCATCTGCCGTCGGAGACGGTGCGACTGCCGCCAACTCTGCATTCACCTATCTTGAACAGCTCGACGCTTAGGAGTCCGTATGCGGTCACCTTTCGTCCTTGCTGCCTTTGTTGCCCTTTGGCTGGCATCCGGCTGCGCTCTGATTGACAGGTATTTCCTGCCACCGCCGGAAGATACGGCGGAGGAACTGTATGAGGCCGGTATGGATGCCATGGGTGAGAAGGAATACTATGATGCTCAGGGGTATTTCAACAAGCTCAAGGATCGTTTCCCCTTCAGTCCGTTCGCGCTCAAGGCGGAACTGGCTCTTGGTGATGCCTACTTTCTTGACGGTGATTACCTTTTGGCTCTTGACGCATATAAGGAATTTGAGGCGTTGCATCCCAGCAGCGAGGAGATTCCCTATATTATTTTCCAGATCGGGAACACGAACTATCACATGTTCCAGTCCATTGATCGAAGGCAGGAAAATATCAAGGAAGGCCTTGAATACTTCTATCGCCTGGAAGAGACATATCCGAATTCCCAATATGCCGAAGGTGCGCGAGATCTGATTGTCAAAAGCCGTAGAATTCTCGCGGAACACGAAGTGTACATGGCGGATTTCTTCTGGCGAACAGAACAGTATGGTCCCGCATGGCATCGATATCAATATGTGGTCGAGAACTTTTCCGACGTACCTGATTTGCGTGACTATGCTCGTAAGCGGGCAGAGTATTCGTATTTCGAGTACCAGAAGACATTGTCGGAAGATGAACGCCAACGCATTCAGGGTAGCTGGAAGCTGTGGCTTAAAAAATGGTTGTAAATTAAACAAGCGGTCTTCGGGCCGCTTTTTTTGCCTATGACGCAGACATCGTTTTCATTTCCCGATTGGATAGATGAGTTCGTCCCGGATGACGAGGTCTTTGCCCGTGCCTACGAAAGCATCCCTGATGCAAACCGGGCATTGCTGAAGACCGGTATCGCCCGTTTGTACGATTGGTACGGACCGAACAAGATCGACGGTTCCGAAGTCGCTCGCCACTGGGCAAGTGGACTTCGTTCAAAGACGGTTACCGATCTTGCCGATTTTTCAATACTTCTTTTTGATGACAGCTTATTGTCGCCTGCCCGGGTGCTCGCGGCCCTTGTTCCTGCCATCGCCTGCGGTGTACGGAGTGTGCTTGCCGTCCGAGTTGATGGTAAATCTTCTTGGCCAGAATCGGTCCTGACCGGATTGGAACTGGCTGGACAGGAGTTGGTTGCGGAAATGACCGAAACGCAGGCAAGGCGGCTTCTTGGTGAACTGCGTGACTCCGGCACGACCGGTGCTGTTACCGTCCTCGGACCAAAGGCAGCCAGTGTACAGACGGCAGAGTTGCAGGCTGCTTCGCGGCTTTCTTTCTGGCGTCCCCGTTTTACGCGAACAGCCGCAATATGGATGGAAGACGAGTCGACATTTGATCTTGAGGCCTTGGCGTTTGTTCATCCCGACATTGCGTTTAGCGTGTTTGGAATGAAAGTGCCGTTACCGACGGATAACTTTTCGTACGAAGGCGATGTCTTTGAGTCGTTTATCAAGGCCGTTGGCGACGTGGTCTATGCTCCGGCTGATCGTTTGGATCAGGCGCTTGCGAAGGCGAGACTGGTTCTTGGACCGGGGCAGGAGGGCTGTTGGCTCTGGCCGGATCTTCATCCTGTACATTTTCAACATCACAGCACATCCTGGACCATCGGAGACTGACGTGAGCAAGTCCAATGCCCCTTCGGCGAAGATTCTCGGCAATCTTCGCAATATCGGAATTATCGCACACATTGACGCCGGAAAAACGACTTTAACAGAGCGCATTCTTTATTATTCCGGGAAAATTCATCGTATTGGCGAGGTCCATGAAGGGACCGCTACCATGGATTATATGCCGGAGGAGCAGGAGAGAGGTATCACGATCACTTCTGCGGTGACTTCGTGCAGTTGGTCACCCTGCATGATCAACATTATCGACACGCCCGGCCACGTGGATTTCACCATTGAGGTCGAGCGGTCCCTGCGCGTGCTTGACGGTGCGGTGGGCGTGTTCTGTGGTGTGAGCGGCGTTGAGCCGCAGTCCGAGACGGTCTGGCGGCAGAGCGAGACGTATTCGGTTCCGAAGCTGGCTTTTGTCAACAAGATGGATCGATTGGGTGCGGATTTCGAAAAGGTTGTGGAATCCATCAGTTCCAAGCTTGGTGCCAATCCGCTTCCCGTCCAGTATCCTCAGGGCGAGGGGGATGAATTCAAGGGAGTCTACGACCTTGTCGAAATGAAGCGCCTTGAGTTTGACCAGAAAACAGATGGTGAAGAGTTTGCGTCGTTTGATCTGAACGAGGCGGAGCTTGAACTCCTGTCGCCTTGGCGGGAAAAGCTTATTGAGACTGCTTCTGACGAGGACGAGGAAATACTGGATCTGTATTTGTCTGGCGAAGAGGTCCCGGCAGACAGGATTCGTGCCGCGATACGTATCGCGACGCTCGCACAAAAGGTTGTTCCAGTGCTTGTCGGTTCGGCGCTCAGGAATATCGGTGTGCAACCTGTCATGGATGCTGTCTGTGATTATCTGCCGAGTCCGCTCGAAGTGCCGACGGCTGTTGGCGTGGAACCGGAAAGTAAAAGCAAGATTTCGTATGAGGTTTCTCATAAGGAACCTCTCTCCGCCCTGGTCTTCAAGGTTGCCATGGATTCAGGTCGGAAGTTGGCAATGATGCGGATTTATTCGGGTAAATTGAGCGGTGGAGACACCGTGTATAATATTACGCAGGGGCAGAATGAGCGTGTGGCGCGGCTTTTCAGGCTGCATGCCGGACGCAAGGAAAAGCTTGATACGGCGTATGCCGGGGATATGGTCGCGGCGGCTGGCATGAAGTTCGCCCGCACCGGTGACACGCTGTGCGAGCGTGAGGCGCCGATCCTTCTGGAACAGATTACTGACTACAAGCCTGTTATTTCACTTGCCATTGAGCCTCGAAATTCAGAGGAGGCCGAGAAGCTTGACGAGGTCCTTGAAAAGTATCTGATGGAGGACCCGACCCTTGATTTGAAGCAGGATGAAGATACTGGGCAGGTTATTTTGTCCGGTATGGGAGAATTGCACCTTGAGGTCATTCTGGAGCGCCTGAAGCGTGAGTACAAGCTTGAGCCGAGGGCTGGAAGGCCGCAGGTTGTGTATCAGGAAACCATTGGTGCCAAGGGGGCCGGGCAGGCCGAGTTCAATCGAGAACTTGGTGATGATGTGCATTTTGGCAGTGTTCGGTTGTCTGTAGAGCCAATGGGTCGTGGAGAAGGGCGAAAGATATCTTTCGAAGTGGATCCGGAAGTGTGGCCTGCAGCATGGCTGGAAGCTGTTGAGGATGGGATATCTGATGGACTGCAAAGTGGTGTGGTCAAAGGATATCCCGTGCAGGACGTGCGTGTGCGTGTGCTGGAGCTTGACCGTAGGGACGGAGAGTCCAGTCCCGTCGGCTACCGCATGGCATCGGCCATGGCGTTGAAGGAAGCCCTTGGACAGGCTGACTCCTGCTTGATGGAACCTATCATGTGGGTGGAGATTGGTGTTCCCGAAGATTTTGTAGGCGAAGTTGTGGGGTTGCTCGGTTCCAAGGGAGCCAAGATAGAAAATATGCTGGACCGGTCCGGGCAGAAAGTTGTACAGGGGCTTGCCCCGCTTGGGAAACTCTTTGGTTTTTCCACGGAACTGCGTTCGGCGACTCAGGGGCGCGCCGGCTTTGTCATGAAATTTTCCCGGTTTGATGTTCTGGAGTAACATGTGACTGATCTCAGCCGACATACCCCGGCCAAAAAAATATTACGGAAGAAGACAGACAGGTGGACCGGTAGCAAGCGTTGGTTGAGATACTGGTATCTTCGCCTGATGCGTCAGAACTCATCGCCTCGAAATCTCGCTGCCGCCATGGCTCTTGGCATGTTTATCGGTGCCATGCCCATCATTCCATTTCAGTCTGTCGTGGTGATTGCGTTAGCCTTTGTCTTTCGGGTCAACAAACTCGCGGCATGGCTTGCGACGTGTTATTCCAATGCAGCAACCATGGTTCCTTTCTATTATTTTCTTTATAAGATCGGCATTGTTGTTACACCGTTTCACAATGTTCAGTTCGATCCCAGCCAGTTGGAGATGGAACAACTCATCCACGCCGGATGGGAAGTGTTCGTGGTCATGTTTGCAGGCGGCCTTGCTTTTGGAATCCCTGCTACGATTGTGACTTATTTCCTGTCTCTTTTCCTTATTCGACGTTATCGCCAACGTCGTGCCCTGCGTCTTTTGAGGCGGCGAACCGGCGCTTGAGCACCTGCTTTTTTCTTCAGATTGAACGCATTATTTTTTCTACCTATTCTTTGTCTCACAATTGCATTTTTCAAGGATACCGCGTACCCATGTCGTGGTAAGCTATGTATTTTATTGAAATTGGTCTGAAGTGAACAAGTTATTCCGACAATGGAGAGTAGAAATGCCCGGTGGTGCCCGTGTCTCGATTGTTTTTGCTGGTTTTTTCTTGTGTTGTGCTTTTGCCGTATCTTCGTTTCTGGGTGGGTGGTTTGCCTTTGGAGTTGCTGCCGGAATCTCGATCATCTTGATTATGGGTTTGGTTTTCATACAGGGGCGTGTTGAAGCTGCACAGCGGGCGCTTGTGGATGAAATGAAGTCTGACTTGGCTGAGACTCGGCGGGAAAAAGTTTATTTTTCCAGTGCGATCAAGGAAGTCGGGAATCCTGTTCTTGTCTGTGACCGGGAAGGACGTATTGTTTCGGCTACGCAGTCGCTGCTGTCCTTTTTGAAAAAACCGGCAGATCAGGTGGTTGGGCACAAGGTCAGCAAGGCTTTTTATGGCGCGGAAAGAAAATCCATCGCTGAACAGGTGCTTGAGACGCACCGCGAGCTTGAAGATACCGTTGAGCTGAATTTGTGGGACGGCAGAAATGCGTCCGTTCGGTTATTTGCCAACCCTGTGTATGATGAATCCGGTGACGTCTCTGGGGTTGTGACTTCCTATATTTCCCTTGATGAAATGCTGGCGCAGCAGCGTGAAATTGAAAGTCAGCAGGAACGTATGGCGCAGGCCGGTAGCCAGATAAGTGAACTGGCCGAGCATGTCGCTTCCGCTACTGAGTTGTTGTCGGCTGCGGCTGATGATCAGGCGCAGGGAGCGCAGAAGCAGCGTGGTCAGACTTCTTCCGTGGCCACAGCCATGGAGGAGATGACCGCCACGGTTATCGAAGTTGCCCAGAATGCTGCCGGGACCAGTGACGCCGCTGATGTCGCGTATAATTCCGCGTCAGAGGGTGTATCCATGGTGACCAAGGCCGTTGCCGCCATCAATGAGGTCGCCGAATCCGCGGAACAGCTTGGACGTGAAGTTGGTGAACTGGATGTTCAGGCTGGAGAAATCGGCCGGATTATCAGTGTTATCAACGATATTGCCGATCAGACCAATTTGTTGGCTTTGAATGCAGCCATTGAAGCCGCCCGCGCAGGGGAAGCGGGGCGCGGTTTTGCCGTTGTCGCAGATGAAGTCAGGAAGCTGGCTGAGAAGACCGTTACCGCAACGCGTGAAGTAGAGGACGCTATCGGGACCATTCAGGACCGTTCGCAGCATGCCTCTCGTTCCATGCGGCAGACCGAAGGACAGGTTCAGGAGAGCACGGAGCTGTCTAATCAGGCCGGTGAAGCGTTGCAGTTGATCATGGAAAGCATCAAGGACATGGTTGGCAGGGTTTCCCAGATTGCCACGGCTGCCGAGCAGCAGTCCTCTGCCGCCGAAGAGATCAACAGGAGTATCGAGGAGATTGCGGAAATCGCCAGTGATGCCGATGAGGCTGCCGGTCAGGCGGCCAGTGCCACACGTGATCTGGCTGGACTGGCGCAGGATCTTCTGAATGTTTCCAAAGAGTTCAGAGATGGTGACGGAGAAGTTCGTTTACGCGAATCCACTGGGGAGATGAAAGGGATTCTCCCCAAGCTGACACAAGAGTTTGTGCAGCAGAAATATGGTGATGCTGTCTATGAGGGCATGCAGACTGATTTGGGGAATCCGGTCTTTTTGCCAACGGACAGTTATCCCGATCAGGTGCTCATGCAGATGGCCGAATCCGTGTATTCTTCCGTGGGTACTTCCAGTCGAAATTTTTTCCTTGAACTCGGACGCTTTACGGTTGGGCGCTTTAATGAAATGTACCCGGCTCATTTCAAGAATGAGAGTTTGAAAGAGTTTTATCTGCGTATGAACGAGGTGCATGCACAGCTTACCAAGGATCATCCAGGTATTCATCCGCCGAATTTTACCTATGAGGACAAGGGGGATGATCTGTTTATGAATTATCGGTCAAGCCGGGGATTGTTTGACTATTTCGAAGGCATTCTTCTTGGAGCAGCGGAATTCAAGGGAGAAGCCGTAACAGTTAAAGTGAAGCCTTTTGATGAGACCACGGCCCGGGCGGAAATTGTTTTCCACGGTAAGGTTTGATGGCTCTTTGGATGAAAATGTAATTTATAATGGGCTACTGATACGTTTTTTTGTGATATTGCAGGCAAAGAGAAGGAGTTCGTGTTGACTCCTGATCCCATACGGAATGAAGAGTGCCAGTTAGGAGCATGATGAATGTCGGACGATCTCAATAGACAGATATTCAAGGAAGAAGCTTACGACCTTCTGGGAGAGTTGGAAGGTGCGCTCCTTGAGCTTGAGGAAAATCCTGATGATATGGATGTGGTGAATCAGATATTCAGAGCCCTGCATACCATCAAGGGCTCTGGTGCCATGTTCGGGTTTGAGGATATAGCGGAATTTACCCATGAGGTTGAGACCGTTTTCGATATGGTCAGAAATGGCAATCTTCCGGTTTCACAGACATTGTGCAATCTGGCCCTCAAGTCGCGGGACTACATCAGGAGCATGCTCGACAGCACTGATGATGCCAATGTGGTTGATCCTGAAGAAATGCAGGAAATTCTTGTCGGATTGCAGGCACTTGCTTCGGGGGAATCAGAGGAGGCGACGGAAGAAGCTGTGACCGAGGAACCGGTTGTTGAAGATGCCCCCGAGACTCTAGTGGAAGAAACTGTTCAAGCTGGCGACGAGGAAGCGGTGGAAGCCTCTGAAGGACATAATTATCAGATTGTGCTGACAGCAAAGCCGGGTATGGAAGTTGATGAGTCCATGCTTGAGTCCCTTTTTGACGAGTTGGTGAAGCTCGGTGAATTTCAGGTTGTTTCGCGTCCTGAGGGCGTCAGTGAAACGGAGGCGGCTCAGTGGGAATTGAGTCTCGTTTCTGAAATAGATCATGATAATGTGCGTGATGTTTTCTTTTTTGCCGATGCAGACCTCGATGTGAAAGTCACCGAAGAGGGAGAAGAGCCGGCAGGTGATGATGTGCCGCAAGTCGAGACTGCTGCTGCCGAGCCTGCAACCGGGGCAGCTCCCAAGAAAGTGTCCGCTGCGAGTACCGGGCTTTCAGAAGAACCGTCTCCCAAGCTGGGTGAAATTCTTGTTGAAAGCGGGGAAGTTTCCGAAAAGGATATTCAGGAGGCGCTGAAAAAGCAGAAGCCGCTTGGACAGATCCTGGCCGAGGAAGGCAAGATTGCTCCGGACAAGGTTGAAAAGGCTGTGAAAAGGCAGTCCAAGGTTAAGGAGCAGGAAGCCACAAAGCGTCGGCAGGAAGCGTTGTCGAGTATCCGCGTTGCCGCGGACAAGCTTGATTATCTGGTTGATCTCGTCGGCGAACTGGTGATTGTTCAGGCTCAGATTACACAGGTTGTCAGTGAGCGGAGCGATCCTGCCATGACGGCTCTTGCCGAAGAACTTGAGCGGCTCAGTGACGAATTGCGGGATTCAACACTCGGCATTCGCATGCTGCCTATCGGGACATCTTTCAGTAAGTTCAGAAGATTGGTTCGAGATCTTTCCGGTGAGCTCGGAAAGGAGATCGGCCTGTCCACCAGCGGTGAGGATACGGAACTCGACAAGACGGTCATTGAACGGCTTGGCGATCCGTTGGTTCACTTGCTCAGAAACAGTATTGACCATGGTATTGAACAGCCTGATGAGCGCGAGGCCAACGGCAAGCCGCGTCAGGGCATGATTCTCCTTGCGGCCGAACACTCCGGTGGCGAAGTGCTGATTCGTATCACTGATGATGGTCGGGGAATGGCTGCTGAAGCCATCCGTGAGAAGGCCATTGAGCGCGGTCTTATTTCCAAGGATTCCGAAAAGACTGAAAAGGAATTACTGAAACTCATTTTCGAGCCGGGATTTTCCACGGCCAAGGAAGTGACCAGCGTGTCCGGGCGCGGTGTCGGCATGGATGTGGTCAAGCGGGCCATTGATTCCCTGCGTGGTACTATCGATATTGACAGTGTCCCTGGCAAGGGAACGACGATTACCATCAGATTGCCGCTGACATTGGCTATTATCGATGGCCTGCAGGTTCAGGTTGCTGACGGCTTTTATGTTATTCCGCTTTCACTGGTCGAAGAGTGCGTCGAATTGGCGAACGATGACGTTGATGATGAAAGCGGGCAACGGATTCTTCATCTGCGTGGAGAGATTGTTCCGTATATTCACTTACGGGATTGGTTTGGTCTTGAAGGAGACAGCCCGCCCATCGAGCAGATCGTCATAACAGGCGTGGAAGGTAGTCGCGTAGGCATTGTTGTCGATACTGTTATTGGGGAGCATCAGACTGTTATCAAGAGTTTGAGCCGTGTGTACAAGGATGTGGAAGGACTTTCCGGAGCAACAATCAAGGGAGACGGTTCCATCGCTCTCATTCTCGATGTGCCGAGTCTTGTTCGTCGAGTTGTTGCTGAATCCAAGTAGTCGTCGAGTTGTGTTTATTTGAGTAAGGCATGGTTAGTATGAAAAAGATTCGTGTACTGATAGTTGATGACTCGGCGGTTGTTCGCCAGACTCTTGAGGACATCCTCTCTTCCGATCCGGGAATCGAGGTCATTGGAACTGCGGTGGATCCCTATGTCGCGGCCGAGCGCATGAAAAAAGAAGTGCCGGATGTCATCACGCTCGATATCGAAATGCCTCGTATGGATGGCATTACCTTTTTGCAAAAGTTGATGAAACAGCACCCCATTCCGGTCGTCATCTGTTCATCTGTCGCGGAGCAGGGGACGGCGAATGCGCTCAAGGCTCTTGAGTATGGTGCTGTAGAGATCATCAGCAAACCGAAAATTGGTACAAAGAAATTTCTTGAGGAGTCGAGTATTCGACTTATTGACAAGGTCAAGGCGGCTGCCATGGTCCGTGCGAAGCCCATTAAGACGATCGCACCCATCAAGGTCAGCCCCAAACTGGACGCAGATGCGGTGATTCCCATGGGTAAGCCTCAGTCATTGACAACTACGGAGAAGATTTGTCTCGTCGGTGCTTCTACCGGCGGAACCGAAGCCCTGAGGGTTTTTCTTGAATCCCAACCTCCGAATTGCCCGCCTATTGCCATTGTGCAGCATATGCCTGAGCATTTTACGGCGGCGTTTGCCAACCGGCTTAACAGTATCTGCCGGATCAACATCAAGGAAGCGCGGGATGGCGATTCCATGTTGCGTGGTCAGGCGCTTATTGCTCCCGGCGATAAGCATATGCTGCTCAAGCGAAGCGGTGCCAGATATTATGTCGAGGTAAAAGCTGGGCCTTTGGTTTCCCGGCATAGGCCGTCGGTGGATGTGTTGTTCCGCTCTGGTGCGCGGTATGGTGGTGGTAATGTTGTTGCCGCCATTATGACCGGTATGGGTGATGACGGGGCCAAGGGCATGAAGGAATTGCACGAGGTCGGTGCGTACACCATTGCTCAGGATGAAAAGACCTGTGTCGTTTTCGGTATGCCGCAGGAAGCCATCAAGCTGGGCGGTGTGCAAAAAGTCATGCCGCTGCAGGGAATCGCCGGAGAAATTGTCCGCGCCTGCGGATAGATATCAGGGAAGTTTTTGTTTTCCACCGTGCCGGTAGGCGATGACGTCTACCGGCTCTTTTGTAATCATGCCTTCTTTCAGCATTCCATCGAGTGTTTCAAGAAGGGCTTCCAACCTTTCCGGATGTTCGACGATTTCAACGACTACCGGCATGTCTTCGGATAAACGGAGAATCTTGTTTGTGTGGATGCGGCTGTTTGCGCCGAAGCCGCTCATTCCGCGGAAAACCGTGGCCCCGGCCAGCCCGAGTTTGCGGCTTTGTTCAACGATGACATCTGCCAATGGACGGCCTTTGTATTTGTCGTCTTCTCCGATATAAATTCTGATTCGTTCGGCTTTTTCGAGTAATTTCATGTTGATACCTCGATTTTTTAGAGCAGGCGGCCAAGTGCTATGCCAGCCAATACAAAGACAAGTCCGAGAATGCTTTGACCGACGACGTTGACCAATGCGATCAGCATTTGGCCATACTTGACCAGTTCGGCAGTCTCGAACATGTATGTGGAGAAGGTCGTGAACGCACCCATGAATCCCGTGAGCACCAGCAATCGGACTTCGCTGCCCGGTAGCAGACGGTTTTCGAATAATCCCCAGACGGCACCGAAAAGCAGACAGCCGAGCAGGTTGACTGTCATGGTTCCCAGCGGGAAGGAGCCTCCGGCCAAGCGTTGCGCCACGCCTGAGAGCCAATAGCGGGAGAGGGTCCCGGCGGCACCGCCGAGTGAGAGATAGAGAATTTTTATAAACATTGCGTTATCCTTGCCGCTTCATAGCAATTTGATAGGAGAAAGCCAATGACTCTGGAATGTGAACTGAAATATCTGGATGCCGATCTTGCGGAATTGAGTAACAGGCTCAAGGCTGCGGGCGGTGAATGCCTTGGTCGTTATTTCGAGTCGAATATCGTGTTTGATTTACCGGACAGGTCTCTCAAGGCGGCTGGCGTCCTTTTGCGTCTCAGAGAGAAACAGGGCAAGGCAGTTCTGACTGTCAAACGCCCGCCCGAAAAAACAATTCCCTCGGCTTTGAAGGTGTTTGAAGAGATCGAGAGTGGGGTGGATGATTTTGGTGCCGTCAAGGGGGCGCTTGAAGTCCTGGGATTTGTGGTTGCTTTTTCTTATGAAAAAGTTCGTGAGAAATGGCGGTTCATGGAGTGTGCAGTCTGTCTGGATCATCTTCCTTTTGGTGATTATGCTGAAATTGAAGGGACTGAAGCTACCGTGCCGGTTTGCGCTGTCAAGCTGGGGCTGGACTCGAATGCGACCACAAAGAAGACGTATCATGCTTTGAACATTGAATATCGATCTGAAAAAGGCTTGCCTTCGGAAGAAAGCTTTGTTTTCAGCGAAGATGAAAAGCATCGGATTCAGAATGATTTGGAGAAAGAATGAATTCGTGACTCGACAGGCGGTTAAAAGGAATTTATATTGGTGTATAGGCATTAAAAGAGGAACGTTGGAGAAAAACACGTATGAGCGACCCTGTTACCGGCGACCGGTATGATTCCGAACTTCTTGACGAACAGGAAGTCAGAGAACCTCGGAAATATAAGGTCTTGCTGCATAATGACGATTATACAACCATGGACTTTGTGGTTGAGGTGTTGGTGCGCATCTTTCGGAAGACAGAAGCGCAGGCCACCGCGATCATGTTGTCCGTGCACAACCAGGGGTACGGTGTCTGTGGTGTTTACACTGCGGAAGTGGCTGAAACAAAAGTCGACTTGGTACACCGTCTGGCAAAAAGCGCGGGTTTCCCGCTCAAGTGCAGCATGGAAGGTGAATAATTTATGACGATGCTCAGTAAGGAACTTGAAAGCGCGCTTACTGCCGCTGTCAACGAAGTGAAGCGTCGGAACCATGAATTCCTGACGCTTGAACATCTCCTGTATGCCATTTCCGTTGAGGAGCAGGGCGAGGAGATTCTTGAGGCTTGCGGAGCTGAAATGGAAAAGCTTCGTGACCAGCTTGGGCGTTTCTTTGTGGAAAACATGGAAGCCCTGCCCGAGGGAACCGAGACCGAAGTCATTCAGACTCTCGGTGTACGGAGGGTGTTGCAACGTGCTGTCTGGCAGAAGAAAGCTTCCGGCAAGAATGTTGTCGAGGTCGGTGACGTCCTCGCTGCCATGTTTGATGAGGAAGATTCCTACGCCGTGTATTTTTTGCGTACACACGATGTTTCACGCCTTGATATTCTTGAGTTTATTTCGCACGGAATGTCCACCGGCGATGACTGGGCTGATCTCGGAGGGACTGACCCCGTGTCCAAGCCCGATCCGTTTGATAGTAAACCCGGTGAAAAGAAAAGTCCGCTGGAGGAATACACGGTCAACCTGACTGACCGTGCTGCCGAAGGTCTCATTGATCCGCTTATCGGGCGTGGAGCCGAGCTTGAGCGGACTGTGCAGGTCCTGTCTCGTCGTCGTAAGAATAATCCGATTTTTGTCGGTGACCCCGGTGTCGGCAAGACCGCCATGGCCGAGGGGCTGGCGCTGATGATTGTCGAAGGCAACGTGCCCAAGGAATTTATCAACGCCGAAGTCTATTCTCTCGACATGGGATCGTTGCTTGCCGGAACCAAGTATCGCGGTGATTTTGAGGCACGTCTCAAAGGCGTACTGGCTGAGTTGAAACTGAACAGGGACGCCATCCTGTTCGTGGATGAAATCCATACCATCGTCGGCGCAGGATCTGTGAGCGGCGGAAGCATGGATGCATCAAATATTCTCAAGCCGTTGCTGCAGTCCGGTGAAATCCGGTGCATCGGTTCAACTACTTTCGAAGAATACAAGAATCATTTTGAGAAGGACCGGGCTTTGTCGCGCCGGTTCCAGAAGATTGAAATAAGTGAACCCTCCGTGGAAGAGACTATTGCGATCCTCAAGGGCCTCAAGCCGCATTATGAGGAATTCCACGGCGTCAATTATACGCATTTTGCCTTGAAGGCAGCTGCGGAATTGTCAGAGCGGCATATCACGGACCGTTATCTGCCAGACAAGGCCATTGACGTGATGGACGAGGCCGGTGCGCTGTACAAGCTCTCTGGCAGGTCACGGAAGGGTGACCGTATCAAGGTCGGTGACATGGAAAAAGTCGTGGCCCGCATGGCACGGATTCCAGCCCGCCGTTTGACGGTTTCCGACCGCGTGCGTTTGCAGAATCTGGAAGACGAACTCAAGAGCGTTGTTTTCGGACAGGACGAGGCTGTTCAGGCTTTGGCCCAATCCATCAAGCGTTCCCGTGCGGGAATGCGGCAGGTGGGACGTCCCGTGGGCAGCTTCCTGTTGACCGGCCCGACCGGTGTCGGCAAAACCGAACTGGCTCGACAATTGGCACAGGTGCTGGGTATCGGCTTCCTTCGGTTTGATATGAGTGAATACATGGAAAAGCATGCAGTCGCTCGTCTCATCGGTGCGCCTCCCGGTTACGTGGGATTTGATCAGGGCGGCCTGCTGACCGAAGGTGTTCGCAAGAAGCCGCATTGCGTGGTGCTCTTTGATGAAATTGAAAAAGCGCATCCCGATGTCTTCAATATCCTCCTTCAGGTGATGGACTATGCCACGCTCACCGATAACAACGGACGCAAGGCGGATTTCCGTCATGTCATTCTGTTGATGACTTCCAATGCGGGAGCGCGCGAGATGGCCAAGGGCGCAATCGGGTTCCAGCGCGATGAGGCGTCTGACCGTCAGGGCGGCGCTTTGAAGGCCCTTGAGAAGCTGTTCAGCCCGGAATTCCGTAACCGTCTGGATTCCATCGTGACATTCAAGTCACTCGAACAATCGGTCATGGAATTGATTGTGGATAAGTTCATCAAGGAACTGAATGACCAGTTGCAGGACCGTCGAGTGGTGGTCGTGTTGACGGATAAGGCCCGTGGGCGTCTGGCTGAACTTGGTCATGACCCGGCTATGGGCGCACGTCCCATGGGACGGGTTCTCCAGACCGAGATCAAGGACCAGATCGCGGATGAATTGCTTTTCGGTGAACTCATGAAGGGCGGTGTGGTTACCGTTGATCTGGCTGGAAAGATTCGGAAGGGTAAGAAGGTGCCGATTGTCAGTGAATCCGGTGAGTTTAGTTTTGCATTCGATACCGTTGGGAAAAAACAGTAGTTTTGAATATTAATAACGAGGCGGCGAGAGCCGCCTCATTTATTGAGACATCTGAATGACCATTTACAGGCTTTTTGATGATCCCATATTCCCGGACCCGGAAGAGGCTGACCCGGACGGCCTGCTTGCAGTCGGTGGCGATCTTTCGCCGCAGCGTCTGCTGACGGCCTATGCCAACGGTATTTTTCCCTGGTATTCCGAAGATTCACCGATTCTCTGGTGGTCAACCAACCCTCGACTCATTTTGCTGCCCGAGGAATTCCACATGCCGCGCAGTCTGCGCCGAGTGCTGAAACGCGGGACCTTTTCCTTTACGCTGGATAAAGACTTTGAAGGAGTTATCCGAGGTTGCGCCCATGCCTGTCGTCCTGAGCAGGAGGGAACGTGGATCGTTGAAGACATGTTTGAGGCCTACACCCTGTTGCACGAACTGGGCTACGCCCACAGTGTCGAGGCGTGGAAGGATGGCAAGTTGGTCGGCGGGCTCTATGGCGTTTCTCTCGGTTCCGTTTTCTTTGGTGAGTCCATGTTTTATTGCGAGCCGGACGCTTCCAAGGCGGCGTTTGCCGTGTTGGTTCAGCAGTTGGCTCAATGGAATTTTTCTCTGATTGACTGCCAGCAGACCACGGATCACCTGCTGCGTTTCGGTGCACGGGAGGTTCCTCGATTCAGATTTCTTGCCATGCTGCGGGAAGCCATGAATGTCCCGACCAAGGAAGGTCCTTGGGAGCTTGATTGGCAGGTATAAGCCTATTTTCTGATTGTATCGAGGTGGGTCAGATAACCGGCAAGGTCCCGGAGCGCACTGTCGTTCATGCGCCATCTTGGCATACAGTAATCCATTTCGTAATCTCTTGAATTGATACCGCTTTGCAGGGCAATCTTGAGAGTTCTCAAGGTGTAGGGCGGGTGTGTGCCGTTTTGTCGTTGAGTGAAGTGGTAGCCGTTACCGACCAGATAGCGGTAGCTGATGGGCGGGGTGACGATGGAACAGAAGTCGGGTTCAATGCCGCCCAGCCCATTGGGGCCATGGCAGGTTGCACAGCCGCCGCCATCGGAGTGTATCCAATGTGGACCGCCCTGAATCGGGACGCGGATTCCGTTTTCGAATTTGCCGGTTTTGAATATGGCTCTGCCGTTGGGAAGTGAAGCTTCGGCAAGGATTGTCTTACCCCAAAAGTCATTGCCGCCTGCGATGACCATGATTCCTGTAGCAAGAGTGGCAAACAGGCCGAACAGAACCATCTTGAAAAGGGATGGAATTCTGTTTCGGCGCATGGTTGCTATTCCTGAACTATGGGAAGATGCTGACTCAGGTCGTAGAGGCCTCTGAGTGGGATATCCAGACTGTAGCTCGGGATTTTTTCAAATTCTATGAACCCGACGTTTTTACCTGCTTCCAGTTGCGACAGTCCCGGCATTCCTTCAGGGACTGGAAAGGAGAGCGGGCGGGAACGGATGGCTGTAAGCCTTGTGGAATACTGTTCTTTCAGGTAGCTTACAATTCGGTCACGTTCTGTTTCCGTGAAGGCTTCCATGACGACACGACGGCTGTCCGCCTTGTTGTCTGAGGAGTCCGACGATGACAAAAGGGCGGTCCAGTCTTCGCCTTTTTCGTCTTCGGTGGTCCAGGTGCCTCGGAAAAGGTGAACCTCGACGTCGCGGCGGCCCTTGAAGCTCTTGATGACCATGGACAGCGTGTGGGCGTATTGTGTGGGGACGGGGGAATCTGAGTTGATGATGTCAATGTCCATTTGTTTTCTCCAGTCAGTCTATGAAAATGATTATTAATTGTTACGTCCTTTGACGAATTTTCTCAAGCGAACAGAATGCCGAATTTCAAACTTGTCAGCGAATTTACTCCCAAGGGGGACCAGCCGGAAGCTATCAACCAGCTTGTTTCCGGTCTTCGACAGGGCATGCGGGATCAGGTGCTCCTTGGTGCCACGGGTACGGGTAAGACTTTTACCATGGCCAACGTGGTGGCGGAACTCAATCGGCCCGCTCTTGTTCTTGCGCCCAACAAGACGCTTGCCGCCCAGTTGTATACGGAATTCAGGGGGCTCTTTCCTGATAATGCCGTAGAATATTTTGTCAGTTATTATGACTACTATCAGCCGGAAGCCTACCTCCCTCACTCCGACGTCTACATTGAAAAGGATTCGTCCATAAACGATGACATCGACAAATTGCGTCATGCCGCCACTCATGCGTTACTGACCCGGTCTGATGTGCTTATCGTGGCTTCGGTGTCATGCATTTACGGGCTTGGATCTCCTGAATTTTATGCCAAGATGGTCATACCAGTTGAAGAAGGGCAGACCATGTCCATGGAATCCCTGCTTGGTCGACTGGTAGAGATTCATTATGAACGCAACGATTATGATTTCCATCGAGGAACGTTTCGCGTGCGTGGCGACGTCGTTGAGATTATTCCTGCCTACAGTCGGGAAAAGGCCCTGCGTATCGAATTTTTCGGTGACGAGATTGATTCCATAGCCGAGACCGACCCGCTGACTGGCGAGGTGCGGGACCGTTTTAGGAAAACAGTCATTTATCCCGGCAGCCACTTTGTTTCGGACAAGGACAACCTTGATCGAGCAGTGACGGATATTCGCGATGAATTGCAGGTGCGATTGACAGAATTGAAGCAGGCCAACAAGCTTGTCGAGGCCCAGCGGCTTGAACAGAAGTCGATGTATGATCTCGAAATCATTGAAGAACTTGGCTATTGCAGCGGTATTGAAAACTATTCGCGTCATCTGGATGGGCGATCCGAAGGGGAACCGCCTGCTACTTTGCTGGATTATTTCCCTGATGATTTTATTCTGTTTGTGGACGAATCGCATATCGCATTGCCGCAGGTGGGCGGCATGTATAAGGGAGACAGGTCCCGCAAAACCACGTTGGTTGATTTCGGATTTCGTTTGCCGTCTGCCCTTGATAACCGACCGCTTGATTACGATGAATTTCAGGAGCGCGTGAAACAGGCCGTGTATGTTTCCGCAACGCCGGGGACATTGGAAATGGACCTCGCGCAGGGTGTCGTTATCGAGCAGATTATTCGTCCTACCGGGTTGCTTGATCCCAATGTCGAAGTGCGAAAAACTCACGGGCAGATTGACGATTTGCTTGCAGAGTGTAAGAAAAGACAAGCAAGGGATGAAAGGGTTCTGGTCACTACGCTGACCAAGCGGATGGCCGAGGATCTGAACGACTATCTGAATTCGATGGGCGTGCCGTCCCGATATCTCCATTCGGACATTGATACACTGGAGCGGATGGCAATTATCCAGGCCTTGCGGGCCGGAGAGTTTTTCGTACTTGTCGGTATCAACCTGCTTCGTGAGGGGCTTGATATTCCTGAAGTTTCCATGGTTGCAATTCTGGATGCGGACAAGGAAGGCTTTTTGCGGTCCAATCGGTCACTCATACAGACATTCGGACGCGCTGCGCGTAACGCGGACGGCAGGGTTGTGTTGTATGCGGACAAGGTGACGGCCTCCATGGCCAGTGCCATGGAAGAGACGGCCAGACGGCGTGAAAAACAGCTTGATTACAACGCCGAGCATGATATCACGCCGACCACCATTCGCAAGAAAGTGGATAATCTGTTCGGTGATCTCGGCGGTGGTGATTCAAAGAGCGCTAAAGCCGGAGGCAGCATGGCAAAGGCTGCCGAAGAAAGCGCTGGGTATGGTTCGGATCCGAAGAAGTTGAGAACAGTCGTCAATCGTTTGGAGAAAGAGATGCGTAATGCCGCCAAGGAGCTTGAATTTGAGCGGGCGGCAGAACTCAGGGATCGCATCGCGCTCCTGCGTGAACGTATTTTGGAGTTGGGGTAGCCTATGTTTAAAAAGATACACCGGCAGATGCTGCGTCTGAGAGCACGGCTCGGGTCTTTTTGGAGTATTATTCTCGGCCTGATATATCTCCTGATCGTCTTCTTTGTGGGGATCAGCTACTATATGGGAGCTGAAGATTGGGATTTTGCAAGCTCATTTTACATGGTGGTCATCACTCTTTCCACCGTCGGCTTCATGGAAGTCAATCAGCTTTCCGAGCAGGGACGAATTTTTACTGCCTTCATGATTATGGGCGGAGTCGGTGGTTTTGTTTATATTGCAGGTGCGTTTGCGCAGATCATTATCGACGGACGATTGCAAATTTTGTGGGGTAAGCATAAAATGATGAAAGAAATAGGTAAGATGAAGGATCATTTTATCATATGTGGACATGGGCGCATCGGCAGTATCGTGGCACAGGAAATAATGGCGGAAGGCCATGATGTTGTTGTCATCGAGCAGACCCCCGAACTCATCGATAAAATGGAGCAGGATGGTATTCTGTGTCTTGAGGGTGATGCCACAAGCGACGAAATGCTTCTGAATGCCGGTCTGCTGCATGCCAAATCACTTATTTCCGCTTTGACCAGCGAGGCTGCCAACGTTTACGTGACCCTGACGGCACGCCAGCTTAACCCGGACATTATCATTGTCGCCCGTGCGGGTGACAAATCCCACATCTCCCGCCTTGAATTGGCCGGTGCCGACCGTGTTGTCCTGCCACATTTTATCGGTGGACTTCGCATGGCGCAGAATGTACTTCGTCCCACGGTTACCAACTTCCTTGAGCTGGCAGTACGTGGTGGCATTGATCTTCAGATGGAAGAACTGGAGGTTACGCCTACTTCTGAATTGGTGGAAAAGGATCTGATCGAGTCCAAGATTCGGCCTCGCTTCAATCTCATTATTATCGCCATCAAGAAGGAGTCTGGTGAAATGGTCTTCAATCCCGGTCCCAAAGAGGTCATCAATTCTCGCGATACGCTGCTTGCGGTCGGCAAGAAGAGCGACCTGAACGATATCAAGAACATCTTATAACTTCGGAATAACAGAAAATATGGTTTCCCCGGACATTTTGAAACGCGCAACACAGTTGCGTGAAAAACTCGAATATCACAATCATCGCTATTACGTATTGGATGACCCGGAAATTTCCGATGCAGAATATGACATTCTGTTTCGGGAACTCTCTGCTTTGGAAGCAAAATATCCCGAACTTGACGATCCCAATTCTCCGACGCGCCGTGTAGGTGGCAAGCCTGCCGAAGGGTTTACCCAGTATGAACATGTCGAGCGCATGTACAGTCTGGATAACGCCATGGATACCGACGCGTGGTTCGGTTTTGCCGACCGCGTGGACAAAGGTGTGGGAACAACTGATGTTGCGTACTGGACCGATCCCAAGATGGACGGCATGGCCATCGAAGTCATTTATGAAAGGGGCCGCTTTGTGCGTGCTGCCACTCGTGGTGACGGGCGTATCGGTGAGGATGTGACGCACAACATGCGTACGGTCATGAACCTGCCCATGAAACTGCATGGCTCCACTGTACCGGATTTACTTGAGGTGCGTGGAGAAGTGGTGATGTCCAACACAGATTTCGCGTCGTTGAATGAGCGGCAGCGTGAGGCCGGAGAAAAGGTTTTTGCCAATCCGCGCAACGCGGCTGCCGGGTCCATTCGCCAGCTTGATCCCAAGGTTGCGGCGGCGCGTCCGCTCCGGTTCATGGGCTATGGCATCGGGCGTGTTCAGTGGGCACCGCTCTTTGCTGCGAACGCATGGAAGACGCAGCAGGAAATCATGGCCGGACTGGCGGAACTAGGTTTTGCCGTCGCGCCGGAAGCGAAGCTGTGCGGCTCTCGTCAGGAAGTGGCTGATTATTTTTCGGAACTCATGGCGCGGCGTGAAGAAATGCCGTTTGAGATCGACGGTGTTGTGGCAAAGGTCAACAGCCTCGACATGCAGCGCGCGCTTGGGTTTACGTCCCGTGCTCCCAAGTGGGCCATGGCGCTCAAATTTCCCGCATCACAGGCAAAGACTCTCTTGAAGTCCATACGGATTCAGGTGGGGCGCACCGGCGTACTGACCCCTGTTGCCGAGCTTGAGCCTGTCCAGCTTGCGGGTGTTGTTGTTTCCAATGCGACCCTGCACAACAAGGGGTACATTGAAGAACGCGATTTTCGTATTGGCGATACCGTCCTCATCCAGCGGGCAGGGGATGTCATTCCGCAGGTCTTGTCCGTGGATATGGACAAGCGGCCGGAGTTTGTCGAGGCCTTTGAATTTCCCATGGAGTGTCCTGTCTGTCATGGCGAGGCTCGGGAGGATGGCGAGGCGGTGCGATGTATGAACAGCGCATGTCCGGCCAAGACCGTGCAGCGCATCATCCATTTTGTTTCCAAGGCCGGACTTGATATGGAAGGCGTGGGAAAGAAATGGGTGCAGCGTCTGGCTGAAGATGAAGTCGTGAAATCACCTGCGGATCTTTTTACTTTGGAGAAGACCGCGCTGCTCCGGTACGGCGGCATGGGCGACAAGTCGGCAGCCAAGTTTATTGCGGCCATTGCCAAGGCAAAGGGCGAGGCCCCGCTCTGGCGGCTTATCGCCGGCCTCGGTATCCGACATGTCGGCGAGCAGACGGCACGGACCCTGGCTGCAAACTTTGAAGATTTGGAAGCCATAGGCAAGGTGACTCGTGAAGAGTTGCAGGATCTTGAGGATGTCGGCCCCATTGTGGCCGAGTCCCTTTTCGGTTTTTTCCAGAGTGAAGAAGCCCGTGAGCTTATCGAGCGATTCAAGGCGGCCGACTTCTGGCCTGAGGGCGGTGCGGGAAGCGCTGCTCCGTCTGGTGATTTGCCGCTTGCCGGGAAAGTGTTCATTTTTACGGGCAGTTTGCCGGATATGACGCGTAATCAGGCGCAGGTGTTGGTTGAGGAGCAGGGCGGTTCTGCGGTCAAGTCCATTTCGAAGAAGGTGGACTATGTCGTGGCCGGAGAAAAGGCTGGTTCCAAGGTTGCCAAGGCGGAAAAACTCGGATTGCAGGTTATTGACTTTGATGCCTTCATGGAATTACTTCGGAAGGCCGAATAGATATTCACCATTTTACAAGGAGAGGCGGTATGGCTACCGATGTTGTCATCCTCGGCGCGAAAGGCCGCATGGGTAATACTTTGGTTGATATGGCTCTGGCGGATGAAGACTTGAACCTTGTAGGCGCATGCGAACGCAAGGGGAATGCCGCAGGCATTGAGCATGAAGGGTGTGTTGCTTCCGATTGTCTCGAAGAACTGCTGCCGCAGGTTCCCGGTGCGGTGATTGTTGATTTTACTTCGCCCGAATCTTCGGTTGCCATGGCAAAGATTGCTGCCAAGCACGGTAATCCGGCGGTTATCGGCACAACCGGTCTCAATAGCGAACAGCAGGCCGAGCTGGCTGAATCCGCCAAGCAGGTCCCGTTGTTCTGGGCACCCAATATGTCCGTTGGCGTCAATGTCCTGCTCAAGGTCCTTCCCGCGCTCGTACAGGCGCTTGGACCTGATTACGATATGGAAATGGTCGAGACGCATCACAAGATGAAGAAGGATTCTCCGAGCGGCACGGCCCTGAAGCTGGCGCAGTGTCTGGCCGAGGCCCGTGGCTGGGAATATGACGATGTGAAAAAGCATTGCCGTGACGGCATCATTGGTGAGCGTCCCAAAGAGGAAATCGGCGTGCAGACTTTGCGCGGCGGTGATGTTGTCGGTGACCATACCATGTACTTCTTCGGTCCCGGCGAACGCATTGAAGTCACACACCGTGCCCATTCCCGCGAGACATTCGCTTCCGGCGCACTTCGAGCAGCCAAGTGGCTTTCACAGCAGAATCCCGGCAAGCTCTACGCCATGGCTGACATCTTCTAAATTCTTGTTGCGTTTCCGTGAATGTGTACGATTGCGCGAATATGTTTTCGAAAAAGCCCTGAAATGAAAGTTTCAGGGCTTTTTCGTGTGATATCTTTGAAGTCGGATAGCTAGCCGCTTACTGGCATTATAGAATGGGTGAAAGCAGGCGTGCTAACTGTATGCCGGTTTGGTAGACGACATTCTTGCGATTGAATTCATTGATGTCTGTTTCAATGCAATTGGCGAAATCATCAAGGAACATGCGTTCGATTTCAGTACAGAACGGTTGGTTGTCCACAAGCATGGTGATCTCGAAGTTGAGGCGGAATGATCTGTTGTCGAGGTTGGCTGTGCCGACGCCGGCAAGCTGATCGTCCGCCAGAAACGCTTTCTGATGGAGGAATCCTTCATTGTAGCGATAGATGCGAATGCCGTGCAGTTTCAGTTCGTTGAGACAGGCGAATCCGGCAAGGTAAACAAGCAGATGGTCCGGGTTGCGAGGTAGCATGATGCGGACGTCCACGCCGCGCATTGCTGCCAGTTGCAGTGCCTTGCGAACCGGGCTGTCCGGTACGAAGTAGGGACTTGCGATCCAGAAACGCTTTTGAGCCGTATTGATGGCGCGGATGAACATGAGGGAGCAGGATTCGAGCTCGTCCGCTGGGCCGGACGTGAAGGCCATGACCTCGGCATCACCTGCGGGCATGGGAATGGACGTGTCGAGTTCGTAGACTTCTCGTGTGGCCCAATACCAGTCTTTCGCAAAGCTCGTTCGTATTCCCACTACGGCAGGGCCGGTGATGTGCAGGTGCGTATCTCGCCAGTCGGTGAAGCGATCCGTAATACCCAGATATTCGTTACCCACGTTGTGTCCGCCGACAAACGCGGTGTAACCGTCAATGACGACTATTTTCCGGTGGTTCCTGAAGTTAAGCTGGAAACGGTTGCCGCGGCCTCGGGTCGTGTGGAAAGGCTGCGCCTGAATTCCCTCGTCCCGCATTTCCTGCCAATACGCTGCCGAAGTGGCATGGCAACCTACTTCGTCATAGAGAAAGTGGATGCGTATGCCTTCTTTTGCCTTGGCGATCAGCAGGTTCTTGAGGCGTTGTCCGAGGTCGTCATCGTGCACGATGAAGAATTGGACAAGCAGGTATCGTTCGGCTTTTGCAATGGCCTTGAATATCGCATCGAAGGTAGCCTTGCCATTGATGAGCAGTTTTAGTTCGTTGCCACCCAGAAATGGGGTCTCGGAAAGTGTTTCAAAGGTTCTGTGTGGCACCTTGGATTGGTTGTCCGGATTGTTTGCGCTTGCCGTGAAAACGGGGCGTTTGTCTCCGATGAGTTCCTTGAAGCGTTCTTCTCCTGAACGCATGGCGTCGATATAGCCGTGAAATTTGCTGCGTCCGAAAATCCAGAATAAGGGGAGGGTAACCAATGGGAAGGTGACAAGCGAGATAGCCCAGGCGATAGCCCCCTGCGGGGTGCGGGTATGGCGAATTGCTGAGATGGCGGCAAAGATTGCAGTGATTTCAACTACTGTATAGAAAAGGCTGAAGAGGCCGATCATTATCTGAAAGTCCAAAGATTCCATACGTCTTTGCTAGCATGTATTTGGATAAAGTGGAACAGGCTGTCTTGTCCCTTTTAATAATTGTTGTTTTTTGACGCTGTGCCGGAAGGAAAAGAAACTGTGAAAACTATGCATATCGGCAGCGCGGATGAGCATCCGTTTCTGACTGCACCCAACAAAACCTTGATACAGCTTGCCGTACCCGTGCTTTTTGCGCTTGTTGCGGAACCCTTGACGGGATTGGCTGATACCGCATTTGTGGCGCGTTTGCCCGGTTCGGAGCCTGTTGCCGCGCTTGGCATAGGGACCGTGGCTTTTTCTTCGATTTTCTGGGCATTTTCTTTTCTTGGCATAGGGACACAAACTGAAATTGCACAGGCTGTCGGGCGTGGAGCGCATGGGCAAGCCATCAAGGTTGTCTCGCTTGCTGCCTTGCTTGCAGCGTGTATCGGGTGCGCGCTCATGCTTCTGGCATATCCGGCGCTTGATATGATTTCCGGGGTACTGGGGGCACAGGGGGGAGTCGGTATTCTGTCCTGGGAATATATGCTGTATCGCCTGTTTGGAGCGCCTGCCGTGCTTGTTGTCGTCGCCTGTTTCGGCGCATTCCGAGGCGTGCAGGATATGCGCACCCCGATGTATGTTGCGGTCGGTATCAACGTGTTGAACGTGATCCTCGATTGGCTGCTGATTTTTGGTGTCGGACCGTTCCCGGCCATGGGGGTTGGCGGTGCGGCGATAGCCAGTTCAATCAGTCAATGGTGCGGAGCCATATGGGCCTTGTTTGTCGTGTCGCGGCGTCTTGGTCTGACGGTTCATGTGTATGGTGCTGGATTGGCAAAGCTGATGAAGATCGGCGGCGATCTGTTCATGCGTACCGGCATGGTGTTGCTTTTTCTCGGATTATGTACGCGGTATGCCAATCAGACGGGGGCAGATGAAGGGGCCGCTTATCAGGCTATTCGGCAGTTCTTCATTTTTTCCGCGCTGTTCCTTGATGCGTTTGCCGTTACCGGGCAGAGCCTGGTTGGATACTTCCTCGGTGCGGGGGCTGTGTCGCATGCCCGACGGGTGGCGGCTGTCGTATGCCGGTGGAGCGTCGGAACAGGCGTGTGCATGTGTATTGCCATGCTGCTCGGCGAACAAGGGGTTGTCTGGTTGCTTGTTCCGCCGACTGCTTATGAGGTGTTCGGTCCGGCTTGGCTGGTGGTGGCGTTGACTCAACCTATTGGTTCCCTGTCGTTTGCCACTGACGGCATTCATTGGGGAACGGGAGATTTTCGTTATTTGCGTAATGTCATGTTCATCGCCGTAGGTCTCAGTTTCGGGCTCCTTGTGTGGATGGCGAACGTTGAGCCGGGGCAGATGCTTGTCGTTATTTGGAGTGTAACCGCTTTGTGGGCATTTATTCGTGCCGGGTTTGGACTGGCGCGAGTCTGGCCGGGGATTGGGGATGCTCCGCTTGCGGTGCGGACGTGAAAAATCCCCTACATCTGACTCGAAGGGGATTGGCGGTTTTTGGGGGCTAGTGGTCAGCCAGATAGTTGAACATGAAGGCGTAGGCGTGGCGCATTTCTTTTTCCAGTTCTCCGAGATGCGACTGGGCTGCGCTTAAATCCTGAGCTTTCGAGGCGTTTTCCAGTTCAAGGCAGCAGTCACGTACCCGCTCGACTCCCATGGTGGCCGCTCCTCCTTTCAGGGCATGAGCGAGGTGGCGCAGACGTTCAACGTCCTGCGACTTGAGGGCATCTTTTATTTCCTGGATTCTTTTTGGTTCCTGAGAAATGAACACCGTGAACATCCGCTTGAGAAACGGTTGTTTGGTGGACATTGATGCCAGGAATTTGCTGTCTATTACTTCTTTATCCGCCATGTTTTCCCCTAAGTTGCGGTTTGCTTGAGCACAACCACATCAGTCCTCTTATACGGTGCTGGACGTTTTTGGGCAATACTTTTTAGATAAAAGTCTTCACGTTTCTGGGGGTACTATGATGATGAAAAATTCTTTTGGGGAGTTCTTTTCAATCAACATAAAATTGATTATCAACAGGCAAAAATAATGGGCTGTTTGCTTTTGGGAGGCCGTTTTTCGTGATTCGGATTTGGTTTTATGCAATTGTCGCGTTTTTTGTTTTTTCAGTCTCGGCGCAGGCTGCGAAAACAACGTTGACGTATGCTCTTTTTTCGCGGGGGTGGCCGCCTCTGGAAATGATGACGAACGGTGAGCCTCATGGTTTGGCCGTTGATATCTTGAAAGAAGTGTTGCCCGATGATGTTGAACTTACTGTTACCCCGATGCCGGCACCTCGCCGGTCTTTGTATTCTGTCGAGGGGGGCGTGTATGTCCGTCTGGAAGCTCGAGAATGGATGAGGACTGAGTTCGACTACTGGTGGAGTGATCCCGTCTTGCCATTGGTTACCAGTCTTTGCTCTCCGATTGATCGTCCTTTGGAGTATAAAGGTCTTCATAGTCTTGAAGGAAAAACCATCGGGTGCATCAGGAATTATTCATATCCGTTCATTGAAGGATTGTTTCGGTCGGGCAAAGCTACTCGTTATGACGTCAACAGTGATCAGGTTCAGTTGCGAATGCTGAAGGCAAAGCGGGTTGATGCTGCGGTTATTGATCGAATCAGCGCTGGGTGGATTGTTCGACATATGAAAGATGTCAGCATGCTGGATTTTTATGTTGCCCCGAAACCGCTTGGTGCCGTGAGTTTGCGTTTTGCCTTCAATAGAGTGCTGGGGTGGGAAAAAGTACTGCCTGAAATAAACAGGAAGTTGCGACAGATTAAGAAAAACGGGACGCTTGAGCGTTTACTGCAGAAATATAGGTAGATATAAAAAGGATGCCAATAAAAAAGGGGAGCCGTCAGGCTCCCCTTTTTTATTGGCTGTAAATGTCGCTTACATCGAGTACAGCTTATCGCCGGGGATGATGTTGATGCCGTTTTTCTGGAGCAGTTCGATACCTTGATCTGTGCGGTCAAACCGGAAGATCAGTACCGCGCTGTCGCCGCTCTGTTGTACGAAAGCGTACATGTATTCCACGTTGATGCCGGCATTCTGGAGCATTTCCAGAATATTGTGCAGTCCTCCCGGATCGTCGGAGACTTCCACTGCTACAACCGAAGTGCGGCCCACGGTGAAACCGTTGTCCTTGAGCTTGGTCTTGGCGGTATCAAAGTCGGATACGATGAGGCGCAGAATGCCGAAATCGGATGTGTCGGCAAGGGACAGGGCCCGGATGTTGACACCTGCTTCGCTCAGGAGGCGGGTGACCTCGGCCAGACGGCCTGCGCGGTTTTCCAGAAATATGGAGAGCTGATTGACTTTCATTGTATTCTCCTCGCGTTTCGCGGGTTAACCTTCTTTCCTCTTGTCAATGATGCGCTTGGCCTTGCCGACGGAGCGTTCGATCTCCTTGGGGTTGACGAGCTTCACCTTGGCCGTGACACCGAGGAATTCCTTGATGTTCTTCATTACCTTCGTTTCAACGCGTTGTAAATTCTTAATCTCATCTGAGAAGATGGACTCGTTGACTTCCACTTGTACTTCCAGCGTATCAAGGTTGCCCTTACGATCTACGATGAGCTGATAATGCGGGGTCAGTCCTTCGGTTTCGATCAGGATGGACTCGATCTGAGACGGGAATACATTGACGCCGCGAATGATGAGCATGTCGTCGCTGCGGCCGGTGACACGATGCATGCGGGCAGTGGTGCGGCCGCATTTACAGGGTGTCGTATTCAGGGTGGTCAAATCCCGAGTGCGGTAGCGGATAAGCGGAATGCCTTCCTTGGTCAGTGTGGTGAAGACCAGTTCGCCTTCCTCTCCCTTTGCGACAGGTTCGCCGGAAACCGGGTCAATGGTCTCGGCGAGGAAATGATCTTCCTGAATGTGCAGGCCGTCCTGGGCCTCGGCACATTCAATGGCGACTCCCGGTCCCATGATTTCGGAAAGACCGTAAATGTCGATGGCGGTGATGCCGAGTTTCTTTTCGATTTCCCTGCGCATTTCATTGGTCCACGGTTCCGCACCGAAGATGCCGACACGCAGAGGAAGCTCTCGAATATCCATGCCCATCTCTTCGGCGGTTTCCGCGAGGAAGAGGGCGTAGGACGGAGTGCAGCAGATGACATCAGGGGCGAAATCCTTGAGGAGCATGACTTGTCTGCGGGTAGCGCCGCCGGAGACGGGGATGACAGTCGCTCCGAGTGCTTCCGCACCGTAATGGGTGCCGAGTCCGCCGGTGAACAGGCCGTAGCCGTACGCGTTATGTACGGTGTCGCTGGAAGTGGCTCCGGCCGCCATGTAGGAGCGGGCCATGAGCTGTCCCCAGTTCTCGATGTCGCGTTTGGTATATCCGACAACTGTGGCCTTGCCTGTGGTGCCGGAGGAGGAATGGATGCGGACGATCTGATCTTTGGGGACTGCGAAAAGGCCGAAGGGGTACTGGTCGCGCAGGTCCTGTTTCTGAGTGAAGGGCAACAGGGAAATATCCTTGAGGCTCTTGATGTCTGCCGGCTTGATCCCTTTTTCGTCGAATTTCTTTTTGTAGAAAGGTACAGTGGCGTACACCCGGTCACAAAGGGCCTGAAGACGTCTCAGCTGGAGCTTTTCCAGATCTTCCCTTGGCAGGGTTTCGTTGTGCACGTCGTAAATCATCCTTTCATCCTCCTTGAAGGGCTATGATTGACCAGTGGATTGCAAAATAAAAAAAACCACGGTCTCGGAAGCCCGTGGTTTCGTCTGTGTTTCTTTTACCAATGCTATGCCACGAGCTTCCTATTGAAAGCTCATAAAAAAGAAAAAGCTGCGCATGGTCAGGTATTTTTGCATAACGGGAAGATTGCACAATGTTTTTTGTGGCGTCAAGCGGTTTATCTCGTGGAAAGTCGTCTGAATAGTTCGAGTCGCTTTGCAATCTCAGGCAAAGTCCATTACATAATACAAGGTTCGCATGTTCCGGGAGGTGAATATGAATTTCAGGGAGCTGGTGATGTCCAGCCGTTCACGGCGCAGATTTGATGAATCCCATCCGGTGACTGTCGACGTGTTGACCGATTTGGTTGATCTCGCTCGGTTTGCCCCTTCAGGGATGAATCTGCAGCCGCTCAAATACACTGTGACAGCAGATCGCGCACAGTGTGCAGATGTTTTTCCGCTTCTTGGTTGGGCAGGCTATCTCAAAGAGTGGCCCGGGCCGGAAGAAGGGGAACGCCCAACTGGGTATATTGTGGTTTTGCTCGACAGAACAGTAGCGAAATCTGCTGGTTGTGATCACGGTATCGCGGCACAGACCATAATGCTCGGGGCGGCCGAAAAAGGTCTGGGCGGATGCATTATCGGTATCGTAAACAGAAAGAAACTTGCCAAGCTGTTTGATATTTCGGACGATTTTGAAGTGATGTTCGTGCTGGCTCTTGGGGTACCCACCGAGGAAGTGGTGCTTGAATCGCTTCCCTCTGACGGAAAAATCAAGTATTGGCGCGACTCGGACGGGAAACATCATGTCCCGAAACGAAGTCTGGATGAACTGATTGTCGCCCGCCATCCCGGCGGTGTCGAAGAATAAAGGATATATGAGTAGGATAATGAACAGGAAAAAGACACACGTTGAAATGCCCGCTGAGGAAAAAGCGCTTCTGGTAGCTGGCTGGCTGGATGCCAAGCAGGGCGAAGACATAGTTATCATGGACGTGACCGGTTTGAGTTCCGTGACGGATATCACCATCGTGGTTTCGGCCCGTGGTGCCAAGCACGCCAAGGCGCTTGCCGAAAACATTTTGGATCAGGCCGCTGAAAACAATGTGGAATTTCTGACAATGGAAGGGCATAAGACGGGCGAATGGGTTCTCGTTGACCTGAATGATGTCCTGATTCACGTCTTTCAGACCGAGCTTCGAGAGTTTTACAACATTGAAGGCATGTGGTCCGAAGCCCGCAGGATTGAATTTGCGAACTAGTTCTTGGAGATGACGATGGCCGAACCGAAGAAAACGCTTCTGTTGATTCTTGACGGCTGGGGAATTGCCCCGGATGGCGCAGGCAATTGTGTTCGCAATGCGGCAACCCCGCATCTCGACAGTTTGCTTGCCGAATATCCGAACACGCGGCTTGCGTGTTCCGGGCGGTCCGTGGGACTGCCGGACGGATTCATGGGCAACTCGGAAGTCGGCCACATGAATATTGGTGGCGGGCGTGTCATTTATCAGGATATGACCCGTATCGATATTTCCATTGAGGACAAGTCCTTTTTTGATAATGCCGCAATGAGGGAATTGATTGCCAAGACCAAGGCCGGAAGCGGACGCCTGCACTTGATGGGGCTGGTTTCCGACGGCGGTGTACACAGTCATCAGAACCATATTTACGCATTGCTGGAAATGGTGAGGCGCGAAGGCATTAAGGATGTGTTTGTGCATGTCTTTCTTGACGGTCGCGATACGCCGCCCACAAGCGGTCTTGGCTATACCCGTCAACTGATGGACAAGATGGACGAGCTCGGTGTCGGTACTGTCGCCACCGTCAGCGGACGCTACTGGGCCATGGACCGTGATAAACGTTTTGAGCGTGTCGAGGTCGCGTACAAGGCGTTGGTGGATGGTGAAGGTGTTGCCATGTCTGACCCGTTGTCCGGTATTCAGGTTTCTTATGACGCGGGCGAAAACGATGAGTTCGTCAAGCCAGGTGTCATCGACGGCGTGGACGGCAGGATTGGTGACGGTGACGGCTTGTTCTTTTTCAATTTTCGGGCAGATCGCGCTCGTGAAATCAGCCAGTCCATTTTTGATGCCGGGTTTACGGAGTTTCAGCGAAAAGCCGTACCGAATCTCGCCGGGTTCACGACCATGACGCAGTATGAAGGTTCCTTTCCGCTTCCCAATGCTTTTCCTCCGGAAAGCTATGTCGGCACACTCGGCGAAGTTGTGTCCGGGCAGGGGATGAAGCAGTTGCGGATTGCCGAGACTGAAAAGTACGCGCATGTAACCTACTTCCTCAATTGCGGACGCGAAGAGCCGTTTGACGGCGAGGACAGGGTGATGATCCCGTCTCCGCGTGAAGTGGCGACCTACGATGAGAAGCCGCAGATGAGTGCGGATGAAGTGGCTGATACGCTTGTTTCGAAAATCGGTGAGTATGACTTGTGCGTCTGCAATCTGGCTAACCTCGATATGGTCGGGCATACCGGCATTATCGAGGCGGCGGAAAAGGCTTGTGTTACCGTTGATGCCTGCGTTGGAAGGATTATCGACAAGATGCTTGAAGAGGGCGGACGCGTGCTGCTGACCGCTGACCACGGCAATGCCGAGCAGATGATAGCCGCGGACGGCAGTCCGCATACAGCGCATTCCACGAATCCGGTGCCGCTTGTGTACATTGAAAAGGGGAACGAGAACGCCGTGCTCGAAGAGGGCATTCTCGGCGACATCGCTCCGACAATTCTTGCCCTGTGGGGCATTGAACAGCCCGCCGTCATGACGGGTAAGAATCTCATAAGGAAAGCATAAAATGGCTGATTCGAAGAAGCCGCTGACTCCGGTCAAACCTGCGGGCATGGAACTCATTTTTCTTTATCCCTGTCCTCATTGCAGTCGTGAAGTACCGCTTATTGCCCCGTCGCGTCCAGCCATGGCCCAGTGCGATGCCTGCCGTGAGAACTTTCCTATTGTCCCGGTTGATGACCGGACCATTCGTTATATGAAAACCATCCTCGCAGGTGGAAAGGCTGCTATTGATCCGGATTTTCTCTAGACTCGAAATAGCTCATTATAAAACGGCCTGTTGGTGAGAAATGTCTCCTCAACAGGCCGTTTTTTTTATTGAGAAACTTGAGCTTTTTTCTAGAAAGTTGGTATCTGTCTGTTGTTTTTGAATTTTTATCCCCATTCCTCGACAAGTGTTTCCTGATTGATCCTTTTTGGCTTCATGTTTGCTTTATGCTTTGCCGTTTTGAAATTTGATAATGCAAGGGGATAAAGAGACATGAGAGAAGGAGAAAGTAGATATTCGTTTGTAAAAACAACTGTTTCAGCGATGGTGTTTTTACAAGTTCTGGAAGCCGTTCCCAGTTATGCCGTTGAGCGAGATATAACAAATCTGTCGGCAGAAGTTGTGCAGCTTCAGTGGAGCCTTGCCGGTCTTGCCGTATTGGCCGTAGTTGGCGTGCTGATTGGGGTGTTGATTGGTCGGCAGTATATCTTGCGAAAAAACAGGGTGTTATCAGACGCTTTGTCTCAGTTGGCAGTCGATGGAACTGTTGTTGAATTGCCTGTGGCCGGGAATGACATTATTGGCAAGATGGTGGAAGATTTGCACCAAATTGTCAGCTACATAGGCGAGTTGAAGGGGGAATTGGCGGAAAGTAAAATGGATATCCGTACCGCCAAGGAGACAGTTGGAAAGGCGTTGAGTCAGGCTGCACATGCACGAGAGCAGGGAGAGGCCGCCCGTTGTCAGGGGTTGCTGTCCGCTGCGGAAAATCTGGATGTATCGGTTCAGGCGATTCGGGGACAGGCGGAACGGCTGGGGCTTTCATCTGCAAAGGCACGGGAAGGGGCGGATGCACAGCAGCAATACATTGCGAGTGCGGCGTCGGCCATGGAAGAAATGAATGCCGGTGTTTCCGAAACCGCTGACAATGCCGAAGCTGCTGCTTCGGATGCGAACCGCGCCATGGAGTATGCCCGGAGCGGTGCGGACGCGGTTGCCCGGACCGTGTCGTCTATCAGTTCCGTGTCAGGTAATTCTCAGGCGCTGGCAGAGCGGGTCGCCAGTCTCGGCGTTCAGGCGGAAGGCGTCGGTAAGATAATGGGAGTCATTTCGGATATCGCGGATCAGACAAACCTGCTTGCCCTGAATGCGGCAATAGAGGCCGCCCGTGCCGGAGATGCCGGACGGGGGTTTGCCGTTGTTGCGGATGAGGTGCGTAAACTGGCCGAGAAAACCATGGATGCGACTCGTGATGTCGGTCATGCCATTGATGGCATTCAGGAACAGGTTAGTCAGACCATCGAAGGAGTCCAGTCCATGACCGGGCTTGCGGATGAAGCGGCCGGGTTGGCAGATGAATCCGGGCAGGCTCTGGAGGAAATTGTATCCTTTGCCGGGACCAGTGCCGAGCGTATTCACTCGATTGCATCAGCGGTTTCCCAGCAGTCCGTCGCAAGTGAAGAGGTAACCCGGACAATTACGGAGGTGCATTCCATTTCGCTGCAAACGGGCGAAGGGATGGGAGAAGCGACTGATGCTGTCGCTGATCTGGCCGAACGTGTGGGTGATCTGTCGACGCTGACAGGCATGTTTCGATTGGTCGGCAACGGCAGCGTGCAAGAGATCATAGGCGATCTTGCTTTGAAAGCGGATATCCAGTCGTGTGACAGGGGACGTCAGGAACATGCGGTGCGACAGGTCCTCAGGCAGAATGATTTTCTGGAACTGCTGTATATTACGGATCGTATGGGAGCGCAGATCACCAGCAATCTGGGTGGAAAGGTGACCGGTTATGCGGAGGACAGGGCTGCATTCGGAGCGCAGTGGGCATCCAGACCCTGGTTTGTGGGCGCCATGGAAAACCGGACTTTCTACATCTCCGATGTTTATGTCTCCTCAGCTTCCGGGGAAAAATGCATCACTGTGTCCAGCCCGTTTTTTAATGGTGACGGAGGAGTGAAAGGCGTGATTGCGGCCGATGTCCGCGTCGCCGTTTAGGAATTTGTCGTGGCTGAAGTCGTGGTCTTATTTTCTGGCTTTGTATTGCATCAGCGCGTTGCCTGCGATGATGAATGCGAGGCCTGCCACTGTGGCGGGAAGAATGTCTTCGCCCACGAGGAAATGAATGAAGATAAGCGACAGGAACGGCGAGAGGAAAATGAGGTTCGCGACACGCGCAGTCCCGCCTCCGTCTGGGCGGGCTGCGTATTTCATGGCTGTCAGCCAGAGGGCGAACGTGATGCCCATTTCAAAGAAACCCACGTATGCCGCGCCCAGCATTCCCGGTGTGCTGAATGAAGGCAGTTCGGAAAAGGTGAGGGTCGCGATAAGAATCAACGGGAAGCCGAACAGGAAGTTCAGGAAAAGGCCTGCTGTGGGATCAATGGTGCTGCGGGTGTTGAATATCCAGCACAGTGCCCAGATGATCGTGCTGCCGAGAGCAAGGGCTACGCCTGTGGGGTTGGAAAACTTAAGGGCGAGGATATTGCCGTGAGTAGAAATGACAACCACGCCGAAATAGCTGACGAGAATGGCGGCGAGGTCCTTGAGGGACATCTTCTGGCCGAGGAGTGGGACGGAAAGCAGGGAAAGCGTGATGGCCCAGGTGTAGTTGAGCGGCTGTGCCTCCTGCGCCGGCAGCAGGTCGTAGGCTCGGAAGAGAATGACGTAGTAGAGAAACGGATTGAGCGCACCGAGCAGGACGCAGCGCAGCAGTTCGCGGCGGGTGACTTTTTTGAGTTCGCTGATTTTCCCCTGAAAAGCCAGAACCCCGGACAGCGCGACAAGTGAAGCCGCACAGGCACAAAGCAGCAATTGCAGTGGGGCGAGATGACGCAGGGATATTTTGAAGGCCGAAGCCACGGTGGACCAGATGCCCACCGTGGCAAGGCCGTAAAGAAGCGCTTTCTTGCGGTTGGTCACGTTAGATGATGACGTGCTTTTTGATGTAAGCCACTGCTTCCGCTGTGTCGTCCGTGACAATGAACAGGTCGAGGTCCTCTTCCTTGCAGAAGCCGTTGGTGACCATCTGATCCTTGATCCAGTCGATCAGTCCAGACCAGAATTCGGTTCCGAAAAGGACGATGGGGAACGGCTTGATGCGGTGTGTCTGGATGAGTACGAGTGCTTCGGCCAGTTCATCCAGAGTGCCGTACCCTCCGGGCAGGGCGACATAGGCCAGCGCGTATTTGATGAACATCAGCTTGCGGATGAAGAAGTAGCGGAAATCGCTGCGGATATTCATGTACGGGTTGTTATGCTGTTCCATGGGCAGGTGGATGTGCAGTCCGATGGATTCGCCCCCGTTTTCGAACGCGCCTTTGTTGCCTGCTTCCATCAGGCCCGGTCCGCCGCCCGTGATAACCGAGAATCCGGCCTCGGACAGTTCTTTGGACAGTTGTACTGTCTTTTCGTAGAGCGGATCTTTTGGTTTGACGCGGGCTGAACCGAACATGGACACGGCTGGGCCGATTTCTGACAGAGTTTCGAATCCATCCACGATTTCGGACATGATTTTGAAAAGCCGCCAGGATTCCTGCATGGAAAGATCATCAATGAGGTATTGTTTCGAGCGGTGTATCATGTGGTCTCCTTGTGCTGAATGTATCGTGTGAGGAATGTGGGTGGTTGCCTGATTTTCGATTATAAGGCATGTAATCCTCTGGAGCGCGACCCTCGTTGCACTCCTGTGTAACTTTCTTAATACACCGATTTTTTCTCTTTCGGAAGCGGATATTTTCGACCTGTACCGAAGGATAATCCCTCGCGAGGAAATTGATGAAGATTACATTTATGGGCGCGGCCCGGACTGTCAGTGGCTCCTGTTACATTATCGAATGCGCCGGGAAAAGGTTTGCCGTGGATTGCGGCCTGCATCAGGGTAACAAGGAAATAGAGAAACGAAATTGGAATTTTGATGATTATGACGCAAAACACCTTGATTTCATTCTCATAACACACGCCCATATCGACCACAGCGGCCTTTTGCCCGCCATTGTTTCCAAGGGATTCAGAAACCCGATCTACTGTACCGCGCCAACTCGTGACCTGATGGAAATCATGCTTCTCGACAGTGCTCATATTCAAGAGATGGAAGCGGAATGGAGCAACCGCAAGCGCATGCGGACAGGTATCCAGACTGTTCGGGCGCTTTATGGCATAACGGATGCGGAAAATACGATTCCGCTTCTTGCAACAGTTGAATATGACAAGGTTTTCGAGCCAGCCCCTGGTCTGCGTATCAAGTACAAGAATGCAGGGCATATCCTCGGTTCCGCTTTTATCGAGATAGAATACGAACAGGACGGCAAGACCACCCGTGCCGTTTTTTCCGGTGATCTGGGACGCCCGGAACAGTTGATTGTGGAAGATCCGGACGACATGGAATACGCGGACTACGTTTTTATCGAGTCCACTTACGGCAACCGCAATCATCCTGATGAAGAGCATAGCCTCGACGAATTGGCAAAGGCGATCGACTATAGTTACGGCAACGGAGAAAAGGTCGTTATTCCCGCCTTTGCCGTGGAGCGGTCGCAGCAGATTATCTATTCGCTGTTTCTTTTGAAAAAGCAGGGACGCCTGCCTGCGGATATGCCGATCTATCTTGATAGTCCGCTTGCCATCCGGGCGACGGAAATTTTCAGGAAGCATCCGGAATTTTATGATGAGCAGACGCAGACATTCATTGAAAACGGCGAGCATCCGCTTGATCTGCCCAACCTGCATTTTACCGAGTCTCGGGAGCAGTCGCAGGCGATCAATGAGACCAAAGGACCAGCCATCGTCATCTCCGCCAGCGGCATGGCAAATGCCGGACGTATCAAGCACCATCTTCGGCATAATTTATGGAGACCCGGAGCCAGTGTCATTTTCGTAGGCTGGCAGGGGGTCGGTACGCCGGGACGGAAGATTCTCGGCGGTGCCAAAAAAATTCGACTGTTTGGTGAAGAAGTCGCCATTGCCGCTAAAGTCTTTACTATCAATGCTTTTTCCGGGCATGCCGGACAGGATGACCTGCTTTCATGGCTTGAAACCATGAAGGGCAAACCGGTCAAGATCATGCTTGTTCACGGTGAGGCCGAAGTTCAGAAGGAATTCGGGAAGCTTATCGAAGAACGATTCGGGTTAGAAGTTCATATTCCTGAATACATGGAAGAGCTTGAACTTGAACCCGGACGGGAATTGGCACCTGTTGTTGATATGGCTGTTGCAAGACCCCGGGTTGATTGGAACTTCCTGCTTCAGGATTCCGAAAGCCTCTATAAGGAGCTTCGGGCGCGGGTCAAGGACGTGGAAAATCGTCCATGGGTCGATCAGGCGGATTTGCGGGACAAGCTGCTGGACGTCAATCGGCATATTATTGAACTTATTTCAGAGATGTAGAGCATGCGTATAATTGGCGGTCAGTATAAGGGACGCAGTATAAAAACCTGCGAGGGGCCGGGGTATCGGCCTGCCACCATGAAGGTGCGCGAATCCATTTTTTCCATGCTCATGGCGCGTGGAGTTGATTTTGATGAAGTACGCGTGGTTGACATGTTTGCCGGAAGCGGCAGCCTTGCCATCGAGTGTCTGAGCCGCGGAGCCCGCGAAGCGTGGTTCGTTGAAAAAAGCAACAAGGCGGCGGGACTGATTCGAAAGAACCTTGCAGATCTTGGTGTTGATAAAAAACGTATAAGAGTGGTCAGCAAAGACCTTTTCGGGGTATTGTCAAAGAAGCCGGAAGTTCCATTTGATCTGGTTTTTATTGACCCGCCGTATGGAAAGGACTTATTGGTACCCGCCCTTGAAAAGGCGCTGAAGAATGAATGGATAGCGCCGGGGGCAATCGTATTGGCCGAGGTGGAGACCGCGGTGTCCGCCCCGACTGAAGGACCTATTGCTGATATGGAACTCTTAACCGATCGTGAATACGGTCAGACCAGGATACTTTTATGGCGAAACTGAACCCTCGCTTGGCGGTTTACCCCGGAACTTTCGATCCCCTCACCATGGGGCACGTCAGCCTGATTCGACGTGGACTCAAGGTTTTCGATACCATCATTCTTGCTGTTGCCGAGAGCACTCCGAAAAAGACCCTGCTTTCCATCGGGGAACGTGTGGCCCTTGCCAAGGAGGTTTTTCGTGGCGATGAGGACCGTATCATCGTGGACCCGTTCGACTCTCTTTTGATCGATTATGTGGAAAAGAAGGGGGCAGGGTCCATATTGCGCGGCCTGCGGGCTGTTTCTGATTTTGAATACGAATTTCAGATGGCGCTCATGAACCGCAAGCTTGAGCAGGATATTGAAACCGTATTTCTCATGACCGACTTCAAGTGGATGTACCTCAGTTCAACTATCGTCAAGGAAGTGGCTCAGTTTGGTGGAGAAATCCGCGGACTCGTACCCGGTCCGGTCGTCAAGGCTTTGGGGAGCAAATACGGTTTCAACTTTACCCGTTCGGGAAAAAGCAGATAATTCATGGGAAAACCTTCGCGTATAGTCTGTATGCTCGGTCCGACCGGGACTGGGAAAACCGCTGCTGCCATTGCCGTCTCCAAACGGATGAAGGCGAGTGTCATTAATTTTGATTCCAGACAGGTCTATCGGGATTTTCCCATTATTACGGCTCAGCCTGATGCCGAAGAGCAGGCGGCCTGTCCGCATTTGCTGTACGGTTTTCTTCCCACGGAAGAAAAGATGACGGCGGCGCGGTTTATCGACTTTGCCACCGAAAAAATCGAGGAAGTTCTGGCCGAGGGCCGCCTGCCCATTTTGGTTGGCGGCACCGGCCTGTATTTGCGTTCGCTTTTGAGCGGCATCGCGCCGATTCCTGAAATTCCTGCGGAGATCAGGGAGAAAGTCTTGGCTCGGGTCAAGGCGGAGGGGCCGCAGAAACTTCATGCGGAATTGGTCGGGACCGACCCGGATTATGCCGCAAAGATTCATCCCAACGATACCCAGCGTAATGCCCGTGCCGCCGAGGTATTTCTTGCCACCGGCAAGAACATGACGTGGTGGCACACCAAAAGTGAGCATACACCTGCGCCGTATGACGCTCTCAGGATCGGTATGCAGATCGCGCTTGACGAGCTGGAGCCGCATTTGGCCCGTCGCATCGGTGTGATGCTTGAGCTGGGGGCACTTGAAGAGGCCAAGGCGGCTTATGAAAAGTGTTCCGACCCGGAAGCGCCGGGGTGGACCGGCATCGGGTGTGCCGAATTGCTTGCATTCTTGCGGAACGAGATTTCACTGGATGAGGCTCGTCGTCTCTGGGTGAAGAATACCCGTGCGTATGCCAAGCGTCAGATCACGTGGTTTCGCAAGGAAGCCGATATTCAGTGGTTTTCACCGGGCGAGAATGAGGCCGTTGCCGACTGCGTTCAGGCGTGGCTCGCGGAAAATTAGTCTTTGGCTATCTGCGCCAATTGCGCAGGAGTGATATACCAGTTCAGTTTCGTGTGTCCATTTTCTCGGGCCAGCTGCATGAGACCGCCGTTTTCGATATTGATGTCGAGGGCCTTGCCACCTGTGAGCAGGCCGGATGCGATATTGCCGAGTGACGGCAGGTGCCCTGCTATGAAGATCGAATCCAATCCTTCATATTCATTGATGAAATTTATTGTTTCCTGAGCAGGGGCCATGGCTTTGGCAGCCTCGGTGACTTCGATTCGGGCGACAGGATAGCCTGTGTATTCAGCAATGATTTCTGCTGTCTGAATGGAGCGGACTTTCGGACTGGCGACAATGAGTTCGAAGCGGAGGCCGAGAATGCGTGCGGCTTGAGCGGATTTGGTGATCTGTTCACGACCAACAGGGCTGAGGGGCTGATGCGGGTCGAGTTCTTTCGGCAGACAGGCGCCGTGTTGCATGAGGTGTATGTCCATGGTGTGCTCCCATTGAATTACCTGATTTTCCTGATGGTAGCACCGCCGGGGGGGCTGCGGCAAGCGGGTTGCGGAAAAACCGCAGGCAGGATACATGCGTGGTGGTTTTGAGAACTCGATCACACAGCATGATACTGATGAGGATTTTACCGAATATGTCCTTGAGAATAATTTCAGTGGTTATGGCGGCTTTACTGGCTTTCTCCGGTAGTGCCTTGGCGTTTCAGGGGTATGTCCAGTCGTTTGGCGACGGAGGGGCTATTGCCTGGGGTAATGGAGAGGTGTCTGTCGTTCGTTCGCTTGCGGCGGATGATGGTGAAGAGCCTGCCGTCACCGATCCGCTTGCCGTTCGTAAGGCTGCAAGTCAGGCGCGGAAGCAGATGCTTGATATGATTCTGTCCGTGCGTATCGATGCCAAACGCACTGTGAGTGCATACATTTCTGATGACCGGGAACTGGCGACCCGCGTACGCGGCGTTGTGCAGAATTCTCCATTCGAGCGTCCGGCGGTTTTTGAAGACAGCGGCAACATTCGGGTTGCCGAACGACTTCGCGGCAAGCTCGCAGAACTCGTCCTGCCGACGACTATTCAGTTTCAGAGCGGGATTCCGCCCAAGCTGTCTACTTCCATGGAGCAGAGCATGTCCTTTGAGGACGGACTTCCGGAAGAGGCCGGTGTCGGTGCCCGTGGATATACCGGTGTGATAATTGATGCTCGGGGGTATAAAGTCACCCCCGCACTGGCTCCTGTCATTTATGGACAGGATGGTGAAGGGGCTTACGGAGCCTTTCTTGTCAGTCGGGCCAGTGCCATTGCCAAGGGTGTCGTGGCATATGCCAATACCAGTGCGCCTGCGGCTCTGCGTGAGAGGGTGGGTGACCGGCCTCTTTCTGTTCGGGTACTCAGTGCGTATGGTTCATGGCGTACCGATCTTATTATTTCTTCACCCATGGCCCGGTTAGTGCGGGCCGTAATGCGTTCCGGCGATGCCATGGAAAACTGCCGGCTTGTCATTGTCGTTGATGCTCCCGAAACAGCTGGTGTCGATGTCGGGATCTTGCAAGAGGGCGACATGCCCGTTGAGGAACAGGAATGATGCGTAAGCGTTTAGTTATATTTGTATTGTTGATCTCATTGTGTGCTACGGCCTCTTTGGCCTTGGCTCGCGAGGTTCGTGTTTTCAAGCCCATGGAAGAGGATATGTCTCCCATGCAGCTTCGAAATGAGGCGATGGCCGAAGGGTTTGCCTTGGCGGCGATTGAAGAGGCAAAGCTCATGCTGGCCGGAGATCTGGATGAAGTACGCACAGACCTGCTCAAGAAGTATTTCATGGTGCACGGCAAGCCGTATATTCAAGGATACAGAATTGTTGCATCCGAGGCTATGGATGCCGGTCTGATATTGCGTCTTGATGTTCGAATCAACAGGAAGGCGCTTCGTGAAGGACTGAAGCGGATGGGAATTGCCGCAACGGTTGTTCAGCCGCAAGCCGCGACCGTGACCTGGCCCGAAGATTTGCCAGAGGAAGCCGTTACGGAATTGCAGGGGCTTGTTGTCTTGACCGGATTACAGTCTGAGGAAGGCGTCCAGCCTGCGTTCTCTTTGGAGTATGGTCCTGAGAAGGCATACAAGGGACGCCTTGTTCTGGATGACAGGGAGTGGATGTCCATCAATAAGGATATGACAGCCCTCTGGTTTGAATTGTGGGCTCGTTTCTTTAATCGCAATGATGCTGCTGAGTCTCGTAGCGGGATGATGCGATTGGCCGTGTCTGGTTGGTTTTCGCCTGATGCTGCTCTCGAGTTTGACCGCGTGCTTCGCGGTTGGGAAAGAGCTGTGCAGGAGGCTCGTCTCGTGGAAATGGATATGCAGCCCACTGGTGTCGGTGCGACTTGGGAAGTCAGACTTTTGGATGCTTCACGGCTTGATACTCTGCTCAAGTCATTCCTTCCGCAGCGAGGATTGAGTTATCAGCTCGCCAAAGAGGGCGTTGAAGAATAAGGATTTTCAGGAAAATTGAATAATGAAAAAGCCCGGCAGATTGACTGTCGGGCTTTTGTCTTTTTATTGTGGAATGCTGTTCTAGCTTTCCTTTTTCTCTTCTTCTTCTTTTTTCGGTGTCACGTCGATTTCATCAGGTTCACTGCTGGCCTTTTTGAAGTTGCTGATAGCCTGACCGATGCCGCCGCCGATTTCAGGCAGCTTCTTGGCACCGAAAATGACCAGCACAATGACGAGAATAATCAAGAGTTCCCAGATTCCGAATCCGCCGATCATATATAGCCTCCCATGGTAAAAGTCTTCAGTTTCAAAGTTGTCAGTGCCTATACACCCGCGCATGGGAGAGGTCAAGAAAACTCAACTTTTCATGTACTGGTACAGCCAGTTGTTTTTGAAGGAATGAAAAAAGGGTGATGCGTCTTTACAATTAGCAGACGGGGTTTTACATCTTGATGAAAGATTTATGTGCCAGTCGTGTCTTTTGTTTGTCCGGCAGGTACTTGGGAGTTTCATGGCGGATGTGAACCGGTTGCCCGGTGAAGGGTGCCGACATCATACAAGCGGGTACTGTCTGTACGAGGAGCATCTGAATCCGGGATATGAGAACCGGTGGCGTTGCCGTGTGCTGTTGCATTGGGAAGCGGCTTTTGATGACTTCCTCCTTCGCGCCGAGGTCTTTGGCGTGGCGCAGAATGCCGTGCAGGATTTGTGGAACCGAAAGTTTGAGCGTCTGGCACGTAAGGCCTTTGCCTGCGATCAGTATACCTTTTGTCATGAAGCCGAGATTCCCGGCTGTCTTCACGTTTTTGATGGATTGTGTCGAATTTCTCTGCCTGTGTGCGAGGGGCGGTGTCGGCATTTTCAGATAAATGAATCAGATGAATAATGAATGCAAGGAGTTGCACTATGTTGCTGTCTTTTCCGTATATGCATCCTGAATTGTTTTCCGGAGATGATGTGCCGGGACTTCGTTTTTTTGATCCCGGCATGACCGCGGAAGTCGGAGAGAACGGTTTTCGTCCAGAAGGGCTTCCGCTTGATCCCAAAACGGCTGCTGCGCTCATAGGTGACTGCATCAATTTTGGGGAGCAGTTCAAGGACCCGTCGGAAATGGCGTATTTCGGCGTGGCCTCGACCGAAGAATTTTACGAAGGGTCATCCATGTCCATTCGGGCGCAGCTTACCCGTTCGTTTGATGATGGGCAGGGTTCGAAAGAGGAACGCGAACTCAAGGAGACTCGATCCCGCGCACAGTTTATCCTGCTGCTCGGATGGTTTTTCGAAGAGCGCATGATGGAGCTTGCCGGTCTGGAAAAGGGCGTCAAGGAGTCATGGAAGACAATGGATACGACGATCGGCGTGGACGATGAAGATCGATTGGACGGCCGTGTTGTCGAGCTGGGAACGGCTGTGAGCCACACTGCCGGAGTTTCTGACGGTCAGGCTATTCCTCTTCCGTGGAAGCGTATTGCAGAAGCCTTACCGGCTTTTGTCCCTGACGATGCCGTTCTGGTTTGCCGGGATGCCGAAATCATTGCCGTGTGGAATGATATGGAGATTGATTTTGTCGCGGCTGCCCCTGATATGGGCTTGCCCGCCGGGGCGCAGGTTGCGACTTTTCCTGCGTGGAAGTTCGCAGGGCGGCGCAGCGAGCCGTCCGATTTTCCCCTTGCCTCTCGTGAATTGACTATAGCTGTTATCCGCTAGACGCGCAGTAAGGAGATTGATTTCATGGCGCTTGCCAATGCTCATATACATCCCGATTTTCTGAGCGGGGTGAAATGCATTATTTTTGATTGTGACGGGGTTCTGATTGATTCCCTTCAGGCGAATATTTACTATTACGGCAACATCAAGGAACAGCTTGGGCTGCCGCCGTTGACCGAGAGTGAAATCGAGTATGTTCACATGCATACGCACAGGGATGCCATCATGCATGTCGCTCCGGGCGAACTTTTTGAAAAGGCAATGGAAATCACCCGTGGTTTTGATTCGTCCTCACTTGTGCAGTACCTCAAGCGGTCCGAAGGAGTGCGGGAATTTCTTTCCTGGCTCCGGAGTGCAGGGTTCAAACTGGCTGTGAATACCAGTCGGGCAGAGTCCATGGATTTTATTCTCAAGCTTATGGATCTGGAAGGGTTTTTCTTTCCGGTTATCACGTCCGACAAGGTCGTTGCCCCGAAACCGCATCCCGAAGGCATGTTTACTATTCTGAATGAACATGGCCTCAGACCGGAAGAGGTGGCATATATTGGTGATTCCAAGGTCGATGAAAGGACCGCACAGGCTTCTGGCGTGCGTTTCTGGGCTTATAAGGACATGAAACTTGATGCTGAAGTGCATATTGAAAGTTTCTGGGACATCAAGGCGGCCATGCAGCGTTGCTATAAAGGATGCGGTCAAGTGTTTTAAGACTTGATTCTTGTATCTCTGTGTGCAAAATTACTATGAATTAACAAATTGTATGGTGGGATAGTCCCCTGTACGCATTGGAGGTCATAATGGGATTTTTGGGCTCGATAGTCCAGGCGGCGGCATTCGTTCTTGATGCCGTACTCAGCATATATTTTTGGATTGTTATTATTTCCGCACTGCTTTCCTGGGTCAATCCTGATCCATACAACCCCATCGTGCGCTTTTTGCGTGGGGTGACTGAACCTGTTTTTTACAAGATTCGCAGCTGGATACCCTTTGCCGTGGTCGGTGGTTTCGACCTTTCACCCATAGTGGTGCTGCTTGGTATTCAGGTTTGCAAGATCGTTGTGGTCCAGAATCTTGCCCGCCTTGCTTTCAGCTTGGGCGGCGGCTCTCCCATGATGTAGGTGCGTAGTTTACGCAGGAGGTCTGTCATGACGGTTTCCAAAATCGATTTGCTCAACAAGCAGTTTTCCCGACGGATGTTCGGTTATTCGCGCATGGAAGTTGATCAGTTCATGCTGGAACTGGCTGAAGTGCTCGGTGACGCCGCAGACAGCCAGAAGGGGTTGCGCAGGAAGATCAAACAGCTTGAAAAGTCGGTGAAGGAGTATCGTCAACGGGATGAGACCTTACGCGATACGCTCATGAGTACGCAGAAAATGGTCGATGACCTCAAGGTCACGGCCAGCAAGGAAGCGCAGCTCATCATCGACGAGGCCCGCGCCAAGGCGGACGCCACGGTGCAGAAGGGACACAACAGACTGGCTCAGATCCATGAGGAGATTGAGACTCTCAAGCGGCAGCGCACCCGGTTTGAGGTGCAGCTCAAAGGGTTGCTCAAATCCCATCTGGAAATGCTGGATGTGAGTGATCCGGAAAAGGAAAAGGCCGAAGAGCTTGAGTCAAAGCTCAAATATCTTAAAAAAGTGGATTAAGGCGGGACTGTCATATCTCCCAACCAGAATTTATCAGCAGAAGCACGGATGGATGGCGCATTGCCGTCTGGGTGCAGCCGGGAGCCCGTAAAAGCGGGGTTGTCGGCTTGTATCAGCAGTGTATTAAAATCCGTCTTAACGCTCCTGCTGTGGACAACAAGGCCAACAAGGCGCTTACGGCCTATGTGGCGAAGTTGTTGAATGTGAAAAAAAGCCAGGTGCAGCTTGAGGCAGGCCAGACCAGCCGGAAGAAGCGCTTGGCTGTGATTACTGCGGCCGAACCTGATTGGAGTGTGTTCACTGAAGAGGGTTCATCGCAATAACCTGAAAAAAGGAGCGGTACATGGAAGCCCAAGATCTGGAACTTATTGAAAAGTACGGGGACGAAGACGGCGAAGTAAAGGCTCTGTGGGATCAGCACGTTGTATACGAAAAAATGTTGAATAAGCTGGAAGCCAAGACCTACCTGTCTCCTACAGAGCTTCAGGAAGTGAAGGAACTCAAGAAGAAGAAGTTGGCCGGCAAGACCAAGTTGCAGGGCCTGCTCGATAAATATCGGACGGAGGCGTAATATGAAATTGACCGGGGCCCAGATTCTCCTCAAGTGTCTTGAGAAGGAAGGAGTTGATGTCATGTTCGGTTTCCCTGGCGGGGCCGTCATCGACATTTATGATGAAATACCCAAATCATCCGTTGAACACATTCTAGTACGCCACGAACAGGGCGCTATTCATGCTGCAGACGGATATGCCCGTGCAACCGGGCAGGTAGGGGTATGCCTAGTCACCTCCGGCCCCGGTGCCACCAATACTGTAACCGGTATTGCCACCGCATACATGGATTCCATTCCGGTCGTCATTTTTACCGGACAGGTTCCGCGTGTGCTCATCGGCAATGACGCGTTTCAGGAAGTCGACATTGTCGGCATAACCAGACCGTGCACCAAGCATAATTATCTGGTTCAGGATATCTCGGAACTGGCCCGGACGGTCAAGCAGGCCTTTTATCTGGCCCGCTCCGGCCGTCCCGGTCCGGTTCTTGTGGACCTGCCCAAGGACGTCATGAGTCAGGTGGCTGAGTTTCAATATCCTGAAGAAGTGCACATGCGCAGTTACAACCCGACGAAGAAGCCGCATATCGGTCAGATTCGCAAGGTTGTGAAGCTCTTGAAAAAGGCCAAGAAGCCGCTGATTTATTCCGGCGGCGGCGTTGTGACGTCCGGCAGCCATGACGATCTGACGTGGCTTGGGCAGAAACTCAATATCCCTGTTACGTCAACACTTATGGGGCTTGGCGCTTTTCCGGGCGAGGATGATTTATTCCTCGGCATGCTCGGGATGCATGGCACGTATGCGGCCAACATGGCTGTAAACAATTGTGACTTGCTGCTGGCTGTCGGGGCACGGTTTGATGACCGTGTGACCGGTAAAGTTGATACGTTTGCGCCGGATGCGACCATCATTCATATTGATGTGGACCCGACGTCCATTCAGAAGAATGTATCCGTGCACGTCCCGCTTGTGGCGGATTGTAGAGAAGCGCTCAGCTCGCTCAGAAAGGAGACTCAGGCCACGCTTGATGACTTTGATTGGGCTGGTTCCCATAAGGAATGGGTTGATCAGGTTCAGGCCTGGAGCTCCGAGCATCCATTGACCTACAACGATGACGACAAGAGTATCAAGCCGCAGTACGTCGTTGAAAAAATTTATGAAATAACCAAGGGCGATGCCATTATCGCTACTGAGGTCGGCCAGAATCAGATGTGGGCCGCCCAGTTCTTCAAGTACAACAAGCCGAATACACTGCTGACATCTGGCGGCCTCGGCACCATGGGCTACGGATTTCCCGCCGCCATGGGAGCGCAAAAGGCGTTCCCTGACAAATTGGTTGTCGATATCGCAGGCGACGGGTCCATTCAGATGTGCATCCAGGAAATGATGACTGTGGTGTGCAACAAGCTGCCCGTGAAAATTGTCATACTCAACAACGGCTATCTCGGCATGGTCCGCCAGTGGCAGGAGCTTTTCTATGAGAAGAACTACTGCGAGACCTGCCTTGACGCGCAACCCGATTTCGTGAAACTTGCCGAAGCCTACGGTGCGGCGGGGTATCGCGTGACCGAGAAGAAGGATGTCGAATCCACACTCCGCGAGGCATTTGCCGTGGACAAACCGTGTATCATCGACATTCGCGTGGAAAGGGAAGAAAATGTCTATCCCATGGTCCCGGCTGGTGCGTCGTTGACCGAAATGCTGTTGGTTTAGGAGTATGATGATGAAAAAGCACACACTTTCCGTCATGGTCGAAAACGAGCCGGGGGTGCTCTCCCGTGTGGCCGGACTGTTCAGCGGGCGTGGATTCAACATCTATTCCCTGAATGTTGCGCCTACACTGGAAAAGGGCGTTTCTCTCATGACAATTGTCGCCGAGGGCGATGACCAGATCATTGAGCAGATCGTCAAACAGCTTCGAAAGCTCGTTCCTACCGTAAAGGTCAAGGATCTCACTGAATTGACGTCGGTTGAGCGGGAGATGGTTCTGCTCAAGGTCAATGCCGAGGATTCAAAACGCGCTGAGATACTGCGTATTGTTGACATCTTCCGGTGCAAGGTTGTAGACGTCAGCGTCGATGAGTTGACTGTCGAGGTTACCGGTGCACAGGATAAGATTACGGCATTGGTTAACATGATGACTCGTTTCGGCATCAAAGAGATAGCTCGTACCGGCAACGTTGCCATGCAGCGTTCCATGCAGATCGATCTATAATTCGCAATCAGGCGATGCACCGGGTCGGGGACGTGTGTCCTCTGCCCGGGTTTTTACGCATGTTTATATAATTCAGGAAATTGCGGCCCAGCGTGGCAAAAAATATGAGGAGAGAGACCTTATGAAAGTTTATTATGAGAAAGATGCAGATTTGAGCTTGTTGAAAGACAAAACCGTGGCCGTTGTCGGTTACGGCAGTCAGGGGCATGCCCATGCTCAGAACCTGCGTGATTCCGGCATCAATGTCATTGTTGCCCAGCGTCCCGGCGGACCGAACTACGATCTCGCCAAGGAACACGGTTTCGAACCCATGTCCGTAGCTGACGCTGCCAAGCAGGCTGATATGATCATGATCCTGCTGCCCGACCAGCATCAGGCTGATGTCTTTGCTGCTGAGATTCTGCCTCATCTTGAAGAGGGTAACGTCATTGCCTTCGGTCACGGCTTCAACGTTCATTTCCAGCAGATCGTTCCGCCCAAGGGTGTTGACTGCGTCATGATCGCCCCCAAGGGCCCCGGCCATCTCGTTCGCCGTACCTACACTGAAGGTGGCGCAGTGCCGTGTCTGGCCGCTGTTGCGGTTGACGCATCCGGCAAGGCCATGGATATCGCTCTGGCATACGCCAAGGGTATCGGCGGAACCCGTTCCGGTGTTATCGAGACCACCTTCAAGGAAGAGACCGAAACCGATCTCTTCGGTGAGCAGGCAGTGCTTTGCGGCGGTCTGACCGCACTGTGCAAGGCCGGTTTCGACACCCTCGTCGAAGCAGGTTACCAGCCTGAAGTCGCATACTTCGAGTGCCTGCATGAGCTCAAGCTCATCATTGACCTCATGTATGAAGGCGGCATGGCCAAAATGCGTTACTCCATCTCCGATACCGCAGAGTTCGGTGATTACGTTACCGGTCCCCGTATCATCACAGATGAAACTCGCGAAGAAATGCGCCGTGTCCTCAAGGATATTCAGGAAGGCAAGTTCGCTCGCGACTTCATTCTCGACAACAAGGCCGGTCAGGTCGGCCTCAAGACCATGCGCCGCATCGGTGCCGAATCTCAGATCGAGGAAGTCGGCGGCCGTCTGCGCGAAATGATGAGCTGGCTGAAAAAGTAACGCTCGTCAGTTGCGATAAATAAGGAAACGGTCCTTGCCAAGTATGTTGGCAAGGACCGTTTTTTGTTTGAGCTGTCCGTAAAAGAGGAGATCCAGCCGTTTATAGGTTGGCAAATCAAGTGTATTTTGACCTTTGAAAGAATGTGGCTTTGCGCTTGAAAACGTGCTGTGAGTGATTTAGATTGTATTGATTTTTAGATACTTCTAAAAAAGGAATACCGCACATGCTTTCAAGAATTAGTACAGTTTTTCTGATCGGTGTTTTTCTTCTTTTGCAGGCAAGTCCTGCGCTTTCCTGTACCCGGTTCATTTACACGGCTGACAATGGACAGATATTCACCGGGCGCTCAATGGACTGGCTGGAAGATTTGAAGAGTGACTTCTGGGTTTTTCCTCGTGGTATGAAACGCGATGGTGGAGCCGGTGAAAAATCCATCAAGTGGACGGCAAAGTACGGTAGCGTCATTTTGTCTGGCTACAATGCAGCTTCTGCCGACGGCATGAACGAAAAGGGACTTGTTGCCAATCTGCTTTATTTGGCCGAATCGGACTATGGCAAGTTGAACGGCAAACCCGCCTTGTCTATTGCCGCATGGGTCCAATACGTCTTGGATAACTACCCGAACGTGAATGAAGCAGTGAAGGCAATGCGCGCAGAGCCTTTCCGTCTTGCTGCCGCCGATTTGCCCAATGGCTCGGCCCCTACGTTGCATCTGGCCATATCCGATCCCTCCGGCGATTCGGCGATATTTGAGTATATCGGAGGAAAACTGGTCATTCATCATGGCAAGCAGTTCACTGTCATGACCAACTCTCCGATCTATGATAAGCAGCTCGCACTCAATGAATACTGGAAGCAGATTGGCGGGCTGACCATGCTGCCCGGAACCAATCGTGCGAGTGACCGGTATGTCCGTGCCAGCTTTTATGTCGATGCCTTGCCCCGGTTCAAGGACAACCGCATGGCGGTCGCAGCGGCGTTCAGCGTTATTCGCAATGTCTCGGTGCCTCTGGGGATAACCACACCGGGTCATCCGAATATTTCCACTACTATTTGGCGTACCGTGTCTGATCAGAAGAACCGTGTTTACTATTATGAATCAGCAATTTCTCCCAATATCTTCTGGATTGATCTCAAGAAGATCGATTTCAGCAAAGGGCAGAAGCCGCGAAAGATCAGCCTTAAGGGGCATCCGATCATGGCTGGCGATCAGTCGGGTGCATTCATCGAGGCCGAGCCTTTCAAGTGGCTTGCCCCGTAGAATTTGATACGACAACGTACGTAAGTAGAAGGGTGCCTGTTTATTCAGGTGCCCTTTTTTATGGCCATTCGGCAGGGGTACGATGGGCTGAAAAGATTACTCCGGAAACCTTCATTTTTAAGTATGAAAAAATCGCTTGACCCATTGGAAAAACGTCTATAAATCACGCTCTCGATTTTTTGTTGAGAGGGATAACTATGACTATGGATGTTCTGTTTTTAGGGCTACTTATATTTTTGGCTGAAGTTGCTGTTTTGACACTTGGGACGGTCCGGACCATGGTGACCGTGCTTGGAGAGTCGCGGGCAGCATTTTATCTGGGTTGTCTTGAGATGACGTTGTGGATTTTCGGCACGTCAGCCGTGATGCTCAAGGTCGGTGAAGAGCCGTTTCTCGGTGTGTGTTATGCGGTCGGGTTTGCCTGTGGCAACGTGGGCGGTATCATGGCAGAAAAGAAGTTGGCGCTTGGCAATGTCGTTGTCCGCATCATCAGCGCGTGGCACGGAAATGATATTGCCCATGCGGTTCGAGATGCCGGTTTCATTATTACAACCGTTGCGGGTGAAGGGTCTGATGGACCGGTAACCGTGCAGTTTGTCGTGTGCAAACGCAGTGACATGAAACATGTTCTGGCGGTGGCCCGTGATGTGGCCCCCCAGCTTTTTTATACTTTTGAGACAGCAGGCGGAGTCAGCGAGGTTCGGAGTCCATCGGGCAGTCGGGCAGACAAACTGCTTGGGCCGTTGAAACGAATCGTGCCTCAAATTTAATGAAAAGCCCGACTCTCAGGAGTCGGGCTTTTTTAGGCCTGTTGCTCAAGAAAATGCGTGAGTTCCGTATTGAAAGTGTCGGCTTCTTCGTAAAACGGCATATGTCCGCTTTTTTCGAGTATGACAAATCGGGCATTCGGAATTGAGCCTGCCACAAAGCGTCCTGTTGACGGGCCAAAGCACATGTGGCGCGACCGCCCGTGAACAACGATGGTCGGGGCGTCTATCGTCGGCAGGATCGCTGTATAGTCGCGTTGGACATAGTCTTCGTAGATGCAGGCGGCGGTTTCATTATCCGTTTTCAATTGTTCGTGCAGCATCCATTTGAGCGCGTGGGGTGGTGCTTCCCCTGAAAGAAACATTCTGTGGATGAAATCCGTCCCGAAAGATTCGCGCTCCTCATTGAGGCGGCTGATGGTGTCGCGTAGGGCGTGGAGATTGTTTTCCCGGCAATTGTGGACGTTCCATGGACCGGCTGACAATGGTGCAGGACAGCTTTCGACCAGGCCGAGTGCGGACAGGTTGGCATTACCGTATTGCTGCCAGTAGTCCAGTACGACACAGCCGCCCATGGACCAGCCCATGAGCAATACATTGTCGAGATGCAGGGCGCGGATGACATCCCGTACGTCTCGTGCGTAACGCGGGACGGTTTGACCGCGCAGGGTGGATTGCGATTTGCCATGACCCCGCAAATTTACAGTGATGATCTGAAAATGATCTGCAAGCGGCAGTTGGCGTCGCCAGAAACGGGAACTCATGGTCCAACCATGGATAAGTACCACCGGGCGTCCCTGACCGTGGATTTCAACCCAGAGTTTTGCAGAGTCGGTCGTGGTCACCCATCCTGCGACATGGTTGTCTGCCTTGGTTTCAATGGCTTGAAAATTATCCATTATTACGTTGGATTGGGGGCAGACTTGATGTCGATAACCGGAGTGCCGTCAATGGCTTCAAGCGGTTCGATGACCAAGGTTGTTTCATTTTCAATGGCAACCAGCGTGACCCGGTGCAGGCCGATCGGGTTAGGGCGGAACGGTGAGCGGGTGGTGAAGACACCGCGTTGCGGCTGGGTGACGTCTCCACGCGGATGAACTTTGAGCACGGAGCGGTCAGCTTTGTGAAACCATGTGAACAGTTCAAGTTTTGCACCGGGTTCCATGGCATCCACCCCTACTGCATAGGCCGGGTCCAGATGTACGCGGGCACGGACAGCGCCCGGCTCATGCTCCATTTTTGGAGCAGTCCGGTAGTCCTTGATATCTGATTCGATGGTGCCGATGATTTTGAGCTGCATGTCCATGCTGTACCTCTTTACTTGTCGAAGTGGTCGAATCCTTCAGCCTGAAATGGTGTCCCGTTGACGATTATGCCGGACTTGTCGGTCACTGTCCCAATGATCGTCAGACCGGGAACGCTTTTGGTTTTGTCAATATCTTCAGGTGCACACGCCCCGAGCAAAGCGTAATCTTCGCCGCCCAGCATCGCGACTTCCACCGGATCGGCCCCCACTCCCAGAGCAAATGCGATCACGTTGCCGTTGAGCGTTTCCGTGGGCATTGTGATATCCGCACCAAGCGCTGAGCCGAGAAAGCGCGGCAGATCGCGTGCAAGGCCGTCTGAGACGTCCATGAGACCTTTGACGCCTGCTGCATTGAGCAGAGTGCCGACGAGCACCTTCGGTTTGGGGCGAAGGTGGGCGAGGACGGCAGCGGGAAAGGCTTCACGGCCTTTGATGCCAACGGCTTCGAGGGTCATGAGGCCTGCGCGGGCAAGACCGAGATCGCCTACGGTGAACAGGATGTCGCCGGGGGCGCAGTTGCCGCGTGTCAGGAAACGCTTGGAGCCGGGGGCGGTGCCGAAAGCCGTGATGCTGACGCCGAGTTTATCGGCGCGGCTGAGGTCGCCACCTGCCAGTACCATGTCGTTCTGACGGGCGAGCATGGACATTGACTTGAAGAAGCCGTTCCAGAACTCATCGTCAAGGTCGGCCGGGGCCATGAGGTCCATGGTGAAGGCCACGGGGTGCGCCCCCATGGCTGCGATGTCGCTGACATTAACGGCTAGGGCCTTGTAGCCGATATCTTCGGCGGTGAAATAGTCCCGGCGAAAATGGACGTCTTCAAGGAAAAGATCAGACGAGACGCACATCTCCTTGTCCCCGGTGAACACGGCGCAGTCGTCGCCGCGTCCGAGGGTGAGAAATTTGTGGTCACGCGGAAAATAGGTATCGATCAGTTCAAGGAATTGTTCTTCGCTTTTCATGATTAATTTAACTATCTTAAAGGTTAAAGCATTTCAAGGTAATCGCCCATGATGGTTTTTATGCCAAAACCGGGGAAGTTGACCTTGTATTTGTTCGGTTCCGGGGCGGCGATGATTTTGCCTTTGCCGAAAATCTTGTGTTTGCAGAATCCGAGTTTTGTCGGAGAGCTTTCGGGTGCAGTGCCGGTAGAAGCGCTCGTCGGTGTGGTGCGGTTTTTACGCATGGAGCCGGAGTCGCTTTGTGTGGTGCGCCGTTTTTCCAGTCCGCCACCGTAGGATTCGTTGAACCGGTCGTATACCGTATTGGGTAGTTCCAGCACGAACGGGCTGGCCATGGTTGGGTCGGACATGCCGCTTGCGCGGTTGTAGACCGAACCGGGGACGAAGAGCTTGAGGCATTTTTTGGCGCGGGTGCAGGCAACGTACATCAGGCGGCGCTCTTCTTCGAGATCTTCGGAGCGCTGCATGGCCTTGCGGGACGGGAAACGGTCCTCGACAAGATCGATGATGACGACAGCGCTCCATTCAAGCCCCTTGGCTGAGTGGACAGTGGAAAGTACTACCGCGTTTTCCTTGCGCTTTTCTTCGTCCGGGTCGCCGTCAAGGCTGAGGTCGCCGAGGAATTGTTCCATGTCCGAATAGCTTACGGAAATCTGGCTTAATTGCTCAAGACCGGCCTGCCTCTTGGGATAATCGTCCGGGTATTTTTCAATCAGGATGGGCTGATAGAAGGCCATCAGGCGTTCGAGCAGGGCAGCCGGTCTGGGCGGCATGGCGCGGAGCGCGTCGAGTTCGTTGAGCAGTTCCCTGAGTGCTTCGTGTTTTTTGGTCATTTTGACCATATATTTTTGGTCGTTCGTGTGTATGGCCTGATAGATTTTGGCAACGGTCTTGGGGCCGACGCCTTTGATGTGGTCCATGGCACGTTGCAGGGCGAGCAGGTCATGCGGATTGAGCACGAGGCGGAGATAGGAAAGCACGTCCTTGATGTGTGCGGCTTCATGAAAGCGGATGCCACCGAATTTCTGGTAGTCGATGCCAACACGCGTAAGCGCGACTTCAAGCGGGAAAGATTGGTACCCCGCACGGAAAAGGACTGCGATGTCGTGCAGCATGTATTTGCGCTGCAATTGAAGAATCTGGTCGACAACAAGGCGAGCCTGTGTCTGATCACTCATGGGGTGGACGACTTCTGGCAGCTTTTCGCTCTTGAGGTTTGAGTAAAGATTTTTGTCAAACTTTGTGACCGCGCCCTTGAGAATTTCGTTGGTCAGGTCGAGGATGGGCTGGACCGAACGGTAATTCTGTTCCAGACGGATAACCTTCGCGCCTCCGAATATATTCGGAAATTCAAGGATGTTGGCGACATTCGCTCCACGGAATGCGTAGATGGACTGAGCGTCATCGCCCACGGCCATGACATTGCCCTTGTCCCCGGCGAGATGCTTGACGATACGTGCCTGGACGAGGTTGGTGTCCTGATATTCATCGACCATGATATAGCGATATCGGGCCTGCAACTGGTTTCTGAGCGGTTCGTTTTCAGTCAGCAGTTTGTCGAGCAGGAACAGAAGGTCATCGTAATCCACAAGGGCATGCTGCTTCTTGAATGCCTCGTAACCGCTTGCAATTTCTTCCAGATCATCAAGGTAAGGAGTCAGGTGATAGGCTTCGCGTTCAAGAATGACGTCGATGCCGACTTCCTTGTTGCGCGACTTGGTGACCATATCCAGGAGAGTGCTTTTTCTCGGGTAGGAACGGTCCCCCTTGCCGAGTTTGAGTACGTCCTTGACTTCCTTGCAGATATTTTCGCTGTCCGCACGGTCCATAAGGGTGAAACCGTTGTCAAAGCCGATGTCCATGGCGTTGCGCCGCAGGGTGGCATAGGCGAACGAATGAAACGTACCGCCGCTGGTGCCGGTAAGCGGGCGTCCGAGAATGCCCTCGGCTCGATGGAGCATCTCCTGCGATGCCTTGCGGGTAAACGTGAGCAGCAGTATCTGCGCCGGGTCCACGCCCTGTTCTACAAGGTGGGCCAACCTATAGACGATGGTGCGGGTTTTTCCAGACCCGGCTCCGGCGATGACGAGTACCGGGCCTTCGGTTGTCTGCACGGCTTCACGCTGCGCTTCATTCAGTTCATTTTCAAAATCTATGCTCATGGATCAGTTGTCCGAAATGTTGAAATATTCAAGGATACTGCGGCCTGTGTCGCGCACTCTCTCGGGATGCAGGCCTTCGCTGTCGTAAAAAATGGCTCCGTCCACCGTGTGTGCGCCAGTCCGGCCATGCAGACCGAATACCTTGTCCCGATCGAATTTGGCTTTGAGATCGAAGCCGGGGCGGGATTCACAGATCAGGTCCGGCACGTCGTCCGACTCGGTTCCGGGGTAGAGTTCGTCCGCTGTGTAGATATGTTCCATGACCTGCTCCCCTTGGAAGGTCAAGCCTGTCAGTTTGTTTTTGATTGTCTGGACAAGGCGTTTTTTTTCGGCAGGCGTAACGCGTCCCCGTGAAAACTTTTCCGTATGGATATAGATACGGCCGGGGTCCATGGCAAAGGCTCGGCTTTCGGCCCCGATCACCGTGGCGTCCCATTCGTTTTCCGGTGCATGTGTCAGGGAAAGAAATCCCTGTTCTTTCAGCCAGGTATTGAGACAGACTTCGGTTTTCAATTCGGTGAAACCGTGATCCGCCAGAACCATAAGCCGTTTGGGGCCGGGAAGGGCATCGTATTTTTTGAGAAAGACGCCGATGGCTGTGTCCCAATCTGCGAGAAACCGCATGCAGTCCATGTGTTTCGGGTGCGACCGGTGCAGCACGGCGTCCATGAAGAAGTGAAAGAGGCGGTCCGTTTCAGTGAAGACATGAACAAAGAGGTCCCACGCGAGGTCCGGCCAGAGCGTGTCCAGTGCATTGAGGCGTGACACGAGTGTCTGGCGAAGCTCGGCGAGCAGGTAATCAAGGTCTGCTGCGCCTCGGTTGGTGTCGGCTTCCAGTTTGTAACCGGATTCGGCCAGTTTCCCGGCAAGAAACGGCGGGTAGGCGGCTTTTTCAAGCTCATGCGACACAAAGCCTGACACAAGCATACCGCGCAAAGGTCGGGCCGGGTACGTGTTGGGCAGGTTGATCACGCGTGAGATCAGACCTGATTCACCCAATTTATCAAATATGGTCGCGCAGTTGATGTCGGTACTGTCCGTGATTCGGAGCTGGTATGATCGCGGGTCCATGCGCGAGAATCCGAATGTACCGTGCCTTTCCGGACCTTGGCCCGTGAAAAAGGACGTCCAGTTGACTGGCGACAGTTCCGGAATTTCCGCCCGGACTGTGGTGGCCTCTGCTGCGAGGCGTCCAATATTCGGCAGTGCCGTTCCGAGTCGTTTTGCCAGTTCAAGCGGCAGGCCGTCCAGACCGAGGACGACTATGCGCTTTTTGCTGGGGGCTGATGATAGAAGGATGCTCATTGCAGATGTAAGGCTAACCTATGGTTGCCTCGTATTTTTTCAGGAAGAACGAAGGATTGTATGAGAGCTTCGCTTTACGCAGTCCTTCATCACCGAGGTCCTGCTCGCGGTTGACGTAGGCGTAGTCTTCGGCTTCGTTTTCCAGAAACATCTGGTTGATGGCCTGATACACGCCCTTGTAGCGGATATCGCCTTTTTCAAAGTGAATGACGAGCGTGTCGTTGCAGATTGGCTCGGCAACCGTGTAGGCAATGACTTTGCCTTCGACGCGCAGGGTAGCGCCTGTGAGGCCGCATATCTGGTCGATATTGTGCAGAACGCGGGTAATGGCGCGGTTTTCGGCCTTGAGCGCTTCGGACGGGTTGTTTTCTTCATACCACTTGTACCATTCATCCTGCATTTCGAGAACTTCCTCGACGCATTCAGGTCCCATGGATTCGTATTGGTACAGGTATTTCTTTTTAAATTGATTGAGCAGGTTTTTCTTTTTGTGGAATTTTTTACCTTTCAAGGTAACCAGATCATTGATCGAATAAAGATAATCCCAGTGATCTCGATTTTCCGTGACGGTGATTTCATCGCCATAGGCTTCCTGCCAGAGTTTGGCGAGTTCTTCCGGGACACGGGTAAAGGTCTTGCTTTCACGCATGGCACAGCAATTTTTCCAGTCATATTTTTCCCACGGGCCGACCGGAGCCCAGTAGATGACTTCCGGCTTGGTCTGGCGGATAAAACAGACATCCTTGTGAAATGCCCATTCCAGACCGTAATGCTCGCACCAGCCAAAGATGTTGGCGAACGAGAAGTCGCTGGTTACCAGTTGCGGACATCCCTTGATGGATGCGTGATATTCTTTCTGCCTGTCGAGGCTGATTGGTTCAAATTCAAGAGTCATGCGGATTCCTTGGCATTATTTTCATTACGTTTTTTTATCATAGCGAAACGCTGCCAGTTTTTGAAGGTGTAGAAGTAGAGTAGGGTAAGGGACTGGATGATCTGCGAGCAGAACATGGCAATCCAGATGCCCTCGGCGCTGTCCATGAAGAAGTGACCGAGGCCGTAAGCCAGCGGGAGCCGTATCCCCCACGTTGCAGCGCCCATGATGAACATGTTGTACAGGGTCGCGCCTGCGCCGTTGAAAGCTCCTGCCAGAATCATGCTGGTCAGTGTGAACGGAATGGCGAGCAGATTCCATTTGAGGTAGCTCACCGCCTGTGCTGCCACAGCGGCGTCGCGTGTCAGCAGGTCGACCCACGGCGCGATGAAGGGCCAGACGACAACGGCGAAAAGTGATATTGAAATCAGGCCGATGGTTAAAATTCTATAGCCGAATTTTTTGGCTTCTTCTGGTTGTTGCGCGCCGAGATAATGCCCGATGAGGATGCTTGCCGTCATGTTGAAGGCGAATGCCGGCAGAAAGAGTAGGGATTCAATACGCAGGCCGATAGCCATGCCTGCCAGAGCATCTACCGCGCCCCATGGAATACTTGCCGTAATGGCATACAGCACCAGATAGCCGGAATGCCAGACGACCTGCAAAAGTCCCGCAGGCCATGCCACCTTGGCGAGATAGGGCAGAGCACGTTTCATCCAGCGCAGGGGAGCAAAGCTGTCAGGCTTGAGAAGTCCTTGCCTTGCAAGCATGGCGAGGTTCATGAGCGCACCAGCGGTGACTGATCCGAACGTTGCCCAGGCCAGTCCCTTGAAGCCGATGTTAGGGAATCCCCACCAGCCGAGGCCGAGGCCGATGTCGAGCACGGTGTTGAGCAGGGTGACGGTCATCATGCTGTAGAGCGGACACATGACCTGCTTCCGTGCGCGGAATACCGCATTGGTGATGATGAGTATGTAATAGGGCGGCAAGACAAAGAGGTATACTTCAAGGAAGTATTCGGTGATCGGGCGCATTTCCGAAGGCACCTGAAGAGCGGTCAGCAGGGCCCCTTTGAGCGGGAGTCCGAGGACAAGGAAGATCGCACCGAAGATCAAGGCGATTATCAGACATAAACCTACGTAACGCTGGACTCTTTTATGAAGTCCTGCGCCGACTGATTGGCTGATGGCGGCAACCGCGCCATTGGCAAAGGCCACGGCTACGACGAGCAGGAAGAAGAGCGACTGCGAAATGATTCCAAGGGAGGCCTGCACTTCCCGGTTGATGTATCCCGCCACCCAGACGTCGGCCATGCCGATGAAAAAGTGAAACACCATCATGATGATCTGGGGCCATGCCAGATTCCAGATAGTGCGGTAGGGCGCACGGGACATGCTTATTTCGCTGATATTATTGGGCATTACTTCGCTTATGAGGTTGAGGCGAGCCGGAGTGGCAGGCTGTCGCAAGATAATAGGTATTTAATCCCGCTTGCCAAGGTTGTAGTAGAACATTTTTATAAAACAATTGGAAACATTGGCCGACAGAGAGCTGTCACCATGCTGGTTGTATTGATGGTCTTGATATGTCAGCGAATTGAAGCAGATCGGAAAAATGGCAATACAAATCAGGAATGAAGACTGCCGGAACGTTTCTTCCCGGACTGATGGAGAAACGGAACCGTCAGTGCGTGCAACCTAGTGCTGATGCGGTACGTCGCCTTCTTCATGTACATGGGTGTGCGTATGAGGCTTGAGTTCACCTGCACGGATCTGGCCGTCGCGCATGGCGATCAAGCGGTCGGTGGTGGCAGCAAGGAAATCCGGTTCATGCGAGACAACCAAGCGTGCCATATCGAGATTTCCAAGTATTTCAATGAGTCGGGATTTAGCCTCTGGGGATAGGCCTGTGGTCGGTTCGTCCAGAATCAGTACTTCAGGGCGCATTGCAAGAATGGTTGCCAGTGCGACAAGCTTTTTTTCTCCGCCGGAGAGCCGGTAGGGAACGCGGTCCTCGAATCCGGCCAGTCCGACTGTCTCAAGAGCCTGTGCCGCCCGTTCCTTTGCGGCGTCTTTGGCAAGCCCTTGATTCAGGGGACCAAAGGCCACATCGTCCAGAACCGTCGGGCAGAAAAGCTGATCGTCCGAGTGCTGAAACAGGAAACCTATCTTGAGCCGGGCCTGATCGAAGTCGTCACCATCTGCCATGGATTTGCCGAAAAGGATTACATCCCCCTGCTGTGGAGTGAGGAGGCCCATGAGGATGTGAAGCATTGTTGTCTTGCCTGCGCCGTTGGGGCCGAAAAGTCCCAGTTTTTCACCGGTATGCAGGTGAAAATCAAGGCCTTTCAAAGTAGTCCCCCTGTTGGGGAAGGCGTAGGTGATGTTTTTCAGCTTGATGACGGCAGTACTCATAGTAATCCTTTCCAGAAAAATTCGATGCACAGAATGCCTGTGGTCAAAGTGAGGCATTCAAAAATGAAAAATGTGTCATTCGAGGATGTTGAGAAGGTTGTCAGTGTGTAAAACCTTCCCCGGAATCCTCGACAGCGCATGGCGCCGTGAACCCGTTCAGCCCGGTCCCAGCTTTTCACGAGGAGCATGCCCACAAGCCATGCGTAGGAGCGGTAGGTGTGGCTGTTGGTTTTCGGCTTGAAGCCGCGGGCAGCCATGGCGCGCCGCATGGTGGTGTATTCCTGATGAATCACGAATATATAGCGATACGTGAACAGCAGTATATGGCAAATCTTTTCAGGCATTTTGAGCTGCTGTAATGCCGGGCCAAGGTCCTGAACCGAGATGGTTCCCATCAGTGTCATGACAGCGCAGACGATGGCATTGGTTTTGAGTGTGATCAGCAGTGCGAGGCGGATGCCTTCATGGGTGGCTGTCAGCGGGCCAAAGGTCTGTGCAGGGATTCCCGGTGTGGAGAATGGGATGAAGAGCCAGAGAAACAGGGTGAATACGTTGACGGCCAGCAGGCGTTGCAGCACATCCCTCATCGGCAGGCGGGCTGTAAAAACAAACAGTATGCCAGCGATGAGGGCCACGGATGCTGATTCAAGCCCCTGTAACAGAGCGCAGGGGATTGTGAACAAAGCCGCACAGATGAGCCTTGTGGGAGGACTCAGGCGGTGTATGAAGGAATCGCCGAATGCGAACTGTTCTCCGGTAAACGCCACAGGCCGTACCTTTTCCGCTGTTGCGGAGGTAAGGGGTCAATAAGATGTTCCGGGGTAGTACAGATGAAGGAATCGTGCAACCCGGAAGAGCTTTTCGAGAGCGGCAGTTACTCGGCTTTCAATCCGACTTCTGGTGCGATTTCCGAGACCGAGTTGATGGCGATTTGCAGGAATTCACCCAGTTCAAGGCCTATCTTGTCACATTCGCGGATGGCATCGCGATTAACGCTTGCTGCAAAAGCCTTGTCTTTCATCTTCTTTTTCAGGCTTTTGGGCTTCATTCCGTCGATCTTGGTCGGGCGGACCAATGCGCCTGCGTGGACTAGGCCAGTGACTGTTTCGCCGCAGCGCAGGGCAAAGTCGAAATCTGTCTGGGGTTGTCCTGCACCGTTCATTTCATAGGCATGGCGTTTGATGGCATCAAGAGCTTCATCCGGCAGTTTTCCTTCGAGCAGTTCCACCGTGTCGAGGCCGTGGCGAGTGTCGTTTTCCTTGGTTGTGGCATAATCTAGATCATGCAGCAGACCGGTGATGCCCCAGAGTTCCGTATCCTGATCGAGGCGTGCCGCAAGGCCGCGCATGACGGCTTCGGATTCAAGTGCGTGGTTGATGAGGTTGGCTTCAGTGTTGTGGGCCTTGAGCAGGTCGAAAGCATCGTCTCGGTTTATCATGGGAACTCCGTAAAAAGCTAAAGTTAAACTTTAAGTTTAAGAAAATGTGTAATTAATTCAAATAAATTTAAATATAGTCCTTGATCTGTTTGCGGAAAAGCTACAGATGAAATCAAATTCATGGATGACAGTATCTACTGGTACAGCCAGCACGCCACATGTGTGCCGGATGACAGCTCGCGAAGTGGCGGACGGGCGTTGGCACATTGATCAAACGCCTTGGGGCAACGTGGATGAAACGGACAGCCCGTTGGCGGATTCATGGGGCTTGGCAGGTCGCCGGTCAGGGGGATGCGTTTTGATTCTGCTGTCGGGTCTGGTGGCAGAACTGCCGAGAGCAGGGCCTCGGTGTACGGATGCTTGGGCGAGGCGAACATGCTTTCACTTGGCGCGAGTTCCATCAGTCTGCCGAGATACATGACCGCTACCCGGTCAGAGATATGGCTGATCACAGAAAGATCGTGTGAAATGAAAACATACGTTAAATCAAGCTGTTTCTGGAGATTTTTGAGTAAACTGAGCACCTGTGCCTGTACGGAGACGTCAAGCGCCGAGACTGGTTCGTCACAGACAATGAGCTGCGGGTCGAGGGCCAGTGTGCGGGCTACGGCAATACGCTGCCGTTGGCCGCCGGAAAATTCGTGGGGATAGCGTGCGCCATGTTCGGGCCTCAGGCCGACGAGGGTGAGAAGCCTGTCTGCTTTTTCCTTGCGTTCTGCAGGAGTGCCGATGCTGTGAATATCCAGTCCTTCCCGTATGATGGAGCGAATTTTCTGACGTGGATTCAATGAAGAATACGGGTCTTGAAAAATCATCTGTATCTGGCGGCGGAGGTCTTTTTCTTTCCACTCACTGAGTCGACGGCCCTGAAAGAGAATTTCACCGGATGTGGTGCTTTCCAGTCCCATGATGCATTTGGCCAGAGTTGATTTGCCGCACCCGGATTCTCCCACCAGTCCGAGGGTTTCCCCTTTGTTTACGGTCAGGTTGATGCCGTCTACGGCACGCACTGTGTCTGACTTGAGGCCCATGAGGCCGCTTGTCACCTTGAAATGTTTGCTGACGTCGAGCAGTTCGAGAAAGGCGGAAATGGCGGTGTCCTCCTATTCATACAGCCAGCAGCGTACGTGCCGACCGGGTTCTGCTTCCATGAGCGGAGGCTGGATGATTGAACATTTTGCATGGGCGTGAGGGCAGCGTGGGTGGAAGCTGCATCCCTCGGGACGGTCGAAAATGCTTGGTACGATACCGGGAATCGGGGTCAGGTCTGTTTTGTCTCCCATGGTCGGGACCGAGGCAAGCAGGCCTTGCGTGTATGGGTGAAGCGGTTTCGCGTATAGTGACTGGCTGGTTGAAAGTTCAACGATTTTGCCTGAGTACATGACGGCAACCCGTTGGGCCATGCGAGCGACCACACCGAGATCGTGAGTGATGAGCATGAGCGAACCGTTCATGCGTTCCTTGAGGTCATTCATCAGGTCGATAATTTGGCTCTGGATGGTGACGTCGAGGGCCGTGGTCGGTTCGTCAGCAATGAGAATGTCCGGGTTGCAGGCGAACGCCATTGCGATCATCACCCGTTGCCTCATGCCGCCGGAAAGTTCATGCGGATATGCCCGTGCAATCTTGGCCGGATTCGGAATACCGACGAGTTCCAGGGCTGAGACGGCTTTTTCAAGTGCTTCGGGTTTGCTGTAGCCCTGATGGAGGCGAAGCGGTTCGGCTATCTGGTCATTGATGCGGAATACCGGATTGAGCGCGGTCATGGGTTCCTGAAAGATCATGGAGATGTGGTTGCCACGAATGGTGCGCAGTTCGTTTTCCGCCATATCAAGAAGGTCCTGTCCCCGGTAGAGGACGCTGCCTTCAGTGACACGACCGGGCGGGTCGGGTATGAGTCCGAGTATGGACAGGGCCAGTACGGTCTTTCCGCAGCCGGATTCGCCTACCACGGCGAGGGTTTCTCCTTGCATAAAGGCAAGGCTGACGGTATCCACCGCCTTGGCAATGCCCTGAGGCGAGGAAAAGCAGGTTGTCAGCTTGCGTATGTCCAGAAGCGGGGTGCTCATAGTGAATTCCACAGGTTCTCCGTTTGAGTCCATATACGGCATATCGCGGTGAACGTAAACGATATCGGGGATATGAAATGGCGAAGGTAGTTATTGTCGGCGGCGGTTTGGCTGGATGTGATTGTGCATGGCAGCTTGCCGAGGCAGGCGTTGCGGTTGAATTGTATGAAATGAAACCGGAAAAGCACTCTGAGGCGCATACCGAGGACGGACTGGCAGAGCTGGTCTGTTCCAATTCCTTTCGCGCTACCGGACCTGCGGCAGCCATCGGCCTGCTCAAGGAAGAGATGCAGGCGCTTGGCAGTCTGATCATGGAAGCCGCGCATGCTACCAAGGTCCCTGCGGGCGGTGCCCTGGCTGTTGATAGAGCTCTGTTCTCTGACTACATCACCGAAAAAATTGAAAATCATGCCAATATTACCGTGGTCCGCAAGGAAATCACCTCCCTTGATGCCGATGAGTTGGCCGGTGCCGACGGTGTTGTCATTGCAGCTGGTCCTCTTGCTAGTCCCGAGTTGACTGAAAGTCTCATTCAGGCCGTAGGCAATGAACGTCTGTATTTTTATGATGCCATTGCCCCGATTATTTCCCGTGATTCAGTAGACTTCGACAAGGCATTCTGGGGTTCGCGTTGGAAGCCGGAGGACGACGATTACCTGAACTGCCCCATGGACGAGGACGAATACAAGTCGTTTGTGGCTGCATTGATTGATGGAGAAAAGGTCAAGCCCCGCGAGTTTGAGAAGGAAAAGCATTTCGAGGCGTGCCTGCCGGTGGAAGCCATGGCCGAGCGTGGTGAGATGACGCTGGCTTTTGGTCCTCTCAAGCCGGTGGGGTTCGTTGATCCCAAGACTGGTGAGCGTCCGTTCGCCATTGTGCAGTTACGAACCGAGAACAAGGAAAAGACCGCGTTCAATCTCGTCGGGTTTCAGACAAAGCTCAAATATCCCGAACAGAAAAGAATATTTCGCATGATTCCCGGATTGGAGAACGCCGAGTTCCTTCGGCTTGGTTCCATTCACCGCAATACGTATGTCAACGCGCCGGACGTGCTGAATGAGCACCTTGAATTCAAGGCGAGGCCCGGATTTTATCTTGCCGGACAGATCACGGGAGTCGAAGGGTATCTGGAGTCTGCTGCCTGTGGCCTCTGGCTCGGCTTGTCGCTGGCGAAACGGCTTGGCGGCGGAGCAGTGGCTAGTCCTCCTAAGGAAACGGCTCTGGGAGCGCTTCTGGGGCATCTGGGTACGCAGCCGGACAAGGAATTTCAGCCATCCAATGTGAATTTCGGTCTGATGCCGGGACTGAAAAAGAAAATGAAGAAGAAGCTTCGCAAGGAAGCATACGGCAAAAGGGCGCAGGAAGCCTTTGCTGCATGGCTTGCCGAGACTGAACTGGCCGGATAATCCGCCCGGACCGTTACGGTCCGGACGGGTCACCTGATGCCGTCACATAAGGAAGATTCATCGATTACAGGGAGCCGGTGGCCTGAATGACCTTGCCCTGTGCGTTGTAGACTGGAGAGGCTTCGAGCTTGACGAGTTTTTTCGCCTTGGATGGGTCCACCATCACTTCGCGTTCAAGTCGCTGCTTGCGAATGTTTTTCATTTCCTGTGCGCCGGAAGCGTCATGGCGCTTGGCCTCTTCCATCATCTGTTCCAGCCCGGTCTTACCCGGAAGATCCTGAGAAATGTTGGACATGGCTGTTCCTCCTTGACTTCTTGTCAGTTTCAGCCTGTCTCCCCACGGAAAAGAATTCCGCCTTTCCATCATTCAGCAAAGAGCGTTCCATTGGATGCCATTATATCAATTATCAGGTATTCCTATGGGCGGGGGATTGCCTACGGGACGGATTTTGCGCATTGTGGATTGGTCGCACTCATAATGAGGTGCGCAAATTCAGTATTTCAACCTACAGGAGCTTGACCATGGCCGACAAACCATATGGTCCCCAGACTCTGGCCCTTCACGCGGGGCATACACCAGACAGTGACACTGGCTCACGGGCCGTTCCCATTCATCAGACCACCAGTTACGTTTTCAGGGATGCCGAGCATGCGGCAGATCTCTTCGCGCTGAAAGAACCGGGCTATATTTACACCCGTCTCATGAACCCGACCACGGAAGTGCTTGAGCAGCGTTTGGCTGCGTTGCACGGTGGAGCCGGTGCGCTGGCCGTGGCCTCAGGCATGGCTGCGATTTTTTATGCGACGACTGCCATTGTGTCGGCCGGACAAAATATTGTTTCCGGTTCCAATATTTACGGCGGGACGCAGACTCTTTTCGAACATACTTTCAAGCGGTTCGGCATAGAGGTGCGTTTTGTGGATTCTTCTGATCCGGCGAATTTTGAGGCGGCGGTCGATGAAAACACCCGGATGCTTTACTCCGAAGCCATAGGCAATCCGCGTTGCAACGTCGACGATTTGCGCGGTATCGCGGACGTAGCCCATGCTCACGGTCTGCCTTTCGTACTCGACGCAACAGTCGCTCCGCCGCCGATTTTCAATCCGTTTGATGTCGGTTGTGATATCGCCGTTTATTCATTGACGAAAATTATCGGCGGCCATGGCACAAGTCTTGGCGGCGGCATTGTCGAGAAGGGTGATTTCGACTGGGGAGCGTCCGGAAAGTTTCCTGAATTGACTGAGCCTGATCCGACTTACAATAACGTCAACCTATGGGAGGCGCTGGGGGGGGCTGACGGTAACCCGTGTCCGGTGTTTGTAACCAAAGTACGCACCGGGATGTTGCGTGACACCGGGGCAACGTTGTCTCCCATGAATAGCTTTCAGATTTTGCAGGGCATGGAAACATTGCCGTTGCGCGCCCGTCAGCATTGCGAGAATGCCCAGAAGGTCGCAGAGTTTCTGGATACCCATTATGCTGTCGAGTGGGTTAATTACGCCGGACTGCCGAGTCATCCAGACCATGATCGTGCCAAGAATACGTTCCCGCTTGGACCGGGTGCCGTTTACGGTTTTGGTGTGAAGGGCGGGCTTGAGGCCGGACGCAAGTTCATCGAGTCCGTCAAGCTGTGTTCGCATCTTGCCAACATTCTGGATGCCAAGACTTTGGTTATCCATCCTGCCTCAACCACGCATTCGCAATCCACGCCGGAGGAGCAGTTGGCTGCCGGTGTCCCTGCTGATCTGATTCGTCTCTCAGTCGGCATCGAAGATGCGGAGGATATCATAGCCGACCTTGATCAGGCGCTTGTGGCATCACAGCGATAATTGTTTACTTCATAAGCCTGAATTTAATGCACCCCGCCATATTTGGCGGGGTTTTTTTGTCGCTTATTATAAAAAAATAGATATCTTTATTGCGTTTTTGCAATATACCTATTATTAAACGTCTGTTTGTTCATTTGGGGGAGTGGGCATACGTTGACTGTTTGTATTTGTTGATTTTTCCGGGATTCGCATGAGTGAGGTTTTCATGAGACGAATTGTAGCCGTCGCGTTGTTGTGTTTGGTGGTGACTGTGTCAGCGTGCAAGGCCCCATCTGGGGGGAGTGCGGACACGGCAGATGTTTCTCCGGCTGATCAAGTGTCAGAACTTCTTGAACAGGGGAAGATCGACGCGGCATCTGATGTTGTTGCAGCTCATGAATCGTTTTTTGCCGGGGCGTATGGTGATCCTGAGGTGAAGGCCTCACTTGACCGGCTGACCGGAGCTTTGGATTATAAATATTCTCCGCTTGCCATGGAAATCCTGGATGCGGTCAATACGGTTGAATGGCCTGTTCCTCAATCGCACTGGGCGGGCACCAAAAAGAAATTTGATGATGTGCGCAGCCAAATGGATGCATTAAAGAAAGTCGGGGCATTCAGATATCCCCGGTATCGTCCTGCTTCCTACTCTCAGGCTGCTGCCGCGTTGCGAGACAAGGAAACCGTCATCCGACGTGATGCGGCAAAATACTTTGCTTCCTATCCACTGTCGAACGGCAATGATTTCTTTGCCGTGTATCCGGTGCCGCTTGATGCTTCGTCTTTTCTGGATGAAAACAGTCAGGTCTGGAAAACAGCCATGTCGTCGTTTTCTGCCAAGCAGACAGATACATTCCTTTCTACATACGGCATGTCGTTGCCTGCATCGGCAAAGCGGGAAATGACGGCTCTCTATTTCAAGTCCTTATGTCCCAAAGGTCGTAAGGCTTCACTGAAAAACATACTTGTTGCCTATGAAAAATGCAGGGCCGCAGGTATGCCGCTCGATTCCATTCCCGGCATCAAGATTGCTTTTTTGCAGGTAACAAGTCCTGACCTTATCAAGGACAAGGCCATCGATTTTCCGATCAACGTCAAGGTGGATGTCCCGTTTGAGGCCAGCAAGGCGAGTATGCGTCAGGCCTTTTCCCACAAGGCGGTCAAGGGTGCGGATATTCTCATTCTCATGAATGTTGCGGTTTCCAAGGCCAAGCGGGTCGTTGAAGAGAACCAGAAGATTGAATCGATGTACGTTGCTTCCTACGTCAAGGAAGAAAACCCCGAATATGAAATCGTCAAGGCCGAACTTGAAGCTGCAACCGAGCAGTATCATGCGGCAAAGAGCAAGACGACGACGTCATGGGCAGAGGACCTTATTATTCATTGGGTCGAAGAGTCGCAGAAAGAGGACACCATTGCCGAAACTGATGAGCGTCTCAAGGAATTGAAAGAGAAGATGCGCAAGACGCCGAAATATCTTTCCGTCGCCAACTACCAGCCGTATCCCGTTTCCAAGGCTCACATGGATATCTACAAGTTCGCCACCGTGAACTATTATGTGATTGACAAACGTAACCGGACCTTTTTTAGGGATACGTTTGATGTAAAGCACAAGGCGTTTTTCACTGTTTGCTACGATCTTCAGAAGTCGGACCCCAATCGGGATAAATTTCTCCAGACGTCCGTGCTTGAAGAAGATGTCGTCAGGTATGAGATGGAACCGGTTGTTGTGAATTTGTCCGATCTTCTTGATCAGTATTCAAACCGTCCTGCTGCCAGAAAGAAGTTTGTTTCCATGGCTGCCTTGCACCGCGCTGTTGTGAAGGATCGTAGCGTTGCACAGGCCAAGCACAAGGCCGATGATTTCGGATATGACAAGTATTACGACAAGCGTTTCGATAATGTCGTTGTTGTTCGTAATCTCGGCAGCGGTCTTGGCAGTGGGTTCTACGTGACCGACGACATGGTGTTGACTAACTATCACGTGGTTGAAGAGAATGATTATGTGCAGCTCAAGCTGTTTGATGAGCGTGAAACCATGGGACGCGTCATTGCCCGTGATGCCCGTCTCGACCTTGCGCTCATTCAGGCCGATATCAAACAGAAACCAGTGCAGTTCTACTCAAAACGGACTATTCCGCTGGGGGTTACCCTGGAAATAATCGGGCATCCTGACGGGTTGGAATACACCATTACCCGAGGTGCTCTCAGTTCCATTCGTGAGATGAAGCCAGTCAATTACAGCGGTTCCAATACCAAAGTCCGTTACATTCAGACCGACACCGCAACCAACGGCGGCAATTCCGGTGGGCCTGTTTTTTACAGGAACAAAGTTATCGGTGTGCTTGATTGGGGATATAACAAGATCAGCGATGGGCGAAATGCTCAGGGGCTGAATTTTGCCATTCATTATTCGGAAGTGTTCAAATTTCTCGAACACAACGGAATTCGTTATCATAAAGGGAGCTGATAGATGTTGAAGAATATATCTCAAATCGTATTGTTGACTGTTGCCGCCTTGGTGCTGGCTTCATGCGTATCTACACAGAAGAACAAGTACAGGCTCGTGAAAGACGAGGCGACCGGTTATTCCTATGGAGCGACAAAAAGCGGCGAATTTATTGCCGATCCGGCCATGTTCCGCAATAGCAAGTTGAAGCTTCGTATCCGTAACACCACGGGTGATTCGTCGCTGGACATGTATAACTTTCGCCGTCAGCTTGAAGACGCTTACAGGGGCGTTGGCTATCAGATCACCAGCGGTGATGATTTTGGTATTTTGCTTGATGTCAACGTCAAGTATTTCGGACAGGCAACCGAGATGCTTCCGTCCGAGTATACGTTTCTTGGTGCCGCAGGTGGTGCTGTGGCCGGTTCTGCTGCAGGAATTCAGAACGGCAGGGCTGCCGACACAATCACAGGCATGGCCGCAGGTGCCGTCATTGGTGCGGCGTTGACTGAAATTATTCGCAATTATGCCACGGAAGAGACGTTTATCATTATTTCCTCCATTACCATGGCGACTGTGATGCCTGAATATACCGAAGATGAGCAGACGATTTCGTTTGTTACCGGCAAGAAGATCAGACAGAAGAAGACTAACTTCAAGGGGTTCCGGTCTCGTGATACCGTTAATCTCGCCGTGTATGCTGGTGGCAGGATGGCGGATAAGTCCGATATCATTGACGAGGTGCGCCGTCGGCACCTGCGTATTTTGAAAGACGTCATCTAGTTTTGACGTTTCTATAAAACAAAAAAAGCCTCCGCCGTAAAAGCGGAGGCTTTTTTATGATTCATATAGTCATTAAAAAAGGATTTTCTCAGGCGGGCGTCGTTCGGGAACCACTTTTTTCTCAATAGTCCCTTCGTTGAACTCTTTGCTGACGTATAGTCCGCAGAAACAGGCACCGTATTCTTTGACGTCTTCCTCGCGGTAGACGCAGGGACAGACAATGTCCTTGTCGGCTGCGAATTCGCCATTGGCGAGGCGGCATGGGCAGGCCATGTAGCCCATGCGTTCCTTGTTGGTCAGCAGGCTTTCTATGAGCGGCATGGTCATATCCATATCGTCATTGAAATAATAGCCCTTGGGTTCCTGAATCATTTTCAGATGTTCATAGAGTTTCTTCGCGTCCATGATCTACCCCTTGAGTGCTTCGTCTATCTTGTCTTTATGGTAGCCCACCACAACCGTGTCTTTGAAGACAATAGTCGGAAACGATACTGAAGGATTGTGTTTCTTGATTTCCTGAACCACTTGCTTACGGTCTTCTCCAGTGAGTTCGTCGACATGAACGCAGTTGTATTTGACTCCGCATTCATCGAGATATTTTTTTGCATTTCTGCAATGGATGCAGGTGGAAAGGGCGAATACTTTTATATCTTCGCTCATTTTAAAAGCCTCCAGATCGAAAGAGTTGCTTGTTTGTTTTTCCTCGGACGATGGCGAAGACTCGGATTCGTCTCTGGTTTTACTGAACATTTTCTTGATGGATTTCAACATGGTCAGTCCCTTTGCATGGCGAGTTCGAGTTTTCTGACGATCATGGAGCAGGCAAAAGTCAGGATGAAGTACATGACAAGTACTGTAGTCCAGACTTCGAAGCTCCGGTAGGTCGTAGTCATTATCTGCTGGCCTTGGAATGTCAGTTCCTGAATTGAAATGACGGATACAATGGCCGAGTCTTTCACGATTGATATAAACTGTCCTGCCAGTGCTGGCAACATGCGCTGCATGGCCTGCGGCAGAACAATAAACCGCATGCTCTGCATTCGCCGCATTCCGAGGGCCGTGGCGGCTTCCCATTGCCCTGATTCAATGGATTCGATTCCCGCTCGGACGATTTCCGCAATATACGCTCCTTCAAACAGTGAAAGAGTGATGATGGCAGACAGAAATTGTGGGAACCGTTCCATCGGGCCGAAAAGAAATTCCATCATCGGTTTAGCTGTCGGTGAAAGCGTACGGATGAAATCGTCGATCCGGATGGCAGTCATGATTTGGTCGCCAATGAAGAAATAAAAAATGAAAATGAGTACCAGAGGCGGTGTGTTTCGGATAAGGCCGACATACGTTCCAGCGATTTGTCGCTTGAACAGGCTGGGGCTGACGCGAAACAGGCCCATGGCAATACCGACTGCGGTGCCGAGTAGGCCGGACCAGATGCTCAGGCGAATGGTTGTTATCAGCCCCTCGGTCAGCAGCCCCGGTTTCCATACCTGTTCCGTCGTATCAAAGCGCAGCAGGTATTGTGGAATGACACCCCAGTTCCAGTGGTAGTTCAGTCCGGTCGCAGCTCTGTATATGACGTAGCCGATCACGCCCGCCAGAGCCGCGATGATCGCGGCGTCCAGCGGAGTGAATTGTCTTTTGCGTGATGTTGTTGAGTCCAAATCGTACCGTCTATTGAATCTGGTTTTCCCATTCGCTGGTAAAGAACCAGTACTGGTAGCGGTTTTGCAGCCAGCCTTCGCCCATCTTCACGCGAATCCAGTTGTTGAGCCAGTTCAGGTAGTCCAAATCCCCCTTGCGCACGGCAAAGGCGATGGGTTCCTTGGTGAAGTCTTCCTTGAGCGGCTGGTAGAGCTTTTCGGGGTATTCCTTGATCAGATTGAACGGAAGTGGATTGGAAGCGACAACCGCGTGGACCCGGTTGTTCAGGAGTTCCTGAATGGTTTGTGATTCTTCATCGAAAAAGAGCTTTTCAGCTTTGGGCAGGAAGTTTTTTGCGGCGATGGAGGCAGTGGTGCCGAGACGGACCGCGATGGTGGTTTCCGGGTTGTTGAACTCCTCAAGGGTGCTCCGTCCGCCAGCCTGTTCCTTGCTTGCTGCAATGGACATGCCGGAAAATTCGTAGGGAATGGAGAAGTTTACCTTGATATTGCGCTGTGGTGTGATGCCCATGCCGCCGATGATGATGTCGAATTTGCCGGTGAGCAGGGCCGGAATGATGCCGGACCATTTGGTCGGAACGAATTCCACTTTGACGCCGAGGTCCTCGGCCAGCTTGCGGGCGACTTCAATCTCGAAGCCGATGAAATTGCCGTTTTTGTCTTTCATTGCCCACGGCTTGAAAGTGTCGAAGCCTACTTTGATAGTGCCGCGTTTCAGAATTGTATCAAGCTGACTGGTCGTTTTGACGGTGTCGGCGGCTTGGGTTCGCTGCGGAGACTGTCCACATCCCAAAACGAATGCCATAAGACAGAAGATGGTCGAAAGGATCAATAGACGCAGGGTTTTCATACGTTTCTCCTTTTGCCGGAGGATTAATTTCCGGCAGAAAATTGTTTCTTGCAAGACGTTTGGGCGAAGGTGACGTGTGAAACGCCCAAGATGGCAATCATGAGGCCTTTGCCGGTTCTGATTGCTCTCCAGATGGTCATGGCGTCCTCCTACGGGTTAAGGTTAGGCGCGTTGGCCGGTGGTCCGTCGTTCCAGCAGTCTTACCAGGGCTGACAGACTCAGGGTGATGGCAAGGTAGATGGCTGCGACAGTGAACCAAATTTCAAATGTCAAAAATGTTTCGGCATCAATCATGCGCCCCCGCTGGGTCAGGTCGAGAATGGCGACCGTGCTGACAAGGGCTGAATCCTTGATAAGCGAGACAGCTTGACTTGTCAGGGGTGGGAGGACTCGTCGGATGGCCTGTGGCAGAATAATGTAACGATACATCGCGTAGGGCGACATGCCGAGACTTTGGGAGGCTTCCCACTGGCCCTTTTCGATGGAAGTAATACCGGCGCGGATTATTTCCGAAGCATAGGCACCCTCAAAAAGGCTCAGGGCGACAACCGCAGCCCAGAAACCGGACATGTCGATGATCGGGGCGACAACAAAATAGATGAAGAAAATCTGTATGAGCAGAGGGGAGTTTCGTATCAACTCCATGTATACGCGTGCGACAGCTTTACCCGCCCAGGAATTGGACATGCGTAAAAGTGCGGTGGTCAGGCCGATGACAAGCATCAGCGTCATGCTGATCGCCGTGATTTGGAAGGTGACGCCGAGCCCCTTCATCAGGGGACCCCAATGAAAGCCGTCTTCTGAAAATTGCCAGAAGTACTGGGGGATTCGATACCATTGCCAGTTGTATCCGAGACGTTCTGTCCCAAGGAGGAGAAACCATGCAAGGCATGTCATGACAAGCAGGTATTTTGCAGTGTCGAGCAGGGTCGAAGACTTGAAGATCAAACGGGGACGTTGAATGCTGATTTCGGGCATGAATCCTTATGTCGATCAAATGGTTGCGGTTAAAAGGCTACAGTACGCCAATAGGCATACCAGATTTGACATAAGAATTCAGGTATTATTCCACTTTTTTCTGGTGATATTACTTCTATTGTTGAGTCAGATGGTTTTCAATTATGGATTTGATGCGATCAAAGACTTCATCTGGAGTGGCTCCGGCATTGGCGACTTTGATGCGGTCTCGGTTGAGAGCCGCCCATGTGAGATAGCCTTCCCGAATGCGATTGTGGAAAGATATGTGTTCGGCTTCAAATCTGCCTTCTTCCTTGGCCTTGCCTTCTTCAAGGTTTCGTAGGGTGGCGCGTTTGAGGCCTATTTCCGGGTCAATGTCGAGAACAATGGTCAGATCAGGCCAGAGGCCGTCCACAGCTACTTCATTGAGTTGCTGAAGAACCTTGGTGTCGAGACCTCGTCCATATCCCTGATAGACAACTGTGGAATCGGCAAAACGGTCGCAGAGAACCACTTTACCGGCTTCAAGTTCCGGGCGGATAACCTGAGCGATGTGCTGGGCGCGGTCCGCCAGATACAGAAAAAGTTCGGTGATCGGTGTGAGATCTTTGTTGTCCACGTGAAGCAGCATCTTGCGCAGTTCCCGTCCGACACGGCTGCCGCCCGGCTCCAAAGTCAGGAAGACTTCGCGGCCCTGCGCTTCAAAGTATTCCTTGACGCGGGTGATCTGGGTTGTTTTGCCGGTGCCCTCTATGCCTTCAAAGGTAATAAACATTGGTTCTCCGGTCTGTCGTTTTTCTTTTTGGAGTTGTCCGGTGTTGCCGGGGGGCGGAAGACGTTGCGGTCCAGGAAACGAAGGAAAGGGGACCAGTCCTGTCCATTCTTGTCCATGTCGCCATATGCCTGATCAATCATGTTCAGCTTGGCGTCCATGTTGTCGGCAAAGTGAAGAATGAATGCTTCGGGGGTCTTGGGGCGAATCGGCGAGCCAAAGTCGTGTTCGCCGTGATGACTTGTAATCAGGTGCCTGAGGTGAAGCTTCAGTCCCTCGTCGAGAGTTTTGCTGCGTTTGAGGAACGGTTCAAGTTTATCCTGACCGATCTGGATGTGTCCTAAAAGCTTTCCCTCGTCGGTATAGTCGTTGGCAAGTCCTCCGGAAAGTTCCCACGCCTTGCCGAGGTCATGAAAAATGGCTCCCGCGAGCAGTGTCTGCCGGTCGAGGGATTGATAGACATCACATAGGGCCATGCAGGCTCGTGCGACACCGAGGGTATGCTCCAGCAGTCCACCGACGTATGCGTGATGGACGGTTTTGGCTCCCGGAGCAGTCATGAGGCGGTTTCTGATCTCCTCACTGGTGAGAACCTTGCGGCAGAAATTCTTCCAGGGCACATATTTCATGTGTTCCATGACGAGGTCTTCCAGCGCTTCCATCAATTCTTCCGGTGGAGTGCTGGAGGTCGGCAGAAAGTCGGACAGGTCTATGTCCGCGCTGTTCATGTCGATCAATTCCATATGATCGACCTTGAGTTGATTCTTGTCCCGGTAGTTTTCGACGAAACCTTGTACTCGGGCCATCTGTCCCGGCTCCAGAGAAGGGTATTCCTGACTCTTCGGGCTCCATATTTTGCCGTCGATCTTGCCTGTTGCGTCCTGAAATGTCAGATTCCAATATGGACCGTTGCGGGATTGGGCCATGTTGGCCGCTGCCAGAAGGAAGTTGTCATTCACCCCGTTTCCGGGAGAAAGCTCTTGTATATACTGCGACTTTTTGGTCACGTTTCTTGCCATATGGTTGATGTTGAGGTACCTCGGCCCGGTAGACATTATGTCTTGATGGGCTACTTGCAGACGTATCCCGCCTGCTACAGGTTTATGAACCTGATTTCACTGTGATTGTCAAATCAAGACCGACAAAGGAAGGACCATGAATATACTACTTGCCAATGATGACGGCATTCAAGCCGTAGGGTTGCGCGCTTTGTATTTTGCCTTGATCGAGGCTGGACACACAGTCGAGGTCGTTGCGCCGGTTACCGAGCAGTCGGCGGTAGGTCACGCGGTGACGCTGTCCATGCCCGTAAGGGTCAAGGAATTTCGTGAGAACGGTTTTGTGGGAAGAGGGGTGTACGGAACTCCGGTGGATTGCGTAAAGCTCGGATTGTCCACACTTCTTGACGAAAAACCGGATCTTGTCCTTTCCGGGATCAATGCCGGTGCCAACGTCGGGGTGGATATTCTGTATTCGGGAACCGTGTCTGCTGCCACAGAAGGAGCACTCATGGAGATTCCTGCCATGGCCGTCTCCATGGATGATTTCAATCCTGTCGATCTCAGTGGGCAGGCTCGCTATTGTGCAGAATTGCTTCCCAAAGTGCCGTGGGAAAAATTACCTCGCAAGTGTGTATTGAATCTCAATTTCCCGAAAGGGACCATTGAGGATGCTGGAGAGATGGTCTTGTGTCCGCATACGCGGGCGTCATATGAAGATTGGTATGACACGCGGCAGGACCCTCGTGGCAGGCCGTATTACTGGCTTGACGGTGCCATTCCGCCGGAACGCATCAGCCCGGACCGGGATCGAGCCTTGCTGACGGAGGGGCACATTACGCTCACTCCATTACATTTTGATTTTACGGACAGGGCTGCTATGGATATATTGGACAGCGAATTGGTCTGATTTTTTGTTTTGAAAATAATTGCAATCGTATTGGCATTCTCTTTCTATACTCTAGTGACTCTTAACAGTAGGAGGAAGTTCGCATGGCTACCAAGATAGGTTTGAACGGATTTGGACGGATCGGGCGGTATCTGGCCCGTTTGCTGGCTGAGGAAAAAGATTTGGAATTGGTGGCAGTTAACGCCCGTGCATCCAATGAAGATCTGGCCCATCTCTTGAAATATGATTCGGTTCACGGACGTTTTCTTGACGTCGAACCCACAGAAACCGGCTTCAAGATGAACGGCAAGCCCGTTACCGTTACGCGCAACGCACCGGGTGAATGGACATGGGGCGAGCTTGGTTGTGATATCGTTATCGAGTCCACCGGCAAGTTCCGTGATCGTGAAAACTGCGAGAAGATGATCGCCTGTGGAGCCAAGAAGGTACTTATTTCTGCTCCCGGCACCGATCCGGACATCACTGTGGTCATCGGTGTCAATGATGAGCTGCTCAAGCCGGAGCACAAGATTATTTCCAACGCTTCCTGCACCACCAACTGCCTTGCTCCTGTCGCCAAGGTCGTCAACGATCTGTACGGGATCAAGCACGGCATCATGACTACGGTTCATTCCTATACTATGAGCCAGCGCGTTCTTGATGGTTCCCACAAGGATCTGCGTCGAGCCCGTGCCTGCGCCGTGAACATGGTTCCCACCACCACAGGTGCGGCCAAGGCGGTCGGTCTGGTTATCCCGGAACTCAACGGCGTCCTCGATGGCATGGCCATTCGTGTTCCCACGCCGAATGTTTCTCTTGTCGACCTTGTTTGCGAGTTGGAAAAGCCTACTACAGCCGAGGAAGTCAACGCAGCCCTCAAGGCCGCGGCCAATGACTCCATGGGTTACACTGACGAACCTCTGGTTTCTGTCGATTTCATGGGCTCCACTTTCGGTGGGGTTGTTGATAGTGGTCTTACCCGTGTTATGGGCAGCACACAGCTCAAGCTTATCATTTGGTACGATAATGAAGCCGGTTTCACTAACCAGCTTCTGCGTTTGACCAGAAAGGTTGCCGGAATGATGTAGCTGATACTGCATTGAAAGAAATAAAGCCGTCATGTGTCTGCATGGCGGCTTTTTTGTTATGAAATGGGGAGCGAGTATACCGGAAAAATTTAGCAGCAGCAATGTAATGTGTTTAGTATGCGATTAAAGTTGTTATAATACTTTACTCATAAAAAGAAGTTTATTATCGGATACTTTGAAGTTGGAATTGAAATTAGGCAGTTGCTTGTATTATAAGATGGGGGATGGTTTTTCCATGGACGAAGTCAGCAGTGAATCTGGTACAGAGGAATCCGCTTTTCTAGTTCGGCAACCTGTTTTTACCCGAGATAAAGATATTTGGGGATATGAGTTGGTGGCCAGTACCGTGCCGGTCATGCAGGATGGCAAACTCGCTTCGTCATTTGCTGAACTGGTTTCGGTATATCAGTCCAACCTGTCCACTCTTGATGGTGGTTTTGTCGACGGTAAGAAAATTCTGATGGATATATTCAAGGAGACGCAGCTCTCTTGCTGCCAGCTTCCTGAAAAATGTGATCAATGCATCGTTGGTCTGTCTCAGGACATTGCGGCGTCTTCAGCTTGTCCATTATTTGTCGATTCTTTGCGCGAGGGTGGTGTTGGGGTTGCTCTTGACGAAGGAATTGAGACAGATATTTTCAAAAATTTTGCGGATAAATGTGATGTGGTCAAGGTTTCCTTGGCCGATAAAACACCGCAGGAAATCGTTAAAATTCGGCAAAAATACAAGGGATATGATTTTGAGTTGCTCGCTACGGACGTGACGAGTTGGGAGGCCTACGAAGGCACGCGAGCTTTGGGTTTCACCTACTTCCAGGGACCGTTTTTTTCGATTCCGCAGATTGAAAAGGGAAAGGAAATTTCAGCCAGTGCTGTATCCAAGCTGCAGTTGCTGCGTGAATTGGGCAATCCGAACTGCGAGATGGAGGAATTGGCGACGATTATTGCGTCGGATGTTTCGCTGAGCTACCGGATTCTCAAGTATATAAACTCTGCATCGTTCGGGTTGAAGAACAAGATCAAATCCATTCAGCAGGCAGTCTCACTGCTTGGTCTCAATGAAGTCAGGCATTGGGCTACGGTTGTCGTCATGACTGACCTCGATTCCACACCCAAGGGAGAAGAACTGGCTTTCATGGCATTGCAGCGCGGGCGTTTTCTCAGCCGTCTGGTCGAAGGCATGAAGGATTTTAAATATTCGCCTAATACGATGTTCATGCTTGGTCTGTTTTCAAAACTGGATGCACTGTTGTCGTATCCCATGGACGAAGCGTTGAAAGATATTCCGCTTGATCAGGAAATCAAGGAAGGTCTGTGCGGCACGTTGAATGAATTCAGGGATTGGCTCAGGATGCTTGAGGCAATCGAGATTGGTAACTGGGCGATTGCCAATGATATTCTGAGTCGTCATGGAGCCTGTTTTACTGATGCAGCCACACAGTACATGAAGGCTGCGTCCTGGGCTGCGCATCAACTGCCTGATATGAAAAAATAGTAAAATATTCCGTAGAATAGAAAAGGCCGGACTGTTAAGTCCGGCCTTTTCTATCTTTATTGCAACGAATTATTGTGAGCGTCTTTTATCGTCGCGGAACAGTTTGTAGTTGATCGCGTCAACAACTGCTTGCCAACTCGCCTCGATGATGTTGTGGGAGACTCCCATGGTGGTCCAGCGTTCGTATTTGTCACCGGTTTCAATGAGAACTCGAACAAATGAGGCGGTACCGCCTGTATCACGAACTGCTCCGGACAGGACGCGTACCTTGAAGTCAAGCAGACGGGTTTCCTTGAGTGTCGGGTAGAAGCGTTCAAGTCCTTTTCGCAGTGCCCGGTCAAGTGCGTTAACCGGGCCCATGCCGGTTGCTGCCGTATGCTCCTGCTGGCCATTGACGTCCACGATGACAGTGGCTTCCGTAAAGGGCTCGGCATCGCCTTCCCGTTTGGCGTCTACGACAAAGAAATTGTGGAATGAGAAATAATTCAGAGGTTTCCCAAGTGCTTCCAGCAGTATGAGTTCGAAAGAGGCATCTGCCACGGAATATTCGTAGCCCATGCTTTCTTTGGTTTTCAACTCCTTGAGCAGGCGATCGACGGTGGGATCGTTTTTGCCCAACTCATAACCCAGTTCCTTGGCCTTGAACAGAATATTGCTTTTACCTGCCTGATCGGAAAGCAGAACGCGCTGTTCATTGCCGACAGAGGCAGGAGTAATGTGTTCATAGGTCCGGGAGTCCTTGAGAATTGCGCTGACGTGGATTCCTCCCTTGTGAGCAAAGGCAGAAGCTCCGACGAACGGCTGGCGCATGAATGGGCGCAGGTTCGCTGTTTCGCTGACGAAATGGGATGTTGTCGTCAGGCGCTGCATATTCTCATGGCCAATGGTTTCAATGCCCATTTTGAGTTCGAGGTTGGGGATGACCGAGCAGAGGTTCGCGTTGCCGCATCGTTCGCCATAACCGTTGATGGTTCCCTGTACCTGAGTCGCTCCACATCGCACCGCCTCAATGGAGTTAGCGACGGCTGATTCGGAGTCGTTGTGGGCATGAATGCCGAGTTGTGCTTCAGGAAGAGCTTTAGTGACCGTATGTATGATCTCAGTTATTTCCGAAGTCAGTGTGCCACCGTTGGTGTCGCAGAGGACAAGTCGTGAAGCCCCTGCTTCGTGAGCGGTCCTGATCGCGCTGAGTGCATATTCGGGATTGTTTCTGTAGCCGTCAAAGAAATGTTCAGCGTCGAAGATGACTTCATCGACTCGTTCATTGAGGTAACCGATGCTGTTGGCGATCAGTTCGAGATTGCGTTCAAGCGAGATGCCGAGAGCGGTGGTGGCATGGAGGTCCCAACTCTTGCCGAAGATGGTGATAACTGATGTTTCGGCTTCGAGAAGGGCGGCAAGATTGGGATCGTTTTCCGGCGTGGTTTTTGCCAGATGCGTACTGCCAAAGGCGGTCAGTTTTGCATTTTCAAAGGTGTGACTTTTGATTTTGTCGAAGAATTTTTTGTCAGTGGGATTGGAGCCCGGCCAGCCCGCCTCGATGTAATGGATACCCAGTTCATCGAGTTTGTGGGCTATGTGTATTTTGTCCAGAGTGGACAGATTGAGTTCTTCGGCCTGGGCCCCATCTCGCAGAGTGGTGTCGTATATCGTTACTTTTTTCATGATTGGTCTATTGTTTCGGCTTCCTCTAAATGGAAAGCCTTGTGGAGTGTTCGTACAGCCAGTTCGGTGTACTTGTCGTCGATCAGGCAGGTAACCTTGATCTCGGACGTGCTGATCATCAGGATATTGATATTCTCATCGGCAAGCGCCTGGAACGCCAGAGAGGCGACTCCGGAGTGGTTACGCATGCCGACGCCGATAATCGATATCTTTGACACATTGAGGTTGCTTGTTAGCTTTTCAAAGCCAATTTCGTATTGTAGCGCCTCGAGTGTCTTGATGGTCTGCTCCACATCCGCACGCGGGACGGTGAAGGTCATGTCGGTTTTTCCGTCCTTACTCGGATTCTGGACGATCATGTCCACGAGAATCTTCTTTTCCGCCAGCGGGGAGAAAATTTGTGCGGAAACGCCCGGCTTATCCTGTACGTGTACCAGCGTAATCTGTGACTGATCCTTGTCGTATGCAATGCCGGAAACGAGAACGGATTCCATGGTTTCATCCTCCTGAGTGACTATGGTGCCCAGCTCATCAGAAAAAGTAGAGCGGACGTGAACGGTTACATTATATTTTTTGGCAAATTCAACAGAACGAATCTGGAGCACCTTGGCTCCCATGCTCGCCATTTCGAGCATTTCATCATAGGCGATGCGTTCGATTTTTCGTGCGTCGTCGCACATGTTCGGGTCAGTCGTGAAAACGCCGGGAACATCGGTGTATATTTCACAGACGTCCGCATCCACCGCTGCAGCCAGAGCGACTGCGGAAGTATCGGAACCGCCGCGGCCAAGTGTGGTTATGCGGTTGTTTTCATCGGCCCCCTGAAAACCAGCCATCACAAGAATGTCATACTCTTCAAGCATTTCAAGCAGGTGACGTGTGTTGATGTCAGTAATTCGGGCTTTGCCGAAAGCAGAGTCTGTGCGGATTGGAGCCTGGAAGCCCAACACGGAGCGACAGTGAATTCCCTGTTTCTTTAACAGCATGGCAAAAAGAGCACAGGATACCTGTTCACCGGTTGAGACCATGGAATCCACTTCTGCGGCGTCCGGGGTGTCTGACCACTCGTCGGCCAGTGCCAGTAGTCGGTTGGTTTCACCGGACATTGCCGAGAGAACCACGATGACTTTATTGCCTTCGCGATGAGAACGAAGGACTTTTTGCATGACCTGACGCTGACATTCAAGATTGCGGACTGATGTTCCACCGAATTTTTGTACGACGATGTTCATTTTCGCTCTGTTTTTTGCGTGAAGTGTTTGAGTTTTTCTTCCAGGGATTCGAGAAATCTCCGGGTAGTCATTCCCATTGCATGTATTGTGAGGCTTCGTCCAGTCTGGCATGGGGTCCATTCCAGAAAAAGAGCCTCTTTTGGCCACTGATCGCGGTCAAGGAACTGAATCCATTCCACAATTGTCAGTGTGGTTGGTGTTTCCATGTGCTCAAAAAGAGCGTCGTCCGGTGGCATGCCCTCCAGGCGATACAGATCAAAGTGAGCAACCGGCGGTGACGTGGGGTAAAGGTTGAAGATATTGAAGCTTGGGCTTGATACCTCCGCCATGTCTGCCCCGGGCAGGGATTCGACCAAACCGCGAACCAGAGTTGTTTTGCCAGAACCGAGGTCACCTTGCAAGAGGACGGCGGGCAGGGGGGCCGTATTTCCGAGGCTTTTTGCCAATATCTGCCCAAGGGCAAGAGTGGCTTCCGCGTCTTTCAGGTGAAGTGATACTTCTCTTGTCAACCTGTTGCTATCCTTGCAAAAGTGTTTTGAGGACATCTTCTTTTCCAACCACTCCAACCAGCTTGCCTTCATCAAGGACCGGCAGGGTGTAAAGCTTTTCATTGGCCATCATGGTGGCGAGATCTTCGATGCTGGTGTCGGGAGTGATGAAAATGGGGGCAGGAGTCATGGCCTCGGCCACTTTCAGGGCTGAAATTTTGGTCATTTCTCGTTCCAGTTCCTCGTGCGAAGAAAGGGGGAAAACACCGTCGAGAAGGGTGAAGAACGACGGCAGGGTGACCTTTTTCTGCTGTGCGACAAGGTCGGCCTGACAGAGTACGCCGATGACTTCGTCATTTTCGACTACGGGTGCACCGTTGATTTTGTTTTCCAGAAGAATTTTGGCTGCAGCAGAAATTTCGGTGTCAGGGGTCAGGGTAATGCACTGAGTTGTCATGATGTCTTTCGCTTTCAGCATGTGGACTCCTTTGCCGCCAGCGGCAGCATATTGGCTATTTCGGAAGCGAGATTGCCCCGCATGGGAAAATCTTCTCTGAGCATTCTGCCAGTCAGACCGTGCCAGTAAACGCCGATGGAAGCAGCGTGAATTGGTGTCATTTTCCGAGCCAGCAGTGATGCAATGACGCCGGAAAGAACATCTCCGGAACCGCCGATTGACAGGTTGGGTTCGGAGAACGGACTGATACAGGTTATTTCACTGTTTGCCACCAGTGTTCCGGCTCCTTTGAGAACCAGAGTGGCAGCGTATTTGGCTACAAACGAATTGACCGCTTCAAGCCGGTCATTCTGGATTGCGGCGTTGGTTGTGTTCAGCAGCCGTGCCATTTCGCCCGGGTGCGGTGTCAGAACCGTTGTCGGCGGGAGTTCGGAAATGAGTCCCGCATTCTGCGCCAGCGCGAAAAGTGCATCGGCATCAAATACGACTTGTGTGGGACACTTTGCAACAAACGCCCTTATGAAATCAACAGTTTTTCCGGTTCTGCCCAGGCCGGGGCCGATGACAACGGCATCGAAACGCGGAAGTTCCTTTTCAAGGAGTCCCATCATGGCGGGTTTCCATTCAACTCCTGTTCCGAGCGGGAGTGTCATGATGTCAGGTGAACACGCCTTGACCGGTCCGGCCAGACCGCCGGGGCAGGCGATGGTGACGAGTCCGGCTCCGCTGCGTAACGCGCCGAGTGCCGACAGATGTGGGGCACCGGTCAACCCTCGGGATCCGCCGATGACGAGAACGTGTCCGGCACCGCCTTTGTGCATGTCGTGTGCGGGTGTTGGGATGCGGGACATGGCATTTTGTGAAATGAGATGGTGTCGAACGGGATGCCGTTCCCTTATCTGTCTGGGGATTCCGATGGTGCGGACATCAAGCACTCCGGTATGCCTTGCAGCTTCGGGCATGGCGAGTCCCAGTTTGGCTGCCTGAAAGGTGACAGTCGCATCTGCCCTGACCGCTTCCGGTTGCGGAGAGCCGGTCATGCCGTTTAGGCCGGAGGGAATATCCAGAGAAAGCGTGAACGCCTTGTCTCCCATGCAGTTGATGGTACGGATGAGGTCAAGGGTGTCAGCTCGCAGTTCTCCCTGAAAACCTGTGCCGAGCAGACCGTCGATGATAATGTCCGGCTGCGGGAGTGTGCTGAAGTCTACACTTGGGAGATATTTAAGTGGTATGCCGAGTTTTTGTGCCCACTTGAGGTTGGTGCGGGTCTCTCCGCGATAGTGCTTTTTCGGTTTGGTATGAAAAACGGTTACTTCCGCGTCGTGTTCCGTGAGGTGGCGTGCTACGGCAAGGGCGTCGCCGCCATTATTGCCTGCCCCTGCGAAGCAAAATATCTCCCTGCCTCGCACGGAACCGTATTCCGACAACAGTACGTCAAGAGCTTCGCGACTGGCAGATTCCATCAGGGTCACACCGGGAATGCCGATTGCCTGTATTGTTTCCCGGTCCCATATGACCATTTCAGCAGGAGTTGGCAGAGGTAGAAACACGGAGTCTCCTTCTTTTATCGAATCTAGTCTTCCAGTACCACGGTGGCGGCTGCGGTGTCACGGGAGTGGGTCAGTGAAACATGAGAATTTCTGGCACCGAGTTTGTCGAATACTTCACGACCTCGGCCAAGGAAGAAGATTTCGGGTTTGCCGCTTTGAGCGTGTACGACTTCAATACATTTGAAGTGTACGCCATCGGCAAAGCCGGTTCCCAGTGCCTTGACGGCGGCTTCTTTTGCGGCAAACAGTGCTGCGAGACGGGGAACTGGATTCTTTTTCGGTAATTGATCGAGTTCGCGTTCTGTCAGGATCTTTTCGGCAAAGCGTTTGCCGTATTTTCCCCAGAGTTCACGAATTCGATCTATTTCCGCAAGGTCTATGCCCAGTCCCCGAATCATTGCTGCTCCTAATCTACGAAACCGCGTACAAGTTCTGCCATGTCGCGGACGGCTCGGCCGAGTCCGACGTAAATGGCGCGGGCCATGATGGAGTGGCCGATGGAATATTCACTGATATTGGCAACATCCTTGAAAGCGAGGATGTTACGGTAATTCAGGCCATGTCCAAGGTTGATTTTGAGGCCGAGATAGTGTGCCTGCTTTATGCCGTCAAGGATCTTGGTAAGTTCTTTTTCCCGTTCCTTGAAGTTTTTGGCATCGGCGTAGTGTCCAGTGTGAATCTCAATGAATTCCGCACCGATGGCATGAGCCGCTTCCACCTGTCTGGGGTCAGCGTCAATGAACAGGCTGGATCGAATTCCCCGATCGTGAAGCGGGGCGAGGTAGTCGGCAAGTTCCTTTTCCCTGCCAATGCAGTTGAGGCCGCCTTCGGTGGTCAGTTCCTGACGTTTTTCGGGAACAAGGCAGACCATTTCAGGATCAACTTCAAGAGCAATGCCCTGCATTTCCTTTGTGGCCGCCATTTCCAGATGCAGACGGGTGTTGCATGTCTCTTTAATGAGTTTGACATCGCGGTCCTGAATGTGTCTGCGGTCTTCGCGCAGGTGGACAATGATGCCTGTGGCTCCGGCCATTTCGGCCATGTATGCGGCGGTAACGGGTTCAGGTTCAATGCCCATTCTGGCCTGTCGCAGAGTGGCTACGTGATCGACGTTCACAACGAGTACCGGCATGTGATATTCCTCCAAATGGGGTGATTGCTTTATATTCTTGGAGATTAAGCGTTCTTTTCCGGAATGGCAACTGTGTTGAGCAGTTTGTCTTAATGGGAGCGATTTCTGCTATATGTTGACAGGAAAACCCCGCAAGATGTATCGCGTACCCCTGAAAAAGAAATAAACTTTTATTTTGGAGATATAAATTCAATGAATGTATGCATCGTCGGCACAGGATATGTCGGTTTGGTTTCTGCCGCGTGTTTTGCCGAAATGGGCAATAATGTTTTTTGCGTTGATGTGAATCCACAGGTCGTTGAAACTCTGGAAAGTGGCAAAGTTCACATCTACGAACCCGGGCTTGAAGAGCTTGTCAGGCGGAATACGGCTGAAGGCCGGCTTCGTTTTACTACGGATTTGGGTGAAGGGATGCGCGACGCCTTGGTTGTGTTCATCACTGTCGGCACCCCGTGCGCTGATGACGGTTCCTGTGATTTGTCTTTTGTCGATGCTGTAGCCCGTGAAATTGGGCAGCGTATGACCAGTCCGAAGATTGTGGTGGATAAATCCACTGTTCCTGTGGGCACGGCAGATCGTGTTCGTGAGATAGTTGCCGGGGAACTGGAGAAGCGTGGTGAGGACATTCATTTTGATGTCGTCTCCAATCCCGAATTTTTGAAAGAGGGCGATGCAGTCAGTGATTTCATGAAGCCTGACCGTGTCATCGTCGGAACTGGCGATGAAGAGTCTGCCAAGGTCCTGCGTGATCTTTATTCCCCCTTTGCCCGCAGCAGGGAGAAGCTGATCGTCATGGGCGTACGCAGTGCGGAAATGACGAAGTATGCTGCCAACTGCATGCTTGCCACCAAGATTTCCTTTATCAACGAAGTCGCAAATATTTGCGAGCGCGTTGGTGCCAATGTCAGTGAAGTGCGGGCCGGGATCGGTTCTGATAGCCGTATCGGTTACAGCTTCATTTATCCCGGTGTTGGATATGGTGGTTCCTGTTTCCCCAAGGATGTGAAGGCGCTGATCGGCACAGCGAAAGAATACGGCTATGACGCGAAGCTCATTCGTTCCGTGGATGAGGTAAATAATACTCAGAAGCGTGTGCTGGCCGAGAAGGTCAAGGCCTATTTCGAGCCGCAGGGCGGTGTGGAAGGGCGGACGCTCGCTTTATGGGGGATTGCGTTCAAGGCCAATACTGATGATATTCGCGAAGCGTCTGCGACCGAAGTCATCAAGGATTTGACAAGTCTTGGCATGAAAGTGAAGGCTTTTGATCCTGTGGCCAACGAACGTGCCCGTGAAGAAATCGGTCACATCGAAGGTTTGGAGATTCTCGACAGCCAGTATGACGTGCTGGAAGGTGCTGATGCTCTTGCTGTGGTGACTGACTGGAACCAGTTCCGCGACCCCGACTTTGAAAAGATAAAGGATCTTCTCAAGGCTCCGATCGTTTTTGACGGACGGAACCTGTATGTCCCGGAACGTATGGGAGAAGCCGGTTTTGCCTATTTCAGTATCGGACGTCTTCCGGTCGAGTAAGGGCGGACAGAAAATATCAATAAAAAAAGCCTGTCTCGGATGTCGAGACAGGCTTTTTTACCGGAAAAATTTTATTATCAACACTGACCTTTGGCGCAGGTGCGGAACTGGAGTTCCTGCAGAATGACTCTTTCATACTCCGGATTGTATTCAAGGTCCGTCTGTTCTTCCTGGTCAAGCATTTTTGCAAGCTGCTGAGTTTCTTCCCAGAAATCCAACAACTCTTCGTCGGCCAGATTTTTTACCTGTTCTTCGAGAGAACTCTGGGCATTGAAGGAGGCGTATTGACCCATGTGACGAGGTCCGTCCTTTTTTTAAAATTTCTAAGTAAATCAACTCTATAGAGTTAAAGTCAAACCTACGTTAGTCATTTATTATGTGTCCGTCAACAAGACTTTGCGGGGATTGTGTTATAACTGACACAACGGATATGAATCATTGGTTTAATATTTGAGAGTTTGAAAGTGCTGTCCGTGTTTGCCTTGTTTCGAATACGGATAAGTCGCCATGCGTTTCTGTTGTTTGGCGGCGTTCATATTTTAGATTGACAAGAAAGTCTCTGATTGACAGATTGAATTGGACGAAAATAGCCAGTTATTTTTCACTTATCGGAGCGCTTGGCGAGGTTTCCATGAACGTTGAAGTCGAAGATCTGATTGACGTTGAAGAGGTTGAGGGGGATCAGGAACTCATACAGCTCGTCACCTTCAGCATTGGCGAGGAAGAGTTCGGGGTTAACATCCTTCAGGTACAGGAAATAATTCGTACCATGGAGATTACCACTGTCCCCCGTGCTCCTGAATTCGTTGAGGGCGTTATCAACCTGCGCGGCAAGGTTATCCCCATTGTCGATATGCGCAGCCGGTTCGGGCTTGAGTCCAAGGAACACGACAAGTACACCCGTATAATCGTTATCGAAATCGACATGATAATTGTCGGTTTTGTTGTTGATGCCGTGTCCGAAGTCTTGCGTATTCCTGCCAATTCCGTTCAGCCTCCGCCGCCGGTTGTTGCCGGTATGGATGCGGATTATATTGATGGCGTGGGCAAACTCGATGACCGCTTGCTTATTCTGCTTGATCTTGATTCTTTGCTTGATAACGAGGAAAAGGAAGTTCTGAGCGGCGTTTGATCCGTTGTTTTTCCAGGTGACAAGCCGCCTGACTCCCGATAGGGAAAAGGCGGCTTTTTTATTATGCATATTTTCTCACAGCGACTTTATTCATGACATCCACGTTTCCTGACGCCATATCCCGATTTATTGACGGCTCTTCGGAATCGGTCCGCGTATTCAAAAGCGGACCGGGGACGCAGGCGTTTATTGCCAGTTCGTTGCTTGAAAAGGGCAGCAGTGCGGCTATTATTGTGCCCGGTGCGGCGGAGTTCAAGCAGATGCGTGCCTTGCTCGGTTTGCTGTCATCCGGCGGAGCTGGTGAATATGCGCCCATGTGGGAACGCGATTGGATCAGTATCGGTCCGTATGTTTCACGACGACCCGATGCCGAGGCATGGGGCGACCGTTGGGCTGCTTTGTATGCCTTGCTGTATGGCAAAAAGCCGTGTGGCGTACTGATGACCGTGGATAACCTGTTGCCGCACTGGCCTTCTTCCACCGTGCTTCAGGAAAACTGGGCAACGCTTACCAAGGGTGAGGAGATGTCGCCGGATATTCTCCTTGAGCAGCTTGTTTCATGGGGATATGTCCGCCGAAAAATTGTTTCCGGTCCCGGTGACATGGCGGTGCGTGGAGATATTCTTGATATTCATGCCGCCGGTTATGATTTGCCGCTTCGCCTTGAGTTCTTTGGTGACATTCTTGAGGAAATTCGGTTGTTCGATCCTGCGACCCAGCGGTCGAAGGTTGATCTTGCTGAGGCCGTGCTGCTGCCGGTTTCGCCGGGGATTACTACGGACAGTTATGCAGAACAGGCTCGGGAGGTCTGGGCTAAACTGCGTAAGACGGGTGAAATCGGTTCTGCCGAGGAACATGCGCTTCTGGAGCGTCTGGATGCAAATGACGGATTTGTCTGGCCGGGTATGTACTACGCCGATCCCGTAGGGTTGGAATCATTCTTTCCGGCAAACATGTCATATCTTCTGTCTGCCGGAGCGACACTGCGGGCGCGGCTTGAAGATCAGGATCAGGCGTGGCGTGATTTCGTTGACGAGGAAGGGCGCCAGAAAGGTGTCCGCTGGCCGTTACGATTCTTTTGCCGATCACACGATGGTGCGCGTGATGTCTGGCAGAACACGCGACAGATCGTATTTGAAGAATTGACCATGGGACGGGAGAAGGACGGAATTGATCTTGCGGAAAATCCGTACAGTGATTTTTCCGATCTGTTCTGGAAGCCCGAAGCCTCTCGTCGTCCGTGGTCGACTCTTATGAATGGTCTCAAGGAATGGTGTCGTTCCGAGTTCCAGACTATTCTCAGTTTCCGGACAGAGCGTTCCCGCAAGAAATTTCTGGCATTGGCCGAACAGGAACAGTTGCCCATATCGTTGGAATATTCCCCCAGAGGGCAGGGGCTTTTTGCCTTGGTTTCCCCTTTGCGCAGGGGAATGGAGATGGTTTGGAGCCGGATTCGAGTCCTCGGGGAAGAGGTGTTGCAACCCGAAGCTCCTCGTGTACATACCGGGCGCGACAGCGCATTCAAAGGTCTTGAGAAGTACGACGATCTGACCGAGGGCGATCTGTTGGTGCACCGTGATTATGGATTGGCTCAGTTCGGTGGGCTGCACCATATGAATGTCGGGGATGCTGCCAATGACTACCTGCTGCTTTTCTTTTCCGGCGAGGACAAGCTGTTTCTGCCGGTGGATCGGCTTAATCTGGTGCAGCGTTTCAAAGGTCCCGAGGGGGCCAAGTCTCCTTCTCTGGACAAACTGGGCGGAACTCGTTGGGCCAAGACGACTGCCCGTGTGCGGAAAGCTATCGAGAAAATCGCGCACGAATTGGTCGAGATGTATGCTTTCCGTCGGGTGGCAAAAGGCTTTTCCTATGGGAATCTTGACGACATGTATTCCGAATTCGAGGCGACTTTCGGGTTTGAGGAAACGCCGGATCAGGACAAGGCCGTCAGAGATGTTTTCCGTGATATGGAAAAGCCTGAACCTATGGACCGGCTTGTGTGCGGTGACGTTGGGTTTGGGAAGACCGAAGTCGCGTTGCGTGCTGCATTTCGTGCCGCTTTGGAAGGATTGCAGTCCGCATTGTTGTGTCCGACCACAGTGCTGGCGGAGCAGCATTACCAGACTTTTACCAAGCGTATGGAAGGATTTCCGGTTCGCATAGGATTGTTGAGTCGTTTTGTGCCCAAGAAGCGACAGAAGACGATTGTCGAGGCTGCGGCGCGTGGCGAGATCGATATACTTATTGGTACCCATCGAATTTTGTCCAAGGACGTCGAACTGCCGAATCTCGGACTGCTGATTCTGGACGAGGAGCAGCGCTTTGGTGTCAAACACAAAGAAAGACTGAAACATTTCAGGAATAATATCGATGTGTTGACACTGACAGCCACGCCGATTCCACGAACTTTGCAATTGTCGCTTTCCGGTATTCGCGGGTTGTCGGTCATTGAGACTCCACCGGTAGACCGCAAGCCGGTCGAGACGGCCATTTCTGAGCGAGATCCTCTTGAGATGAAGGGCGTTCTGCGGCGTGAACTTGATCGGGGCGGCCAGGTCTACTGGGTCTATAACCGTGTCAACGGGCTGGATCGGGTGGCGGAGTTTGTACAGGGACTGGTCCCGGACGCCAAGGTGGCAACCGCTCACGGCAAGATGACTGAAAAGGCACTTGAAGAGGCCATGCGTGGTTTCTGGCATGGTGAAATTGATGTTCTTGTCTGTACTTCCATTGTTGAATCCGGGCTTGATTTTCCCAATGCGAACACCCTTATAGTCGATCAGGCACAGCTTTTCGGGCTTGGACAGTTGTATCAGCTTCGGGGACGTGTCGGGCGAAGCGAAAAGCAGGCATACGCTTATTTTGTCGTTCCGAGTGTGGACGATTTAAGTGCAATTGTTCGTAAACGCTTGCGTATTATTCTGGACATGGATTATCTGGGAGCAGGATTCAAGGTCGCCATGGAAGATCTCAGGCTTCGCGGAGCCGGAAACATCCTTGGTGAGTCCCAGTCCGGGCAGATTGCCAAAGTGGGCCTTGATTTGTTTCTTGAAATGCTTGAAGAGGAAGTTCGACGCGTACGTGGCGAGTCTGATATCAGGGCCTCAGAGCCTGAACTCAATTTTGTTTTTGAGGCACATATTCCGAGTGATTTCGTGCCGGATTCAAAGGAACGGTTACGTTATTACAGGGCGCTGTCATCAGCTGGTGATGAGCGGACTCTCAAGGAGCTTGAAGCCGAAATTCGAGATCGTTTTGGGCATCTTCCTGATGAATTGGAAGCGTTCATGGGAGTTCTGCGTCTGAAGCAGACCTTGTCGCGCCTTCAGGCAGGGCGGGCTGAACTGTATCCGGCCCGAATGGTCATTTCCTGGCCTGATGATGCTGTCGCGGTTAATCCGGAGCGGCTTATCAGGTGGGTTGGTGATCAGGGAGAGCGGGCACGACTCATTCCGCCAGCCAAGCTGGAAGTTCGATACGGTGATACGCATTCCATGCGGCAGGCTCTGGAGAATGTCGCTGTTGAATTGGAAGAATTGCTCGATCCTGCAGATGAAGGTAAGCAGAATTCATAATCTGGGATAATAGATATGTTTCGAAAAATATTTCCACTCATCATCCTGGCCTTGCTGCTTGGATGTTCCAACGAATCTGACAATATTGGTATTGTCGCACGAGTCAATGATGCTCCAATCTATCTTGCTGAATTGGAGTTTCAGCACGATCAGTTTCAGGCCGATACAGCCGGTTCATATGTGCCGAGCGTTGAAAAACTGAAGGGCGAATATGGGGAGATTCTGACGGATCTCATCGTGCAGGAGCTTGTCGTGCAGGAGCTGGCCCGTCAGGATTTGGGCATTACTGATCATGAACTGCTCAAGGCCGAAGAAGAAGTCCGTGCGGACTATCCGGAAGGGGCTTTCGATCAGATGCTGGTCGAAGAGTATATTGACCTCAAGGCATGGCGTCGGCAGTTGAAAAACCATCTGGCCATGAAAAAGTTTTTCCATCAGGTGCTTAGGCCCCAGATCAAGATAGATTACAAGGAAGCTGAAAAGTATTACCGGGAGCATATTTCCGATTTTTATTTGCCGGAAAGCCTGCGGATTCTGGTTGTTCGTGGCCCCAGCCGTGAAATCGTGGACCGGGCTGTCGAGAAATATCTTGCCGAGCAGAATCAGATTGATTTGACGACTGCTTTCGGTGAAGTCGAAACACGTGAGGTGGTTGTCCGCGAAGGACGGTTGTCGGCAGCGTGGAAAAACGCCGTGTCCAGCCTTGAGCCGGGACAGTCCAGCGGTGTCATCACCAATCGATTCGGTTTTGAAGCTCTGGTGCTGCTTGAACGTAGTCCGGCCAAGGTGCTTGCTCCGGCGCAGGCGTATCCGATTGTGGAAAAAGCTCTTCTTGAAAAAAAGCTGCGTGATGCTTTCGGGCATTGGCTCGAACCGACGCTTCAGGGAGCGGAAATCACGGTCAGCAGTCACTTGCTTCCGGAAAAAACAGAGTCTGGCAGTGAAGTGCAGTCGGATGAATTGTCGGAGAGTTCCGTGATTGAAACGGCGTCTGAAAATGGTACCGAAGGATAGGAAATAGCCTTCGTTGCATGATTTTTGTAAAGAGACTATTATTCGTCAAAATATGGTTATTTGTCCGTTTTGGACTTTGAGGAGTGTATACGTGTCCCGATTTTTTCTGTTGAGCTGGATTTTGCTGCTGCTTTTTCCTGCGACGTCTTTTGGGGAAGAGGTTGTCTATAATGAGATTCTGGTCAAGATAAACGAAGAGATTATCACTCAGTTTGATCTTGATGAGGAGTTGAAGCCCATTCTTGCCCAGATAGGCAATCGTGAGCTGAGCGCAGCGGAGAAAGAACAGTTGAACAAGCTTCGTAAGCAGACTCTTGAAAAAATGGTCAATGACGTTCTTTTGGCTCAGGAAATCAAGAAATATCAGATTTCGGTTCCCGATGAGGTCGTTGAAGATGAAATTCGCCGGACACAGGAACAGCGGGGCATGTCTGCCGAGCAGTTTGCCGCAGCTGTCGAGAAAGACGGCTTGACCATGGAGGATTTTCGGAGTCGTCTCAAGGGGATGATCGAAAAACAGGAACTGCTTGGTTACATGGTTCATAGCAAAGTGCTTGTTACGGATAGCGAAATTCAAAAAGAATATGAAACCAGACACGACGATTATGCTCTTGAAAAAATGGTTGAACTCGCCATTATCCTTCTTCCGTCCGATGTTGCCGCCAAAGAGGTGAAAAAGCGTATTGAAGACGGCGAGTATACTTTTGCGGAAGCTGTCGAGAAATATAGCGTGGGTCCGGGCAAGGATAAGGGCGGCTCCATCGGTGAGGTGGACTGGTCTGATCTGGCGGACGATTGGAGAGCCTCCATTGAAGGCGTTCCTGCAGGTGGTGTTGGGCACCCCATTATCGTTCAGGAGAAAGAGGCTTTGTTGTCACCTGTGAAAATTGTTGATGACAGATTGGTGCCGCTCGAGGAAGTGCGTGACAGCATTTTTGAAAATTTGATGCAGAAGAAGCGTGAAAAAGTTTTTGATGAATACTTTGAGAACTTGAAGCAGAGTTCTGTTATCGTCTATATGACCAAATAACTGTTTGAAAATTCCTGATATTTTGTGTTTGAAAATGGAGATATTGAATGAATTTTGAGGAACTTGGGCTGACGCTGAAGCGTGAAAGAGAAAAGAAGGGGTTGAGCATTGAGTTGGTCATGGAAGCAACCAAGATCAGCCGGACCAACATTGTCGCCATGGAAGAAGGCGATCGATCTTCATTGCCGCACGCTGTTTATGCGAAGGGTTTTGTCAAGAGTTATGCCCGGTATCTTGGTCTGGATGCAGACGAGCTGTCCATGACTGTTGATCGCGAGTTCGTTGATGAAACTGAAGACCTGGAAGAAACAGCGTACGATGTTAGTCCTGCTGCGGAAAAAGCTTTTCAGGGAGCGGATGTGGTTGAAACGAAGAACCGATCCGTTTTGCCTATGCTGCTCGTGGCGGTCCTGCTTATTGCCGTAGTCGTTCTGTTACTTATGAATTTGAATGCGGTTGAGTCGGAGAAGACGATTGCACCGGCTCCTGCCGCTGAAACTGTTGTTCCTGATGTGGATATTCCGACGTCCCCGACGGAACAGGAGTCTGTACCTCAAGAGTCGGTTGTTGAAGACGTTGCAACTTCAGCCGTAGAGACGGCAAATGAGTCAGAGGTCGCTACAGAGAATGAAGGTGCTGCTGACGTCACTCCTGAAGTGCCTGTTGAGACTGTCGTTGAATCACAGAAGCCTGCTGCTGCGCCTGAAAAGAAGGTTGAAGCTCCGGTCGAAAAGCCTGTGGTTGCTGTTAAACCCGAGAAACAGAAATATGATCATGTGCTGATTATTCGGGCTACAACGGACAAGGGGTGCTGGATTGGTGTCTGGCGGGGGAATGAAACCAAAATGGCCAGAGATTTCGTCTTGAAGCAGGGAGAGCCCTTGCGTTTGATGTTCAATAGCCCGCGTCGTATCAGAATCGGCAATGTCGCAGGGGTGACCGTGACATATAATGGAAAGCCGTATTCTCTTAGCGGTGCAACGGGGAATATTCAGACGCTTCGGTTTGGTACAGAGTAGATATCGTTTCGTTTACATATTTTGGGGAAGACCGGCATGAACTCCACTGAAAAAGCTTTGGTGCTGAAGGTCGGTCGATTTAGAGAGTCGGATTGCTGGCTTCGGCTTCTGACGCCTTCCCGCGGGGTATTCAATGCCTTTGCGTTTGGCGGCAGCCGGAGCCGTCGTCGTTTTGTCGGCTGCCTTGATCCGTTGAGCCATGTGTTTTTCACTATCGGGACAAGTCGGACGGGTGATTATATCGTACTTGAAGAAGGGTCGCTTCTTCATAATTTCCCGGAAGTTCGCAAAGATTCTTCTCGGACCGGCATGGCTGTTAACTGCATTCGATTTATCGAGGCGATTGAAGTCGGTGCCGGTGATGGCGGTGTCGCGTACGACCTGTTGCTTGAAACGTTGCGAATGCTGGAAACCGGCGGTGGGAATATTGATTTCATGCCGTGGTTTTTCCGCGCAAAACTTGTTTTCTCCTTAGGGTATACACCGGACTTTCTTGTTTGCGGAACCTGTGGAGAATCGGTTGGTGCTGGACATGGGTATCAATTTGGTATTGAAAAGGGGCAGGTTGCGTGTCCGACTTGTCTTTCCGCCGGGAAACCGTTAGATGGACTTGCTCGACCGATTTCCACCGGCGTATTGCGTGCGCTTGACTGGATTCAGCGCAGCGGCCCCGCGGATTGGGTTACTGTTGCCATGGATCACGAGGTCAGGCGTCAGTGCGCGCAGGTGATTGAATTGTTTGTTGCTTACCACCTGGGTTTGTCCTGGGAAAATGGTACATATAAAAAGGTATGATTTTGGAGTAGTTGATGAATTTTCAGAACGTCATATTGACACTTCAGGACTTTTGGGCCGACTACGGCTGCGCAGTGGTGCAGCCCATGGATATTGAATGCGGAGCCGGGACATTCAACCCGTCTACTTTTTTCCGCGTTATCGGTCCTGAGCCGTGGAAGACGGCCTACGTTGAGCCGTCCCGCCGTCCCACTGACGGCCGTTACGGGGAGAACCCCAACCGCTTGCAGCATTACTATCAGTTTCAGGTCATTCTGAAGCCGTCTCCGGACAATATTCAGGAATTGTACCTTGAGAGTCTGGCTGCGCTTGGTATCGATGCGAGCGAGCACGATATCCGTTTTGTCGAGGATGACTGGGAGTCTCCCACCCTTGGTGCCTGGGGACTTGGATGGGAAGTCTGGCTCAATGGTATGGAAGTGACCCAGTTTACGTACTTCCAGCAGGTTGGTGGTATTGATCTGAAGCCTGTTGCTGTGGAAATTACTTACGGTCTTGAACGTATCTCCATGTACTTGCAGGAAAAAGAGTCAGTTTATGACCTCAAGTGGAATGATACGATCACGTACGGAAATGTTTTCCACCAGAACGAAGTGGAGATGTCCAAGTACAACTTTGAGTTGTCCGATGCGGACATGCTGTTCGACCTGTTTAACAAATTCGAGGGTGAGTGTTTGAAGCTCTGCGAGGAAGGTCTGCCGTGGCCTGCGTATGATTGCTGTCTCAAATGCTCCCATTCCTTCAACATGCTTGATGCCCGGGGCGCTATCTCCATTACGGAGCGCGCATCTTACATTGGCCGCGTGCGTAATCTTGCTTCCAAGATTGCGAGACTGTACGCGGATCAGCGTGAGGAACTTGGCTACCCGATGTTGAAGAAATAGTTCGATACGTATTTACAATAAAAGAGTACTACGATGGCCGAATTCATACTGGAAATCGGAACCGAGGAAATGCCTGCCCGTTTTGTGCCGAAACTGGCGGCAGAGTTGGAAAAGGTTTTTACCAAACTGCTTGGCGAAGCCATGGTCGAAAATGGTGGTGTCGCTACGTATGCCACGCCGCGCCGAATCACTGCACACGTCGCTTCCATTGCTGATGCACAGCGCAGGGAAGAGGAGACCGTGACCGGTCCTCCGGTGCGTATCGCCTATGATGATGACGGCAACTTGACCAAGGCCGGTTCCGGCTTTGCCAAGACGCAGGGCGTAGCTGAGGACGCACTGTTCAAGCTTGAGACCGGCAAAGGTGAATACCTTGCTGCCAAGAAGATCGTCGGTGGTGGAAATACCATCGATATCCTGCCGGAAATTTGTATCAAGTCCATTGAATCACTGTCTTTCCCCAAGAAAATGCATTGGGGTGATTATGATTTTACCTTTGGTCGTCCGATTCGTTGGCTTCTGGCGTTGCTTGATGAAAACGTTGTTGATTTTACCGTTGAAAACATGACGTCTGGTCGTGAAACCCGTGGACACCGTGTCATGGGGCCTGGTCCGTTTTCCGTGGCAGCCACTACTGAGTATTTCAAGATCATCAAGGATGACTGCAAGGTCGTCATTGATCCCGAAGTACGTAAGCAGTCGATCATTGAAGAAGGAAATCGTCTTGCCAAGGACCTTGGTGGCGAGATTGTCTGGACTGATGGTCTGCTTGAGGAAGTCGCGAATCTGGTCGAATACCCCAAGCCGCTTATTGGCGACATAGACACGCTGTATCTGGAGTTGCCGCGAGAGGTCTTGCTGACCTCCATGCAGTCGCATCAGAAGAGCTTTGGTGTGCAGGGAGCTGACGGTAAATTGTTGCCGCATTTCCTTACAACGCTGAATCTTGAGCCCAAAGATGTAGCATTGGTCAAGAAAGGGTGGGAGCGTGTGCTCAAGGCCCGTCTTGAAGATGCACGTTTCTTCTGGGAGGCTGATTGCAAGGTCGAATTCAAGACCTGGCTGGATAAGTTGGAAAACGTGGTCTTCCTCGGTCCTCTGGGATCTGTAGGTGACAAGTCACGGCGTATTGAAATGCTGTGTGGCAAGCTTGCCGAGCGCTTGGGAGAATCCAAGGGGATTCTGCCCGGAGAAATCGAAAAGTATGCCGAAGCCGGACGTCTTGCCAAAGCCGACCTCGTGTCTGAGATGGTTATTGAGTTTGATAGCCTGCAGGGCAAGATGGGCGGCATTTATGCCGAGCGTGCCGACAAGGGCGAAATCGTTTCCAAGGGTATTTATGAACAGTACCTGCCTGCCGGTCCCGAGACCCCGGTTCCGGCCAGCCTGTCCGGTGCCTTGGTTTCCATGGCAGATAAGGTTGACACCATGGCCGGTTGTTTCGGTCTCGGCAAGATGCCGACCGGTGCGAACGATCCGTACGCGCTCAGGCGTTGTGCACTGGGTATTGCCCGTATTATCATGGAACATGAACTTGATATCAATCTTGATGCGCTTCTTTCTTTCGCGCAGAAGGCCTACAGTTCAGATATCAAGTGGAAGGTGGAGCAGGACGAGGCACATGAGAAGCTTCTTGACTTCTTTGGTCAGCGCCTGCGTGCCCTGTTCACAGGGAATGGATTTGAAACCCGTGTTGTTGATGCCGCGCTCGGCGCAGGTTTCAATGACATTCGCACACTCAAGGCCCGCCTTGAAGCCTTGAATGAATTCAGCAAGGAAGAGGATTTTGGACAGGCGGTGTTGACGTTCAAGCGTGCTGCCAATATTATTCGCAAGCAGGGTGATGAAGCCGGTCAGGAGTTGACTGGCAGTTATGATGCTGACCTGTTTGATGGAGAACATGAATCCGCTTTCGGTGCCAAGCTCGAAGAAACCGCACCTCGGTTTGAGGATCTGTGGGAACGGGGCGATTTCTCGGGATTGCTTGGGTTGCTGCGCGAATTACGTCCCAGCGTGGATGCCTTTTTCGACAATGTCATGGTTATGTGCGATGACAGTGCTGTCCGGTTGAATCGGCTTAATCTGTTGAAGGCATTGGTCGATCGACTTGGTCGTTTGGCTGATTTTAATGCGTTGCAAGTTTAAAAAAGTCTTGACATCAGGAGGAGAGTCCATATAAAAGGCTCTCCCTTCGGGAATAATAGCAAGAAATTACGTTTTTAATACGATAAAAAAGATCAGGAGTACCTACCTTGGCTAATCACAAATCCGCCCTTAAGAGGCACCGTCAGAGCTTGAAGCGTCGCGCCCGTAACCGCATTTCCAAGACCCGCATCAAGAACACCGTCAAGGCTGTTCGTGTTGCTGTCGAAGAAAAGAACCTCGCAACAGCACAGGAAGCCCTCAAGGACGCCACTTCCATTCTGGATAAGGCTGCCCGCAAGAAGGTTATCCACGCCCGTCAGGCACAGCGTCGTATCGCTCGTCTGCAGGCTGCTGTGAATAAGCTCGCCGAATAGTTTTTTATCGCTGCGATATAAGTAGCCCGCCACACGTTAGTGTGGCGGGCTTTTCGTGTTTAAATTGTCGGGAGATGCTTTCTTTAACGTCCTTCGTCCGCAATTTCTTGTAATTGCGCTGTGTCCAGGATGGTGATCTCTTTACCCTTGATCTCCATGATGCCCTGTTCTGCGAATTTTTTGAAAATGCGGGAGAGGGTTTCCTGTATTGTGCCGAGGTAAAAGGCGATCTGTCCTTTGGGAAGGTCGAGCTTGAATGTGTCCGATTCCTGTGATGCCCGGAGTAGCAGCAGGTAAGCAGCCACGCGTGACGGGGTCTCCTTGAGGCTCAGGTCGTCAATCTTGTTGACTAGAATGCGCAGGCGCTGGGAGAGAAGAGCCATCATGTTCATGGCAAGATCCGGGTCGTCCGTTATGACTTTTCTGAAACTGTCACGGGGGAAGAAGAGCGTCTCAAGATTTTCCAGTGCCTGAGCCGAGGCCGGAAATGTACCGCCTTCAAAAACCGGAACCTCGCCGAATGCTTCTCCCGGACCGAACACGTGCAGGATGTGTTCTTTGCCGGACGGTGATGTTCGGAATATCTTTACCCGGCCAGATGCCGGGGCGTAGAAACCGTCAGCCTGAACATCGGCCTCAAAAAGAACCTGCCCCTTCCTGAATTTCTTTACCACCGCAATGTCAGCAAGCTTGATGAACTGTTCTTCCGGCAGTCCGTCGAAAAACATGACAGCCCGTGTCGCTTCCAATTTATCCATGTAATAATTCTCCGATATGTATTCTTTCTACATAAGTTGACCTAAGTCATGGCGATCGTCAAAAAAAATGTCATTCTGCAGTCACGGAGATTGAAAAAGTGAAAAAGACACTACTCGCCATACCTTCCTTAGCTCTCTTGCTTCTGGCTGCTCATTCCCTGAGACAGGGGGACTTCGGGCTGACCTCGGCCTTTGTGCTGCTCGCCGGTCTGATGTTTACACGTCAGGCGTGGGTGCGACTGGTCTCGATAGCGGCTTTGGTGTGGGGCGGATATCTTTGGGCCGATGCCACAGTTGATTTCATCAGCTTCAGGCAGGCTTTGGGAATGCCATGGCAAAGGCTGGCATTTATCATGGGCGGCGTTATACTCTTTGATGCTTTGGCCCTGGCGGTCTTGGCAGGGGAGACGTGTCGAAGGTTATTCGATCGTTCAAGAGAGCAGGCGTTTGTTCGGGCGGCTATAGCTGTCTTGACTGTTTTCGGTCTTGCTCTTGCCCGTTCCAAAGTATCGTTTGCCATTCTCCTGATTGATCGCTTTTTCCCCGGATGGGGATGGCTTGAGATAGCCATGCTCGCTTTCTATGCCCAGTGGATTGGCGGGATCATGGTGTCTCCCAAAGGACATCGTGTTAATCGACCGCGCATTTGGGGGTTGTTTTCGTTTGTCTTTTTCCTGCAATTGGCACTTGGACTGCTTGGGTTTGATCGAATGCTTATGACCGGGACCCTGCATTTGCCAGTGCCTGCTCTTATTGCTGCCGGACCTGTGTTTCGTGGTGAAGGTTTTTTCATGATTATCCTGTTTTCCGTAACCTTGCTGCTGGTCGGTTCCGCGTGGTGCAGCCATCTTTGTTATATCGGTGCGTGGGACGATGCCATGAGCCGTATGGGTGGACGACCTGTGCCGAACGTTAAAATACGGCGGTGGAGTATTCTCGGACGTTCTGCAATGCTGATTCTCGTTGTCAGCATGGCACTGCTGCTGCGGTATGCAGGAGCTTCCGGTTTGTTTGCTGTGATGCTTGCTGCAATCTTTGGTTTGCTCGGGGTTGGTTTGATGGTTTTTGTCTCCCGAAAAGTAGGCATGATGATTCATTGTACGACTTTTTGTCCCATGGGCATTCTCGCAAACATATTTGGCAGGATTTCTCCATGGAGAATTCGAGTGAAAAAGGACTGCACACAATGTGGGGCATGTTTTTCTGTGTGTCGCTATAATGCGCTTGATGAGAATCAGGTTGTCTCCGGTAAGCCTGCGCTTTCCTGTACGCTGTGTGGAGATTGTGTGTCAGCTTGTTCGCACGGTCAGATCGGATATTCGTTTCCCGGATTGTCCGGAGATGCGGCACGATCCCTGTTTATTGTTTTGATTGTAAGTCTCCACGCCATCTTTCTTGGTGTGGCAAGAATATAAGTTTTATTGAACAAAAAAGGAGTAATAATATGCTCAGCAAAAGAAAAATGATCACGATTGATGAAGAGTTGTGCAATGGCTGCGGCCAGTGTGTTCCTTCCTGTGACGAAGGTGCTCTTGCCATCGTGGATGGCAAGGCAAAGCTCGTAAAGGATATTTATTGTGACGGTCTTGGCGCTTGTTTGGGGGATTGTCCCACCGGCGCGCTCAAGGTGATTGTGCGTGAAGCCGAGGACTTTGATCCCGATGCTGTTGCCGAACACCTCAAGGCACAGGGACGTGAAGTTCCGGATCATATGCCTGATCCGAAAAGTCTGCGTCTTGATGAAAAGCCTTCCGGTCGTGCAAAGCCCGCAGGAGGTTGTCCCGGTGCGGCTCTGAAGACCATGACTCCGTGCGGGCAGGCCAATATTCCCACGTCCGCGCCAGCCGGTGCCTCGGCATTGTCGCATTGGCCGGTGCAGCTCCGTCTTGTGCCGCTGAATGCTCCATTCCTCAAGGAAGCGGATTTGCTGTTGACGGCAGACTGTGTGCCGGTTGCATTTCCCGGATACCACAGTGAGTTCCTGCCCGGTCGTGTCGTGCTTATGGGATGTCCCAAGTTCGACAACCAGATGGAGTATGTTGAAAAGTTGACCGGAATTATCGCTGAAAATGATTTGAAGTCCATCACTGTTTTGGAAATGGAAGTTCCATGCTGCGCTTCCATGAGCGCCATTCTGGGTGAAGCAGTCAAGCGTGCCGGACGTCAGGTGAAGATTGAGCGAGTCACCATTTCTCGAAGTGGTGAAGTACTCGAAACTGTACCTCTTACTTTTGGATAACAGGAGATTGTCATGCAGAAGTTTGAATTGTTTGAAGAACATGGCTTTAAGGATTTGACGTTTTCGAACTATCTGGTTCATGAGTCCGAATTCATGAAGGTGATCAATTTCAACTTCAAGGCCGGACAGAAGCTTCCTGTTCACTCTCATGATCTGGAAGGAGAGTTGACTTTGACCATCCTCGAAGGCACTGGAGAGTTCCTCGGTGCGGATGGGGCAACCATGCCTGCCCGTACCGGCGACGTCCTCGTGTCGGAAATTCGCGAACCGCATGGTGTGGCTGCGACTACAGATATGCGTGTTCTCGTAACCATTACACCTCCGATCTAGAAAAGGAAAAACATGATACCTGAAAATCTGCCAAAAGGTGCCGTCGCCCAACGCGGCGGCACTCTTTATTCTGTTCGTCCTCGTACTCCGCTTGGTGAAATCTCTGCCGAGCAGCTGAACGTCATCAATTCCGTGGTTCAGGATTTCAACCTGCCCGGTGTGCGCGTCACTGCTGCACAGCGTTTGAGTATCCGGGGAATTCCTGGGGAAAAGGTTGCTGAGGTCATTGAGCGGCTCGGGCCGGTCGGCGAATTGTGCCATTATTATGTGCAGGCCTGTCTCGGTACGACCGGGTGCCGGCTTGCCATGCAGGACTCCATAGGGCTGGGGGCTCGGCTGGAAGAATTCCTCAATGAGTTCGAACTTCCGGCAAAACTCAAATGTGGTGTCTCCGGATGTTCCATGTGCTGTTCCGAAAGCTATGTGCGTGATGTCGGACTTGTGGGGACGGCAAAGGGATGGACCGTGGTTTTCGGCGGTAACGCCGGAAAGGGGGTACGGAAAGGGGATATCATTGCAGAGAACGTGTCGGACGATAAAGCCCTTGAGGTGATCGGCAAAGCACTTGCTTTTTATCGGGACAATGCGAAAAAGAAAGAGCGCACTGCGCGTTTTGTCGCTCGTGTCGGTATCGAAGCTGTTTTGAAAGCCCTGTAGCCCTTTTCTGGAGGTTGATGTGTCAGACAAAGATTCGCCCACTGGAGCCATTCTTCAACGTGACAAGAAAACATACGCCATTGTTCCGCGCACGCCCGTCGGTGTTGTGACACCGGATGTCCTTGAGGCTCTTGCCCGTGTCGGCCGCAAGTTTGAGATTCCGATCATGAAGATAACTTCCGGCCAGCGTATTGCCTTGGTCGGATTGGAAAAAGAGCAGGTCGATCAAGTCTGGGAAGATCTCAAGATGGACATCGGTCCCGCGGTCGGTTTGTGCGTGCATTATGTGCAGGCATGTCCCGGTACTGAGGTTTGCAAATTTGGGCTTCGCGACTCGCTTGGCCTTGGGTTGGAGCTTGAGAAGATGTTTGTCGGCAAGGAATTGCCTGCCAAGATGAAGGTCGGCGTGTCAGGCTGTACCATGTGCTGTGCTGAGAGCTATGTGCGTGATGTCGGCCTTATCGGCAAGAAAAAGGGCTGGACCATGGTCGTGGGAGGCAATGCCTCGGGCAGGCCTCGTATTGCCGATGTTCTGGCTGAGAATCTGACGCGAGGGGAGGCCATAGAGCTCGTCGGGCGCTTCATGGATTATTACCGTGATAATTCCAACAAGCGCAGCCGTTCCTCCCTTTTTGTGAAGAGGGTTGGCATTGATGCCGTCAAGGCAGCTATTCTGTAGTTTTCTTTTGGCTGCAATTTCTGTTGTTATTGAGGGACAGTCCTGTGAAAAACGGGGCTGTCCTTATGTTTTTTGCCTGTAGCAGGCTACGGCCCGAATGGCCTTTCATGTTGTTGCGTAGACTGGAAAACATGAGTACAAGGCAGGGGGTTGCGTGTTCTCATTTTTACAGGAGAGACCTTTTGAGGATCATCATCATAGGTGCCGGTGAAGTCGGATTCCATATCGCTCAGCGACTGGCTGTCGAAAACAAGGAAGTCGTAATTATCGACAAGAGTGCGGAAGCACTTCGGAAGATTGCCGAATCCTCCGACGTACAGACTATTCGCGGCTCCGGCAGCAGTCCGGAAGTTCTGGAAGAGGCCGGCATCATGGATGCCGATATATTTCTTGCTGTTACCGATAGTGATGAGATCAACCTCATTGCCTGTTTCTTTGCCAACATGCTGAATGAAAAGGTGACCAAGCTCGCTCGTATTCGTAGTGGGATGTACACCAATTACAAGCATCTCCTTACAGGTGAAGGAGCTGGAATAACCAAAATCATCAACCCGGACGAAGAAGTTGTTAACTCGGTGCTTCGGCTCATGAGTGTGCCCGGTGCCGTGGAAATCAATGAGTTCGCCAACGGAAAGATTCGTCTGATCGGTATCAATCTGCCCGAGGACAGTCCTGTTGTCGGCGTAAAACTGATGGAACTGCGCCAGAAAATCGGTGACGAACTCGGTATTGTCATTGCCGCGCTTGTGCGTGACGGTGAGTTGATTATCCCCAGCGGTCTGAACACGATTCAGAAGGACGATGTCGTTTATTTTGTCTGTGATATCAGAGAACAGGAAGAAATTCTTGAACGACTTGGCGTGCCGTCGAAACCTGTTCGTGAGGTCATGATTATCGGCGGCGGAAATATCGGTTACAAGCTAGCCAAGGCTCTCGACAATAAATATTATCACACTCGCTTGCTCGAAAACCGTCAGAAACGGTGCGAATTCCTATCCGAACGGCTTGATCGCCCCATCGTGCTCATGGGTGACTCCACGGATCAGGACATCCTGCGTGAAGAAAATATTCATGACATGGATATGGTTATTGCCGTGACCGGTGATGAGGAAACCAATATCCTGACCTGCCTGCTTGCAAAAAGTCTCGGTGCGAAAAGCACTGTCACAAGAGTGAACAATTTCGGTTATATGCCCCTTATTGAGCCTATCGGTATCGATTATGTGGTGTGCCCGAGGCAGTCGGCTATCAATTCACTGTTGCACTTTATTCGCCGGGGCAAGATTATCTCCACGGTGAGCATCAAGGGCGAAGCGGCCGAGGCGCTGGAAGTCATTGCTCATGAGGATTCGCCTATCATTGGCAAGAAGGTCATGGACCTGGCTTTCCCCAAGGGCTGTCTGGTGCTGTGTTTCCAGCGTGGAGATGAAGTCGTTATTCCGCGTGGTGATACCATTATTGAGCAGCAGGACCGGCTTATCATCATTTCTGCGCGCAACAATATCCCCAAGTTGGAAAAAGCGCTCACGACCAAGGTGGAGTTTTTCTAGATGCGTTGGCAATACGTGTTGCACATCATAGGCGCTTTGGTTGCCTGTGTTGGTATGACCATGGTTCTGCCGCTCGCGTGGGGGGCATATTACGGGGATGGAACGGCTGTTCCCTTGGCTTTGTCCATGGCAATCACCATTCTGTCCGGCGCACTCATGTTTTTCGTGTTTCGCGATCCTGTTGCGGCCAAGTCCGCAATGACGCATCGGGAGGGGATGGCCATTGTCGCGCTCGGGTGGTTTGCCGCCGGAGCCTTCGGCGGATTGCCGTTTTATCTTGGCGGGACGTTTGAAAGCGTAGTGGACTGCGTGTTCGAATCCCTGTCCGGTTTCAGTACCACCGGATCTTCCGTTTTGACGAATATCGAGGCGGTTCCCCGCGGCATCTTGTTCTGGCGCAGTCTGACGCACTGGCTCGGTGGTATGGGGATTATCGTCTTGTCGCTTGCCATCCTGCCATTTCTCGGTGTGGGTGGCATGCAGCTTTACAAAGCCGAGGTTCCCGGTCCTGTCCCGGATAAATTGAAGCCGCGCATCAAGGATACGGCCATGACTCTCTGGAAGGTTTACGTGCTTTTCAGTGTCATTGAGACCATCCTGCTGATGTTTGGCGGCATGGATTTCTTCGATGCGCTCTGTCACACCTTCGGGACTATGGCAACCGGCGGTTTTTCAACGAAAAATACGTCTGTGGCTGCGTTTGACAGTGCGTACATTGATTACGTCATCACCATATTCATGCTGATTGCCGGTGTGAACTTTTCCTTGCATTACCTGTTGTTGAAGTGGCGACCGGCCGCCATGTTCAAGGACCCTGAATTTCGGGTCTTTGGTGTAATGACAGCCGTTTTCATCATCATTATCACCATAGCAGTCTATGCCGGTGGCAATTATGATTCCGTGTCGGATTCCGTGCGGTATACGTCGTTTCAGGTTGCGGCCATTCTGACTACCACTGGATTCGCCACGGCAGACTATGAGTTGTGGCCGGGAATAACTCAGGCGATACTGCTTTTCTGTATGTTTGTAGGCGGATGTGCCGGGTCTACCGGTGGCGGCATGAAAGTTATGCGTATCATGCTGTTGGTTAAACATTCCTATAAGGAATTGTTTCGTCTGATACATCCCCGTTCGGTCAATCGTGTAAAGATGGGCAAGACGGTGGTGCAGGACGATGTCATCAGCGGCGTCTGGGGCTTTTTCATTCTTTGGATCGGTCTGTTTGTTCTGGCCGCGTTTGTCGTCGCCGGAACCGGTGTGGATGTGGTTACATCCTTTGCCGCGTCCCTGGCCTGTATCGGTAACATCGGCCCCGGAATTGGCGGCGTCGGTCCGACAGACAACTTTGCATGGCTGCCTGACACTGCAAAGTGGGTCTTGACCTTCTGTATGGTCCTCGGACGACTGGAAATCTATACGGTTATCATCCTGTTTGTTCCAGAATTTTGGCGTAAGTAAAACGATTTACTCATAAGCAACAAAAAGGCCGCTCATTTGAGCGGCCTTTTTGTTGCTTATTGTAATGGATTGATCTGGAGAAAGTCTAGAAAATATCCAGAATCGTTATCTCGTAACGGCTAGGGAGAAGATGCTGCAAATTCTATGATTAGTCGGCCCGGTAGTGGCAGCCTTTTGTTTCCTTGTTTCGAAGCGCGGCAAGGGTCACGATATAAGCGGCCTGAGAGCCGTGAAAAAGATCAATCAGCGGTTTGCTGATGGCTGTTTCGCGGTAGAAATCATGCAGGTCCTTGGTGAGCTTGCGGAGGTCGGAAAAGGCACGGCTTAGTCGACTGTTCGTGCGGGATACACCGACGTAATTCCACATGGTATTGCGGATATTGGACCAGTCCTGCGAGATAAGTGCAGGGTCTTCATTCTGCATGTGGCCCTGACTGACCCAATCGGGAATGGCTTCATCCAGCTTGCGGCTGAGGGGTGAGGTATTGCTCATGCGGGATGCTATGTCATTGCCGACACTGTAGCCCCAGAGCATGCCTTCAAGCAGTGAGGTGCTGGCAAGGCGGTTGGCACCGTGGACACCAGTGCAACTGCATTCTCCTGCTGCATAGAGGTGCTCAAGCGTTGTGCGGCCATGATTGTCGGCATGGATGCCACCACAGAAATAGTGTGCGGCCGGAACCACGGGGACAGGATCGCAACTCATGTCTACCCCGATGGATTTACAGCGGTCATAGATCGTGGGGAAGCGTTTTTGGACATCGTGTTTAACCTTGGAAACATCCAGATAGACGCAGTCTTCACCGGAGTGGAGCATTTCGTCCATGATGGCCCGTGTAACGATGTCACGGGGGGCGAGATCGGCACGAGGGTCGCGCTGTTTCATGAACGCTTCGCCTTTGCCGTTCACAAGGATCGCGCCCTCACCTCGAACGGCTTCCGAGACCAGAAAACGCTTCTCGCCGCGTTTGGAGCCGCCATACATCGCTGTTGGGTGGAACTGCACATATTCACAGTTCATGAGGCGTGCGCCGGCACGGGAGGCCATGGCGAGCCCTGATCCGATTGAACCGGGGGTGTTGGTGGTGTGCAGGTAAATTTGCCCGATGCCACCGGTAGCGAGAAGGGTGAATCGCGAAAGAATTGTTTCGACTTTGCCATGTTCTTCATTGAAGACGTAGGCTCCGGTACAGTGGTTTGACAGGCTGTACTTGAAATCGAGGTGTTTGGCGTGATGTTGGGTGGTCAGCAGGTCAATGGCTGTGCGTTTGGTGAGCACGCGAATGTTTTCATGTGCTTCCACTGCCGCCCCGAGCACTTCCATGATATTGCGGCCGGTGTGGTCGTCGCAATAAAGAATACGCGCCAGGGAGTGTCCACCTTCCTTGGTCAGGTACCAGTCGCCGGGAGTTCGCTGGTTGAATGGGATTTCGTATTTTTCGAGAAACAGTTTTTTCAGTACTTCTGGACCTTTGCGGCAGAGATAGCGAACGGCGCGGGTTGAGTTCTGTTCCCAACCTGCGGTGAGAATGTCTTTTTCCAGAATTTTTGGGTCATCATCCTCGCTACGATAGACGATACCGCCTTGGGCGAGGGAGGTGTTGCCGGAAGCCAGCTTGTCGCCCGCGGTGATAAGAATGACGTCAACCCCTTGTTCGGCAAGGGTAAGGGCTGCGACTGAACCGGCGATACCGGAACCGATGATGAGAGCGTCACTGTGAAGTCGAAGATCTTGCATGGATTCAGTCATATCACTCTGGCCTATCTGGAGCAAACTTCAAGCATGCGTTCAAGTGATAATCTGGCTGGAGCCTTGATATCGTCAGGAACGTCGATCGGCGTTGCGTTGTCAATGTTTTCGAGCAGGGCGGCCAGATTCTCTTCCGTTGTCTTGCCCATGTCTTCACACAGACTGACATTCAGTGGTCTGATAGTCTTTTCGCCTGCATATTGTGCTGCGAGCCGTTTTACTAGATTCTCTTCCGTGCCGATGTAGACAGTCGATCCGGCGGGTGCTTCCTTCGCATATTTGATGAGGAAGGTGGTAGAACCGTGCCCGTCAGAGGCGTCAACTACTGCGGAGTCGCATTCGGGGTGGACAACTATTTTGGCATCAGGTTCTTCAGCCCTGATTTTTTTCACGGTTTCCAGCTGGAATTCTTCATGGATTGGGCAGTAGCCGGGCCAGATGATGAACTCTTTGTCTTTTACGCTGTCCGGATTGATGAAAAGTTTCGGGTCGCCGTCGATAACGCCTGCGGGAAGAATGATGCGCTTATCCTTCGGGATGTTCAGGGTGTTTGCCGTATTGGTGGCGAGGTGTTTGTCCGGGAGAAAAAGAACGGCGTCACCTTGTTTCATTGCCCATGAGAGCATGGTTTCGGCGTTGGCTGACGTGCAGACCGAGCCGTCGTATTCACCGACAACGCCTTTAACTGCCGCAGAGGAGTTTACATAGGTGAGCGGGATGATCTTGCGCCCGTCGGCCTGAAGTATGTCAAGCGTCTGCCTGACTCGTCCCGCTTCTGCCATGTCGGCCATGGGGCAGGTGGCGGTGGGGTCGGGGATGTGGATTTTCTGGTCGTCGCGTCGAAGAATAGCTGCGGATTCCGCCATGAAATAGACACCGCAGAAAACGATGTGCTCGGCATCCAGACCGCTGATGTGGCGTGAGAGTTCCAGTGAATCGCCGCGAATGTCTGTATGCGCCATGACTGCATCCGCCTGATAGTGGTGACCGAGAATGGCGAGGCGGCTCCCCATCTGTTTCCTGACGGTTTCGATGGCTTCTGCGAACTTTTCCACAATGTTCCTCCTTACGCTAAGGGTATGAACTGCATACTGAAATCTGACACCGGAGCCGAGTGAGTGAGCTTGCCGACCGAGATGAAATTCGGTCCTAACTCAGCGACGGATCGGATGTTTTCGAGAGATATGTTTCCGCTTATTTCGGTCTCAATGGTGTCGGGAATGATGCCGAGTGCTGTTTTGGTGGTTTCCGTGTCCATATTATCTAACATGATGCGTTGGATTTCGCACTGACTGGCTTCTTCTACTTCTTCAAGAGTCCGGCACTCGACTTCAATGGGCGGGCAGGGGGAATGGGCACGCAGCAGCGCATCAACGGCCTGTCTGATGCCGCCTGCACGGTCAATGTGGTTGTCTTTGAGCATGAGCATGTCGGACAGGGTCAGGCGGTGGTTTTTCGCTCCACCGGCAAGTACGGCGTATTTTTCAGGAAAACGCAGGCCGGGCATGGTTTTTCTCGTGTCGAGCAGCTGCGTATTCGTGCCTTCAAGTTCTTTTACGTACTGGGCGGTCAGATTGGCAATGCCGGAAAGGTGGCAGAGGAAGTTCATGATAACGCGTTCAGCCTTGAGAAGCTGAAGGGCTGGGCCCTGCAATGCGGCCACCATGGTACCTTCGGATACCTTGTCGCCATCGTCTACGTTGAGATGCGTTTGGCATTCTGCGCCGCCGAATTCGAGAATCATGGGAATGAGCGGGAGGCCTGCGACAACAGTGTCCTGCTTGGCTACAATCATGGCTTGAGCCATATCATTTTCGGTGAAAAGTCCCATGGAAGTAAGGTCTGAACCGTCTTCAGCAAGGGCGATACGGATGGTCGCCAGCAGGAACATGCGGGCTTCGGCCTGAAAGAAATCTTCGAAAGTATTGGTAGGCATGGTTTCTCCCCATTTTCCTAGAGTGGTTGAAGGGCAAGTAAAGCACGTATGTTCTTTCGTCAAGGGGTAGAGGAGATGATGAAATTTTTCACAATAAATTGAGAGCCTGCGGTGTGTAATTCTTTGACCTGACCTTTGAATTGGGCTAGGTATTCGCCCATGAGTTTAAAAGAGGAAAATCGCCCTGAAGATGTCGAAATCGACGGCCTGACTGCCGCCGAACTTGAGGCGCAGCATCCTGCCGATGCCGCTGAAGCCATCGAAGGACTCGATCTTACGGATCAGATAAAATTCATCAAACAGCTTCCTGTCAAGGATGCTGCTCTTTCCCTTGCGGAAATGGAAACCCACGACCAGAAAGACATTATTCAGAATCTCAACAGAGGGCTTGCCGGACGTATCGTTGCACAGATGTCGCCTGATGATGCGACTGACCTTCTGGATGAACTTGATTACGAATTGCAGCAGGCGCTGCTTAGACGTGTCCCGGCAGAAGAACGTGCCGAACTGAAGACTCTGTTGACCTTTGACCCGGATACCGCCGGTGGTGTCATGAACACCGAGGTGGTCATTCTGGATCAGGATCTCAATGTCGATCTGGCAATTACAAAGATTCGGGAAGAGGTCGAAGACAAGGAAATTCCTTATTATGCGTACCTGACAGATGAGAAGGATCGTCTGGTCGGCGTTGTTTCGCTGAGGGATATTCTCCTGGCCAGACGCGGGGCGATGCTCAAGGATCTTGTCAAGACGCAGAGTCTCGTCACGGTCGGGTATAATATCGACAAGGAAGAAGTCGCGCATCTCATCGCGCACTATAACCTGCTTGCGCTTCCTGTTGTCGATTTCGGCAACCGCCTGCTCGGGGTTGTCACTGTTGATGATGTCATTGACATTATTCACGAAGAAGCCAGTGAAGATATGCAGGCGATGGTCGGTGCCGGTGCCGATGAAACCACGGATTCTCCGTGGCTGTATTCGGTTCGCATGCGTTTGCCTTGGCTGATAATAAACGTACTTTTTTCGGCTATTTCCGCATGGGTGGTTCACCTTTTCGAAGGGAATATCGCAGAGATGGCGGTGCTTGCCGTGCTTATGCCCATTGTGGCGAATCAGGCTGGCAATACAGGGCAGCAGGCGTTGGCGGTCATGATTCGCCAACTTGCAATGGAGCGTTTTGACCGCAAGCGTGCATGGCTGGCCGTGCTCAGGGAACTTCGGATCGGCCTGCTTAACGGTGCGATTATTTCTTCCCTTGTGTTCTGTGTGGCGTTCGGGCTGACGGGAAAATTGTCTTTATCCCTTGTCATGGGGTTGGCCCTTGGCGTGGATATGGTCCTGGGAGCTGTCGCCGGAGCATCAATACCGCTTTTGCTCAAGGAAGTAGGGCGTGATCCGGCACAGGCGTCGAGTATTTTCCTGACTACCATTACCGACTCCATGGGATTCTTTTTCCTGCTTGGTCTGGCCGGTCTGGTTTTATTGACTTGATCGTCGAGTTCTATCCGAAAATAAAAAACCGTCCCGGAAATTCCGGGACGGTTTTTTTGTTGTCTGTCCAAAGATTGGATTAATCGAGGCCAAGTGAAGCGAGCAGGTCGTCCACATCGCCCTGATTGGTGCCCTGTGAGGGGCCTTGCAGCTTGGAGGTTGCCTCTTCCTTGGCGTCCACGGAAAGGCTGTCGATGTCTTTTTCGGGTTCTTCTTCGCGCTGACGAATCATCAATCCGGTGGAGAGCATGACTTCGCGAACAATCTTTTCTACTTCGCGGATGGACTTGATGATAATTTTGATTCTTTGGCCGGTCAGGTCCTGGAAGCTGAGAGTAACCATAATGGTGGAAAGGTCAGTGCCCAGTGTATTGTTGATCTCTTTCAACTGTTCACGGTCTTTCTTGGTGACACCGCCGGACTCAAAGCCTTTGACTATCTTGGATACACTGCCTTGGAGGTCTTGCAGTTTTTCAACGATTTCAATGATGTCTACAGCGGCCTTTTCCGTCGTTTGAAGGACTGCATCAAGCTGGTCAGAGGTTTCGCTGAACAGTTCTTCCGGGTCGATGTTGGCTTCGATGCTCTTGATTTCGCTTCCGCCACGGGCTGCTTTGACTTCGTGATAGATTTTTTTCAGGCCGGTCTGCAGGTCGTCATTGACACGACGGTAGAACTCTCCTTCAAGCAGAGATTTTGAAAGATTGGCGGCGATTTCCTTCTCGACCGCAGAAGTGATGGAGTCTTTCAGGCTTTCGACCAGTTCTTCGGAAACCTGATCCATCATTTCTTTGAGTATCTCTTCGTTGCTCGTCATGCGTTGCTCCTGGAGAGTGGCTACATTTTTGCGTTTCTGATCTGTTCTCGTTGTTGCTGAAAAACAAATTGGACAATGGCTTCCATGTCTGATCCGCGTGTGTCGACAAATTCGAATCGGTACAGTCCTGTGTCGTCGTCAATGCCCAGAATACGTCCCTTGCTGCTTGCCATTCTTACCGGGACATGGCTGAGCAGAAGCACCAGTTCCAAGTTATCGTCGGGGTTGAATGTTTGCGTTGACCGTATTTTGACACCGGCGGCCGATAGTTCGAATATTTCAACATCAAGAGGGAATTCGGTACGGAGGTGTTCCTGACTCATAAGGCTCAGTACCCGATCAAGCTTGCGGTCCATTTCAGCAAGGAAATTCGTTAAATCTTCCGGTAGTTTGCTGTTTCGAAACAGCTCGTCACGGCATGAAGTCTCGCTTATGACGTCTCCGCTGAAAATCTGCGAAGAGTCGATGGACTGCATGGTCCGGGCATAGCCTTTCAGTCTGACGGGTATGCGGGAGAAGGTTCGTTTTTCCTCGCTCATGAAATACCTCTGCTTACTGTCGGTCGTCCTCGAGATCCAATGTCATTGCCTTGACCGGGCAAACGCGTGTGCACATGCCGCAGGCGGAACATTTGTCAACATCAAAGATCACGGTTCGGTTACTGGGTTCCAGCGTGAGGGCGTCTGTCGGGCACATGGCGGTACACAGGCCGCAATGTATACAGGATTCCTCGTTGCGGAAAATCTTGTGTGCAACCGGTGTAATCCTTACACCGTTTTCTTTGAGATAGCCGATACCTTTGTGGAAATCCTCTTCCAGACCGGTCATTTCAAGAGTCAGTGAGCCTTCGTGGCGAGGGCTGATGTCTGCCTTGAGAATATTGAAGCTCAGATCGAAAAGCCGTGTCAGATTGCATACCACGGGGCGACCTGAACTTTCCGGAGGGAAGGACAGATAAACGATTTTTCTAAAACCTTTGACTACTTCTTTCATAGAGACATCCTGCTCATGAGTATGGCACAGCGGACGGAATTACCGCAAGTACCAGATTATTTCATTTTTTTAAGAAAGCGTTTGGCTTGTGTGGCCTCAACGGACTTGGGAAATTTCTTGATGACCTCGTCCATGCGCATCTTGGCAAGTTCCGGTTTGCCAAGATAATTCCAGGAGTATCCAGCCTTCAGAAGGGCTGATTTGTATTTTGAACTTTTCTTGTATTTTTCAATAACATCCTCAAAAAGGATGGCCGCACGTGCGTAGTCCTTCAGCTTGTAATAGCACTGCCCCTGCCAGAAAACGGCGCTTGCCGAGAAAGGGTGCCCTTTGAAGGTGTCGGTGAATTCGGCCCAGTAGGAGCGGGCTTTTTCAAATTTTCCGTCTTTGTAAAGGGCGTAAGCCTTGTCGTAGAGGGCTTTAGCCGGATCGCTGGCAGCGGGTTGGGTTTTGGGTTCAGGCTGTTTTAGCGGTGCAGCGGTTGCTGCGATGGTTGCGTTGGCATCTCCGGATGGAGTTGCCATAACTGCGGCGGCAGAGGACGCTGCAAGGGCTGCTGCCCGTTCTTCCCGGACTTTTGGCAGATCGACTTGGAGTTGATTTTCAAGAATAAATTCGATTTCGTCGAGCTGATCCCCCAGAGAAGACATGGTCATGGTCGAGTTGGTGGCTCCAACCTGACGGTCCATGCGTATTTCCATGGTTTCAAGTTCGCCGCGAAGTTTGGCAAAATCAGCTCTGAGAGACTGGATTTCAGCCCACATATCTGCTGTTCGCTGACGGACAGGAGTCTGGGATTTTTCAATTTCTTCTTTGAGAAGTTGTTTGGATTCTTCCAGTTCAGCTTCCAGTTGCTTGATTCTTCCGCGATCCTGCTGTCGTTCGATTTGCAACGTATCCATATCGGTCTGAGTAACACAGCCGAAAGTCAGGAGAAGGGCGAAAGTCGCTACAACAATTCGAATTAAATGAGACTTTTTTTTCATGCTCGTTTGCTCCCTCGTTTTCTACCGAGAGCAAGATACGCGAGAGAACCGAGAATGGGAATAAAAATAGAGATCTGAATCCAGAGAACCTTTTCATTGACCGATTCGAAATTCCGCTTCCAGGCATCCAGAATGGACCATGCGCTGAAGGAAAAACAGACTGCGACCAGTGAGATGATGACAATCCATTGCGTCATGGTGAGGGCAGAAAAATCCGCGATCATGATATGTTCTCCTTAAAACTGGACAGGCTGTTAATGCGCGTCCTTTGAGTGGCGATTTAAAAACATGGAAATGAGTATGCAGCCTGCCCCTACAGTAAGAGCGCAGTCTGCTACATTGAAAGCGGGCCAGTGGTAGGTTCCGACATAAAAATCAAGAAAATCAACTACTACGCCAAGACGCACGCGGTCAATAAGGTTGCCGACTGCGCCTCCGGCGATCAGGCCGAGACCGGTAATTATCCAGGAATCGGAAGATTCGGTTGTTTTCAGCATGTACCCGATGAAACCAAGAGCAAGCAGCGCCACGCCTATGAAAAGCGGGCGCTGCCAACTGATATTTTCGCTGTCCAGAAAACCCCACGCCGCGCCTCTGTTGAGAACATGAACAAGGTTGAAGAATCCGGGAATGACGGATTTTCCAGTCCATACATCCATGGCGGAGGAAACCCAGGCTTTGGTGGCCTGATCAATGACGATCATGGCCACCGCCCAGATGGAAGCTCGCTGATAGCGATTCATTCCGTGCTGCCTAGTTCAGTTTTTTCAGAACTTCGGTACAGCGCGGACAGGCGTCGGCGAATTCCGGATCGGTGCCGAGGTCTTCGCTGATACGCCAGCAGCGCTCGCATTTGTCTCCAGTGGCGGGCTCAACTGTGATTTTCAGGTCTTCGACATCTTCACCCTGGAATGCGTCGGCCGGAGCTTCGGCTACGTCTTTGAGGTCGATCTTGGACACGATGAAGAATTCTCGTGCGTCCAGTTCGTCGGACTCGACGAGTGCGCGGATTTCTTCAGTGGTGTACAGCGTGATCTGAGCATCAAGCGACTTGCCGATGACGCGATCCTTGCGCTTGGGCTCAATGGCCTTGTTCACTTCGCCGCGAACCGCAGCCAGTTTTTCCCAACGGGCGCGTTCGTCGTCGGTCAGGTTGGTTGCGTCAGGTGCAAAGCGCAGCGCGAAGACCGTTTCCTGCTGGTTCAGGTCGGCCTTGATGGCGTCCGGCAGATTCTGGAACGCCTCTTCCGCGGTGAAGGACAGGACCGGGGCCATGTCTTGCAGAAGCATAAGCAGTACCTGCCACAGCACGGTCTGGGCGGAGCGGCGTTTGAGGCCGTTCTGTTCCTCTACGTAGAGGCGGTCCTTGATGATATCGAGGTAGAATGCCGAGAGGTCCACAACGCACAGGTTGTGCAGAGTGTGGTAGACTTTGTGGAATTCGAATTTTTTGTATGCTTCCTGAATGGTCGCATGATGACGCGACACCATGTCCAGTGCGTAGCGGTCCATCGGCAGCATGTCAGCTGCGGCGACTTTATCCTTGGGATCAAAGTCGTTCAGGTTGGACAGCAGGTAGCGGCAGGTGTTGCGGATGCGGCGATAGGCGTCCACGAGCCTGTTCAGGGTTTCGTCGGAGATGCGGATGTCTTCCTGATAGTTGGAAGCGGATACCCACATGCGCAGGATTTCGGCACCGAACTTGTCGATGATTTCCTGCGGGGCAATGACGTTGCCGATGGACTTGGACATCTTGCGGCCCTCGGCATCCACCACGTAACCGTGGGTGAGAACCGTTTTGTAGGGCGGGATGTCGCGAGTGCCCATGGAGGCAAGCAGGGAGCTGTGGAACCATCCGCGGTGCTGGTCCGAACCTTCAAGGTAAAGGTCGGCCGGGAAACGGGTTTCCTTGCGCTGCTCGACAACGGCGGCAAAGCTGGTGCCGGAATCGAACCAGACGTCGAGGATGTCGGTCTCACGCTTCCAGTGAGTGCCGCCGCACTTGGCGCACTTGAGTCCTTCAGGAACTATCTCCTCGATGGGCGCTTCAAACCAGTAGTCGCAACCTGTTTCATGGTTGGCGTACTTGTCGCAGATGTCATAGACCCACTGGGAGTCGAACCAGGTCTCGTCACAATCTTCGCAGATCAGTGCGGAGATCGGGACACCCCAGTTGCGCTGACGGGAGATGCACCAGTCAGGGCGGTTGGCAACCATGTTGTAGATGCGCTCTTCACCCCATCCCGGAACCCATTCAACCGTGTTGCGGATTGCGTCCAGGGAGCGGTCGCGCAGTTTGTTCTCATCCATACCGATAAACCACTGTGTCGTGGCACGGAAGATGACAGGCTGCTTGCAGCGCCAGCAGTGCGGGTAGGAGTGGGAAATTTCTTCAGATGCGAGCAGGTTCCCGAGTTCGGTCAGTTTTTCGATGACCTTGGGGTTGGCGTCCCACACATTCAGTCCTGCGAAATGTTCGACTTCCGGGAGGAACTCACCGCGATCATTCATGGGCGAATAAACTTCCAGACCGTACTTGAGACCGGTTTCAAAGTCCTCACGACCATGGCCGGGAGCGGTGTGTACACAGCCCGTGCCGGTTTCGAGAGTGACGTAGTCGGCAAGGACGACCGGTGATTCGCGATCATAGATGGGATGTTTGGCCTTGAGTCCCTCAAGCTCGGAACCGCTGACGGTGGCGATGGTCTTGACGGAATCCCAACCGAATTTGGCTGTACAGTCTTCGAGCAGACCTTCGGCAAGGATGTAATAGTCGCCGTTTGCTTCGACGAGAACGTAGTCGAAGTCAGGATGCACGGCCACAGCCATGTTGTCGGGAATCGTCCACGGGGTCGTGGTCCAGATGGCAACATACAGTTTGCTGACGTCTATGTCGGCGATTTTTTTGGCGTTCTCATCGGCCATGGGGAAGCGTACGTAGATGGACGGGGAGGAGTGGTCCTCGTATTCAACCTCGGCTTCAGCCAGTGCGGTACGGCAGTCGCAGCACCAGTAGATCGGCTTTTTGCCGCGTACGACGCCGTCACGCTCCATGAAGCGGCCCAGTTCGCGAGCTGTGGCTGCTTCATATTCGGGTTTCATGGTCATGTAGGGATCTTCCCACTCGCCCATGACACCGAGGCGCTTGAATTCCTTGCGCTGTGTATCCAGCCACTTGGCCGCGTAAGTGCGGCAGATCTTGCGGATGGTCAGCGTGTCGAGTTCCTTGTTCTTTTTCTTGAGTTCCTGCTCGACCTTGTGCTCAATGGGCAGGCCGTGACAGTCCCAACCGGGCACATACTGGGCCTGCTGGCCCTGCATGTTGCGGGATTTGACCACGATGTCCTTCAGGACTTTGTTGAGCGCGGTGCCCATGTGAATGTGGCCATTGGCATACGGCGGGCCGTCGTGAAGGACGTATTCGTCGTCCGGGTTTCCGGCGGCGATCATCTTGTCGTAAGCCTTTTTTTCTTCCCAGAATTTCAGCATCTCAGGCTCACGCTGCTTGAGATTGGCCTTCATGGGGAATTTAGTCTTGGGCAGGAGCAGGGTTTTCTTGTAGTCGCTCATGGGTTTTCGGTCCTCCGGCAACGATATATTTCAATAAAATTAAAGGTCCATTCAAATGAATCGAAAGATATTGGTTGAACACGGACCGGAAGTCAAGCATTACGCCACATTTGCACCCTGTATACTCGTCTTTTCCGTGGCGTCAATGTTATGAGTTTGCTACAGTCTTAAGTGCGCTATTCGTAAATCATACCTTATAGGGGGAAAATAAATGGGTATTCATAAAAAAGAACGGGAAATAGAAGAGCTCAAAGAGCATTATGTCAAGAAAACATCCTGCATGATGATGGTGTTCGGGGCATTGCTCGTCGGAGCCTTTATCGGCAATGCCATTACAATGGTTTATGTTGGACAACAGGCAACTCCGCAGGGAGGAGGTCCTGTCGTACAACAGAATGCTCCCAAGCCCGGTGGGGATGCTCGTAAGTTGGCGCAATTGGAGTCCAATGCCCAGAACAATCCTACCAATGCCGACGCATGGATCAAGCTCGGTAATTATTGTTTTGACCACAAGATGCCGCAGAAGGCTGCCAATGCCTATGAACGCGCTGTTGAACTTGCACCGAGAAGGGAGCACGTCTGGTCCGATCTCGGGGTCATGTACAGGCAGCTAGGTCAATACAACAAGGCTCTGGAAGCATTCGGGAATGCGGCTAAGCTGGACCCGGAACACAAGACGTCATGGTTCAATATGGGTATTGTTTATCTGTATGATTTGAATGATGAGGTAAATGCGGTCAGGGTCTGGAAAAAGGTTTTGGCTATTGATCCCGATGCCAAGACGCCGAATGGAGACTCTGTGGCCGAGTTGGTGAAGGGGCTGCAAAAATAATTTTCTTTCATGGTACAATCCTGTTAGATTTGTACCATGCACAGAAATAATAATCAGATGAACCTCTATGGAAAAGGCAGCCTGCCAATTGTGGGCTGCCTTGTTCTATTTTCGGTTGTTCTCGGTACAACTGATTTGGGGTTTATTCCTGTGCCTACGGCGGCGAAAAGTGCGACCATCATGCACTTGCCCACTATCGTGGCGAGTCTGCTTGAAGGTTGGCCTGCGGGGATGATTGTCGGGGCTGTATTCGGTTTGACGTCGATGTACACCCCGTCGTCTGTTGTGGCTTCGGATCCGCTGGTTGTCTTGATTCCGCGTATTCTTGTTGGTGTTACACCGTATTTGACGTATCGTTGGACGGGAATGCTGGGAGAGTACTCTCGACTCGGTCTGGCGGCAGTTGTCGGGACGCTGACGAATACGGTCGGTTTTTTGGGAATGGCATGGTTTCTTGGGTACTTTGATTTTGAGACGGTATTGGATGTCGCCTGGAAACATGGGCTGCCCGAGAGTGTGGTTGCCGTGCTGATTGTTCTCCCGGCGGTGGTGCTTTTGCGAAAAGTGCAGGTGTGGATCGAGAATGTTTTGGATTGATTGTGTGCTGGAAATAAAAAAGCGCAGGATCGCGAAAGCAATCCTGCGCCTTTTCTTTTGATTGGAATTAAATGCCGCCGCCGTCAATGAACGATTGCTGCATGGCGCGTGACTGTACAATCTGTGCACCGGCTGGAACGTCACGTGTTATCCAGACGTTACCACCGATGACTGCTCCTTTGCCGATGGTGATTCGGCCAAGGATGGTGGCTCCGGCATAGATGATGACGTCATCTTCAACCACAGGGTGTCTGGGCAGTCCTTTGATGAGGCGCTCGTCTTCTCCTTTCGGGAAGCTCTTTGCGCCAAGGGTGACCCCTTGGTATACGCGTACGTTGTCTCCGATGATGCAAGTCTCACCGACAACGGTTCCGGTCCCGTGATCCATGAAAAAGTTCCTGCCGATAGTCGCGCCCGGATGAATGTCGATACCGGTATCGGAGTGTGCCATTTCGCCTATGATGCGGGGAATGATATCAACGCCGAGTCGATAGAGTTCATGGGCAATGCGATGATTGGTCAAAGCGCGGATCGACGGATAGCAGAAAATAGTCTCGCCATGGGTCTTGGCCGCAGGGTCACCGTCGTATGCCGCTTCAACGTCGCCGAGCAGGTCTTCCCTGATTTTAGGGAGCTTTCTGATGAATTCCCGTGCCATTTCCTTTGCCCGGGCATCACAGTCATGACAAGTTTCTGTGTTGGTCTTTTCGCAGACGAAACAGTAGCCGCGTCTGATCTGGTCGCTGAGATGACGTTCAACGCGGTCAAGGGTAGAGCCGATATAGTAAGGCATGGTGTCCGGGGTGATTTCCGAGGGGCCATAGTAGCCAGGAAACAGGACAGTACGCAGGTCTTCAACTATTTCAGACAGTGCTTCCACGGACGGCATGGGGATATCGTCGGAATAACGGTGCGAAGCCGGACCGCTGTCGCCGGACTCGACGAGCAGAGCCACGACATCGGCAAGGGAGTAGTCTCTTTCAGTCATGGCAGGGTCCTATTCAAAGAGGGCAGTGCTGAGATAGCGTTCGCCGGTATCGCAGACAATGAACACGATCATTTTTTCCGCGTTTTCTTCCCGTTTGGCCAGTTCAATGGCAGCCGCACAGTTTGCGCCGGATGAAATGCCGCACAGGATGCCTTCTTCGGCGATCATGCGTTTGGCGGTTTCAAGGGCTGTATCTCCATCCATCTTGATGATTTCATCAATAATGTCTGTGTTGAGTGTGTCGGGGATAAAACCTGCGCCGATGCCCTGAATTGTGTGGGGAGCCGGTGAACCGCCTGACAACACGGGCGAAGCTTCCGGTTCGACGGCCACTGCCAACAGTTCGGGCTTTTTGCTTTTCAGCTTTTCGCCGACGCCGGTGATGGTGCCGCCTGTTCCGACGCCTGCCACGAAGATGTCTACCTGTCCGTCCGTGTCAGCCCAGATTTCCTCAGCGGTTGTTTCGCGGTGTATCGCGGGATTGGACATGTTTTCGAACTGCATGGGCATGAAGGAGTTGTCGATTTGCGTGAGTAACTCTCTGGCCTTTTCAATGGCTCCTTTCATGCCGGATTGAGCCGGTGTGAGAATGAGTTCGGCACCGAACCCCTTAAGGAGTTTGCGGCGTTCAATGCTCATGTTTTCCGGCATGGTCAGGATGAGGCGCATGTTTTTGACTGCACAGACGAAAGCCAAGCCTATTCCCGTGTTGCCGCTTGTCGGCTCAATAAGGGTTGTATCCTGATTGATCGTGCCGTCAGCAAGGGCGGTTTCGACCATGTGTTTGGCTATGCGGTCCTTGACCGATGCACCGGGGTTGTTGAATTCAATTTTCGCCACCACGGTTGCCGGTAGGCCTGCCGATATCTTGTTGAGTCGAACCAGTGGTGTTTTTCCCACAAGTTCTGTCATGTCATTTGCTATCTTCATGTGAAGGTCCATTTACTTTTTTGTGCATGCTGTCGGAGTTTTGTCCGCAGAAAAGGGAGACAGCTTGCGAAGGTTGGCTATAATTGACGGAAGTGATTCGAGAATGGAGTTCACCTCTTCTTCGGTATTGAATCGGCTCAGGCTGAAACGGATAGAGCCGTGTGCAAAGGTGAACGGCACGCCCATGGCCCGCAGCACATGTGAAGGCTCAAGACTGCCTGAAGTACAGGCCGAACCAGAGCTTGCGCAGATGCCGAGTTGGTCCATCATCAGCAGAATGGCTTCACCTTCAACATACCCAAATGAAATATTGGATGTGTTGGGAAGGCGGTTGTCCTTGTCTCCGTTGAGTACGGAGTCCGGGATGCTTTCAAGGAGGCCGTTCTCCAGCTTGTCGCGAAGAGCCCGGACTTCAGTGACCTCGGTTGCCATGTGCTGTTTCGCGAGTTCACACGCTTTGCCGAGTGCAATGATGCCGGTGGTATTTTCCGTACCGGCCCTGCGGCTCCCTTCCTGATGACCACCGATGAGGAGTGGGCGGAAAGGAAGGCGCTTGCGTACGAAAAGGGCTCCAATTCCCTTGGGGGCGTGGAGCTTGTGTCCGGAAAGGGACAGCATGTCTATGGGGGTCTTGGACAGATCGATGGGAATTTTGCCGACAGCCTGTACTGCATCAGTGTGGAGATAGACGTCGTTGGCCTTGGCAATTTCCGCTATTTCTTCAAGTGGAAAGATATTGCCGGTTTCGTTGTTGGCCCACATGATTGAAATGATTGCCGTGTCCTTGCGGATGCTGGCTTTCAGTTCGTCTATGTCGATCCTGCCGTTTTCGTCTGTTCCAAGGTAGGTGACTTCATATCCTTCCTTTTTTTCAAGGAATTTACACAGACTGAGAATGGCAGGATGCTCCACTCTCGTAGTGATGATGTGCCGTTTTTCCGGCTGGGCGTTGAGGGCGGAGCGGATCGCGGTGTTGTCGGATTCCGTGCCGCAGGAAGTGAAGATGATTTCTTCCGGGGCGCAATTCAGTAGTGCGGCCACTCTTTCTCTGGCCTGCTTGATCTTGGAGCCGACCTGGCCTCCGAAGCGGTGCATTGAGGAAGGGTTGCCGTAGAGATCTGTGAAAAAAGGTTTCATTTCATCGAAGACAGCCGGATCAACCTGAGTGGTCGCATTGTTGTCCATATATATAGGTTTCATGGGATTATCCTTCTTGTACGATGATTTGCGGGTCCACTTTTTCCTTGAGTTTGGCTTCGACGACATTTTGTCGTGTCAGTTGGCTCGAAGGACAGTTGGCACACATGCCCATGAATTTGACGGTGACAGTGGATTTGTCGATATCCTGAAGTTGAATGTCGCCGCCGTCGGCTTGAAGCATAGGGCGAATCTCTTCATCTATTACGGATTCGATGAGGTGCATGCGCTGGATGTTGGTCATCCCCTGAGCCGGGAAAGTCGGTTCAGATGATGGGGTGGGGCAGACATCCTCGCCTTGAGCTTCAGCCAGCAGGCGTTCCAGATCGTCAACGCATTTGCCGCAACCGCCTCCGGCCTTGGTAAAGGAAGTGATGTCTTCGACCGTTTTGAGATCATTTTCCTTGATGGCACGAAGGATTTCCTCGTCAAAAACACCGAAGCATTCACAGATCAACTCTCCTTCATGGGAGTGTTCGGCCTGAGGTGGGGCTTCGCCGCGCATGTTCTTGATGGCCTGTTCAAGTGCCTCCTGACCCATGACGGAACAGTGCATTTTTTCTCGTGGCAGGCCACCAAGGTATTTTGCGATATCCTTGTTGCTGAGTTTTTCCGCTTCTTCGACGGTTTTACCGACAAGCAGCTCCGTTAATGCCGAACTTGAAGCAATGGCACTGGCGCAGCCGAACGTTTGGAATTTTGCGTCGGTTATGATGTTGTCATTGACTTTGATATATAAAGTCAGTGCGTCGCCGCAGGCTAGTGAGCCGACTTCTCCGACGCCGTCTGCGTCTTCGATGGTGCCGACATTGCGGGGGTTGAGAAAGTGATCTTTGACTTTATCCGTATATTCCCACATGGAGATCTCCTTGGAGTATCAATGGTTTCAGATAGTAAGAGGTTGTCGTCCCTCTGATCGACTCATTGAGTCGAGTATCATACCAAAGAAAGATAAGCACGGCTATATGCCGTGTAAAGCGGATAAGGAGAAAAACAGAGTAAAATAGTAGGGAATGCGAAGGGCTATAGAGAAAGGTTAATTATAATGACATAATACCGGGGATCTCTGCTGCCTTTTCATAAATAGCCATGACGTCTTTGCTGGAACACATGTTGGATTCCATGGTGACGCTGGTGTATTTCCCGGTTTTTGATTCACGGGTTTGGAGTTCAGCTTCAGGGAATGTCTTCTGAAAAAGGGGAAGATTTTCAGTAGGAACGATGAATTTGAATGCATACGGGCATGGCCACTGATGGTGGTCGTCCAGTACTTGCTTGAATTGTTCATGTTTGTCGTTCATTTTTTGACTCCTTGGAAATATGTGCTAGCGGTCTATAATTTGACACGCAGTTTGTCAAATATTCGTAATGGTTTGATTTTTAAGTTTAAATTTTGATTTAAAAAAATAATCTGATTGCAAGACAAAAACATTCTCTCATTGTTTTGATTATGTTATGGTGAAACGTGTATTTGAAACTGTTAAAAATGATTCGCAATACTGAATTATGAGTAATACTGTAGATATACTTGTAGTCGATGATGAACGTATCAATCTCAAGCTGATTGAAGGTATTTTGAAGGGCGGGGATGTCAATCCCGTTTTGGCCTCTTCTGGACCTGAAGCTCTGCATGAGGTGGAAAAGCATGATTTTGCCGTAGCACTTCTTGATGTCATGATGCCGGGAATGGATGGTTTCGAACTTGCTGAAGCTTTGCGTAGTTCTGACCTGACAAGTGGAATCCCGATCATATTCATTACTGCCATCAGCAAAGAGCAGCGCCATGTTTTTCGTGGCTATGAACTTGGTGCGGTTGACTACCTTTTCAAGCCTGTCGAACCGGAAGTCCTTCGAGGAAAAGTGGGGATTTTTGCTGAGCTTCATAGAAAGAAGCGCTCCCTTGAAGAGACGACACGTCGTCTGGAGTCGACTGTCAAAGCGCTTGAGGAGTCTCGGCAGGCTCTTGAAGGCTCTGAAGAGCGCTACCGTATGGTGGCTGATTACAATCATGACTGGGAGAGCTGGATTGATCCCCAAGGGATGCCTATTTACATTTCTCCTTCATGTGAACGGATCTGTGGCTATCCTCCTGAACGATTTTTAGAAGACTGTGATTTTTTTCAGCGGATTATTCACCGTGATGATTTGCCTGCCTGGAAGCATTACATGCTTGCGGATTCTCCTGCTGATACTAGCCTTGATTTTCGTATCCATCATGCGAATGCCAGAATCAAGTGGGTTAATCTGGTCAAGCATAATGTCAGAGGTGATAACGGAAGTGCGATGGGCGTGCGTACCAGTATGCGGGACGTGACAAGTCGTAAACGCATGGAGGCACAACTGAAGCACAGTTCTCTTCATGATCCGCTTACCGGACTGCCCAACAGGGTCCTTCTGCTTGATCGAGTTAGTCAGGCTATTGAAAGGTCATTGAGAACCGACAAGTATTTTGGTGTGTTATTTGTTAATATTGATCGTTTTCAGGCTGTCAATGATCTCTATGGGCATACCATGGGAGATCGGATTTTAGTCGCCATGGGAGGGCGGTTGGTGCAGACTGTGCGGTCAGTCGATACGGTTGCCCGTTTTGGCGGAGATGAGTTTGTTGTCCTTATTGAAGATATGGTTCGAAAAACGGATGTGCGTGAATTGGTCAAGCTGGTACAGAAGTCACTTGATGAGCCGTTTAGTTTCGACGGTATCGATTTTAGTGTTTCCGTTAGTCTGGGGCTTGAAATAGGCAAGAACGGTCAAGCTGCCAATCAGGAAAATCTGGTTCATAATGCCCAGTTGGCCATGTACAAGGCCAAGAGGCTGGGAAAGAATCGCAGTGTTGAATACTCCTCCAAGATGCGCGAGGGGCTTGTTGATATTGTTGCCATCGAAAGCGATGTAAGACGTGGCCTGCGTAATGGCGAGTTTGAAGCATATTACCAGCCCATAGTTAATCTTGCGGATGGAACTCTCTATGGATTTGAGGCTCTTGCGCGGTGGAATCACCCTGAACGCGGTCTGGTAGGTCCCGGTGAATTTATACCCGTCGCAGAGGAGACCGGACTTATAGTGGAACTTGGAGTCCAGATTCTCGATCAGGCTTGTTCTACTTTGAGTGTGTGGCGAAATAGATACCCGCAGGCCGATGATTTGACCATCTCCGTTAATATCTCTGCCAAGCAGTTTGGTGAGGCGACGCTTGTCGGCGATGTGAAGAGTATTATTGAAGCTACCAGTGTTCCCCCCAACAGGCTGAAGCTTGAGATTACCGAAACGGTCGTCATGCTTGATGCCGTGGAATCCTCGACCCGGTTGAACCTCCTGAAGGCTTTGGGGATCCTGCTGTCTATTGATGATTTCGGCACAGGATATTCGTCCATGAGTTACTTGCAGAAATTCCCCATGGACCAGTTGAAGGTGGATTTGAGTTTTGTTCGACAGATGGAAAAGGCTCCTGAGAATATCGAGATTGTTCGTGCCATCGTCAACATGGCGCACAGTCTCCGGCTTCGTGTGGTTGCTGAAGGTATTGAGACCGAGCGGCAGCGTGATCTGCTTTATTCCTTGCAATGTGATTACGGACAGGGCTATCTCTACTCGAAACCGCTTCGCGGCACTGATGCTGAGGAGCTTCTTAAAAAATCATAATTTCATCTTGTTCAACCGCTTCAGCAAAGGGAGTCCTGCATCATGAATCTGAGTGCCCCGCAACTTCTTACCTGGGTTATCGGTGTTATCATCGGTCTGCTCGGCATCCTTATTCATCTTGACGTCATGTCAGTTCCGGCACTTGAAGATCTGGTCCGGCCTTTTTGGTTGGTATCCACCGGTTTTGTGGTTCTGGCCGCATCCAGTCTGTTCAGGAATTTGTGATCGGTATTGTAGAATTATTTTTCAAGAGCGTTTTTAACAAGAGGTCTGCCGTGAAAATACGGCAGGCCTCTTGTCGTTGATTCCCGTTTTGTGATATCGGTTAATTGTTTCTATTTTTTAAAGATACCGTATGGCCCGAGTGTTGGACACATCAGGAGGATTCCTGCAGATGGCTGATTTAAAACGCTGGAGTCGGGATGAAATTGCCCGAATGCGAAAAGAAATGGATAGGCTGTTTGATGATTTGTGCACGGATTTTGACTTACCGGTCATGTTTTGCCGGATTGCCGGAGACCTTGATCTTCGGGAAGAGGGGGATGTGCTTATTGCCCGTTTGGAGTTGGGAAATATAAAACCGGATGATGTGCATGTGACTGTAATGGGGCATCGTCTTATTATTTCCGCCGAGTCGATAATAGATGCTGTCGGACATCGAAAGACCCATACTTTTCGTAAGGAAATCGGTCTGCCGTGTCTTATTCGTCCCGAAGGAGTCAAGGCAGAATTTGATGACGGGGTGTTGGAAGTTCGATTGTTTAAATGTTCTGCTCGCTAGATGGAGTATTGATCGTATCAGGATGTAACATTCGGAGAGAATAGATATGGCAGCTGCAAAATCCTCTTTCAAGGTACCGATGAAGAATCTCAAGTGGACACTGGATACAAAAAAACTTTCATTTAAGACAACGGATGAGCTTGAGCCTCAGTTGGATATTATCGGACAGGAGCGAGGTGTTGAAGCCTTTCGCTTTGGTATGGGGATGCTCAAGAAGGGGTATAATATTTTCGTGACCGGCGAACCGGGGATTGGAAGGCTTGCAACGGTCAAAAAACTGTTGAGTGAGCTGGCTGATAAAAATGAGATTCCGTGTGATCTTTGTTATGTGAACAATTTCAAGCATCCGGAAGCTCCCCTGATGCTTCGATTCAAGAAAGGTGAAGGAGGGCGTTTCAAGAAGGAGATGCAGGAGTTTTTGGATACCGTGAAGCGTGAAGCTCCTCAGCTTTTTGAAAGCGAAGAGTATATTGCCCGTAAGAACGAGATCGCAGAGGCTCATGAAAAGAAGGTCATGAGTTTTTACAAGGCCATTGAAGATCAGGTCAAGGATACCGGGTTGGTGGTCGTGCGGATGCAGATGGGGCCGATACAGCGTCCTGATGTTGTCCCGCTGGTCGATGGTGAACCCAAGCGCATGATTGAAATTGAGGAAATGGTTGAAAAAGGCCGTTTCCCCCGAGAGGAATATGAACGTCTGCGTGACAAGCGGATCGAATTGAAAGAGGAAATTGATCAGATAGTTTATGAGCTTAAACGGCTGCAGAAAGAGATAGTCAAGAAGCATGAGGAAGTTGATCGGCTCATGTTTACTGCCTTGGCGCAGGACTTCATGAAATCCCTGAGAGAGGAATTTAATGACGCAAAGGTGCTGGCCTATCTTGATTCCGTGCTGGAGCACATGGGTAACGAGCTTGACAGCATCAAGGCTTTGGGGGCGTCCCCACAGCAGGGGCCTATTCCGGGGTTGATGATGCCCGGTCCGTCTCCGGAAGCGGTGTTTCGGTCGTATCAGGTTAATTTGTTAGTAGATAATTCCGAACTTGAGGGGCCTCCGGTAATCATTGAATCGTATCCGACGTATCGAAATCTTTTCGGCAGCATTGAGCGTGTCATGGATCGAAACGGTGGGTGGCATACTGATTATACGAAAATCAAGGCAGGGTCGTTTGTCAGGGCGAATGGGGGGTATCTTGTGATCAACCTCATGGATGCCATATTCGAGCCGGGAGTCTGGCAGACCTTGAAGCGTGCCTTGAAGACCGAGCAAATAGAAATTGAGACTTTTGATCCGTATTATTTCATCAGCGCTACCGGCTTGAAACCGGAGCCGGTTGATATGGAAGTGAAGGTCGTTGTCATGGGCAGCCCGTATCTTTATGCGATGCTCAAGCATTATGACGAAGATGTTCCCAAGATATTCAAAGTTCGTGCTGATTATGAGTCCAGCATGAATTTGAGCGATGATCTGGTCTTACAGGTGGCGCGTTTTATTCGGTCCGAGTCGGAAAAGAATGAGTTGAAGTCCTTCGATGCAAGCGGTGTCGGGGCCGTCATGGAAGAGGCAGTCCGGTGGGCAGGACGTCAGGAAAAGATATCTGCCGCGTTTCCGGCTGTGGCCGACCTTTTGAGTGAGGCTGATTATTTTGCCGGACGCGAAAAAGCGAAAATCGTTTCAGCCGCGCACGTCAAAATGGCGGTGGACGCCAAGGTGTATCGTTCCAATCAGGTTGAGGAGCGAATTCAGGAGATGATTGATCGCGGCAGCCTGTTTGTGGATACCGAAGGTGAAGTCGTGGGACAGGTCAATGGATTGGCTGTGTATTCCATGGGTGATTACATGTTCGGCAAGCCTGCCCGCATTACGGCTGTGACATCACTGGGTAAGGAGGGCATTATCAATATTGAGCGTGAAGCCGATATGTCCGGTCCTACTCACAACAAGGGCATGCTGATTTTGTCCGGTTATCTGCGTAGTCGGTTTGCACAGGACAAGCCTTTGTCATTGGCCGCCAGTATTGCATTCGAGCAGTCCTATGGCGGGATAGACGGAGATTCAGCCTCTTCCACTGAGTTGTATGCACTTTTGTCGAGTTTATCCGGCAAGCCGCTTCGCCAGTATATCGCAGTGACCGGCTCTGTGAACCAATATGGCGAAGTCCAGCCGATTGGCGGTGTGAATGAGAAGATTGAAGGTTTTTATTTATGTTGCAAAAATAGCGGATTGAATGGAAAACAGGGAGTGATGATTCCACACTCCAACGTCAAGGATCTCATGCTGCGGGATAATGTCATTGAAGCGGTCAAGTCCGGAAAATTCCATATATGGGCTGTGAAGACCATTGACGAAGGCATTGAAATATTGACAGGAATCAAGGCTGGAAGCCGTGGGAAGACTGGGCGTTATCCAAAGAACTCCATTAATGGACTGGTTGACCAACAGTTGAAGAGTCTTGCCGATCAGCTTGTTGCTTTTGGCAAGGATGAAAAAGAAGAGAAGAAGTCTTCCAGAAAAAAAACTGCCGCAAAAAAGAAGTAGGTATGCCTCTTTGAACAGGGGCGTTGCCGAAAACAAAAGGGTTGCGTGGTTGCAGCCCTTTTTATTGGAGCATTAATTACATGAATTTGTTGAAATTGAATGTTTGGCGAAAGTGCATTCTTGTAGGTTTTATCGTGAGTGTTGCTGCCATGTTCGGCATTGATTGGGGATATCATTTCCATATCGGCCATGTTGTTCGGCTTGCCGTGGGAGCGGTGGCTTTTTGGCTGGCAGTGGATAGGCTGTAGCCGGGAAGTTCATTCTTTTTTGAAAAGGGCTTGACGGAAGGTGCTGACCTGATTATTGAATTCCTTAAGAATACTCAAAGGAAAATTTCGTTTATGCGTAACTTCGACACCACATCTTCTCTTTACAGCGTTTACCTACCGGTAAGCGTATCTGTAGTAGTGGATGTAGTAGTAGGTGATGTCGATAGGGACGCGCCATAGCGGGATCGTTGAGTAACTTCAGACTTTTAAACCCCCGTCGGTGCAGCCGACGGGGGTTTTCCTTTTCGTCGGACACCGCGAAGACAAGGAGACTCGGAATGGAACTCAGTGGCGCGGAAATCATTATCAAATTACTCGAAAGGCAGGGGATTGAGACTATTGCCGGTATACCCGGTGGTGCGAATTTGCCTCTTTATGACGCATTGTCTCAGAGTGAACAGATTCGACATGTCTTGACCAGGCATGAGCAGGGGGCTGGATTCATTGCTCAGGGGATGGCACGGGTTACAGGGGAACCTGCTGTTTTCTTTGCGACTTCAGGTCCGGGAGCAACCAATACGCTGACTGCTATTGCAGACGCGAAGCTCGACTCCATCCCTGTTATCTGCATCACCGGGCAGGTTCCTTTGAGCATGATCGGGACTGATGCTTTTCAGGAAGTCGACACTTACGGATTAAGTGTTCCCATTACCAAGCATAATTATCTTGTGCGTTCTGTCGAAGAATTGCTGCGTGTCATTCCCGAGGCGTTCTGCGTTGCGGCTTCCGGCCGTCCCGGACCTGTCGTGATTGATGTTCCCAAGGACGTGCAGTGTGCGATGATGGAAATTGATTCCTGGCCCGAACCGGGGATGCGTGAAGAAGGCCCCGAGTTGATTGATGCGGAGGTGCGTCGAGCCGCAGCCATGATAAATCGGGCGAAGAAGCCCATTTTGTATCTTGGTGGCGGTGTGATTCAGTCCGGTTCAGCTAATGAGGCGCTTTTACTTGCCGAGAAAGGTTCCATCCCTTCCGCGTTGACGCTCATGGGGTTGGGTGTTGTTCCTCATGATCATCCGTTGAATCTTGGGATGCTTGGCATGCACGCAGCAAGATATACCAATATGGCTCTTGAGAAATGCGATTTGCTGGTCGCGGTTGGCGTTCGTTTCGATGATCGGGCGACTGGAAAAGTCGCGGAATTCTGTCCTGACGCAAAAATAATTCATGTGGATATCGATCCGAGCGAGTTGGACAAGATCAAAACGAGCCACGCTTCGATTACTGGCGATGTTGCTGATTCTCTCAAGGCTTTGCTGCCACAGATCGAGAAAACCGAACGTACTGAATGGTTAAATGAAATCAGTCAATTGAAGCAATCCAATCCCATGATTGTTGAAGGAGCCGAGGACCCGGTTGCTCCATATGGTGTTGTTTTGAAAACTGCAGAATTGGCTGAGGACGACGCCATCGTGTGTACTGATGTCGGACAGCACCAGATGCGTACGGCGCAGGTGTACCCGTTCAGGCATCCACGTCAGTGGCTGACGTCTGGCGGGCTTGGAACCATGGGATTCGGCATGCCGGCTGCGATCGGGGCTGCGCTTGCCGCACCGGACAGGCAGGTGATCTGTTTCAGTGGAGATGGCTCCATAATGATGAATATTCAGGACCTTGCCACGGCCATGGAAAACAATGTCAACGTCAAGATTGTCCTGACGAACAATAACGCGCTGGGGTTGGTGCGTCAGCAGCAGGATTTGTTCTATGGCAAGCGGTATTTTGCTTCCAATTATGAATATGCTGTTGATTTCGTGAAGATTGCCGAAGGGTTCGGAATGCGCACGTATGATTTAGGTTTGAGTGAAAATCCGGCGGAAACCCTTGCAGAGGCCCTTGCTTTTGATGGGCCGGCATTTATTCATGTGCCGTTGAGTCCTGATGAGCCTGTGTATCCGATGGTTCCTCCCGGAGCTGCCAATTCCGAAATGATTGGAGGGAAAGCCGATGTGTAAGCATACTGTTCTTGAATTGTCCGTGAACAACCACCCCGGCGTGATGTCGCATATTTGCGGCCTGTTTGCGCGCAGGGCGTACAATGTCGAAGGTATTGCCTGTATGCCGATTAATGGTGGTGGAAAAAGTCGTATATGGCTTTTGGTGGATGCTGATGAAAGACTGGATCAAATGATCAAGCAGGTGGACAAGCTGCATGACGTCCTTGGGGTGGACAGGCATGATGGTGGTCATGAAGTGTTTGAAAAAATGACAGAATTTGTCAGTTGATACGAGTTTGAGTTTCCTTGGGCAAGGGCGTTCTTCGGAGCGCCCTTGTTTTTTGGGGAAGGGCTGTCCGTTGAAGGGCGGAATATCATGACGAAATAGCGTGTGGGCAGGAGAGACGTAAAAAAGGTTTGAAAGGGTCTAAAGAAATCTTTTGTTGTGCCGATAAAAATAATGGCTAGTTGTAACCGTTGTTCGGGAGACAAGATGGCACTTTCTGAAAGCCAGAAAACTTTTATATTGGATTATTCCACACGCCTGCTGCAACAGGATATGTTGACGAACTCTCTTTTCGGAAGTTCCAGCGTCGGCAGAGATTTGCGTAGCCTTGTGCTTGGAGAGGCTCGTACTGCCACAACCTTTACTAATCCTTTTGAGCAGGCCATCAGCGGAACGTTGCGGGCAGATGCCGGTGCCACGCGTCAGGCGAGCCGTAATGTCGGCGAGGCTGCGTCCATGATGGGCGTTGCGCGAACCGATATGGCGACCATCGTTGATGCGCTGAATGACATGGAAGATATTATCGATAAGATCGATACGGGCGAGTTGGACGGTTCGAGCGCTGTTGTTCAGGCGGACTATGATGCCTTGAAAGAAAAGATCACCGGGACAATTTCCAATTCTGATTTTAACGGGATCGCTCTTTTGGACGGAACCAAGTGGGGGACGAATCAGATTGACGCCAATGGAAATGTCTACATCCAGTCAAGCAAGGAAGGCGGTTTCAATATTACATTTCACAATGTCGAGGCGGAGAACTGGGCCGGACTGGATAAGACCAAGCTTGCGGTCCCGGCAGACAGGGCGGATCAGTTGGCGCTTGTCCAGAGTCTCCAATCGGACATGAATGCAGTCTTGGATGTCTATGAGGGCAAGGAGGACAGTCTCAAATCTCAGGAACTGCACCTACAAAGCCAGTCGCAGATACTCGACAAGGCCGCACAGTTACGCATGCCTGAATCAGGAACAGCGGATTTGGAAAAGCTGATTGCCGATCTCGTTGCCAAGAATCTCGGAGATATTATTAATACGGTCGGATGAATATTTCGTTTTTTGCGTTTTTAAAGGACCGGCCAGATGATTCTGGCCGGTTTTTTTTTGTGGTTTTCAAGAGGAAAAGGGAAAAAGAAAATCGTCTTTCCTGGGAAAGGCTATCTCTCTTTGCGAGAGAGTGAGTCCAACCTTCGGCCATCTAGCTTCTACATGAATTGTCTGTACACAGAAAAAATATTTTTATCATTTTCTTAGCTATAATTGAGAGGGGGACATTTGATATGGCAAACGCCGTCAACCGTTTTTATCGCATGAGGGAAATGTTTTCTTTTAAATCGCAGAGCTACATTCACCAGTGCGATGAGAACAGGAACCTCCACAAGGGGGCCGATAACGGCTGCAAATGCTTCGCCGGAATTGATGCCGAAAACGGCGATGGCTACAGCAATGGCCAATTCAAAGTTGTTGGAGGCCGCGGTGAAGCTCAGGGTTGTTGCCTGTTCATAGGTGGCGTCAGCTTTGTAAGAGAGATAGAAGGAAGCCAGAAACATGAGCAGGAAGTAAATGGTTAACGGGATGGCAATACGGATAACATCAAAGGGTAACTGAACAACCTTGTCACCCTTAAGCGAGAACATCACGAAGATGGTGAAGAGCAGGAAGACGAGAGTCAATGGGTTGATTTTAGGAATGAAAACGGTCTCATACCATTCCTTGCCCTTGGTTCTGATTCCAATGAATCGGGAGAGCATGCCGCCGAGGAATGGAATTCCGAGGTATATAAACACGCTTTTTGCTATCTGCCCCATGGATATGTCTACAACGACACCCTTAAGGCCAAGCCAGTTAGGAAGTATCGTGATGAAAATATATGCATAAACAGAAAAGAAAAGTACTTGGAAAATCGAGTTGAATGCGACTAGGCCTGCACAGTATTCGCTGTCGCCTTTGGCAAGGTCGTTCCAAACGATAACCATGGCGATACAGCGGGCCAGGCCGATGAGAATCAGGCCTATCATATATTCGTGGTATCCTGAGAGAAAGACAGTAGCTAGGCAGAACATGAGAATCGGTCCGATGATCCAGTTTTGGACAAGAGATAAAGTGAGTACTTTATAATTTCGGAATACACGTCCGAGTTGTTCGTATTTAACTTTTGCCAGCGGTGGATACATCATAAGGATGAGGCCGATAGCAATGGGGATGTTGGTGGTTTCGACCTGAAATGAATTGATGACATTTTTTATGTCTGGATAGAGGTAGCCTCCTCCCACGCCGATAAGCATGGTAATGAATATCCATAAGGTCAGGTAACGGTCCAAAAAGGAAAGCCGTTTTACGGTTGAAGTGGTCATGATTTCTCCGTTTTGACATCTCCGCATGAATCGTCTTTTTGAGTTTCAAGATATGTACTAAGCTGGTCGCTGTCTTCCCCTTTCGTCTTGAAACTACCCATTCACCTTTTTTTAAAAAAGACATATGGCGCGAGACTTTAGACTGTGGGATTTTTAATGATTCAATCAAGTCACAGATACACAGTTTTCCGAAATCAAGTAGAACGAAAATTCGGATTCGGGTCGGATAAGCCTTTAAGGCGTTTTGCAAGTTGTTTCATGAAGTATAACACATTTGCTTATGCAGATGTGTCAATGAAAAGTTCGTAAAGTGGTTTATTTAAAGAAGGGGCGAGGAGAGGGTGATTATTTGTTTTATTGAAACAGTGAGTTAAAAAAAAGAAAATCGCCTTTCCTGGGAAAGGCGATTTTCTTTGATATATGGAGCTGACGAGCAGGATTGAACTGCCTACCTCATCCTTACCAAGGATGCGCTCTACCGATTGAGCTACGTCAGCATTTTTGATTTGGTTGCCGCATCTGCGTCGTTCCGGGGCACTTGGAGTAGTCAGGCTACACCGGCGTGTCCCGCGCCTAGCATCTACGGAAACCAAATCAAAAATGCTGTACATTTCGTGGTAACCGTACGCGGTCAAATCTAAAGATCTTCGATGAAATGGCGGGCCGAATGTTTCGTCGGCCCGCCGGGGTGTTTCATCGTTGGTCGGGATGAAAGGATTTGAACCTTCGACCCCTTGAACCCCATTCAAGTGCGCTCCCAAGCTGCGCTACATCCCGACGCGAGAAGAGTGTCTATCTTTGGGGCGGATAGAAGTCAATCATTTTTTAACTATTTGATGTTTAAGATTTTTGTAGGGCGTTGAGGTGGGCAGAAGAAAAAAGATAAGGCCATCTGATTCCTCAGATGGCCTTAGATATATGGAGCTGACGAGCAGGATTGAACTGCCTACCTCGTCCTTACCAAGGACGCGCTCTACCGATTGAGCTACGTCAGCCTTTATGCCGAGTGCGCCGTAAGGCGGTTTCGACAACGGTTTCGATTTGAAAGAACTTTCGATGAAATGGTGGGTCGACTCTTTGTCGGCCCACCGGGGTGTTTCATCGTTGGTCGGGATGAAAGGATTTGAACCTTCGACCCCTTGAACCCCATTCAAGTGCGCTCCCAAGCTGCGCTACATCCCGACGCGAGGTGTGTTACTATCTGCGTGAGGGGGCTGTTGTCAATCTCTTTTTGTGAAAAAATTTAAAGAAAGTGAAATTTTTATGTTGAAAGAGAAATCTGCTTCCGGTTTGGAGAAAAAAAATATAACTGACAGAATGTTTGGTTATTTATAATAGTTTTTTCCATCTGCTTGTATAAAGATGCCAACAGATGAAGTCTTGTACTGTCGGTGTGTGATAGGCGTCCGCCCGACTTGATGAGTGTATAAATGTACGTAAATCCTCAATAGATTGGAGGAATGATTATGTCAGATGAAACTTTGAAAGACATTAACCAGTTTCTGACCTTTACCCTTGGTAAGGAAATTTTTGCTTTGGATATTGGTACGGTCAGGGAAGTTCTTGAATTGACTTCGATTACCAAGATCCCCCGGACACCGGAATTCATGCGTGGAGTGATCAATCTTCGCGGCCATGCCGTACCGGTTGTGGATATGCGCCTTAAGCTGGGCATGTCCAAGGGCGAAGACACCGTCGATACATGTATCATTATCGTTGAAATCGAATTCGACGGTGAGTTTACCGTGATGGGGGCATTGGTTGATTCCGTGCGTGAAGTCTTTGAAATGACACCTGACACCATTGAGCCTGCTCCCAAGATGGGTGCCGCGATCAATGCCGAGTACATCCGCGGTATGGGCCGTCAGAACGAACAGTTCATCATTATCATCGATATCAACAAGATTTTCTCCGCCGAAGAGTTGGCCATGGCCAAAGAGATGGCCGGAGCCGGTGGTAGCCCCGAGCAGCTTCCGACAGAGGATGCGGCTTCAGCAACCATTTCGCTTTAATTCAGAAAAGGCCTTCATCGTCAGGATGAAGGCCTTTTTTTGTTCGTTATTCCGGGGTTTCATCCCAGTTGAACATTTTGTCCCAGGAGATTTTCCCCTGGGTCTTTTTTTGTTTTCGGAGCAGTACGTAAATTGCTCCGGCTCCCCCGTCCTTGGGTTGTGCTGTGCAGAACGCAAGAACGACGCGTTTGAGAGGGTCACGGGTCAGCCATGTCTCCGTCTCTCGCCTGAGTATGCTCTGGCCTCCGGGAGAGTTGATGCCGCGTCCGGTGACGACCAGAATGCATCGATGCCCCTGAAGGTAGCTTTCGCGAATGAAAAACAGCAGGCTTTCATGGGCCTGATCTGAAGTCATTCCGTGGAGGTCGAGGTGTGCAGCAACACTGAGACTGCCCGCCTTGAGTTGCTGAAATGTCTTGATGTCCAGCCCGCGCACATAGCCGTACATGAACTCATCGGTGTATTCGAGTTCAAACTCCACATCACCACGCATGAAGCGTTTGAGGTCATTTTCAGCATCATCTTCCAGAGGAGTTGCTGTTGCCTTGGGAGCGGTCTGGGGGGTGACCTGCCTTCCTCCGGGAGAGTCCATCTGCTTTACCCCCTGCATTGCAGCCATGAAGATCTCTTCATCTGGCGGAGGTGCTGCTTCTTCCTCTACTTGTTTGGAGGATGCCTTCTTTTTGTACGGCAGGGAGTAGGCATCCTTCTTTTCTTTTTTCGAGCCAAGTGAGGCAAGGTCGCTCAAGCTTTTTATGCGTTTCTTTTTACTCATTTTTATCTCCGATTTCGGGTCCGCTTGCGATTTTTATGTTTTTACCTATGGACTCTGTGCTTTGCGTGCATATGTAGGTGATTCACTGGACTTCCGAATCAGGCTTCAGTAAAGAGCCTTTTGCACATAGACACAAAGTGAGGGAATACATGCTGACCATTGAAGACTTGCATGTCAATATCGGGGATAAACAAGTACTGGATGGAATCAACCTCCAGATCAATGAAGGGGAGACGTTTATCCTCTTCGGGCCCAACGGTTCCGGCAAGACATCACTGCTTATGACCTTGATGGGATTTGGCGGATACGAAATCACCAAGGGCAAAATCTTTTTCAAGGGCGAAGACATTACCGACGCGCCCATGTACGAGCGCGCTCGTCTCGGAATCGGCATGTCGTTTCAGCGGCCGCCGACCATTCACGGGTTGCGCACCCGGCATCTGGTCGAGCTTTGCTCCCGCAAAGGGAAAGTAAATGCTGATCTTTTGGCCGATACGGTCAATATGACCGAGTTTCTTGATCGTGATATCAACTCCGGATTTTCCGGTGGTGAAATCAAGCGTTCCGAGTTGTTGCAGCTCATGGCGCAACAGCCTGATCTGGTTCTTTTTGATGAGCCTGAATCTGGTGTGGACATGGAAAACATGCAGTTGGTCGGCAAGGTCGCTCGCGACGTGCTCGACGGCAATTTCAATGTGACTCCGGATCTGAGCCTGAAGCAACGCAAGGAACAGGCCTGCACCGCAGGGCTTATCATTACCCATACCGGATATATTCTTGATTATGTCAATGCCGACCGTGGTCAGGTGCTCTATCAGGGTCACCTGTGCTGTGAAGGCCGTCCCAGAGACATTCTGGATCACATCCGCGAGCACGGCTATAAAGAGTGCGTGCGCTGCATGAACTAGCAACTCCTTTTGGAGAATTGATATGAAAAAAGTTGATCTTTCCGATTTCAAGTTTGACGGCCTTGAGCAGGAAGCACTGACTGACCTGAATGAGCTGTCTCAGGAAGACAAGGACCAGCTGTTGATGGCTGGTGTTGTCGCTGATGAATCCATGCGTTCCGCTTCCTATCTTCAGATGGACCACTCCGCTGTCCACTGTTCTTCAAAGGACGAAGGCGTCGAGATCATGGATATCAAGGACGCTCTTGAGAAATATGACGGTCTCAAGGATTATTACTGGACACTCGTGGACGGCGACAAGGATGAATTCACCAAGGCAGCTCATGACAATCTGCATGGTGGGTATTTCATTCGCGTCAAGGCCGGAGCAAAGATCAAGGACCCCATCCAGTCCTGTCTGATGCTCAAGTCCGAGAATGTCGGGCAGAACGTTCATAACCTCGTCATAATCGAAGAAGAAGCCGAGGCGCATATTATTACCGGCTGCTCTGTTGCTCATGGCACCAAGGCGGGCGCGCATCTCGGTATTTCCGAGTTTTTTGTCAAGAAAAACGCTTCGTTGACTTTTACCATGGTCCATAACTGGGGCGAAGACGTCGCTGTCCGTCCCCGGTCTGCCGGTGTTGTTGAGGAGGGCGGCAAGTTTCTTTCAAACTATGTCCTGCTCAAGCCGGTCAAGGATTTGCAGATGTACCCGAGCATTACCATGAACGGTCCGCACTCCGTGGCTCGCTTCAATTCCGTGGTTGTCGCTCCCAAGGGCTCGCATCTGGATATGGGCAACAAGGTTGTCATGAACGCACCGCATACCCGTTGTGAGATCATTGCGCGGACTATCGCGACTGGCGGAACGATCATTAACCGAGGTCACATCGGCGCTCACCATGTTCCGAGCAAGGGGCATCTGGAGTGTCAGGGCCTTATCCTCGGTGACGGTCGTATCTGGGCTATTCCTGAACTTGACGGCTCGGCAGAAGGTGTGGAGCTTTCCCATGAAGCCTCGGTCGGCAAGATCGCGCAGGACGAGATCGAGTACCTCATGGCCCGCGGGCTGGATGAGGACGAAGCGACCTCTACAATTGTTCGTGGTTTCCTGAATACGGATATCATGGGGCTGCCGGTTCGTTTGCAAGAAGAAATCAACAAGCAGATCGAGGAATTGCAGTCATCTGACGCTATGTAGTTCTTTTGTTATTCCAAAAAAGGGCGGGGCGATTGCCTCGCCCTTTTTTTTGTGGATTTCAGTAAAATGAAAATGCACTTGAATAAAGCTGCTGACCGTACTAAGCACGGTAGGTATTGTTTAGGACTGCTGCCTAAGTGATTGGCAGATGGGTGTTTCCGGATTACCGAGGGGGATTTGATGTCGAAGAAGGAAAAGATTTTGGTGGCCGCCCAGGAGCTTTTTGCTCGTTATGGATATGCCGGAACGACTATGAAAATGGTTGCGGAGCAGGCGGGCGTTGCATCAGGATTGGTGTTTCACTACTTCGATAGCAAAGAAAAGCTTTTTATGTCAGCCGGTTCTGACCTGATTGACACCATGATACTGATTTTGCGGGATCGGATTGTCGATACTCCAAATGGCTGCGAGGCGCTTGGTGTTTTTGTGCGTGCTTATTTGCAGTTCACTCTTGAAAATGAAAAGACCTTTCCGACGGTTATTCGTTGCTCACCATTCAGCGATGACAATCCCGATCTGGATCGTCAGAGAATTGGGGCAAAATTTCGGGAATTGATCGATATCATAGAAGAAATATTACGGCGTGGTGTAGAGGATGGTTCGATTGCCGATCTTCCGCTCACGCAGACTGCATTCATGGTGTACGGCAATATCGTCGGTGCAGTACGTACGCGTTTTCTTGCTCCGTACGAAATCCCGGGGCTGTATGATGAAGCCTGTGACTTTGTGATGCGCAGTGTCTGCGCGCCTTCAGCTCTTCGTTAAGTTATGCCTGGATACAAAGGCCATCTTGCCGGTGGCCTCTTCTTTGCCGTCATGGGGATTGTCGGAGCGGTTCTGTTGGGTTGGTTCGTCGTTGATCCGATTCTGGCTGCCGGACTTACCGGGTTTTGTCTGCTTGGCGCGTTATTTCCGGATGTCGATACTGATTCCAAAGGGCAGAATCTGTACTATGCCGTCTTTGCATTGGTAGATCTTGGTCTGATTATTCGGGAACAGTTTGTCTGGGCTGCCTGGTTTGGTCTGTTTGCCATGCTTCCTGCCCTTGGTTCACACAGAGGTTGGACGCATTCCTGGTGGGCGATGCTTGTCGTCCCATTGCCGATTCTGGTGCTTCCGGCGTTTGTTCTTGGCGCAGATAGTGTTGGCCGCTTTATACCTTTTTACGTGGCATTTTGTGGTGGGTATTTTTCCCATCTGTTGTTGGACGGCGAATTTTAGCCGTATCATTTATTTCGGTAGAATAGGCAGGGCGGCCTCAGGACATGAGTTTCCGATAGAGATCCATGTATTTGTCTGCCATGGCTTTGTCCGTGAATTTATTGCAGGTTTCCGAACCGTTTTTTACAATCTTTTGTGCAAGTTGCGGATCGTTGACGATCCGACTGATCGCGGTGGCGAGTTCCTTGGCATCGCGGTTTCGGAAAACCAGACCATCATGTTCATGGGTGACGAGTTCCAGATTGGACGGCAGGTCCGAGGTGATGACAGGCGTTGCTGAAGCCCATCCTTCCTTGATAACGGCATTTGAGCCTTCTCCATCCACAGACGGAATAGTCAGAACGTCGATTTCCGGCAGGACTTCGCGGCTGTCACGGTATCCGAGAAAGAGTATGGATTCGGCAAGTCCCAGAGCGTCTGCCTTGACCTTGAGTTCCTGAAAGAGCGGGCCGTCTCCGGCAATGAGACATTGCCAGTCCGGCATGGTTGTATCTTTCTTGAGTTCCGCCAAAGCTTCTATCAGTACTTCAAAGCCTTTTTGAGTGCTGAGAGCACCAACTGCGCCGACTGTCAGTACCGGGTGCGGGTGTTTATCCGTGGAGTACATTTCCGCATCAATGCCGCTGTGAAATGTATATGTTTTATCTTCCGGAATTCCGGAGTCGATCAACACGTCGCATATTTCCTGACTGACCGCCACAAGTGCGTCGCCTGCCAGGTATTTGTTTTTGCTCCATCCCGGTTTCAGGCGGTAGGAAACACGTCTGCTGTGGACCAGTTTGAAGTCGCCAAGCATTTTTTTTGCCAGAGCGGCAAGAGATGCCCCTTTGGCGTCGTTTGTGTGGACTACAGCAGGTTGGTGTGTTGCTATAATGCGTGATAATTTGAAAATATTCAAAGGGTTGAAGTCACTTGAAGATGGGAGTGTGAGAAAAGGGATACCCGCCTCTTCAAGAAGGGGCACAAGTGGGGCCTTTTTCGGTACCACTACAAGCGGTTCGAAATCAGGTGATTGCATAAGGCGGCGGGCAAGGTAGAAAACCTGCCGTTGCCCACCGCGAATGATTTTCCCTAAATCCAGAAGCAATATTTTCAAGGCTAAATCCTGTTATTTCAATGCATTTTGAGTCATTTGAGCGATGTCTTCAAGGCTTTGGCAGACGGTAAAGCCAGCTTTACGCATGCTTTCCAGTTTTTCTTCTATGCCGCCGCCTTTTTCCAAGATGGCTCCGGCGTGTCCAAGGCGTTTGCCCGGAGGTGCTGTGCGGCCTGCAATAAAGGCTACCACTGGTTTGTCAAAGCCCGTTTGGACGACGTATTCAGCCAGATTCTCTTCGGCTTGTCCACCGATTTCACCAAGCACGACAACTGCTTTGGTTTCTTCATGATTTCTTATCATTTCAAACATCTCTACAAAGCCTGTGCCGATGAACGGATCACCGCCGATTCCGACGCTCAGGGATTGCCCTATGCCGGAGGCTGTCAGCCGTGCGGCTACCTCATAGGTCAGGGTGCCGCTTCTTGAAAGGACTGCGACAGGACCGGGGATGAAGGGAATGGTCGGAAGAATGCCGATTTTGGTTTGTCCTGGAACGATGATGCCGGGAGTATTCGGCCCGATGACTTTTGTGGGTTTGTCCTTGATTTGTTCAAATACGGACAGCATGTCGTGTTGAACTATTCCCTCAGTGATGCATACCGCCCAAGGGATTTCATTGAATGCGGCTTCAAGCACGGCGTCCGCTGCCATTTTGGGGGGGACAAAGATGATGCTCGCTCCGATGTCATGCGTGCGTTTTGCTTCGGCGATGGAGTTGTAGACCGGAACGCCAAGTACTTCCTGCCCTCCCTTGAAGGGAGTGACTCCGGCAACTATATTGGCTCCGTATTCCTGCATGAGTGACGTATGCAACTGGCCTTCACGCCCCGTAATACCTTGAACGAGGATAGGGGTGTCCTTGTTGATTTCAAAGGTGGCACCAGAAGTATATCCATTGTTTCCAGGCCGAACTTTCTGCGTGCAGTCTTTTGGAGTGGCAAATTCGACCTTGGGAGGATTGACGGGCTTGAGCGTTTCAAGAATTTCAATAGCTTCCTTCATGTTTTCAGCAATATGTATATTTTTAGCACCCATGCTGCTGAGAATCTCAAGGCCGCTTTTCGCATCCTTGCCTGCCATTCGGATGACGATCGGTTTTTGCGGGGAGTTGCCGCCGAGGGCTCCCTGCATGGCCAGCGCCACTTTTTCACAGGAAAGAATTCCACCGAACAGGTTGATGAAAATGGCCTGCACCTGTGAGTCGTCGAAAAGAAGCTCAAGAGCGGTTTGCATTCGTTTCTGATCGGCAGCACCGCCCAGATCGAGAAAGTTGCTGGCTGGAAGGTTTGAGAAGTTCAGGAGGTCCATGGTGGCCATGGCAAGACCTGCGCCATTGACCATCAGCCCAACCCAACCGGGGAGTTTAACAAATGAAAGTCCTGCTTCGCGGGCTTCATTTTCTTCTGTTGAAGCGTGTTCGCGTTGATAGAATTCTTCCATTTCAGCGGTAAGGTCCACGAAGTTGTCATCAACTTCAACCTTGCCGTCCAGTGCGATAAAATCCCCACCGCCACTGATGATGAGCGGATTGATTTCCGCCATGAGCAGGCCGTAGTCTGTCATGGTCTTGAAAAGGCTTGTCAGCAGTTGGGCAAATCCCTTAAAATATTCTTTTTCCAGTTGAAGATGGAAGAAAGCTGCGCGAATCTGGTTGGGAGACAGGCCGGCAGGGAGCTTGATTTCCTGAACGAGCAGGTTTTCCTTGCCGAGATTCTCGATTTCGACTCCGCCTTCACGTCCGATGGTGAGCAGAATGCATTGCCGTTCGCGTGAAACCGTCAATGAAAGGTAGAATTCTCGTTTGATGTCGGCAGCGGGTTCTACTCGGATGAACGGTACAGTGTGGCCTTTGAGGTCGAGGTTGAATATCTTGCGGGCTGTGGCAGAGAAGTCGTTTTCGTTGTCCACTCTCAGAATGCCGCCGGCTTTTCCCCGGCCGCCGGTCAAGACCTGGGCCTTGAGAAACCATGGAAGTTTGAAATCTGGTTGAAAATCATTTTCCTGGCCTGGAAAGACTGCGATTCCGTTTGGGGTAGGGATGTTCGCTTTCTCAAAAAGTCGTTTGCTGTTATGTTCGTTGAGCAGCATAGGGTTCCTCGAAAATGCCGTTTATCCTGTGTGTTTTTAAGCCTTTATGTGGAGACTTTGCCTGTTAGTACCATTTGCCCATGTGTGAGGGGCAAAAAAGTTAGAGCCTCTATAAGATATTACTCGGCAATGTGCTAGGAGTTATCATGGTAGATTTTGAAGATTTTGCAGATCAGTTGCAGCAGGAAGTGGTCACCGACATGGCTGAGTCCTATTTTGGTGATCGGAAAAATCTTGATGACATGATTAGTGCTTTTACCACTATGGTGGAGGAATTTCGCCATATGGCCTTAAAGCTCTCCCGAGCGTCAGCTACGCTTCATCATCTGCTTTTGGATAGGGAGACCGCCAAGTCGTTCTTTATAGCTTTGGATATTGTTCCGTCGTGTATACCTTTTTCTGATGATCCGCCGCGTCTGCTCTTTGATTCATTGCCTTTTGCGTTTACCGGTTCAGGGCGCTATCAAAAATGTGTTTTCAGGGCATTCAGCATGTTCCAAAAGGTGGCTGATGAGTATTTGAACGGAGTTTATTTTAATGATCCCGAACTCAAAGGCAGAAAACGTCTGACGGTTCATTATTTGCGGCTTAAGGCTCTTTGCGAGCACATTAATGAAGAAGTTGAACGGGTAAATAATAAAATGTCTCCCAGTGGAACATTGCGTTACATCAAGGAAATGAATCCTGTTCGGGCGGAACAGGAGAAATTGATTGGCGAGGCATGTTTGAGTGAGGGGTGTGCAATTGACAAGGAATTGGCATTTCACCCTATAGATTTTGATGCGTTGGGACTGCCTGTTGTGCAGGATTTACCGCCGCTTTATAAAGTTAAAGACGTTATTAGTGGATTTTGTAAGGAGGTCTATTCCTTACGAAAGGATGCTGTTCACAGCGCAATGGCTGATTTGCGTGACTGATTAAAGCAGTTAAACCAGATCAATCTTTTTGAGATTTTCAATCAGGCATTCCGACAGTGATTCTTTGTGGATGTAAGCATCAGCTCCTCCTTTGAAAAAGGACGTGCTGACATTTTTCACATCCTTATGAGCTGTGAGCATGACGAGCTTGAAAGCCTTGAGTGGATCGATCTTGTTTTGTTTTTCGATCTTGCGCATTTTTTCAACCACCTCATGACCATCCATTTGGGGCATTTCGATGTCCATGAAAACAGCATGAAAAGGAGCGCCCGTTCCAAGATGATGTTCAAACTGAAGGAGTGCGTCATCGCCCCTGAGGGAGATGACGCACTGGGCATATTTTTCCAGTTTTTTAGCAACAAGAGCGGTAAATCGTTCGTCGTCATCGACGATGAGAAATCTTTTGGACATTGTTAGGCTGTCTCCTCAGCCATCAGCATTAATAGTTTCAAGCATTTTTTTCAATGTTTCTGATACTTCGTTTTCAGTAACCTGGCATGTGCCGACGGCTTGGTGTCCACCTCCGCCGAAGGAGAGCATGAGTTTGCCGACATCTGTTTTGCTGCTTCGGTTTGTAATGGAGTGTCCCACAGTGAATACGACGTTTTGCTTCTTGAATCCCCAAATAATACGTATGCTTACATTGCAGTCGGGGAACAGGGTATAAATCATGAAGCGATTGCCGCAATAAATGGTTTCCTGATTTCGCAGGTCAAGGACAACCGCATTACCTTGAACGGATGTGTTGTCTTGCAGCATTTTTATGAACAGGGGTTCATCTGCGCGATATTTTTCGATTCTTTCTTTGACGTCCTCGACTTCCATGATTTCTTCTACGGCCATTGATCGACAGTACTCAATCATATCAAGCATCAGTTGATAGTTGCTGATTCGGTAATCCCTGTATCGTCCAAGGCCGGTACGGGGATCCATGACGTAGCCGAGCATAATCCAGCCAGTCGGGTTCGTTATTTCTTCTGCCGTTAGGTTGGCGGAATCAACTTTATCCACGGCTTCCATCATGGGGGCGAAGTTGTCGGGAAATTTGTCGGCACCGTAGTATTCGTAGATTACACGAGCGCAACTTGGCAGAGGTTTGCTTTCTCCTTCGAATTCAATATCCCCGAGACGGTCCTTTTCGCTGGTGTGGTGGTCAAACCAAAGGCCGCAACCTGGTACGTAAGGTACGTTGGCCAGCACGTCTTTTTTGCCGACTTCCACTTTGCCGTCCTGTAAATCCTTGGGATGGGCGAACAAGTAGTCATCAATTATATTCAGATGCTTGAGCAGGGTAGCGCAAACCAGGCCATCAAAATCGGAGCGGGTTACGAGTCTCATGGTGCAATCTCCCGTTAAGTCCGTTGATTGTAAGAGAGTTAGAGTCGATCATTGGCAATACTTTTCAATTTCTATTCTTATCTGGAAGAGATTTTTTTGTCAAAATCAAGACGTTATTTTCTGCTGCGTTTCGCGAGTGCCTGCGCACGTAATTCTCTGAGTCTTTTCCCGGATACTGATCCTTGATTCATTTCCTGCGGGGTGAGTTTGACCTTTAGAATCTTCAGCAAGTCCCGTTTGGCTCGTTGGCTGAAATCTTCATCTACGTCTGCCTGAACAAGTTCAAAAAGCGGTTCAAGAGTCCGTGTTTTGTGTAAATCGTAGAGCAGATCCACTTTTGTACCTGGCCGAAGTTCAGGGTATCTGCCTGCGACCATATGCCATTCAGCGGCTTTACTCCCTGCAATGTCGAACGTGTTGGGCATACGAATTCGCCGTGAAAGCCTGCTCGCCATCTTTATTCCCACCCGATCATGTCCGTGATGGGTTGGCAGTTTTTCTCTGTCTGTGGCGCTTTTGCCTATGTCATGGCAGAGTGCCATCCAGACACAAATTTCATTACCGGCAACGCAGTCCATGGTTCGCGCCGTGTGTTCGATAATCGAGCTGTCATGATAGGGGAGAGGGCCTGCGGGAATGTTCAAGCAGTCCTTGAACTCTGAAAACCATGGGGTCAGGCAGTCTGTTTGTGACAACAATCTCAGATAGTTGCCCGGTGCATTCGTTTTCAGCGCTTTGCGTGTTTCCTGACCGATTCTGTCAGGAGCAATATCTTTTAAAAGGTTCTTTCGTGCAATGAAACGCATTGTTTCAATGAGTTCGTCGTGAGGGGTGAATTCAGGCATTTTGGCCCAGAATCTGGCAGCTCTGAATACTCGTAGCGGGTCCTCAACGAATGACTGTCGTGATGTCGGGCGGAGGGAACGGTTGTGAAGATCCTGCAGGCTGTTCGGGTGGCAGAATAGATTACCTTCGCTGTCCAGCAGCATTGCATTGACAGTGAGGTCTCTGGATTCTAATTCATCTGCTATACGAGGCGCACGAGGAAATGAGTATTCCTGCCGTTCCAGAAGAAAGATCGGAAAGCTGTGACCGACTTCTGTTGCTTTGGGAAATCGGGCTTGAAATTCCTTTTTGGAGGAATTCATTACTAGGTAATCCCGATCGGAAAGTTTTCTGCCGAGAAGAAGATCGCGGACAGCGCCGCCAGCGAGATATATATTCATTTGAGCTACATATAACATAAGGTAAATCATGCTGCCACCAGGAATTTTTATATGGGAAAGTGAGTCGAAGCGACCTGAATCACAGTCGCTGGCTGCACTGCATCAAAGATGGAAGGCTGATGTTGACGCCTTGGGCCCGTGGCAGGAGTCGGTTCACATCGATGGTGTCGGTGGTTTTTGGCGAAGTGATGCGGAGAACCAGACTACGGTTGTTGTCACCGAATCCTGTTCGTCCACGATGGAACAGGCCCGGGTGCTGGCCGAGCAGGGGGTTCTTGGGGAGTGGGGCGCATTGGTGGCGGGTGTGCAATTGAGTGGCAGAGGGCAGTTGAGACGGCCTTGGGTCTCTTCTGCGGGAAACTTGCATGTTTCGGTTGTGATGCCTGCTTCACCGAAGACGGGTGAATGGAGAACCGCTCTTGATTCTTTACTTTCCTTGTTTGCAGGATATATTTTCAGTGTGGTCTTGACCCAGTTGGGAACGAATATTCAGCTCAAATGGCCTAATGACCTTTTGCAGGATGGCAAAAAGGTTGGCGGACTTTTGATTGAAGAGAAGAATGGGATTGTTATTCTGGGACTTGGGATAAATCTTGTCGAGTGTCCTTCTGATGAGGCTATGCGCGAAGATCGTTCTGCCCAGGCCGGGGTTTTGGAAACTTCTGACAATTGTGGTGGCCCTTTATCTCTATGGTGCACGCTTGTGAATCGTGGAAAAAGCGTGTATTCAGTCTTGCTCGACGAGTTGGAACCTCCTCAATTCATATCGCTCGCGGAGAAGCAGCTCGCCTGGGTGGGACGTAAAGTTCTGGTTCGGGAAGGGAATGAAAATTCCTATCATGCCGAAATTTTGGGACTGTCACCTGATGGCGGACTTCTTTTACGTAGAGGTTCGCAAGAGGCCGTTCTTTACTCTGGTTCCATTTTTCCTCTTTAGGTGTCGTGGCATGCCTGCGGAGCCAAGAGGTCTTTTTAGTTTTATCTTCCAAGGAGATCAGTGAATTCCATGCAACCGAAGTCCTTTGAAAAGGTGCTTGAAGAGGTACAAGGGAAGCGTATTCTTGTTGCCAACCGGGGTATTCCGGCTCGGCGCATTTGTCGTTCCATTACGGAGATGTTTAATGCCAAGGCGATAATGACCGCCACTGACGTTGATAAAACCTCCCCCGCAACCTCTGGCGCTAACGAGCTGCTCATGCTCGGTGCCGACCCTCGTGCGTATCTAGACTTGGACATGGTGATTCGTGAGGCCAAGGCCAATGATGTGGTTGCCATTCATCCCGGTTGGGGATTTGGCGCTGAGGATGATTCCTTCCCCGCAAAATGCGAGAAGGCCGGTCTCATCTTCATTGGTCCTCCGCAGGAACCCATGCGCATTCTGGGTAACAAGGTTGCCGTTCGTAAACTCGCTTTGGAACAGGATGTCCCTGTTGTACCCGGTTCCGAAGGTGCTGTTTCCATCCCTGAAGCTCGTGAAATCGCCAAGGAAATTGGTTTCCCGGTTATGCTCAAGGCTGAAGGCGGCGGCGGTGGCCGTGGCATTTATGAGGTCTATAAAGATGAGGATTTGGAAAATGCGTTTTCCAAGGCTTCTGCTCTTGCTCAGGCTTCCTTCGGTAATCCGCGCCTCTATGTCGAGAAGCTGCTTACGTCGGTTCGTCATATCGAAATTCAGGTTATTGCCGACCAGCATGGCAATGTCTTCTGTTTTGACGAACGTGACTGTTCGGTGCAGCGTAATCACCAGAAACTCATCGAAATCACGCCATCTCCGTGGCCCAAGTATACCGAAGAACTGCGCGCACAGCTCAAGGAATACTCCAGAAGACTTGTCTCTGCCGTTGGTTATTATTCATTGGCAACTGTCGAATTTCTTGTTGATGCCGAAGGCGTGCCTTACCTGATTGAGGTAAATACCCGACTGCAGGTTGAGCACGGTATTACCGAATGTCGTTACGGCATTGATTTGGTCGAGGAGCAGATCGCCATTGCCTTTGGTGCCGAGCTTCGATTCAGTGAAGAAACGACTAAGCCGTATCAGTGGGCGTTCCAGTGCAGAATCAACTGTGAGGATCCGCAGAAGAACTTTGAACCGAATTCCGGTCGTATCACTCGTTACGTGTCGCCGGGTGGACAAGGTATTCGTATCGACTCCTGTATCGGTGACGGATATCGTTTCCCGTCCAACTATGATTCGGCAGCCTCGTTGCTGATCGCGTACGGCAATTCATGGCTCAAGGTTGTTTCCCTGATGAATCGTGCTCTGCGTGAGTACATGATCGGTGGTCTTAAAACGACGATTCCTTTCCATTGCAAGATTATTGCTCATCAGAAATTCATTGATGCGGATTATAACACCAATTTTGTCCGTCAAAATTATGCCGAGCTCATGGACTATTCGGATCATGAGCCTGATTCCCTGCGCATGATGCGCCTTGTGGCCGAGGTGTCGGCTCTGGGCTACAATAAATATGTGCAGCTTGGGGAATACCGCGGTCGTGAAGATAAGCGGGTGGGGCGTTTTGAACTGGTCGATCCTCCCAAGGTCTCCAGTGGGTTCGAGGCGCGTTTCAAACGTGGAATGGATCGTGACTCCATTCTTGATGCGTTGCGTTCTGATCGTGAGGCCGGTGTGGTTCATATGACTGACACCACCACGCGAGATATCACACAGTCTAATAGCGGTAACCGCTTCCGGCTTGCAGAAGATCGAATTGTCGGGCCCTCGCTTGATAAATGCGGTTTCTTCTCTTTGGAGAACGGAGGTGGAGCTCACTTCCATGTGGCAATGCTTGCCAACATGACTTACCCGTTTGCCGAGGCCGCAGAGTGGAACAAGTTTGCGCCTGATACTCTGAAGCAGATTCTGGTTCGTTCGACGAACGTGCTTGGGTATAAGCCTCAGCCGCGGAATGTGATGCGTCTCACAGGAGAGATGATCAACGAGCATTACGATGTTATTCGTTGCTTTGATTTCCTGAATCATATTGAAAATATGAGGCCTTTTGCTGAAGTCGCCATGGCCTCCAAGAAGAACATCTTTGAACCGGCCATTTCACTCTCTTGGGCCAAGGGCTTTAATGCAGAGCGGTATGTGGCTGTTACGGATGAAATTATCCGCATGTGTTCTGATGTGGCTGGAGTCAGCAAGAAGCAGGCTGAGAAAATGATTATTCTCGGTCTCAAGGACATGGCAGGCGTCTGCCCGCCGAGGTTCATGACCGAACTGATTACCGCCATCAGCGAGAAATACCCCGAATTGGTTATTCATAGCCATCGTCATTACACCGACGGTCTGTTTGTCCCGACCATGGGAGCTGCTGCCAAAGCCGGTGCACATATTGTTGATGTTGCCATCGGTTCGTCTGTCCGCTGGTACGGACAGGGCGAAGTGTTGTCCACTGCCTCCTATATCGAGGATGAGATCGGTCTCAAGACTAATCTTGATAAGGATATGATCCGGGCTACCAATTTCCAGCTCAAGCAGATCATGCCGTACTATGATCGTTATACTGCCCCGTATTTTCAGGGGATTGATCATGATGTTGTACGTCACGGTATGCCGGGAGGCGCAACGTCTTCTTCTCAGGAAGGGGCACTCAAGCAGGGCTATATCAAGCTGCTGCCGTACATGCTGAAGTTCCTTGAAGGGACTCGCAAGGTGGTTCGTTACCATGACGTTACTCCCGGTTCGCAGATCACTTGGAATACTTCATTCCTGGCTGTGACCGGTGCATACAAGCGCGGTGGTGAGCGGGAAGTCCGCAGATTGCTCAACATGCTTGATATCGTGACTCTTTGCAGAGAAGACGAGTTGACTGATCATGAGCGTCTTGCACGTCTTGATATCTACCGCGATTCAAATGACGCATTTAGGAATCTGCTGCTTGGCAAGTTCGGAAAACTGCCTCTGGGCTTCCCTGAGGATTGGGTTTATCAGTCTGCGTTTGGCAAGGGCTGGGAAGCCGCTATTGCCGAGCGCACCGAGGAGTCACCGCTTACGACGTTGGCTGATGTTGATTTGGATGCCGAACGCGAAGCCTTGCAGACCCGCTTGCATCGTCAACCCACGGATGAAGAATTCGTCATGTATCTCAACCATCCCGGAGATGCGATCGCGACCATCGAATTCTGTGAAAAATACGGAAATATCAACAATCTGCCAATTGATGTGTGGTTTGAAGGCCTTGAGAAGGGCGAGGTGCTCGACTTCCAGGGTAACTGCAAGAAGCCGCACAGGATGCGTATTCTCGACATCTCTGAACCGGATGAAAACGGTATGGCTGTTGTCAGGTACATTCTTGATTCCGAGATCATGAGTCATCAAGTCAAGGTGGCTGATCCTGAAGTTGGAGGCAAGGAGGTCACTGAAATGGCAGACCCGGCCAATATCTTCCATGTTGGCTCACCCAGTAACGGTGATCTGTGGGTTACCCATGTCCGCCCCGGCGATAAGGTCAAGGTCGGTGAGGAGTTGTTTAACATCTCCATCATGAAGCAGGAAAAGTCTGTTCTTGCTCCGGTAGATGGTACGGTTCGCCGGGTTCTCAAATCCGCTAACTACACCGAGGACAAGAAAATGGTTCCGGTGGTGGAAGGAGAGCTTCTGGTCGAACTTGGTGCAGCCGTCGGTGTCTGTCCTACATGTAAGACTGAGGTGCCGAGTGAGGATTATAATTTCTGTCCGAGTTGTGGGCAGAAAATGTAAAAGAAAATCCTTTGAGGATTAAAATGGTCTAATGGGCCAATATGGCTCCAAGTGTTGTGAGCCGAATGATAGAAACAAAGCCCGATGCACATAACTGTGTGTTGGGCTTTGTTTTTTCTTTGTCATTGGTTGAGGTGTTTTTCATTGATGATATTGAATCAGGGTGGTTTTTATTGTAGAATTTGTTCAATGGTTGGACCAATAGTTTAATTGACGAACCGTATAATTACCTTGTAAGCGGGTATTCGAAACTCAAGTCGGGTTTGATCTTTGATTATTCACTTTAAATCGCAGGAAGTCGTTAACAGCGTATTGTAGCGAATTGGGATTTTGCTATGGAACGTACGGTTTCCCGGGAGGATAAAATGGCCAAGACCCAGAAAAAAACCGCCCCGAAGGCAGAAGTCAGCAAAGCCGGAAAAGCGGGTGGAAAAACTGAGAGTCTCAAAAAGAAGTTGGTTCTGAACGGAGCCGACATCAAGAAAATCGGCGAAGAGGCCGAATTGCTCGTTGGCGGTAAAAACTACAACACTGCCATTATCAGCCAGGTTGCTGGCATCAGGGCACCTGAATTCAGGGCTATTTCATCGCATGCGTTTCATACCATTCTTGATGAAACAAAAGTGAATGCCGCTGTTGTTCGTGCGACAGTGGAGAAAGAATATAATAACGTTGATTGGTATTCTGACGAAGTCAATCAGGATACTGAATTCCTTCAGAATTTTGTTCGTGAACTCGGCAAGAAGGTGCGTGAGCAGTCGACCAAGCAGTCTGGTACTCCCATCAAGCTGCGTACATTCGTCAATAATGTTGTTGAAGGCTTCGCGACTTCTCCCGAAGGTATTGATCAGCTGAGACAGCGTTCCGTTCTGGTTCAGTCGGCCATTCTTTCCGTTGAAGTGCCTGCTGAAATCGCCAAGGAAGTCAAAAGTGCTTATCTTGCGATTTGCAAGGAAGCCGGAATGGATGATGTACCTGTCGCCGTCCGTTCTTCTGCTGCTGGTGAAGATAGCCGTAAGAAGGCTTTTGCCGGTCTTCAGGATACGTACCTTAATATAGTAGGTGCTGACACCTGTCTGGAAGCATACCACTGGGATTGCGCATCTGCCTATAACCTTCGTTCCATGACCTACCGCCGTGAGGCAATTCTTGATGCCATTACCAAGGCAGAGGAGACAGGGGACGATTCCATTGCAGAGAACGCAAAGAAGGAGTGGGCCATTGAGCACACTTCCTTGTCCGTGTGTCTCATGCGCATGATCAATCCGGTTATCTCCGGTACCGCATTCAGCGCGGATACTGCCACCGGTTGTCGAGGAACGGATCGAAACGATCTTGTTTCCATTGACGCCAGCTACGGTCTTGGTGAGGCGGTTGTCGGCGGTATGGTAACTCCCGATAAATTTTATGTTTTCCAGCGTGACGGCGGTCGTGAGGTCGTTATTCGTTACATGGGATGCAAAGAGAAGAAGATTGTCTACAAGGAAGACGGCAGCGGCACCCATGTCGTGAAAGTCCCGGACAATGAAGTGACCCGCTGGGCGCTTTCCATTGCGCAGGCCGAAACTGTTGCACAGGGCGTTCGGGCTATCTCCAAGGCCTACGACGGCATGATTATGGATACCGAGTTCTGCATCGACAAGACAGACCGTCTCTGGTTTGTCCAGGCTCGTCCGGAAACCCGTTGGAATGAAGATTTCGAACTTCATCCTGATACCATCTTTATGCGCCGTCTCGAGGTGGACAAGAAGGCTGTCGATTCTGCCGAGGTTATCCTCGAAGGAAACGGCGCATCCCGAGGTGCCGGACAGGGTACAGTCAAGTACCTCCGTTCCGCCCTTGAACTGAATAAGATTAATAAGGGTGACATTCTGGCTGCGGAACGTACTGATCCGGACATGGTTCCGGGCATGCGTATTGCCTCTGCCATTCTGGCCGATGTCGGTGGTGACACCAGTCATGCGGCTATTACGTCCAGAGAGCTGGGCATTCCTGCCATTATCGGCATCCAGCGTCTGGAGGCACTTCGTTCTCTCGAAGGTCAGCAGGTGACTGTTGATGGTTCCCGCGGCAAGGTGTATCGCGGCGCACTTCCTCTGGTGGAAGTCGGTGGCGAAATCAACGTTGCCGAGCTGCCTGCCACCAAGACAAAGGTTGGTCTGATTCTGGCTGATGTAGGTCAGTCATTGTTCCTGTCCCGTCTGCGTCAGGTGCCTGATTTCGAAGTCGGTCTGTTGCGGGCAGAGTTCATGCTCGGAAATATCGGTGTTCATCCTATGGCTCTTGAAGCCTATGACAGGGCAGAGCTCAACGATCTGGTCGAAAAGAAGCTTGAGCAGATGGATACCCGTCTGACCAAGGTCATGAAAGAACAGCTTGCTGACGGGCTTATTCGTATGCCGCTTAAATTGCGTGAATACGTAGGTCTCGTGACTGGGCTGTCTCGTAAAATGGACTCTCTTGCAGAACAGGAAGGTTCACGCAGCACTGATGAAGTGCTGGCCATGCATCGCAAGCTTCGTGAAATGGACCGCAAGCTTGATGAGCACATTTCCTTTGCCACTGAGCGTCTCGACATTCTGAAGACTTCTATTGATCTTGATGCTCATGTAGCTGTCATTCTTGGATATCACGATATGCTTGAGTCCATGCCTGCACAGCACTCCGAGGCCTGGAAGATTCGTAAGGATCACGAACAGATTGTGGCGGAATATGTCGCTCGACTCAGGGAAGAGCCGGAAGTTGTGGAGTATCTTGATCAGGTGACTGCGCTTCGTGAAGAGGTCGCACTCAAGATGGGGCTTAAATCCGAAATGGATGAAGTGGCAACGCTGCCTGACCGTATTCGCAAAATCCTTGAATCTCGCGGATACACCACAGGTAAGGAAAATTATATCCAGACCCTTTCGCAGGGACTTGCGCTCTTTGCCATGGCTTTCTATGGAAGCAACATCGTTTACAGAACCACCGACTTCAAGTCGAACGAATACCGCAATCTGCTCGGCGGACTGCTTTTCGAGGCCCATGAAGACAATCCGATGATCGGATATCGTGGCGTGTCTCGAAATATTCACGATTGGGAACTGGAAGCTTTCAAGCTTGCACGTGGTATCTACGGCGGAAAGAACTTGAGCATCATGTTCCCGTTTGTCCGCACGCTTGAAGAAGCTCGCAGCATGAAACGTTATCTGAAACAGGTTCACAACCTTGAATCCGGTAAGGACGATCTGAAGGTTATCCTTATGGCGGAAATACCGAGTAACGCGGTGTTGTGTAAGGAATTCCTCAAGGAAGTGGACGGTTTCTCCATTGGTTCCAATGATATGACGCAGATGGTGCTTGCTACCGACCGTGACAACGCCAGCCTTCAGCATATCTATGATGAAGAAGATCCGGCAGTTGTGTGGGCCATTCTCTCTGCCATTTTTGCAGGACAGAAGGTCGGTAAAAAGGTTGGTTTCTGCGGTCAGGGCGTCAGCAACAGCGTCATCCTGCGCGGACTTGTCGCCATTGCCGGTATTGTTTCGGCATCCGTTGTACCGGATACCTACCGTCAGACCAAGTTTGATATGGCTGCGATTGAGGCCGAGGATATCAAGACCCGTGACTTGGGCAAGTGGCTCAAGGAACAGCACATGGCCAAGCTGCGTGAACTTCTTGAAGCCAACAGCTACGGACATATTCTGAAAAAGTACAAGTCTCCCGAGGACTTCATGGAATGGTACGAAGGCGAGCTGGATCGATTCAGCGAGCAGCTTCGTGAACACATGGAGACTCCCAAGGAAGAGTTCTACCGTCAGGAGATGGAGCAGTTCCGCTCCATGTTCCACAAGCCGGTTATCTATGCCAGCTGGGATTGGCATCACACTGTTCAGGACGCTATGCGACATGCCGGTTTTGAGTCCTTTGAGGAACAGGAACAGGCGTTGGGGAAGCAGCGTACCAAGCAGTGGTAAGCTTCAATCATCAATAAGAATAATAAAAAGGCCCTGTCATCTGACAGGGCCTTTTTCTGTGAATTTTGACAAAAGATTAAACAATCTTATTGGCAATCGAACCTGTCCCGCTCATGAGTGTACTGTTGATTGCTTGCTGAACGTCGACGTCGGTACCAGTGGAGGTGAAGTCAGGGCCGGATCCCAGATAATCACTTGTTCGTGAGGCTACTTCGGCACCAATGATGGTCTGTTCCATGGCGTCAGCACCGTTTTCATTCAGTCCGGACATGACAGTGCTGACCGTATCCTTGACGGATTCCATGCCGGCCAATTGATCATTTATTCCTGCTGAAGCGATGCTCATTGATGCCATGCTGATATCTGACATGTGATTCTCCCGGTTTGTTTCCACTATAAATATGCACCAGGAGTGAACGATTTGCAAGCGCACGTTAATACACCCCACCGCCATGGCGGGGTGTATTTGTAGTGTCGTGTTCGTTTAGGCTCTAGGAAGTTTCGTCAAGAAACCCGCGGTCGAGATTCTTTAGTGATTCTGAGAGTTTGATAACCTCATCACTAGGAATCTTGCGAATGACCTTGCCGTCGTTATCGACAATCTCGACTTGGACAAGGTCCTTTTCTTCCAGAACGTTGAAACTGAGCTTGACGTTGTTGGCTTCAAGCTGCTTCTCCGCTTCTGTGACAAGCGTCTTGATCTGATCTACAGAAAGATTGTTGGACTGTTTGTCCTTTTGTGCGTTTTCCAGCTTGTGGACTGCTTCTGCATTCAACCTGTTGCCGTCCTTTGCGCCAAGTGGTTCAGCTACAGCCTGAGCTGAGTGCGTACTTTCCGTACGGAACCCCTGCTTCACATCATTTCTTATTTCTGGGATATTCATGGTCTCCCTCCCTGGTGTTACACGAATCATCCCGGCCCGATTTGCCGCTTACGTTCAATTTATCGGCAAAAATGAGTAAAACTTTAGGGGGTGGATAAGGAGTAAGAAAGATTAAGATATTTAAGGAGTATCTTTTAAACAGATTGACGAAATGATGAAATTTTAATAAGGTTACAAAGTTAATAAAAAGTCTTTAAATTCAGATAGTTGTTTTCTGCTTGTGGTGAAGCTTTTTTTGTCGACATTTATTCCCTTCGAGATACATGCCTTTTTTGCTGAAACATCATTTTGATCCAGATTTGGATTGTCAGAATCTCACCCCGAAACAGCAGGATGATGGGAGTGTTGATCATTATGATTTGAGTTTTGTTCAAAATGTTGAAGCAGGGTGTGTTATTGCCGAATGGGTCGATCCTTCGGAGGAAGAAAAGGCAGATCCGCGATTTGTTTTTGATAAAAAGATTTTTCCCGCCGGAAAGGGGACTGGAATCAAGCGGAAGCATCCTGATAAGCTTTATGCCGCCGTCAATGGATGGGTAGCTTATAGAGATGATAAAATTGTCGTTCTTGAATCCCTTGTGGTTCCTGAAGAAGTTGATTTTCATACAGGGAATATTTGTTTTATTGGAAATTTGACTATTGGCGGAGGGGTTCGCTCCGGTTTTGTCGTTCAGGGACGGGATGTGACGATTCAGGGGCAGATTGAGGCAGCCTCGATTGAAGCCTTGCAGGAATTGAACTGTCGTGGCGGAGTCAAGGGTGCCAAGGCGGCTTTTCTTGAGTCCGGGAAAAGCATGAAGTTGTCGTTTTGTGAATACGCTACTTTGAAATCCGGTGAGGATATTCTCGTAAAGGGAGCGTTGATGCATAGCAACGTGTATGCTGGAAGACGGCTAGCCGTCGGCGGCAGGCTTACCGGTGGCTCCATCTATAGTCACGAATATGTCTATGTCGGAGAACAACTCGGTGGTGGGTTGGATACGCATACGTCCTTGGTAATTGGGTATAACCCCATCCTTCTCTATGCTGATGCTGAATACAACAGACGCATCAAGAGATTGCATGCCGATATCGCTTCGTTTGAGAAACTGTTGAATAAAAGTGATGATCATCGAGAAGAATATCAACCGAAGCTACAAGCGGCCTTGAAGGAACTTGATTTGTTGAAGCTGCTGAAGGTCAAGTTGTGGGAAGGAATACAGGGAACGGAACAGCTGGATCAATGCAAGGTACTTGTACCCGGCGTAGTTAAACCCGGGGTGGAAATAAGCATCGGATCAGCGTATCTCAAAGTGGATGACTTTCTTGAGGATGTTTTTTTCTATTACGAAAATCATGAAGTTAAAATTGGTGCTTCCACCAAACAACTGCAAAGATAGTTTATGGATATTGCAACATTAATAGGTCTTGTGGGCGCGTTCGGTCTTGTTATTACCACCATTTTCATGGGGGGAAATGCGGCTGGATTTGTTGACGTGCCGTCAGTTGTCGTTGTTATCGGCGGGACGTTTGCCGTTACTTTTGTCATGTTTCCCATGAATGTCGTTATCGGTACCATCAAGGTGGGATTGAAGACACTGCTTTTCAAATCCAATGACCCGCAGGATATAATTCGTCAGATAACGAATCTTGCCGATACAGCTCGAAAAGAAAGCCTGGTTGCTCTCGAGAAAGTCGGCATTGAAGATGCATTTCTCAAAAAAGGTGTCATGCTTGTCGTAGACGGTTCAAGTGAGGCGCTGGTTCGATCTGTCATGGAAATCGAATTGGAATTCATGAAGCAGCGCCATCGTCAGGGACAAGCTGTTTTCAAAGGGATGGGGACCATGGCGCCTGCATTCGGCATGATCGGAACCTTGATTGGTCTGGTTAACATGCTTTCCAACCTTTCTGACCCCTCGTCTATTGGACCTGCCATGGCCGTAGCGTTGCTGACCACGTTTTATGGTGCGGTTATGGCAAACTGTGTTTTCCTGCCTCTTGCCACCAAGCTGGAGGAGCGTTCTGCTGAGGACGCCCTGTTTATGCAGATAATGATTGAGGGGGTTTCTTCGTTGCAGAGAGGAGACCATCCCACCGTGGTCAAAGAGAAGCTTCAGGCCTTTTTGTCACCCGCCATACGTGAGGAATCCTAGGGTTCGTCGCAGGAGTTGCAATGGCTGAACAAGCTGAAGAAGTCACCAGAAAAAAGCCTGAAGAGCCCGTAGGTGATGAAGGATTGCCGCCGTGGATGGCAACCTTTGCCGATATGGTGACCCTTTTGTTGTGTTTTTTCGTCCTGCTGCTTTCTTTTGCTGAACAGAGTGAAGAAAAATATCGTGATGCCCTTGGATCAATTAAAGGGGCATTCGGGGTTAAGGAATTACGTGCCGTTTCGGATGACATAGCGCAGTTTAATACAAGCAAAGCTGCAAAAGAAATGTCATCTAAAATATCTCATGATGAGCGCATTTTGCTTGGTGTCATAATGCGAATCAAGTCGCTGCTTGAGGATGAGGATATCAAGCTTAAGGAAGGGACGGGTGTTACTGCCGACAGAGATGGTGTTGTTTTCAGTGCCAACTCTGCGTCTATGTTTGAACCCGGAAGTGCCGACTTGGCTCCTTCTGCTCGAAATATCCTTGATAAGGTCATCAAGGTCCTCAAGGATTACAAATTGAATCTGGTCGTGAGAGGACATACGGATAATCGTCCTGTTTCTACGAGAAAATTCCCTTCTAACTGGGAACTTTCTGCTGCACGGGCTGCGGTGGCTTTGAATTATATTTTGGATAAGGGAGGCATTGAAGTGAGTCGTGCCAAGGCTGTGGGGTATGCAGATACCCGTCCAGCGGTCCCGAATGATTCTGAAGAAAATCGTAAGAAAAATCAGCGAGTTGAATTTTATTTACATATGCCGCAGCGAGATGCTTGGTAGTTGGTAAAGAAAATGGCAGAGCAGGATATACAGGAACAACCACAAGGTGGGCCGAAATCGGAGCCGCCAAAGAAAGAGGAAGGGATTCCGCCGTGGATGGCGACCTTTGCTGACATGGTGACGTTGCTTCTGTGCTTTTTTGTTTTGCTTTTGTCTTTTACCAATCAGGACATCACGAATTTCAAAAAAATGATGGGTGCTATTCAAGACGCACTTGGTGTTCAGACGGAAGATCGAACCGCTTTAGCCACTCCTTTTGCCGAGTCCAATTTTAAGGAACGTAGAAGCGTAAGGGAAAATCGTGAAATAGTTGAACTCGGTGCCCGCCTCAAAAAGTTTATTCGAGCCAAGGACTTGTCGCAGATGTCTCGTGTCAGCAGCGACAAGTCCGGTGTTATGTTGCGTTTTGATAATAGTGCTATGTTTGCCAAGGGGAGTGCCCAGTTGACTCCAGAAGCGCAGAAGGCAATTGGGGTTGTTGTCGAGGGGATGGAAAACAAAAAATTCAATTTGATTATTCGAGGGCATACTGACGGTGAAAAACCGGAATCGACTCTGTATGCGACTAACTGGGAATTGTCTGCGGCGCGGGCTGCAACTTGTCTGCGATATATCCTTGCTCATTCAGACATTCCGGCCAAGAGAATGAAAGCTGTCGGTTACGCTAGTGCCAAACCGATTTTGCCGAGCACCACAGAGGCGAACAAGCGAATGAATCGCAGGGTGGAATTCTTTTATTTACCGGTAGGCAGATCCAAGTGGTAATTCTCAATTAAAGTTGTTTTTAGCGCCCCCGGCAGTGATAGCTGACCGGGGCGTTTTTTTTAGATTTCAGAGAATATTCGTTTGATAGAAATGGCCAGCTGTTCAAAGGAAACGGGTTTTGAAATATAGTCATTCATACCGACTTTAAGAAAATTATCGCGGTCTTCCGGCATGGCGTGAGCTGTGAGGGCGATGATCGGGATATTGGATACATGGGTCATTTCCGGATATGTTCGGATATGTTTTGTCGTTTCTATTCCGTCCAGTATTGGCATTTGAATGTCCATGAAAATACAATCAAATGTATCTGTATTTAGGATTTGAAGTGCTTTTTCCCCATTGTTGACGCAGGAGGCAGTGTGTCCCATTTTTTTAAGCATATGACTGATAGAGATTTGGTTGACCCTGTCGTCTTCAACGACCAGAATATGCAGTCCTGTCAGTTGTGGCCCAAGTGTTGCCTTTTGTGGCCTGTCCGCAATTCGTTTTTGTGTGGGGAGTTCCAGTTGGAGAGTTATGTACATGGTTGTGCCGACGCCTGCTTCACTGTCAACCGCGATGGAGCCGTTCATGTTTTCGACCAGGCTGCGAACGATGCCCAAGCCGAGGCCTGTGCCTTGATATCGTCTGGTGTATGTGCCGTCTACTTGAGTAAATGATTCGAATACATACGCTGTTTTTTCGTCGGGAATGCCTATGCCCGTATCTGAAATGATAAAGAGTACATCCACCATACCCTGTTTTCGTTGAGTTCCGAGGTGTTGGACGTAAACACTGATGTCTCCCTGATCGGTGAATTTTACTGCATTTCCTACAAGATTAAATAGAATCTGCCTGATTCGTATTTCGTCACCGATTAGTAGTTGAGGAAAGCCTGGTGCCATATCAACGGATAGCTCGACTTCCTTTGATTCTATTGCATGCTTGAAAAACTTGAAGATTGTTTCCAAAACTTCCTGAAATGAGAACAGTTCAGTGTGCAGAGTCAGTTTGCCTGCTTCGATTTGTGCAATATTAAGGATATCATTAATGACGTTCAGGAGTACCTTGCTTGAGCTGATGGCTGTCTCGATGTATTCCGCCTGTTCCGGTGACAAGGGAGTATCTCTTGTCAGTTGCAGCATGCCGAGAATCCCGTTGAGAGGCGTACGTAATTCATGGCTCATGTTTGTCAGGAATTCCGTTTTGGCCAGACTGGCGGATTCGGCGTCCTGTTTGGCAGACATCAGAGCGTTCTGGATAGCTTTTCTTTCCGTGATGTCCTCTGCAACGCCTACGATACGGACTCTGATGCCTTTTTCGTCGTATACTGGAAATGACTGCGCTCTGATCCATCGTTCATTGCCGTCTGGCAATTGAATACGGAATTCTTCATCAAGAACTTTTCCTTTGGTCTGGAGTCGTTCATATGCCTCGGTTACTCTGAGTCGGTCTTCGTTCATGATTGCAAGAAAAAAAGACTCTGGTCTGTCATACAGGGCTTCACGGCTTCGGCCCCATATAATTTCATATGAGGGACTGGCATAAATGATTTTGTTATCTGAAAGACTGCTAATCCAGTAAACTTCATGGATGTTTTCAACTAATTGTCGAAATCGTTCTTCGTTTTCCTTGATTTCCTGTTCTCGAGTCTTGATTTGACCGATCATGCTGTCGAATTTTTTTTCAATAACCGCCAATTCGACAAAGCTATCGGTTGTTTCATCAGGCTTGCGGTAGCGCCCCTGGGCAGTCAGTTCAATTGATTCCGTAAAGTGAGCTAGAGGTTCGATAATGCTCTGGTGCAGCCGACGCTGAAGATTGTGTGCAAACATGAAGAACAGGCATAGAATGGTGGTTAGTAGAGCGAGTAGCGGAGATAAAATGGGAAGAAATACATCGCTGACGGGTTTGGAAATGATGAGCGTCCAATCGGTTTGCGGGATACGTGAGGCTGTTCCAAGGTAGTAGGTGTCATCTTCTTCGTAAATCGTTGTGTGTGACTGCTTTGATTGAAATTTTTTAAGAATTGGCAAATGCCCGATGTTTTCCTGTGTGGTTACGAGAGTGTAGTTTGGATGGGAGATGAGATTGCCGTATGCGTCGCACAAGACAAGTTGGCCATCTTGGGCTGGGAGCAGTGCTTTCAAGTTCTGGTGTAGGCCATTCAGTCCCAGTTCTCCAATCAGGAAGTTCCCGTTGGTGAGGCGGATGCCTATGTAGACGACAAGATTGTGAGTCGCAGGAGAAATGAGCGGTCGTGATATGATCGTAGGGATCATATCTATTTTATTGATTATCGGTTGCATGGAGAGCAGGGTGCCGCTTTGCGGAGAGGCTGCAAGAATCTTCCCTTTTGGGTCAAGGTAAAGCAGTCTTTCAAAGTGTTTATATGCCTGAAGAAAGTTGCTCAAAACCCAGTGGTACCAGAATGGGTCATATCGGGTGATGTTTGTGGAAAGCGAAGTAAGAGCTATCTGCGCATCGTTGAGGTGAGATGAAATGTGTTGTCCTGTGGATTGTGTTAGGATGGTATTTTTGATCTCAAAATTGTAGCTCTGTTCGTAGGCCGCATACGCTCCAAGGAATAGTATCAGACAGATAGTCGGAAGCAGAAGCCATAAGGTGAGGTTGCGCTGGACCAAATGTCTAAGAGAACGAGGCGGCATGCTTTGGTAACCTCTTTGTTGTTACGTTTTTGAATTACTATCGTACTTCAATGGTTTTGAATTTTCCATTCTGAATGGTAGCAATAAAAGTATTTCTCTTTGCATCTCCAGATGAATTGAGTCTGAAGTCACTGATGATGCCCGTTATATTGTTGCTTGGAGCCATGGCTTCGACAAGTCCTTGAGCTGAACCGTCTGTTTTTTTTAGACCTTCGGCTAATGCCAATACCGCTTCATATCCGAATGCGGAAGCGAAGTTCGGGCGGCTTCCAAAACGCTGTTTATACAATTCCTTGAACTTGATGAACTCCGGTTTTGGATTATCGGCAGCATAGTTGATGGCAAAAATCATATTTTCAACATCCAGTCCGCCCCATTGAATCAGTTTCTCTGTGTATGCCCATCCCGCCGAAAGTATATGGCTTTTCAAGCCGGAGGCTCGTATTCTCTGCACGAGAGAAACTGCATCCTGAGCTGGGCATACCAAAACAATTCCGTCGGGCTTCATGTTTTTTAATGTTTGAATGACATGATCCCAGCGAGTGGATTGGTTGGCTGAATAGGTGATGTTTTTAAGGACATGCCCACCGAATTGTTCAAAAGACTTTGTGAAGGTTTTGGAGAATGAACGGGAGTAGTTGATATTATTCGTATCAGATATGATGATGATATTTTTGATTTTTAATGCAGATATCGCATATTCTGCCAGTTTCTGGCTGTTGTTGGCTGTTTCGTCAATGACTCTGAAGAGGGTATCCTTTTGGTTTGAGAGTTCTGAGCTTGCAGCGGTCGGAGAAACCATCACGATGCCGTTTGTCATGGAAAAAGGCAGTGCGGCAATGGTTTGTGAACTTGTCATGTGACCTATTATGGCGACCGCATTTGCTTTAAGCAGGGCCTTGTCTGCCTTGATTGCGCCTTCTGGTGTATTATGGTCGTCTTTTGCAATGAGTTGCAGTGGACGTCCGTCTATTCCGCCGGAGGCGTTGATTCTTTCAATGGCAAGCATGGCACCATTGCGGCCTTGAACCCCGAGGTCGGACAGCTTTCCGGTAAGCTGACCGGAAAACCCAATGATGACGGGGGGAGAGTTGTTGCATCCGCACACGATGACAAAACAGAGCCAAAGCAGCAGATTAAGAAGGCTTTGAATGCCTTTCATGTATTCCTCAGTTTTTTGAAAGTGCCGTCTCGGGATAGTTTTGCCGACAATATCCTACCATATGAAAAATGGCTAGCGCCTTGCGGTTGTTATATGTGTGCTGTGACAAGAAAAGTATTGCAGGATGGCTAGACGCAAAAACGTCGACCATCTGTCGGGGCAGATAGTCTTATGTGTGTAGGAATGTGTGTAGGAACCGGGAAAAAACGGAAAATAGGGCAATAAAAAACCGCTATGATAGCGGCTATTTATTGGCATGGTGGAGGCGGGGGGAGTCGAACCCCCGTCCGAGAACGATCAGCGCAAAGCGTCTACAGGTTTAGGTCCGGAATAAAGTTTCGCTCAGCAGATTGCTCCGGGCCAGACGGCCGCTGAACTAGTCCTCCTATTGTTTCGCGCCATAACCGAAGAAACCCAATTATGATGCTAGCCCTATGATTTGTCGATTCTGTCCGCTTATAAGGCATCAGCGGGAGAATCGTGACATCAATGTGTCATGGTGCAACTCTGCAATTAAGCAGCCATTGCGTAGTCGTAATTGTCGTTTGCAATTATCTTGTGGTCGATTTTTACGAGGCCATCGACCAACCTCGACCTGCAGCCTTGGCCTCAACTATCCCCGTCGAAACCAGTGCGCCCCCATTTCAAAGAACCATTCGGTCAAACCCTATATAAGTATAAAGGGCCGCTTGGCAACCCATTTCCGTAGTGTGTAATAATATGTGTTATATTTGACGCATATTAGGAAGCTGAAACTAATTATCTTGACGTAAAGATTCTTCATGTCTAAACACGGTTTCAGCAAACTGAATTTGCATTTTTAATAGGAGTAATTCAATGGACCGAATCGACATACTTGTGGAGCAGTGGCGAAAAGAGCGACCAGATTTGGATGCTTCACCAATGGAAATTGTTGGACGCATTATGCATCTGGATTATTTCGTGGAAAGTCGGTTTGAAGAAATTATTAAATCACAAGACATTACGCTTCCGGAATTCGATGTTCTGGCTGTCATGAGACGTTGTGGAAAGCCCTTTAAGATGTCTGTTGGAAGCCTTTGTTCCTACTCGTTGTTATCGAGCGGGGCCATGACCAATCGAATAGATAGGCTGGAAAGAAAAGGACTGGTCGTACGAGAGCGGAATCCTGCTGATCGGCGAGGGGTGCTGGTTGTTCTTACTAATAAAGGCTTTGAGCTTATCCAGTCGCTCATAGAGCTGCGTTTGGCTGAAGCGAACAGGATCACTTCCCTGTTATCAACTGAAGACCAAAATAATCTGGCTGCGATTCTTAGACGTCTTGTCACCTCCATGCAGTATCTGGATGGTTATGCTGACGAAACGCTTGATGAATTGGTGATGCAGCAACATACAGAAGTTTAATGGAGAGCATTGTGAAATCGGTTTGTATTTTTCTTGGTTCAAATCCCGGCAATAACCCCGCATACATGGAGGCTGCCGATCTGATGGGGCGTGAACTGGCTCAACGAGGACTCACTTGTGTTTATGGAGGTTCGTGTACCGGTATGATGAATCAGCTTGCTGAAAGTGCACTGGCTGAAGGCGGCAAGGTTATTGGAGTCACTGTGCAGGCGCTCAAGGATAAGGAAGAGTTCCATAAAGGACTAACAGAATTGTACGTCAAGCCGACAATGCACGAAAGAAAAAAGCTCATGATAGAGCTTGCAGACGCATTTATCGCCTTGCCTGGCGGCGTGGGGACTTTTGAGGAGTTTTTTGAGGTTTATACGCTTAAGCAGCTTGGCTTTCACGACAAGCCTTGTGGGCTATTGAATGTGAATAGGTTTTATTCACCCGTAGAAAGCATGATGGGGGTGGCTGAAGCAGAAGGTTTTTTGAAGGAGCCTTACGGACAGGCTGTCATTCAGGCTGAAGATCCAAAAACAATGCTTGATCTCATCATGACAGCTTCTTGAATCTCTGAGTTGTAGACGGGGTGGTGGAGACGAGCGTGTGTGGGGTGTCAGTAGACGGTTAACCATATGTTGAAAAACAAAAAAAGAAAGTTCGTAAAATCTTTATGATTTTACGAACTTTCAATTTTAATCGTGGTAGCGAGGAGAGGACTTGAACCTCCGACTCTGCGGATATGAGCCGCATGCTCTAACCAACTGAGCTACCTCGCCACATTTGTTTCGCTCAATGCGGAGACAGTGTATAGACCGACTTTTTCAGCTTGGCAAGTGGAAAAAACAAAAAAGTTTCATTTTTTTGGAATCATTTATAAAAACATGAAAATCAGTGGGACGAGAATGAGACGGTAGACCGCGAAAGGACGAAGCGTCAGTTTGCCCAGAAGGTATATGAAAGCCTTGATCGCGACCCATGCGGAGATGAAAGATACACCAAATCCGACTGCCAGAAAGATGAGGTCGTCAGTTTTGAATAGCGCGTAGCTTTTCATGAAGTCGTATCCTGTTGCGGCAAACATGATCGGGACAGCGGCAATGAAAGAGTACTCCGCGGCGACGGTGCGGCGTATGCCGAGGAGCATGCCGCCCATGATGGTTGCAGCAGAGCGGGAGAATCCCGGCCAAAGTGCGAGGCATTGGAACAGTCCCACACCAAGAGCCTGCATGGGAGTTATTTCGTCAAGAGTCGTGGAGCGCTCTGTTTTGTCCATGCCTTCAACAATGAATATGAGAATGGCTCCGACGGCGAGGGCGCAGGCGACAGTGAATGGACTGAAGAGGTAGGCCTTGATGTATTTATGGGTGGCCAGTCCGACAACCGATGCGGGCAGTGACGTGAGAAACAGAAGCCAGAGTCCTTTTTTCCCTGAAAAGGATTTTTCAGGATCGCTTTTCAGCAACCCGATGAAACGGTCCCAGTAAAGGGCTACGACCGCCAGAATCGCACCGAGTTGGATTACTATTTCAAATGTATCCGCTTTAGGGCCTGTGAAGCCGAGAAGATGTCCGGTGAGAATGAGGTGCCCTGTGCTGGAGACCGGCAGAAATTCTGTGAGTCCCTCAATAACGCCAAGTATGATTGCCACGTACCATGAAGCCATTATGTCCCCGATTGAATAATGTTGAAACTGTATTGGAAAAGGGCCTAGCTCAAGAAACCGTGTCTTGCAACCCCTTGGAAGGTGGTGTATTTCCCTATGCTGTACAGAAACATCACGGAGAAAAAAAGTATGACTACCATTATGCCTCAAAGCGAACTGACCCGTAAAGCCGTCGCCTGGATCAGCGAGATGCAGACTGCTGACGAAGAAAAGGGGCTGCAGGGCCTTATTGAAGAGGCGGCTGTGAGGTTCAATCTGGGGCCCAAGGATGTGGAGTTTCTCCAGCGTTTTTACAGGGAAAAAAAGGATTAGTCCGTCCCAGTGAAACTTCTTCATCGCGAAATATTCAAGGAACTGCTAAAGCTGTTCGGCCTGACTGTTAGCTGCCTGCTGGGATTGATTCTCATTGGGCGGATGTTGCAGTTGCGTTCGCTGTTTCTTTCTCAGAACATCGGTTTTTTCAATATCCTTCAGCTGTTCTTTTTTCTGACGCCTTTTTTCCTGCTGCTGGTGACGCCGATTTCCACCATGCTCAGTGTCTTCCTTACGTTCTTGCGGATGAGTACGGACAATGAGCTGACGGCTCTCAAGGCCAACGGCGTCAGTCTTTATAAAATGCTGCCAGCGCCTGTTCTTTTCTGCACGCTATGCACTCTGTTCACCTTTGGAATTTCTTTTTGGGGGTTGTCGTGGGGAATGGATATGTTCAAGACAAAGTTGTATCATTTTGCACGAACGCATTCCAAGTTTGCCCTTCAGCCGGGGGTGTTCAATAAGGAATTCCCAGGATTTACCTTCTATGCTCATCAGGTGGACAACGAGAAGGGGGAATTGAAATTCGCCTTTGTTCGTGATGAGTCAGTCAAGGGATCTTCTGTCGTTATTGTTGCGCCGACGGCGAAAATTGTTTCCAACCCGGAGAATGCGGAAGTCAAACTTATTTTCAATAAGGGCAAGATATTTCGTCAGAACAATGATGAGTTGAATATTCTGAGCTTTGGGTCGTACTCGGTTAAATTGGACCTTGGAAAGCTGCTCGGCGGGTTTAATTTCAGTGAGCAGAAAGCCAAGGATATGCCGTTTTCCCGTCTTCGCGAAATTAGGAATGATCCTTCAAAAGCACCGTATCAGACGCCGCGATTCCACCGTAAGGTCGATACCGAGTACTTCAAGCGGCTGACTTTGCCGTTGGGGTGTATTATTCTGGGCATGTTTGCCATTCCTATCGCGTATGTTTTCAGAGGATTGAAACAGCAATATGGCCTTCTGCTCTCAATGGGGCTCTTTTTGGTTTATTACAGTATGTTTTCCGTCGGTGTCAGTATGGGGGAATCTGGTTCTATTCCGCCTGTTTACGGTTTGTGGGCTCCTAATTTCCTGTATATTTTCGTGGCGGTGCTTGGAGCAAAATTCGCCAATGAAGAACGGACGTTCCCGCTTGTTGAGTGGATTGCCCATCTTCGCAGTAAGTGGTTGAAGGTGGCTTCATGAGACCTTTTCTGGGAATTGGCGTACTGAGTCGCTATCTTATCCGGCAGAATCTTTTTCTGATGATTATCTGTCTTGCTGTCGGCACCTGTATATATCTGCTTTCAGATGTCTTTGACCGTCTTGATGATTTTATCCGTGCCGGCCTTGGAGTCGAGACGATTCTTTTCTATTTTCTTGTTAAAATTCCAGTGATTGTGTCGCAGCTTATGCCTGCGATTTTCCTTCTGGCAATGGTTATCCAGATGGGTGTTTTGACCCGAAGCAAGGAACTTCTCGCGTTGCAGGCGGGAGGGGTGTCATTTGCGTGGCTTATTCGTTTTTTTCTGATCTATGGCCTTGTATGGGGTGCCGGACAGCTTGTGTTTTCTCAGTTTCTCGGTGTTTTTGGAGAATATGAGGCTAACAGGATATGGAAAGAGGATGTCCGTAAAAAGCATCTGGATGAATTGAAAATCCATAAGCTGTGGTTCAGGGATGGACCGTTTATCGTCCTTGCTGACGAGGCGTTCCCTGGCAAAAGCAGAGCTACCGGTATTACCGTGTACGAATTCGCTACGGACAATCAGGAGTTGATTCGCATTCTGACGGCGAAAAAAGCCCTTATCGATGATAACGGCTGGGGACTGCTGGATGTTCACGAACTGGACACAAGGACATTTCTCTCCGTCAACCGGTTGTCGCAGTTCCTGTCGGTTCGTCAGAATCTCAAGGCGTATGCCGCCGTTGAATTGAAGGGCGACAAGGCTCAACTGCCCTTGATGGAACTTTCAAGGACGATCAAGAAGCTTGAGGCTTCGGGGTCGAATGTGGAAATTCTCAGGACGGCATGGCACGGAAAATGGTCGTATGCCTTTTCCATCACAGTGATGGCGATGATGGCTTTGATGTTGACGACTTTTTCGGAGAATGTTTACGCGAATATCGGGCTTTCACTCATCATTATCTTTGTTCAGTACGGCGTCCACGTAGTAGGGGCGACAGCAGGCGAGAAGGGCGTGCTGCCGCCCATTTTAGCTGCATGGCTCGGCAATATCATTATGGGTGGTGTGGCGTCGCTTCGGTTGGCGTGGGTCGCCTTGCCGGGGTTTCAGTCAACTCTTCGTGAGTGGCTGGTCGGTTTGCGACTGCTTCGTTCCTGATCATTCCCCGGCGTACTCAGCAAGAATATTCCAGAGTTTTTCTTCGCCCATTCCGGTTTTGCTGGAAAAAAGAAGCGGCTTTTTGTCTTGTTGCAGAATGTCCTGCCACTGGTTTTGTACTATGGAGCGTTCTTTCTGTTTCGGTTTATCCGATTTGGTCAGGACCGGGATGATCGGAATGCCGATGTTTCGAAGGTAGGACGTGAGTTCAAGGTCGAGCTTTTGTGGCTTGAGACGTGAGTCGAGCAGAACGGCAACTGCTTTGAGTTGTGAATTGCCTTGTATGTATGCCTCAATCAATTTTGCCCATTTGGCCCGTTCAGTCTTGGAACACTTTGCGTAGCCGTAACCAGGCAGATCTACAAGAAAAAATCCATCCGGATTTACTTTGTAATAGTTCAGACTGCGGGTTTTACCCGGTTTCGAGCTGATCTTTGCCAGCTTTTTGCGACCTGCCAATCGGTTGACGAGAGATGATTTTCCGACGTTGGAACGGCCGGCAAGGGCAATTTGTGCCTCATCAAAGTTCTCAAGTTGCTTGATTTCGTATATTGTTTTGACTAACTCGATGGATCGGTTCATAAAGAAATACCGTTTTCGTGTTTGGATGTTTAAAATGTAATGTTCTCTTTATTGTGGCTTCTAGTCAAGGCACGAAAGCGGCAATCGGGATGTGTGGAGGCGAAATGGGTAAGCTCAGAGTATTGATTCTCAACGGACCTAATCTGGGGTACATCGGCAAGCGGCAGCCGGAAATTTACGGCTCGCAAACCATGGATGACATGCCTGAAATTATTCGTCAGGTAATGGGAGACCGGGCTGTCGACGTCGTTACGACTCATTTCCAGTCAAACTCCGAAGGCGCTCTTATTGATCGTCTGGAGTTGGCCCGCGAAGAGGGGATTGATGGTGTGGTCTTCAATGCTGGTGCGTACACGCATACGAGCCTCGCCTTGGCGGACTGTCTGGCATGGATCGAAGTGCCATGTGTGGAAGTGCATATCAGTAACATCTGGGCACGAACAGATCAGCCGTTGCGGCAGCAGAGTCTGATGGGCGAAAGGTGTGTCGGCGTGATTGCCGGTTTTGGGATTCTGAGTTATGCCCTTGCTGTTGAAGCGCTATATCAGCACATCAAGGGTTAGTTTAAAGAGAAAAGGTGTTTCTCCGCGTTGACGGAGACAAAATTATAGGGAGTAAATATGATTTCGACCAAGGAATTCAAGACCGGTCTGAAAATTGAAATAGATGGTAAACCTTTTGAAATTGTTGAATTTCAGCATTTCAAACCGGGCAAGGGCGGAGCTATGGTTCGCACCAAGCTGCGTCAGATGAAGACTGGGCAGGTTCTGGATAAGACTTTTCGATCCGGTGAAAAGGTCAAAAAGCCGGATATGGTTTTTACCGAGATGCAGTTCATCTATAAGGATGGATCGGACTTTGTTTTCATGGATTTGGAAACGTACGAGCAGATGAACGTCGCTGGTGAGAATGTTGGTGAAAAGGGTGGCTATATCAAGGAAGGCGATACTGTTAAAGTTAACCTGTATAATGGGGAACTTATCGGTGTTGATCTGCCTGCAAACGTGACTTTGAAAGTTGCCCAGACAGATCCGGGCGTACAGGGTGACCGCGTGAGTAACGCAACCAAGCCTGCGACTATGGAGACCGGTCTTCAGGTCAACGTACCGCTTTTCATCAATGAGGACGACCTCATCAAGGTGGACACCCGTAGCGGTGAATACCTTGGACGTGAATAATCAGTACTTGCAACTCTTTGTGAAAATTGCGTAAAAAGGTCATGGGCGGTTCGCTGTCCATGACCTTTTTTTCAAAGTGAGGATTCTACGTGGCTCGAAAGCAGATTAAATCGGCACAGACTAAACGAAAGGGATACGGCAGAGAGTTTGCCGGTCTGTTTTTTCTTTTTCTTTCCGCTTTTCTTTTTTTGAGTTTGCTTTCATTCCATCCCAATGATCCCAGTTTTAATCAGGCCGTAAGCAATGATTGGAATGTTCAGAATGTCGTCGGGGTTGCCGGTTCATACTGTGCAGGTTTTCTTGTTGCCATGTTTGGCCTTGGTGCCATGGTCTGGCCTTTCTATTTTCTTTATATTGGATTGGGAAGGTTCGTCAGCCGGATTCGGATGTCCAAGACTCGTTGGGCTGGCCTTGTCGGGCTGTTTATTGTTTTTGAAGCATGGGCCATGCATCCTTGGATCGCCGATGTCCCACCGGATGCATATGGTTTGATTGGCAGCGGATATCTGGGGCGGGAGATCATCACTCGTTTTACCCTGCCGTATCTTCGTCCAGTTGGTGCGTTCTTGTTGTGGCTCTTTGTTACCATCGTATCTTTTCAGGCAGTTGCAGGATTCAGCTGGGCTTCAGTCTGGAGTCGCATTGTTGAAAAGTGGATGCAGTACCGTGAAGGGGCTGCTGAACGATCTGAGATACGTCAGCAGAAGCGAGATGCCAAGGCGGCTAAAAAAGCGGCAAAAGAGGAAGAGAAAGAGCCGCAAGAATCCATGGATATTCAATTTATCGATCTTGACGATGGTAAGAAAAATAAGCCGAAAAGTCAGCAGAAGCCCAAGGCGCAGCCAAAGAAGCCAAAGGTGGCTTCAGTGTCGAAAAATACGGCAGGAGATGAATATCCAAACACTGAATTACTGACGGCTCCGCCAGAGCAAAAGACCACGCAGACGCCTGAAGTGCTGCAGCCTTTGGCTGATCGACTCAAGGAATGTCTGAATGATTTTAATGTACAGGGTGAAATCAAGCGCGTCGTTCCCGGTCCGGTTGTCACCATGTTCGAATTCAAGCCTGCTCCTGGTATCAAGGTCAGTAAGATTGAAAACTTGACTGATGACATTGCCTTGGCTTTGAAGGCTGAGTCTGTGCGTATCGAAGCTCCCATCCCCGGCAAAGACAGTGTGGGGATCGAGATTCCGAATATTGATCGCGAGACTGTATATTTACGTGAGGTATTGGAATCAAAAGCCTTTACTGATAGCCCGTCTCCATTGACATTGGCATTGGGCAAGGACATTCATGGAACGACTCGTGTGGCGGATTTGGCGAAAATGCCGCACCTTCTGGTTGCAGGGGCCACTGGAGCCGGTAAGTCTGTAGGAATTAATGGTTTTTTGCTCAGTCTCCTTTACAAGGCTGGACCGGATAAGGTGAAACTGCTTTTGGTCGATCCGAAGCGAATTGAGCTTGCGCCATATGCCAAACTGCCGCACTTGGTTCATCCGGTTGTGACTGAGATGAATCTTGCCAAAAGCGCTCTGGAGTGGGCTGTTTTCGAGATGGATTGCCGTTATCAGAAGATGGCGCAGCTCGGTGTGCGTAATATCGAGGGATACAACAAGAAATTGGCTGACATGGGCGATAATATTCCCGAGGAATTCGCACATATGAAGACCATGCCGTATCTCGTCATTATTATTGATGAGTTGGCAGATCTGATGATGACTGCCGCCAAGGATGTCGAACAATGTATTGTCAGGTTGGCACAGCTTGCCCGTGCTGCAGGCATTCATATGGTTTTGGCCACGCAGCGTCCGAGTGTTGATGTTGTGACCGGGCTCATCAAGGCCAACTTTCCAACACGTATTTCTTTCTTTGTTACATCGAAATTTGATTCTCGGACAATTCTTGACGCTGTAGGGTCGGAACGTCTGCTCGGACGAGGCGATATGCTGTTCAAGCCGAGCGGCGGCAAGTTGAAACGTATGCACGGTGCGTACGTTGATGAAACAGAAATTGCGCAGGTCGTGAATTTCTGGAAGGAACATGAACCGCAGGAATTCGAACTTGATTTTGCTGACTGGAAAAAGGAAACCAGCGGTCCCAACGGTTCCGCAGGTATCGGCCAATCTGACGACCCTGTATATGACGAAGCGGTACAGTTTGTGCTTGATCAGGGTAAGGCGTCTATTTCACTCTTGCAGAGACGTTTTAGGATCGGGTTCAACCGTGCAGCCAGATACATTGAACAGATGGAAATGGACGGGATTCTCGGGCCACAGGAAGGCAGTAAGCCTCGCAAAGTACTTTCCAAAGAATAATCGGAGTTTTCATGACCAGATCTTTTATCCAAAGCGTTGCATTAGTGGCGTTTTGTCTTTTCCCATTTTGTGCGGTGGCAGCCGATTCACTTCCCGTTGAAGAGCTTCCGGATTTGATTCAGCAGCGTTATGAAACACTCAAGACGTTTCGGGCTGATTTTGTTCAGGAATTGACCAATGTTGCAAGCGGTGAAGTCGAAGAGCGCACAGGGCACATCTGGTTTAAGCAGCCGTCAAAGGTTCGTTGGGAAACTGTGAAGCCTGAAAAAGAGTTGCTGATTGTTGGTCCTGACTATGCATGGGATTACATCGAGGATGAACAGCTTGCCTTGAAGTACAGCGTTGCATCCCTTCTGGATTCCAAGACAATTCTGCGTTTTATCTCTGGTCAGGCCAATCTCAAGGAAGACTTTGTCGTCAAGACAGAGTGGCAGGGCGCTGATGAAGTCCGAGCCAAGTGGGGCAAGGGTTTCAGCGTCATGCAGCTTGTTCCGAAAGAGGCCGAACCGGGGATGGTATTGGCTTATATCGGCGTTGAGCCTGACAGCGGTTTGCTGCGTCAGGTCATGATCGTTGATTTCTACGGGAATGGAAACGAGTTGCGTTTATCCAACGTAGAGCTTGATATTGATCTTCCCCAAGGGATGTTTGCCTTTACACCGCCGGAAGGCGTGCAGGTTGAGGACAATACTCAGGGATTCTAGGCTAGCTTGACGGCCTTTTTCAGGGCTGAAAGCTCCTTGGCGTTAAGCTCCCGCCATTTTCCGCGCTTGAGACTTCCAAGAGACAGAGGACCTTGTTTGACGCGGTGCAGTCTCAGAATGGTCAGGCCGAAATCATCGCACATGCGTCGAATCTGACGGTTGATGCCCTGAATCAGGGTGAGTTCCAAAGTCTGATTTCCTGCGATTGCCTTTTTTCGTTCAACCTTGATCGGTGCGAGTTTTTCACCGTCACTCAGTGTCATGCCGTTACGCATCGTCTTGAGTGCGTGGTCGGAAACCGTACCCCTGATAGTTACTTCGTAAACCTTGGGCAAATGCCATTTGGGGTGAGTCAGCCGATAACAGAGCTCGCCATCCGTGGTCAGCAGCAGCAGACCTTCCGAGAAAAAATCCAAACGACCGACCGGAAAGGGGCGCATTTTCTGAATCTTGGCAGGGAGCAGGTCCAGAACCGTTTCTCTGCCTTGTGGGTCTTTGGCTGTTGTTACGGTCTCAACTGGCTTGTGGAGCATGATCGTTATGTCGCTGCCGCCAGATTGGTCAAGGCGGATGGTTTTGCCATCGACCGTGACCTTGTCGGAAGAAGTTACCTTGATGCCCGGGGAATCCGCCACACTGCCATTGACAGTCACTCGACCGGCAAAAACGAGATCGTCGGCACCGCGTCGTGACGCGATGCCGCATTGGGCAATGAATTTATTAAGTCGAATCAGGTTGTTATTGTCAGGCATTGGGTGCATCCTTTATGGCTGTTCTATTATGAGGTAGCCGGATGCATACGTGCAGTACCCGCTGACCATCAAGCGCGTTATTAAACGCGAATGGTCTTGCTGGCAAGTTGGAAACTTGTCACCACGTCGAGCATATTGGTTACCTGACCGACGCCGTTCTTTCCAGTCAGTCCGAAATGTTCAAGACAGGTGCCGCAGACAAGGATGGACACGCCAGTATCTTCAAGTTTTTTAATTGTTTCCATGGCCGGGTTGCCGGGAACAGCGAGTTTTACTGCGCCATTGAGCATAATGATGCGCCAAAGCTCTTCGCCAAGTTCGTTGAGCGTGAGAAGAAAGTTCTGCATGAGTTTGGCACCGAGTTCATCATCACCGGAGCCAATGACGTCGGAAGCAAGAAAAACAAGTGTCTTCTGGTCGCCGATCTGGGCCAACTGCGCGGTGTTCATCACTTCGCAGGCCTGACATTCTGCAGTTTTATCGTTATTTTTGGTCATGGTGATGAGATATTCATTGTTTACGTCTTCAGTAGCAACTTCATATCCTTGGGTTGAAGCGAATCGCGAAACGTTTTCTTTTGCGGCTTCATTATCTACCGTAATGGAAAAAATATCCGGTGATTGTTCCTCTATCGTGTTTTTGCATTTCAAAACAGGCTGAGGGCAGGGCAGTCCCTGACAATCTATATGAATTTGAGGCATCTGTTTTCTCCTTTTGAAAAGAGAACCATAGAGAAAGACTTTAGGTCAAATTGATAGAGTCAATCGAGTGTCGCGGTTTGAGAGCAGATGTCTATGCTGAGTGCGCTTGCCCTAATGAAAAAGTGTCTATAATAAAGGGAAAACATCGAAAAACTGTGAAGTATTTATGAAAATTCCTATTGATCCGGCCAGCCTTTCTCCCCTTATTACAGGGTTATATAAAACATGGGTCAGGACCATACGTTTTGAGCCTCATGGTCACTGGCAGACTATGCTTGATATGAACGCAGCAGGCGAGCCGATTGTGCTTGCCTTGTGGCATGGTGAAATCTTTCCGGTTACCGGTTACGGGAGCCTTATTACGTCCAATCTTGTGACGTTTGTCAGTCAAAGCAAGGATGGCGAGATTATTGCTCGGGTATTGGAACGAATGGGGCATATTACGGTCCGGGGGTCCAGCACTCGAGGTGGGGTCAGGGCATTGCTTCAGGCCAAACGAATAATGGAAAAGAAGAATCGCATTGCTGTCTTTACGATTGATGGTCCCAAGGGGCCTCGCCATAAGTCCAAAGATGGTGTTATTTTTCTGGCTCAACGCGCAGGAGCAAAGATTATCCCTTTGCGTGGTTTCCCGGAAAAGAAAAAGGTTTTTGATAAGTCGTGGGATAAATTCGTTGTGCCGTATCCCTTTTCCCGTTGCCCGGTTTATGCTGGTGAACCCATGGAGGTCACCACGGAAAAGCTGACCGAGGAAGTCATGGCTCACGAAAGGGAGCGGCTGGAGCGACGGATGCTTGAGCTTGAACCGAAGTGAAAGGTGTTATCAATCTCGGCTCTGGAAGACAGGACCATACATTAAAGAAGGGCAAATCCCATAAGGATTTGCCCTTCTCTTTTTTTTTAGAATTGTTTTTAGTCGAGCTTTTTGCGGGCTGTACCTTCCTTGTAGAAGGGCAGTGAGGTTTTCTGAGCTTTAAGCTCGGTCCTGGCGGTTTTAACGAGGAATTCCTCGTTATCAGCAGCCTCTGCCTTGACGTAGGCCAATGCTACGCAATGCCCCATGCTGGGTGCAAATGAGCCGCTGGTAACTCTTCCGACGGTTTCGCCGGAAGGCAGCAGGATCGCGTCATCATGGCGGGCCGTGCGACGTCCAGCGATGGTCAGTGAAACAAGCGATTCATTGACAGTGCCGAGCCCCGATTTGCCGATGTAGTCGGATTCCTTTTTCAGGAAGAAACCAGCGCCGGCTTCGACCGGGGTGTGAGCTTCATCAAGATCCTGACCATAGAGCGGGTAGCCGATTTCAAGGCGCAGAGTATCACGTGCACCCAGTCCAACGGGCTCAACGCGTTCGTCGGCAACCAGTTTTTCCCAGACTTCGAGAGCCTTGTCTGATGGCAGATACAGTTCATAGCCGAGTTCCCCTGTGTAGCCTGTGCGGCTGACGATCATGGAAAATCCGAGAGTCTCGGTTATTTCAAAATTGAAGTACTTGAGGTGCTTCCAGTCCGCTCCCATGAGTGCGTTCAGAATATCAAGGCTTTCAGGGCCTTGAATATCTATTTTAGCAGTCTCATCACTGACATCCGAGAGAGTCAGGTCATTGGGCAGGTTGTCTTTGATGTGATTGAAATCTTTTTCCCTGCATGCTCCGTTGACCACGAGCATATATTCATCTTCAGCAAGGCAGTAAATAATGAGGTCGTCATTGATGCCGCCGGTTTCGTTGAGCAGAAATCCATAGCGGCATTTGCCCGGAGCGAGGGTGTTCAGGTCGTGGCTGACGACTTTGTTCAACGCGTCTTTTGCACCGGGGCCGGACAACTCGAATTCTCCCATGTGGGAGATGTCGAAAATGCCGGCTTTGGAACGGGTATGGTTGTGTTCGATGATGATGCCTTTATACTGAACAGGCATGTCAAAACCTGCGAAAGGAGCCATTTTAGCGCCGTTTTTGCGGTGCCAGTCAGTCAGCGGCGTGGTTGCGAGTGAGTCCAATTTTTCCTCCTGAGGGTATTGTGACTAAAAAGCGCCAGGATTGCTGGAGCTGGATGTCCGTGATTTCCTGATGGAGCGGAATTCATCGAGCAGCGCGACCAGACGCTGATACATTCTTCTGATTTCAAGTCCGTATGGAGAGAGCGTGCTTTCCTTTGCATTCACGTATTTACGGAGTAAATACGGGTCTGAAAGAACGTCTCCACCAATAATTAGAACCTTGATGACCAATTTGTCAAAATAGTTAACAATTTCAAATTTCAATTCGCTGAGAATACCGGTCATCAGTTCAAGCATGCGATGGTATGAAACCGGTTCGCCCTTATACTGCCTATGTCGTAAATCTTCAAGGACCCGAATTTTGCGTGCTTGTTGAATCTGACTGTATCTCGACCAGACTTCCTGATGCAGTTCATAATGTTCGTTGAAGACATCATAGTGATCTGGGGCAAGGAGGTAACCGTCGAGTACACGGACTACCTGAGCATAGTATTCCTCGGAATAATCAACTATGCGGTGCATGTGTTTTGAAAGCCATGAGTAGAGGACTTTCAGACGGTTTTCATGGGTGTCGGTATTTTTGATTACTTCGTTGCGTTTGTAAGTGATCGTAACTCGGTACTCGCCTCGTACAATATCGTTGAGACGCAGGAGCATGTTCTGGACATTCTGAATGATGTTCAGCGAGTCGATGATTCGTCCGTTGATGGGGTGAATGACTTCCTGCTTCTGCACGGATAACGCTCTGTCTTCACGAACGTTTTTTGGGCTGTATTCGTGCTGTTGGTACGTGACGCGCAGAATGACGACACGTTTTTTCCGGTCTACGAAATATCCCAGATCATCAAGCATCGCGATGGTTTCTTTTTGATTCTTGTTGATTTGGACAAGAGCGATTTTTTCAATGCGCGGATACTTGCGGAGCCGTTTGGGCGTGTCGGCTGGCGGAGCCATCATGGTCGTGATGGTTCTGTCACTTTGGCCGAGCACTCTGACGATAAACCGTTCCTTTTGTCGGAGCAGCCGTATGGCGAACATGGCCGAGGAAGTCCGGCGTTCTGATACGATGGGGAATCCGTGGAGTTCCATCATGAACTGATAGACGAAGAGGCGGTTGCATTCGTACATCAGATTGTTGCCCGGTTTGAATTTTCCAATCTTGAGGCCGAATTGTTTCAGTTCGCTGTCAAGATTGGAGGGGAGTGATGCGTACATGCCTTGAAGAGTGAATTGACCGGATTGATCGTGGGCGAGTACGTGCGCTCGCTCCAGCTCCAGGAGAAACGGCAGCATGTTTGCATAGTTCTTCAGAGTGCAGATGTCTGTATCTTCAAATTCTTTCAGAAAATCAGGATGATGTCTTTTGGGAAGGCGGCTTTGGAAGGTCCGGATATTGGATGCAATGACATTTTCTTCCAATGCACAGCCTTCCTGCCTGTGCATGTCTTCCCAGTCGGCGAGTGAGTGCAATGCATCATATTGAAAAATTTCATGAAATGAGTTCATAGGCCGCTCAAATGCGACCATGCTGAATCCCGGCAACGCTTTATATTCATAAAGGTCAACTTCAAACGAGGGGAGCAGTTCCCGCACTTCGACCAACGGGTAGGAATCAACTTCAAAGTAAGGTCTGAGCAGACAATGCTTGATGTGGTTGAAATCAAGAAAAGCCTTGAGTTCCTCCAATGAACTCAGGTGTAAATCAGCCCTTTTTGTACGAGCGTATTGGCGATACTCCGGGGCCTGACTGAAGGCTTTTTCCCACATGGCGTTGTTCCGTTGTCAAACTGGCAAAAGGTGTAGGGCTTTGAGGTGATTGTATCCATCAAATGGTATACTTTTATTGTTTGAAATTCAACGGCTTTCGTGAATATGATTGATTATTATTTGACAAGAATGGAAGAGAGAAAAAGTCATTGTTTTTGTGAATAATAGGCTTGAATTATTGACACTATGGAGTTGTTAAGGTATTGGCAATTTTGTTTTGGGGGGTTGTTTACCGGTAAATTCACAGCGGGGGCGTGAATAATGAAAAAGAAAGATCAATGCCCAAGGGCAAAAATCAATGAGCAGTACTGTACTTGCACATACAATTGCGACAAACATGGCATTTGTTGCGAATGTCTCCACTATCATAGGCAACGTGGTGAGATTCCAGCCTGTTTCTTTACTGCTGAAGAAGAAAAAACCTATAATCGTACCATTGAGTTTTTTATTCAGCGACGTTCATAGTGTGTTGAATCAGAAGTTGTAGAAAGGCGGTTCAGGCCGCCTTTTTTTATGGGAGAAGTTGTATGGTATTTGATCGAAAAGCAGTCATGGAACAGTTGATTGCCGCCACCGTAAAAGCTGGCGAAATGGTCAAGGTCGCTGCTGTAAAGCATAAGAAAATCAGTCATAAAGGGCGTGTCGATCTTGTCACGGAGACAGATGTGGCTGTTGAGATTATGTTGAAAGATGAACTCAAGGGCTTGATTCCGGAATCCAATTTTCTCGCGGAGGAGTCGGAAAGCGATGGGAGTCTTGGTGAGTTTACCTGGATTATTGATCCTATCGATGGAACGACCAACTTTGCACACGGCCTTCCGTTTGTTGCAAATTCAATTGCTCTTTGGCATCGGGACCGGATTGTTCTTGGCGTGGTCAATCTTCCGTTGCTTGGAGAGATGTTTACAGCGATTGAAGGAGAAGGGGCTTTCTTGAACGGTAATCCTATTTCTGTTTCATCAACGGTGGAAATGGAAAAATCGCTTATCGCTACGGGATTTCCCTATGCCATTGAGGAGCATCTCGAAACCGTTCTTGCGCATCTCAAGGTTTTGCTGCCTCTGACACAGGGAATAAGGCGACCCGGCTCCGCTGCGCTTGATCTGGCGTATGTTGCCTGCGGGAGGTATGACGGGTTTTACGAAAGTGCACTGAATCCGTGGGACACAGCAGCAGGAACTTTGCTTGTCACAGAGGCCGGTGGGCGTATAAGTGAATATGATGCAGCGACAGAGTATCGCTTGGGAGCAAGGAGCATACTGGCCACCAATAGCAGGATTCATGAAACCCTGAGTGGATTGCTTGCGCTTGATTAACTATCGTCGCTGAGCAGGCCCGCTTCCCAGAGCGTCACAAGATTGGGTGTGAGAAGTTCCCTGAATTCCTTGATGAGGCAAGTCAGTTCTTCGCGTGAATAGTAATACCCTTCGGAGACGTTGTCCGAGTTGGGTGTGATGGGATGGACATTTCTACTTATGGAAAAGATTGTTATCTGTTCAAAACCGGTGGCAGGACAGGCTTCAAGTTCCCGTACGCGAACAAGATTGTCTGTTTCCAGATTGAGTTCTTCCCGAAGAGCTCTGATCGCGGCACTATAGGTGGATTCACCGACATGCGGGTGTGTACGCGCAGATACATCCCACCGGCCGGGAAAGAATTGCATCATGTTATTGCGTTTTTGGAGATAGATTTTTTTCTCGGGATTGAAAATGAGTATTTGAACTGACCGGTGGCGGAGCAACTGTCTGTGCACAGTGTCTTTTGACAGCACGGCAAGCGGTCTGTTGTCGTCATCCATGATTTCGACAAGCTGATCCTTGGTAGGTTTTACTGAGTTTTTTTTGGAAATAATCATGGTGAAGGGTTGGAAGTTTTTGATTTGAACTGTAAGTGTGTATACACTTAATACTTGGATTTTTCCAGCGCGGAAGAGCGTTGTTTAAGGATGGAAAATGGAAAACGAGGTTGTCCATCTTGGAAAGGCTGATCTTGATGAATTGATTGAACTGGAAAAGCTCTGTTTTGCCTATAGTTGGACACGAGATCAGTTTTTGCTTGGGCTTGAAAGAGGGGCTTATGTTGTTTTAGGGGTTCGTCAAAATGAAAAGATTGTCGGATACATAGCCTTTTCAATGATTGAAGACGAGATGGAGATACTCAATTTTGCGGTTCATCCGAACTGTCGAAGGGGAGGACTGGGTTCTCGACTGCTGAAGCGGGCTTTTGAAATCTGTCGTGCAGGGGGAATTACCAAGAGTTTTCTAGATGTAAAGGTTTCCAATAAACCGGCAATCGATTTATATAAAAAATTCGGGTATTCACAGATTGGTGTACGGAAAAAATATTATCCGGATACAAAGGAAGATGCGTTGTTGTTCAGGTACGATTTCAGATAGAGACTGTATTCAAACGCAAGAGGAAGGAAATATGAAAGCGATTGATAATATTGATATTAATGGGAAGAAGTTGTTGATTCGTGTTGATTTCAACGTGCCGTTGGACAATGGGGTCATAACGGACGACAACCGGATTCAGGCGGCGATTCCCACATTGAAATATGCATTGGATAACGGGGCATCAGTTATTCTGTGTGCCCATTTGGGAAAACCTAAAGGAAAGGTTGTTCCATCGCTTTCTCTCAAGCCGGTCGCTAAAAGAACAGGCGAGTTGTTGGGAGTTGACTTGCTTCTTGCTCCGGATTGTATCGGACCTGAAACCGTTGCCATGGCCTCTACTTTGGAGCCGGGGCAGGTTTTGATGTTGGAAAACCTTCGTTTCAACCCGGAAGAAACAGGGAAGACGGCTGCGGAAAGAGGAGATTTCGGACAGAAGCTTGCTTCCATGGCAGATATTTATGTCAATGACGCCTTTGGGGTGGCCCATAGGGAGAATGCTTCGGTTGTTGATGTCCCCAAGCACGCAACACAATGCTGCTGTGGTTTTCTTCTGAAAAAGGAACTGGAGTTTCTGGGTGATGCCTTGGCCGATCCAAAACGACCGTATACGTGTATTTCAGGTGGAGCCAAGGTCTCAACAAAGCTTGGAATTTTGAATAATCTGCTCGGGAAGGTCGATGATATCATTATTGGTGGTGCCATGGCCAATACGTTTCTTCTTGCTCAGGGACTTGAGGTTGGCAACTCTCTTGTAGAAACGGATTTGATCGTTGATGCCAAGTCGATAATGGAAAAGGCGGGCAAACTCGGGTCTACGCTTCATTTGCCTGTGGATTTCGTCTATGCTTCAACGCACACAGCTACAGAGGCTGAGGGTGTTTGTGATGCGAACAATATTCCGGAAGATGCCATGGTCCTTGATATCGGGCCCAAGTCTGCTGAGTTGTTTGTACAGGTCGTCAATCGTTCTCAAACCATTGTCTGGAACGGACCTATGGGAATGTTTGAGACGCCCGCATTTGCCGAAGGGTCGTTTGCTGTCTGTCGGGCGGCTGCGGAACTTGATGATGCCCTGACAATTGTCGGTGGAGGAGATACTGACGCAGTTGTTCACCTTCTGCATCTTGCTGATAAGTTTAGTTTTATATCAACAGGTGGCGGATCTTTCCTCGAATTTCTCGAAGGAAAGGAACTCCCGGCATTCAAGGCTTTAAAGGAGTGCTTGAACAAATGAAAAAGTTAATGGCTGCCAATTGGAAGATGTACAAGACTTGGGACGAAGCCCGGGCAACGGCTCAGGAATTGGTTGATCTGGCAGCATCCAAGCTGCCTGAAGACCGTGAAGTCCTTATTTTTCCTCCCTTCACTGCGATTCGAGCTGTGTCGGATGCATTTGCCGGTGCTGATGGTTTTTCTGTTGGAGGACAAGACTATTATATCAAGGAAGAGGGCGCTTTCACTGGTGAAATCGCTCCCCGGATGTTGGTTGATGCAGGTGCCGAGTTTGGTCTGACAGGACATTCTGAAAGGCGTCATGTACTCGGGGAGAACGATGAATATATAGGAGAAAAGACCGCATATGGCCTTTCTTCCGGTTTGAAAGTCGTTTTCTGCATTGGAGAAAAAATCGAAGAGCGGAAGGCTGGTAAAGTCGAGGATGTGTTGGAGCATCAACTGCGTGTCGGTTTGAAAGAAGTTCCCCGCGATATCGACCCGGAAAACATCAGTGTAGCCTATGAACCTGTATGGGCAATCGGCACTGGAGAAGTGGCCGGTGTAGATGAAATTCTTGAAGCGCACGCATTTACTCGAAAAATATTAATTTCCATCTTTGGAGAAAATGGCAATAATATCAGGGTGTTGTACGGTGGAAGTGTCAAGCCGGCCAATTGCGGTGAGATTATTGCACTTGACAATGTCGACGGAGTGTTGGTAGGTGGCGCGAGCTTGCAGAGCGAAAGTTTTTCTCAGATCGTGCTGGCCTGATGCTGCAAGTTCACTGAAATAAGCCAGTAGAAGGGATAAGATTTTGGAAACGTTAGTAATTGTAATTCATGTATTGGCCTGCATCTTCCTGATCGGCGCAGTTATGCTTCAGTCTGGTCACGAAGGCATGGGAGTCATCTTCGGCGGTGGTAGCAGCACAATGTTCGGCAGCTCCGGTGCGGGAGGACTTCTGGTTAAGGTAACCGCAGGCTTGGCAACAGTGTTCCTGGTTACTTCCCTGACGTATAACATTATGACCGGCAATAAAGTGTCGGATCAAGATTCTATCATGATGCAGGGCAAGGAAACGGTTCAGCCGATTGTTCCGGCTGATCAGCAGAAGCCGGCTATCCAGTTCAAGGATACTGGTGACGACGCAAAGAGCGAATAGTTCAAGCAATAGATGCCGAGGTGGTGGAACTGGTAGACACGCTAGCTTGAGGTGCTAGTGGAAGCAATTCTGTGGGGGTTCGAATCCCCCCTTCGGCACCACGATTACAAAAGGGTTGCAGCTTATATAAGCTGCAACCCTTCCTCTTTTTATTTTACTGAGTAAAGGGGCGGTTGTTCGAACTGAATCATTGTTTTTCCGAAAAGATCAACCGATAAAGCAATTTTGACTTTCCTACTGTAAAAGTATAGATTGTCTTAATGCGAGTTGTCCTGAAAACGGCGTTTTGCCTCATTCTCATTTTGGGAGTCATGATTCATCCCATGGCTTTTGGCGAGTCCATTATGCCTTGGGTGGAGTCGTGTTTTGCACAGGAAGAATGTAGTCATTGTGCGAATACGGAAGCACCTGACACTGCGCATACTCAGTCACCGATTCCCTCATCTACGTGTTGTCCTAAGCAAGTTGCGGCAGCTCTCGAAGTTGATTGTATATGTCAACATACTCCAGGTGCTCCAGTTGGGAATTCGGCTATGGCGGTTCCCGTTTCAGCTACATCGCAGTTGGTTGCCATTCCGGCATCATTCAACTCATGGAATGATGACTGGGTAGGTCATCTTGTATGCTTCAATATTTCAGGGCCACCGCGTGGCGCCTCTGTGGCCTGCTCGGGGCTTTTTCTCCGCAATATGTCTTTTCGTATTTAGCCTCTTCGCGTTCCGACGCACCTTTCCATCTATCAATCATTATTGTTTTCCGTTGTTTTTGAAACGGGAAATGCCTCAGTTATTGTACTGAGGTCTGATTTCAATCGCGCGATGTGGTTAACTCGTGCAGTTGCTAGTGAGGAAAAAATGCAAAAGTACAGCATGTTGAATAAGATCAAGAAATTACTCTTTGTTGCCATGACAGTCATCGCCATGACGCCGACGGATTCTCAGGCCTTTAACTTCTTTGGTGACGGGTATGACGAAGTTGTTCCCAAAAATGGGGTTGTCGAGATTTCTCTTAACGAGGTGAACGATGGAGACATCCATTACTACAAATACAATGATGAAGATCGGGATATCCGGTTTTTTCTGCTCAAAAGTAATGACGGTGTAATCCGAGCGGCCTTTGACGCCTGCGATGTCTGTTTCAGAGAGCGAAAGGGGTACAGTCGTTCCGGTGAATTTGTAGTGTGTAATAATTGCGGAATGCGCTTTCATTCAAGTCGTATCAACGTGGTCAAGGGCGGCTGCAATCCTGCTCCTTTGAAAAGGGCATTTGATGGCGACATCGTGCGTATTCGCGTGGTGGATATCCAGCAAGGTGCACGTTTTTTTTAAGGGGGGAGCATGAATATACTTACTATCCCCTTGAGGAATATGCGGCGTAAGCCGTGGAGAACCGTATTGTTGTTGTTTGTCTTTGCCTTGGGCGTGATGAGCGTGGTTTCTTTGGATAATGTTTCAAATGTGGTCGGTGAGAGTCTGGAAAAGAAGCTGACTGCTTATGGAGCCAATATTCTGGTTGCACCCAACGTCGAGACCTTGGAAGTCTCGTATGGTGGTTTTACCCTTGGCGACATGAATATGGGAGAACGATTTTTCTCCGGGAAAGAAACGGTAGATGCTGTCCGGTCCATTGAGTTGACAGATCGACTTGCCGCGGTTGCTCCCAAGCTCGTTACATCGGCAGTGATTCATGGTTACAGAGTCGGAGTCATAGGAGTTGATTGGGAAGAAGAACTCAAGATTAAGAGTTACTGGGCTGTTGATGGTCACTATCCGAAAGGTGAGCAGGAACTACTCGCCGGTGCTATTGCTGCATCCCGTCTAGGATTATCTGCCGGAGATACCGTGAGCCTCGGACAAGAAACCTACAAGGTGGCCGGTATTCTTCAATCCACTGGTGGCGATGACGATAAGGTGCTTATTGCTGATTTAGGAGCATTGCAGCACACGATAGGCGCAACAGATCGTATTCATTTTGTCGAGGTTTCCGCTCTGTGTGCAGGGTGTCCGATCGAGGATATTGTCACACAGATACAAGGCAGGCTGCCGGAAATGCGTATCACAGCGCTCCAGAGTGTTGTTAAGCAACGGATGTATTCCGTTTCTTTTGTCAAGGAATTGGCGATGATAGTCAGTCTGGTGATACTTCTTACCGCGTCCGCCATGGTAGGTATGACCATGCTTTCCGCAGTGAATGAGAGAAAGAAGGAGATCGGAATACTCCGTTCATTGGGTTACTTCAGAAGACAGGTGTTCGCCATCTTTTGTGTGGAAGCTTTTTTGATCGGAGTATTGGCCGGAGCTGTGGGGTATGTAGCTGGGTACGGTGCTTCGTTCCGGATACTTGAAGTGCTGAACGTGGCTCAGGATGCTGAAATTGTATTCAACTGGGTGCGGTATGCTTTGGTTTGTGGGGCAATTGCATGCCTGGCTGTGACAGCTGCTCTCATCCCAGCATGGAAGGCCTCCAAGATTGAGCCTTCCGAAGCCTTGCTCAGTCTGTAGGAGGACACATGCTTAAAGCTGAAAACATATCCAAGACGTTTTATGGTGAGGGAACCCCTGCGAGGGCTTTGGACAGTGTGTCCATTGCTGTTGATGAGGGAGAATTCGTTTCTATTGTCGGACGTTCCGGTTCAGGGAAAACCACGTTGCTGCATATTTTGTCCACCTTGCAGACACCGGATTCTGGAGAGTTGACGTATGGTGGGACGGATCTCGGGCGTATCAGTGAGCGGGAATTGAACATGATGCGGCACCATGATTTTGCGGTGATATTCCAGTTTCATCATTTGTTACCATATCTAACCGTGCTGGAAAATACGTTGTTGCCGTTTATGAATACATTGCGTCCCGTTTCATCTGGACATGTTGAAGAGGCGAAACAGTGTCTGAAGCGTGTCGGGTTGGACGATAAGTGGAACAGGCTGCCATCAATGCTTTCGGGAGGGGAGCAACAGCGTGTTGCCATAGCCCGGGCTTTGGTGAAAAAGGCGCGTTACCTTTTTGCCGATGAACCTACAGGCAGCTTGGACAAAACAACAGGTAAGGAGATTCTTACTTTGTTGCAGGAACTCAACAGAGAGGGGCTTGCTGTGGTGATGGTAACTCATGACCACCAATACGCGGCTTATGCCGACACCATCGTCGAAATGGAGGATGGAGCCGTCAAGAGCGTTCATACAGAATGAAAGTGATGACTTTATAATGACAGAGGGGTTGTGGATGACGTCCGCAACCCCTCTTTGTTTATGGTGCAAAGGAATTGGTAGAAGTGCGAGAAGTATGAAATTTTTTTGAGCTGAAAACAGTTAAATAATAATCGCCAACATTGAATTGTTATGATTAATAAACAGATTAACATTGATTACAGATACGGTAAGCGTTTATTTTTGTTGAGTGAGATTCGGAGAAACAGGACGTTGGGATGCAGAGATATGTTTTTCTATTTGTTTTAATTATATTGATTTGTTGTGCTTTTCCTTGTCATGCTGAAGAGTTCAAGCCTGTTGTCGTCTATCATCTGAATATAGAAAAGAACCCCTACAATGTTGCGATTCATAAAGGTGTAGAGCAATTTGTCGCCAAGACCGGCAAACACTGTGACGAGGTCATCGTGAGCGACAAAACGAATGATTATGTCGCGAAAGTAGAACAACTGGCACAGCAGGGGTATTCCCCGATTTTTCTGCTTTACGGAGCGCATTATCCTAAAGTGGTTGAACTTGCGCGCACGTTTTCTACAACCCGTTTTATTGTTTTTGATTGGATTTGGGATGAACCGAATCTGTATTCCTTTACGCTGTCCACTCACGAGGGAGCCTTTTTGGCCGGTGCTCTGGCTGCCATGGCGACAAAGAGCGGAATTCTCGGATTTGTTTCCGTGTCTGACATGCCGGCCCTGCGCCGTTTTCTCTGCGGATATGAACAGGGTGCTAGACATGTCAAACCGGATATCAAGGTTCTGTCCGGTTTTATTGGACAATATCCCGGAGCCTGGTTTGATTCAAAGGCAACTGCGGCAATGGCAAACAAGCTGATGGATCAGGGGGCTGATGTTCTCTTTCAGGTAGCTGGTGGTGCGGGGCCTGCCGTGCTTGAAGCCGCGGCCAAGAGGGGAAAGCTGGGTATAGGTGTAGACTTGAATCAAAATGGCCTTTTCCCCGGGCATGTTCTGACGTCGATGCTCAAGCGGACAGATATGGCTGTTTTTGCTGCCTTGATGTTGGCGAAACGGGGAATCTGGCGTGACAATTTGAAGCGGCTTGGACTCGCTCAGGGAGCTGTGGATGTCATTTTTGATGAGAATAATAGATCAATAGTCTCAAAGGAAATGCGTGAACGCATTGAAAGAATCAAGCGGGAAATAGTATTGGGTTCAATTGTTGTTCATGATTATGAAATGGATCTGAAGTGTCCGTAGGCAATATGTTTGATCGGAGTAAAATTCATAGTGTAACACTGTCGATTCTTTGCGCGCTTGTCGTGGGCCTTTTGGTTCCGCTCGGTGTTGGGATGGTCATTTCATTTAATACCGAGAGAGCTCATCTTAAGGATGTACTGTTTCACTATCAGGATACTGCATTGGAAAGTTTGGCCCAAGGCGTTGAAGACGATCTCCTTTCCTTTTCTCCAGACGGAGCTCTTGATCTGGCCAATGTATTTCTCAAAGACGAAAGGGTAGTCAGTATTACTGTGTATTCATCGGTCTTTGAAATGTTTTTGGTGCAAATCACCAAGCAGACATCTGTTCAGCGATATATGTCTCATTCACGTCGTAAAACAATCATTAAGAATGGTGAGGATCTTGGGTACGTGGAAATTGCTGTTGATTATGGGTGGATAGAGCCCGTGATGGATGTATCCAGAAAACGGACTATGGCTTTGTTCATCACGATGTTTGTCGGGGTGATGGCACTTATTATTCCGTTTTTGTATTTTAGAATTCTGAAACCGTTGAAACGTCTTTCGGGACAGGCCGAACAACTTTCCAACGGAGATTTGGAATTCTCCTGTGAATGGAAAGGAAGAAATGAGTTGTCCATTTTGGGCAGGACACTTGAAGATATGCGGGTCAAGCTGAATGCCAATTTCAATCACATCCTGAAAATGGCGGTTACTGATGAATTGACAGGTATTGCCAACAGGCGTGCTTTTTTTCAGGAAGCTCAGAAATTGCTGGAATTATGCAAGCGGCACTCACATTCGTATTCATTGGCAATTTTGGATATCGATTGGTTCAAGAAGATCAACGATAACCATGGACACTCCGTAGGCGATGAGGTGCTAAGGGAGTTTGCCCAACTCATTGCGGGGAGGGTGCGTAAAACGGATGTTTTTGCCCGATATGGTGGCGAGGAGTTTGTGCTGTGCATGCCGGAAACATCACTTCCCGCTGCTTTGGGTCTGCTTGAGAAGTTGAGAAGGGAGATTGCGGAACATGAATTCTCACATGGTGAAAAGTTGACCTTTAGCGTTGGGTTGGCTGAGATGTCGGATGTTTCGTCATTGGCGTTTGTCTTGGAACAAGCTGATTTGGCTTTGTATGATGCGAAACACAAAGGACGAAATCGTATTGTAACAGCCTAGATTTATGATTTAAAAGAAACGCCCGGTAGTTTTAGTATCGGGCGTTTTTATGTTTAGAAAGGATAAACGAGGGTGCTTGCTGTCTTGCCTTTGGTTTTGGTTCCCATCTTTTTGTCGATGGCGGCAATTCGAGCCTTGGCGGCTTCGCGTTGCTCTTTTCTGTCAGCGCGTTTGACCACTGTTTTGAGCATACGTTTTGCTGTGTCGTATTTTCCTTTTTTCTCATAGATGATTGAAGCTCTGTACATGGCGGTCAGTGCCCAGATGTTTTCCTGAGGGTATTGCCATGCGAGTTTGAGATAGTAGTCTAACGCCTTATCCGTATTTCTGACTGCCTGTTCACCTTCACCGAGCCAGAAAAGCGTTTCAGCCTGAAGGGTGGTTGTCATATTCATTCGATTGTTCCACATGGCCATCAGCTGCTCTCGTGCTGCGGTGAAATTGCGGCGCTGTTGGTAGAGCAGAGCCATACGCAATCGTGTCATGACAGGGATCGGCACATTCAATTCATTCATTTTGCTGAAAGTCTTTAACGCTGTGTCAATGCGTCCCGAATCAAGTTCGAGACGGGTTTTCACGTCAAGCCATGCCATCTTGTGAGTTGTACTCAGGTTCGTGATGTCCAGTTGATTGAGATAGAAGGCCCCAAGCAGCAAATGTTTTGCCCGGACAGCCTGATCTGCGAGATGCAGCAGGCAACTGACACCGAAATCCGTTTCTCTGAACAGAAATGCTGACCGTTTGGCCAGTTCGTCGGTCGGTTTCTTGTCAAAGGCCTGCTGCCAGTTGGCAAGGAGAAGCAGTTTGTCCAGCGGCCAATCCTGCTGTGACAGATTTTTCAGCTTGTCAGCAGGGGCTGAAATCCAGAAGGGGGCTTGGTCGACAGAATCGTTCGCATGACCTGCTGCACTAAGCAATGCGGAGAAAATTGGATATATTTTAAAGGATTCAGATGGGTTTGATGGCAGGATTGCATCCAATTTTTCATTGAAAACCAACACGCCAGCCAATTGGATGGCGAATGGGAGTTGTGTCTTATCAACTTTGTTCCAAGCGTTGGCAGAAGCAGAGCCATTGCCATTGGACAAGGACAGGGCAAGCTTAAAGCTATTAAGCAATACAGCGGTTTGCTCTGAAATCAACATGGATCCAAGTTCGTTGTCGATAGCCTTATTAGCTTCTTCTGATGACATTGAAAGAAGATTATTTCTGAACTTCGTCCAAGGTCCTGATTCTGGATTTCCAAGAACCCACGGGGCATGGGAAGCGGAGTAGGGGGCCAGCAAATTGCCTTGCCAAAAAGCGGATGCTTTCAGGTAGTTGCCAGCATCAAATGGCGTCAAATCCTTTGGTAACTCTTTTGATTCAAAGAAATGAATGAATGATTCCCAAAATATTTTAACGGGTTCCTGACTGATGTCGGACAGAGAGGCGACGGCCGCATCGTATTTTTCCAACGATGCAAGAGCAAGAGCTTGTGCAATGAGTTCCGTGTCTGCGCGTGTAACAAAGGGCGCTATGGGAATGCCGTCTGAGCCGAGTTGTGGTTGGGCCAGTTCTTTAGGGGAAATGGCGTCAGTAGAAGGATTCAGGACTGCATTGGCCTTTTCCCAATATGTACCACCCCAGACATTCTGGCCGATAGCCAAAATATTTTCCAACGCTTCTTTCTGTGGACCTCTGGAGAATGAGTGATTGGCTACATATGCCCAATACATTTTGAGCCATACATCCTTCCATACGGTCTGCAATCCTTGTTCGTTTTTGTATTTTTTCCGTTTTTCACCGGGGTCGGGCATGAACTTTGACGCTTGAGTGAACCAGAGAACGGCCTTTGAAAGATCGCCGAGAGCACGATGTGCCTGACCGCCGATCCAGAGTCTTTCGGCTTCCGTGGCATTGTCGGCGAACGTGGAGGTCATTTCAACCAGTTCAAGTGCCTTGTGAGGGGAATTGAGGTTCAGATAAACTTCAGCTCGTTTCAAGATGACATCTGGAGAGTCACTGTTCGTTTCCTTGGCATATTCCTGTTCAAGTCGATCCCAGGCCCCGTATTCCTGCAACCAGTTTTCAAAAGTCGTTTTCGAAGCCGCATGGGCAGAGTGGATTCCGACAACAGGAAGGATGAAAGCCAGAGCCAAAAGAGAGAAAAGTTTTTTCATAGATTTCTTTGCGTCGGCATGACGTCTTTTTTGTTTGATCAAAAACTCTTTAGCAGGCTCGGTGAAAACACTCAATCCAAGAAAGCATCAGTCCGGCTAGAAGGGAGGTGGGCTGAAAACAGGGAGGGAGACGGTTTTTCAGATGGTTAGTTGTTAAAAGTTTACATAATTTACATTATGAGACATTTATATAACTACTTGAATTTTAGTAGTTTTTATTCACTTTAAGTTTTGTATAGTTGTTTCTGTGGCTGTAAGACGGTTTTGAAAATCCATTCTAAGGCGTTTAAAGCTTTTCAATCGATGAAGTCTTTGGGTGGCACTGTTCGTATGCGTTAGGCGTGAACCTGATCAAAATTTGGGTACAAAAAAAGCGGTCCGGTAATTTACCGGACCGCTTTCTCAATGATAATCTACGGTGCTTTTTACTTATCGTCCTTACTCGTTTCTACGGTGATGGACTCAAGTTGCTTCATGTATTTGTCACGACATTCATAGGAACAAAAAACGTGAACCTTCTCCCCTTCCCTCACACGAATGTTTCCATCTTTTTCCACATACGTGCCGCAGATAGGGTCTTTGACCATTTCACCGGAAGCCACTTTGGCTTTGATGTCTTGATCCTTTTCCACTTCCCGTTTTTTCTTGTCGCCCATGAAGAGCTTGTAGACCAGAAAAAGTGCTACACCGATGACGATGAACTTCAACATGAAGCGCTCCGAGTTTGAAGTGTTATGACGATTGCCAGATTTTGTCTTCTTCCATGCGGAATTCGATGGAATCGAGGGCTTCGTCGATGGTCGTGCCGTCTGGGAAAACGAATTCAGGAGCTATTTCCTTCAAAGGAACGAGAACAAACGCCCTTTCCTTTGCTTTGGGGTGCGGCAGCGTCAGGAATTCACCATCCTCGACAGTGTCTCCCCAGGATATGATGTCCATATCCAAAGGCCTTGGGCCTCCGGGGACCAAGCGTTCCCTGCCCAGCTGAGCCTCAATGGCTGTGCATGTGGACAGAAAACCCTGCGGTGACCATATCTCGGCATCAATTTCCAGCTTAATGACCTGATTCACGAACCACGGCTGGTCCTTGATCTCGCCTTGCGGCTCGGTCTGATAGCTGTTGGAAATGGCTTGAAGCCTTATTTCATCTCCATATGTCTCAAGCCGCGTCAGAGCCTCATTGAGGTTCGCTTCGGGGTCGCCCTCGTTGGAACCAAGGCTGACGTAGCAGATTACAGTTTCGATATTCTGGATACGGCCTCCTCAAGCAGATCGTTGTTGACGGTCAGGGAGATGCGGAAATAGCCTTCTCCCGGAGTCCCGAAGCCGTTGCCGGGAGTAAGAACAACACCTGTCTGTTTCAGGACGTTGGTCACGAATTCCGACGAAGTAAAGCCTTCGGGGGTATTGCACCACATGTAGAAAGCTGCATCAGGCACGCGATGCCTGATTCCTGCCTTGGTCAATGCGGCGCTGACAACATCGCGTCGTTCCTTGTAGATGGCGCGAAATTTTTCGGCATATGGTTCGCCTTGCGTGAGCGCGGCGACACCAGCTTCCTGGACTGCCTGAAAGATTCCGGAGTCCACGTTTTCCTTGATTTTGCCAAGTCCTGCAATGAGACTGCTATTACCGACTGCCATGCCGACACGCCAGCCGGTCATGTTGTATGTCTTGGACAAAGAATGGAATTCGATGCAGACATCTTTGGCCCCTTCGCATTCCAGAATGGAAATGGGCTTGTTTGCCGGATCATAGTAGATTTCCGTGTAAGCGGCGTCAGAAACGACGATTACGTTGAACTCTTTGGCTTTTTCAATCAGGCGATCGTAAAACTCTTTGGTTGCGGTGGCAGCCGTCGGGTTGTTCGGGTAGCAGACAAAAATCATTTTTGCCTTGGCCCATGTGTCGTTGTCTATTGCGTCAAGGTCAACGAGAAAATCGTTTTCCTCAAGCAGCGGCAGATATTCGACTTCTCCGCCTGCGAAGTTGGTTGCAATGCCGTAAACCGGGTAGTTCGGAGTGGCAACGAGTGCGAGATCTCCCGGGTTGATGTACGCCAGAGGAAAGTGTGCGATACCTTCCTTGGAGCCGATGAGGCTGACGACTTCAGTAGCAGCGTCCAGATCGACGTTGAAACGTTCCTTGTACCAGTTGGCAACGGCCTCACGGTAGCTCATCATGCCGACATAAGACGGATATTGGTGATTGACCGGCTTTTTGGCCGCTTCATGCAAAGCATCGATAATGAAATCCGGTGTAGGAAGATCCGGATCACCAATTCCGAGGCTGATTATATCCATGCCTTGAGCGGCAACTTCTGCCTTGGCTTTGTCGATGGCCGCAAAAAGATACGGCGGAAGTGTTGAAAGCCGGTCGGCTAATTTGAATTCTGACATGTTTCTGCTCTCCTTCAGTAAACTATGGAAGAACTTTCATAAATGCGGTGTCAGTGCCTGTCAATCGGAACCGTTAACACTTAATGGTCTTCTGTCGCAATTTGAATTGAAGCAAAGTTGTTGTTAATTCTTGATGTTGCTTTATTCACCTTGATTCATTTATTGATTTGATACATTTTAAGTCAAGGTTGAGATTAAATAAGTATGAAGAAATCCATGTCCGACAAAAATGATCTTCCCACTCATCGCTGGGTGGATAGGTATCTTGAGCATATCCTTATAGAAAAAGGCCTCTCGGAGAACAGTCTTTCCGGCTATTCGCAGGATTTGGCTTCGTTATTAGGCTTTTTGAGCGCCAAATCATTCCGTCTTGAGGAGTTGACCGATCAAACCTTGTTTCTCTACCTTACGTATTTGAGAGCCAAAGGGTTGAAAAGTCGTTCGCTGGCAAGGCATCTTTCCTCCTTGCGTGGTTTTTTTTCATACGCTGTCAGTGAAAAATGGTATAAGGAAAATCCTGGGCATTTGCTTGAAAATCCAAAGCTTCCCAAGAAGTTACCGGAGTTTTTGACTCGGGCGGAGATTGCGCGGATTCTGGATTTGCCTGATGGAAATACGAAACTTGGCATGAGAGATAAAGCAATGCTTGAACTTTTGTATGCCGCAGGCTTACGTGTTTCCGAGTTGATTCAGATGAAAGTTCTGGATTACGATGCGCAGGTCGGATTGCTGCGGGTTTTCGGTAAAGGTTCAAAGGAGCGGCTTGTGCCGATCCATTATACGGCGCAGGATGTGTTGAACCGTTACTTGAAGCAAACCCGTCCATCTTTCAAACCTGCGGAAGATTTCATGTTTCTTAATAGGTCCGGTAAAGGGCTGACTCGTCAGGGAGTATGGAAACTGATCAAGAAATTTGCGGCAAAGGCAGAGATTAAACGAAGCATTTCACCGCATACTTTTCGACATTCATTTGCAACGCATTTGCTTGAAGGCGGTGCAGATTTGCGAACTGTTCAACTGCTTTTGGGGCATGCGGATATTTCGGCGACGGAAATTTATACGCATATTCAATCGGGAAGATTGAAAAGCATACATCAGGAATATCACCCACGATCTGGAATTTAGCTGAAATATATGACAAAAAATTCAAAAATCAAAGCTCATACAGTTATTACCGCTCACGCCAACGCGGATTTTGACGCTTTGGCAAGTATGGTCGCTGCAAGCAAGTTGTACCCGGACGCAGTGCTTGTTTTTCCCGGAAGTCAGGAAAAAAATCTCCGCAATTTTTTTATTGAAAGCACGACGTATCTTTTTAATTTCAAAGCCTTCAAGGATATTGATCCGAAATCTGTCGAGCTTCTTGTTGTGGTGGATACCCGTCAACGCTCCAGAATACCTCACGTCCGTCCGGTTCTCGACAATCCGGACTTGCGTATACATCTTTATGATCATCATCCCGATACGGATGATGATCTTGTCTCTGAAAAGAGTGTCGTCAAGGATTGGGGTTCTACTGCAACTATTCTTATATCTGAGATTCGTGCCAGAAATCTCTCCCTGTCCTCTGAAGAGGCCACTCTTCTCGGTCTTGGAATATATGAGGATACCGGGTCATTCGGTTTCAACACAACGACTCCTTATGATTTTGAGGCGGCAGGCTGGCTCAAGAGCCAGGGGATGGACCTTGAAGTCATATCCGACCTGCTGTCTCGTGAATTGTCTGCAGAGCAGATCACCAACCTTGGAGAACTTCTCCAAAATGCAAGTAATTATGACATTCATGGCATCGATGTCATCATTACTGAAATTTCAACGGATAAGTTCGTTCCGGATTTCGCCCTTCTGGTTCATAAACTCATGGATATGGAGTCGATCAAGGTCGCTTTTGCTCTTGGTCGTATGGGGGACAGGATTCATCTTGTCGCGCGATCCAGGAATCCTGATGTGAATGTCGGGCAGATATGTTCATCGCTGGGGGGCGGCGGGCATGCCGTGGCAGCCTCCGCTACGGTCAAGGACAAAACGTTGTCAGAGGTTCGTGACGATCTGTTCGCCCTTCTCTACTCCCAGATCAATCCGGAAATTGTAGTAAAGAATCTTATGTCCAGCCCACCTGTTATAATTGAAGATGACAGGAGCATGAACGAGGCCGTGGAACTCATGACTCGTTATGGACTCAAGGATGTGCCGGTTGTCTCAGCTGGCAACATGCTGTGTGTCGGTATCATGGGGCATAAAACTGCTGATAAAGCTGTTTCTCACGGGCTTGGAGAAATGGGCCTCAGTGAATACATGAGTCAAAAATTTGATACGGTTGAAGCCAAAACGGATTTGTATCGTGTCATGGAGATTATTCTTGGCAACAGGCAGCGCATGCTGCCTGTTGTTGATGGTGAAAAGCTGGTCGGGGTCATTACCCGGACAGATCTGATGAACATGCTCATCGATGAGCCTGCCAGAATTCCTGATTCTCTGTTGCCTGACCGTCGTCGAGAGCGAAATATCGGTTCCATGGTCAATAACAGGCTGCCTCAGGCCATGCTTGATTTGCTCAAGTCCGCCGGCGATTTGGGAAATGAACTGGGCTGGGAGGTCTACGCTGTCGGCGGATTTGTTCGTGATATTCTGCTTGGACGGCCCAATCTTGACTTGGATCTGGTGGTTGAGGGAGACGGTATATCGTTTGCCCGTAAACTTGCATCCCGACTCGGTGGCCGCGTCAAGGCTCATACGAAATTCAAGACTGCTGTTGTCGTTTTGGATGACGGTCAGAGGGTCGATGTAGCCACGGCTCGACTGGAATATTATGAATACCCTGCTGCCCTTCCGACCGTTGAATTGTCGTCCATCAAAATGGATTTGTATCGACGCGACTTTACGGTAAACGCACTTGCCTTGCGCATTAATCCTGGCCGTTTCGGGCAATTGGTTGATTTTTTCGGTGCGGAACGCGATATCCGTAATAGAACTATCCGCGTGCTTCATTCTCTTAGTTTTGTTGAAGATCCTACAAGAATTCTTCGGGCCATACGATTTGAACGTCGCTTTGATTTTCAGATCGGCGGTCAGACTATGCGTCTCATCAAGAATGCCCTCAATCTGGAATTGTTCAGCAAATTATCCGGCACTCGAGTAATGCATGAACTCCAGTGGATCATGGAAGAAGAAGACCCGCTCTCCTGCCTTAACCGGATGGAAGAGCTCGGTATCATGGAGGCTATTCATCCTCTGTTGAAGCTTCGGCATGATCGTGTGCAGGTTCTCATGGAGCTTTCGAAGGTTCATAATTGGTATAAATTGCTGTATCTTGAACCTGAAATTGAGCCTTGGAAGCTGTATATTCTTGGCCTGACCATGGGAATTAAGCGTGATAAAATAACTCAGGTTACAAGGCGACTGCATTTTACGAAAAAGGAAGAAAGGGATTTTTTACAGCTTCGCAATCAGATTGGCGACGCGCTTATGAAACTTATGGGGTGGAAGGAAGGAAAATCCAAGTTAAGTCGATTATATGCTATACTCCACCCGATCCCGGTGGAGGGGGTGCTTTTTTTGATGGCACGTAGCAGGAAGGAACACATCAGGAGAAATATTTCTCAATATCTTGCGAGGTTGCGTTACATCAGTATTGACGTTTCCGGCAATGATTTGAAGGAGATGGGACTCGAGCCAGGACCGGTGTATTCGCTTATTCTTGACAAGCTGATGATAGCCAAAATTGACGGAACAGCAGAGACTCGCGCCCTGCAGTTGAAACTGGCAAAACATCTGAGCAGGACTTTGGTGATTGATAGTGATAGCGAGTCATGATGAAAAACGGTTTCCTGCTTGCCCTACGAGGACAAGCCGTGTAGAAAAATTTAGCCGTTGATGCCTGATTATTCAGTATCAATTTAAATATTACTAAAATTACTATTTGAGAATTCATATGGATGTTTTGTGGGCGCCCTGGCGTCTTGATTATATTCTTGGTCCTAAGCCTGATGAGTGCGTGTTTTGTATTCCTGATGATACGTCAGAAGACGAAGAACGCTGCATACTTGCCCGTGGAGAACATTGCTTTGTCATCATGAATAAATTCCCGTATAATAACGGGCATCTCATGGTGACGCCTTACAGGCATGTCAGCAACCTCACGGATCTTTCCCTTGAGGAATCCAACGATTGCATGTTGTGGCTCAGGCGTTGTACTGAAATTTTGGAAAAGGCATTCAGTCCTCAAGGTATCAATATGGGGCTGAATCTTGGTGAAGCCGCAGGAGCGGGCATTGCCCAGCATCTGCACTTCCAGATAGTTCCCCGTTGGAACGGGGATGCTTCATTTATGGCTGTTTTTGGGGAAACTACGGTCATTCCCCAGCATTTGTTTTCAACTTACAGCAAGCTACGGCCGCTGTTTGATGCAATAACATCTTAAGGAGTTGTCCATGCGTTTTATTAAAGTTTTGTTTCTTTTGGCCCTTTTCGTCTTCTCCATCCTGTTCTTCAGTCAGAATAACGATGTTCTGCTGCAGAGCCTGACGTTGAAGTTGGAAATACCTTACGCCATGACGCTCCACTCCATTCCTCTGCCTTTTGGTGTTCTTATTCTTGCTGCTTTTGTTGCCGGTTCCATCCTGACCATGTTCTACTTTGCTGTGGACAAGGTTCGTGCTGGTTCCAAGTTGAAAGAATGTAAGACTCGTATGGCCAGCCTCGAACAGGAACTGAATTCTCTGCGTAACATGCCTATCAGCGAAGAACAGCCTTACGCTTCTGCTGAAGAGAAGAAGGAAGAAGAAAACTAAACGGAATTCATATGATCTGGAAATTGTTCAATCGTAAGAAAGGGTTAAAACACGACCATAATCTCAGGGCTGCTCAAAATCCTGTTGGTGGCGAAGCTCCGCCGATTCAGGATACCCGTGCGGCAATTGAAGAGTTAAGTCAGGTTGTTAAGAACGACCCTGAAGCGGTTGAGATTTATCTTGCTCTGGGAAGTCTTTATCGTTCGCAGGGGGAGATTGAGCGAGCTATTCAGATCAGAAATAGTCTTATAGTCAGGCCGGGTCTTGAACGTGAGTTCAAGGCCCGTGCCTATTTTGAACTGGGTCGGGATTTTCGGCGCGCTGGATTTCTTGACCGTGCGGAAAGTGCTTTTCTAGAGGCTCGCTCCTATGGACATGATTCTACAGCCATTCATTATGAAATGGCCCGTCTTTCCGCAGAGCGTGGTTTTTTTGAAAAAGCAGCTGAATCTTACGGGCAACTCGACCTTCCCTTGCTTCAGGCGCATTATCTTGTGCGCTTGGCCATGGATTGCTTTGAGGAAGGATCGGATTCTCAGGGACATCGAGCTCTTCGGCATGCCATTCGTGCATATCCCGGTGCGGTTGAAGCATGGCTTGAACAATTGATTCAGGCTTACAAGAACGGTAATGCAAAAAAACTGGCTGATATTCTGAAAGATGCGTTGCAAAAAGTGGAACCGGGGTTGCGGTTTGTCCTTCTTGAAGGCGTGTTGCAGCTTCTTGTAAGAGCTGATCGAGAAAAGGCGAATGCAGAGAACGATGCTACCCAGTGGGCAAAGGCTTGTTCCGACAGGGATGTCGTATCAATGATCATGCCGGTTATTGAGTCGCAAGATCCAGATGTCCTGCTTTTGTATTATGGTGCCGCATTTCTTTTGCGAATAGACGATCTGGAGAATGCAAAGGCATGGCTCGAAAAGGCACTCGTCCTCCAGCCAGATTTTTGGTTGGCCCGACTTGAATTGTTCGAGCTTTCAAAAGACGATCAGACATTGACGCCTTTTTTCAAGGAACAGCTTTCCTTTTTCATGGGGCGTGCCCGTAAGGTGCGCCGTTTCTTTTGCCGTAGATGCGGGTTGAAGCGCGATCAGATCTTTTTTAACTGTCCGCGTTGCCATAGTTGGCATTCTATTGCTTTTCGTACTGATTTTTCCCAATAAAACATCAAGTTATACTATCCAGTGTCAAAACCAAAACTGACGCCCATGCTTGAACAGTACCTCCGTTTCAAGGAGGAAAATCCAGGCTGCCTGCTTTTTTTTCGCATGGGTGATTTCTATGAATTATTTTTTGAAGATGCGGAAACCGTTGCCAGAGCTGTCCAGATAGCCCTGACAAGCCGTAATCCCAAGGACGCCAATCCGATTCCCATGTGCGGCGTTCCCCATCATTCAGTTGAACCCTATCTCAGCCAGCTTCTTGAAAAAGGATACAAGATCGCGATTTGTGATCAGATTGAAAATCCCAAGGAAGCCAAGGGGTTGGTCAAGCGTGATGTCACACGAGTGCTTACGCCGGGAACTGTGGTTGAAGATTCCAACCTCAAATCCAAGGAAAACAATTTTCTTGGAGCAATGTATTGGGATTCCAACAAGGGAGCCGGAGGCATTGCCTGGGTTGATTTTTCGACTGGGCAGTGGACGGGACTTCACAGTCGGCGTGAGCCTGAACTGTGGCAGTGGCTTGTAAAAATTAATCCCCGGGAGATTTTACTTCCTCAGGGGAAAAAAGTGCCGCCGCAATACGGAGAACTGTCCGGACAGGTAACATCTGTTCAGCCGGGAGTCTATTTTGACACATCGTCATCTGAAAACAAGATTGTCGAGCTACAGGGAACTGCCGATTTGGCTAGCCTTGATTTGGTTGACAAGCCGGAACTGGTGCGTTCATGCGGTGCCCTGCTGACATATCTGGAGCACACGCAAAAAGGTGATCTGGGTCACTTGGGTGAGTTCAAACCACTGAATCTTGGAAAGCATCTGCTTCTGGATGAAGTCACTGAACGAAATCTTGAAATTTTTCGGCGACTTGACGGAAAAGGCGGTAAAGGAACCTTGTGGAAGGTTCTTGACCGAACCATGACCCCAATGGGCGGCCGTCTGCTTGAGGCGCGTTTGCGTCAGCCTTGGCGGGATATCTCCCCTATCGAAAAGAATCTGCAATGCGTTTCTTTTCTTTTTGAAAGAGACGAGCTGCGGTCCGGTCTGCGACAGGCGCTTGATTCCGTTTATGATCTTGAGCGTCTTTCCACCCGTGTATTTTTGGGACGTGCTGTACCCAAGGATTTTGTTGCATTGCGGCAAAGTCTGCCCATGCTTCCGAAGTTGCAGGCCCTGTTGACAAATGAAAACGTTGAAACAGCTCCTGCTTTGCGGAAATTGCTCAGAAAGTGGGATAACATGGAAGATCTGTCTACCCTGCTTTCGGCTGCTCTTGTGGACTCTCCGCCTCCGGTCATCACTGATGGCGGGCTTTTTCAAAAAGGCTATGACAGTCAACTGGATGAGTTCATTGAACTCAATGAGCACGGTGAAGACAAGCTGAAAGCGCTTCATGAAAAAGAGTCTGCTGAAAGCAGTATTCCTAAACTCAAGCTCGGATACAACAAAGTTTTCGGTTACTATTTCGAAATTTCAAAGGTCTATCAGGGGCAAGTCCCTGAACATTTTGTCAGGCGACAGACCCTGGTTAACAGTGAGCGCTACATCACTCCTGGGCTCAAGGAGCTTGAAGACAAGATTATTTCGGCCTCTGAAGAACGCAAGGCGCTTGAGTACAAGCTTTTTCAGGCATTGCGTGAACGCCTTGCGGCGGCACGGAGTCGTTTTCTGTTTATGGCTGATGTGGTTGCCGCACTTGATTATTGGCAGGGACTGGCAGAATCGGCCAGAATCAATGAATGGTGTCGTCCTGAATTGCACGACGGTATGGAGATCGAAATTGAAGCGGGTCGTCATCCGGTTGTTGAGGACGCCATGGGAACGTCCAATTATATTCCCGGCAACCTCTCCATGGACAAGGATCGGCGTATTCTTTTGATTACTGGGCCAAATATGGCTGGTAAATCAACCGTTTTGCGTCAAGTCGCCATTTTTGCAATCATGGCGCAAATTGGCTCTTTCGTTCCTGCACGTACTGCCCGACTCGGTGTTGCCGACCGTGTCTTTTCACGGGTTGGTGCTTCGGATAATCTGGCTCAGGGGCATTCTACTTTCATGGTAGAGATGACTGAGACTGCACGAATTCTGCGACAGGCCACCAAGCGAAGCCTTGTCATTCTTGATGAAATAGGACGCGGTACCAGCACGTATGACGGTCTTTCCCTCGCGTGGGCGGTGGTCGAAGAGCTTTCTACGCGCGCTCGCGGTGGCATCAGGACACTTTTTGCAACGCATTACCATGAACTGACCGCGCTTGAAGGCAAGATTGACGGATTGAGGAATCTCAATATTGCCGTCAAGGAATGGAAAGGCGATATTGTGTTTTTACGGCGACTTGTCCCCGGCCCTGCGGATCGTAGTTACGGTATTGAAGTCGCCAAACTCGCCGGAGTCCCCCGAGGGGTCGTTGAGCGTGCGAGGGAAATCCTTGCGAATCTCGAAGAAAAATCGCAGGATAACCGCTCCAAGGGAGCTGTAGAGCGTGCTTCACAGACGCTTTTGCCGGGATTTGGTGCGCCGCCCATTGAGATTAGCCAGGAATTGACGGAACATCCGATCATTACACAGATGGTTGAACTTGATATTGACGGAATGACGCCGATTCAGGCTTTGATGCTCCTCAATCAATGGAAAGATATGTTGAAGGGATAAAATGATTCGCCCCTTGTTTTTCAGATACATGCTTGTTGTGGTCCTTGTTGCTCTTGCCGGTTGTGCATTGGGTAAAAAAGAATGGCCTGCTGCACAAAAAAGCGAAGACGCATTCAATCTTGAATTGACCCTTGCTGACCGGCAGGCACGCTGCCTTATGGTGAACGTCGCAGTAAGTGGAGCCATAGAACGCCTCTACAGTGCAAGCATACAGTACGAGGTTGTGGGCGACGGTGAAGGCGAAGGATGCATTGGCTGCCCTTTCATTCCGCGTGATGCCGTTCATTTTACCCGTCATGAAAAAGGATTTTATCTTCAGGGAAATAAGCTGAAGTTGAGTTTTTGTGGTTTTGACCCGGAAAAGGAGTATCGTTTCCGGATCGCTGGTAAAAGCGAATTGTCAACCGCTCCGTTGGTTTATACCGACATTTTTATCGCCACGCCATAATGCACTGAAGGAGAGAGACAGATGCATCATTTTGAATACCGTGACGGAAAGCTTTTCGCTGAAGAGGCGAACGTCACAGATCTTGCCGAGAAGTTCGGCACCCCATTGTATGTTTATTCCGCGGCTACGTTCAGACGCCATTTCAAGGCGTTTGATTCCGCATTTTCCGGTTTGGATCATTTGACCTGTTATTCGGTCAAAGCAAATTCCAACCTTTCCGTACTGAAAATGCTCGCAGAAGAAGGCGCGGGAATGGATATCGTATCCGGTGGAGAGTTATATCGCGCCCTTAAAGCAGGCGTTGCTCCGGAGAAAATCGTATATTCCGGTGTAGGAAAGCGGTCTTCCGAGATCAAGGAAGCCCTTACTGCCGGTATCCTGATGTTCAATGTCGAATCAGTTGCCGAACTTCGCAGGATAGACGAAGTTGCAAAGGAAATGGGACTGGTTGCGCGAGTCAGCTTCCGTATCAATCCGGATGTCGACCCACAGACCCATCCTTATATTTCCACCGGCATGAAGAAGAATAAGTTTGGTTTGGACATTGACAGTTCCCTTGAGGCGTACAAGCTTGCCGCGGAACTGGAAAATGTCGAGCCGATTGGCATGGATTGTCATATCGGTTCTCAGCTTACAAGCATTGAACCATTTCTTGAGGCTCTTGAGAAGCTCTTGAATTTTTATGAGAAGCTTAAGGGATTGGGCATCGAAATCAAATATCTCGATCTCGGTGGCGGACTCGGTATTCCTTATGAGGAAGAAGAACCGCCCCACCCCTCCGAATTCGGCAAGGCACTCATGAACAAGCTCGCCGATGTTCCGTTGACGGTTATTCTCGAACCCGGCCGGGTTATTGCGGGTAATGCGGGCATTATGGTGACCGAGGTTGTCTACACCAAGTCCAACCCGTCCAAGAACTTCCTGATTGTCGATGCGGCAATGAACGATCTGATTCGTCCAAGTCTGTACAGCTCCTATCATCGTATTGATGAGGTGGAACAGCGCGGACGTGACAATCAGGAATATGATGTTGTCGGACCCATTTGTGAATCCACTGACTTCCTTGCTCGCGATCGGGAACTTCCCGGTATTGAGGAAGGCGAACTGCTGGCAGTATTTTCTGCCGGCGCCTATGGATTTACCATGGCATCCAATTACAATTCGAGGCCGCGTGCATGCGAATTGATTGTTGATGGCGACAAGGTCATTGTGGCGCGAAAACGTGAGTCCTACGAAGATCTGATAGAAAAAGAACTCTAACAGCGAAGGGCCGGGAGTTCGCTCCCGGCCTTCTTTTTTTGAGGATAGAACCTGATGGCGCGACTCAATACTTTTTTCCTTTCTCCGGATAAATGGCCTGCCGTACCCGGTGAATCTGTCCTTCTTGATGGAACAGAGGCGCGTCATATGCTGACAGTCCTGCGCACCGACAAGGATCAGACGGTTCGTTTGTTTGACGGTCAGGGCAACGATGGCCTTTTCCGGGTTGAAAGTGTTTCCAAAAGGAAGGCGGTTCTGGAAGCGCTCGAACTGTCCAGTCATTCATTGCCTTCATCGGGAGTAACACTGGCGATCGGGTGGGGAAAATCCAAACGGCGAAACTATTTTTTTGAAAAACTTGTTGAATTGAAAGGTCTTGGAGTCGCCTTTTGGAAGGCGCACCGCAGTCAGGGAAGCTTGCCGTCAGATTCCAAGGATGCATGGAATGAAAAATGTTTGCAGGCTGCCAAACAGTGTGGAAATCCTCATCTTCCAAATATCAGGGTTCTGACAAATGGATTGGATGAATTAGTTGAATTCACAAGTGAATTTGACCAATGCTTTCTGGCTTGGGAATCTGATGAGGCAACAGTGCCGCTTTCTCCAGCGTCTTTGAGTAATGGTAAAAGTCTTGTCATAATCGGGCCGGAAGGCGGTTTGGAGCAGAGAGAGGCGCAAAAGCTTATTGATGCAGACTGCCGACCTGTCACTCTCGGAGAAAGCATTTTGCGATGGGAAACAGCTGCGAGCTATTGTCTGAGCCTTGCACACTGCGCCCGACAGGAAAAGAAATGAAATTACAAATAGAAGATACCCAGCCTCTTGCTGACCGAATCAGGCCGCGAAATCTCGATGATTTTGTCGGTCAGGGACATATTCGAAATCGAATAGAAGCCTTTATCAAATCCAAGCGGCTGCCGAGCCTGCTGTTGTTCGGGCCTCCCGGTTGCGGTAAATCAACGCTTGCCATGCTTCTTGCGAAGTTGACCGGCAAGAAAAGTCTCCGTGTCAGCGCTCCTGAAGCCGGATTGACCGCCCTTCGCAAGAAGATGCCGGGGCATGATATTTTGATTCTTGATGAGTTGCACCGTTTTTCCAAGGCACAGCAGGATTTTTTTCTGCCTATTTTGGAATCAGGGGAGATAACTCTTCTTGCAACAACAACGGAAAATCCATCTTTCAGCGTGACCCGCCAGTTGCTTTCCCGGCTGCATGTCCTCAGATTGCGTACGTTGAGTCGTGAAGAGCTGGTTCAGGTTGCACAGCGCGGTGCGGAAGAGCTTTCGCTCGATCTGGAAGAGGAAAGCAGGAAGCTGTTAGCGGCAATGGCAGGTGGTGATGCCCGTACCTTGCTGAATTTGCTTGAGTATACCGCAGAGCTCCCAAAGGAACAGCGGTCACCGGAGAACCTGAAGGAGTCATTACCGGAAATTGTCGTTCGAGGTGACCGTGATGGGGATTCGCATTACGAGTTGGTATCTGCTCTTATCAAATCCATTCGGGGAAGCGATCCTGATGCCGCTTTATATTATCTTGCCTGCCTGATCGAAGGTGGGGAAGATCCGCGTTTCATCACTCGTAGACTGATTATTTCTGCGTCTGAAGATATCGGACTTGGTGATCCGCAGGCTCTTTCCCAAGCCGTTTCCTGCCATCAGGCCATTGAAGCCATAGGCATGCCCGAAGGATTTATTCCCATGGCTCAGACCGCGGTGTATCTGGCTCTGGCTCCCAAGAGCAATAGTACTTATGCCGCATACCGTACTGCCCAGAAGGAAGTGCGAGAAAACGGACCGCATCCTGTTCCGCTTCATCTGCGAAACGCCACTTCTTCATTACAGCGGGAATGGGGGTATGGGCGAGGCTATTTGTATCCTCACAACTTCCCGAAATCTTGGGCCGATCAGGACTATTTGCCTAATGAATTAGGTGGGCGCAAATTTTATCATCCCAAGACTCAGGGGGAGGAAGCAAAGCTTCTATCCTGGTTGCGACAGTTTAGAAAAGATATATAACTAGCTGATTTAATAAAGAAGGCCTCGACTTAATAAGTTGAGGCCTTCTTTATTGTAATGTGTCACTTTAACTTTTTCAGGAGCGCTTTTTATACATTTTTTGCCATTCATCCAAAAAGAGTATGGCTGTATCCAATTCGGATAAAACCCCCTGCTGCTGCCTGACGGCCCATACCAGATCTTCAAAAGAAACGTTTTCCGGCAGGCTGAGGCGTCCCTGCAACTCTCGTATCTGTTGTTGCAATTCGATGGGCAACTCGTTGAGAAAGTCAGATGTTTGATTTCTGGGACGAGGCCAGTCTTTCATGCGTGATGCTGTGAAATCAATGAGTGTACGCATTCGGGCTGTGTATGTGTGGTCTTTCAAGACCCGTTCTCTGCCCTTTTGAATGAAGGTCTTACATTCTTTCGGATTATTGAGATAATAATCAATTTTTTCAAGGAGTTCTTCGATCGAACTGAATGTGGCCAGTTCATCATCTTCAAAAGCTCCTTCAAAAAGGGTACGCTTGTCCACAAGCTGGAAAGAACCGCAGGCTGCTAATTCGAATGTTCTCGGATTGATAAAGTCTCCGAATGTAACCAGTTCTTTTGCCTGAACACTTGAATGCAGGTTCAGGTTGATCTTTGTTGCATTGAATATTTTGACACATTCTTCTGGAGAGACGCGGGCACCCTTCATTTGAACCAGTCGTTCGAGAACGTGGTCATCGTCCCACTCTGTACCCCATATCTTGAAATCATGGTTGACCAGTTCCCTGAATGCTACACGACGATTCGCATACCCTGCGCCCATGAAGGAAATATCAGAGCCGAATTTTCGCTTTTCTATAGATGTAAGATCCAGTGGTTTATGAAAATTTTGATCGGCAGCAAGAGGAAGATACAGTCCGTTGGGCTGGCCTATTTCAGCCAACTCGGAAAGGAACGGTTCTTTTTGGATAACTGCAAAAATATCATAAAACGGAGCAAAGGATTTCCAGTAGGTAAATAGTCGAAAATCTTCGACAAACCACATAGCCGTAGTCACGCCGTCACGACGGAGTCGTTTGAGAGCCTGATGGTTGAGCGGAGCCTGCGCCATGGCAAGCACCATATCCGGTTCAAATGTCTCCACCTTGGCGAGCACGGACTGACTGACAACATTGAGGAAGGAGTTTTGGAGATAATCGAGTCTGTCGGCAGTGACTTTCAGATTCTTCAGCGAGTTATAGGCTGAATTGAATTCCGGCGACTCAAACATCTCGACAAGATGTCCTTCTTCTCGCAGTGCAGATGCGACGTATCTTCCGATGGGAAGTGACCCGCCGTAGAGGGGCAAAACAACAAGTATGCGAAATTTTTCCATATTATAATCCAAGGGTTGCACTTGGTACAGTGTTGGTTATCCAGTCTTTTTCCCGGTAAATCTCCTGTGCGAACATTTCGTCCAGATCAGATGTTTTACCGCCCTTCCCCGTAAGATACTGCATAATGAATTCTCTGAATTTCTTTCGTGAGGAGGCATCCAAGTCGTTGCCTGCTGTTGGGATGTATATTTGACCTAATTCGTCAAATTCGGATTTGAATGCAGTCATGCCGTTCGGTAGATGCTCTTCTTTTTGAGTGGCAAGAAAGCGGAGAAATTTTGAGTTAGCAAAGGGGGTAAGGCATTTTGTATCGAAACAGCAAGGAGTTGTTTCAAGGCATGGCAGACAGTCGGTAACTGCTTGATATACCGTATGTCCCAGGCCGTACGGACCGGTTTCAAAGCACCAGGCGGAAGAAAGAAAAAAGCCGGTAACCGGAGTGCCGAGATGGGCTGCAAGGTGCATTGTGCCAGTGTCTGGAGTCAACAGGACATCCAGTGAATCCACGATTTCAACCAGATTTTCCCAATTGGTTTTTCCGGCCAAATTGGTCGTTTTGTTTTGAACTGATAATGGAAGGCTTTTTAGTAGCGCCTGTCCCGCTGCCTGTTCGGAAGGACCGCCGAGCAATGAAATTTTGTGTGTTTTTTCAGTCTGAGCAAGTGTCGCAGTGATTTTGGATAATACTTCGACAGGCAGAGATCGGCGGGATTCGCGTCCCGCAAGAACGACACCGATACCCCCGCCATTTGGTGTGGCAGGTGGGTTGACGTTTTCCGGTTCAATCATGTCCTTTCGATATCCACCCCAGAAATCAACGAGATTGACGGCGATACGTCGACGGTTGGCCCATCTCATGGCCATTGTGGGCCAGAGGCCGATGATTTCCTGTCCGTTCTGCCATGCATATCCTTCAACCTGTTCTGGATTGAACAGGGAGGCCATTCGAAAATTGAGGCCTGAAAAATTGAGATTGTATACCTTTTCAAAATTGAACGTCTTTAATGTACTGAAGGTCTTGCTGTTACCAGAAAGCATGGCCTGTATTGCTTCTGCTCTGTCCAAACCAGTTCCGTGGGCTGTGATGGAGTGAACTGTGACGTTTGGATAAACCAATTCTGCCAATGATTTAAGAGAGTTGTCCACGCAAATATGGACTGACGCTTCTTTTTCGGCACAAAGTGTGGTCAGAAGTCGTTTGGTCTGAAGAAGGTCCCCGAAACGGGCCAATTGTATGACTAGGTAGTGTTTCATCGTATGTCCAACGTCAAATTCTTATCGTAATTCGGGCAGATATTGCAAGAACCGGGCAATTCCCGTTTTACATGTGTGACACCATTGGTTATCAAGGCACATGCGATATTATCCAATCTTCGTAAACTTGGACAGAAAGGCCTGTCTCGTTATCGGTGCAGGTGAAGTCGGCAGACGAAAAATTCAGTCTCTGATAGATTCCGGGGCTGGACATGTGACGGTTATCGACACACAGCCTGCTCCGACGGAGATGGGCATGACATTGGAACTTGAAAATGTCGACTTTTTTTGCCGGGAATTCAGGGACAGTGATCTGAACGGAAAATTTCTTGTCATTGCCTGCACTTCCAGCGAAGATGTCAACCTTCGCATCAGCCAGTTGTGTGATGAACGGGGTATACTGTGTAACATTGCTGACCTGCCGGAAGAGTGCAGTTTCATTGTTCCGGCAACCGTGAAGCGTGGGGATTTGACTGTTGCTATTTCCACTGCAGGCCAGAGTCCTGCCATGACTAAGCGTATTCGTCGTGAATTGCAGGAGTATTTTGGCGATGAATATGCCTTTTTGCTGACGGTAATGGGCCGGATTCGGCCTTTGATGCTTGAGCTTGGGCTTGAAACGAAGGAAAACACTGCTGTATTCAGGGCATTGGTCAATTCGGACCTTTTGTCGGCGATAAAAGAGCAAAAACTTGACGTCTGCCGGGAAATTCTTAAAGACTCTTTGCCCCAACCGTTGCACGCCAACATTTCGGAGCTGTTAGATGGGCTTGTTTGAAGTTCTTCATATTTTCATCATCGCATTATATGCGCTCGGTACCCTGCTTTTCCTGACAGGTGTCGGTACGGACAATGACCGTCTGAAAAAGACAGCCATCCTGCTTGCCGTAACCGGGTTCACTCTGAATACAGTGGACCTTTCAATGGTTTTGCTGCGGGATACCGCAGCGCTGTACGCGGGTACGTTTTATTTCAACATTCTCGCTTGGTGCGTGATGGCGGTTTATTTCTTTCTTTGGTGGAGACTGCGCCTTGAATTTCTGGCCATCACCGCCCTTCCGCTTGCCTTGCTTCTTTTTGTTTCTTCGTTGGCTCTTGGTGGCATCAGGGTCATCATGCCGCCGGAACTGACCGCCCTTTTCTTCGGCCTGCATATAGGCAGTCTGGTTTTGACTCTGGGCGTGCTGATAATGGCTTTCGGTTCGGGGGTAGCCTTTATTCATTACAACCGTAAATTGAAAACCAAGGCCGGACTTACAAGTATGGGCAAAGATGTCCCTTCGCTGGACAAGTTTGACACCGTGAACAGATGGGCTGTCATGTTTGGCTTTCCGCTGTATACGCTTGGTTTGTTTTCAACTTTTTTCTGGTACTGGATAGCTCCTGACAAACAGTTTGCCTGGGATGTCATGAAGATTGGTTCTTTCGCTGTCTGGTTTCTGTTTGCATTTCTGTTTCATCAGCGAATGGTGCTTGGCTGGCGTGGGCGTAAACCCGCCATCCTTGCCATATGGGTGTTTGCAGGTATGTGCATTTCTCTTATTCATCATACGATTACTTTCAAGGCTCTGCCATGAATAGAACAATAATTCTTATAGGCCTGAATCACAGGACCGCAGGAGTCGAAGTACGCGAAAAGTTTGCTTTGACCGATGTGGAGAACTTCGAAAAAGGGCTGATGGCACACTGTCCCGTTAGGGAGTGTATGGCCCTCTCCACCTGCAATCGGGTGGAGATTGTCGCTGTGTCCAAGCGTGTACCAGAGCGTGAGGCGCTGGATTCCATCCTTCAGTATTGGGCTGGTATCTGTGGTGGTTCCGCTGAATTGCTGGTGGACAACATCTACCAATATACCGATCTTGAAGCGGTTGAGCACTTGTTTACCGTTGCATGCAGTCTCGATTCCATGGTTATGGGCGAACCTCAGATTCTCGGGCAGCTCAAGGATGCATATCGGACGGCTGTGGAGCGCGGAACGGCTAAAACAATCGTCAATCGTCTGTTGCACAAATCCTTTTCTGTTGCCAAGCGGGTACGGACTGAAACGGCTATCGCTTCGAGTGCTGTTTCCATCAGTTTTGCGGCCGTTGAATTGGCAAAGAAAATTTTCGGTGCTCTTGATGGCACGCGTGCAATGCTCGTCGGAGCCGGAGAAATGGCTGAACTGGCTGCGACACATCTTTTGCAGAATGGCGTTCAGGACATCATTATAGCCAACAGAACGCTTTCCAGAGCACGTGAACTGAGCGAAAGCCTTGGTGGTGAAGCCATACAGATCGAGAATATGGCTGACAGGCTGCATGAGGTGGATATTGTCATTAGTTCCACCGGCTCTCCCGTTGCCGTCATCAAGGCAAAAGATGTCAAGAGCGTCTTGAAAAAGCGGAAAAATAAGCCGATGTTTTTCATTGATATTGCGGTTCCCCGCGATATCGATCCGGACGTCAACAATCTGGACAATATTTATCTCTATGACATCGACGACCTGAAAGAGGTTGTCGAAGACAATATGGCTCAACGTCAGGAAGAAGCCACCAAGGCCCGCATGGTTGTCGAGAGTGAAACCGTGACGTTCGGGAATTGGCTCAAATCGCTTGAATTGCAGCCGACGATTGTCGATCTCGTCGATAGAAGTGAAGAAATAGCCTTCCGTGAATTGACAAAAACATTGAAGAAAATAGGTCCGGTCGACGAAAAGACGCGCAAGGCTCTTGAGACGCTTGTTCTTTCTGTCGGGCGCAAGTCCTTGCATGAACCGATCTGTTTCCTGAAGCGTCGAACTCAGGAAGAAGGTTCTGCCGAGCGCTTTATCGATCTGGCTCGCCGCATGTTTAATCTTGATGATGAAAAAGTACCGGATACAGCTCATCTTGACCGCAAGGTCGGCACCTGCACGACAGAAGACATTGAGCAGCTTATTGATGCTTCCAAAAACAAGGAACAGTAAATGCGAACATATTTGATAGAAGATCTCTATGACGATGCCTATGAGAAAATCACTAATGCTCTGAACGAATTGAAGCTGAATGGCCCGCTTGAAGGCATCTACTACCTGCCGTTGCCGGAGAAGCTTCTGCAGCAGGAGCAGATAGATCACATGGATGAATGCGGTCCGTATTTCATGGCGTTGGAAACCGTCAAAGGCGTTGAAGAGCATTCTGTCCGTTTGGAACTCCTTGTTCGCGGCAGAAACAAGATTCGGTGTTCCTGTGTATGTTATGCTACCCCGGAACAGCGCAAACACATGATCGAGTATCTTGACCAGTTCATCGAGGAGCTCGAGATTTCCGTCTAATATGACGAAAACACTGTCTGATATCCCCGCAACTATTCAGGATGTGCCTCCCAAATGGGCGCACTTCTGTCTGCATGTCGAAAAGTTCATTCGAGATGATCTTGGATTAGACCTGACAGGGAAAACAATCATTGTGGGAGTGTCCGGCGGTGTTGATTCAACCGCCCTTCTGTTGGTTCTTCATTATCTTGCACAAAAGAATCGGGGACAGGTAATCTGTGCACACCTGAATCATCAGCTTAGGCCGGAAGCAGCTGATGATGCTGATTGGGTCAAGGCTGTGTGCGATCTGCTTTCCATCCCCTGTTCATTCCGTTCTGTTGATGTCCGATCAATGGCTCAAAATGCCGGTATCGGACTTGAAGAGGCAGGCCGCGATGCCCGTTATGACTTTTTTGAGGAAGTTCGAGAACTGCATGGCGCTGACATCGTCGCTTTAGGTCATCACCTTGGCGATCTTTCAGAGGACATCCTCATGCGTCTTATCCGTGGAACTGGCTGGCCTGGGCTGTCCGGAATGCCGGGGATTGATAAGAATCGTCATTTAATGCGCCCCTTTCTTCTTGTTCCGAAGTCACAACTGATAGAATTTCTGACAGCACTCGAAATAGGCTGGCGAGAAGACGCGACAAATGCCGACCCGGCATGGACACGCAACAGAATCAGGCATGACATTCTTCCTCTCTTGCTAAAAGAAAACCCACACTTTTCCGAATCACTTGCCCGTCTATGGAAAATTGGAAAAATCGATCAGGAGTATTGGACGGAAAAAACCTCAGGAGTGAGCGAGGTTGTTTCTGCTGATCGATTGAACTCAACACATCAGGCCGAGCGATTACGTCTCTATAAGGCCGCTTTAAGCACCTTGAGCGGCGGGCAGGCTTTGGCTGATACACTCTTCAAACTTGATGCGGCATGGCTGGAACAACGGTTTGGTGCGGTATTCCAGTTTCCGGGCAAAAAAACAGCAACAATCACTACTTCGGGTGTGGTTTTCGCCACCAAGGATTGACTTCCTCTGATGCGCGGTATAAGAGCATGTGATCTTTTGCACAATGTGCTGAGGTGTCCAAAGACATCTCACTTATTCATCAGGAGGAGTTTGTATGAATATTCTGATTTTCGGGCCCAACGGCTCCGGTAAAGGCACTCAGGGCACTCTGGCCAAGGACAAATACGGTCTGGATCATATCGAATCCGGCGCCATCTTCCGCAAGCACATCGGCGGCGGCACCGAACTCGGCATGAAAGCCAAGGAATACATCAACAAGGGCGAACTCGTTCCTGATGATATCACCATTCCCATGGTTCTCGACGTACTTGCCAGCTCTACCAACGGTTGGCTGCTCGACGGTTTCCCGCGTTCCCTGGTACAGGGTGAAAAGCTTTGGGAAGCCCTGCAGAAAGACGGTGTGAAACTCGACTACGTTATCGAGATCAAGCTGCCCCGCGAAATCGCCAAGGGTCGCATCATGGGCCGTCGTCTCTGTGAAAACAATCCCAATCACCCCAACAACGTCGGCATTCCGGTCATCGCTCCCGATGGCGACAAGTGCCGCGTCTGCGGTGGAGCCCTCTCCGCTCGTGATGACGACCAGGACGAAGGCGCAATCGACGTCCGTCACAACATCTACTACGATGAAGAAACTGGCACCATGGCTGCCTGTAACTTCTACAAGAACATGAAAGACGGCGGGTTCAAGTTCATTGAACTCGACGGCGAACAGTCCATCGACGCTATCAAGGAATACTTGATGAGCCAGCTCGACTAGTTCCTTACATCTGGAACGTTCAGGCCCTTCTGACAGTCTGTCGGAAGGGCCTTTTTATTTGTGGGCGTAATTGCTTTCTAGTGAATGATATACATGTAATTGGGAAGCTTGAATGTACGCACCGCATACCCTCCGGCCAAATCGCTTTCCTGATCACCTAAATTGGCGATGATTTGATATTCATCCTGTTCGCTGAGTTGTTTGCGAATTGCGGTTTTGTATTGTTGAGCCGTTTTCTTTTCATCCCATTTTTCCCGGAAAAACAGATTGGTCCAATGAGAATATCCTTCTTGCTTGAGGTTCCTGACCGTCTGTTGCCGCACTGACACCTTGCGGCCGGTAATGATAAAAACAGTAAGTTCTTTGCTGACTGCAAAGTCGTAAAGAATTTTGACAGGCTCAATTGCCGGTGCTTTTGACATATTTACCCAGTATCGCCAGTAGCGTGGACTGAAGTTGAAACCCATTTCCTTTTCTGCCTGATAGTTGCTCAGAAGCGTTTCATCTATGTCAAAAACAATTGCAGGCTTGGTGTATTTGTCTGAAGCCAAGGTTTCTTCAATATGTTTTCTCAGGTCGTTGATGATGACTTTGATGTCATGGAGGTACTGACCGTTTGCGTGGTAAGCTTCAACCGCTGCACGTGCTTGCTGAATATTGACAAGAACAGGCTGAACAGGACGTGCTGTACAACCTGCTGTGAACAGAAATATGATAATGAACGATAAGCCAAGCCTGTATATCGGGTGAACCATGCGTTTTCTCCGTTAGAGATATTCTCCGTTCATTAACAAAAAAAAGGGAAGGACCGCTAGGCCCTTCCCTTTTGTTTTTCAGAATGAAGCGTAATTATGCTTCTGCTTCCTTCTCTGCAATAGAGCCTGGGCCGAATCCCATAAGGATCGGGCTGGCGACAAAGATGGAGGAGTATGTACCAACACCGATGCCGATAAGCAGTGCAAGGGCGAAGTCATGAATGACGCTGCCGCCGAGTACGAACAGACACATTACAACCAGCAAGGTGGTCAGTGAAGTCATGATCGTACGGGAAAGCGTTTGGTTGATGCTTCGGTTGATAACCTCAGCAAAGGTATCGTTACCCTTCTGAGCTATGGTGTTTTCACGGATACGGTCAAAGACAATGATGGTATCGTTGAGCGAGTAACCGATGATGGTCAGGAGCGCGGCGATGATGGTCAGGTCGAATTCTTTTCCCAGAATCGAGAATATGCCCACGGTAATCGTCACGTCATGAATCAATGCAGCAACGGCCCCAAGCGCATAATTGAGTTTGAGATACCAGCACAGTCCTACAGTGATCGTCAGTGCCAGAATCGTCAGCCAGCCCATGTCGAGGCCGAGCATGCCGAGTGCATAAATGGAGCCGCCGAGAGCCGCAGCCATGATGGCAGCGACTGTCCAGCGCTGTTCAAAGCGGCCGGAGATATACACAGCAATGATGAGAACTGCGTAGAACAGAGCCTCAAGAGCTTTTGTGCGCAAATCCGCACCGACCTTCGGACCGACCATTTCAAGACGTTGTATCTCAAAATGAGCACCGTCGAGATTAGTGGAGAATGCCTTGGTCACCTTGTCTCGAACTTCCTGTGAGGAAATGTCCGAACTGGAGGTGCGAATCAGGTATTCGTGGTCTCCTTCCATGCCCAGGGTCTGAACTACCAGACCGGGGAGCTCTGCGCCCTTCATGGCGCTTTTAAGCTCCTTGACGTCGGTGTCCTTATCGACTTTGACCTGAACGATCATGCCGCCCGCAAAGTCGATGCCGTATTGAGGGCCGCCCTTGATGGCAAGGGAGGCCACACCGGCCAGAATGATGATCGCCGAAACAATGAAGGCGATCTTTCTGAAACCGATGAAGTCGATTTTAGTATCGGGTTTGATTAACTGAAGTCCCATGATCGTCCCCTTAGATGCTCAGCTTGGCGCTTTCGGAGCGGCTTTTATTGTACAGGTCGAACAGGATGCGCGACACGAAGATGGCCGTGAACATCGAGGTGATGATGCCGAGAGTCAAGGTGACTGCAAAGCCTCGGATCGGCCCGGTACCGAACTGGTAGAGGATAATGGCCGCGATGACCGTGGTCACGTTGGCGTCGAGAATGGTCAGTGTGGCACGGCTGTATCCTTCTTCAACAGCAGCACGGGCCGACAACCCTCGCCTGAGTTCCTCGCGGATACGCTCGAAGATGATGACGTTTGCGTCAACAGCCATGCCGATAGTCAGGATAATACCTGCGATACCCGGCAGGGTCAGGGTCGCGCCGAACGCGGCCAAGCCACCGAGGATAAGCATGATATTCAGACAGAGAACAACGTCTGCCACAAAGCCTGCGAAACCATAATAGATGAGCATGAACACAAGCACGAGCGCCATGCCGATGACAGCGGACATGATGCCGTTGTCAATGGATTCCTGCCCGAGGGACGGGCCTACGGTGCGCTGTTCCAGAATGACGACAGGAGCGGGCAGTGAACCGGCTCGAAGAACAACCGCCAGATCACGGGCTTCTTCCTTGGTGAAGTTGCCTGTAATGGAGGCGCGTCCGCCGCCGATCTTTTCCTGAATGACCGGGGCTGAGTATACTTTGCCGTCAAGTACGATGGCCATGCGTTTACTCACATTTTCGCCAGTGAGGTTCGCAAAGATCGAACCACCGCGGGAATTGAATGTGATTGAAACATACGGCTGGTTCCAGGAATCAAGCAGAACTTTGGCGTCGGTGATGTATTCACCGGTCAGCACTGCATCCTTCTTGAGGACTATCGGAGATTCTCCGTAGGAACCGTCAGCCATCTTGGTCATGAGAACGGACAGTTCGCGACCGGGGGCGAGAATGCCCTTGACGGCCTTTTCGATATCAGCGGTGTCATCCACCATCTTGAATTCGAGATGCGCGGTCTGTCCGATGATTTTAATGGCACGCTCGGGATCCTGAAGTCCGGGCAGCTGCACCTGAATGCGATTGCCCTGCTGTTTGCGGATATCCGGTTCAGCCACACCGAACTGATCAATACGGTTTCGGATGGTTTTGATGGCCTGATCCATTGTCAGTTTGGTCATCTCATCTCTGTACTGAGGAGGTACAGCGAGGAAGTATTTGACTTTTCCGCCGTCCATCGCTTCAGTCGCCTCGACTGTAAATGATGTATACTGATCAATGACTTTTTCAAAAGCCTCTTTCTGATCACTCTTGAGGAGAGTGATCTCAACGCGTGTATCAGACAGCACGTTGGGGCGAAGAGCAAAAATATTTTCGTCACGGGCGGCGGCCTTGAGGTCGTCGCCGAGGCGGGCCAGATTGTTCTGCATGGCAGTGTCCATATCGACGCCCAGCGTCAGATGGATACCGCCTTTCAGATCAAGGCCGAGATTGACGGATTTGCCTGGTAAAAACTTACCGAGCACAGACCCTTCGACGCCGGGAATGGATGGCAGCATGTATGCCAATCCAAGAGCCAGGACTACAAGGGTGGTGATGATTCTCCAGCGCAGACTCTGCATGAAAACTCCCTTAATACAACAAGTTACAGCCGGAATTAACTGCCTTTTTTAAACACAAGAACGGACCGGGCCACATTCATGCGTGGTCCGGTCCGCATAGAAGTCCTAATTCCAGGCTGTCAAGCCTACTTCTTCTTTTTGGTGTCTGCTACGGGAACGCCGTCTTTGTCGGCGACGAAACCGCGCTTGATAACTACGTTAACGCCCTCGGCGATCTCAACAGTGAGAGTGTCCTCGTCAATGTCGACGATGGTGCCGCGGATGCCGCCGTTGGTCCACACTTTGTCACCCTTGGCCAGGGCATCCAGCATGGCTTTGTGCTGCTTTTGCTTCTTCTGCTGCGGGCGGATGAGAAGGAAGTAAAAAATGGCAAACATCAGGACCAGCATCGGAAGCGGGCCGCCGAGTAAGCCGGCCGCGCCACCGGCTTCACCGCCACCGGCGGGCGGAGCCATTGCGTAGGCTACGGATTCGAAGAACATGGGTTCCTCCCAAACAGGTTATGAATTTCAGTCGTCCTAAAGCTACTAGCAGGGCACGTACAGGTTAGCGTACGGGCGATGCGAAAACGGACGAATTTTCACGAAGTTCTCGCTCATTATTTCCTTGCTGTCCAGCTTCAATTCATTGGCGTAATCCTTGGCGAGTTCTTCAATGACCTTCAGGTCCTCTGAATCGCAGGGTTGAGCATGCAACCCCGGTCCCAATTGACCTTCCGGCACCTCGCCGCGTACATAGATGACGCCGCCGTGCATTCCTGTTCCGAGACTTCGTCCCGCAACAGGCGCATCAGGCTTACCAGAAAACATACCCAAGAGCAAAATAATTCCGCCAGCCATATACTCACCGAGGAAGTCCCCTGCTTTGCCGCCAATGACAATTTTCGGCTGGTGATCGAGATAGGCTTTCATATGAATTCCGACACGATAACCGACGTCTCCCTGAATGAATATCTCGCCTCCGCGCATGGCGTACCCGATAACGTCACCAGCAAGCCCTTCAATAACAATACGCCCTTCGTCCATGGTGTTACCCACGCCATCCTGTGCATTGTTATGAATACGAACATACGGTCCGCGCATGAATGCTGCAAGATCCTGTCCCGGAACGCCGTGGACATCAAAACGAAGATTACCTTCAAGAGCGGTGGCTATATAACGCTGTCCGTTGCATTCCTTGATAACAAAATCCGTAACGCCCTCCTTGACGAGTGCGCGTATTTTTTCATTGAATTGCTTGTAATATGTACCCTTTGCAGTGAGGGTCTTTTTCTTTCTCTTGGCCGTCATGCTAATCCTCCAGATCCACGATAACGGGTTCGCCCGCCTTGGGCATCCACACTCTGTCCAGTTCGGGGCAGACTTCGCGCACAGCTGATTCCTCGCTCGACATGAAGATCATGTCGTCTTTTTCGGCAACGAGAAGCGGCCTGAGTTTGATTCGGTCATTCAGGCCCATGAGACGGGTGTTGTCCGCCACGAGAATGGCAAATGGGCCGTTGAGCATGCCCGGGCCGTAGGTTGCGCGCAAAGTGGTATACAGTTCCTTGTTCTCGGGATTCATTTTTTCAATCTCATCCCAGAAAGGCGGCGCAAAACACTTGGCTGCCATTTCCCACGACAAGCCGTGTTTGCGAATGAGCATGTCGAGTTCGTAGGCCACGACTTCCGTATCGGTCATCATGGTGCAAAGATAATCATGCTCACACAGGTAACGGCGGTTGATTCCGTAAGAGGAGATTTCGCCGTTATGGACGATGGACCAGTTCAGGATGGTGAACGGATGTGCTCCTCCCCACCAGCCCGGAGTATTTGTCGGGAAACGGTTGTGGCCGGTCCAGATGTATGCCTTGTATTCTTCCAGTCGGAAAAAGTCGGCGATATCTTCAGGAAATCCGACGCCTTTGAAAGCGCCCATGTTTTTGCCGCTTGAAACGACGAATGCGCCGGGGATGGTCGTGTTGATCTTCATGACCACGGCAACGATGTAATCTTCTTCAGCCAGTTCCGCGAATTCGTTGACCGGTTTTTCCGGAACGGTCACGAAATAGCGGTTGAACATCGGCGGATTGGGGATGGCAGGCGTTCTTCGGGTCGGGATCGGTTCGAAGAAATGCAGGTCAAAGTAAGCCCGGAGCATTTTTTCCGAGTTTTCGATGGCGCTGTCATCATCACACATCATATGGAAGCAGTATTGGTCCGCGTGATCAGGGTAGATGCCGTACGCGGCAAAACCACCGCCGAGGCCGTTGCCTCGATCATGCATGCAGGCCATGGCCGATATGGGCATTTCACCCGGAATCAGGCCGCGCTTCTTGTGAATAACGCCGAATATGCCGCAGCCGGATATATCCTTTTGGAAATCGTAATATCTTTCTGGTGCTTTCATTTATTACTCTCTTAGTCCGCTTCTTCCCAGCCGGGGTTCCACGTTTCCTTGAAGAAATCGTCGGGCCACATAAGTACGTCCGGCTCCCCTGCCATTATCTGTTTTTTGGCATCTTCAGGCACAGCCATCTGGAATTTGACAAACGCGGTGTACATGCCTGCCATATCAATGTCTCCGACAAGGACATACCCGACCAAATGGTCATTCTGGAATACCAATTTGCGGTAGCTTTTCTTCTTTTCGTCCAGATGGACAGCTACTTCATATGAGCTATCGTCTTTCGGCGGGTTAACCGTTCCGACAGATATGGTGGGCAGGCCGTAGAAACTGATTGAGTTCATGGCGAGACTACCTTTGAACTCGATATCAGTACCCGTCATGTTTTTACCTGCACAGAATCCCTGATTATAGGCGTTGGTCCAGATCGGAATCACGCGGTCATCACCGAAAAGCAGGTCCTTGGCCTGAGCCACATCACCTGCGGCGAATACGCCCTTTGCGCTGGTCCGCATGTGGTCGTCAACCTTGATGCCGCGATCAACTGCAATGTCGGATTCCTTGGCGAGATTGTAATTGGGAATGACTCCAATCGCGATAACGACCACGTCGGTCTGAAGAAAATCTCCATCTGTAAGATGAACACCTTTCAGTTCACCGTCCGCATCTCGCTGAATCTCTTTGGCAGTGACACCACATCTGACATTCAGGCCAACCTCGGCTAGACGTCCTCCGGCCAGCGAGGCGGCATTTTCATCAAATGCAAGGCTGAGAATGCGGGGGGACAGTTCCAGAATAGTCACGTCCACACCGCGATCAAAGAGGGATTCACCGGCTTTCAGGCCAATCAGGCCGCCACCGATGACAACCGCCCTCTTTATGTTCCGGGCCTTGGAAATCAAGGTCTGGGCGTGTTCAAGGTTGGTGAAGTTATAGACATCCTTTCCTTCGCTTCCGGGAATGGGAGGAGTAAACGGAATGCCTCCGGTCGCGATGAGCAGGTTTTCATATTCAATGCTCTCGCCTTTATTTGTCTGAACTGTTTGGGCCTTGGTGTCGATTGATTCGACACGAGTGCCGAGTTTCAGAGTGACATTGCTTTTCCCATAAAAATCCTTCGGACGAAGGGCTAAACGCTCCGGACCGATTTTTCCTGCGAGCAGGTAGGAAATAAGCGGACGTCCGTATGCAGGAGAGTCTTCAGCGCCGATGACAAGAATTTCATTTTCCGTATCAACCTTGCGAATCCCTTCGATAGCCCCGATGGAAGCAACGCCATTGCCGATGATGACATATTTCATAGTAGCTCTCCTACCGTTCCTCGAATTTCAAAGCCGCGTTCGGGCATGCTGCCACACAGGCTGGCCCCTCTTCCCTGCCATCGCACAGATCACATTTGACGATCTTGCCTTCGGTGGGATGCCGTCTGATAGCCCCATAGGGACAGGCCATCAGGCAGGACCAGCAGCCAACACACTTGTTGCGGTCGTAGACGGTTCTGCCTGTTTCCGGGTCCTTATGCAGACCTCCGGAAATACATGCGGCCACACAGGACGGCTCATCGCAATGCCGACAACTGATGGCAACACATGTGTCGCCCTTTTCAAAGACTCTCTTGCACGGGGACAAGCCGTCCTTGCCTCGCTCTTCGCGGTAGGCGATAATCAGGTCTTTGCTTTTTGAATGAGCGGTAATGCAGGCCAACTCACAGAGATGGCAGCCGATACAGTAGTTTTTATCCGGATACACTCTTTTCATGATGTTCTCCGTCTATCGTCCGGCGTGTTTAATGCCGAGAATGTCGAGTTCAGTGTCTGAAAGGCCTACGCCGCGCAGTTTATCGCGATTGCCGCGCAGGCTTTCAATGGAGTTGAGTCCCATGCCGCCGAGCATTTCCTCGATTTCATGGCCCCATGCACGAATCAGGTTCGTGAGTTTCTTGGCTGCAATATCGGGATTCTGACGTTTGGACAGCTTGGGATCGTTGGTAGCGATACCCCAAGGACATTTGCCTGTGTAGCATCGTCCGCAGATCGTACAACCAACGGCAATCAGAGTGGCGGTGCCGATGTATACGGCGTCCGCGCCCAGTGCGATGGCCTTGATGACGTCACCAGCGCAGCGGATGCCGCCAGCGGCAACAACGGATACGTTGTTGCGAATACCTTCGTCACGCAGTCGCTGGTCAACCTGGGCCAGAGCGAGTTCAATGGGAATCCCCACGTTGTCGCGGATCATGGCCGGTGCCGCTCCTGTGCCGCCACGCATGCCGTCCACAGTGATAATATCTGCGCCAGCCCGTGCAATACCGGAAGCAATGGCTGCGACATTATGCACCGCAGCAATCTTAACGGAAATCGGCACTTTGTATTCAGACGCCTCTTTCAGGGCGTAAATGAGCTGAAGCAGGTCCTCGATCGAGTAGATATCATGATGCGGTGCCGGAGAAATAGCATCGGAACCAATGGGAACCATGCGGGTTTCAGACACCTTATCATTGATCTTTTCGCCGGGAAGATGGCCTCCGATACCGGGCTTTGCGCCCTGCCCGACCTTGATTTCAATGCCGGCTCCGGCTTTCAGATAATCGAGATGCACGCCGAATCGGCCGGAAGCAACCTGAACAATCGTGTTCTTTCCATATTTGTATAATGACTTGTGCAGTCCGCCTTCACCGGTGTTGTAGGCCGTTCCGGTTGCAGTCGCGGCACGTGCCATGGCGCGGTGAAGATTGAAGTTGATCGCACCGAAGCTCATGGCTGCAAACATGATGGGGATATCAAGTTCAAGCTGTGGCGTCAGCTTTGTCTTGAGCTCCGGCTTGCCGTTTTTGCCGGTAACGATGTTGACCTTCTTGGGCTTGGCTCCAAGGAAGGTCTTGAGTTCCATTGGCTCGCGAAGCGGGTCGATGGAGGGGTTTGTGACCTGACTTGCGTCAAGGAGCATACGGTCCCAGTAAACAGGAATGTCAACAGGCGATCCCATACCGGCGAGGAGCACCCCGCCAGTGTCAGCCTGTTTGTATATGTTTTGAAGGAAGACAGGACGCCATAGGCTGTTTGTCCTGAACTCCGAAGGTTTCTTGCGAATGTTGAGGGCCGCTGTGGGACAAAGGGCTTCGCAGCGATGGCAGCCGATGCATTTGGTGTTGTCATGCATGACTTTCTGCCGATTTTCGTCCCAGTAATGGGCTTCGTAGGAACACTGTCGGACGCAAACCTTGCAGTTGATGCACAGGTCTTTGTCTCGGTCAATGCAAAACTCATGGTAGTTTTTATTGACGGGTTGGAACAGCAAGACGGTTACCTCTTTCAGTTTGTTGCCAAAAAAGTCATCTTTTTGCTAAAATGAACAGGTTGGCTTTTCCGTTTTTTTACAATTCAGGTAAAAACCTGAGCGTTATTGGAGAAAACAAGAAAGCACATCCTGCTACAAGCTGTCAAGAAAACTTTTAAAAGCTTGATTTTATAGGCAAAAAACATTCTTGTACATGTGTTCATTTTTGTTCAATTGCAAGAAGTCCATAATATAAGACGTCGAGTTGTCTGCCTATTATTAAAGGATGACCATATAATCGTGTGAATGTCGTCTTCCCAAAAATGGCGGTGTAGCGCGCTTTGTGGAGGAGTTAGCCAAGAATGCAAGCTTGACATAAAGCTGAAAGCTGCATAGTGGAGTTTATATGAACACAAACCAAAACCGCTTTAGCTACTTTTTCTTTTTTAGCTTTCGCTTTTTTAGAAGCGCCTGCGGTCTTGGGGTGTGTGTATAACTGAAAGAGGTTGAACCACATCAATAACAAGGGCCGCAGGCGTATAGCCGGCGGCCCTTTTGTTTTATCCGCCGACCATACGCCCAGTCCGCAGACCAAGGAGAGAGGTCATGTTGGGATTCGGTAGCCTGGAGATTGCTCTGGCTTTCTGGATGAGTATCGGGGCAACAGTACTGTGCGTCGTTTACGGAATTGTGAAATGGAATGATGCAGGAGATGCTTCTGGTCATCATCCGAGGGGGGATGGATAAATGGAAGGTAAAATCCTCGGAATACTCATCTATTTAATTGTTATCTTCTACCTTGGTTATAAAGCATGGAAAAAAACCAAAAAATCAACTGATTACATGCTTGCTGGTCGGCAGATGAACCCATTCATTCTTGCCATGTCCTATGGCGCAACATTTGTTTCGACTTCAGCCATCATCGGCTTCGGCGGTGTTGCCGGAATGTTCGGCATGTCGTTGCTCTGGCTGACCTTCCTTACTATTTTTGTCGGTGTGTTCATTGCCATGGTCTGTTTCGGCAAACGCACCCGTCGCATGGGACTGGCTCTTGATGCACACACTTTTCCCGAGCTGCTCGGCAGAAGGTATAAATCAAAATTCATCCAACAATTTTCAGGTGTTGTCATTTTCGTATTTATTCCGGTCTATGCCGCAGCAGTCTTGATCGGTATATGCAGAATGCTTGAAGTGGCCTTCCCTGCCGTCAGTTATGGCGCGTGGCTGCTGATTGTGACGGCCCTTGTCGCTCTTTACGTCGTTACCGGCGGTTTGAGGGCAGTCATGTATACTGATGCATTTCAAGGCTCCATCATGGCTGGAATGATGCTTATTCTGATTGTCACGACGTATTCCCTGCTCGGTGGCGTGACCGAAGCGCATCAGGCGTTGACAGATATGGTCAACCTTGTGCCGGACAAACTGCTCAAGGGAGGACTTACCGGATGGACAACGGGGCCACATATGGACTCCCCTATCGGCCTAACCATTTATACCACGATCATTTATGGTGTCGGTATCGGTGTGCTGGCCCAGCCGCAGCTTGCCATTCGTTACATGACGGTTCCCAGTGATCGCGAATTGAACCGGGCTGTTGCCATTGGCGGTGTCTTCATCCTGCTCATGACCGGGGTGGCCTTTGTAACGGGTGCACTTTCAAATGTTGTTTTCTTCAAGGAATTTGGAAAGATATCCATAGCCATGGCAGCCGGCAACTTTGATAAAATCATTCCGCTCTATATCGACAAAATCATGCCGGGGTGGTTTTCCGGACTCTTCCTCGTAGCCATGTTTGCTGCGGCCATGTCCACCATGAGCTCACAGTATCATGTGGGCGGCACATCCCTGTCCCGGGATTTTCTTGAGCAGCATGTAAAGATCGGTAACGGCGGATCTTCCATGAAATTGAATCGTCTTGGGGTCACGGTTGCCGTCATCGCCACACTCATCTGGGCATGGCTGCTTCCGGGAAGTATCATTGCTCGTGCCACGGCCTTCTTTTTCGGCCTGTGTGCAGCATCGTTTTTGCCTATTTATCTGCTTGGACTGTACTGGAAAGGCATGACCAAGACTGCCGCCAAGATATCCATGGTCGGCGGGTTTGCGGTATCCATGTTCTGGCTGCTGTTTGTCCATCTGAAGGAAGCGGCTCCCATCGGGCTGTGCAAGGCTCTGACCGGGCAGTTGACTCTGGTGGCTACAGCACCAAAAGGCTCGTGGCTGTGGCTTATGCAGTGGGTAGACCCGAATGTAGTCGGTCTCCCTGTCGCAGTCATTCTCGCCGTAGCCGTTAGCTACGCAACACGACGAATGGAGCAAAAGCACCTTGATCTCTGCTGGGAAGGTCTCTGTTAGTCGAATCATTAAACGTGAATCAGAGAGCGCCGGGGTCAAGATATCTCGGCGCTCTTTTGTGTTTGGCGATTGACAGCCCCCGGCTTTAGTTCCATAAACAACCAACCGAAAATTCAAGCATCAGGTAGAACAAATGAGAAAAATCGACGTAAATGTGAAATATCTCCATGAAGTGTGGAGTGAAAATGATCTGGCGTATGCCACCGACTATTCCGCAGGATTGGACCTCAGGGCCTGTATCGATGTTGATGAACTTGAGATCGGTCCCGGTGAAAAAGCAGCTGTTCCCGCAGGAATAGCCATAGAAATCAAGGAACCGAGTGTCGCGGCTTATGTCTTTTCCAGAAGTGGACTTGGCACCAAAGAGGGGCTGACAGTCAGCCAGGGAGTTGGTGTCATCGATCCTGATTATCGAGGTGAAATCAAGGTTTCTCTTTTGAACACCTCGGGTGAAGTACGACGAATCAAGCGCGGACAGCGCATAGCCCAGCTCGTCTTCATGCCCATTTTTCAAGCCGTCCTCGCTCCGGTCGACGAACTCGGTTCAACCGATCGCGGTGCCGGAGGATTCGGGTCCACGGGAAAACACTAATTTTCACAGGATGCATCATGTCCAATACATTTGACGAAATACAAAAACGGGAAAACGCCCTACTCTGTAACACTTATGGTCGGTATCCGCTGGCTGTTTCAAAAGCCAAGGACTGCACTCTGTTCGATCTGGACGGAGACGAATACCTCGATTTTCTTGCCGGAATTGCAGTATGCAGCCTTGGGCACAGCCGTGATGATATTGCAGACGTCATGGCTGAACAGGCTAGAAAAATGGTTCACGTCAGCAACCTTTTCTATCAGGAACCGCAGTTGGATCTGGCTGAGAAACTCCTGTCCACCTGTGCCGCGGGCAAAGTTTTTTTCTGCAACTCCGGTGCAGAGGCCAATGAGGGAGCCATCAAGCTGGCCCGCAGATACATGCGCAAAGTTCGCAATGAAGATCGTCACGAAATCATTACCCTTGAAAGGTCGTTTCATGGCAGGACACTTTCCACATTGACGGCAACCGGGCAGGAGGGACCTATCAAGGACGGTTTCAGTCCGTTGCCTGAGGGATTCATCACCGTGCCTTTCGGCAAGATCAATGCCCTGCGTGGTGCAGTGAATAGCAAGACTGCAGCCATCATGGTGGAAATGGTGCAGGGAGAAGGCGGTGTCCGCCCTCTTCCCACTGATTACGTCAATGATATCGTCGCAATCTGCAAGGAAAACGGCATCTTGCTTATCGTGGATGAAGTGCAGACCGGTCTCTGCCGTACTGGACGTTTCTGGGCGCATCAGCACTATGGCATCACACCTGATATTTTCACTTCTGCCAAAGCGCTTGCCAATGGCCTCCCCATGGGAGCGGTCATGTGTTCGGATGAAGTCGCCAAAGGCTTTGAGCCGGGTTCACATGCCACAACTTTTGGCGGGGGCGCTGTGGTTTCCGCTGTTGCTTCGAAAGTCATCGATATCATGCTTGAAGAGAAGATGGCTGAAAAAGCACTGAAAATGGGTGCGTTTGCCAAAGCCGAGGCAGAAAAGCTCATGGCAAAACATCCTGACAAGATTGCAGGCACTCGCGGATTAGGACTGCTTTTCGGCATTGAATTGTCGTTTAATGGAGCGGACGTCTGGAAAGCCCTGCTTGAAAACAAGATGGTCTGCAACCTGACGCAGGGTAAAATACTGCGTCTTGTGCCACCCCTGACAATTACTGAAGATCATGTTCGTACTTTCATGACAGTGTTGGACTCTATCTTAGAGGATATCGATTTCAAGGCTGCTTGACCCTATTGGACCGAGTGCGTATCTTTATAAATGGAGGTAGCCTCATGAGCGGAATTGATCCTCTTCAGTCGGTGAGCGAATATGCGCCCAACCGTTATGATGATAAAAAAGAGTTAACGGTCGCCAAGGAAGAATTTGACGATCAGACGAAAGCCCCTGTCGTTCAGACTGCCGTTGAGCATCAGGATAAGAAAACCACAACTCAAGGCTTTCAATACACTGGAAAAGGCTCCTTTATTGACGGTATTTTTTAATCCGCCACCCAAACAAGATTAACCGACAGGCCGGGAACACTGTGTCCCGGCCTTGTCATATGGAACTTCTGGAGACAACCATATGTCCACCCTTCTGAAAATCGAATTTACCCTGCCCGAAAACATTGCTGATGAAGCCGGAGTCTTCATTTCATCAAAAGTGCCTCATGGATGGGAAGAAACCCCTCTCGCTGATGGTCGTCTTTTTACTCTCTACCTTGAAGACCACCCGCTCGGCATGGAAGTTGTCCGCGAATTTCAGGCTCATTTCCCTGATGGTGAAGTCAAGTATTCCGAACAGGAGTCAGAGAATTGGGCAATGGCCTGGAAGGATTTTTTCAATCCCGTCAACTGCGGTGATACTTTCAGAATTCTCCCGCCCTGGCTTGAAGACGATGAGGAAAATGGCACGACGCATATTGTCATCGAACCCAAAATGGCTTTCGGCACCGGGCATCATCCCACGACGTCCCTATGTCTGGAAACCATTGGAAAACTGGCAAAGAGCGGAACCATTCAGGCAGGACAGACGTTCCTGGATCTCGGAACAGGTTCCGGCATTCTCGGCATCGGACTGGGGAAGCTTGGCCTGATCGGGACAGGACTTGATATTGATCCGCAGGCTATCGTCTGTGCGGTAGAAAACGTCGAAGCCAATGGAGTCTCTGACGTTTTCGATCTCGCTGTCGGCGGTATCGACAGTCTTGACGCCAACCTTCAATTCGATCTTGTTGTGGCAAATATTCTTTCCGGTCCGCTTATCGAAATTGCGAACGACGTCACTGCCCGTGTCAAACCGGGCGGCAGCCTTATTCTTTCCGGTATTCTTGCGGAGAAACAGTCGGATGCTGTAGCGGAATGTTATGAAAGGTTGGGTTTTGGCCAGCCGGAACGCTTCATAGACGGAGAGTGGATCTGTCTGGTCTGGGAAAAAGTGCAGAAATAGTCCGGGGATGACGGCAGTGTCTGTATTCATGAAAATGTACGACGCCATGTATGCGTCGCTTGGCCCGAGCCACTGGTGGCCGGGGGATACTCCGTTCGAAATAGCTATTGGGGCCATCCTGACGCAGAACACCAACTGGAAGAACGTGGAAAAGGCAATAGCCAATCTGAAGGCCGCTGATTCACTTGATCCGGAGGCCATGCATGCTTTGTCCCTTGAAGAGTTGGCTGAATTGATTCGTCCTGCCGGATATTACAATATAAAGGCGAAGCGGGTTCATAATTTTCTCGATTTTCTCAAACATGAGTCGGATTTCAATCTGGACAATCTGAAACATCGGGAATTGAATTCGCTTCGTTCGCAAATTCTCGGCATCAATGGTGTTGGGCCTGAAACAGCGGATTGCATTTTATTGTACGCACTTGATTATCCGATTTTTGTCGTAGATGCCTATACTCAGAGAGTAATGAGTAGACACGGATTGGCGTACGAGGGAATCGATTATCATGGCCTGCAAGAGCTTTTCATGGACGCACTGCCGGAAAATGTGGCACTCTACAATGAATATCACGCGCTTATCGTTCGCGTCGGCAAGGATTGGTGCAAAAAAAAGGCAGGGCTGTGCGCGACATGCCCGCTGAAATCTTTTCTAGATCAATAATGAAACGTATCTTTTTCCCATTATTAATGCTGCTTACCCTTTCATCTTCAGCGGTCTTCGCTCAAGATGATGGTGAAGTGCTTCAACGTTCTCTACAGCAGGAGCATCAGAAAGCGGACGAAAGGGAAATGAAAGTACGGGAACTGACCAAAAAAGCTGGCCAGATATCAACGCGACTCTCAGACATTGAAGATGACATCAAATTTTTGAAGAGAAAAATTAGATCTCAGGAAAAAATATTAGCCAAAATCAAGGAAGATGAGCAAAAAGCGCGACAGGATCATTTTGCCCTTGAAAAAGAAAAGCAGCGCATCAGCATGGAGCTCTCCGGCTTGATGCAGACATTGTGGCCGGTTCATTTACAAAATGTTCGAGCCAAATTTGAAGGGGTTGAAAGCTGGGACATGTTTGATCGCCGTTTCAACTGGCTGGCAGATATTTATAAGGCCACAAGTGGCAAGTTGGAAGAGGCTAAAGTCAATTCTGAACGCATTTCCAGGAATCTCGAAAGACAACGCCTTTTGGAGAAGGAAGCTGAAGGACAACTTGTCCAGATTAACAAAAGCAAGGACCATCTTCTCGGAAACAAATATGCTTTGCGTAAAAATTTAAAGAAAATCAGGAGGCAACGATCGACTGCAGAGTCTGATTTAAGTGAAATTCTCGTCACCATTGAAGAGTTGAAATACCAGCTTCAATCACAGAAAACCAAACGTTTTTCCCTGTATAAACGCAGTCTGCCATGGCCGGTTGACGGTAAACTTGTTTCCGGATTCAACATGCGAGCGAATCCGCCTATACGAGGGCTTGCCATCAGTACAGCGCAAGGAGCTGATGTTCGTTCTGTTTTCTGGGGCAAGGTAGTTCATAATGATACCTTAAGAGGACTTGGGCATGTTGTGATTTTATATCATGGGTTTGATTACTACAGCCTATATGCTTATTTGGCAGAAACTCATGTTCGAAACGGTCAGGAAGTCGAGAAGGATGAACCTCTCGGTGTGGTAGGATTTTATCCGAAGGTCGATGGTCCCGGTTTGTATTTTGAATTGCGTTTTCATCAAAAACCAATTAACCCAAAACTTTGGTTAACTTCGCTAAAATAATGCAAAGTTGGCAAAAAATACTTCGACTCCGATATGCGGGGAGGCTTTCATGCGTGTAGCGCTTTGGATCTGTACATTCTTTCTTCTTTTCACTCTTACGATTGCTCCCGCTCCGACAATGGCGGGGAAAACCGATCATTTTGAGGCGCTTAAGCGTTTTTCCCAGGTTCTTGACATGGTGGAAACCTACTACGTCGAACCTATTACCCGTAAAAAGCTGATCGACAATTCCATCAAAGGAATGATCGAACAGCTTGATCCGCATTCGACGTATCTCACTCCTGAAGATTATAAGGAAATGCAGGTTGATACAGCTGGTAAATTCAGCGGTATCGGCATTGAAATCTCTCAGGAACAGGGACGCCTCACCGTGGTTTCTCCCATTGAAGACACCCCGGCCTACAAAGCAGGCCTGCAAGCGGGTGACCTCATCCTTGAAATTGATGGCGAGACCACGCAGGACATGACCTTGATGGACGCGGTCAAACACATCCGCGGCAAAAAAGGCACGACGGTTAATCTGCTTATTCTGCACAAGGATTCCAACAAGCCTGAGGAAGTCGCCATTGTACGTGGCACGATTCCCATCGTGAGCGTCAAGACGCAGTCTCTCGAGGATGGCTACCTCTATCTTCGTTTGACGAAATTCCATGAGTCCACCACAAGGAATATGCGTGAGAAACTTGCTGCATATCAAAAGACTCACAAGCTCAAGGGAATTGTTCTCGACCTTCGCAACAACCCCGGCGGTCTGCTTGGTCAGGCTGTTTCCGTTGCCGATACATTCATCAATGACGGAACGATTGTTTACATTCAGGGTAAGGATAAAACGAATCGAAAGGACTTCTTCGCCGCAGGCAACAGCAAGGAAGCGAAAGTTCCCCTCGTCACTCTCATCAATGCCGGTTCCGCTTCTGCTTCCGAGATCGTTGCCGGTGCCATTCAGGACCACAAGCGTGGCCTGATCGTTGGTGAGCGTTCCTTTGGCAAGGGATCGGTTCAGACCATCATTCCCATGGCTGATGGGTCCGGTATAAAATTGACGACTGCTCTTTACTATACTCCCAATGGCCGTTCCATTCAGGCCGAGGGAATTGAGCCTGACATCCGAATTCCCTTTGTTGCGCCGGTCAAGGACGAAGACAAGGCCATGCGTGAACGGTTCACTGTTCGAGAAAAAGACCTGAGCCGTCACCTTGAAAATGGCAGTAAAGCCAAAAAGGGCAAGGATCTGGACGCCGAAAAGGCCAAGGAAATGCTTGAACGTGACAATCAGCTGAGAATGGCTTTGGAATTGGTAAAGAGCCTGCCGAAGCTCAAAGAAATTCAGTAAAAAGGATAATGGTTCCCATGGACGATCGTTCCCTGGAAGAAACCACGCAGGAAAAGCCCGGGCCGGACAGCTTCTTGAGGAAGCTGTATCGGCCCGGGCCTCTTGTTTTCTTCTTTATCGTAGCTTTTCTGGGGTTGGCCTTTTTAGGTTATTCCTTGCTGCAGTCCCCTACTCCGTCTCCGCAGGTTATCGAGTCTCCTCAGGCCGCACCCGCTACTTCCAAAGTGTACGAGGAAGATACTTCTTCCGAAATGGAAGATCAGGTCAAACAGATTGATCTGGCCATCATCGAGACCATGCGCGATCTGAAGATCGCAATGAACCAACTGAATCTGCTGGATGTGGAAATTCGTGAAAAGGATGGACACGGTTATCATTACCAGGTCCTTCAGCTTCCTGCCCTTTCGGATAGAAAAGCTTTTCTGACGACACTGCACAAACGGCTGGCTGCTCGTCATTCTGAAGCTGCTATTACGGATAATGGTCCCAAAGAGGCGCTGATTTCTATCGGTGTACTGCCAACACATCGATTGTTGCTGAAAGACATCCCGATGCAGCTTCCTGTACCGCAAGAGAAACACGGACCGCTTCTGGCTGTTGTCATTGATGACATTGGTGAAAACAAGGCTGTACTCAGGGGATTGGTCAACCTCGATTTCCCCGTTACTTTAGCAGTCTGGCCCAATGCAAGTTTTACCAGAGAGTCAGTAGAACTGATTGTTGAAAAAAAGCACGAGCTTATTATCCATTTTCCAATGGAGCCAAGGCAGTTCCCTCGGTATAATCCCGGTGATGATGCCCTGTTTGTCAGTATGTCGGACGATGCCATTCGTAAACGTGTAGCACTCAATGTTTCCAAAATTCCGGAAGCCATCGGCGTGAACAACCATATGGGGTCACGATTCACGGAAAATACGGAAAAGATGCAGGTTGCCCTCAAAGCATTCAAGCAACATGGCCTTTTCTTTTTGGATAGCCTGACCACTGGCAAGAGTGTCGGCCGGCCCGCTTCGAAACAGGCGGCAGTCCCCTTTTACGAACGCGATATTTTTATAGATAATGTCAAAGACGTGAACGCGATTGTTCACCAATTGAAAAAAGCAGAAAATGTCGCGCGGAAACAGGGAACAGCCATAGCCATTGGTCATCCCTACCGGGAAACTTTGACCGCATTGAAAAAATGGACTGCGGAACGAGGTTCTTCTGTTAAGCTTGTCTCGATTTCAAAAATCCCTGCAGCAAAATAGTTTCATCAATAGACTTTGCCGTTACCAGTATTTTAAAGAGGCACTCAGTTTTCAGTTAGTTACTTTGTTAAAAATCCATGTCAGTTAGTAACGTGTTGATTTATATGCATACTTATTGAGCACGAATAGGCGGTTGTGCTTTTTATATAATTTTTTCCAGACTTTTTCTCAAAAAAAAGCCTTGAGTAAGCCTCGTGCTATTGCTTTCGTGTGAGTGGGCGTGTAACAATTTCTTAAGTGAAACACCCATTCTGCCGAAAAGTATGAAAAGAGTCGGTCCACTTTTTGCTAATTGTTTCACTGTGTTCAAAATCCCGGCACTAGCCGGTGGCAAACGGGCCGAAAAATCGGCGAACAAATGAGGCTTTTTCCCAATGAGCAAAATCCTCGAACAAGATGAAGTTGATGCCCTGCTCCGGGGTCTTTCCGGTGGGGATGTAGAAACGGAAACCGAAATACCGGAGGATGACTCCGGTGTGGTCTCGTTTGATCTGGCCAATCAGGACAGAATCATTCGTGGCCGTATGCCCGTTCTCGAAATCGTCAACGACCGTTTTGCACGACTTTGCACCAACGCACTTGCCAATACCATGCGTAAGCGTGTGGATATCAACCCGATATCCATTGATATGTCCAAGTTCGGTGATTTCATGCGTTCCCTGCCGGTCCCGACATCCATCTCCATTTTTAAGATGGATCCACTGCGCGGTAACGCCCTGCTTGTTGTTGATTCCCGTCTTGTCTTTGCTTTGGTGGAAAACTTTTTTGGCGGAGCAGGCAGTCAGCCCAAGGTTGAGGGACGTGATTTCACTCCGATTGAACAGGCTATTGTCGAACGTGTAGTAAAGATTGCATTGGCAAACATGGAGGAATCCTGGAAGCCAGTCCATGAAGTGCACGTCGAGATGGTCCGAACTGAGGTAAACCCGCAGTTTGCCGCCATTGTTCCGCCTTCCGACGTCGTCATCGTCGTTACTTTCGAGGTCGAGCTTGAAAATGCCATCGGCTCTCTGATCGTATGTCTGCCATACGCGACAATGGAACCGATTCGCTCAAAGCTGCACGCCTCTTTTCAGTCTGAGCGTCTTGAAGTCGACCATGTCTGGATCAATCGATTCAAGGAACGACTCATGGAAACACCTGTTGAAATGGTGGTGCGCATGGGACGAACAACCATCAGTGGCCGTCAGTTACTGTATCTTCAGGAAGGAGATATCATCCTGCTTGATACGGATGAAGACGAAATGCTTGAAGCAGAAGTGGAAGGCGTGCGTAAGTTCTACGGATATCCGGGCCGCGTGAAAGGCAACAAGTCTTTCCAGGTGACTAAAGAAGAAGAAATTCGTTTTTAACATAATTTGAAGATATTGAATTCAAGGCCGCAAATGCGGCCTTTTTTATGTCTGGTTTTCGCGAATCACTTGACTTTCGAGTGCTCGCCAGTCCAGATACTACAGAAATATTTTGGAGGAGCCTGTCCCATGAAAAAAGTACTGTTGTCTTTGTTGGCAATTCTTATTGTTGCCACCACTGCATTTGCCGGAAAAACCTACACTGTCTCCGTTACACAGATTGTCGAGCACCCCTCGCTTGACGCCATGCGTAACGGCGTTATTGATCGTTTGAAGGATAAAGGCGTGGAAGCCGAGTTTAATGTTCATATTGCTCAGGGCAATGCCGCTACCAACATCCAGATTGTCAATCAGATGAGGGATGAACAACCAGACCTCATTCTTGCTATCGCCACTCCCGGCGCTCAGGCTGCTGCACAGAAAATTCATGACCGCCCCATACTCTTTACAGGCGTAACCGATCCTGTCTCGGCCGGACTGGTCAAGGATCTTCAGAACTCTGACGGAAAGAATATTACCGGCATGACGGACTTCCCGCCAATCAACAAGCACATTGAATTGATTCAGGAAATCGTTCCGACCGTCAAAAGCATCGGTGTGATATACAACGCAGGCGAACCCAACTCGGTCGTACTGGTCAACAAGCTGAACGAGGAGGCTGCAAAGGCTGGTCTCGCAGTAGAAGAAGCCACTATCGCCAACTCCAGTGGTGTGTATCAGGCAGCCAAAAGCCTGGTCGGACGTTGTGATGTCATATACATTCCCACGGACAACACAGCTATTTCAGCATTGGAATCTGCCATCAAGGTATGCAAACAGAATCGTTTACCGCTTATCGTAGGCGATGTTGATTCCGTTGCTCGTGGCGCTATTGCAGCCATTGCTGTTGATTATTATAAAATGGGACTTCAAACAGGTGACATGGCTTACAAAATCCTTGTCGAAGGTATCAAGCCGGCAGACATGCCCGTCGAGTTGCTTCACAATCTGAATCTGCATGTAAACAAGAAGGCCGCAGCCTCCATGGGCGTCCCCCTTCCCGAAACGGTTATCAAACGAGCTGCCAAAGTCATTGAATAAAAGCTTGGCATTTGCGTATTCGACGCAATAAGTATACAAGGCGCGTTGTCCGCAACGCGCCTTTCTCATTGTGATTCAGGATATCGCGGCCAACCGACTTTAACAGGAAACAGCATGACCACTTACGCACTTTTCGGAGCTATGGAACAGGGATTCGCCTATGGCCTTATGGTTATCGGTGTTTATCTCACATTCCGGGTGCTTGATTTTCCGGATCTCACCGTTGACGGAAGCCTTCCACTTGGAGCGGCTGTTTCTGCTGTGGTGATTACATCCGGCTATTCCCCGCTTCTTGCAATATTTTTAGCAGCCTGTGCCGGATTCATTGCTGGAGCCGTGACTGGAATTTTGAATACCAAATTCAAGATTCTTCATTTGCTGGCTTCCATCCTGACCATGATTTCACTGTACTCCATCAACCTTCGAATCATGGGACGTCCCAATATGGCCCTGCTTGGACAGGACACCGTTGTGGACTGGTTCATGAACTTTTCCGGATTCGTGGCTTATCTTTCCACACCGATTTTCTTTGGAATCATCTGCTTTATCGCAGTGTTCATACTTATCTGGTTTCTGCACACCGAACACGGTCTGGCTTTTCTGGCAACCGGTGACAACATTCAGATGATAACCAGTCAGGGAGTAAATACCGACAACGTCATTATTTTCGGTGTCGGGTTGTCGAATGCTCTAGTCGCTGCTTCCGGTGCCCTTGTGGCCCAGAATCAGGGAGCTGCAGACGTGAATATGGGCGTCGGTACCATCATTGCCGGTCTTGCCTCGGTCATTATCGGCGAAACCGTTTTTGGCGACAAAACGATTTCGCGTGCTCTTATTGCTGCGTTGCTTGGTTCGGTCCTATACCGTGTCGCAATCGCTTTGGCCCTCGGGCTCAAACTTGGCAGCTTTTCTTTCACACCGAGTGACCTCAACCTCATTACTGCCCTGCTTGTCATTTTTGCACTCGTCATGCCGAAAATGAAACAGAAATTCATTGCCCGGAGGGCTTCATGATAGAAATTTCAGCTCTCAACAAGGCGTTCAACAAGGGTGACGTCAACGAAGTTGTTGCCCTCAATAATGTTTCACTGAAAGTTAATAGTGGCGATTTTATTACCATTATTGGCTCCAACGGTGCCGGGAAATCTACTTTTCTGAATGCTCTTGCTGGAACTTTTCCGCTTGATTCAGGACAGATCGTTTTGGACAACGAAGATGTGACCAAATGGCCCGAATATAAACGCGCCGCACTTATTGGCCGCGTATTTCAAGACCCCCTTCTCGGTACCTGTTCCGGAGCAACCATTGAACAGAATCTCGCCATGGCCATGAAACGAGGCAAGAAGCGCGGACTGTCCATGGGGGTCAAAACAAACGACAGAAAACATTTCAAGGAACAGCTTTCCATTTTGAAACTCGGACTTGAAGATCGACTCAAGACCCGAACCGGGTTGCTTTCCGGCGGTCAGCGCCAAGCTCTGACAATGCTCATGGCAACCCTGGTCCGTCCGCAGCTGTTGCTCCTTGACGAACATACTGCCGCCCTTGATCCGAAGACGGGCGGCATGATTCTCGATATCACGGCTGAAATCGTACAATCGCAAGAATTGACGGCCTTGATGGTTACGCACAACATGAATCAGGCCATCAGCATGGGCAATCGTCTCATCATGTTCCACCGCGGCGAAATTGTCTTGGACATTGCCGGGGAGGAGAAAAAGAACCTCAAGGTCGAAGACCTTCTCCTGCGTTTTTCCAAATTGCGCGGAGAAGAAGGTGTCTCAGACCGAATGTTGCTTTGTTAGGACTGTTTTTCCGGGCAGTCCTGGGGATATAGTGGCAAATTCCTGCCTATACGTATAAGAAAGAAACTCACAAGGGAGATTCAAATGGCTATCGAAAAAACTTTTTCCATCATCAAGCCTGACGCAGTGGAACGTAACCTCATCGGTGACATCCTCAAAATGATCACCGAGTCCGGTCTCAAGATCAAAGCCATGAAGATGATCCACATGGATCGTGCCAAGGCTGAAGGTTTCTACGCTGTCCACAAGGAACGTCCCTTCTTCGGTGAACTGGTTGATTACATGATCTCCGGTCCTGTCGTCGTTTCCTGTCTGGAAGGCGAAAATGCTATCGAAGCATACCGTAACCTCATGGGCGCAACCAATCCGGCAGACGCCGAAGAGGGAACCATCCGTGCTGCTTTCGGTCAGAACATTCAGAATAACTCCTGCCACGGTTCCGACGGTCCTGACACCGCCAAGACCGAGGTGGCTTACTTCTTCAACGACGACGAGCTGGTGGGCTAATGACAAAAAAAATCGGGTTTATCGGTGTAGGTAACATGGGGTCGGCCATTATCAGTGGCCTTACATCTCGTGATGACATCCAGATTCATGGAACAGATCCGAACTCTGCCAAGGTGTATGCTCTCAGCAAACAGTTTGGAATCGTGGTTCAGGAAAATGCTGTGGATCTTGCCAAGGTATGTGATTACATTCTGCTGGCTGTCAAACCACAGCAGGCCGAACCCGTAGTCAGGGAAATTGCTTCGAAATTGGACGATTCCAAATGCCTTGTATCCATTTGCGCAGGCATCAAGCAGCCGCAATACAAGGAATGGGTAGATAATCGCTGTCCCGTTGTCCGGGTCATGCCGAATACTCCCGCCCTTGTTTCTGAAGGCGTCTCTGCCGTCTGTTTGGATGACGATGGACTGACTGACGATATGCGTGAGTTTGTGCCGAGCCTCTTTGAGGCAGTCGGTCAGGCTCATGTCCTGTCAGAAAAACAGTTTGATGCTTTTACCGGCGTTATCGGCTCCGGTCCTGCATATGTCTTCTACTTCATGGATGCCATGATAGAATCCGGTGTGGCACTTGGATTGACGCGTCAACAGGCGACAGAAATGGTCAAAGGTCTTTTCCTTGGCTCTGCCAAACTCGCAAGCGAGAGCGAATACTCCGTAACACAGCTTCGTGAGATGGTTACATCTCCTGGTGGAACGACCGCCAGAGCGCTTATGCACTTTGATCGTCAGGCCCTTCGGGGTGACATCATTGACGGCGTTTTCGAATGCTACCTGCGAAGTATCGAACTCGGCGAAAAGTAAATTAAAAGGGCTCCGAAAGGAGCCCTTTTTTATAGTATGATCTGCAGCCAGCCGAGTGTCAGGATGAAAATCCATGCTGCTAGGTGTCCGGCTGATTTGCTGAGATTGATAAGCTGACGAATATTCCTTTTGTCCCAAACGAGTCCTTTCGGGCCGAGTACGGGTTTTTCTTTCAGTTTACCAAAGTATACAGCCACCCCTCCCATCTGGGCTTCAAAGAGCCATGCAGCGGCAGCCATGGGCCAGCCTGCATTTGGGCTTTCCATTTTGACTGCATCAGCCTTGTATTTCTCTTTTGCCAAATCAACGTTCAAATCAAATCTTTTTCCGACAAACAGCAACAGCAGAGCTGTAATGCGTGCTGGAATAAATGCCAGCAGGTCATCTGTTTTTGCAGCCGCATAGCCTAAATCCTTGAATCGTTCAGTCTTGTAGCCCCACATCGAATCCATGGTGCTGACCACTTTGTACGCCCACAATCCTCCCGGTCCGAAAATGGCGAGGTAGAACATGGGGGCGACAAAACCGTCATTGAGATTTTCACTGACGGTTTCAGCCAGCGTACGGCGAATCCCGTTGGGGTCCAGCGATTCTGTATCGCGGCTCACCAGCATTGAAAGAGCCTTGCGGGCTCCGGGCAGGTCTCCCGTGTCCAGAAGCGCGGCAACTCTTCGTGAGTCACGAACAAGGCAACCGAGAGCCAAGCCTGCATAAGCAAGGTAAACGGCTATCAAAACACCGAGGTATGGAATGGCAATGAGATATTCCGCGATACCCCAGGCAATAGCGGAGAAAAGAATCATGGCGGCCCACCCTGCCACTCGCAGGCCAAGCCCTACCTTTCGTGCGGAACTTTCAAAAACATCAAGAGCCTGTCCTATGAAACGGACTGGGTGCGGAAGACTGTGAGGGTCGCCGAATAGTGAATCGAGAATCACAGCGACAAAGGGCACGATAAAGGCAAAAATGAATGATTCCATGATGAGATGAGCGTGTAGAAGTTAAAAAAAGGGCCGGGAAGCTGAACTTCCCGGCCCTTTGGAGTGTCTAGTTTTCGAAGTAGGAGCGAAGCAGTGCACTTCTGACCGGATGACGCAGCTTCCTGAGCGCCTTGGCTTCGATCTGACGAATACGTTCGCGGGTAACGTTGAAGAGCTTGCCCACTTCCTCAAGGGTGTGGTCTGACTTTTCACCGATTCCGAAACGTTTGCGCAGGACCTGCTCTTCTCGAGGTGTCAGGTCGGACAGGACGGAAGCGATCTGTTCACCCAGTTTGGTGGAAACCACTTCTTCTGCCGGAGCAGTCGCCTTCTTGTCTTCAATGAAATCGCCGAGACTGGAATCTTCCTCGTCACCGATGGGGGTTTCAAGGGAAATGGGTTCCTTGGCAATCTTGAGTACTTTCTTGACCTTTTCAAGCGGGTAATCCATACGTTCCGCGATTTCTTCGGGAGACGGATCGCGACCGAGCTCCTGAACAAGGTAACGCGATGTACGGATAAGCTTGTTGATAGTTTCGATCATGTGGACAGGGATACGGATGGTACGGGCCTGATCCGCAATGGCGCGAGTAATGGCCTGACGAATCCACCATGTCGCATACGTCGAGAACTTGTATCCGCGCTGGTATTCAAACTTGTCCACAGCCTTCATGAGGCCGATGTTGCCTTCCTGAATCAGATCAAGGAACTGGAGGCCGCGGTTGGTGTACTTCTTGGCAATGGAAACGACCAGACGCAGGTTGGCGCGGATAAGCTCCTGCTTGGCACGCATGGCGGAAAGGTTGCCGCGCTTGATACGCCAGAGTACTTCTTCAAGGTCATGCACCGAGTGGCAGCACTTGTCCTGAAGACGGGTCATGATTTCCAGTTTACCGGCGAGCATTTCCTTGAAGGAAAAGAATTCTTCGACCGTCATGCCAAGGGTGTCAGCTGCGACAACCGGATTAATTTCACGGTCATCGACTTTTCTGAACAGTTCCTTGATTTCGGTTTTGGTCTGACCGACAGACAGCACATAAGCGGAAAGGTCTCGCTGGCAGTTGTGCATCTGGCGAACGTAATCGTTGACGGTCTCGATGATACGATCAATGAGAGTTTTCTCAAGCTTGATGTCACGCAGACGGCTGACAACCTCGTCCTTGTAGTTGAGGATATCTTTCTGCACGCCGTATACGCGTTTATCAAGATTCGCACAGTAATCGAGCTTTTCGTAAATTTTCTGCTTCTTTTGGTAGAGCTGCTTGACTTCGTCGAGCAGGAAGATGACACGCTGCCGCTGGTTCATCTCATCTTCGCTCGGATCGTCTTCCTCAATGGTTTTGACAACATCTTTGAGTTTGACACGCCCATCCTGGAGATCTTCACCGACAGAGATGAGTTCTTCGACAGCAACTGGAACTTCGATCAGGGAGTACAGGACTTCCATCTCTCCGTTTTCAATTTTCTTGGCGATGACGACCTCGCCCTCACGGTCCAGAAGCGACACAGCGCCCATTTCACGCAAATACATACGTACTGGATCCGTGCTGCGGGATACATAATCCGCCGCATCGTCATCTTTTCCCGTCAACTCAAGCGCCTTGCCTTCGGCCTCAAGCTTTTTACCGGCATCGGTTGATTCGACCAGAGCAATGCCCATTTGGTCAAAAATGGCGTGTATCTCTTCCAGCTGTGCCGTAGTGTTGTAGTCGGAAGGCAAAGCCTTGCTCAACTCTTCATAGGTGAGAAACCCTTTCCGTTTACCTTCGGCAATCAGGGTTTTTATCTGCTGGATTTCTTTAATGTTGCTCATCGTCCCTCCTGAGAGATTCTTCCAAAGCCCGAAAACAATCGTTGATTCGCTGGCTGTCGCCACTGAGTTGTGCCTGACGCAGGGCTTCCTTGAGCTGCTGTCTATTCAGTTTTTTTTGTCCAACCGCGATTTTATTACAAATATGTTCCCATTCGTCCAGTAATTCACGTCCAGAAAGAGCTGTTTTTCGCACTTCTTCCCGGCTTTGGATGTAAAAACTCTTTTCGTGTTCGCCTAGCTGGCTTAAAATATTGCCTTGCTGCGTATCGATGAGTTTTCCCCAAAACATTCTGGCCCAATCCGTAACGAGAATGTTCGCAAATCCTTTTTCTGTCAGTGCCGGGATGTAATCCGGGTACTGAATTGGGAACTTCAAATAATACTGATCATCCTTATCTTCTTTGCCAACGGGCATAGCTCTCTGCTGCTGGTTTGGCGACTGAATCTGTTGCGGCCGATGATGAGTGTTGCGCGGTGGCGCTGTCACGCCAGCGTCGCGCCTGAAATCGGCTTCGGACAAACCCAACCCGCCTGCTAAGCGCGGCAGATAGTATGCTCGCAGAGAAGCATCGGACAAATCAGCCAAAAAACTTTTGGCCCATGCCATTATTTCTCTCGGCGCAAACTCGTCGCGCAGAGTTTTCATGCAAAAATCAAGACCGTCTGGGGCTTCGTTCATACATGCTTCGAAACCTTCAGCTCCATGAGCTTGAAGAAGGCTGTCCACATCCTCACCATCGGGCATGAGGACTACTTTACATGCAACCCCTTGCAACAAAATCATCCTGCTGCTCTTGAGTGCGGCCTTACGTCCTGCTCCGTCACCATCAAAGACCAGATCAACGCGTGAGCAAAAACCTGCCAGTCGTTTGACCTGATCCGGTGTGAGAGCTGTTCCCAATACGCCGCAGGAGTCCGTGTACCCGAACTGATGCAGCGATATGACATCCATGTATCCTTCAGTCAAAAGAGCCCGTTTTGTTCGGGTCATGGTCGACCGGGCCAAACTGAGGCCATACAGATGATCACCCTTCTTGTAGATCGGTGTATCCGAGCTATTAAGATACTTGGGTTCTCCATCTGTAATTATTCTACCGCCAAAAGCAATAACCTTTCCCGATAAATTTTGAATTGGAAAGATCAGGCGGCCACGAAATCGGTCATAAATATTCCCTTTTTCGTTCTTTGAAAGCAACCCTGCTTCCACACCCTGTTCCGAGGTGCGGCCTTTGCTTTTCAAATGATTGTCCAGGCCGTGCCAGTCATCCGGACTGTAGCCCAATCCAAATTTATCAATCATTTCCTGCGTCATGCCGCGATTCATCAAATACTTTCTGGCAATATCGCCAGCGGCCATACGCAGATTTCTCTGAAACCATGCAGATGACTCATCGTGCATGGTCATAAGCAGATTCTTTCGCGCTTTTCTTTCGGCTGCATGAGGGTCATGCGGCACATTCTGCAATTCAATTCCGGCCTCAGCGGCTAGCTGCTCCAGGCTTTCCCTGAAATCAAGACCGTTTATGCGTGAATAAAAATCAATGACATCACCAGACGCCTGACAACCGAAACAATAGAAAAAACCTTCCTCGTCGTTCACTGACATGGATGGCTTTGTCTCCTGATGAAACGGGCATGCACCCATCCATCGACCTGAAACCGGTTTCAGGTCCACATATCGGCGAACAATGTCCGCGATGCTGATACGGGCCTTGACGGCCTCGACAGCACTCCTGTCCACAGTGCGCCTCCGCGCCGGAATATTCCGACTATTTAAGTGTTACTTCGGTCATACCATCCCCGCCACGTTCTTCGTTGGCAAGGGAAAAATCCTGTACAGCCGGATAATGTTTCAAAAAATCATGCACTTCGCGACGCAGGGCCCCGGTTCCACGCCCGTGGACTACTTCCATGCGCCCTGCTCCTCTCCGAAGCGCGTCATCCATGGCCCGTTCAAGCATGGAAAGTGCCATGTCAGCACGATGGCCGCGCAAGTCGACTTCAACGACAAGATCAGACGGAATAGCAGCCTTCAGTGTCGGTTGTTTACTCGGTCCCTTGGACTTTTTGCCCGCAGGCCCGAGGTGTTCGGCCTTAACCCACATGGCAACACCGTTGATATCGACCTTTGCCTGCTTTTTCCGTGCATTGACCTCAAGCACAGTGCCAGACTTGTCCCATGCCAGATACGACACTTTCTTGCCGGGGACAATATCATCAAAAGAAAATGTTACAGCTTTTTTGGCTTTTTGCGGTCCAAGCTCTTCAGCTTTAACGCGAATCTCAGCAAGTTTCTTGCGCGCTTCCTTGCGGCCCACTTTTTCTTTCTGCCATTGTTTTACAATGGTCTGAGCCTGAGTTTGAATCTCGTTGAGTAGCTTGCCGCGTTCTTTTTCAAAACGGACTTCAAGCTTGGCACGTTTTTCTTCAATTCTAGCCCGTTCCATTTCTACGGCTTCCAGTTCTGCTTCACGCTTGACCGCCATTTCGTTCAGTCGATCAAGAACAGAAGATGTGTCAGAACCATCCAAAAGAAGATACTTTTCGGCTCGTTGCAATATTGCATCGGGCAGGCCGTGCTCTTTGGCAACATCCAGAGCGATGGAAGCCCCCACCTGATCGTAGGCAAGTTTGTAAAGCGGTTTTTTTGTTCCCGGATCAAACAAGACACTTGCTGCACGAACTGATTCAGCTGCCATTGCATAGGCTTTCAGCGCGGGGAAATGAGTGGCGATGAGGCCGGTCGCACGGCGTTCAACAAGGGTATCAATCACGCCTTGTGCAAGCGCAGCGCCTTGAGTGGGATCGGTTCCGGCACCAAATTCGTCGAGAATGAATAGAGTATTCTCGTCAACGTCATCCCACACACGTTTCAAATATTGAATCTGTGCGGTGAAAGTGGAGACATTTTCTTCGAGACTCTGCTCATCACCCATGACGACAAAAATATTATTCCACAAAGGAAGGCAACTGCCTTCAGCAGCCGGTACCGGCAGGCCAGTGAGAGCCATAAGACCGATCAGACCAAGTGTTTTGAGACAAACTGTTTTGCCGCCGGCATTTCCGCCACTGACAATGAGCGCCTTCTGGCCTTCAAGCAATTCAATGTTCATGGCCTGAACAGAGTCTTCCGCCAAGGCAAGCAAAGGATGACGAGCTTTCAGCAGCCTTGGCTCGCCGCTGGCTTTGACGTCAATTGTTCGTCCGCCATAGGCTTGTGCGAGTTTAACCTTGGCTGACAATACATCAAGATTAACGAGTCCTGCATACGCTTCGGCAACACCGCGTTGTTCTTCGCGGACAAGCGACGTCAAGTACTCGAGAACCTTGTACTCTTCAGCTCGTTCCTCGCGTTTCAACTCCTGCAGGCGGTTGTTCGTCTCAACAAGAAATATCGGTTCAAAGTAACACGTCTCGCCAGTTTGCGAATAATCGTGAATAATACCTTTGGTCTTGTTTTTGTAATTTGCCTTGATCGGCAGTACGTAGCGATCAGACGAGACCGTCATGAACTCGTCCTGCAACGCCTGTGAAAGATTTTCTTGAAGAACGAAATCCTTTACGCGTTTGGTGCAGCGCTGGTGGATTGAACGAATTTCCTGGCGCACGGACATCAACCCCGGAGAACTTTCATCCTTGATGTGCCCTTCCGGGTCAAGACAACGACCTATGCCGGATGCGGTTTTTTGCGGCCATTCATACGAAAAAAGGGAATCAAAGAGCACATCCCATGCGCGTTCTTCGTACTTTTTCAGAGATTCACGAGCTCCGTGAGCGAGATCGAGAACCTGTTTGAGCGCAAAAAGTCCATCCTGATCAAGCACACCGCTCGGCCTATCCAGATAGGCCAAAAGACCGTCCAGTTCCGGAAATGCCTTGAAAGAATAATCGGATTCATTGATCCATGCTGCGGCCTGATCATAAAGATCCGAAGCATGCTGAATATCTTCAAGAGTTGTAAAGGGGCGCAACCCTAAACACGCGGAAAGACCGGCTTCGGAAACTGCGAAACCGGACAATGCCCCAAGAATTTTGGGGAATTCCAACACCTGAAAAGTTCGGGACTCCATTTGAGTCATATATAAGGAGGGTTAGGCTGAAAGCCTGGATTTGACCAATGTGCTGGCCATTTTGCCGTCAACACGGCCCTTGTGAGCCGCCATGACGGCCTGCATTACCTTTCCCATGTCCTGCATGCCGGAAGCGCCGAGTTCAGCTATGGCAATATCAATGGCCTCAGTGAGTTCTTCCTCACTAAGTCCTTTGGGGAGGTACTGTTCAAGCTCTACAAGCTCCTCGGCCTCGGTTTTGGCAAGATCATCCCTGCCGGCCTTGGTGTACTGGTCAAAAGAATCCCTACGCTGCTTGACCTGTTTGGCGATGAGATCCATCACGACATCGTCAGGCAGAGAATCGGCTTTCTCTTCAACCATACGGTTTTTGATGGCCGTCTTGAGATGCCTCAAGACGGCCACTTTTACCGTAGCTTTGGCTTTGTAAGCCTCAATGTAGTCTTTGTCTATTTTCTGTGAAAGACTCATGTCTACATGTTACGCATTTTGCGCATTTTTTTTGCAAGCCTTTTTTTGGCGGCAGCTTTCTTTTTCTTCTTCTGCACGCTGGGCTTCTCGTAGTGCTGACGCTTCTTCAATTCAGAAAGAATGCCAGCCTTTTCGACCTGCTTTTTAAAGCGACGCAGGGAAATGTCGAAATTGTCGCTATCATCCAGATAAACGCCGGGCAATGAAATCACCTCCTCGGTGAACCGCCCGCTCTTTGGCGGGCTGGCGAAATAAGAAGATGTTCATATACTCATCCAAATCAGAATGCAACAATTAATCGAATATTTCTTTCAATTCGACCGTCAAACACTATTACAAAAGAACAGCCCGCTGAGCGGTTGCTCAGCGGGCTGAAGATATTTTTTTAAATCACTTTTTAGTGATTTGCGCCTTTGGCGTCACACCAAGACTTGATGACGGTGTAGGTCAAGCCGACACCAAGAACTCCAAGAACAACATACAGAACGCCAAAAAAGACAAAGTGGTCAGGCATCCACCAAGGCAGATCCATGGGCAGCGGACTGTGAACGGTTTCACCGTGAATCATGAGAATCCTCCAATCTACTTAACGGCATCCTTGAGGATTTTGCCGGGGCGGAACTTGACAACCTTGGTAGCCGGAATCTTGATTTCGGCTCCAGTGCGGGGGTTACGGCCAACACGAGCTTTACGCTCTTCAACAACAAACGTGCCGAAACCGGTCAAGGTCAGCTTGCCTTCGCTCACCAGAGTACCTTCAACGGTTTCCAAAAAGGCGTTCAGGGAACGCTCGGCGTTTGCTTTTGTCAGATTGGCCTTTTCAGCGATTTTGACAACCAACTCAGCCTTTGTCATCAGTCCTTCCTCCTCAATAAGAAATTATCCTACCATATTGATTAAGTGCAGCCAGAATGCGTCACGACATTCGCACTATACTTCCAAAGCACATTACCTCTTGGCCTTTAAATGAACTTTCACTCTGTGTCCAGTCCACGAGGCCAAAAAAACCGAAAAAACAACGTAATCTGGACCTTTCAGAGGATTTTGCCCTTCTTCGCTTTCTGCTAGAATTCATTTTTTTTGAAGAGTCAATAGGAGAAAAACCCATTTTTTGTGAAAAAATGAACTAAATGTACTGCGATAATCCAAGAAACTGCGCGGGGGTCAGATTTTCGGGACGCCAGTTCGTCATGACTTCCTCACGCCTGAACCATTCTTCCATTTCCGGCGACCATTGCTTTTTAAGAATTGTCGAAAGCTGCTTTCTACGTTTCTGAAACAACATCTTAATGAGTCTTGAAAGATTTTCCGGCGATTCAGGCCACTGTTCGACCGGGCGCGGAAGAAAAGCAACTACTGCTGAATCAACCCTCGGTTGAGGGCGGAAGACTGTCGGCGGAACTTTGAAAAGATATTTCGTATCAGCAAAATTCTTAACCCATGCAGTCAGTCCGCCATACGCCCTGCCGCCAGGTTCAGCCGTTAATCGCAGGGCAACTTCATGTTGAACCATAAACACGGCTTTTTCCAACGTTTTCACTTTACTGACTATATCCCAGATGAGCTTCGAGCCGACATTATAAGGAAGGTTCCCGATTATTTTGCAACTATCGAGACTGTTGAGTGATTCCCAGGAAAATTTCAGTGCATCACCTCGAATAACCTCAAGCTCTGAATGTGCAGATTCAAGGCGGTCCGCCAATTCATCGTCCATTTCAAGGACAGAGAGCTTTTTGGGAGCAGCGTCTATAAGATGTTCGGTCAGAGCCCCCTGCCCCGGTCCAATCTCAAGTATATGATCATCGTGACTCGGCCGGATGGCGTCCACGATTTTTCGACAGATATTCTGATCTGTCAGAAAGTTCTGTCCAAGGCTTTTTTTAGCCCGATGGTATTTTTTTTCTGTGTTCATTACTTCTCCGTGTGAAAACACGTCTAGCCGAAGTGAATGATCGTGGCAACATTATTGACACGATGTTGATATCGCCCTTATGAATCAACGGTACTTAATTCAGGAGGATTCAATGAACTTACGAGACTACGTCAGAGATATTCCGGATTATCCCAAAGAAGGGATCGTCTTTTTTGATATTACCCCGATTCTCAGCGACCCGGATGCCTTCAGGCATACTGTGGATTGTCTGGCAGAAAAATTCAAGAACTCAGGCGCAACCAAGATTGTTGCAGCCGAAGCTCGCGGTTTTATTTTCGGCGCGCCTCTCGCATATAAAATGGGTATAGGTTTTGTGCCCGTTCGCAAACCCGGCAAGCTCCCTTACAAAAGCCGGTGTGTCAGTTATGAACTCGAATATGGATCAGACACGCTCTGCATGCACGAAGACGCCATTGAAGAAGGTGAAAAAGTCCTTATCATTGACGACCTGCTTGCCACGGGCGGCACAGCCGAAGGCATGGTTCAAATCGTCAAAGAAGCCGGTGGCGACCTTGTCGGATGTGGTTTTGTCGTCCAGCTTGGCTTCCTTGATGGTCCCCAGATCATGAAGGATGCAGGGCAGGATCACTGCTTCCTGCTTGAAATCAATTAATCGGGATTCATATGACAAAAATAGGCATTATCGGCGGCAGTGGCCTCGACAATCCTGATATTCTTCATGATGCGAAGGATGTCGAAGTCACAACCGCCTACGGGCAGCCCACTGCTCCGCTCATGGAAGGCACCATTGCAGGCAAGGAAGTTGCCATTCTGGCACGACATGGCCGTGAACACACCATCCCGCCCACTCACGTCAATTACAGAGCAAATATCGTTGCTCTTAAGGATGCTGGCTGCGATGTCATTCTTGCAACGACAGCCTGCGGTTCCTTGCGAGAGGAAATCGACCGGGGCCATCTGGTGATTCTTGATCAATTCATTGACTTTACCCGCCTGCGGCACCTTTCGTTCCATGATGAGTTTGCTCCTCATGGTGCGATACATACTGGAATGGCAGAGCCATTCGATGCTTCCCTGCGCACGCTCATGAATGACACCTGCGAACAGATGGGAATAGCTCATCATAAAATGGGAACAGTCGTAACCATCGAAGGCTCCCGTTTCTCTACTCGAGCTGAATCAAACATGTTTCGCATGTGGGGAGCGGATGTCATCAACATGAGCATTGCTCCTGAATGCATTCTCGCCAATGAAGCGGGAATTCCATATGCAGCGGTTGCCATGAGCACGGATTACGACTGCTGGAAAACCGATGAAGCTCCAGTTACTTGGGATGAAATCCTTGAAGTCTTCAAGGGTAACGTTGAAAAAGTTACATCCCTGCTCACAAAAGTCATAGAACAAATGGACTGATCTGCTCATGCAATCAAACAATTCATCTGCGTCAAAACAGACGCCATGTGACCTGCTCATCAGAGCAGATGTAATTGTTACCCAAAACGACACCCGCGACGTGATTCAAAACGCGGGTGTCGCTATTTCAGACGGCGTTATTCAATCTGTCGGGACATACGCCGACCTTGATGAATGTTATGTCCCTGCATCTAGTCTCGACATGGCCGGAAAAATGCTCATGCCCGGTCTGGTCAATGGCCATACGCATCTTCCCATGACGCTGTTCAGAGGATTTGCTGATGACCTGCCGCTCATGGAATGGCTGGAAGACCACATATGGCCGGTAGAATTTCAATTGACTGAGGAAATGCTGGAAATCGGCGCAAAGATTGGATGCGCTGAGCTTATACGAACCGGCTGCACCGCCTTTCTCAACGGCTATTTCAATGAGCACGTCACAGGAGATACGGCTTCAAGTGCCGGACTTCGAGCTGTACTCGGGGAAGGTTTTTTCCATTTTCCATCACCGATGTTTCCCACTGCGGAAGATTGCTGGAAAACGCTTCGTACACTTGCATCACGTTATGAGGGCTCTTCCCGCATTCGAACGGCAATAACTCCCCATGCAGTATTTACTGTCAATCCGGATGAACTGAAAACAAGTTTCGCATTGGCTGAAGAATTGGATGTCCCATGGCAGATTCATTTGGCTGAATCCCCTGCTGAAACGGCTGTATGTTTGGAAAAATATGGAAAACGTCCTGTCGAATTGTTGCGTGATCTTGATTTACTCACACCTCGGACAACACTGCATCATTGCGTTGACGTGACGGATGAAGAGATAGCTGCAATCGCAGAAGGGAAAACCAAGGTCGTTCATAACCCGGCATCCAATCTGAAACTCTGTTCAGGGATGGCTCCCATTCAAAAAATGGTTGATGCGGGAGTGACTGTCGGTCTCGGAACTGATGGAGCATCCAGCAATAATCAACTCAACATGTTTCGCGACATGGCTCTTGCGGCGCTGATCGGAAAAGTCAAAAGCAATCACGCATCCGCAGTTAATGCCCAAACCGCATTGGACATGGCAACCCGTGGATCGGCAGAATGTCTCGGCTGGCCCGAACTGGGCCGCATCGAAAAAGGATGTCCTGCAGACATTATCGCTCTTGAGCTTTCAAGTCCGAATTTAATGCCTGCCTATGATTGTATTTCCCATGCCGTATACGCAGCTACAGGAATGGAAGTGTGCATGACGATGGTCGCAGGTGATGTTCTTTACATGTATGGAGAATACAAGACAATGGACATTTCAGGGCTGAAAAAGGAGGCAAATACGGCTTCTCAGTGGGTTTTTTCGAAGGCAAAAAAATAAAAAAAATACCCAAAAAACTTGACAACACCCCCCTCGGGTGCATATCGAATTCTGCTCTTACACCAAACACGAAATTTTTTGCTGCTAGCATATTGTGAGCCGCATCATTTTTAGGAGGAAGGCATAAAATGGCCAAGAAGAAAATTGTTTCCCTGGAAGGCGCTGTCAAAACCGACGCAGGTCTGAGCTACAAAGGTATCATCATGGAACCTGTAGTTGAAAAATGTGAAGGTTGTGAGCGTATTGTCGCCTTTGAAGGTGACAACTACTGCCCGACCTACGCCCAGCCCGAAAAGAAGTGGGCACACGGTGTCTGCAACTTTGCCACTCATGTCCGTGCTGAAATGGACAAGGCCGGCAAGGTCAAGGTCAACCCGCTCAAGGCATCCAAGCGCGCTGCCCGCGGTCGCTAGACCGATTGAGACTAAAAAAAGGCGGGGCTTGTCCCCGCCTTTTTTTGTTTATACGGTCTGTTTCGACTAATTTCGCTGCAATATAACCAACCGGAGATCTCATGGACGCTCTTTTCACCATTCTCGACACTCAGACGGAAGCCGTTGTCGATCTTCAAACGAAGTTGACAGCCATCCCAGCCCTCGGCCCCAAAAACGGCGGAGATGGGGAAAAGGCGAAAGCCGAATTCCTTCTCTCGCACCTCAAAAATATTGGAATAAAGGATGTTCGGGAACTCAAGGCTCCTGACTCCGAGGTTTCCTGCGGTTATCGCCCGAATATCGTTGCAGTTCTGCCCGGTAAAAACACAGAAAGGACAATGTGGGTCATTTCTCACATAGACGTGGTTCCTCCGGGAGATCTTAAACTCTGGAATTCCGATCCTTATACCGTCGTGCGTGATGGCGACACTCTCATCGGACGTGGAGTTGAAGACAACCAGCAGGGAATGGTATCCTCACTCCTGACGGCTCAGGCATTGCTTGAAGGTGGCGTAACACCGGAGATTAATTTCGGAATGATTTTTGTCGCGGATGAGGAAACCGGAAATACTTTGGGAATTAATTACCTTGTTCAAGAGCACGGAGATATCTTCGGCAAAGATGATTTGTTTCTGGTGCCTGATTTTGGTGAACCCAATTCGGAGATGGTCGAAATCGCCGAAAAGTCCATGTTCTGGCTCAAGGTCACTGTCGAAGGAAAACAGTGCCACGCTTCCACCCCCAATCAAGGTCTGAATACGCTTGTTCCCACGGCGGCGCTTATTCTCAAGGTCAAACAACTGGAACAGATTTTCGATGCGGAAAACCCGTTATTCGACCCGCCTTGCTCTACTTTCGAGCCGACAAAGAAGGATGCCAACGTGGAAAACGTCAACACCATTCCGGGGCGTGACGTGTTCTACATTGATTCCCGCGTATTGCCTGAATATGACCTTGATGTAATCCTTGCGAAGATCAAGGAGTATGGCGTGGAGGTCGAAGAGGAATACGGCGTGAAGGTCACATTTGATGTGGTCATGCGTGAACAAGCTGCTCCCCCAACTCCGGAAGACAGTGAAGTTGTCCAGAAGGCTATAAAGAGCATCAAGAAGGTTTATGCCAACAATCCGCGTCCTGTTGGCGTAGGAGGCGGAACCGTCGCTGCAGGGCTGCGTCGTAAGGGGCATAACGCCGTTGTATGGGCTACATTGAATCACAATGCACATCAGCCGAATGAATCGGCATCCATCAAAAGTACTATCGGTGATGCCAAGGTTATCGCCGACATGCTCCTGTCGTAAGGCTGGAGCGGAGGGCATATGTTGAAAAAGGCCCCCTTTCCCGAGAAATTCGACCTCATCGTCGTCGGTGCAGGCCATGCCGGTTGTGAAGCCGCCATGGCCGCATCGCGTCTCGGCCTGAAAACCCTGCTGCTGACCATCAACGCAGACCGCATTGGACATCTCTCCTGCAATCCCGCTATTGGCGGACTTGCCAAAGGCCATATGGTCAAGGAAATCGATGCACTCGGCGGCATGATGGGCCTATGGGCCGACGCCGCAGGCATTCAATTTCGCATTCTCAATACCCGCAAGGGGCCTGCCGTCAGGTCCAGTCGGGCACAGATTGATCGTGCAGAATACATGCGCGTCGTGCAGAAGGATATTTTCAATCAGGAAAATCTCTGGGTTTTTCAGGATACCGCGGACGTCATTTTGACTGAAAACGGTCGTGCATGCGGTATTCAGACAGAACTCGGCGAAATCATCAAGTCAACATCTGTCCTGCTGACAACCGGAACCTTCCTCAAGGGACTCGTGCATGTCGGCATGAACAATTTCAGCAGTGGCCGTATGGGCGACCCTGCGTCCAATAGTCTGTCCGACAGTCTGCGTGACATCGGATTTGAGCTGGGACGACTGAAGACAGGCACAACTCCTCGTCTCCTCAAGGCGTCAATTGATTTTGACAAGATGGAGATACAGCCGGGTGACAATCCGCCTAAACCGTTCAGTTTTCGTAACAAAACGGTCCCTATGCCGCAGGTCCCCTGCTATCTGACTTACACCAATCCAGACGCGCACGAGGCCATTCGTTCAGGCTTTGACCGCTCTCCCATGTTTACGGGAGTAATCGAAGGAACAGGAGCCAGGTATTGTCCGTCCATTGAGGACAAGGTTGCCCGCTTCCCGGAAAAAGACCGTCATCAGGTGTTTGTTGAACCGGAAGGACTCGATCATCCGGAAATGTATCCAAGCGGCATTCCGACGAGTTTGCCGTTTGATGTACAAAAGAAAATGGTTGCGGCTATCGTCGGACTCGAAAATGCCCAAATAGTCCGCCCCGGTTACGCCATTGAATACGATTTTGTTCCGCCTACCCAACTCAAGCCCACACTTGAGACAAAACTTCTTCCCGGTCTTTACCTCGCAGGCCAGATCAATGGTACCTCCGGTTACGAAGAAGCCGCAGCGCAGGGACTTTGGGCTGCAATCAACGTTGCTCGCCAGCAACTGGGACAATCCTCCTTCCTGCTGTCTCGAGATCAGGCATACATGGCCGTCCTTGTTGACGACCTTGTCACCAAAGGCACACAGGAACCGTATCGTATGTTCACTTCTCGAGCTGAACACCGCCTCCTGCTGAGGGAAGGCAACGCGGATGAGCGGTTGACAGCTATTGGCCGTGATGTCGGTTTGGTGGATGATTCACATTGGAAGCTGTTTTCCGATAAAATGGCAAAAATGAAGATCGCGCTTGATGCGATGAAAAACATTCGTATCAGGCCGAATGCAGAAACCCGTGAAAAGCTCGATAAGATCGGTGCGGCCACTCCGGGCAAGGCTGTTGAACTTGCGGCGCTATTGCGTCAGCCTCAGATGGAAATAGAAAGGCTTTCAATTTTTTATCCGGAACTTGAAGGAATGGATGAAGAAATTCTGCGAGAAGTTGAAACGCAGGTAAGATACGAAGGTTACTTGAAAAAACAGGAAGACCTTGTTGCGAAATTCAAACTTCTTGAGGATGTCGCTCTGCCGCAGGAAATAGATTACGAAACGGTTTCAGGCCTTACTCGGGAGGTCATAGAGAAGCTGACGAACGTCGCTCCGATGACCTTGGGGCAGGCAAGCAGAATTTCCGGCATCACACCTGCCGCGATCAGTTGCCTTGAAATCCATTTGAAAAAAATGGGACTTTTGTAACAGTAATCATGCAGAGTGTTGACATGACGGTCTCCTCTGACTAATTATTTTGTCTACGCTGTACGTTACTGCAATTTTTTGTTTTAAGCGGCGTATCATACCCACATTTATCAAGGAGTCTGATCTTGGACGAAGGGTCTGACAGTCGATTCTCACATATTTTCAAGAAATTATTCGGTTCCAACGGCCAACAGCTGGAAGAACACATCCTCGAAGCCAAGGCAGAAGGCGAAATCGAGGGTGACGAAGTTTCCATGTTGCTCAACGTTCTGGACTTTGACGACAAACAGGTCACTGAAATAATGGTCCCGCGAACGGACATGGCCTGCGCAGACGCCCAAAGTACGGTGAAAGATATCGCCGACATAATTATCAGTCAGGGCGCACATTCTCGTATTCCCATCTATCAGGACACCAAGGACCATATCATCGGCGTGGTTCATGCCAAAGACCTGCTCAAGCCTCTTCTTGAAGGCCTTGGGGATACTCCCATACGTGATTTGATGCGTCCGGCACTCTTTGTGCCGGAAGAACTTTGCCTTGATGATGTGCTGTCTGCCTTCAAGCGTGAAAAGCTTCATATGGCGATCGTCCAGGATGAATACGGCGGTACATCCGGCATGGTGACCATGGAAGATGTCCTTGAGGAAATCGTCGGAGAAATTGCAGATGAGTATGATCAGGAGCGCCCTGATGAAATTCAGGTGCTTTCTGATGATACTTTTATTGTTTCCGGCCGCGTTCCGCTGGATGAAGTCTGCGAAAAATGTGCGCTGGAACTGGAAAGTGGTGACGTGGATTCCATCGGCGGTTTTCTGGCAGCCATGGCCGGCCGCATTCCGCATAACGGTGAATTTTTCACGTTTGACGGTAAGCGGTTTACTGTCCTTGAGGCAGACGAACGGCAAGTCTGGTCCATAAAAATTGAACCCATTCAAGGCTGATCCGTGTTCAAACTCGTTCTGATCGCGACTGTTGGAGCATGGCTTGGCTATGCAAATCCTATTTTTCAGTTTCCCCTTGCCGTTTTGGCATTTCCGCTTGGTCTTGCCTGGATAGGCTTCCGTGCCACCTCCAAGCGCAATGCCTTCAAGTTCGGCTGGCTGGCCGGTCTGCTCGCAGGTATCGGCTGTTTTTACTGGATGGTCATTCCCGTTGAAATATACGGTGGACTTCCATGGTTTATCGCCCTGCCCTGCCCGGTGCTTCTGTCTGCCTTCATGGGTATTTATTACGGCCTGTTTTCCTTGGGCATGTACTATGCCGGAAGATATATCGAAGGCATCCCACTCTGCCTGCTTGCGGGACTGAGCTGGGCCTCTCTGGAAATGCTGACCAGTCAACTTTTTTCAGGTTTTCCATGGATGAACCTGGCCTCGGCATTTGCTCCATGGCCATTTGCCGTACAAATGGCGTCAGTGGTCGGCGCTTACGGCCTTTCAGGAATATTGGCGACCCTGGCGGTGGCACTGCTGCTCTATTCGACCTACCGCAGTGCCCTGCTTTTTTCTGTTGGTCTGACAGCACTTCTGGTTGCATTCGGTTTTTACCGTATCAACACCATTGATGATTCCAATGCCGATTACATGATCTCACTGGTGCAGGGTAACGTCGAACAGGGAATGAAATGGGAACCCAAGTATCAGCGGGATACGGTTAAAAAGTATGCGAAACTGACTCTGGAAGCAGCTGAAAAGAATGACCCCCGCATTGTAATCTGGCCGGAAACCGCCATGCCTTTTTACATGCAGGACCGCACCCTGTTGCGCAAAGCTGTGGAAACACTTGCGCGGGGAACAAAGACAAACATCATCACAGGTTCCCCGGCTTACCGTGTCACGAACATGAAGACCAACGACTACGTTCTGTATAACCGGGCATGGCTGATGGACGATACGGGACGAACCACACAATCATACGACAAGGAACATCTCGTCCCGTTCGGCGAATACATGCCGTTTGAAGAGCTGATTCCGTTTGACAAGCTGGTTCAGGCGGCAGGTGACTTTGTGTCAGGCACTCAAAACAAGCCGCTTATGCTTGATGGCGTTGCTCTTGGCATGCTGATCTGCTATGAAGCGATTTTCCCGGAGCTTGCACAAAAGCAGGTTGAACGCGGAGCCAGTGCTCTTTTGAACATCAGTAATGACGCATGGTTCGGCGAAACCTCTGCTCCAAGACAGCACCTCAACCTGACCATCATGCGTGCCGTTGAACAGGGACGATGGCTTGTACGCTGCACCAACACCGGCATTTCCGCATTTATTGATCCCGTTGGTCGCATCGCAGCTGTAAGCAACCAATTTCAAGCTGAAACTTTAAGCGCAAAGATTGCGCCCATCAAGAAAACGACCATTTACCATCAGGAATTTTCCTGGATCGGTCCGGCGACATACATTTTAACCATTCTAAGTTTTTGCTGGATTGCTTTTGCTGCAAGAGAACAAAATTAAAGGACACTCTGATAATGCTCGAATATCCTGAAATGAAAGCTTCCTCTGCGGAGCTTCTGGAAAAGTTTGAAACCCTTTGGGGGCGTCTTTGACTATGTCGAGACGAAACAGCGACTCGATGAGATAGAAACAGAGCTCTCCAAACCGGGCGCATGGGACAAACCGGATGCCTTGACGCCGGTTCTCAAGGAAAAGAGTCAACTTTCCACCAAGTTGCAGATGTATGATGCCCTTGCAGAAGCCAAGGACGATCTTGAAGCGTGGCTTGAACTCGCACAGGACGCCGCAGACGAAGAAGCCCTTGGCGCATTGGAAGCACAGGTCGCTGTCTTCAGGGAACGACTTGGGAGTGTTGAACTGGCTACCATGTTCGCATTCGAGCATGACAAGAACAACGCCATTCTTGAAATACATCCCGGAGCCGGTGGTGTTGAATCTCAGGATTGGGCGGAAATGCTGTTGCGCATGTACAACCGCTATGCCGAGCGCAAAGGATTCAAAGTCAGCCAACTGGACTTTCAACCTGGTGATGAAGCAGGCATAAAAAGCGTCACACTGCAAATTGAAGGCCTCTACGCCTACGGCCTCCTTAAGGGAGAAGCCGGGGTTCACCGCCTTATCCGCATTTCTCCATTCGATTCTTCCGGTCGTCGTCACACCTCTTTTGCCTCAGTAGATGTCTACCCCGACATGGATGAAGACATCGAGATCGAACTCAAGGACGAGGATCTTCGAATAGACACTTTCAGGTCCAGCGGCCCCGGAGGCCAGAGCGTCAACAAGACGAGTTCAGCCGTTCGTGTTACGCATATCCCGACAGGAATCGTGGCTCAGTGTCAGAATGAAAAATCTCAGCACAGAAACAAGGCGACCGCTCTGCGTCTCGTTAAAGCCCGCCTTTATGAACAGGAACTGAAGAAAATCGAAGAAAGCCGCAGGCAGGACTATCAGGCCAAAGAGGCCATCGCCTGGGGAAGTCAGATACGGACATACACCCTGCAACCATACCGACTGGTTAAAGACCATCGTTCCAATTCCGAAAATGGCAATGTGGAAGCATTCCTTGACGGAGATCTGGACGAGATGATCCGAAACCACCTATTATTCATCCATGCCAAAGGAAAATAACATCACATTTCCCCAGAATGAGCTTGCGACTGAACTTGCAATGCTCCAAAAGGAACTCGGTAGCCATTTCGATTCATCCAATGGATCGAAATTGGCAGAATCATTGTGGGTTTTCAGGCAGATTGAAGGTCTCTCCACAGAACAGTGGGACTCTCTTTCATCCAAGCATGATCTCGCACAATGGATCACCCTGCCTCTTGATGGCGACGCATTTCCACACCTGAACAGGTTGCAGAAAACGCTCGAAAGACTTGCCTACCAGACGGAGCACGACCCTCTGACAGGACTTGCCAATCGTCGAGCTTTCGACCGTATTCTGGATATCGAAATGGAGCGTTCCAAGCGTGCCAAGACTCCTCTGTCTCTGGCAATCTTTGATCTCGATAATTTCAAGAAGGTCAACGATACGTACGGTCACCCCAAAGGCGATGAAGTTCTGGTCGAATTTGCGAAAAAACTTCAGGAATCGACTCGGCGTTATGATCTGGCCGCCCGTTTCGGCGGAGAAGAATTTTCGCTCATCATGGCAGGCTCCGGATTAGTGAAAGCCCAGCGATTGCTCACGCGACTTCTCAAAGAATTCAAAGAAATAGAATTTGAAATACCTGAAGGCAACGGCACATTCAACGTAACCTGTTCTGTTGGCTTAACCTGCTACAAGGGGTCCGTGAATATAGAAATCAGCGAACTGATCGAACTGGCTGATGGTGCTCTCTATGAGGCCAAACAAGCTGGAAAGGATCAGGTCAAGGTTTCAAGATTACCCTTTGTAGACAACGTTCCAGACGACACTCTGGTCCATGCAAACGAAAAGCAATTCCTGTTCGGCGGGAAATAACGGAGACAGGATATGAACGATAATAATACACTCAGTCTATCTATCATGAGCGGCAAGGGCGGTGTCGGTAAAACAAACATCGTCCTGAATCTCGGTTACGCTCTGCATGGAGCCGAAATGACATCTATGCTCATGGATTGCGACCTCGGTCTCGCCAACCTCGATGTCCTGCTTGGCATTTCTCCTGAACGCACTTTGCACGATCTTCTCCAGACAGGCGTGGATGCAGAAGACGTTCTGGTGGCAATTGAAAATGGCTTTGACATGCTTCCAGCCACAAGCGGTGTTCCCGAATTGGTGGAAATGGATGAGGACATGCAGGACATCCTGTTCAAGAAGCTGATTAATCTTGCGGGTGAATATGACTTCCTAATGCTCGACCTCGGAGCCGGAATCAGCCATACGGTCCTTTCCTTCGCCTCATTAACACAATTGCGTATTGTGGTTGTCACGCCGGAACCGACTTCACTGACCGATAGTTATGCGATGATAAAGGTACTCGTCACACAGCATGGGGTAAAAGATTTTCTTGTTCTGGTAAATCAGGCTACTTCTGCCGGTGAAGCGAAACAAACCTTTGAACGACTGTCTGCCGCGTGTAAAAATTTTCTGAATATCGATCTCAGAAATCTCGGATTTATCCATCAGGATTCAACACTTGTGGAATCCGTACGCCGCCAGACACCGCTTTTAAAGTTTGCTCCAAACGCCCAAGCAAGTAAAGATATCAAGGGGATAGCAAAAAAACTAATGCGTTACCGAGATGACAATCTTGAGCGTATATCAGGCCGTGCCATCCTGAAAGATTTCCCGACTCCATGAAAAGTAAAATAAGGGGTTGACGAAAAGAGTCATTTTTCGGCATAGTTAGTGAGAATTTATTAGTGATTCTCATTTGTCATCATGTTAGATCGATTCTGTCGATCTGTTGTGGTCAACTCAATGTCTCAGGGGGAAACCATGAATAAGAGCGAATTGATCAAGGCTCTTTCGGAAGAGAAAAAAATGCACGTAGACGAGGCCACCAAAGTGGTCGGAGCCTTCGTCGATTCCGTCAAGGAAGCCCTGCTACGTGGCGACCGTGTCGAAATCAGAGGATTTGGCAGCTTCAAGATCAAGGATTACGAAGGCTATACTGGTCGTAATCCTAAGACTGGCAGCGTTGTCCAGGTTTGCTCCAAAAAGCTTCCTTTTTTCCGCCCTGGTAAAGAGCTGAAAGAATACATCAACGATTAGAATGCGACGAAATTTCATCTGCCTGCTTTTGGCTGTGGGCTTGTTTGCGGTCAATGCGCAGGCGGCTGATCCTGTTCTGTCCATTCTTTATACGGCAAATACGTACGGCATCGTTAGGCCATGTCCTTCCTGAGGTGGTAAAACATTAGGAGGCGTGGCCCGGCGGGCTACGTATTTTTTTGATTTTCAATCATCTGCGCCGTACCTGCTCGTTTCCGGTGGATGGGAGTTTATGGACACCAAAGGGAATAAACCATCCCCTCAAGTCATAAACGGTCTTGCCAAAGCATTTGATTTAATGAAATATGACATTGGTCTTCTCGCCCAAGGCGAGGCTGATGGCATGGATAAGACCTTACTGCCACTTGATTCAACTCGAAAAACTGCACGCAGTGAGCCTGTTAAAGTTGTTACGACTTCAACAGGGGACCGAATCGGCTTCATCCGCCTGCCCTCTCTTCCAAAAGGTGAAGATGTTCCATCCAAGAAAATGATTCAAAAAATCTCCTTGATGGTAAAAAAAGAGCAGGAACAGGTAAAATTGCTGATTGCCCTCTCCGACTGGGGTTGGATTGCCGAGCGAGAATATCTGGCTCAGAACCCAACGTACGTGCCGGATATTCTTATGGGTAGTGGTTATGGTTCTGGTGTAAGCGGTCGTATTCAAGCCGACAAACGTTGTTTCTGGATTCGTCCCTATGACAAAGGACGAACCCTTTGTGAAATCGAAATTTTCAACTGGCCGGATCGTACCACGAAATTCGAATGGGAAGCACCGGCCGACATCAAGGCTCTTTCTGTGGGCCTTGGTGACCAGTATCAAGACAACCCGGACGTGAGCGCCATCCTCCATTAAGGCGCAAAGCGCCTAGGTCTATACTCAGGAGGGATTAACATGGAATTCAGAGGAGCCTACACAGCCCTCTCGACACCATTCGACAATGGCCAGATCGATGAAAACAGCTACCGCGAATTCATCGAATGGCAGATCGAACAGGGAATCGATGGGCTTGTTCCGTGCGGAACGACAGGTGAAGCCGCCACCATGACTCATGAAGAGCAGGGACGGATCATCAAGATATGTGTAGATCAGGTCAAAGGTCGCGTTCCGGTTATTGCCGGAGCAGGCTCTAACAGCACCAAGGAAGCTATTGAGCTTACCAAACTGGCGAAAGAGGCCGGTGCTAACGCAGCGCTACAAATTACGCCCTACTACAATAAACCGACTACCGAAGGTTTAATCGAACATTTCAAAGCCATTGCCGCTGAAGTGTCCATGCCGTTCGTCATTTACAATGTTCCTGGACGTACCGGTTTGAATCTGCTTCCTGCCGACCTTAAACGCATTGTCGATGCCGTACCTGAAGCCATCGCAGTCAAAGAAGCAACGGGCAACATGACACAGGCTGCCCAGGTCGTTGAATACTGCGGTAAAGACTTCCAGCTGCTTTCCGGTGATGACTTCACGGTGCTTCCGCTCCTTTCTGTCGGAGGCCGTGGTGTTATTTCGGTTATCTCCAATATCATGCCCAAGGCCATGAGTGACATGTGCAGGCTTTTTGATGAAAAAGATCACGCAGGAGCCTTGGACATCAGCCTCAAAATGGCTCCGGTCAACAGAGCCATGTTCATGGAGACAAATCCGATTCCAGTTAAAACGTCCCTGAACATGATGGGAATTTTCCCGAAAGCCGAATTCAGGCTTCCCATCGTGCCATTGCGAGAAGAAAATGTACCGAAATTAAGAAAGGTACTTGAAGAAGCCGACATTCTGTAAAAAGTAAAAGCCCCGACCAAATGCCGGGGCTTTTTTCTTATACAAATACAGAGCGTGTCTTGGTTATTCTGAAGCCACATGCGGTAAACGCTGAATTACACGAATGGTGCCGACAGCCAGTACTTCTTTCCAATCATCGAGCTGGGTGATTTCATTATAAAACAGGGTTACCCCGTCCCAAGTCGTAACATCATGAAAAGCTATCAAGCCTGATTCAGGGACATAGGGACTCCAGTGCAAAAAATCTTTCCGCGTAGCTTCATATGAGTGGTCGCCATCAATAAAAAGCAGTCTGATAGATTTTGACCACTCCGAAACAGCCTTACTACTTTCGTTGACTATGGGCTTTACCTTTTCATCAAAACGGTGCGTAGCGATATTTTTTAAAAAAATTTTCAGTGTACTGCCGTCAGTCGTAATGGCCGCCTGTTCGCCTTGTTCGCCAGCCTGATGCTCTCTAGAGCCTTTAAACGTGTCAATGGCATAAACAACCCCTCTGCCATTGCGAGCACTGCCTGAAGCCAAATAACAAGTAGAACGGCCATACAGGCTTCCAATTTCCACAATCTCCCCCTTTCCCGGACCAAAGGCAGCTATTGTGTGAAGAGCATATCCCTCAATGGGCTCCAGAAACCCTTCAATGTCTTTAAATCTGTCGGTCAGCAACCAGTAATCAGTCGCTGGCTTAAGCAGTTGTGTAACAGCCTCCATCTAATGCCCACTCCGTTATTTAGAGATATTTTAACATTCACCTCCGCCTATAGCATTCTTTCTGTTTTTTGTGAAAAGAACGCAAAAAAGCCCGCCAGCACAACGCTGACGGGCCTGACTTTGCGCTATAACAGTAGGTTACTACTAGCCTTCGAAGGCCTTGATGAAGTTGGGGGCAACCTGCTTCTTACGGCTCATGACGCCGTCAAGGTAAACGGGCTTGCCATCGGTGGCGATACCGAAAGCTTTCTCAACCACGGACGGATCGTCAGAGGCGATGAGCATTTCAGAACCCTCTTTCATGATGTCGGTCAGCAGCAGGAAGACGGAATGACGACCGTCAGCCTTGACCTTCTCAATCTCAGCCTGCAGAGCTTCCTTGTGAGCATCCAGCATGGACAGATCAACGACTTCCAACTGGCCGATGCCGACCTTGTTGCCGGACATGTCGAAGTCCTTGTAGTCACGGAAAACCAGCTCATTGGCGGAAGCACCGTCAACAGCGGACTTGACCTTGAACATTTCCATGCCCAGAGCCATGACGTCATCAACACCAGCGATCTTGGCCAGAGCTTCAACAGCAGCTTTGTCCTGATCGGTGCAGGTGACAGACTTGAACATAACGGTGTCACTCAGGATGGCACACAGCAGGATACCTGCGATGTTGGCCGGAACTTCTACGTTGTAGAAATCGTACATGGCCTTGATAACAGTACCGGTGCAGCCCACGGGCCAGACCCACATCTCGAGCGGGTTGGGAGTGGTGACGTCGCCCAGCTTGTGGTGGTCAACGACAGCGAGGAGTTCGCCCTTGTCCAGATTGTCAATGGTCTGAGAGATGTCAGTGTGGTCAACCAGAATGATTTTCTGATCGGTAGCATCAGTGACGATCTCGGGAGCAGCCAGACCGAATTTCTCCAGCACGAAAACAGACTCGGGAGCGATTTCGCCCTGAGTGATTGCCTTGGCCTCCTGGCCACGCTTGGTGAACAGATCTGCGACAGCGATCGCGGAAGCGACGGTGTCGGTATCGGGGTTTTTGTGTCCAACAACCAAAATTGCCATATCTAAAGTCCTCCTAATTAAATTACTCCTGAAATCAGGAAAATTTGCCCTTGAAATAGAATGTGCCGAATATCACAATCTTTTACGACTGCCAAGCTAAAAGCGTCCCAAGATGTCGTAAAGAACGACAAAAGAAATACCAACAGTCAAGACGACATATACTCGTTTTACCCTGAGAGCCATGAGTCCGCCTAGTGTTGCGGCGATCCAGAGGTGTGCCCAAGTAATATCAACAGACGATAAAAATCCCGGATAGATTGTGAAAAGAGTGTTAAATGCATATCTGAGCACAAGAATTGTTATATAAAAAGACACCCAGGACAGCATAAATGTTCGTCCAAGCGACCGCATGACCAATGAAGTTGGTAACGTTGGCGATTCCGGGTTGCGAGCCCAGTTGAGCAATTTGTTGTAATTAATCTGTTCCTGCTCACGGAGTCGGGCTTCCACCTTCATTCCAATCCAGGCCAATGGCATACTGGCGAAAAGTACTCCCATGATTCGTGCAGGTTGATCCAGACCGAAATATGTTGATAGCGCAAGAGCGGAAAAGGTTGCTGCAGTGAGATGCGGAGGAAGGAATGTTCCGACCGGTATCAAATCGAGCCAGAATAATTCAAAGAAAATGGCTATATAAAGACTTGTGTGAAAATCGCCCGTAAATGCGCCCCAAAACAATCCAATAACAAGCGGGCGTTCAAGTAGGCCGATGCTTATGGAATAACGGAACAGGGAAAACAGGGCAAAAAAAAAGCAACTATGGCAAACCAGAGATAGGGATTAGACATGGCCATAACTAAAACCTCACCTGAACGGGGTCATTGGGGACACATCGAAAATCAAGGACCACGCCCATGCGGGACAATTGACGCAGACACCCCTCTTCTTCATCGGACAGCGCAACGCTTGGAGAAATCTGTTTTTTGCCAGGACTATAGTGGACATTGCCTATATTCAGATTTTCAAAACCAAATCCGCTGTCAAAAGCTCTTTTTGCATCTGAACAGTTCGAGAACAGGATAAGAATACTTTCAGGATTGCTTACTGGCGATTTATCGAGTTCATGAGCCAATCCCTCCACGTTAACGAACAGAGTTGTCACAGACTGCGGAATAGCAAGAGACATAATTTCCTGCTGCAAAACATCTCCGGCCAACTCGTCATTGGCGACAATTATTCGACTTGCCCCAGTGTGCGGCAACCAGGTTTCAATTATCTGGCCATGAATCAATCTGTTATCTATACGAACAAGAGCCACGGCGCTTTCCTATTTCTTCCCTTTTTTACGCAGCATGGCTCCGGCAACCTTGATTCCTTGCTGCCCAGCTTCCTTGGCCTTTTCTGCAAGGGCATCCAAATTCATTGCACGATGCTGTAACGTAGCGACCAGCATAGGCAGATTGACGCCGGTAATGACTTCAAGGTGTTCCGATTTCATCAGGGACAAACTCATGGTTGTCGGCGAACCGCCGAACAAATCAGTCAGTGTTGCGACTCCTCTGCCTGATTCAACAGACCGAATAGCCTTACGAACAGTCTCCATGACCTCATCAACACCCTTCTGGACATCGACACCGACAGCCAGACAGTTTTCCTGTGGGCCGAGCACTGTTTCAGCAGCTTCCAGAAGAGTTTGGCCAAAAGAGCCGTGCGTGACAAGCACAACGCCTACTTGTGAATTCTTATTATTAGACTTTGCAGCCATTTTTATCCCAGTTCCATATGTCTATGTTCAATTGTAACTGCATACCTCTTTTTCAAGAGGGTCGCCAGCACGGATTCAGCAACAGAAACCGAACGGTGCCGACCGCCGGTACATCCAATGGCGATAGTGATCCTGTACCTACCCTCCTCTGCATAGAGGGGGAGCATATATGTCAGGAAATCAAGAAATTTTTCGTTGAACTTCTTACCAACTTCACTACCGATCACATACTCTGAAATAGCCTCATCCATCCCAGACAGCGGGCGAAGTTCCTTTTCGAAATATGGATTCGGTAAAAAACGTAAATCAAAAACAAGGTCTGCTTCAGAAGGAACGCCATATTTGAATCCGAAAGTAACGATATGAACACGCATTCCCCGGCCCAATTCTTCAATGACAGACCATTTGGTCTGAATCACCCGCCTGAGGTCATGCACTGAGTATCCGGTTGTATCAAGTACCAGTTCGGCAGTATTGCGTATCGGATCCAGAAGCTTTTGCTCTCGCTCCAAGGCCTGTTCCAATCCGAGGGACTGGCTTTCAAGCGGATGCGGTCTGCGCGTTGTCGCGTAACGCCGAACCAGTTCCTCCCGTTTCGCTTCAAGAAACATTATCTGAGGCGTAATCCCCATTTCTGCCAATTCATTGAACGAAACGTCCCATCCTTCCAAAAATTCATTCTGCCGCATGTCCATGCCAAGAGCCAGACCGCGATACTTGGAGTCCTGCTTTAAAATAAGCTCGGCAATCTTCGAGGCCATTCCGGACGGCAAACCGTCAATACAGAAAAAGCCCAGATCCTCAAAAACCTTGAGGGCTGTGCTTTTTCCTGAACCGGAAATGCCGGTCACAACAACGACTGGAAAGGTGTTGCAGGGAGTCAAGGAAGTATTCCTACATGATTAGACATCTTTTAACAGTTCCCACAGAGCATCATGAGTATCGGCCTGCAAAAAAGCCGACCGGAAGGCTTCATCTTTCAAAATTCTGGAAACCTGAGCCAAAATACGCAGATGCATTCCAGCGACCTGCTCAGGAGCAAGAACAAGGAAAAAGATTGAACAGGGCTTGTTATCAAGCGCCTCAAATTCAATCCCCGACGAACTGCGGCCGACAACCAGAATAACCTTATCCAGATTTTCCAGCTTGCCATGAGGGATCGCGATACCGTCCCCGATACCGGTCGTTCCGAGTTTCTCACGATCAAGAAGGACACGGACCGCTTGGTCCGTGTCCAATTCAGGATATTTTTTGCCCAGAGGGGCAACAAGTTCTTTCAAAACTTCTGATTTGTTTTCAGAAGTCAGCGAAGGAAAGACAAGTTCCTTCTCCAGATAATCTCCAAGTTTCATGCTCAGTATCCAGGATCAATAAGGCCGTAATCGCCGTTTTTCCGCTTATAAATTACATTAACACCCTCGGTTTCCGAATTGAGAAACACAAGGAAATCATTTTCCAGAGAGTTAAGCTGTAATGCCGCCTCATCAACGGACATGGGCTTTGGCTCATATGAATCAGTCCCGACAATGGTCGGTCCGGATTCTCCTGCAAGGTCTTCATAGGAAAGGAAGTTCATCTGAACTTTACTCCCACGGGCCTTGCGGCTGCGATTCTTCATTTTTTCACGCATCTTGCGCAACTGGGCCTCAAGCTTATCAAGCACCATGTCAATGGTGGAATACATGTCTTCGGAGTCTTCATAGGCCGATATGTGAATACTGTCCGCGTTCAGGATGACATCCGCTTTGTGCCGAAATTTGTCGACCAGCAGGTTGACCTGCAGATCGGCTTCGGAATCGGAAACGAACTTGGCTACCTTTTCAAAACGCTTTTGCGCATAACCCTTGAGATGATCGGACGGCTCAAAGTTCTTGAAAGTGAAGCTGATGTTCATACGCTACCTCCTGGTTATGGGTGCAGACTTAAATAACCTAAAAATACTGTTTGCGTTTGGAAGATGAAGCAATGCCCATAGCTGAACGATATTTGGCAACTGTGCGCCGAGCGATATTCACATCAAGCTTTTCCTTGAGAATTTCGCCAATTTTTTCATCGCTGAGCGGCTTCTTGGTGTCTTCCCCGGCGATCATCTGTTTGATGAGCGCCTTGACGCTTTCCGAACCAACCTGTGAACCGTCATTCAGATCCAGCGCACTGTTGAAGAAAAACTTCAACTCGAAAATCCCGTGCGGTGTGGAGACATACTTGTTTGTCGTAATACGACTCACAGTGGATTCATGCATCTCGATATCTTCGGCAACCTCCTTGAGAATCAAAGGCTTGAGTTTGGTGACGCCTTCTTCGAAAAAGTTTCGTTGAAAACGGACAATACTCTCAACTACCTTATACAATGTTCTCTGACGCTGGTACAGACTTTTCATCAACCATGCGGCAGAACGCATCTTTTCCTGAAAATATTCTTTCTCTTTTTCCCGGGCCCCTTTCATGGTGTCCATATAGTAGGAATTCATCTGCAGACGGGGCAACCCATCTTCATTCAAAATAATGACGAACTCGTCACCGTATTTGTAAACAAAGACGTCCGGGCTGACGTAATGCGGCTCATTGCTGGCAAAATTGGCACCCGGCATGGGATCAAGCGTCTGCATGATATCAAGATAATCCTTGAGTTCTTCCATGGATATCTTGAACTTGCGAGACAGCGGCTTATATCGGTTTTTCTCAAGGTCCTCCAGATGATCCCGAACAAGAGAAACCAGAATCGGATCATCGTATTCGAGAACGTCCATTTGAACGAGCAGACACTCTTGTGGCGTACGGGCAGCAACGCCGACCGGATCAAGACGTTGAATACGCTTGATGACAGACTCAACCTCTTCTTCGGTTGCCTGCACCATGCCAATGATTTCTTCACTCGTTGCCTGAAGATAACCATTATTATCGACATTGCCGATAATAATTTCGCCTATGGCGATATCATGTTCGGAAAAATTGGAAAGGCGCATCTGCCAGTTGAGATGTCCTTCAAGGGAAGGCTTGGAAGCCAGACGGGCTTCAAAAGACAGTCCTTCTTCCGGGACTTCGGAATCACGCGCCGAGGCCTGCTTGGAAGTACTGGAAAACTCACCCAGATAGTTCTCCCAATCCGCAGTACGAACCAACTCTTCCTCGGCCTGCGATTCGGTCAACTCTTCCTTTTCACGGATTTCAGTTTCCGTCTCAGTTTCGTCGAGAAACGGATTTTCCATGAGTTCCTGCTGAACAGTCTCAAGAAGCTCCAGCCGGGAAAGTTGCAGCAGCTTGATGGCCTGCTGCAACTGGGGTGTCATAACCAGTTGCTGAGAGAGCTTAAGTTGCTGTCTGAGTTCCAATCCCATATATTCGAGCCTCAAAGGCTAAAAGACAATTTGCTTTCAGGTGGCGGTTATTTTTTTCGCCACTTCCATCACTTCTTGGTTCTGATTATTACACAGCCAACACAACGAAGCAACACTTTACTTGTAACACACCGAGACCGTTGGATTATTGCCAACAATCTTCATACATGAAAAAAGTGTACCAATGATTCTGCGATCTGTAAATCGCCAATAAGGGAATGACTCGAAAAAAGGATTACAGGCTGAAATCTTCACCAAGATATATCTGACGTGCACGACTGTCCTGAACGATATCCTCAGGGGTACCCTCCAAGATGACAGACCCTTCATAAACAAGATATGCCCTGTCGCAAATATTCAATGTTTCCCGAACATTATGGTCGGAAATAAGAATGCCGATGCCCATGCTTTTCAGAACGGAAATGATTTCCTGAATATCAATAACAGCGATAGGGTCAATGCCGGCGAACGGTTCATCAAGTAAAATGAACTGCGGGGCCATAATAAGGGCCCGCGCAATCTCAAGTCTCCGTCTTTCACCGCCGGACAGAAACATTGCGGCCTGATCCGCAAGTTTCGTGATGGTGAACATTTCCATCAACTCTTCAGCCCTTTTCTTCTGGGCTGCGGAGTTCATTGAAGTCTGCTCGAGTATGATCTCAAGATTCTGTCTAACGGACAGTTTTTTGAAAATGGAGCTTTCCTGCGGCAGATAGCTGACCCCCATGCGGGCACGTTCATGCAGAGGCTTGTCGGTCAATGATGTGCCGTTAAGAACAACACTACCCGTGTTGGGCTTAACTATGCCTACAAGCATATAAAAAGTCGTGGTTTTCCCTGCCCCGTTGGGGCCGAGAAGTCCAACAACCTCTTTGGGATTCAATTCGAGATTGATTCCATGCACGACCTCTTTCTGGCCGTACCGTTTGGACAGATTTGCAGCAACCAGTCCTTCGCTCATTACTGCCTCTTCATGTTTTCTGGGGTCATGAATACCGCTTTGACCCGTTTGCCCTTTCCGCCCACAACTTCACTCCGATTCTCACGCACATGAAATTTGATGATCTCACCCGTCAGGCTGTTAGGACCATCCTGAAGGAGCGGATCTTTTTCCATCTTCAGCAACTGCTTGCCGACCAAATACGTCAGCTTACCGCATGTGCCCTCAGTGGTGCCTTTTTTAACGCGGACAGTCCCTTCGGCAACAATTCTATCCACGCTGTCCGCAGAGAACTGCTTGTTGGACTTGGAAGCAAAGTAGGCAGAAAGTTTTTCCGACCACAAAGTCAATTCACCGTGTTCTGCCACTACATTTCCGACAAAAGAGACGACCTTGCCAGTTTCATCATACGTCATACGATCCGATGAAATCTTAACAGGCATTCGGCTTGGATCAACACCGACCTTGATAGGATCCGGCTGAGGGGTTGCCTCCACAGGGGCCTTTACCTCTCCTTCACCTTTAACAGTCACCGGTGCAGTTTTGCGCTTGACTGGAGCAGAAGGAACGTCCTTTTTCTTTGCCATCTTCTTTTCAAGAATGCTCACGTATTTCACGTTGACATAACCGATAGCGCGTTTTTCCGAACGAACAGTTTCATTGAGACTGAAAACTGCTCCCCAACCGTCCTGAATGAAATCCATCTTGACCCGCTGCCCTTTTGCCAAAGTAACAACGTGTTCACTTTTCGGGGTTCTTTTTTCTCGGACATTCAGATTGCTTTTGGCCTCAACAATCTCACCCCAGCCTTGAGCCTGAGCAAAAGACGCAGTCGCAAACAGGCACAGTACGACGAAACACACACTGAAAAGTTTTTTTGTCATGAGCATACTCATTACCTATTATTTAAGTGGGTTGTTTTCCAACCCCTGAGGAGCCAACAAAGCTTCAACGCCGCCGGCTGCAACCATTTCCCTGCTGAGAAGATCAATTTCAACCGCAACTGCAGTCAGGGTCATATCCGGCCTTCTCACTGTCACCCCGCCCTTGAGATATACCTTGCTGATCGCACCGACATAATCCAGATGCTGTGCATCCAATGCCAGATCACCAAATCGGCCGGTCACATTGTCATAAAGGGTGAGGTTATCATTGGTCTGATCAACCTCTCCGCGTTCGGCCTTGACATACACTTCCTGGCGATCATCGCCAAAAAAAGCCGTCAACTGAGGACGATCAACTCCAACCAGTTTTTTTTCCTGATTATATTTGGCTGAGGTGGCCAGCAATTTCCACGTCATTGCCCCCTGCTTACCCTGCACGAGTTCAATATCCTCGGCAGTGACATCAGCCTCATCGAGCAATTGTTTGCGAGATTTTTCGGAAAGAGTTTTATCAGCGACAGGCTCAATTACGGAGTCGGAAAAAAAGACCGCCTTGACCGCGATGCCAAGTGCGATTCCAACTACGAATATGATAATCAGAGGCAAACGCCTTTTCATTTATCCAGCCCATTCTTTCATGGCTTCATCCAGCAGACCCCGGGCCTTGAGAATAAAACCAATCGCTTCGCGCACTGCCCCCTCGCCGCCGGAACGGGTTGAAACCCAATCTGCGATTTCGACAACCTCCGGCTGTCCATTGGGTACAGCCAGAGCCATCCCGGCACTGCGCATGGGAGCAATATCAATCCAATCATCCCCCATGAAGGCTGCCTCAGACAACTCAACGCCGACTTTTTCGCATATTTCTTTCAATAAAGGAACTTTTTTGTGCTTGCCCGCATAGTAATGCTTGATGCCCAGCTCGTTGACCCGATTGGCCACAGGCTTTTGATCGAGCCCTGAAA